>QFCD01001014.1_pt1 | contig 585771 bp, 463 predicted proteins | sample 5346081 | NCBI WGS metagenome assembly QFCD01 (sample SAMN09062251, study PRJNA434731) | Human gut metagenome, whole genome shotgun sequencing project. | isolation source: stool timepoint A gemcode assembly | host: Homo sapiens | collected 2015 | reverse complement strand
CGTATTTTCCCAAATAAGGTTGTAATACAGGTTGAGTAGTCACATAAGACGAAGTACTTACAGCTATTCCGGCATTGCTGGCAACCGTCAGATTAAAAGGTATCGCAAGTTCAGGATTAGTACACGATACCACAATAGTCAACAAATCCTTGGGCATGATCTTGGCATCATACAGTTTTTCCTGTTGTTCTACCTCGTTCACAACTTCCACATTCTGGAAATAGGGAACCTTTTTATAAGACTGGCAGGCAGCCAATAGGAATGGCAACAATAGTAGCCACGAATTTCTTTTGTTAAGTCTTCTCATCATAATTCTTAAATTCATAATTAAACGCCCTTTAATTCCTAATTTTTAATTTTCTAATATGCTTCTTTTTCTCCATGTATAGCATTATACACCGTCTTATACATAATATATAAGTCCAATAAAAAAGTCCAATGCTCTATATACCAAATATCACGTTGCACACGTCCCTCCATCTGCCAGAGTTCTTTCGTCTCACCACGATAGCCTGTCACCTGCGCCCAACCCGTTATTCCAGGTTTTACAAAATGACGAACCATAAACTTGTTTATCAGATTGGAATATTCCTCCGTATGTTTCAACATGTGAGGACGGGGACCTACAATGGACATATCCCCCTTCAACACATTGATGAATTGTGGCAATTCATCCACACTAGTCTTCCTCATTATCTCTCCGATACGTGTTTTACGAGGATCATTTTCCGTAGCCTGAAGAGTATCACATTGCGCATTAACCTTCATCGAACGAAACTTGTAACACCAGAATTCACGACCATCCTCACCACTGCGTTTCTGCTTGAAAAAGATAGGACCGGGAGAACTTAATTTAATTGCAATTCCGAAGAATATATAGACGAACGGAAAAACAGTAATAAGAAATAACCCTGAACAAACAACATCAAAAGCACGCTTGATAATACGGTTCTCCAGTGATTCCAATGGCTCACAACGAATGGAAAGTACAGGAACATTCCCCAATAATTCAAAATGCATTCTACGTTTCAAATAGTTACGGACATTAGGAACACTAAAAAAACGGACCAGATGGTTTTCGCAGTAATTAATGATGGGAACAATCTCCGCACTGCGCACAGAAGGAAGACTACAGTAAAGCTGATTGATCTCTCCCGCATGTTTTTCTAAAAAAGCACATACTTCGTTTGGTTGTCCCAAATATGGAACATCCTGCGGATACCGGTCCGAAGGAAAATCCTCGAAATACCCCAGTACACGATAACCGGACGTAGGATCATCCGTCATCGCATGATAAAGTTCCTGCATATTCTCATGGCTCCCAACTAATACTACCTTGCGAACATTTCCTCCCTTTTTCCGATAAAGCTCCAGAAAATGACGGGAAATTAGGCGGTAGCTAATAATGACAATTATCAGTGTAACATAAAACAGTCCGAAATAGCGGGAATGGGAAAAATGAAAATGAAAAACAAGCAACGTACAAACCGAAAAAAAAACAAAAGGAACCATGTTACGTAAGACACGGATCATAATCTGTTCAGGACGCACCACAGGACGATGAAGAATAACACCTGAATGCATATTACAAAGTAAATAGCACAGAGTGATAAGAGTCATACCCTGAAAGATAGAACCGCAATGGATACACCAGAAACGGGTACCTAGAAACAAATTAAATCCCCATAAAAGCAGGTTCAGCAAAATAAGATCCCCCAAAAGGACCAAAGACTTTAGGACTTTGTTAAAACGTTGGACTTCCTGCATAACAACAAACTTAAATATATAAAAATTAAAACATATTTCTGTATACAGAAACAACCTGTTCTGCTATTCTATCCCAGTTATATTCATCCATAAAATAATGGACAGAACAAAAATCCTGCACTAAATTCTTTTGTAATTTTTCCTGTAGTTGCTTTTCATTCCCTGTCTGAAAATAGCAATCAAAAGCCAGCCCTACTTCCAGATTTGCAGGGATATTACTCACAATCACTGGAAGATCATAGCTCATTGCCTCCAATAAAGCGATAGGTAAACCTTCATGAGAAGACGGCAAAACAAAACAACGGGCATGAGTTAGCAGTTCATGCAACTTAGTACCTTTAATAAAACCAGTCAGAATTACCCCATTCTCTTTTGCTAAAGACTTCAGTTTCTTTGAATAATCATCCTCAAAATCTGTATCACCTGCAAGCACCAGTTTATAATTCTGTTGTTTCAGAGCTGCAAAAGCCCGAATCAACTGATGAAAGTTCTTTTCCGGTACAAATCGTCCCATTGCAAATACATATTTACAGGGTTCTACCCCCAGGCTATTCAAATAGTCCGTATCCGCCACCTTATCCGGCGCAGGTACTCCGTTGTAAATCAAGTGGCAGTCTCTCCGCCCGTATTTGCGTACCAAAAGGTCATTGATCACCTCCGAGATAACAATCACCTCATTAGCAAACATACATCCCATCCGTTCCCCTAATCTCAACATCGTCTTCGCAGCAAATCCCCACTTATCCCGGTCATAATCGGGACCATGGTGAGTAAACACCACCTTCATGCCCAGCAGGCGTGCCAACGGTGTCACCAGTGCAGGTCCTATAGCATGGATATGTACAATATCCGCATGCAGGCTTTTAGCTTTCAGAATAGCTTTGAATGTATGAATGATAGCTTCAAATGACTTTTTCTTGGGAGTCACCAAGTCCACCAGTTTTATCCCTTTGTATTCTGTAAGCGAATCATGGACGTAGCTTTTCCTCCGAATCAGAGTGACGTCAATATCTTTTCTCGCAATACGTGGAAAAAGCTCCTCACAATGTGTCTCAACACCGCCCAGAATATCAGGGATACCCCGAGTGCCAGTTACTACAATTCTCATGTAATCAAAAGTCTTATTTTTCTATCCAATTTACAACCCGTTGCAACACATAATACTTCATGATATGAGCAAAACAGATAACCCCACCAAGCACAATTATACAAGTAACGATATAATTCATATCAGGTTGGCTGATAAAACGTTCGATATGTACTTTTTCAATAACTCTAAATATCACCATGTGAGCCAAATAAATCTCCATACTGATGTTGCTAATATATCTTGCCACTCTATTATTCAAGAACGCATTCTTAGCTCCAATTGCATAGAGCAGCCAAGCCACGAACATTCCGCTTTCAATAACATAATGCACGAAATCATTTTTCACCCTCAAACAAAACATAAAGAAAGCCACCGTCAGCAGGACAGTAAAAACAGCACAAAGAGAACTGTACTTACCGCCCCATTGACAAATGCTTTTCCGATATAAATAAGCGATTCCTCCCGATAAAAACAACGGTGCACAATAAATAAAATTTGTACGCCCGGGAGACTTGTCCACAAACTCCGGAGTATAGAAATAAAGCATAGCCACCCATACAAAGCCCAAAGCTATCAACATAGACAGCCACGCCCGCCGCTTATTGTCCGTCATAAAAACAAAGAAGGGGAAAAGCAAATAAAAAACGAACACAACTCCCAAAAACCAACCCACTCCAATCACCGTGATATGTGGATTAGGCAAAAGATTAAAACATAAAGTGAGGTTGGCGAATGTCTCAAAAAATGCTCCACGACTAGGATTCATAACCAAATCCAGCAAACAAAGGCAGGCAAAATAAGGCAAAATCCTTGCATATCGCTTCTTGTAAAAAGAATTAGGAGTAATGGTTCCTTTCTTGAATCGCTCATAATAACCACAACAAAGCGAAAATCCACTTACTATCATAAACAACAGCGTGAAATCCGTAAAAAAAGGAATCAGCTTTAATGTGAGATAATTTTCCGAAGGTTTCAGTGTGATGTTACTCAAAACGTGCATTAACACAATACCTACAGCAGCATAAGCCCGTAGCCCATCTAACGAATCATATCGTTGTTTATTAAACTTATTTAACGGTTTTTTTTTGGGGGGGGGTAATCGGACGAGATTGATTATTCATTTCTACTGTTTTATATCAGAACTTATCTCTTAAATCTCCCTGACAAGGATCCTGTCCTACGTTATACCAACATTTGTCCAGACACGCAGGCTTACCTTTTATACTCAAGAATTTATTTTTTAACGCCCATTTCAAAGGATGCTTAATATATTTATGCATCACCGGGGAAGCAGTACCTACCATCCAACAGTTCTTCGGACATTTGCGCACCATAGCACGTACTTGTTGCGCCTGTTCACTTTCCCAAATAGTCATAAAGTTCGGAGTTTCACGGATATTACCCATTTTCTTCATCCAGTATTTTTCTTCCAAACCATTACATGGATACACATCGCCATAAGGCTCAATAAAGAAATTGGCAGAACCGGCTTCGCAAGGCAGCATACGGCGACCTCCTTCTATATAATTGATTAGTCCCATATTGAAGAAAGCACGGAACCAGCTTTTCGGATGATTCTCTTTCAATTGCCATTCTATCAACTGTTCAAAGTTTTTGCAGACTTCATCTTTGTTTGTTATCACATTATCGTCTTTATGAAAATAATATGAGTTGTGGAAAGCAGCTGTAGCAAATTCCATCCCCAATGACTTACTCAACTGATAGAGTGAAAGCATATCCTTGGAGTTATTATTGGATACCGTACATCCAAAACCGATGTCTTTTAATCCCATATCTTTCAGCGTCAATAGCGTTCGCAAACCTTTATCAAAGCCACCCGCATGACCACGCAACTCGTCATTCTTGCAGCTTAATCCCTCGATAGAAATACGAATACCGATATTCGGGAATTTCTTAGCCAATGCTACCACACGGTCTTCAAACCATCCGGATGTAGAAATCACAATACGATCCGAATGTTTATAACATTCTTCTACAATCTTGTCCAAATCTTCACGAATAAAAGGTTCTCCACCTGTCAGATTTATGAATTTCAACTTCGGCAGTGTACGCAAGTCTTCCGGTTGTATCTCTTTACTCTTTTCTGTGGGATATTGCCACACATTACACATCTTACAACGCATCGGACAACGATACGTCAAAATAATGCTTGCGTCCGTAGGACACGGGATACTATTTGTAGCCATAATATAAATATGATTTTAAATATATACGATTTTTTATTTCCCGGTATAAATCGTCATTAACCGTTTATAATAAGCATCGGCAGAATATCTTTCTTGTGAACTTTTAGCCAATGCCTCATAATCGAATGTATGTGTAAACATCGCTTCAATTTTCTTTTTCAGATCCACCATATTTTTCGACTCGAACAACATACCACTTTCTCCCTCTTCTATCAACTCTGGTATTCCTCCAATACGTGCTCCCAAAACCGGAGTTCCTAAACATTGTGCCTCAATTACTGAAAGTGGATTATTTTCGTACCATTCTGAAGGAATAACACTAAAGCGAGCACATCCAACTAATTCCTTAATCTCCGACCATTGCTTATAGCCCACAAATTCAATATTTGTTCCGACTGCCAATGTTTTAAGTTCATCCATAAGAAGGCCTCCGCCAATGATTTTCAATTTGTAGGGCAACCGCCGAGCTGCCTCTACCAAAGTTGCGACTCCCTTCTCATGAGACAAACGACCGATAAAACAATAATAATCTTGCTTGTTATACTCGTGCCTTATAGTCTTTTCCACATCTATAAAGTTGCAGAGAATGTGAATTTTCGATTTATCAAAACCTCCTTGTTTCATTTTTTTTGCCAAGAAAGAACTGGGTGATAAGAAAATATCCGTAGAAGCCTCCAAACGTTGTCTATTCCATCTCATCGCCTCCCAATAGGCCAGCATACTAGCAATGCACGAGTTTTTCATACACTTATACTTCACTACTCGATGCTTGTCTGCAAAACACTCTTCACAAACTTCCGTACCATTGCGCAGACAGTCATAACGTGGGCAAAGCAACTTATAATCGTGCAATGTCCAAACCACTTTTATTCCTCTTTGATGAGCCAATTCCACTATGATTGGCGAAAGCTGGCTATGAATATTATGAACATGCACCACGTCCGGATGGAAATCATCCAATAACATATTAAATTTTCTTCTCACTTCGCTTGTACCAAAAGGGCGAGTAAAAGCTTCTATCATTCCAATTCCCGGTTTAAATCGAATCTCACTGGGAAAATATTTACTCCATGGAGTCTGCAAGTTCTTCGGAAAATCCATAGCAAAGATTGCTACTTCGTGCCCGTTTTTCTTTAAAAGCTCCTCCAAATTGATGGCACAAATACAATCCCCACCACGAGTATAGTAAAATTTGTTGGCTAATAATATTCGCATTATCTTTTCATTAATGCCCATTACTCAAATCAGTAATGAACCGCTACTTAATTCAAATAAAAATTAAGAATTCAATAAGCACTTCAACATCTTGACTGATCGTCCACGCTCCTTCGCTAGAATCTCTCTCACCGGCTGATAATTTATCATTCTGTTTATGATGCTAAAATCATCAAAATCATATACAATTCTATTAGATAGTCCTGTTAACGCCAAGATGCTCTGATTACGTGTTCCCGTAGTATTATTAGGAAGAACCTCAATGAATTGCTTCTCGAAAGTGAGAGAGAAACATGTCCCATGAAAGGAGTCGGTCACAATATAGGTAGCGTTCTTTATCAAAGAGAGAAATTCCGTAACGTCAGGACACAACACAAATTTTCCTCCACGGTGAACTTGATGCATAAAAGGATTAACTCTCAACAGTTTCAATCCTGTATGCGCAGCCAGTCGTAAGGCATACGAAGACAACTGTCTATCGTTGTGAATCTGATAAACCAAGATATATTTCTGACTCGCATATTTAATTTGCATTTCTTCATAGACAAGAAGATCAATCCACTCATCCGCACTCAAAAGTAAAGTAGGATCAAGCACTTGCCCATAGCAATTCTTTGCTCCCCATGATTCAAGCATCTGCACGGCAGAATCTTCACGAACTGTAATCTTGTCATAGGAAGCAAGCATTTGCTGATATACCCTAGTAGTTGCAGCATCAAAATTTGTCTTACCAAAACTAGCGGCATAAGAAAGACGCTTCGCACCTCCAGTAGCAAATTGTAGGAAATAAGCCGCATCATACATTCCTGTTATGACCGGTCCCCACACTTGGTCACTCCCCGTCATAAAAGCATCCGCTTTTAATTGGGACAAATCTTCCGGTGTCGTACATCGTTTTGTCATCTTCAAATAACGATTCCTCATTCTATCAAAACGACATTGAGCATATTTTTCTACAGGATAACGAATTATTATATAAAACAGTTTCTTCAAAGGGCTACTGAAATCTTTTTTCCGGCTCACCTGATTCAGAACCATTCTTATCCCCCTCTCATCTTTCCGCTGATAATCAATCATCTTGCACTCATATCCTAAATGTTCAAGAACTGTTTGAGTCGCAATCGATTGCAACAAAGAACCGTAGTTCGAAGGAGCATGCCTTGTAATAACCTTTACTGTCATTTTCTGAATCGTCTTATCAAATTTCTTGCTGTTCTTGAAGGATTCATCAGTCGTTCCCTCAATCGCTTCCATTTCAAATAGCCTCCCGAGCGTAGCATGATTACTTCAATATCGAGGCTATTGTCTTTCAACAACGTCATCAACTTTTTATAAAAAAACGGTCGATGAGCACATTCCTTCATTTGCCCTTCTGCTACAACGGACAAAGGATGTTCTACACACTCAAGATTGGCCTTCATCAATAAATTGTTCCCCTTATCAGTGAACGCAATAGCACCACTTATCCCCTTTTCATCATCTTGATAGGTCGTGCCCCACAAGTCTCCAATCCGAATATCGGCTGAAGAATTCTCATATTTAAACTTACATTTTTCATAACAAGCCTTACCCAGGCACGCATCACTTAGAAACAAACGATAGAACATATCGCCTTGTGACAATCGGGTGTTTAGGAAACTTTTTTTTTCCCTTATTGACAAGTTGTAACTTTCGTGCCATTTCACAGATTCCCCTTTCTCACTTCCGTCAATGGCCATAGCCCACGAATCATGCCATCCAGTGAACTTATTTCTCCACGAGACATACGTCAGACTTCCCACTTGCTTTTCCGCCCAATGCACATACTTATCCCACATCAGTTTAGAAGGAACACCATGACAAAAAAAGTCAAGCAAAACAAAGTTATCTTCTTTCTTAAATTTCTGAAGATACCTACGAAAAGAATCTATCTGACACGGAGTTCCTGTCACCAGATACTTTTCATTCCTGTTGATAGCCTTGAATCCGTCTACTGTGTAACTTTGAATATATTTCGAACCGATCGAAGGAATCAATTCCTCAATAGTTGTTGCCACGTAATGCTCGGCTCTATTCCGCTCCGCATTATAGCGCACACCACACACTTTATATCCCTCACCAATCAATGTTCTTCCCACCTCAAAGCCTACTCCACCGCTACTGCATTTCCGGCGTACAGCAGCATCCTTACTCCAAGCAGCAAAACTCTTGACACACGAAGCTTTCAACGACAACTCTTTATGTGAATAAGAACACACATCCACGCACAACCTGCAATTCGTGCATTTCCCCTCATCCGTAATCCGAGGTTCGAGAAAACCATTTTCATTCAGAGCTATGTCAATAATCTGTCTGGCACAAACTGTGGCACAAACGCCACAACCATAGCAATCTTTTATTCCACTAATATTCATCTGTTAGGAAATTCATAATTAAATAATCCGTCCAAGACCTAACGCCTGTTTAAAGAAAGCAAGAGAATCTATTCTTAACTCTTCGACCTGTCTATCCACATAACCATAATCAATATTTTTTTTGATTTGGTTGAATACATCACCTTTATATAACCGTTCGCTCAAGCCAAGAATGTTGAATAAGCTATCTATCCGGCTATTCGTGTTTCCCTTTTCAGAAGAAGGTTTACGATAAAAAGTAAGGAATTTTTTATGCATCTGTATAGAGAATACCGAACCATGAAAAGAATCTGTTACTACATATTCCGCATCACGTATAAGACGTATAAAATCAAAAGGATCAACATCGTACAGATTAATATCACCAAGATTATCATCCATTGCATGATAATTATCTACATGAGGAAGATTTACAATTTTCAACCCAGATTGCTCTCTTAGTTTTTTTATCTCTTCACGGACATCTTTCCTTTCCCCCAAAACATAAGCCAGTATGTATGGTGTATCAATTTTATATGGTTCGCCATTTCTCTCTAACCCTCTCTCTTTTTCATTTTCCATTAGTGCCTCTATCCACTCATCAGTAGTCAAAAGAAAAGTCGGATCACATACCACTTTTGCATCCTTTCCAGTCAACTCTTTCACTATTTGCTTACCACGCTGTTCACGCACACCAATTAAATCCAATCGTTTTAAGAAACCTGCCACTCCTTTTCTCTGCCAAGGAAAAATAGAAGAAACTCCAAAACTTGAAGCATAAGAAAACTTAGGTATACTATTATCTACAAAATACAAATTATAAAACTTGCTGTACAAACTCAATGGCCCCCAAACCTGATCACTGCCGACAAAGACTACACTGTAATTTTTTGAACCCTCTTGAAGAGCTTTATATCCATTATAATAATGCGACACACTATCCAAATATCTCGCTTTGAATATATTCACAGCCTCTTCCCTAATTTTTCTCGTCCTTGCAAATTCCGGATACTGAATAAAATCTTTTTTCTTTTTACGCAAATATTTCCATTGCCTAAAAGCACCACTTCGCATAAGTCCCACAAAATTCTTCAAAAAAGATTTCACATCGCGAACCTTATTGTACCGGATTATCTCATACTCATATCCAAAATCCGCCACTTTTTTGGCTGTAGCGTATCCTTGTAAAGAACTACCATAGTTACATTGCCCCGGGTGCATAATAATCACTGCACCCACTTTTCTTTTCATTTGCATATATTCTATTTTCCTTTATTCAACAATCCTATCTATCATCTACCCAAAAGAATGATATCACCTTATAAAGCACTGCACATGACATATTGACACATATAGTTGCAGAATTAAAACCAAATAAACTCCTATCATAAATCAATATTTTTAGTCTTGTTTTGTCTTTCTTTTATAAACTTCGCAGGATTTCCTGCCCATATTTGATTTGGAGGTACATTTTTTGTAACAATGGAACCAGCTCCAATTATTGAATTATCACCAATTTCTACATCGCTGCAGATGATTGTACGAGCACCAATAAAGACGAAATTTCCAATTTTTATATTGTGCTTTCGCCATGATATACCCAATTTTTCAGTGTCTAACGAATGAGTTAGAAAGATATATCCCATAGTTATTGTAATATGTATACCAATTCTAATATTCTCAGGGTACAAACTATCAAAAATAACACCATCACCGACAAAATTCTTATTTTTGTCATTAAAATCTTATTTCAACGACATAATTTGTTTTATCTTTTTATCATCACCGAAAATTATCGGAGAATCGTAAGGTCTATCTGGAAAAACGCCATAATTCAGACGAATTTTCAACTTATGGTCCTTGATAAAGTTCTCTACACGTTCAGCCAATGTCATAGGATTACCAGAACAACAATTGATAATACCAGTAACATCTGTTTGAGTTACTGCTTTAGAAATCTGTTCTACCAATTCATCAACATTGATAAAATCATATTTTGTTTTGCCAGTAGTGAAAGGAAACAACTCTTGTCCTTGCTCATCTGCTTGCAATAATTTGCTAAAGATAGAATGGTTTTTCTTGTCATCGCCAAGAATATAAAAGCCACGAAGCCATTGCAATAATATACTGTTAGATTTACAATATGCTATCATAGACCTACGAAGAGCATCTTTCGCAATTCCATACATAGAAATGGGATTGCATGGTGTATTCTCATCTATCTTACCCTCCCAGTAACCTACTTCATGCATGGTTCCCATGACAGCCAAGTGTTTCAATCCTTGTTCCATCAATGCCACCAAAAATTTATAATGAGAAGACAAATCTCCTATGTGGTTGACTGAGTTATGAACAAATCCATCACGCCAAGCCATATGCAAACAAACATCAGGACTTCCCAATGATGTGTAAACATTCGTTAGATCTGCTGTAAAAAGATTAAGTTTCTTCTTTTCCGCTTTATCATTAATATCATCCGTATGAATGTCTACAGCAATTACTTCATGGCCTAAATCCAACAAATTATTTACTATGTGCCGACCAATGTAGCCATCAGCTCCAGTTACTAAAATTTTCATAATATCATTTATTTATAAAGTCCTTTAGATTTCATTTCCTCAATAGAAATCTCATACATATCATCCTGTACCTCTTGCTTATCAACCCATTTACAAAATTGAGCTATACCGTCAGTGAAAGAGAACTTTGGTTCAAATCCCAAAATTCTACGTGCAAGACTTATATCTGCATAATTATGTCGAATATCCCCTAAACGATAATTTCCAGAAATCGTGACAGGTACTTGAATTCCATATTTTTCACAAAGTGTATTCGCCACAGTCAAAACATCCGTAGCCATACCTGTACCAATATTAAAAATACACCCATTTGCTTTTAGAACTTCAAGACCAAGAATGGTCGCGTCTACAACATCGTCGATGTAAACAAAATCACGTGTTTCCTTACCATCCTCAAAAATATTGATTCCATGACCATTCTTTATCCGGGTTGAGAAAATACTCAAAATGCCGGTATAAGGATTACTTAGAGACTGTCCAGGGCCATAAACATTTTGATATCGGAAAGATACTGACTCAACGCCAATGGTTGGACATACCAAATGAACCAGTTGACCTTGAACCTGTTTCGCAATTCCATAAACTGAAGATGGATGTATTGCACTATCCTCGGTAGTTGCTACCAGTTCAACTGCTCCACCACACTTAGGACACTTGCATTCAAAGTCACCTTTTGCCATATCTGCATCATTTCGTCCCATAGGATAAACATCACCGCAATGAGGACAATGATATTTACCTTCACCATAAATAGCTCTAGACTCAGCCACCAAAACACGCTTTACATGATGTTTGGTATTTGTCAGAATATCGAGAAGTAAAGCTGTACCACCAATGTTAGTATCTACGTACTTTTCTATTTGATACATAGACTGTCCTGTTCCTGTTTCGGCTGCCAAATGAATAACAGCATCTTGACCATCTAAAGCTTTCATCCAATCCTCACGAGAAACGACACTGCCATGAATGAATCTCACTTTATCTTTGATAGACAAATACAAAGGAGAAGTAATCTCTGGGGTGACACCATGAATTTGCTTGCTCAAATTGTCCAACACTGTGACATAATAGCCTTTTTGCAATAGCCGAAGAGCTACATTAGAACCGATAAAACCGGCTCCACCTGTAATCAAAATATTTTTCATAATTTTTGGTTTCTGTTTTCAAAATCAATTAAAAACCACAAATATTTTCTTCTTCCAATAAATCGCTTTATGTCAACAACGATAATTTTTAGTAGGTCGTGGAAAGTTATTGATTCATTTTCCAACAAATCATATTCAACAGATTTTTTACCTATCAAACTTTGAAGTATACATTTAGCTTTTGCTTTCTTCAGACGAGAAAACATCATATCTCCCTGTGACTTATTCAATAAATCAGGATCTAAAGATTTTAACTCAATACATCCATCCTTGATGGCTTCATTGAGGATCTCAATGAATTTGGGATTTCTGACAATCAAACTATTTATTCCTATTTTGTCTTGAGTATAAGGAGCTATTCCGATATCGCCAAAACTCATATCAGCTAGATAACCGTAATGATCTACACACATTTGACACCTATTGGGCTTAAAATGGCTACCAACTAGTCGGTAATATTTATGAAAAACTGGCGAGTCGCCCCTTCTCATAGAAAGCAAGTTCTCCCCATTATTTCCGATGAACTTCAATTTTCCTTTTTCGCGGAATGAGAATTCTTTAATGTTGCACTTCTCTATATTGAAATACCTACAAAGGTAATCTTGCGCATAGAAGCATCTTTCACTACTGCAATACAAAGAAAAATAAGCAAATATCACCTTATCTACCTTAGAATCGATCTTTGCCCATTTCCTAACTGACTGTATATGACAAGGCAAACCTACAATAACATATCTTTTTCCTAAAAGAAGGGCTTTTCTTAATGTTCCTGATAACTGCACTGGAGCATATTTAGAACCTTTTGATTCTAATATTTCTTCAGATGTAGTAGCTATGAAAGCTGAGGGCTGTAAAGGATTCTCGGATGAATACCTAGTAATAATGGCTCCATCAATATATCTTTTTTGTAACAAAAAAATGAGAATAGAACTAAGCAAACCACCGGAATTAGCCGTTTTCCTTATATTCATATCGCTGCTATATCCCGTATAGAGTCGTTCATAATTACCAATATACTTATCTGACGTTTCTGAAGATGAATATAAATCATTTGCATATTTCTTAATCTCCATACCAACACCCGAACATACCTTATAGCATTTGTTACATCCTTTCTTATTCAAACATTGAGCTGGGTTTATAACTGGACGCCATTCCCCCTTAACAATCTCCATAACAATGCTTTTTGTAGGGCAAGCATCTGCGCAGATACCACATCCCAAGCAAAGATTATTCTTTACTGCATAGTTTATGTCTGAGCTTTTCATCTTATAACTTTTCATTAATAAAGGCTAGAAGCTCATTAGGCGAGAAATTTTCTTTATAATGATAATCAATCACTTCTTTCCGTTTGATAGCATCACAAAAATCCTTTGTGATTTCAGATGGTTCGGAATATTTCAATATGAATTTATCATTATAAAATGGTGCCTCATTAATTTTACTGTTATTCGTAATAATTTTCTTATCTAGGGCAACTGCCTCACACATTCTTTGTGTATAACCTGTTCCATTTTGCTGCATAACTTCCAGCAAACATTTCGTATGAAGAATGTGTTGCAAGTTCGTTTGGTAATCCATACCAGATATATAGCATATATTATCTTTATGAACTTGATTCTTTTCTTCAACACCAACAAGATGAAAATCACATTTCAAGCCAAAAGAACATAACCTTTCATAAGCACTAATGATTTCTGGCAATCTATTCTTTGCTTTTCCCAAGAAATAGACATCACTGTCTTCGATGGTATTATTAATAATGCCATGATAACTAGAAAAGACAAGGGGATGATAAACAAAACCATAAGTCTGACAATTACTTTGATCGAATGACAATACCAAATCAAATATCTGTTTTACCTTTGCGACATCCACTTGAAGCCATCTATTGCCTCGCTTGATTTTATTAATCAAATCTTGCAGAAACAAAACGAATTTAGCTTCTGGATGTTGTTTTCTTAAATAATCAAACAAACCATAGTTATCAAACTCCAACCACCCACCATTAAAGATAAAACATAATGGACGTTTCGTTTGAAAGTCATCCTTAAAATAAGAGCTATTCCAAAAGCTTTTTCCTGGAACATTTATATGATTATAAAGGGCCGCGGAAAAATGCAATTTGCACAACATCTTTTCTAATCCTTTTTTATTATCCACATGACCTGCTATATATCTTACATTGTCTTGATTATATATGTCAGAATAGGATTGTTTATACAAGTCCCAATCTGAACCAAAAATTACATAATTATATTCCATGTCTCAATAATTTTCTCCGTATTCTATATAAGAAGTCATTCAAATAATAATATCTACCAAATTTCCGATTGCGAACATCTATAAGTGCTTTTAGCCCGTCTATATCGTTTCCTTTTCTTCTTTTTTGAATAAAACCTTTAAAAATCGTATAGCAATAATTTTTCAACCATGGATTTTCAAGACTCTCGGACTCTATATAAAAAGCATATTCTTTTTCTAAAGGATGTAATTTGATTCTTGCTTCGTTACTTTCTACGACATATTCCATACAAACAAATGGAGAATAAACGATACTGAAATTCTTAATTAATCTTGCGCCAAATTCAAAGTCCTCATAGTACGACATTCTTTCATCAAATCCTCCTATTTTCATAAAGGCATTTTTACTACACATTATGTTTCCTGGATGAGGATAAAAATCTCTATGCCACATCGCCTTCAAAGGATTTTCATATACTCGCTCTTTTTTCCCTCTGAACGAACCTAATTTCAAGTGTTCACTACTCTTATAATTAGCAATAAAGACTTCATTATGTGGATAACGAAAAATCATATTTGCATAATTTCTTAGAGTTCCTGACATAAAGACATCATCACCATCCAAAAATATCAACCAACTTGATGATGCTATTTGGGCACCCATATTTCGCGCTTTAGAAACACCACTATTCGATTGTTGAATCAATCGAATTCTATTGTCTTGTATTTGACTAACAATTTCCGCACTCTTATCTGTAGAGCCATCATCAACAACTATAAGTTCGAAACAAGAGAAATCTTGGTTTAATACAGAATCAATGGTTTTCTTTATATGCTTTTCTTTATTGTATAGAGGAATGATGATAGATAATCTAATATTGCCCATGATAACGTATCGTTTTCTTAATAATCTCTTTAATCGCAGATATATAAAATTTCTTTCGGTCGCATTTCACTCTACATCTTATATAGTTAGAAAGAAACTTATCTCTATCATTCATAAAAATTTCAAAGATACTAGACCGCTCTGGTGTCAATTCGGTTGGATGTTTTAGTTGATAATTATAACCACCAAGAATTATATCCAAGTCTGAGTCCTCCAATAAAATATCTTTAGATATATCATTAAATAACTTTCGTCCTTTATCCGAATTAACAAGAACCATGCTTACCCCTCGATGTTGACGAGGAAAATTTGGATTAGAATCCTTTAAAGACCAAAAATCTGCCATGGTAAAATCACCTGTTCGTTCCACTTTTGTAAATGGACATTTATAACAATCCATTCGCAAAACATGTCCTTCAAGAAAAGCTTGAAAAAAAGCTCTCATATATTTATTATAATAAAGAGGCAAAATTTTGTTTCCCTTTTGTAAGGTACATGAAGACACTCTTGACCAACCCAAAAGAGTTTTATCTCTAAAACGATAATCGATAACTTTCGATTGTTGGTCTTCTTCTATATACTTTATTAACTGGTGAAACATTTTTATTGATGGAACACCATGACAAACGACATCTGAAGTCAGCAAATTATCGTAATCTTTACGCAAAAAGAGTTTTAATGCAGAAACATGACAAGGAGTTCCGGTAAAGAAGACCAGTCTTCCTGATTTAAGATAACCCTTAACTTCTTGATAGATTTCTGTCGTATCTGACTGAGCATATTTAGAACCTTGCAAGCGATATAAATCAGTGACTTTTTCAATAGCGACGTGTTTCACTATTAGCTCTTTTGTCAATTCTGCACCAACCACAACCCCTCCTTTTTTTAAGACATTTTTAGCTACAACAGAGAAAATACCTCCAGAAGAACTAACATTTAAAATCTTATTATCCTTTGCTTGAGCAGCAAAAGCTTTTCCTCGAGAATAGAGAGAAGTCTCATAATTCAGAACAGGACATACATCGGAACATAAGCCGCAATCAACGCATTTATACGCATCTAAAAGAGGATAATAAAATCCTTCTCTATCTGAGGTTAATGCTATGGCTTGCTTAGGACATATTTGCTCGCAAGCCCTACATCCACAACAAAATTCATTAGTGCTTATATTCATTACTTTAGTGTTTTTTTTAGATAGTCAAATGACTGCTTCCTAAAAGATTCTATTTTATCTTCGCAAAAAGAATAATCCAGCAGTAACTCTTCATAAGTTTCTGGTAGCTTATCACCAACAGTTTTCACTCTTGCCTGAAGGTTTAGCTTTTCAATGATATCCGATTGACGATTATCCTTCGTAGGTACATCACCAGCTATTGCATAAAATGGTTTTCGAAAATTAATAGAAAAAGCAACACTATGAAAAGAACAGCAAATAACAAAAGATGCATCAGCAAAGAGACGCAAGAACTCATGAGGACCAGCGCCAATCATTGGCTTAAACCCCTTCGCAATCTCATATATTTCAGAGTTTAAGACAATAACATGCTCTGCCCCTATCAACTTCTTCACTCGTTTAGCCAGCTGATCTGCATAAGGATAAGGATTTATAGCATAGGCTTGTATATAAACAAGCACATATTTACCCTTAATAGGATTTTCTACTGCAGCAAATTCCATCCAATCACCCTTTGTAAGAAGAAACGTAGGATCGCAACAGTGTACAGCTTTCTTTCCAGATAAATCGCTTGTAATCTTAACACCCGTAGATTCACGTGTTGAAATTGCATCATAGCGTTTCAGGTATTTACTATAAACTTCAGTATATTGTGGATAAAACTCGCTAGTTCCGTAACTTGCGGCATAAGCCACTTTAGGCTTATCATCAGGAGCGAAATTGAGTAAAAAACTATGATCATCTGCATAGTATCTTGGATTCCATGTCTGATCACTTCCTGTCATATAGATGTCGAAGAGAGGCGGATTATTAACAATGCTATCCATATCATACGAAATATTAGTCTTTTCTATTTGACTTTGAAACTGGACAAACTTTTCATGACTTTTTATTGCAGCCCATTTCTGATAAGCTACTTGCCCAACTGGCATTTTATGCAACAACCTATATGAGTATTTAAAAACATTCTTCCATATACGTTCTAGCAAAGGAGAAACATACCGCTTAGCTTCTGTTCCCATGGCGTTTTTACGATGATACTCCGTTGGGTATTGATAGTCTATCAAAACAGGATGATGCCCCATTTTTTTTAGGACATATGAAGTTGCGAAAGTTTGGAGAACAGATCCGAAATTAGCTTGTTGTATGGTAATAAAACCAATCTTACTCATAATTAATATTCTATTTGATACTTGTCCAAAATGGAGAAAAGCATATGAACACGCGTAGAAGTATAGTGCTTATTCAGAAATTCATGAGCTATTGAAAAATCCATTGGAGCAGATTTTCGCAAATAATCTAATCTCATTTCAAAAGTCTCGTAATCAGGAATATTTCCTACATATTTATCTAATTCATAAAATCGAGTGTCTGCATTATCTGGATAATGTGCCAATACATAACAACCTCCTGCAAGCATCTCAAAAAGTCGCGGAGTAACCTGATTGAAAATTGATGTTTCAGACTTGTTACTATCAAGACCCGGAGTTGAATAGCAAGTAATCTTACTGCTTCGAATCATATGAATGTAACTCTCACGTCCACTATCCTTGGCTATGAAATTTCCATGATTATCAATGTATTCTCTATTTTTTGAGGAACGAGATCCGAGAATATATTTAAAATCTGGATGCGTTATTTCATACTGTTTCAGCATATCAACGAAATAGGGCGACGGCCGACCAAGAAAACATAAATCATAAAGTTTCTCATAATTTTCCTTACGATCGGGCTTCATGTAATCAGGTATTGACAATGGCCAATGTTCTATTTTTAATGGACAATTTTTAGTTTTTAGATATTCTACTACTTCAGCACTAGTAATCAGAACTAATGGACAATCCTTATAAGCTTCGTAGAAAGAAGGCAATTCAGAGTCATTCAACCAAAAATCAATAATAACAGGGATTGTGCTTTTGTTTAACCATGGTTCTTTAAAAACATCAGCCCTCATCACAAAAAATAGAGATAGCTCCTTAGAAGATATGATAGATTTATAAAAATCTACTAATCCTATTTTTTTCAACCATCCATATATCTTGTGAAAATGAAAGGAAGTTTCTTTATATAGATTTATATTTCCTTTATCAGAGATAATATTCTCCCATTCATATACAATCTTAAATGGAGCAGCACTATTATAATTACGCTGAGAAATAATCTTTTGAAGTTTCATTTATGTATTGTATTTTTTTTGTATATTGTTCTATCTATGATAAATAAAAGAATCGCCCAAAAACATTTATAATGTGTACCTTGTGTGATAGGAAATATTAATGGGATATTTAGCAAAGCACTAATTAGAAATAATTGTTGGTACAGCTCCATATAGCTCCAGTTCTTTCTAACAACCTTAAAATAATAAAAAAAGAAAACCAATACGGTACAAATACCTCCTATATTCAAGGCACCAACTATTCCAACATCAGACCTATAAAAATGTAATGTTGTTTCTAACTTTTGGATTTCAATACCATAATCAGATGTAGAACCAGGCAAACCATTACCAAAGATTATCGAAAGAGGTCCTCCCCAATAATCAAATAAATAAAATGCATAACTTGCAACTCGTATATTATCATCATTCAATTCTTCTGTTGTCTTAGATGCCAACTCTGAAAAAAGGAAGTTATATCCTACATATATTCCCACTATCAAAGCTATAAAAGCAATTTTACCTCCCAGTCCATATTTTGAGGAAAAAATAGATAAAATGGCAATGGAACCAACTGTAGATGCTAAGAACTGTCTTGATTGATCCATGTACAACCCGAAGCAGGCTATTAAGAATAAAATTAACCATATAATCTTTTTCTTATGTCGTTCTATCAACTTTTGATAATAAAAGAATATTGCAAACATTGAGAAGAATGTATCTGATATAAGGTATCGCCTAAAACCTGAACGAATCTCAACTTCTCGTATAATGCCATTCTCCAATTCGATATCTGTTCTATTTGCAAAGTAATAAACAGGATATGTAAACTGCTCAACAAACGTAATGCCTATTCTTAAAAAAGCAATTATAAGTATAACTTTTACAACTTTATCTGCATTAAATTTTTTATCTTGGAGAAAAAAATACAATAACCATATTCCAGAAGGCATGAACGCTCTAAATGAAATAAACAGACTCTGCCCTCTATCTAGATAACAAGGTATTATACTAAGCATTGGCACTAACATAAAATAGAGAACATATTTATATGATACCGCATTGCTTATATCTATTTTTCTTGTAAGAACATAAACTATCAAAAGTAAAACGATAACATTGGACAATTGTCCACCTATCGTAGGATTATAATTTACATAATCCAAATAATGAAAAAAATGTAATATTATGAAGGTTAGAATCCAATAATATTTGTTTGATAATCTTCTACTCATGATTTTTTAGTATTGCTAGAAGCCTTCCCCTATACAAGAAAAGTATGACAAATATTACCAGAACTATTATACACCGTAGAAATATTGATATTGTTTCGGGAATGACAATCGAAAAAATAAAACCCGATAACATGACACCAAAGAAACAAATAAATGTGCGTGTAGGTATTTTTACTGGCATTGCCTTTTGTAAATAATATATATGATAGGTCATATTAAGTAAGGCTCCAACAATATAACCATACGAAAGACCAATTGCGCCATTTTTAGAACAATACCATAGCAATGGAGCATTAACACACGCATAAAATATGGACAGACTCGCAATCCATTTTTGCTTATCCGCGGCACCTAAAGTGTTTCCTATAAATCCAAACATAGAAAATAAAATCATATACCAACACTGTAACGTTAAAACATTACCGGTGCTTGCATAATTTTCTCCATAAAGCAACAAAACGACTTCATTCTTAAATAACGAAATTATCAAACAGGAAATTGTTCCAACAACACTTATAAAATAAAGCATCAGAGAAGCTTTAGTCGTAAATCGTTGCTGATTACGCACAAATTCCTTTGCTTGATTCGGAAACAGAGCAACTAATGCACTATGAATAAAAAGAGTCATCGGTAGCAATAACTTGTTGGCAATATTGAAGTATGATACCTCTGTGATAGAACTATTGCTATTTAGGAATAGTATGGGTAGTTGTGTGGAAACTAAAGAAAATATATTTAGAATGTAATATGGCATACTATCTGTAAGCATATTTTTCTGTAGTAATCTAAATTCACTTTTTTCATAACGATATACGCCCTTTATCAACCTTTGCTTAAATAAAGAGAACAAGTACAAACAATCTTTTGCAAAAAAATTTATTATATATATGCCTATTATAAGCTTTACAGTTATCAGCGAAGAATCCATACATAAATATGTAAGTAGCAATATAAAAGACATGCCAACATTAATATAGCTTGTCGTCTCCATACGTTCCATACCAAAAGCTACATTTTGAAATCCTTCCCAATAAGATTGCAAAAAGACACCAGCCAATATCATAAGAACAATGTAGTTGTCATCAAAAACGGGATTTATTTTATTATAGACAATGAACCCTATACTTGATAGAATAACTCCATAGAATCGGAGTACCAAAGATATTACAAAATATTTTTTTGAACTGTCCTGATCACGGGCTATGCATCTAATCACAATTCTTCTAAGTCCGAAAGTTGAAAAGGTAAAGAATAGGGTAACGTAAGTAAGAAATAAAGCATAGAGACCATAGGAATCTGGAGCCAATTTTCTTGCAAGAATGATATTGATGACCATATTGAAAGCATGTGCTAATGCTTCACCACTCATCAAAACTGTAAAATTTCTAAAAAAGCTACCTTTTTTAAACTTTTGGTTAAACATACATCTAACTAAAGTGTTTTACACAAATCCATTGCTGCACCTATCGCTACATCCATATTGTAATATTCCCAATCTGCAAATCGACCTGTAAAATAGAAATTAGAGAGAGAGGTTTCTTTCTTCAGCTTATTAATTATTGTGCGTGTATTTGCATCTTGGATAGGATAAGTGTATTTATTGAATTTATGGTCTAAATATTTAGGATTAAGAGGGATTCTTTTTAGATTTTCAAGAATACCCTCTTTATTAATTGCATCTGTGAACTCTACTGTAGCTGTAATACGTCCTTTAGGTAACTCTGAATTATTACTCTCAGCAAAATTACCGGTGCAAATAATACGATGACTCTCATGTTGTCTGCTAGGCTGATATATCCAAGAATATGGATTCTTATCTATTTCACAGAATACAGCTGTAGTGCCATGATATTCAAGAGATTCAACATCCGTATTGTATTTAGAAAGGTCTATGCCCTTAACAATCTTAATCATATCTTTGATGTTACCACAAAATACAACCTTATCGAATTCTTTCCCACAGATTATCCATTTTTCCCCCATTCTATCAATGGAAGTGACCTCGCTATCATAAATAATCTTCAATCCTATTGCTAATTTATCTGCAATATATTGTGAACCATTCATCCTTTCATACCAAAAAGTAGAATGAACAAAAGCTCTTTCCTCTACCTTGTTAGCATTATTTTCACGCATTTCTTGTGTGGTAGGCATTGGCAATTTTCCTCCCATCCAAGACATAGGAACGGTAGTAAGATCGCGTCTCCAAACTTTTTTGTTATATGGTTCAAAGTACATGTCATAAAGAGTCTTTCCAAAACGCCATCTAAGAAAATCACCAAAATTATCGTAGTCCATTAATTTAGCATTTAATCCTTTGTTCTTATCTATTTCTTCAAGGTCTTTATAAAAAGACTTCTGAATTTCCTCGCTAAACAAATACATATGGTTCTCTATAGGATAAGGAATATTATCATACTCTAGAGAATTATTGCCCTTATCCATAAAAACACAAGAGTTTCGGTCTGCTTTTGAAAATTCTTCACTTTGAATAAACTTAGACCAAAACCAATCTAAAACATCTTGACGTTTTGAGTTAAAAACATGACCACCACATATATGAAACAAATTACCATTTACGCGAAGGCATCTTATAAGTCCACCTGCCCTATTCTCTTTCTCGAAAACGGTAATATCATATCTATCACTAAGAAAATGTGCTACACTCAAGCCAGATATGCCAGCACCAATAATTGCAATTTTCTCCATCAATTTATTTTTGTCCGAAATTGAATATTATATTTTACTAATCATTAAAGCCCCACTAGTGTTAATATACACCTCACCATTTTCACCCTTTACCCTCCACACCACTAATTTATGACACGTTTCCTTATATCATTTGTTTCACAAATGGTAAGACACTTTATTCCGCATACAAAAAGACATAAGGGATTCGCCCAGAGGAACGCCCTCCGCTTTATAGTGGATAAAAAATCAAAATCAATTAAACTATACATTATATTATTATTTTTTATTCGATAGCGAAGAGTCGCATTTTATAATTCTGATACAAGAAACCATTTTTTACGGGTAGAATCATGACTGGTTATATCCAATCCTGCCACATCGGTAAAAATATATTGGTTGGAGCTGGTTGATGACACACGGCGCATCTCATTACCAAGCTGACCGTTAGCTCCTGTCACTAGAATATTCATTGAGCTTAATACAGATTTTCGTTATAATCAAATAACCAGCCGGCTTCTTCCAGATGTTCGTGATGTTGGTCTTTCCCGGAAAGGATTATTTTATCAGCAGGAACCTTCCAGTCAATTTTCAATGCGGGATCATCCCAAGCCAGGGCACCTTCACATTGGGGAGCATAGAAGTTGTCACATTTATACTGAAAGATAACCTCTTCCGTCAGGACAACAAAGCCATGGGCGAATCCACGCGAAATAAAGAACTGACGGTGGTTTTCTTCTGTCAATTCCACCGATACATGCTCTCCAAATGTTGGTGAGCCTTTACGGATATCGACAGCCACATCAAGGACAGAGCCTTTAATGACACGTACTAGTTTACTCTGGGCATAAGGCGGTTTCTGAAAATGAAGACCACGTAAAACACCATAGCTGGATTTACTTTCATTATCCTGGACAAAATCTACCTTACGGACCTTTTCTGTAAATTCACGTTGAGAGAAGGATTCGAAAAAGTAACCACGGTCATCTTTAAAAAGGCGGGGTTCAATGATGACAACGCCCTCTATAGCAGTTTTGATTATTTCCACTGTGATTAGTGTTTGTTAGTTATTTAAATTACCGGAAAGGAATATGGCATTATTCCAGTCCCAGTTCATTTATTACTTTTAAAAGGTACTGGCCATATTGGTTCTTTAGCATGGGCTTGGCCAGCTCACGCATTTTATCCGCTGTTATCCAGCCATGACGCAGGGCAATACCTTCAAGACACGCGACTTTCAATCCCTGACGCTTTTCAATCACTTCAATAAAAGTGCTGGCTTCGGAAAGAGAATCGTGCGTGCCGGTATCAAGCCAGGCAAAACCACGGCCTAGTAATTGGACCTTTAATTGGTGGTCATTGAGAAATTCCTGATTAACGGTAGTGATTTCTAACTCTCCACGGGGAGAAGGTTGTATATGTTTGGCTACATCCACCACTTTATTGGGGTAGAAATAGAGTCCCACTACAGCGTAGTTGGATTTTGGATTTTCTGGTTTTTCTTCAATACTCAAAACATTCCCATTCTTGTCAAAGTCAGCAACTCCATAACGTTCGGGATCGGCAACCCAATAACCGAATACGGTTGCTTTCTGCTCTTCCTCGACTGTACGGACAGCCTCCTGCAACATGCGGGTAAAGCTTTGGCCATAGAAGATATTATCACCTAATACCAGGCAGACGGAATCATTGCCGATGAAGTCTTCACCGATAATAAAGGCTTGTGCCAGACCGTCCGGAGAGGGTTGTTCGGCATACTCAAACCGTACTCCATAGTCGGAGCCATCACCCAAAAGACGCTTGAAACCCGGAAGATCATAAGGAGTGGAAATAATCAGGATCTCACGGATTCCAGCCAACATAAGGACTGAAATCGGATAATAAATCATGGGCTTGTCAAAGACAGGAAGCAACTGCTTACTCACTCCTTTGGTGATAGGATACAGACGAGTGCCTGAACCACCGGCTAAAACTATTCCTTTCATAAAAGCTTATTTCAATTTTAGAAAATAAGTAAGCTGTTTTGAGATAGACACAAAGTAGCTTTTATTCTGTGTTTATTTAAACGGTTCCACATACCCAACCGGCATATCCGCACAAGCACACCCCAACATATTCAACCGGACAGCAATCTTACTCCTGCCATCCACCGTGACAAGTTCTCCTACAAGACCAGTCAAAGGACCTTTGACAACACGTACTTTTTCACCACGTGCCAAAGGAGCGCTATTCATACAGATTGCCTCTTCGGAATAGTCGAGCATAAAACGGAAACGGGCCATTTGTTCATCAGGAATGATAGTCGGACTGCTCTCACCGCGCATTACCATATACCGACTAACTGTAGAAAAGGAAAGAACCTCTTTACGTTCTTTAGGATCAGCATGTACAAAAACCATCATCGGAAGCAACACGGACTCAACTACTTTACGGCGGTCACTCCATTGATGTACTTCTTGCTGGACCGGTACAAAATTTTCAATCCCTATTTTGTCTAAACGCTCGGCTACTTTCTTCTCATGATGCATACGGACCAGAGCGACATACCAGCGTTTAGAGTGTGCTACGCCTTCCCCTGTCCCAATACTAGGCCCAGCACTTAAAGTTTCTTTCGTTAGAATCATACTTTTTTACCCCTTATGTTTCCGTTACTTCTTAGGTAACGGATAAGGTACTCATTCACAGGAAAACAGATGAAAACAGAAAAACATGGACAAGAACCGCCTACAGCAATGTTTTTCTAACCTACGCGAAGGGAAAAACATCTTTGAAAACAGAATATAGGAATATCGGGCATGATGAAACAGAATTATCATGTCCTGATATATTTTTGTTGCATATTTCAACAAATCAGAAAAAAAAGAAGATTTTACTTGTTTACTATTTGTATTTTTGCATATCTTTGCATCGAATAATTTTCCGTTACCTAAGAAGTAACAGATATACTTCGCCCTTGATTTCTAACACTTTACCATTAATTATCTACCTAAACGATAGTTCCTAATGTAAGATAAATTCCCTTTATTTACCTCTGTACGTTCTCTTAGCTCAAAACCTTTTAAATAGATTTGTGTGGTTTTTATAGATTTGTGTCCCAATGATTCACTAATCATTTCAATTGGCACTCCACGATACTTGGCTGTCGTTGCCCACGAATGGCGAAGTGTGTAAGAAGAAACGGGAGAATTCAAACGCAGAGCTCTCGCCAAATCCTTCAAACTATTATTGAATCTTCGAAGAGCAGACTGATATTCACTGTATGCCCTTTCATCCTTTCGTTTCTTGTTACCGCAAAGTATGTCGAACAGATAGTTCGGACAATCGGGAATGGGTTCCTGATTATTCCGGAGTTGATTAATCATTCCCCTGGCAGTATCAAGCACTTCCACGCTCATGGGAGTTTTCGTCTTGATTCGATTATAACGTAATACACTCTGCTCTAAAGCTGATTTTTCCAGATGCGCTAAATCGGCAAATGACATTCCACAAAACTGGAACATCAGGGCGGCAATAGTTTGTGTGCGACGTAAACGCTCCGATTTGGGATCCTCATACAGAAGTTTGTGCAATTCACCGGCAGGCAAAGCTTTCTTTTGGCGGACATCCACGCCTGTATAAACATCATGAAATAATCGGGGAACATAAGGAGCACTACCCGCTTCCACTCCCCGATTGTAAATGCTACGAAGCATACGCATATACGTAGAAATCGTATTGGGCTTCAAACCACACTCATAAAGATACTGACCATAACGTCGTAAACGTTCTTTGGTGACCTGTCTGAACGACATATTCAACGTACCACAAAACTTACTGAAAGAATAAAGGGCATTCTTATAGACATGCGCTGTAGAATAACGCCCCTCCTTTCGTAAACGATTGATGTAGTTCTCCCCACATCGACTAAATCCATTTTTATTCATCATTTGCATCACTAGTTATTTTATATATACTATTTGGCAAGCGACAAAAGAACAAATCTTTTTGCAGGTTCAATTTCACTTTCCAGATATTATTTTTAGAATTAACACATATTTAACCAACGTTAAAATTAGTAGATTATGAAAAGTAAAAATGCCAAAAAAGGTAGTAAAAACGACAAGGTAAAAAGAAGTGTCCAAACAATGAAAAAAGCCCCCAGGAGGCATTCAAGGGAAGAAATCATCAGTGAAGAAGAACTGGATAACAGAATAGCAATCGATGGAGATATCCGTCTTTATTTCACCATGTATTTAAAAATCTTTATTGATGGACATTTCCGCCATCCCAAGAAAAGAAAGCTGATAAATCTAGCCCAATATATCTATGACCAAAAAGTATTATACATCCACAAACACGGTGGCTATAAGTTAATGGAACTTAGTAGTATACATGCTGAATTGGGGGCATTGAGAAAACCTGTTGAAGAAGAGTACATGAAAGAAAAAAAGGAAAAAAGAGAACAAGCTGAAAAGGTCAAAAGCAAGTACTAAGAAAAAATAATGGGACAGTTGGAATATAAGGCTTACCTTCGCCGCCGTTTTCAACCCGTCGAAAACTAACAGATTTTCTCTTAAAAAATAGTGACGGTATGCTATCGTTATAGCGTCACTATAATGAAAGGATAGTGACGCTATGACAACAACATACCGTCACTATCTATAAGGGAAGATTTACGCTCAAACAGATTATTTTTCATAATTAAAAACAGAAGAAAATGAGACAAAAAATCAGGAAGAATAAGTTAGAAGCTTGCAAATTAGTATGGAAAAAACGTATTACTGCTGAAAAGGGGATTTCGGATAAATGCGCAGAGAGAATTGTACAAGAGTGTATTAGACTAATAGAACGCATGTTGTATGGAAATGCAATGATCGCTTTTCATAGGCAGGATGGCACATTCTGCCTGGAAAAAGGAACACTAGTAGGATATGAAAAATTCTTTCATAGAAAATTCAATATCACAGCAAAACAAGAGTCTATTGTCTATTGGAGTGAAGAACAAAAAGGATGGAGAAGATTTATGATCGGAAACCTGATGGAGTGGAAAGCTATTGTATAAATCAGATTAAAATATATTTAACAATGAATATGATTAACAAAGGGATACCTTATTTCCCGACACCGGCAAACTTCTTTGACGAAGAAGTGATGGAACTATTAGAAGCTAAATTTGGAGTGTTAGCTTCTTACATTGTCATGCGATTACTTTGCAAAATATATAAAGAGGGATATTATATCTCTTGGGGAAAGGAACAAAACCTGATTTTTGTCCGTAAAGTAGGCGGCGGGATTAAAGAGGATATGATGGAAAAGATTGTCGATCTGTTATTGGAGAAAGGATTTTTCCATAAGGAAACCTACGAAAAATACGGCATACTCACTTCGGAACAGATTCAAAGGGTGTGGTTCGAAGCCACTACACGAAGGAAAATAGATTTCTCCCAACTACCTTATTTATTAGAGACCAAGAAGAAAAAAGGGATGCAAAAAGAAGAGTTGAACGCGGAAAATGCAGACATTTTTGAAACTCAAGAGGAGGTGAGTCAAGAAAATGCAGACATTTCCCGACAAACTAAACTAAAGGAAACTAAACTAAATCATGAAGAAGAAGAAACCAACGTTGTTTCGATTGAAATTCCGGGGTATGCCTACAATCTGGCTACACACAACATAGCAGGATTGATGGAGAGCCTGGACAACCATAAAGTGACCGACCCAAAAGAGAAACAGACGATTCTCCGGCTATCGGACTATGGCAGGAAAGGCACCCAGGTGTGGAAACTGCTCTCCAATACAGCCTGGAGCAAAATCGGAGCACCGGGGAAATATATCATTGCAGCGTTAGCTAGCGGACGGAAATAAACCGACTGATTAAAAGCTGATAAAAAAGGTACGAAAAATCTGTGCTTTTCACAAATTCTTCGTACCTTTACGCTCCGGTAAAACAAGTTCTATCCACATAAAAGATAACAAAATGGAAAACAGAAGTTTAGTAACCATTGCCGAACATTCTAAAGAAAAAATCCTCTACATGCTCGAAATGGCGAAGCAGTTTGAAATGAACCCCAATCGCCGGTTATTACAAGGAAAGGTTGTAGCAACCCTGTTCTTTGAACCTTCCACCCGTACCCGCTTGAGTTTTGAAACAGCTGCCAACCGTCTCGGCGCACGAGTAATCGGATTCTCTGACCCCAAAGCTACCAGCTCTTCCAAAGGGGAAACACTTAAAGACACGATCATGATGGTGAGCAACTATGCAGATATTATCGTCATGCGACACTATCTCGAAGGAGCTGCACGGTATGCCAGCGAAGTAGCCCCGGTGCCCATTGTCAACGCAGGTGACGGAGCCAACCAGCACCCGTCGCAGACGATGCTCGATCTCTACTCTATCTACAAAACACAAGGAACACTGGAAAATCTGAATATTTTCCTGGTGGGTGACTTGAAATACGGCCGCACCGTACATTCATTGCTGATGGCGATGCGACACTTTAATCCGACTTTCCATTTCATCGCTCCCGAAGAGCTGAAAATGCCGGAAGAATACAAGCTTTACTGTAAAACGCACCAAATAAAATACGTTGAACATACGGATTTTACCGAAGAGATTATCGCTGACGCCGATATTCTGTACATGACCCGTGTGCAACGCGAACGTTTCACCGACCTGATGGAATATGAACGGGTGAAGAATGTATATATTCTCCGTAACAAAATGCTGGAAAACACACGTCCGAACCTGCGTATCCTGCACCCGCTTCCCCGTGTCAACGAAATTGCTTACGATGTGGATGACAATCCGAAAGCATATTATTTCCAACAGGCACAAAACGGTCTGTATGCCCGCGAAGCAATCCTTTGCGATGTATTAGGTATCACATTAGATGACGTTAAAAACGATATTTTATTATGAGCGAAAATAAACAAGCATTGCAAGTAGCTGCCCTGAAAAACGGGACAGTGATTGACCATATCCCATCCGAAAAGCTCTTTACCGTAGTGCAACTGCTCGGTGTGGAACAGATGACTAGCAATATCACTATCGGATTCAACCTCGACAGTAAGAAGCTAGGTAAAAAAGGGATCATCAAGATTGCAGATAAATTCTTCTGCGACGAAGAGATTAACCGTATTTCAGTAGTTGCCCCGCACGTCAAACTGAATATCATCCGCGATTACGAAGTAGTGGAAAAGAAAGAGGTGAAAATGCCGGATGAACTTCGGGGCATCGTGAAATGTGCCAATCCGAAATGTATCACCAACAACGAACCGATGGCCACTATCTTTCATGTGATAGACAAGGATAATTGTATCGTAAAGTGCCATTATTGCGAGAAAGAGCAGAAACGTGAAGAGATTACAATCCTCTGAATAAACGTATAGCCCCATGAAACAGGACTGGAAACCAGGAACGATGATCTATCCGCTGCCGGCTGTACTGGTCAGCTGCGGAAAGGAAGAAAGCGAATATAATATGTTCACAGTAGCATGGACGGGTACGATTTGTACAAACCCGCCCATGTGTTATATATCCGTACGTCCGGAACGCCATTCTTATGACATTATAAAAAAAAACATGGAGTTTGTCATCAACCTGACAACGAAAGATATGGCTTTTGCCACCGACTGGTGCGGAGTTCGTTCGGGACGTGATTATCATAAATTTGATGAGATGAAGCTGACACCCGGACAGTGTACGGTGGTTAGTGCTCCGTTGATTGAAGAATCTCCTCTTTGCATTGAATGCCGTGTGAAAGAAATCATCTCCCTCGGCTCACACGATATGTTTATCGCTGACGTAGTAAATGTGCGTGCGGACGACCGGAACCTGAATCCTGAAACCGGAAAGCTGGAACTGGCCGAAGCCAATCCGCTGGTATATGTGCATGGAGGATATTATAATCTGGGAGAGAAAATCGGTAAGTTCGGTTGGAGTGTAGAAAAGAAGAAATCATAAAAAGTGCGATATTGCCATGAATATGCTGCGTAAATTCATCCTTCCCGGTTTGTTAGCCATAGCCTGCACGGCTGTCGGCCAGAACTATAACGCAGAAAAAGTAGACCGCCCCAATACAAAAAAAATAAATATCGGTATCAAGGCGGGATTCAACTCTTCCATGTTCATGGTATCTGAACTGAAAATTAAGGATGTGACTATCGATGAGGTGCAGAATAACTACAAGATAGGTTATTTTGGCGCCCTCTTTATGCGCATCAACATGAAGAAGCATTTCATTCAGCCGGAAGTGTCCTATAATGTAAGCAAATGTGAGATCACTTTCGATAAGCTCGGTTCACAGCATCCTGCCATCGAGCCTGATTATGCTTCGGTGCAATCGGTGTTGCACAGTGTGGATTTCCCTATTTTATACGGCTATAATGTGGTGAAAAAAGGGCCTTACGGAATGGCTATCTTCGCAGGCCCCAAACTTCGCTACTTATGGGGAAAACACAATGAAATCACTTTTAAGAATTTCGACCAAAAAGGGATTCACGAAAGGCTGTATCCGTTCAATGTCAGTGCAGTGATCGGTGTAGGCGTCAACATCTCCCGTATCTTTTTCGATTTCCGCTACGAGCAAGGTATCGGAAATATCTCCAAGTCCATCATTTACGACAATATCAATTCTGACGGCAGCACGGGAGTGAGCCACATTATTTTCCGTCGCCGCGACAGTGCATTAAGTTTTTCGCTGGGATTCATCCTTTAAGAATAAAATATCATTAAATCCGGCTTTTTACTAACATTTTTCTTGTACTTCCTTCATTCTTTATTTATTTTCATTAACTTTGTGCGCTTAAAATAGGTATCTCGAATTAGAAATTTAATCTTACTTATAAAAGAATGAAAAGAGACGACATCATTTTCGACATCATCGAAAAAGAGCATCAACGTCAGTTGAAAGGAATCGAGCTTATTGCATCAGAAAATTTTGTGAGTGACCAGGTTATGCAGGCAATGGGTTCTTGCCTGACTAACAAGTACGCAGAAGGTTATCCCGGCAAACGTTATTACGGAGGTTGCGAAGTAGTAGACCAAAGCGAACAAATCGCTATCGACCGCCTGAAAGAAATTTTTGGCGCTGAATGGGCAAACGTACAACCACACTCGGGAGCACAAGCTAATGCTGCTGTTTTCCTCGCAGTTCTGAATCCGGGCGACAAATTCATGGGATTAAATCTTGCACACGGCGGACACCTTTCTCATGGCTCACTGGTAAACACTTCCGGTATCATCTATACTCCTTGCGAATATAACCTGAATCAGGAAACTGGACGCGTTGACTACGACCAGATGGAAGAAGTCGCTCTACGTGAGAAACCGAAAATGATTATCGGTGGTGGTTCTGCATACTCTCGTGAATGGGATTACAAACGTATGCGTGAAATCGCTGACAAAGTAGGCGCTATCCTGATGATCGACATGGCTCACCCTGCCGGTCTGATCGCTGCCGGAGTGCTCGAAAATCCGGTTAAATATGCACATATCGTCACTTCTACTACACATAAAACACTTCGCGGACCTCGTGGTGGTGTCATCATGATGGGTAAGGATTTCCCCAATCCGTGGGGAAAGACCACTCCGAAAGGTGAGATCAAGATGATGTCTCAATTACTGGATTCTGCCGTATTCCCGGGAATCCAAGGCGGACCGTTGGAACATGTAATTGCTGCTAAAGCAGTTGCTTTCGGTGAAATCCTGCAACCTGAATTTAAGGAATATGCTAAACAAGTACAAAAGAACGCTGCTGTACTTGCACAGGCTTTGATTGACCGTGGCTTTACGATCGTTTCCGGTGGTACAGACAACCACTCTATGTTGGTCGACCTGCGTAGCAAATATCCCGAACTGACAGGTAAAGTGGCAGAAAAAGCATTGGTTTCTGCCGATATTACTGTTAACAAGAACATGGTTCCGTTCGACAGCCGTTCAGCTTTCCAGACTTCCGGTATCCGTTTGGGTACTCCTGCTATCACAACTCGTGGTGCAAAAGAAGATTTGATGCTCGAAATTGCTGAAATGATCGAGACTGTATTGTCTAACGTAGAAAATGAGGAAGTTATTGCACAAGTACGTGCACGTGTCAATGAGACAATGAAGAAATATCCTCTTTTTGCTTATTAAAAAACGATTTCAAAGCTAATAGCTTCACTGTTATCAGCTTTATTTCTTATTTATAAGGTCTGCTCTTTGTGAAAGGAGCAGGCTTTTTTTATTTATTAACGGTCCCGCCCGAACCATCTGTCCATATTTTCGTTTTTCTTACTATAAAAGAAATATATGATGTCATATATCACTCATAGCAAGGACGAATTCAACCGTACAGTGTGCAAGAAGAGAAAACAGAAGCGCACTGGACTCTATATACAGTCATCCCCGTCTTTCCACATTTTATTTCATAGGGAAAGACGGGGATTTATTTACCGGCATCATACCGGAATATTTTTTTGAGGTATATATTTTAGCTCAATCCTTCTATTTCTCCATCCACAATATCGATATGCAATGCTTGCGGTTCTTTGGGTAATCCCGGCATACGAAGAATTTCTCCGGCAATGGCTACAATCATTTCAGCTCCGTTATTGATAACAATATCTTTAATATGGAACTCGAAGTTATTTACCGCCCCATAAATCTTTGGATCGGCAGAGAATGAATATTGTGTTTTAGCAATACAAACCGGATAATGAGTGATTCCCATTTTCTCAATCAGTTTGATACGGTTGCGTGCAATACTACTATAGGTAATAACGCTGGCTCCGTAAATATTAGTGGCTACCTTTTCGATCTTCTGCTGTATGCTATCTTCTTCTTTATAAGTGTAGCGTAAAGATTCGGACGGATTGTTCTCTATGGTATCTACTACCAGACGGGCCATATCTACTGCTCCCTCTCCTCCTTCACTGAACGCATTGTTAATGGCGAAACCCACTCCCAACTGTTCGCAATGTTCGCGCAGTAATTCCATTTCTTCATCCGTATCGGATGCAAACTTATTGAAAGCTACGATGATGGTCTGACCGAATGAGCGAAGGTTACGAACGTGTTTGTCGAGATTACGCAATCCTTCTTTCAAGCCTTCCATATTCGGCTCTTTGATACGGTCGAGACTGACACCTCCGTGCATCTTTAATCCTTGTGCCGTAGCGACAATCACCGTGAGACGTGGTTGGAGTCCGCTCTTGCGGCATTTGATATTATAGAATTTTTCTGCACCGAGATCGGCACCGAATCCGGCTTCTGTTATTACATAATCACCGAAAGACATTGCCAATTTAGTGGCCAGAATAGAGTTACAACCATGTGCGATATTAGCAAACGGACCACCATGTACAAAAGCAGCGGTTCCTTCGGTAGTCTGCACTAAATTAGGATGGATAGCATCTTTCAATAACACGGTGATGGCTCCTGCCACTCCCAAATCTTTCACAGTAAAAGGTTGGTCGTCATACGTGAAGCCCAACAGGATATTTTCAATACGGCGACGCAGATCACTCACATCTTTGGAAAGGCAAAGAATTGCCATAATCTCCGAAGCAGGAGTAATATCGAAACCGGACTCTTGGGTAATCCCGTTCGATTTAGGTCCGAGGCCGACAACGATGCTGCGCAACGAACGGTCGTTCACGTCAAGCACTCTCCGCCAAAGAATTTCTTTCAGTCCAAAGCCCTTTGCCTGATTCTGATAAAGATAATTGTCGAGTAAAGCAGAAATCATGTTATGAGCAGAAGTGATGGCATGAAAATCCCCTGTAAAATGGAGGTTAATTTTGTCCATCGGAAGCACTTGTGCATATCCCCCACCGGCTGCTCCTCCCTTCATTCCGAAACATGGACCGAGAGACGGCTCGCGAAGAGCGACAATCGCATTCTTTCCAATTTTATTCAATCCCAAAGCGAGACCGATAGATACTGTAGTTTTGCCAATGCCCGCTTTGGTTGCTGTGATAGCAGTTACCAGAATGAGATTGCTTTTCTTCACTTTCTCTTCATCAATCAGTTGTTCGGGGATCTTTGCTATGTAGCGGCCATAATTCTCCACTTCCTCGCGAGGGATTCCAATACCTTCGGCAACTTGCTTAATCTTCTTCAGCTCAATACTGCGAGCTATTTCTATGTCTGATTTCATACAGAATATGATTAGTTTTATTTTTGAAGGAACAAAAGTATAACAAAAAAGCGAAATAGAGAAATTTAAAGTTCGACGGATATTATATCTCTATTTTTCATAACACAACAAACTCTTTTTACGCTATAACTGTTGTAAATGACATAACCTAAAACAATAACTTAATTATGGAATGGATTATTAATCAACTAAGGGTACATCCTGAACTTGCTATTTTCCTGACGCTCTTTGCCGGGTTCTGGCTTGGCAGACTCAAAATAGGGAAATTCTCATTGGGGACAGTCACCAGCGTTCTGCTGGTCGGAGTATTGGTCGGACAACTGAATATCACTGTAGATGGTCCGATGAAAGCTGTGTTCTTTCTGCTTTTCTTATTTGCCGTTGGCTATAAGGTAGGTCCGCAGTTTTTCCGCGGATTGAAGAAAGACGGCCTGCCACAAGTGGGATTTGCCGTACTGATGTGTATTGTCAGTCTGGTAGTCCCGTGGATACTGGCCAAAATCATGGGATATCATGTAGGAGAAGCTGCCGGACTGTTGGCAGGCTCACAAACCATATCCGCCGTTATCGGCGTGGCAAGCGATACGATCAACCAGCTGGGAATCAGCGATGCACAGAAAGCCACGTTCATCAATGCAATTCCGGTAGCGTATGCCGTAACTTATATTTTCGGAACGGCCGGCTCGGCGTGGATTCTGGCTTCTCTCGGCCCTAAAATGCTGGGTGGACTGGATAAGGTGAAAGCCGACTGCAAGGAACTGGAGGCTCAAATGGGAACATCGGAAGCTGATGAACCCGGATTTTCCCCGGCTCTTCGTCCGGTTGTGTTCCGTGCTTATAAAATCACCAATGAATGGTTTGGCAAAGGAAAGAAAGTCAGTGAACTTGAAGCTTATCTATGTAAAAATGATAAACGACTGTTTGTAGAACGGATTCGTCAAAAAAGAGTGGTGAAGGAAGTAGATCCGAACCTGATTCTTCATAAGAATGACGAAGTGGTACTTAGCGGACGCCGTGAATTTGTGATTGGAGAAGAAGACTGGATCGGTCCGGAAGTGATTGATGCACAATTACTCGACTTCCCGGCGGAAACTCTTCCTGTAATGGTGACCCACCGGACTTTTGCCGGAGAAACGGTTTCCAAAATCAGGGCGCAAAAGTTTATGCACGGGGTTAGCATCCGGAATATCAAACGTGCCGGAATCAATGTTCCGGTATTGCCTAAAACAATCGTAGATTCGGGAGATATTCTCGAACTTACCGGTCTTAAACATGAAGTGGAAAGTGCTGCCAAACAAATGGGCTATATTGACCGGCCTACCAACCAGACGGATATGATCTTCGTTGGATTGGGCATTTTGCTCGGTGGTCTTTTCGGTGCACTGGCTATTCATCTGGGAGGTGTTCCTATCAGTCTTTCTACCAGTGGCGGCGCATTGATAGCCGGACTTCTGTTCGGTTGGCTACGCAGCAAGCATCCTACTTTCGGAGGTATCCCCGAACCTTCTTTATGGGTATTGAATAATGTAGGATTGAATATGTTTATCGCAGTGGTCGGTATCGCCGCAGGTCCCAGTTTCATTGCCGGATTCAAGGAAGTAGGCGTCAGTCTGTTTATCGTCGGCGCATTGGCAACGGCTATTCCTCTCCTCGCTGGATTGCTGATGGCGAGATACTTGTTCAAATTCCACCCTGCCCTGTCATTGGGATGTACGGCAGGAGCACGTACTACAACAGCTGCATTGGGAGCTATTCAGGATGCAGTGGAAAGCGACACACCGGCATTAGGATATACGGTGACGTATGCAGTCGGCAATACGCTCCTGATTATCTGGGGAGTTGTCATCGTACTACTTATGTAAAACTATATAAATAAATATCATTATGGAAAAGAAAACAAATAACCCTGCCATTACCAAAAGTTATGCCAAGAAAATGGAAACGATCAGCCCGTTCGAGCTGAAAAACAAACTGATCGATATGGCAGATGAAAGTATCAAGAAGATAGCGCATACGATGTTGAATGCCGGAAGAGGTAACCCGAACTGGATTGCTACCGAACCACGCGAAGCCTTTTTTCTGCTGGGACAATTCGGCCTTTGCGAATGTCGTCATGCGTTTTCACTGGAAGAAGGAATAGCAGGTATTCCGCAAAAGGCGGGAATTGCTGCCCGTTTCGAGGCTTTCCTGAAAGAAAACGAGAAAGCTCCCGGTGCTAACCTGTTGAAAGAGGGCTATAATTATATGCTGATGGAACATGCTGCCGATCCGGATACGCTTATTCACGAATGGGCGGAATCGGTGATTGGCGACCAGTATCCTGTGCCCGACCGTATTTTACATTTTACGGAGTTAATCGTACAGGATTACCTGGCGCAAGAGATGTGTGACCGCCGTCCGCCGAAAGGTACTTTTGACCTTTTCGCGACTGAAGGAGGTACAGCAGCCATGTGTTATCTGTTCGATTCTTTGCAAGAGAATTTCCTGTTGAACCAGGGGGATGCTATTGCTTTGATGGTTCCTGTGTTCACTCCTTATATAGAAATCCCGGAACTGCGACGCTATCAGTTCGACGTTACCGAAATTTCTGCCGACCAGATGACTCCTGACGGTTTACATACCTGGCAGTATAAGGATGAAGATATAGACAAGCTGAAAGATCCGCGGATCAAAGCGTTGTTTATCACCAATCCGAGCAACCCGCCCAGCTATGCACTTAGCAAAGAGACTACCGAACGTATCATCAACATTGTGAAGAATGATAATCCGAACCTGATGATTATCACGGATGATGTGTACGGAACGTTTATTCCTTATTTCCGTTCATTGATGGCAGAGTTGCCGCACAATACGCTTTGCGTTTATTCGTTCTCCAAATATTTCGGAGCTACAGGATGGAGAACCGCTGTTATCGCTCTACACGAAGACAACATCTACGACAAAATGATTGCCCGCCTGTCGGAGGAGCAGAAATCAATCTTGAACAAACGTTATTCCAGCCTTAGCCTGCAACCGGAAAAGATGAAATTTATTGAGCGCATGGTGGCTGACAGCCGACAAATTGCGCTGAATCATACTGCAGGGCTTTCCCTGCCCCAACAGATACAGATGAGTTTGTTTGCCATCTTCTCGCTCCTGGATAAAGAAGACAGTTATAAGAAGAAGATGCAGGAAATTATTCATCGTCGTCTGCATGCGTTGTGGGATAACACAGGTTTCACGCTGGTGGAAGATCCGTTACGTGCCGGATATTATTCGGAGATCGATATGCTGGTATGGGCGAAGAAATTCTATGGGGATGACTTCGTTACTTATCTGCAAAAGACCTACAATCCATTGGATGTGGTTTTCCGCCTGGCAAACGAAACTTCACTCGTTCTGTTGAATGGTGGTGGCTTTGCCGGACCGAAATGGAGTGTGCGTGTGTCACTAGCCAATTTGAATGAGGCCGATTATGTGAAAATCGGACAAAGCATCAAGTGTGTGTTGGAAGAATATGCCCAAACATGGAAAGCATCAAAAGAATGAACTAAGTAGTTCATTTTATAAATGAGAATTTAATTCAGACAGAAGAACATAAGAACAAAAAATAAAATAGCAGTTAAATAAACAACAGAAATAATTTTCAAAGCGCAGCATTTATGTTCTTTTGTTCTTATGTCTGAAATTTTTCTCGCTCTTATGTCTAAAAATTAATTAGCGTTTATTTAAAGCGGGAGGTATCGACCTCTTCCCTTTTTTTCTCTTTGTATCCTCCGAATTTATAATTAAACGAAATACCGAATGTACGGGTAGTGCGCATATAGTGGTTTTTCACATTCTGCAATCCGTAACGGACTTGTGTCGAAATGGTGGAGGTATTGAACAGGTCGTCACACTTCAGCGTCAATTGTGCTTTTCCTTTTGCAAAGGTGTAACGAAGCGCTGCATCCAGATTTCCCGAACGAGGAAGATCGAAAATTCCCTGTATAGCTCTATTTTGATAGAATCCGGTCAGGGTGAATTTTAAGTCGGGTTTGGTGGAAAGGGTGAATGTGTTGTTCATCGTCAAGACGAATGTATATAGTTTACGGTCAAACGGGATATCCCAGAAGTCACTATCTTTCTGGCGATAACGAAAACCGATGGCGGTGAAACGGGAGTCGAGCCATTTTTTCACCTTAAAGGGAACTGTCATTACCAATCCGGCTTGTGATGAAAAATCAAAGTTGAAGAATTTGTAAATCTCTACTAAGCGTTCCGGTGATTGGTAGAGGGTTTGCATTTGCTTGTTTTTGGTATAGCTATAAAAGGCGGAAAAAACATACTTGCCTTTTAGTATATAATTAAGGCTGGTTTCATAGTTCGTGGCAGGTTTGAGATAGGGATTTCCTTGAATTTCAGAGTATGCTCCCATGTAAGAGATTGCATTCTGTACGCTCCAGTATTCGGGATATTCCTTGTCACTACTCAATGAGAATTGCAGGACATGTCCGGCAGCGGGCATATAAGTTAGATTGGCTACCGGGTACAGGCTCCATTCATTCCAGATATTTGTATGATATTGCTCTGCTGCCAGAGAAACATCGGCCGAGAGTTTTTCACCGAAGCTTTTGCTTAGTCCGGCATACACATTCAGGGTTTGTTCGCGACGGCGGGAGTTCATGTTATTATCCGGTAACAGGTTATCTGTTTCCGGGTCATAATATCTTTGATAGCTATGGTCTAAAGCGGTCGTATAGGTTATACCATAATTCAATCCCCAGCCTTTACCTAAGGTATGTTCTTGCCCGGCATAAAAACGCCATTGATTGATTTGCTGTTTATCCCGGCTCAAGAAATTCATTGTCTCTGTTCCCATCGTGCTATATAATAATTGGCTGCCGGGAGAATGATAGGATGTAAATGCCACTCCGGCTTTCAGCCCGAAAGGGGTTTGATAATCTAACTTTGCATTATGGAGCTGGCTGTCTCCCTGCGAGTCGGTAACAGAATTTTGCGCACCGGTAGCTATGGAATAATGTTTGGAATCGGTAAAAGCTGTTGTGTAGACCAGGCTTAACAGATGATCTTTTGCGAGGGAGTAATCCATTCCGAGGCGTATCTGATGACTGTTGGTACGGGAAGTCATTATTTCATCCATATCCATCTGATGTACCGAACCATCGGCTAACGTGTGAAGTGCTTCTTTCTCCGTTATCCTTCGGTCGCGATCATAAGAGTAAGAGTAAAGAAGATCTGCAGAGAATTTACGTCCGGAGTACAGAAGACTTCCACGTTCTGCCAAAGATTCGTAGTGATGTTGGTTAAAAGCTGTATAGAGTTCTCCTTGAAGGGAAGATGCCTGTCCTGTGCCGGGGGCCAATATCAGGTTAATCATCGGTCCGCGTACCTGATAGCGTGCCGGAGCGGAATACATCACTTCCGCCTTCTCGATCCGGCTGACGGGGATCGATTTTAATAAAGCATCTAATTGCTCGGCAGACAGTGTGGTTACTTTTCCGTTGATGACAACGGTAACTTCCTGTCCTCCCAACATCAGACTATTATTCATATTTACTATACCCGGAAGATTTTTCACAACATCATAGGCATTATCCACAGGCAGGTTGCCCACCAGTCTCGGCACGTCATACACGAGTTTACCTTGTTCGGCTTTCACGATAGGGCGTTCACCTGTAATCATCACTTCGGGCAGTTCCTGAAACAAACTATCCATATAACCTATATTCTTGATACTGTCGACAGGTTCCTGTGACTGTTGTCCGACTTGTGCTGTAGCGGATATCCACACACATAGAAGAGACATAAATAGTAAATTAATCCGTTTCATTTCGTCTTTATTTTTGGAATACGACAAAATACGGTAGAAAAAATGGAAATTTGCGTTATCACTGGCTTATCTAGTGTTATTTAGTCTTATCAAAGAGAAGAATAAGAATAGTTTCCTATTATCTTTGTCAGTATGAAATTACCACTAAAACATATTGTCATACTGGTTATCTGCTCATTAATCGGAATCTTTGTTTATCAAGCTTATTGGTTGACAGGGCTTTACCGGTCTATGAAGATGGAAATGGAGAGCAATATCAGAGATGCGATGCGGACGAGTGACTTTAACGAGGTCGTGCTCCGGATAAATGATTTGCAAAAAGATAATGTGGAACACGGTTCGCTGACGGTATCAGCCGGATATGATGCGGACGGCAATTCATTAGTGACTAAACAAACGATTTCTTATACGGATAGTAGCCGTCAGGATACGATACACTCCCGGACAGAAACTACTACGGATACGGTAAAGGCCGTTGGTAACGCTCCGGAAGATTCTACACCTGTTGCAAGTAGCGAGAACGGGCTGGATGTGTTATTGAAAAAGCAAGATTCGCTAAAGGAGCTGTTAATGAGTATTCAGCAGGGTATTCATTCGGGTGTGGACACTTATATAGATGTCAACCTGCAGCGATATGACAGTTTGCTCACCCATGTGATGAAAGAGCATAATCTCTCTATTCCTCATCACACTCTTTTGATTTATACCGGAATCAGTGCCGATTCTTCCATTGTATATACCGATACATTAGGTATTGCGGGAGATAGCAGTTATATTCCCAGTCCCAAGGCAATCCGCTATGACTATGAATTTAATATGCATCACAGCCAACGCTACCAACTGGTGTTCGAGCCGATCAATTCATTGGTGTTAAAGCAGATGACAGGTATTCTGGTCACTTCATTTGTAATTCTTCTGATTCTCGGATTCTCTTTCTGGTTCCTTATCCGGACGCTTCTGAAACAGAAAACGCTGGATGAAATGAAAAGTGATTTTACCAATAATATCACGCACGAATTAAAGACTCCCATTGCCGTAGCCTATGCGGCTAATGACGCATTACTGAACTTTAACCAGGCGGAAGAGAAAAGCAAGCGCGACCAGTATCTACGCATCAGTCAGGAGCAGTTGCAAAGGCTTAGCGGGCTGGTGGAACAGATTTTATCCATGGGAATGGAGCGTCGCAAAACGTTTCGTTTGCATCCGGAGGAAATCAACCTGAAGGAGTTGATTACTCCGCTCATGGAGCAGCACCAGCTAAAAGCGGACAAGCCTGTACATATCGAATTGGATATTCAACCGGAAACGCTTGTCATTGTAGGCGACCGTACGCATTTCAGCAACATCATCAGTAACCTGATAGATAATGCAGTGAAATACTCGAAAGAGGAAGCCGAATTGTCTATTTTCTGCCGACAGACTGGGGGGACAGTAACCGTCAGCGTTACCGACCGGGGAATCGGGATTCCACTTGATAAACAAAAGCACATATTTGATAAATTCTACCGGGTCCCGACGGGTAATCTTCATAATATAAAAGGTTACGGACTAGGACTGTTCTATGTAAAGAGCATGGTCGAAAAACATGGAGGGACTATCACCGTAAAAAGTGAACCGGACAAAGGAAGCACTTTTACCATTACTTTATAAACCCATAAAATCATGAGTAAAAACAAAATTACCGTATTACTGGTAGAAGACGAACAGACGCTCGCCATGATTATCAAGGATACACTTGAAGAAAATGATTTTATCATTCATACGGCGAATGACGGCGAGGAAGGGCTAAGCCTTTTCTTCGAACTTCATCCGGATGTACTTGTAGCCGATGTGATGATGCCGAAAATGGATGGCTTTGAAATGGTACGTCGCATCCGCCAGACGGATAAACAGACTCCTGTCTTATTCCTGACTGCCCGTTCGGCCATCAATGATGTGGTGGAGGGGTTTGAACTCGGAGCGAACGATTACCTGAAAAAACCTTTCGGTATACAAGAGTTGATTATCCGAATCAAAGCACTGATGGGAAAGGCTTTTCTCTTCACTGAGAATAAGGTTGCCAATCATTTTGAGATAGGAAGTTATCTGTTTGATCCTGTTGCACAAACTTTATTACACGCAGGAACGAGACAGGAACTCTCTCATCGTGAATCGGAAATCTTGAAACGGCTTTGCGAGAACCGGAATCAGGTGGTCAACACGCAGGATGTCTTGCTCGAACTTTGGGGAGACGACAGTTTTTTCAATTCCCGAAGCTTGCATGTGTTCATTACCAAATTGCGGCATAAACTCTCGCAAGATGAACAGATACGTATTGTCAATGTACGGGGAATCGGTTATAAACTGATTGTCAACTAAACTCTTTAACACCGCAAAGTGCCATGAATAAAAGACAGTTCACAGGATTTATGTTTTTACTTTGTACCTGTACCGCATTTGCGCAACAGGTGGAAGTAAAAAAGGATAGCATCGGCCGTGCGGTTCTTCTGCCACCGGAGCAAAAACAGCCATTAAATATGGATAAGGAGGGCTTCATCTTACCCGATATGAATATAACGCCGAACGACAGGAAGCCAACCATTCAAACGGATAGCATGACGCTTCATATATCTCCTCCCGAATTTATGGATACTCCCTGGCCTACTCCCAGACTGGGTACTTCTTTCGATCCCTTCAGCCGTGACTATAATCGGTCGGATATTTTCGGGATCAATGCTAACAGCTATTTAAGTACGTATAGTTTGCATAATACGTATCCTACCATGGGGACGCATATTCAGGTAGGTGCCATTTATACGTATGCCCCTAATGAACGATGGGAGCTTTCAGGTGGGCTGTTCAGTGCCAAGTACACAATGCCTTCTTTCCAACATGGTGCCAGAAATGATTTTGGTTTTAGCGGTTCGGCCGCTTACCGGATTAATAAATTTCTGCGTATACGGGCTTTCGGCGAATATTCTGTGAATGGCGAACGAAATGCTTCGCAGGGGTATCTCACTCCTATCTATCCGCAAAGCGGTTATGGCATGATGCTTGAAATCAAGTTCAACGATTATATCGAACTCCATGGAGGTATGGAACGCTCATACAACCCGATGAAAAGGAAATGGGAGACGGCTCCTGTCGTTTATCCGGTGATTAAATTGAAAAGATAAGTTTTTTTCTAAGAAAACATAACGGAAGCGGATAGTCAGGTGGAAATTATCTATCTTTGTGGTAAATCAACCTTTACGAAGATGAAAAAACTGATTCTATTTCTTTCGCTGATATTATCGGTCGGTTTTGCATCCGCACAGTCGGAAATTCCTTCCGATAGTATTCGTCGTGCTCCATCTACCAATATCAAAGAGTTTGGTGGTTTTCTGCTGGATATGGGGTTAATGAACGTAGCAACTCCCGAACTTCCCAAGTTTAATTTAGATATGCCTAATATGACGAAAGATTATAATCAGCTCTTTCGTTTAAACACGGATATTACCTATTCTCAAGGATTCACTGACTCTTTTTCTTCGTCTTCTTACTCCGGGTTTTCCGGTTTTGGATACGGATATGGTTGGGGATTGTCTTCTTCTCCACAGTTTATGCAGATGGGATCTTTCAAACTGAAAAACGGAATGAGAATCAATACTTACGGAGATTACAACAAGGATGGCTGGCGGGTGCCTAACCGTAGCGCTATGCCTTGGGAAAGGAATAATTTCCGGGGAGCGTTCGAACTGAAATCTGCCAATGGTAATTTCGGAATACGAATTGAGGTGCAGCAAGGAAGAAATGTTCCTTATTAAATAATAATTAGGCACGGATTACACGTATGTCACGGTCTTTAGGGTTATCATTGCTGAAAAATAACCGCGTTAATCCGTGTAATCCGTGCCTAAAAAATAGCAATTAATTAGTGGCAGGTACTTATTAAAATCAGGAAAATCAGAAGGCTTTGTCTGCCGCACTGATTGCATTGGCTATACGGTCACACCACGAATCAAATTCCGGGTCGGGTGTTTGAGTTTCCGGATGAGAAAGCATATAATGTACAGCTTGCCGCAATCCCTCCGCCATGGAGATATGGCATATAAAATCCGGGACGAGCCGCTTTATCTTCGAATTATCGAAAACAACCGTAGCTGCTTTATCTCCTAAGAGTTCACCCCTGAAATCATAATGATCGCTATGTTTGGCAAGGAAATCGGATGCTACGTGCAATGCATTCAGAGGTTTGCCTAACGCATCGGCGATTGTCTGGTAAATCTGATTCCAGGTCATACTTTCATCGGTAGTGATATGAAAAGCGTTCCCAATGGCATGTGGATTCGCCATCAGTCCGACATAGCCTTTGGCAAAATCTTTGGAGTGAGTCAGTGTCCACAAAGAGGAGCCATCGCCGGGAATAATGACAGGTTTGCCGTCAAGAATCCGTTTGAGAATCTGCCAGTTTCCCTTATCTCCATGTACGGCTACGGGAGGTTTGGTTCCGTTATAGGTATGGCTGGGACGAACGATGGTCACCGGAAAACCACTTGTCCGGTAGGCTGACATCAATACCTCTTCCGCTTCTATCTTGTTTCTGGAATACTGCCAATAGGGATTGACCAGAGGAGTGCTTTCGGTAATGCGATAATCGGTTAATGGCTTTTGATAGGCAGAGGCACTGCTGATAAAGATGTATTGCCGCGTTTTATTCTGAAACAGGCGGATATCACGCTTTACGTCTTCTGCCGTATAACCGATGAATTGCGCAACCACATCGTAATGTTCAAGTGCGATGGCTTTTGCCACAGCTTCTTCATCATTAATATCCGCAATGATACTGTGAATTCCTTCCGGCATTTTTTTTGAGCCGCGGTTAAGGAGAGTAATCTCCCACCCTCTCTGTTGCGCCAATGCAACTACATCTGTACTGATAGTACCCGTTCCTCCAATGAATAATGCTTTCATAAAACCTGTTTTTTTATATTCTCCGGAGCAAATATATCAATTCCATGACTTACTTCCAGCAATCATTGCCATTTATTTTTCCGCCCGCAAGTTTATGTAGTATACAGATTACTGATTCTTGTACCCTTATTACTGATTTGAGGTATGAAATAAAAAAGATACCTCCAAATGTTTTATCTTTGTATCAGATTAATAACAAAGCATATGGATGAAATAACAAAAATTGAAACCGTCGATCAGTATGACCAGTTGTTTGGACTGGAGACATTGCACCCTTTAGTTAATGTAATCGACTTCTCAAAAGCTACCAAGTCGGTTGAGTATATCCGTATGAACATCGGATTCTATTGTCTGTTCCTGAAAGATGCCAAATGCGGGGATCTCACATACGGACGTAAGAATTACGATTATCAGGAAGGAACGGTTGTCTGTATGGCACCGGGACAAGTGAGCGGAATAGACAACCGTAACCGAACGGCTCCCCGTACCAAGTCGATTGGCGTTTTATTCCACCCCGATTTAATCCGTGGAACTTCATTAGGACAGAATATCAAAAACTATACTTTTTTCTCTTACGAGGTAAATGAGGCATTGCATCTTTCAGATCAGGAAAGAGAAATCGTAACCGATTGCATACATAAAATCCGGCTCGAACTGGAGCATACTATCGACAAGCATAGCAAGCAACTTATCGTACGGAATATCGAACTGCTACTGGATTACTGTATGCGTTTCTACGAACGGCAGTTCATTACACGCAATCAGGCGAATAAAGATATAGTCGTTAAATTCGAGCAATTACTGGACGAATATTTCCAAAATCAGGTGGCAATGACCGAAGGACTGCCATCCGTGAAATACTTTGCAGACAAGGCATGCCTCTCTCCTAATTATTTCGGGGACCTGATAAAGAAGGAAACCGGAAAAACTGCACAGGAATATATCCAGTGCCGGATTATCGAACTGGCCAAAGAAAGAATACTGGAAGGTGTTCAAACTGTCAGCCAGGTAGCTTATGAACTGGGATTTCAATATCCACAGCACTTCAGTCGGTTATTTAAAAAGCATGTCGGCTGCACCCCGAACGAATATAAACAAAAAAACTAGACGTATTTTAGATACAGGAGTCTCAACATCATGGGAGATAAAGTACTTAAAATAGGAACCGTGCATCAATGCAATTGTTGCCTGGGGAGTAAGACACTACACCCGCTGGTAAGTGTCATCGATCTCTCAAAGGCTGACTTGTCAGCTCATACGGGCATCAAGTTCGACTTTTATACGATTCTATTGAGTGAGTGTAAATGTGAAGCGTATATGTATGGTCACCAGTATTATGATTTTTCGGATGGTACTTTGCTCTTCCTTAGTCCCGGAGAGTCTATCAATATGAAGGAAAACAGTAAGAATTTTCCTTCCAAAGGATGGATATTGGCTTTTCATCCCGATCTGATTTGTGGCACTCCGCTCGGACTTAATATACATAACTATACTTTCTTCTCTTATCTGCCTGAAGAAGCATTACATATATCTTTGCGCGAGAAGCAAATCATTCTGGAGTTTATGGATAAAATAAACCAGGAACTCGAACGTTGCATTGACCGACATAGCAAGAAGATAGTTTCCAAGTATATAGAACTATTGCTGGATTACTGTATCCGTTTCTACGAACGGCAGTTCATTACACGCAATCAGGCGAATAAAGATATAGTCGTTAAATTCGAGCAATTACTGGACGAATATTTCCAAAATCAGGTGGCAATGACCGAAGGACTGCCATCCGTGAAATACTTTGCAGACAAGGCATGCCTCTCTCCTAATTATTTCGGGGACCTGATAAAGAAGGAAACCGGAAAAACTGCACAGGAATATATCCAGTGCCGGATTATCGAACTGGCCAAAGAAAGAATACTGGAAGGTGTTCAAACTGTCAGCCAGGTAGCTTATGAACTGGGATTTCAATATCCACAGCACTTCAGTCGGTTATTTAAAAAGCATGTCGGCTGCACCCCGAACGAATATAAACAAAAAAACTAGACGTATTTTAGATACAGGAGTCTCAACATCATGGGAGATAAAGTACTTAAAATAGGAACCGTGCATCAATGCAATTGTTGCCTGGGGAGTAAGACACTACACCCGCTGGTAAGTGTCATCGATCTCTCAAAGGCTGACTTGTCAGCTCATACGGGCATCAAGTTCGACTTTTATACGATTCTATTGAGTGAGTGTAAATGTGAAGCGTATATGTATGGTCACCAGTATTATGATTTTTCGGATGGTACTTTGCTCTTCCTTAGTCCCGGAGAGTCTATCAATATGAAGGAAAACAGTAAGAATTTTCCTTCCAAAGGATGGATATTGGCTTTTCATCCCGATCTGATTTGTGGCACTCCGCTCGGACTTAATATACATAACTATACTTTCTTCTCTTATCTGCCTGAAGAAGCATTACATATATCTTTGCGCGAGAAGCAAATCATTCTGGAGTTTATGGATAAAATAAACCAGGAACTCGAACGTTGCATTGACCGACATAGCAAGAAGATAGTTTCCAAGTATATAGAACTATTGCTGGATTACTGTATCCGTTTCTACGAACGCCAATTCATTACACGTAATGAAGCGAATAAAACGATTATCAAACAATTCGATAAAATCATAAATAACCATTTTGAAACGAAACAGGTATCGACTGTCGATATACTTTCACATAAGTATTGTGCGAACCTGCTTCATTTGTCTCCTGAATATTTCAACGACTTACTGAAGTATGAAACGGGGAAATCATTTAAAGAGTATATCGAGTTCAAACGCTTCGAGATTGCCAAAGATTGGTTGGTGAATACTGATAAAACAATCAATCAGATAACGCAAGAGCTGGGTTTTCAGAATCCACAGTATTTCAGCCGGTTATTTAAGAAAATCACAGGTTGTTCTCCGAATGATTTCAGGATACCTAATTGAAAGTATATGTCAAAGGGATTAGAGGAAGATAAAGCAATCAAAAAGTCTTAATAAAATTTGAATTGGAATATCAAATTCTTAATCTATGTTATGAAACATACTTTTTTTCTTGGAATATTTGCTAATTTCGCAATAGTCCGTATCTTTGCAATGTGTTTTTCATAGTATTAGATTTAAGGTTAACAAAGGTTGGAGCAAGGCGTTGCTCCTTTTTTTATGTCTATACGTAAGCTCTCTCCTTTTTCTTATTCATGATAATATAGGAATTACGCTATTTTTCAATAACTTTGCAAAAAGAGAGATGTCAATTATGTCTCGATAAGACAGATTAAAAGGTTCTCTTTTTACGTTACATATAAAAAGATTATTTAATCCTTGTAGAATAATGGAAACAATGCAACCATATTATCGTCTGATGAAATCAATCCTCTTTGTATTATTTCTTTCTTTTGGCATGATTTCATGTGAGAAAGAGGATCCTGTTTCTACCTCTCCAACTACAAGGCAAACGGATGACTCAACTACTGATCCGACAGATCCCGATCCGACTGATCCTGTTGTTCGTTCGAACAATGAACAGACGGTGTTCATGTATCTACCCTGGTCGAACAACCTCACTTCTTTTTTCTATCAGAACATTGCCGATTTGAAAAGTATCATCGGAAACAATATATTGAAGAATGAACGGGTGATCGTATTTATATGTACATCGGCCACTAAAGCCACTCTCTCCGAACTTGTCTATGAGAATGGCAAAGGTGTACAGAAGACTTTAAAAAACTACGATTATCCGGATCCTACCTATACAACTGCAGAGGGCATCACTTCTATTTTGAACGATGTACAAACCTATGCTCCCGCCAAACGATATGCAATGATTATCGGATGCCACGGAATGGGATGGATACCTGTATCGAGAGCAGTTTCACGCAGCAGCTTGCAGATTAGTAAAAAGCACTGGGAGTATGAACATGCACCGATGACACGTTTTTTTGGAGGAACACAAACGAAATATCAAACTGATATTACTACGCTTGCCGGAGGTATTTCGAACGCGGGCCTAAAGATGGAATATATACTTTTCGATGACTGCTATATGTCTACGGTAGAGGTTGCCTATGACCTTAAAAACGTAACAAGCCACTTGATAGCTTCTACAAGTGAAATAATGGCCTATGGGATGCCATACGACAAGATAGGGCAGTACTTAATCGGAAATATAGATTACGAAAAGGTCTGTGACGGTTTCTATTCTTTTTATTCAAATTATGTGACTCCCTGCGGAACAATCGGTGTTACTGATTGCTCGGAATTAGACAACCTGGCGGCTATTATGAAAGAAATAAATCAGCGTTATACGTTTAACGAAGAATTAACGGGCGAATTACAAAGATTAGACGGATATACGCCTACCATATTCTTTGATTACGGTGATTACGTTTCCAAACTATGTTCCGATCCGGATCTATTAGAACAATTCAACGAGCAGCTGAAACGCACTGTACCCTTTAAAAGGAATACCAAACAGTATTTTACAGCAATCTCTTCCTCCTACTATGGAGAAAGAATTGATATCAATACTTTCTCCGGAATCACGATTTCCGACCCAAGCACTAATCCGGGTGCTTCAAAAAAGAACGAAACAGCGTGGTATATTGCCACTCATTAAATCTACTCTAAGAAGCATACGGTGGTAGAGAGTTGATTCTTCACATGTGGTCTGTCAAATCTCTTAATAAAAATTGAATTGAGAAAACTAATTCTTAATCAATGTTATAAAACATGCTTTTTTTCTTGGATTATTTGCTAATTTCGCAATAGTCTGTATCTTTGCATTGTGTTTTTCATAGTATTAGATTTAAGGTTAACAAAGGTTGGAGCAAGGCGTTGCTCCTTTTTTTATGTCCATACGCTAGATACTCCTTTAAACATGGCATGACATTATCCCTTAATCACCGCCATTGGAGCCAGCTCCATTAACGGTTTCACCAAGTCCCGCTCATTCGCTATCACTTGCGCAATATCTTTATAAGCTCCCGGTGCTTCATCCAGTTCGTTCTGCGAACGAAGTCCGTGAATGATACCTTGCTGATCCATTCTCTCCTTCTCTTCATCCAGTGACAAACGGCGACAGGCATCCTTTCTTCCCATTAATCGACCTGCACCATGCGAACAGCTTTTGAAACTCTCCGGATTACCCAGTCCCTCAACAATATAAGACTTGGTACCCATAGATCCGGGGATAATACCGATCTCGCCCTCATAGGCACGCGTAGCACCTTTTCGGTGTACAATCACATCCTGATCGAAGTGATTCTCCCAAGCTGCATAGTTGTGGGCAATATTAATCATAGGATCAAAGTCCGTTTCAGGTTTCACTGCCTGGATGGCTTCACAAATACGAGTCATCATCAACTGACGGTTGGCAAAGGCAAAGGCCACACAGTAATTCATTTCACGGAAATAATCCTTTGCCATCTGTGTCTCCATTGGCAGGTAAGCTAGTCCCGATACCATTTTAGAATACCATTTCTCATTCCAATATTGCGCAATCTTATTATAGTGATTGGCAACCTTCAAACCAATGTTACGGCTTCCGGAGTGAATCATCACCCAAACATCAGACGTTGCGGTATCTTTTTGAATCTCAATAAAGTGATTTCCACCTCCCAGAGTTCCTATCTGCTTCAAACAAGCCTCGTACTGATTCTTCAAAACAGGCATCTCTTCAAAGTCGAATCCTTGCGGAAGCAATTCCTGATCCTGCTTTTTATTCTGATGATCGAATCCCAAAGGAACAACTGCACGAATCTTCGACATAATGGAAGTCAAATCCGTATAACTAAAATCTTCCGCTTTTAGATTCGTCTTAATCGCACACATACCACAACCGATATCCACTCCCACAGCATTGGGAACAATCACGCCATTGGTAGCCAACACACCGCCAATAGGCATTCCTTTTCCCGCATGCGCATCAGGCATGATGGCAATATGTTTAAATGCAAAAGGCAGTGAAGTCAAATCCATAATCTGCGACATACAAGAGTCCTCTACTTCATCCAACCAAAGTTTAGCGGGTAAACGTGTTCCCATAATTACTTTTTCCATACATCTTTTCTTTTATCAATTCATATAAATCTCGTTATCGGGAGCAAAGTAAGAAGGGAAGTACGAAATCTATTTGCGTAGTTGATATTATTTTTTATTTTTGTAGAAATAATCTATAACATCTATATATAGAACCTTATGAAGAAGATATTAATTATCGGCGCCAACGGATTCACCGGACGCCAGATTGTAAATGATTTATCTGCTTGTAAACAATACAAGCTGACGGGCTGCTCCCTGCATCCGGATATTCTTCCCAATAACGCGGAGGATTATCGTTTCATCGAAACAGATATACGGAATGAAGCGGACGTTAGGCATCTCTTCAAAGAGGTTCAACCCGATGTAGTCATTAATTGCTCCGCTCTGTCCGTGCCGGACTATTGCGAAACGCATCATGAAGAAGCCTATCTTACCAATGTTACCGCAGTAGGCCAACTGGCCGATTTATGCGAAGAATACAAAAGCCGGTTCATTCATTTATCTACGGACTTTGTTTTTGATGGAAAGATAAACGAAGCTGCCGGGCTGTTATATACAGAAAAAGACCTCCCTGCCCCGATCAACTACTACGGATATACCAAATGGAAAGGAGAAGAGAGAGTGACAGAAACTTGCAGCAGTTATGCCATTGTCCGTGTAGAAATCGTTTATGGCAAGGCACTACCGGGACAACATGGTAATATTGTACAGCTAGTAATGAACCGTCTGAAAGCCGGACAAGAAATACCTGTCGTATCCGATCAATGGCGGACACCAACCTATGTTGGAGACGTTTCGGATGGAGTGCTACGTTTAATAGAACATACGGCGAATGGCATCTTCCACATCTGTGGCGATGAATGCATGACCATTGCAGAGATTGCCTACCAGGTAGCAGATTATATGAAACTCGACCGTTCTCTTATCCATCCTGCCACCACAGAAAAAATGAATGAAAGCACTCCCCGTCCCCGCTTCAGTGGGATGAGTATTGATAAAGCCCGGACAATGCTCGGATACAGGCCCCAAAAGTTAAAAGAGATTCTTGTGAACTGGGATAAATTATAAGGGAAAGAGCACATAACCAACTTTTTACAACCATCTATCTCGTTCCGGATATTCCTTTCTCTTTATTTATTGCATATTTATTTTGAAAATATGCAATAAATAACTATCTTTGCACCAAATTCAAAAAAGACCAATGATGAATCAAACATTACAATTACATAACGCTACTCTTTTTCTTGCAGGAATACCTATTTTCTGTAAGTCTTGTTGCGTGCATGTGCATTGGTTCAGTGGATTCATCTAAATTTCCCAACTATTTCTTTACAGGAACTACCTGCTGACTTGTTTTGTTAGCCATAGCAGTATTCCTTTCTGATTTTCAAGTAGATGTAATATCTTCTTTGAAAATTCTTTTGTGTGTTGTCAATCATCAGTTTAACCTAACCCAAAATATATACAATTATGTTCTCTATTATATCTACCATGTTTTTAGGAATCGGCATCGGCTATGTATTGCGTAACTGGAGTATTCTACAGAAGACAGAAAAGACAATTTCTCTTACAATATTCCTGTTGCTCTTTATTCTCGGTGTATCTATCGGTTCTAATAGCCTGATTGTGAACAATCTTGGTAAGTTCGGATGGCAAGCCATTGTTCTTGCTGTGTCCGGTGTATTGGGAAGCCTGATTGCTGCCCGTTTGGTACTACAATTATTTTTCAGGAAAGGAGGCGAACAATGAAAGGAAGTCTGATCGTTATAGTATTCTTTTGTGTAGGCTGTATCATGGGAGCTTTCAATAAGTTCGAGTTCGATACGCACACAGTTTCCATGTACATACTTTATGCATTAATGTTACAAGTAGGAATCAGCATCGGTTCCAATAAGAACCTGAAAGCCATTGTTTCACATTTGCACCCTAAAATGTTGCTGATTCCATTGGGAACAATTATCGGTACGCTGTTATTCTCCGCCCTGGCAAGTTTGCTATTGCGTCAATGGAGCGTGTTCGACTGTATGGCAGTGGGAAGTGGATTTGCCTACTATTCACTCTCTTCCATCCTTATCACCCAGTTCAAAGAACCCTCCATCGGACTGCAACTGGCTACGGAACTGGGAACCATTGCCCTACTGACTAATATTTTCCGTGAGATGATGGCACTTCTTGGTACTCCAATCATCAAGAAGTACTTCGGGAAACTCGCTCCTATTTCAGCAGCAGGAGTCAACTCGATGGATGTACTGCTGCCTTCCATCACCAGATATTCAGGAAAAGAAATGATTCCCATCGCCATCCTGCACGGCATTCTGATTGACATCAGCGTTCCCGTTTTCGTTTCTTTCTTCTGTAATCTTTAACCCTGTCCGGGAATAATAACCTTATTTATTAATGCCCGGAAACAGCCAATACAAACTTGATATCAGCATAGGAGACAGCGTCTCCTAATGCTACCTTTATAGCGAATATTCCCATGTATTCATGTTCATCCAAATACTTGCGAATCTTCGCTATATTTTCAGCTTTCACCACCTGCTCCACTTTGATCTTTCCCGAACGGACATAATGCTCCAGATGTCCGGCAATGGTTCCGGATACCAAATCACGAGCCTTGGCTATTTCATCTATATTCATTCCCTGACGGAACATTTCATAGCTAACCAACTTCGTATCTTTCTTCGCCTCCTTCTTTTTCTCCTTCTCCGCCTCTTTCTCCTGTTTCTCTGCCTCTTTCTGCAGCTTCGTCTTTCGTTGCCTTACTGTATCATCGCTATTACCGGAGGAGATTAACATATCCGTTATCTCCGGCCTCTCCAATTGATTCTCCGCCATATACTTGCGGATAATACCCAGAATCTCAAGCCCGTATTTCTCTACTCCTTTCGCTCCAAAATAAGGTATCGCCTCCAAAGCTCTTGGGCTATCCGGTAGCAGATTCACAATTCCCATCAATGCTTTCTGTTGCATAATCACATAAGCAGGGACATTCATCTCCCTTGTTTTGGCTGTTCTCCATTCAGACAGTGCACGATAAAGCTCCGGATGCAGAATGTCCGTAGGAACTTCCACCTTTACCTTTTCAGCACTGCGTGTACGCTCTTTCCGTTCCTTACGTTCTTTCTTCTCTTTCAAAGCCTTCGAAGAACCGGAGGACGTAGAATCATCTTCAAGGCTCAACATTACTTTAGCCTTCAACTTCAAATAATCCGTAATGGCAAACCTCCCTCTTGTAGACACAGCTTCCAACAGAGACTCTTTAATCCACAACGCATCATCCAGCGCCTGCATACGCTCTGCCAACAGCTTTCTCAACTCTTTATTATCAAGAGGCATATTAGTCTTATCATACAAAGCCCGAACCGGTTCCAACTTCTTATGAAAATATCCGGCACCGGAACGAATCCGTTCCTGCAACTCCTCATTCACCGCATAATCCTCACTCTCATGTATCAACCGGGTATACTGATTGCGGAAACGTTGGGACACCTCCACAATCTGCTCTTTAACATGGGGAGCCAACGCCTTATATTCAGCCAACTGCTTCGGAAAGAGCTTGTACAAATCCTCATCCATAAGACGAAGCAACCGTTTATAAGCCTGATCGATCGAATAGAAATTAAACAAATCACTCAACAAATCAAAGAAATACGCCTTTTGCATATCATTCAACTGCTGGCTGCCCGGCTTATTCTGCTCCACCGCTTTGGTGAAATTATCCACCGTAGCATCACTTATTATGGCTTCCCTGCGCAAAGGAGACTCCAACACCATACCCTCCAGCGTCTTGCAACGACTCAAAGCCACGTAAGTTTGTCCATGTGCAAAGGAATTCCGTGCATCAATAATAGCACGTTCAAACGTCAAACCCTGACTCTTATGTATCGTAATAGCCCACGCCAAACGAATAGGATACTGGCGGAACGTCCCCTCTATCACTTCAGTGATTTCCTTCGTCTCCTCATTCAACACATACTTATAATTCCCCCACTCTTCCGGCAACAACTGAAATTCGGATCGATCCCCTTTACCACGCACCACAATACCCGTTTCATTAACCGCTACCACCTCACCAACCATACCGTTATAATACCGTTTCTCGGACGATGGATCATTCTTCAGGAACATAATCTGTGCTCCCTCCTTAATTGTCAGAAGTTTATCCGCAGGATACGAATATTCTGGAAAATCCCCCTCTATCTCGGCACTAAAATGATACGCCTTGCCGGGCAACGATGCCAGTTCGCGATCATTAACCCTCTGCGCCTGATTATTATGTGTCGTCAGACGAATATATCCCTCTTCTTTTTGCGGCTGAAAGCCGGGCTGATAACGACGGTTCAGCTCATTCAACACTTCATCATCCGCCTTATTCTCCCGAATTTTATTTAATAAAGAAAGGAAGAACGTATCACTCTGACGATATACTTTCTTGAGTTCAATCGTCATATATGCCGTTTCTTTCAATGCATGACTTGCAAAGAAATAAGGAGTCTCATAATACTTTCTCAAAAACTCCCACTCATTGTCTTTCACGACAGGCGCCAGCTGTTGCAAATCTCCAATCATCAACAGTTGCACCCCACCAAAAGGTTTCTCCCTATCGCGATACCTCCGCAGAGTTGCATCCACCGCATCCAACAAATCAGCACGCACCATACTGATCTCATCAATAACCAGCAAATCCATACTACGGATGATATTCCGCTTTTCTTTACTATAACGATAATGTGTCTGGGAAGAATTAAAGGTTGTTTCGGGCACAAAAGGAGCAAAAGACAACTGAAAGAAAGAATGAATCGTTACGCCTCCCGCATTGATAGCTGCAATCCCTGTCGGAGCCAATATGACCATGCGTTTGGGCGTATGTTCTTTCAATCGTCTAAGAAATGTCGTTTTCCCGGTTCCAGCTTTTCCGGTAAGAAATAAATGGGTGCCTGTATTTTCAATGAACTGCCAAGCAAGCTGCAGTTCCGGATTATTTTCCATGCTTTTCCAATTTTCGGTAAAGTTACTGAATATTCTTTTTCTTTCGTCTTGATACGAAAGAAAAAGAACCAAAAAGAAAGAATCAAGGCTGCGGGTGGAAGCCTTACAATGTGGAAAGCTTAATAGAATAAAAGGCCAACAGAATGATAACCGATATAGCCTATATAATATAAAGAGACTTATGAAAAGTTCAAAAATACCCCTTATAAAAAAGCTTTGCCATATAAAAGCCGCAGACGTTATACGACTCAATATAGCAAAGCAGAACAATATATAATATAATAAAACTATAAACGATATAACAGCGGCTCACCAAAACAATACCAAGCATATCGCACGGCTCTCCCGCACCTCCATCCAGAACAGCTTCCCCGCAAACCTACTCCACAATACCAGCAGCAACGCCCACCCCGCCAGCTTCCCCGGCCTACTTTTTTCTCCGTCAGGCGAGCGCCCGTAACGGAGCGTTAAGAAGGGCAGACTGTTTGAGCGTAGCGAGTTTCTGCCCTTTAGCGAAGTGAAGGAAGCGAGTAGGAGAAAAAAGTCAGCCTTGAATTTTTCTTTGCTTCTTTCTTTTGTTTCAAGACAAAAGAAAGATGATTAATTACTTCATGGATCCCCCTACAATATCCAGCAATTCGTTTGTAATCGCCTGCTGACGACTCTTATTGTACTGCTTCGTCAAATCCTGGATCAGCTCGTTTGCGTTGTCCGTAGCCACTTGCATAGCCAACGTACGTGCAGCATGTTCCGAAGCATTGGAGTCAACAGCGGCAGTAAAAATCTTCTGGCTCAATACAGTGGGGATTAAGCTCGCGATTAATTCCTCTGCGTTCGGTTCGATGATATAATCATTGGCAATCTCGTTCTCCTGTACCTCCTCTTTATTCTCTCTGTCCTCTTCACTTACGACGTTCGTCAGATTAATGGGGAGATACGTCTCACGAAGAAGAATCTGTACCCCCATTGATTTGAAGTGATGATAGATTATTTCCACCCGGTCCACTTCGCCTGCTACATACAGATCCATCAGTCGGTGAGCCAGTTCGGCAGCCTCCTGATACGTTGGTTTGTCGGAGAGCGTTGGAGAAACCTCCTGCGGTTTGAAACCCATCCGTTTGGCCGCTTCATCCACCTTCTTGCCTACCGGGAATATCAAGATATTATCCTGTCCTAAAGTACGGAATTCCCCGATAGTCTGCATCATCATTTTGATGACATTGGCGTTGAAAGCACCACAAAGAGAAGTGTTCGAAGAAAAAACAACGATTGCTACACGCTTCACTTCACGCTCCTGCACATAAGGAGATTCGATAGGCAGGTCCGCGCTTAGGAAGTTAGTCAGAATCTTGTTCAACTTCTTTTGATAAGGCAGCATATTCTCAATGGCCCCTTGTGCCTTGTGTAATTTGGCAGAAGCCACCATCTTCATTGCTGAAGTGATTTTTCGGGTACTCTTGACCGAATTTATTCTGGTTTTTACTTCTTTCAGTGAAGCCATAGTGATAATTAAAAATTAATAATTAAAAATTAAAGGGCGATCTGATTTATAAAAAAGCCAATTAGATAAATCAAAAACCATTCAGATTTATTTTAAAGGCCAATCAGATAAATCAATGACCGATTAGATAAATTGTTTAGTGACCATGGCGGCAGTCTCTTCGATAGCCTTAATCACATTATCATCAATCACACCCGTTTTCAATACATCCAATACATCCTCCTGATGATTCAGTTGCAGCGATTCGATGAAGCTACGTTCAAAGTCCTGCACCTTATCCAGAGGAACATCGTGGAGCAGTCCGTGTGTACCACAGTAGAGAATAGCAATCTGCTGTTCTACGGGCATCGGGCTGTATTGAGGCTGAATCAACAGCTGGCCGTTCTTACGTCCCTTGTCAATCGTCAATGCGGTAATCGGGTCCATGTCGCTACTGAACTTGGAGAACGCTTCCAGTTCACGATACTGTGCCTGGTCGATCTTCAATGTTCCCGCCACTTTCTTCATAGCCTTAATCTGCGCGTTACCACCTACACGGGATACAGAGATACCGACGTTGATAGCCGGACGCGTACCCTGGTTGAACAAGTCAGTTTCAAGGAATATCTGTCCGTCGGTGATAGAAATCACGTTCGTCGGGATATAAGCCGATACGTCACCAGCCTGCGTTTCGATGATAGGCAATGCCGTGAGCGAACCACCGCCTTTGACAATTCCCTTCAGACTTTCCGGAAGATCGTTCATTTCGCGAGCCACTTCCTCCTGACTGATAATCTTGGCAGCACGTTCCAACAGACGGGAGTGCAGATAGAAGATATCACCCGGATAAGCCTCACGACCTGATGGACGGCGAAGAATCAGAGAAACCTCACGATAAGCTACCGCCTGCTTGGAAAGGTCATCATAAACCACCAACGCATGACGACCGGTATCACGGAAATACTCGCCAATGGCAGCACCCGCAAAAGGAGCGTAATACTGCAATGCAGCCGGATCACCAGCCGTAGCAGCCACCACAATCGTGTAGTCCAGTGCTCCGTACTCACGAAGCGTATTAACGATAGAAGCAACGGTAGAACCCTTCTGACCGATAGCCACATAAATACAATATACAGGATCACCTGCCAGGAAGTTACTGCGCTGGTTGATAATCGTATCAATAGCGATGGCAGTCTTTCCCGTCTGGCGGTCGCCGATAATCAACTCACGCTGTCCGCGACCGATAGGAATCATGGCGTCTACCGCCTTCAATCCCGTCTGCAACGGTTGGTTCACAGGCTGACGGTAGATTACCCCCGGAGCTTTCCGTTCCAATGGCATATCATACAGTTCGCCACCAACCAGCCCCTTGCCGTCGAGCGGTTCGCCCAGCGGGTCGATCACACGTCCCAGCATGTCCTCTCCTACACGGATGGAGGCGATACGTTTGGTACGCTTCACGACGAATCCCTCTTTGATCTTGTCCGTCGGACCCAACAGCACAGCACCCACGTTGTCCTCTTCGAGGTTCATCACGATTGCTTTGATACCATTGTCAAACTCCAGCAATTCATTGGCTTCGGCATTTCGCAATCCATAGATACGCACTACGCCGTCGCTCACCTGGAGCACCGTACCGATTTCGTCAAGTTGCACATTGGCGTTGATTCCTTCGAGCTGCTTGCGCAATATATCAGATACTTCGCTTACTTTTATATTTTCAGACATTATACAATTCTCCTATTCTTATCAATAAATTGTTGTTTCACTCGCTTCAACTGCGTGGCAACGCTTGCATCCAGTCGGTAGTCGTTGACATCGAAGATAAATCCGCCTTCGATCGAAGGATCTATCACCGTTTCGAGTTCCATCTGGGCGTGCAAGATATGCTCTGCTGCGGAACGAATCCGGTTTTCCGTTTCCTTATTGACGGGAACGGCTGTAATGAGCTTACCCACTCCGATATGCTTCAGCTTCCGGTAAAGATCCAGATACATCAGGCTGATAAATTGCAGATAGCCTTCACGCCTGTTTCGCAGTACCAAAGTGATAAAACGGACAAACTCTCTGGTCGATTTTCCGTCACCGTCGGCAGCCGTGCAGACTAACGCCAACTTTTCCTTCGTTGTGATGACCGGATTATCAAGTGCTTCGCGCAAACCGGGCTGTTCACAAAAACTGTGCGACAGCGTCAGGAACTCCTGATATAACCTGTCCTCCAGACCTTTTTCCTGTGCATATTCAATGATGGCTTTTGCATAACGCATTGAGAGTATTCCGACTTCCATCTTCCTTAGTTCTTATTCGGGGTTAGTACTTCATCCAGCATACGGTCGATCATGCCCATCTGTGCTTCCTTGTCCTCAAGACTCTTGCGGAGCACTTTCTCGGCGATGTCCACAGAAAGCACGGCTACCTGGCGACGGATGTCGCGGATGGCTTCGTCTTTCTCTATCTGGATTTGTTGTTTCACCGCATCCAGTTCTTTTTGTGCGGCAATTTCGGCTTGTTTACGGGCCTCGTGAACAATCTTGTCACGTTCTTCCATTGCTTCCCTCAAGATGCGTCCTTGTTCTTTGTTGGCGGCAGCCACCAATGCGTCGCCTTCCTCTTTCAGTTTAGACAACTGGGCATTAGCCTCTCTCGCCACCTCCAAAGACTGGTCGATATAGGTCTTACGACCCTCCACCATCTTGATGATGACGGGGAAGCCGTATTTCGCCAATATCACGAACACAATCCCGAATGAGAGAAACATCCAGAACAGCAGGCCACTATCAGGTAATAGTAATGACATATCTTTTAATTAAAAATTAAAGACTATAAATTAAAAGCTGGGGTGGGTTCTCCCTTTTAGAGGAAGAACACCAACAGACAAACTACTACCGCCAACAGAGCCACACCTTCAATCAAGGCGGCGGCGATAATCATGTTCATACGGATGTCCCCTGATGCTTCCGGCTGGCGTGCGATTGCCTCCATTGCCGAACTACCAATCTTACCAATACCCAAACCAGCTCCGATTACTGCAAGACCTGCACCGATAGCTGCACCTAATTTACTAACTCCTACTGCTGCTGCAGTGGCTTGTAACAATACTGATAGTAACATAATTTTCAGTTTTAAAATGGTTTATATTTTCTCTTGTTTATTATTTAATCATTCATTCCGCGCGTTTATTCCGTATTCTTTTTATCAACGTTTTCACCGCGTTTCATTTCAATTTTCTTCAGCTTTCACTTTGGCACCTTCCTGTGCCAGACCGATAAACACTGCCGACAACATCGTAAATACGTAAGCCTGGATGAAAGCAACCAACAACTCAAGCGCATTCATAAAGATGTTGAACAATACAGAAGCCACCGTCAGCGTGCCGTTCAGTGCAGGCCCCATGCTTGCCGAGATAAAGATCAGGCAGGTAAGCACCAGCATCGCCATGTGTCCCGCCAGCATATTGGCAAAAAGACGAATCATCAAAGCAAACGGTTTCGTAAAGATTCCGAAGAACTCGATGAATGGCATCATCGGTATAGGCACTTTCAGCCACCAAGGTACATCAGGCCAGAAAATATCCTTCCAGTAATGTTTCGAACCGAAGATATTCACTGCCAGGAACGTGCAGACTGCAAGCACCATAGTGATAGCGATATTTCCCGTCACGTTCGCACCTCCGGGGAAGAACGGAATCAATCCCATCATGTTATTGATAAAGATGAAAAAGAACGCTGTCAGCAGATACGGTGCAAACTTCCGGTAGTTGGGTCCTACACAACTCTTGATAATATCGTCGTTCACCATCATGATGAACATCTCCATGAATCCGATAAATCCTCCCGGCGCTTTCGCTCCTTGCGGACGTTTTCTGTACCAGTGTGACACGCTCAATACGATGATGAGCAACAACACGCTGTTGAACAGCAAAGCAAATGTCACTTTCGTGATGGAAATATCCCACGGGCGGACCTGTTCGCCTGCCGCATTATACTCTACCAGTTTGCCCTCGTACTTACTTCCTTCGGGAGCGATGGAAAGTCCTTCATAAGTCCCTCCATTCTCTTCGAGACGGGAAGAAAGGAACGTGTGCCAACCTGTAGTGCTACTATAAACAATAATAGGTAATGGTATAGTAATGTGCGTGTTACCCCACGTCGTAATATGCCATTCGTAGGAGTCGCCGATATGACCGAACACAATTTCTTTCACATCCACCGTGTTCTCCTGTTCCTCTTTCGGAGTAATCTCGTCCTGCGTCTGTTGTGACACCGCTTCCCCCTCCTGTTCCTGTGCAAGAACCGGCAAGCTGACTGCCGCCATGAGGCAGAACAGAATCAACGGAGCTACTATGTTATGCAACTGTTTCATTTTTCTTCTTATTTTTCTTTTTCCGTTTCTGATTCAACTCAAAAGAGAAGAAGAACCAGGTTTCGAATACCAGATATATCAAATAGAACAAGATAAACGTCAGCAGAAAGGCTCTGGCTTCTTCGCGAACGGCAAGACAATAAATCAATACCAGAATCAGCGAAAGAATCATTTTTATCATCTTCGTTGCCAGATACAACAGTAACATTCTCTGTGGAGCATGCCGACGGCAAGCGTCGAAAGCATAAATGCTAAACAGCCCGAAGAAGTAAAAATAGATCGGAATAAACGGATACCCTCCGAAATAATGCCCCGGCAAAGCGAAGTGTAGAATGACAGCTCCGAGTGCCCCGCTAATTACCGCAAATAAGGTATGCCACCAAATAAAATTCCGTTTAGTTTTACTAATATTCACCATGTTACTGTGTTTTTCTGTAAGATTATAACCTCGTTTTTTTCAATTTTTTAATGCTTAGTCTTTGTGCCGGTGAGGAGTTTCCGTCAGGAAACACAGGCAGAAACCGTACCGTCACTCATTTCGACAAAACCGCCCTGAATATCCATCGTGTGCTCTTCTCCGTCCATCGTCGTGTAACTCAACGTTCCCGCTTTCAACGACGAAACAATGGGCGCATGCCCGGGGAGAATAGAAAACGAACCGATCATTCCCGGCAATGTGACAATCTTCACATTTCCGTCGAATATGCTCTTTTCGGGCGATACTATACTCAAATGCAGTTCTTTCATCATGCTATCTTTTTATTTTTTTGCTGCCTGTTCCAGCAATTTCTTACCTTTCTCTATTGCCTCCTCAATGGTTCCGACATTCAAGAAAGCCTGTTCGGGAAGATAATCCACTTCTCCTTCCAGAATCATCTTGAATCCCTTGATGGTGTCTTCAATACCCACCATCACACCCGGAACGCCTGTAAACTGTTCAGCCACGGCAAACGGTTGTGAAAGGAAACGCTGCACACGGCGGGCGCGGTTCACTACCATCTTGTCTTCTTCCGAGAGTTCTTCCATACCGAGGATGGAGATAATATCTTGTAATTCCTTGTTACGTTGCAGAATTTGTTTCACTTGCTGCGCTACGTCGTAGTGTTCCTGGCCAACAATGTGCGGGTCGAGGATACGTGACGTAGAAGCCAACGGGTCTACCGCCGGATAAATACCCAGCTCCGTAATCTTACGGTCGAGCACGGTAGTTGCGTCCAAGTGGCTGAAAGTTGTTGCAGGAGCCGGGTCGGTCAAGTCATCGGCAGGCACATACACCGCCTGTACGGAGGTGATAGAACCTTTGCGGGTAGACGTGATACGTTCCTGCATCGCACCCATTTCCGTAGCCAACGTGGGCTGGTAACCAACAGCGGAGGGCATACGTCCCAAAAGGGCGGACACTTCCGAACCTGCTTGCGTGAAACGGAAGATATTATCAATAAAGAACAGAATATCGCGTTTCTCACCTTCTTTTCCTGCGTCGCGGAAAGATTCCGCCACCGTCAGTCCGGACAATGCCACAGAGGCACGTGCGCCCGGAGGCTCGTTCATCTGACCGAAAATCAGAGACACTTGCGATTTCTCCAGTTCGTTATAATCCACTTTCGAAAGATCCCAGTGACCTTTCTCCATTCCTTCTTTGAATGCTTCGCCGTAACGGATTACACCGGATTCAATCATTTCGCGCAGCAAGTCGTTACCTTCACGGGTACGTTCACCTACTCCGGCAAATACAGAGAATCCATTATGTTTCTTGGCGATATTATTGATAAGTTCCTGAATCAATACAGTCTTTCCTACACCGGCACCGCCGAACAAACCGATTTTACCACCTTTGGCATACGGTTCGAGCAGGTCGATCACTTTGATACCTGTGAAGAGCACCTCTTGCACAGTAGTCAAATCCTCAAACTTAGGGGGGTCGCGATGAATGGAATATGCACCTTTGCGGTCGAGTCCTTTCATACCGTCGATCGAATCACCGACTACGTTCATCAGTCGTCCTTTAATCTGTTCGCCAATCGGCATCGTGATCGGGCCTCCGGTGGGATACACTTTCATGCCTCTCTGAAGTCCGTCAGTACTGTCCATCGCTACGGTACGCACCGTATTTTCGCCGATATGTTGCTGAACTTCTACAACCAGTATTTTGCCGTTTGGCCTCTTTATCTCCAGTGCGTCGTGGATGCTTGGCAGCACCAATTCTGCATCCGTACCCTCAAAGTACACATCGACCACAGGGCCGATCACCTGCGAGATATGTCCGATAATCTGTGACATAAGCAATCTCTAATTTATTTATATTATTCTTTTCTCTCCTTTTTGACTTTATAATATGAAAGGAATGCACATTTTTCGCGTTTTACCTATTTCATTATTATAATAAACAGTTGAGTTCAGTTTTTGTTCAACTATTTTCTATATCCCATAAACTTCTGTCCTTAGAAATAGTTAAAGAAACAACTGCGCAAATGTAGAAACAATTCCGTGTCGTTGTGCTTCCTTTTTCATAATTTGTCGTTCGATAACACTTATTAGACCTACAATGACTACAGATTGACCAATTCAGGCAAATTTCTGCTACAAATCAATAGCAAAACAAGTTTGGGGGCAATAATCTATCAATAAACTAAATTAACCCATCGAGTTTCCTATCTCTTTGTTAAAAATCAATGGATTAGCAAAAACAAGAAATAGTGGCAAAAACAACTAGTTTTGTGCTCGAACACAGAAAAGTCCGTATTTTCATGTTTTCCTTAAGAAAGTTTAAAGCCATATTTCCTGTTTTTCTCCTATCTATTCTATTCCTTATATATTCCGCATTTTTGCATTAAGATTCACATCCATCTTTATAAAGTTCCCAATTTGCATAAAAGAGCAATATAATAACGCCACATACAATTATTATCTCATTTTTTTGCTGTAATTTTGCACCACTAATATAAAACACTCAAAATGATGAAGAAAATACTGTTACTCGGTTCTGGCGAACTAGGAAAAGAATTTGTAATTTCAGCTCAACGTAAAGGCCAGCACATCATTGCTTGCGACTCCTATGCAGGAGCACCGGCTATGCAAGTGGCCGATGAATTTGAAGTATTCGACATGCTGAACGGTGAAGAGCTGGAACGCGTGGTGAAGAAACACCGCCCGGACATCATCGTTCCGGAGATTGAAGCCATCCGTACAGAACGCTTATACGACTTCGAGAAAGAAGGTATCCAGGTAGTTCCCAGCGCTCGTGCCGTGAACTTCACGATGAACCGCAAAGCCATTCGCGACCTTGCCGCCCAAGAACTCGGACTGAAAACAGCCAAATACTTCTATGCCAAAACTCTGGAAGAACTGAAAGAAGCTGCCGATAAAATCGGTTTCCCTTGTGTCGTTAAACCATTGATGTCTTCTTCCGGCAAAGGACAATCGCTCGTGAAGAGTGCCGACGAACTCGAACATGCCTGGGAATACGGATGCAGCGGCAGTCGTGGCGATATTCGCGAACTTATCATTGAAGAATTTATCAAGTTCGACAGCGAAATCACCCTGCTCACCGTTACCCAAAAGAACGGCCCTACCCTCTTCTGCCCTCCTATCGGACACGTGCAGAAAGGTGGCGACTACCGCGAAAGTTTCCAGCCTGCACACATTGATCCCGCCCATTTGAAAGAAGCGGAAGAGATGGCGGAGAAAGTAACCCGTGCCCTCACAGGTGCAGGACTTTGGGGAGTTGAGTTCTTCCTAAGCCATGATAATGGAGTCTATTTCTCCGAACTCTCTCCTCGTCCGCATGACACAGGTATGGTGACACTGGCGGGCACACAAAACCTGAATGAATTTGAATTGCATCTGCGTGCCGTACTCGGCCTGCCCATTCCCGGCATCAAACAAGAACGGATAGGCGCAAGCGCTGTGATCCTTTCCCCGATTGCCAGCCAGGAACGTCCTCAATATCGCGGACTAGAAGAAGTGACCAAAGAAGAAGATACTTATCTCCGCATTTTCGGCAAACCGTTTACACGTGTCAACCGCCGTATGGGTGTGGTACTTTGTTATGCTCCGCTTGATTCTGATTTGGATGCGTTGCGCGACAAGGCTAAGAGAATTGCAGAGAAAGTAGAAGTTCATTAATACAAGAAATTCAGAGATAAGATGAATAAAATCCGCCAAGTAAACCTGTCTGATATTCCAGCACTGCAAGAGCTATATCAGCATACAGTTCTGACTGTGAACCGAAAAGATTATACAGCCGAAGAAGTAGCAGATTGGGCTTCGTGCGGAGACGATACGTCACACTGGAATGAGCTTTTCGAAGAACAACATTATGTGGTTGCAGAAAACGAAGAAGGCGTGATTGTAGGCTTTGGCTCTGTAAACGATGACGGATATATGCACACACTGTTCGTTCACAAGGACTTTCAGCATCAAGGTGTCGCAACATCTTTGTATAAGCATCTCGAAGCATATGCACGAGAAAGAGGTGCGAAAAGATTAACATCGGAAGTTAGCATCACGGCAAAACCATTTTTTGAAAAACAAGGTTTTCAGGTCGATGAAGAGCAAAAGCGGAAAGCTAATCAAATGTGTCTCACCAATTATAAGATGAGCAAGCAGCTCTGTTAATCACATCTAATCATTTCTAAGATGAAAACATAGAAGAAAGCTCATTTGCAGATAAAGAAAGTCTTATTTTATATAAGAAAAACTCCAGCTAATGTAACTTTATCCGTCACCATAGCTGGAGTTTTTCTTTTTAACTTCATGAAATGAAAACGTCATTTCTTACTCAAGAAACGTTTAGCCAAATATTTACGTATTGGTTCATCATACAGCTTCAAACACAGATAAGCAAGAATAATACTCAAAATAAAGACACACAAAGCTACGTGCCAGGTTTCACCTAACGTGTAGAGTTGATTCTCAATCAGCCATGCATAGAACAGATACATCAACGGATAATGTATCACATAAACCGGATAAGATATATCTCCCAAAAACTTACATATCTTTGTCGATTGCTTGTCCGTGGTGGTACCCGACGCTCCTATCCACAGAATGATAGGGAAAGCCACAATCACGCAAAACGCTTCATAAACACCATTCATGCAAAGCGGCTCCAACCCTTCCAGATAAGGAACAGAGAACAGGGCAATCAGCGCAATAGTACATATCCAAAATGCACCTTTCACCTTCATAGGCTTGAAATTGCGCGACATAAGCATACCCAACGAAAAAGGGAAAAGCATACGCAAGGAACCGCCCAAAAAGTTAACCCCATCCAGCGTCCAGCCCACTCCTATGTTTCCATAAGTGGAGACATTAAAAACAGCAAACGCCGCCAACGCTACGCCCAGCAACACCACAAACACCGTCAGTGCCTTGTTGGACAAGCGGCGAATGAACAACGCATACAGGATATTGCCGATATACTCAAAAAACAATGACCAGCAAGGACCATTCAACGGAAACATCTCACCGTTGCCACGAACTTCGTACCCAACACCCGGCATGGCGGGAATGAAGAAGATCGTACAAAGCAGAGACAACATTATCATGGAGATAGCTACGTGCGTCCCGTCCCATTGCACACTCCCCTGAATACAGAACGTGATAGCACCGAGAACGGCACCCATAATGACCATCGGATGAAGACGTATCAATCGGCGTTTAAAGAAATCTTTCATGGTGAGACTTTTACCCCAACGGTCGTCGTAAGCATAACCGATCACAAAACCCGAAAGGATAAAAAAGAAATCCACGGCTAAATATCCGTGATTCAGAGTTTCAATAGCACTATTACTGGCAAAAGCGAAGCCCTCGAATACGTGATACCATATCACCATAAGAGCCGCCACACCGCGAAGTCCGTCAAGAAGATCATAATGCGCCTTGGTGTCTGAAAAAGCTGAAGCAGAAATGTTCGACATTTGTTTTTCTATTAGTAAGTTAGTATTTTCAGAAGGCAAAGATACGGTTTGCGCTACGAAGTTTCTTTGCTCTAAAGCAAAAAAGCCCTGCTAATCGCTATTTTTTAGCACGTACCCGACTAAGGGTATAGATGGAAATGCCCAGAAAAGCAGCCACATATTTCAGCTTCACTCGGTTTATCAATCCGGGATAGCGACGGTTGAACTGTTCGTAGCGTTCTTTAGGCGAAAGTTGGAGGCGCTCCACAAACATGTGGCTAAGCTCCTTATTCACATTCTGATGCAGGATTCTTCCCCAGTTGGCTATGTCGATATATGTTTCGTAGAGGGCATTCAGCTTGTCGATGTGGATGACGTAGATTTTGCAATCGGAAAGCGTTTCAACGCTTTCTACCGATGGTTGCTGATAGTAGAGCGAATCCATGCCGAACGTGACGTCGCCCTCCTGACTGAACCACGTAGTGGTGTCCTCTCCGTTGTGGTGGAATACGGAACGGGCGATGCCCTCTTCAATGAAATATACCAGGCGGTCTGTGACGCCTGCTTGAACGATACGGGTATCTTTGGGATAATACCTTAATTCCATATTCGCCTGAAGCGCTTGAAGTGCTTCGTCGGAAACCGGATAGATTTGCCTGATTTTACGAATGATATGTTCCATTTGGGGGTAATGGCGTATTGGAGGTTAATGACGTACTTTAGGATATTTATTATTAAAACGGAAACCAAGACCGAGCATCAGATAATTAGGGGTCTGGAAATCCTGAAGATTGTAGCCGATGTGAAGGAATGAACTCCGGGTGACGTTGATCTTCAACGCAAAGACCTGATACAGTCCGCGCAAATCGCCACGCCCCAGCACATTCGTTCCCAAGCCGACACCGATGGTAAAAAACGGCATCACGTATTCTGCCCGTCCGGAAAGTCCGAGCGCAAGCTGATTCTGAATGCCCGGCACGAGAAATTTACGACGGGAGGAACCACTGCCTGCATCGTACTCCACCAGCGCATCTTCGGTGTACACATTGGCACTACCGTCATAGACACCATCCAGCGAAACTCCAAAGCGCAGCTTATAGTTGAGATTGTACATCGGAGCAAAGTTGAATCCCGCTACGGGATAGCTGCCCGGTGATGCAATCTGCTTCTCGCCTACATAGACGCCTTTGCGACGCCACGAGCCGAACAACACAAGGTCATAACTGACGTGTCGCGGAAAACGGGGAACGTAGGGATGAACCAATGATTTAGTGAGGTCGGCTTCTTCCCGGTTGAAGTTGTACACCAGTCCGATTTTCGCTCCGGTGGTGTTGACACCTGCATTGGGAAACTTGGTGTTGCCGTTGGAGAAATGCGTGAAGTCTCCGCCGATGATAAAGTCGAAATAACGAGAAAGCGACCAGTTAAGGTAGATACCCGCATTGAGGTAGGCATTCACCCGTGAGCCTACGGCTCCGTTGTAGGAGTTGTAATCGTTGTCATAAGGTTTCCATCCGGCAGAAATACCGAAATTCCACTCGTAATTGAGCGAAAGGCGGGGATTGAAACGGGCAATGCGTGCACCTTGAAAGACATAGAACGTCATCGGATCACCCAGTTGCTTTTTGTCGCCAAAGGTGGTGAAAGCCAAGCCGAAACCTTGATAAGCTCCGCCATAGATGCGGTCGGCACAGGTGTTGGGACGAAACTTGAAAGAGTATTTCAGATGAGCGGCAAATGAACTCAGGATGGGTTTCCACCGTTCGTTCTCGCCTTGCAGGAAAGGATTGGTGGGGAACACGTATTGCGGCCGCGCCTCTATCCCCAACCGATGAATGAAATGGTGGGGAACGTAGGGAGCTACGGTGTCGGCTCCGCATTGCGGGAAGCTGTTGTGCCGGAAGCCATGAATTTCTTCCTGCAATCTCCGCACTTCTTCACGAAGTTGGCGGACGTCCTGCTGGAGCTGTTCTACGTCTTGCCGCATTTCCTTCACCTCTTTCTCTTCCTGCCCTACCTCCTGCGCACTAAGCGAAGTGCCGGGGAAAAGCAAAGCGGAACAGATTACGGCGATTTCCCATCTGGGTATCTGTACTCTCATATGATAGTCTGGTTTGTCTTTTCAGAACGGAAGTTACAAATGGAGCTTCTCAATAAACTGTGCCACATGATAGCCGTCCATCAACCCATGATGGCAGGTTACGGAAACGGGCATCATCAGTCTTTCTCCGTCACGGAAGTACTTTCCGGTGGAGATTTTGGGAACGCTGTCGCCCGAACGCATATTGGTGGGGTGCTTCATGTCGGTGAATGAGAGCCACGGCACTGCCGAATAATGAATGGCATTGGGATGGAAAGTGCCTCCTTTGTTGAGTCCCGTAGTGGCTTGCAAACGTTCCATTTCGGCTTTTGCCCGGCGGATAAAGACAAGTTCGTCCGGATCATATTCAAAGGCGGCAAAAGAAAAGGTATGGTCGTCACGGCCTACGGTGGCTTCGGGCAGAAGGCTGTCATAGCACACCACCTTATCGCCTTCGATGCGATAACGGAATTCTTCTACCGCAGCAGCGGCAGTCGTTATCCGATGGAGGACTAACAGGGAAAAGGATATGCCTTTGTTTTTGGCTTCCTGATACGCGCGCGTACAGTCTACCTGAACGGTCACTCCGAAAAACGGATCGTCAAAAGCACTGAAATGTTCGTAATGTTCTCTTCTGTTCCAAGTAGCAATATCGATGATCTTCTCTATCTGATTCATTCTAAACACTCTTTTTTATTTGAGAAACGCAGATTAACGCAAATTATCGCAGATTTAGCCTATTTCCTTTGCGGTAATCTGCGTTTCTAAATTCAGACTCTTTACTGATGTTGCTCACGCAACAAGTCGTTCACTGTTTTTACCGGGTTAAAAGTGGAAAGTGGCACTTCTACAAAGACGGTATTCCAGTCGCTCATCGCTCCGTTCCACAAGCCGGGAAGTTCGAGAGCTTTCAGGTCTTTGCCGTTCTTCGATTTGTAGGAGATGAAGCCTGTTGCTTTATCTACATACTTCACCAGGTCGAACTTATGTCCTTTATAATCGCGCACGGCGCATACGAGGTCTACCGGATTGAAGTGTGTGCCTTTCTCGAACATTTCTTTCTTTTCCGGATCGTCCATGTCGATCTGTGAGCTTTCGAGGATTTGCAGGGAGATGGTTCCGTCGCTGTTGTAAGCAAGGAACGGGCCGCCACCGGGTTCGCCTACGTTCTTCACCATTCCGCAGACGCGCATCGGGCGGTTGAACTTGTTTTTCAGGTAGATGGCGAGTACGGAATCTTCGAGGTCTTTCGTCTCCGGATTCTTGCAGAAGAGTTTCTTTTGCAGGAATTGAAGCATTTCCATCATCTGGTCGTGGGTGTATTTACCGCTGTCGAGCAGGGTAAGGTATTCGAATACTTGTTCTTGCAAAGTCACGAGCACTCCGGCAATCAGTTTCTTATAAGTAACGGTGTCGGCTTTCAGTCTGTCGGGCACTACGTTGTCGATGTTCTTGATGAAGATAATGTCTGCATCGAGGTCGTTCAGGTTCTCGATCAGTGCGCCGTGGCCACCGGGACGGAACAGCAGTTTGCCGTTGTCACGGAAAGGTTGGTTGTCCATGTCGGCGGCAATCGTGTCGGTACTCGGCTTTTGTTCGGAGAAGGTGATGTAATAGTCTACTCCATAGCGTTTGGAAAATTCGTCTACCTTTTCGGCTACCAGCTTCTTGAAGAGTTCACGGTGTTCGGTAGATACCGTGAAGTGCACGTTTACTTTACCGCTCTTTCCGGCAGCATACAAGGCTCCTTCGGCGAGATGTTCTTCCATCGGCGTGCGTGAACCTTCAGGATACTTATGGAATTTGAGCAGACCTTTCGGTAGTGCGCCGTAATTCAGTCCGGCTGTTTCGAGCAGGGCGGATACTACTGCTTTATAGTTGCCGTCTTCGATCAGTCCGGGAATATCTTTTCCGTCGATACGCTGGCAGGCTACATTCAGATCATCATAGAAAGCAAAATTCTTGATTCCGTCGAAGAATGTCTGTTCGAACTTGGTAGTCGGCCGGTCATAGTCGGCAGACAGGAACTCGAACAGGTTCTTGAACATACGACTCGCTGCACCGGAGGCGGGCACGAACTTCACAACAGTCTTATCTGTGTTGGTATATGCATCCCAGGCGGCCAGATAAGCCTTCTGTTCTTCTGCATCGGGAGCTAATATTCCCTTTTCGATGGAGGCTGCCGCATCCAGCTTCAAAAAGGGGAAACCCGTCTGGAAGCATGCTAATTGTTCTACAATTTGCTCTTCCGTGATGCCTTTCTTGGCAAGCAACTCTTTGTCCTGTGTCGTTATCATAATATCTAATTTTATTAATTGATGCCCAAAAATACAAAATGTTATTTACTTCTTGCCGAATAACCGGGAAAAAAACTAATTTTACATCGAATTAACAAGATTGAATATGGACGACTTTTTTACATCGGAGGAAAAAAAGGAGCTTTTTTCACTCTACCGGCATTTGTTGCAATCTGCAGGAGATAGTATTTCCTGGAAGGATTGCCTAAAGTTAAAGAGACATCTTATCAAAGCGGCCCAATGTAACGGTCTGCAACGCAATAACTTCGGGATGAATCCCGTCATCAGAGATTTACAAACGGCAGTGATCGTTGCGGAGGAAATCGGCATGAAAGGTTCGTGCCTGGTCGGTATCATGTTGCACGAAATCGTGAAAGGGCATGTATTGTCTATCGACGAGGTGAACGCCGAATATGGGGATGACGTGGCAAGTATCATCAAGGGATTGGTGAAAACAAACGAGCTTTATGCGAAGAGTCCGGCTATCGAGTCGGAAAACTTCCGTAATCTGCTGCTTTCTTTCGCGGAGGATATGCGTGTAATCCTGATAATGATTGCGGACCGCGTGAACGTGATGCGCAAAATCAAAGATACGGGCAACGAGGGGGACCGGATCAAAGTGGCGAACGAAGCTGCATATCTGTATGCTCCGCTGGCGCACAAGCTGGGACTGTATAAGCTGAAATCGGAACTGGAGGATTTGTCTCTCAAATATACGCAGAAGGAAACGTATTATTTTATCAAGGATAAGCTGAATGAAACGAAGGCTTCTCGCGACAAGTATATCGCTGCTTTTATCGAACCGATCCAGAGGAAAGTGTCGGAAGCGGGATTGAAGTTCGACATCAAAGGACGTACCAAGTCGATTCATTCGATATGGAACAAGATTCAGAAGCAGAAAACGTCTTTTGAGGGGATTTATGACTTGTTCGCCATCCGTATCATCCTCGATTCGGAACCGGACCCGGCTAAGGAGAAGCAGGAATGTTGGCAGGTTTATTCGATTGTTACGGATATGTACCAGCCGAACCCGAAACGTCTGCGCGACTGGCTCTCTATCCCGAAAAGTAATGGTTACGAGTCGTTGCACATCACTGTGATGGGCCCGGAAGGGAAATGGGTGGAAGTGCAGATACGTACCCGCCGCATGGACGAGATCGCGGAACGCGGATTGGCTGCTCACTGGAGATATAAAGGTATCAAGGGTGAAACGGGTCTGGACGAGTGGTTGACTTCTGTGCGGGAGGCGTTGGAGAATGCAGACAACGATTCACTGAAAGTGATGGATCAGTTTAAGATGGATCTCTACGAGGATGAAGTTTTCGTCTTCACGCCCAAGGGGGATTTGTTCAAGCTCGCCAAAGGGGCTACGGTATTGGATTTTGCTTTCCATATCCATAGTAAGTTGGGATGCAAGTGTATCGGCGCGAAAGTGAACGGCAAGAATGTGCAGCTCAAACAGAAACTGAATAGCGGCGACCAGGTGGAGATCATGACTTCAAACACCCAGACGCCGAAGCAGGACTGGCTGAACATCGTGACGACTTCCAAAGCGCGCACCAAGATAAGGCAGGCTCTCAAAGAGATGGTGGCACGCCAGCACGCTTTTGCCAAGGAGACGCTGGAACGGAAATTCAAGAATCGTAAGTTGGAATATGATGAAGCGACCATGATGCGCCTCATCAAGCGCTTAGGCTTCAAGAATGTGACGGAGTTTTATCAGCGGATTGCCGACGGTGGACTGGACGTTAACGAGATTCTGGACAAATATGTGGAGCAACAGAAGCGGGACAGTGATACGCATGATGAAATTGTTTATCGCAGTGCCGAAGGGTATAATTTGCAGACCGCGCAGGAGGAAACGACATCTAAAGAAGATGTACTGGTGATTGACCAGAATCTGAAAGGACTGGAGTTTAAACTGGCTAAATGTTGTAACCCGATTTATGGCGATGATGTGTTCGGGTTCGTAACGGTGAGCGGCGGTATCAAGATACACCGGTCAGATTGTCCGAACGCGAACCAGATGCGCGAACGTTTCGGCTACCGGATTGTGAAGGCTCGCTGGGCAGGCAAGTCGGAAGGTACGCAATATCCTATCACGCTGCGGGTTGTAGGGCATGATGATATTGGTATCGTGACAAATATTACTTCAATCATCTCGAAAGAGAATGGTATCACGCTGCGTTCCATCGGCATTGATTCAAACGATGGTTTGTTCTCGGGTACACTGACGGTCATGGTGGGTGATACGGGGCGTTTGGAGGCTCTTATCAAGAAGTTACGGACGGTGAAGGGAGTAAAACAGGTAAGCAGGAATTAAAATTAAGACAGAAGAACAAAAGAACATATTTTGGGATACGCATGATGAAAATCGGAAAACAATCATCACTCCTGGAATATGTTCTTTTGTTCTTCTGTCTATTTTATCTTACTTTCTTCTTTATATAATAAGGATAGGTAATCAATACAAAGAAGAGTAAAGCAATGGATGCTACTATCTGTCCGGTATGTAGCATCTTATCTGTGTCCAGTTCCATGTAGCAGGCGGTAGCGATTCCCAGAGAAATACCGATTTCGGTTGCCAACAGATGGGTGGTGTTGGCTGTTCCGCGTTGGCAATGGTGGGATAGCTTTACGAACATCACCAGGAATTCCGGCAAGATAAAGCCTAAACCGAGTCCCAAGAGTACGGAGGAAATGCCTATGGAGATGTCTGTATTCAATAGGGACATGGCTACGATTTCCAATCCAAGTCCTATAATGACCAGTCGCAGTGTTTTCTCTTTCAGGAAAAACAGACGTGCAAAGAACAGGGAAACGATGTATCCGAGGGCTGTTCCTACAAAGAACGGTACGGGGATTCCTGTGTTTCCGAGTACGAAATCATTTAGGAAAGGGTGTACCATGGGAACCAGCAGGCCCGGAATGAAGGTTATCAGGATCAGATTGATGGCAGGAACCCATCCACGAAGCAATAAGAAGCGGTCGAAGGAATAGAGTTTGGTGACAATCGGCGCACGGAAAGGTACGTAGACTCCTGATAACATGAGGATTCCGACAGCTCCGGTTATGACAGATACAGTAAGCAGGGTTTGGAAGGATTGGCTTTGATAAAGCCATACTCCGAGGATAATGCCTGCAATCATTCCCATACGTGCCATCCAGGAGAAACTAACGTTTCCCGCACTGCGCAGTGTGGAGTTGGTGATGTCGATGGCCAATGTGATGCCGGCTGTTGTGCCTATGCCAAAGGCAAGCCCTTGCACGGTGCTCAACAGAATTAGTTCTGTGAGGTTGGTGACAAAGGCGTATCCGATGGTCGCCACTACCATCAGGGTGGCAGCAAACATACAGACGTACTTACGCTTGTATGCATCTACCAAATAGGCATGGAAAGGACCGATGAGGAACATCCCCAAGGTGAAAAAGAGAAAGATTACTCCTGTCTGTGCGGCCGGCACTCCGAGACGGTCGGCCATCTCTACGGAAAGCACCGGAAATAACACATACAAGGATATAAACAACAGCAAATTAGCTACACATATCCTCATAAAATGAACTGTCCACAATTTAACTGCCATATACTATATTTAATATTGTTCCTTCTCGTTGGGGAAGTAGCAATTCTTCACGTCAGAAACGTAACGGCTGATTGCATCGGTCATCACCGTGTACAAGTCAGCATAACGACGCAAGAAACGCGGACGGAATCCGTTGTTCATGCCAAGCATATCCTGAATCACCAATACTTGACCGTCTACGTGCCCACCGGCACCGATACCGATAATAGGTATGGTCAGTTCGGATGCTACGCGTTCGGCAAGGGTTGCGGGAATCTTTTCGAGTACAATGGCAAAACAGCCTGCTTCTTCTAATAGATGGGCGTCGCGAATCAGTTTTCCGGCTTCGGCGTCGTCTTTGGCACGCACGGTATAGGTGCCGTATTTATTGATGGATTGAGGCATGAGTCCCAGATGTCCCATTACCGGAATGCCGGCGCATACGATGCGTTTCACCGTGTCTATGATTTCTTCACCACCTTCGAGCTTCAAAGCGTCAGCGTGGCTTTCTTTCATGATACGGATGGCAGAAGCAAGTCCCTCCATCTCGTTGCCCTGATAGGATCCGAAAGGCATATCAACCACTACCATCGCACGTTTTACGCCGCGTACCACGGATTTGGCATGATAGATCATTTGGTCGAGTGTGATAGGAAGTGTTGTCACATTACCTGCCATTACATTGGAAGCAGAGTCGCCTACCAGAATTACGTCCATTCCTGCACCATCTACAATCTGTGCCATTGTGTAATCGTAAGCTGTCAGCATAGATACTTTTTCGCCTCTCTGTTTCATTTCAACCAGGCGATGAGTAGTCACCTTTCTTGAGTCATCTGATATATAACCAGCCATGTCTTTTTAAATTAAAAATTAATGATTAAAAATTAAAACGACGTCAAGCGTCTTCAAAAATCGCGGCAAAGTTATAACATTTAATTCATAACAGAGAAGGAAATGCAAAAAATCCTTTCAAACACCTTGCTTGGGTAGCTGGGAGGCGGTTGGAAGGATTTTATAGTTATCATAAAAGCTCCTTAACGATATAAGAAAGCGGTTCATCAAACGAATATATTTCGGACTTTATTCTTTCTCCTATCGGTGAAGGGTCAGGAGCTTGTCGTAGGTCATGCCGGTGAAGTCGTCTATTATATAATGTGCTTTACCGGTGATGGCTTCGCGTGTGTTGGTGGTGGCAAGTCCGATCACTGTTGCCCCGGAAGTCATTCCGGCTTGCAGGCCGTGGAAAGAATCTTCAAAGACGTAGGTGTTTTCGGGAGTGGCTTCAAAGATTTCCATTCCGAGCAGGAAGCAGTCGGGAGCCGGTTTGGAACGGGCAAACATCTCTCCGGTCAGGATGCGGTCTACCATTCCTTTAAATTCGGGGTGGGCATTGTATACGTTGGCCATCTTCTCTTCGTTGGAGCTGGTGACTACGGCTATCTTTGCACCGTTACGGCGAAGATCGGCTATAAAGGCTTCTACTCCGGGGATGTATTCGTAGGACATCTTTTGCTCGTAAACGTAGAGTTCGGCGCTTATTTCAAGCTGGGCTTCGGGTTTGTTCGAGAAATACTTTTCATAGATTTGCAATAATGTCTGTCCCTTAATCCGGCGACCGAAATCTTCTTCGTTCAGATATTTCCGTCCCTGCTCGTCCCAGAAGACTGTGTACTGCGTTTCTGTATCCATAATGACACCATCAAAATCGAAGAGTGCCGCAATTGTTTTCGTTGTATTCATATATAAACTTTCTTTTTACCTAAACGTTAAACCTTGTGTATCCGTCGCTGCAAAGTTCCGAATAATCATCGAATCAGGCAAATAATTCGTACCTTTGCAAAGCTAAAAAAAACGTAACATACGTTTTTATCCAACAAAATCTACTAGCGCATGAGCAAGAACGACCCACATATCTTAGGCCAGGAACGTATCGGCAAATTGCTGTTACAATATTCCATTCCTGCAATTATCGGAATGACGATTACTTCTATCTATAATATTATTGATAGTATCTTCATCGGACATGGCGTAGGCCCGATGGCGATTGCCGGACTGGCCATCAGCTTTCCGCTGATGAATCTGGTGGTGGCTTTCTGTACATTGGTATCGGCGGGCGGTTCCACGCTGGCATCTATCCGTCTGGGGCAAAAGGACATGAAGGGGGCTACGGAAATCTTGTCACACACGTTGATGCTCTGTATCACTAATTCGTTCTTCTTTGGTATTTTGTCTTTCATCTTTCTGGATGATATATTGGTTTTCTTCGGGGCCAGTAGCGAGACGCTTCCTTATGCACGGAGCTTTATGCAGGTGATCTTATTGGGTACTCCTATTACTTATACGATGATTGGGTTGAACAACGTGATGCGTGCTACCGGATACCCGAAAAAGGCAATGCTTACCTCGATGGTGACGGTGGTGGCGAACATCATCCTCGCTCCTATCTTTATTTTCCACTTCGAATGGGGAATGAGGGGAGCTGCTACGGCAACGGTAATTTCACAGTTGATCGGTATGGTGTGGGTGGTGAGCCACTTTGTCAAGAAAGACAGTACGGTGCATTTTGAGGGGAATATCTGGAAGATGAAACGGAGGATTGTGGAGAGTATCTTCGCCATCGGTATGTCTCCTTTCCTGATGAATGTATGTGCGTGTGCCATTGTGATTATCATCAATAACAGTCTGCAAAATTACGGGGGTGATATGGCGATCGGTGCTTATGGTATCATTAACCGTTTGCTGACACTTTATGTGATGATTGTGTTAGGTCTGACGATGGGTATGCAGCCTATTGTGGGGTATAACTTCGGAGCGCAGAAAATAGATCGCGTGAAACAGACATTGCGACTGGGGATTATCTCCGGGGTCGTGATTACCAGTAGCGGGTTTATTATCTGCGAGTTCTTCCCTCATGCCGTATCGGCTCTTTTCACGGATAGCGATGAATTGATTGATTTGGCCGTAGACGGTATCCGGCTGGCTGTATTGATGTTCCCGTTTGTAGGGGCGCAGATTGTGATTGGTAACTTCTTCCAAAGTATCGGGAAGGCTAAAATAAGTATTTTCCTTTCGCTGACGCGGCAGTTGCTTTATCTTTTGCCTTGCTTGCTACTCTTTCCCAACTGGTGGGGATTGGAAGGTATCTGGATTAGTATGCCGGTATCGGATGCATTGGCGTTTATTACGGCGGTTGTCAGTCTGATGATTTACATTAAAAAGGTTTCCAAACAGCATCCGACAGTAGCAGAATAAGGCGGTGTCTGCCCTATTCTGCCATTCATTTTATTCAGCTTTAATGCTATTGACCGGATTCTCGTTCGCGATGTGCCATGCTTTCAGAACAACACAGATTACAATCAGTAGTTGGACGAACAAGGCAGTAGCAGCAAAAAGTAATAGATTCAAATCAATCTGTTCGGCAAATTGGTCGAGCCATGCCTGCCCTGCAAAATAAGAAATGGTAATGCCTGCCAGAATAGAAATCACTGAAATGTATAAAATATCACGTGTCAATAATCCGAGGATATGAGATGCTTCGGCTCCATTCACTTTCCGGATAGCTATCTCTTTGCTCCGGCGCTGGGTTTCATCGTTCACATAGCCAATCAATCCCATGATGACGATCAGCAGGATAAAGGCGGAAGTGATCCAGACGGAATTGCGGAAGCGGTATACGTCTTTATATATATTTTTCACCATTTGATCCACCAGGATAAAACGCAAGGATATATTCGGATAGGTGTTTTCTACAAACTCGTTCAGACGTTTCAGATTCTCATTATATGGTTCTTTCAAGCGGACATCAAATGCGTGGTTTGCATTTTCATCTCCAATCAGGACAATAGGAGATTGCGACCCATAAAAGCTGTTATTGCGAATGTCACGGAATACGCCTACAATCGTTCCTTGGATATCATTCAAGGTTTTACCCACCGCTCCGTCCGTCCATTTCATCAGACGCACCAATTCTTCGTTTACCAGCAAATCATTCTGTTTTTTCAGTGTAGTACCTTCTATAATCTTGATGCCCATTACTTCAGGGTAGTTGTAATGGCAGGAGTTAAAATTAAGGGTGGCAATCCGCTTGCCGTCATTTCCCATCAGTCCGCGTGTCCAGTACTCGCCCAACACTCCATTTACGGCAACGGTCACTCCTTCTACCATTGGCTGGCGGTTCAAATCGTCTTTGATATGCTCCACCGATTCTTTAGGAAGCCATGTCTGTGCTTGAGCTAATCCGGGCACGACGATACCCATATCACGATTCATCAGATGACTGTACTGCAACAGAGTGACCAGCAACAATCCCAAGACGAAAGAAACTCCTGTAAACTGCACAAACAACAACGAACGTTTCCACCCTTTCTTCCCATCTGTATACCGGCGGAATACCTGCGTAACAGGAATACGGGAAAATAATCGTCCCGGTATGCCACCCGCCAGTATGAAAAGAACAAGGATAGTGAGCAACGGTACCCACAACGTTTCCCAAGTGAAAAGTGAGGAAAGATGGACGGAAAGTAAATCTTCAATCAGGCCACGCACATTGATTATCAGCAAGAAACTAAGCAACACGGAAAGGATGACAAGGATTCCCGTCTCTGCCATAAACATTCTGAAAATATGGGTTGAACTGGCTCCATTGCACTTATGCACTCCCACTCCCTTTGCACGACGGCTCAAAGTGGCAATGGATATCAGCATATAGTTCATGATAGCCACAAAGAAGATAGCAAAGCCTAAAAATCCGTAAATGACCAACCGCTTTTGTACATCAGGAGAAGCCAAATGACGTTTCACCAATGGAATGGCACTAAACTCAACTTTCCAACCATCAAACTCTAATGCTGTATATTTCCCAATCACCCGCTGAATGTCAGCATTCACTTTGTCAATATCCGAAGCATGGCGCAAACGAAGGAAAGCATAAAAAACATCATTCCCGCCCCAGCCGGCTCCTGCATGATACCCTCCATTCTGATGAACAGATATCACGAAATCATGAGTGAGCATCGTATTTTCCGGCACATCTTTGTAGATCCCACGTATGGTCAGTGTGTTTTGTTTTTCAGCAGAAAGCACTTTCCCGACAGGGTTTTCATCTCCGAACGTCTCACGGGCAAAATGCTCCGAAACAAAAACACTTCCGGGCATAATCATATCCTTGGGATTGCCTTGCAACACTGGTATACCGAAAGTCTGAAAAAAACAAGTATCGGCAAAGATGTAATCTGCATCGGGCAACAGTTTATCTTCATAATAGATATTAGCGCTACCCATCGAAAGGACGCAACTGGCAATTTCTATTTCCTTCGGCATCTCTTCCGCCAAAGTAGCTGCCACCGCATCGAAAACAGTATAGTCATAACCGATCTCTCCATCATCACCTGCGGTTTCGCCTGTGCTAAGATTAGTCATCTGACAACGTACGAGTGCCAGGCGTTCTGCCTCCGGATAGCATTGCTCATAGTTTAGTTCAAAGGCTATCTGCGAGAAAAGCAGTATGCCGATAGTAAGCCCTAAGGAAAGCGAAATGACTCTTATAATATTCGATCCGCTTTCACGCAATAATGTACGTATAATATAATAGATTTGTCTCATATCCACTTCTAATCAGGTTTATACTATCACACTGGCTACTACACTGCCGTCAAACAAATGAACTGTACGATGGGCAAAGGATGCGTCATGTTGTGAGTGTGTCACCATGATGATGGTTGTTCCTTCTTTATTCAGTTCGGTCAACAGGTTCATCACTTCTGCCCCATTCTTTGAATCGAGGTTACCTGTCGGCTCATCGGCGAGAATCAGTTTCGGATTGGTCACCACGGCACGGGCAATAGCCACACGTTGTTGCTGACCACCGGAAAGTTGTTGCGGAAAGTGTTTGGCACGATGACTGATGTTCATCCGTTTCAGAATGTCTTCTACCATACGGCGGCGTTCGGATGCTTTAAAGCCCAGGTAGGTCAGAGGAAGTTCTACATTCTCGTAAACATTCAGTTCGTCAATCAGGTTAAAGCCCTGGAATACGAATCCGAGTTTGCCCTTACGCACATGGGTACGTTCTTTTTCTTTCAATCCGCCCACTTCTTCACCCATCAAGCGGTAGGAACCTTCAGTGGGGTTATCGAGCAGCCCCAGAATGTTCAACAAAGTGGATTTACCACAACCGGAAGGGCCCATAATGGCTACAAACTCTCCCTCTTTTACTTCAAGGTTTACGTGATTCAAAGCAACGGTCTCCACTTCGGAAGTACGGAATACTTTACTGATGTTGTTTATTTCAATCATAATCTTTTTATTTCTGTTTTTTCTATTTTCAAGAATGCAGAAAGCATGCCAAAAAAGAATAACAATTCATTATCAAGTGTTTATCATTTCAACCTTTCTGAATATTGTCTAATTATTAGACAGTACCGTCTAATTTTTAGACAACCGGGAGACTATTCCATTTCTCCTTTAAATTGTTCCAACAGTCTCTATTATCCATGGGGAGATTGTCCATCCCGATAGAAAACTTTATCTTTGCATCTAGTTTTCTAAACTATTAAAGTAATGATGAAGAGGAAGAATTTATATGCACTGTTTTCGTGCCTGTTCCTTTCGGGATGCGGTATGATAGACTATCATCCGTATGACGTCCGCATCAGCGGAGAAACAGAGGTCAACGCACACAACATGGAAAGAATAGAATCAAATTGCCAGGGTAAAACTACGATACGGTTCGTGACAATGGGCGACTCACAACGATGGTATGACGAAACGGAAGATTTTGTAAAAGCAATCAATCAACGGAATGATATTGACTTCGTTATCCATGGAGGGGATATGAGTGACTTCGGACTGACTAAGGAATTTCTTTGGCAAAGGGATATCATGAACGGACTTCATGTGCCTTATGTGGCTCTGATTGGAAATCATGATTGTCTGGGAACGGGAGCGGAAACCTACAAGGCTGTATTCGGTCCCACAAACTTCTCTTTCATCGCAGGAAATGTGAAGTTTGTCTGCCTGAATACCAACGCTTTGGAGTATGATTATTCCGAACCGGTACCGGACTTTACCTTTATGGAAAATGAGATAACGAACAGGCGGGATGAGTTTGAAAAAACGGTCATTTGTATGCACGCCCGTCCCTATACGGATGTGTTCAATGATAATGCAGCAAAAGTATTCCAACACTATGTCAAACAGTATGCAGGAATACAGTTCTGCACGGCCGCCCATACCCATCACCATCAGGACGATGTGATTTTTGATGATGGAATACATTATGTTACCAGTGATTGTATGGATTACCGTACTTATCTGGTATTTACAATAACTCCGGAAAAATACGAATATGAGCTGGTTAAATACTAATTATATCTTACGTGCGGGAGTACTGTCCGTGCTTCTCCTGCTTCCCGGCCTGATGTCTGCTACCTGCAAGAGGGATACGATCATCAACAACTACAAGAATGATTCGCTCCATTTTATCATCAAAGATGATTCAATTATCACCTTTCGCACCGGGGAGTCTTCATTCACCATTATCAAAGCGGACTCCGTGTTGCCTGCCGCACCGAAGCACACCAAACATACCCGCTATGATGATCGGGTTCACCGTTTCCGCAGAAACTGGGAGCGGATTATCCCGACTCATTCCAAAATACAATATGCCGGAAATATGGGATTACTCTCTTTCGGTACAGGATGGGATTATGGAAAGCGTAATCAGTGGGAAACGGATGTATTGCTCGGATTCATTCCGAAGTATTCTTCGAAGAAAGCAAAAGTGACCATGACGCTCAAGCAGAACTATATGCCCTGGAGCATTAATATTGGAAAAGGATTCTCGACGGAGCCTCTTGCCTGTGGTCTTTATGTGAATACCGTATTTGGAAATCAGTTCTGGGTGAACGAGCCGGAACGTTATCCGAAGGGGTATTATGGTTTCTCAAGCAAAGTGCGTTTCCATGTCTTTATGGGACAACGCCTGACCTATGATATTGACCCGCAACGTAGATTTATGGCCAAATCTGTAACCTTTTTCTATGAAATAAGTACATGCGATCTTTATGTGATTAGTGCGGTAAACAACAGTTATCTCCGTCCACGTGATTACCTTAGTTTATCATTCGGATTGAAGTTCCAGTGGCTATAGATGAAGGTACAAGGAGTATAAAATCAATTTTGAATTACGATTCTTGAATTATCACATCCTTTTTTCGTAATTCTGGAAAACTTCTGTTATTGCCTTATACAAAAGACTTTGGGAGAATTACCCGATTTTGAGGTAATGACTTGGCAACTGTGCAATCTGCTGCGTTCTACCTTGAATTGCTTACAAGGAACTCTTATTTTGTTGCAAAGATACGAATTTTACTTATATATAAAAAGCACTGTACTATTTATTATGTCTCTTAGATAGTACAGCACTTGAATATTTGTCTAATTTCTTTTGATATAGAAAAAATGTTTTAAAGGCTATTCTTTGTGATAAGAAACCATATCTCCCTTATCATTTCGATACATCTCTATATAATCCAAACAACTTGGCTTTAATGCGCCATTAAAGTGGAAAACAAATGTTCTTCTTCCATCATTTGATTCACAACGTAGAGTTGATTCATCTTGTTTTGTTACACGTCCTACAACAAGAGGATTGTATGGCGGTATCATAAATTCAAACGTGCCCTTGCTAAATTTGTAGTAGATGTCTCGTTGGGTTGGACTATCTATAGTTTTTTCTCCATTTCTCCATAAACAGTTTCTTGGTGAACTAAAGTGATTATAATCTTGCCCTGAACCGATTTTATGTGCTCTTATAAAATAGCTCTTCACATAACTACCATAATCAGAACACATTTGAATATTCATTTTATAACCATTAATACCATAATCCCGTTCTTCTACTCCATAGTGTCCTTCTCCATATTTTACCATGTATGAAAACACCTTATCAGCAACATTGAAGTTTCTTGATGGGATCTTATCAATAAGACCTTCCGAGAAGTAATCTAATTCAAAGTCAATCTGATAAGAACCTTTCAGATAAAGATATGCTGCAAGATAAATAGCTTCTGCTTCAAGGTCTTTTGTATTAAGAGGCATGTGTTTTTTCAGGTCTGTTACACTTTCCTTTACATATTGTTCTATAGGGTCCATAGATGGAGCTTCTGATTGCAGAACTGACTTTATCGTAGATTCAGACTTACAATTGTTTACACTTGAAGATGATTGTGAACTCACATTTTTATCTTCCTTTTTACCGAATAAAAATTCAAAAAAATCCATGCTATTTGTATGATTTAAAGTTTAACACTCTTTTTCTTGTTTCTTTGTAATTGTACCTACATTCATATTGCAATATCTTAAATAAAGATTCAATATTACGACTTGTTAATTTGCCATCCTCCGCACAGATTCCTGTATAAAACAACAAAGCTATTGATTTTGCCTGCTCGTGTTTTGCTGATACAATCTCATTATATGTTTTTTCTTCAATATCAACATATCCTCCCGTATCATTAGGTCTAATAGATGCGTGTTGATAATAGGTAAGTGATTTCATATTATACTTCCATCCCGAAGATATTGATATTTGGGTTGCTAATTCATTACAATAATGCGCATAGTACATATCAGAAATGTACAACAAGTCAGGATTGATATTTATTGGAATTATATACCTTGCCATAGAATCCATAGCAATAGATGCCCTATTTACATAAGCTTCCTGTTGAAAGATTTCATCATTTGTTGTACAGGCTAATTTCGTCAAATATAGATAATCATATGAATAAATCTTTCTATATAGTTCCATATGGTTTTTAGGGCACATCAATAGTAATAATCTAAAAGTATTTGCTGCCCCAGCTAATCCATAATCACTATTCCAATATCGATTCGGGAACATTGCAAGTTGATTTATACTTCGATAAAGATAATTTAGCCCTTCTTCGAACTTTTGCCCATACATATACATACCTGCTATATCAGCAAGTATATATGGATGCTCTGTATCTTTAAATTCAAATATGATAGAATTTAATACAAAAGTAGGAATTTCATATAATGCTAATGAAATTCCCCTTGTACGCCAAGGAGAATTTAAATCTTTGAATTTAGGCTTGTCATTTTGTGCATTTTGAACTTTGAGGACATAATTATCCACAAACGAATCATCTATGCACAAACTTCTATCAATCATAGTAATTTCAGACATTTCATAATTCTTACATTTATTGTGTAGATACAGTCCCAACTCTTTAAGTAAAGATATGATATACTCATTGTGTATTTTATTTACATAAAAATCAAACATCATAGGAAAGAGCCAATTGCCCTTTTTCTCTTGAAAACAAATGGGATGTTCATGTGCAAATTGACTGAACGATTTTGGGTCAGCAGACTCAATTTTCTCAAGGAGAGTTTTGATGTAATAATTTTCTTCCATACAAAGAACTTAATTATCAATGTTATGATAGATTTTCTCCCTGTAATGTTATCAACCGCTTCTTAACAGTCCCGTTCTTACAGGATTTTACTATAGAAATTATGACTTCATCCATACGTGGCACTTCCAATTTTCTGTATTCATTTGTATCATCACAGAAAACCACAAGATACATCTTTTCGATAATTATGTCATAATTTCTTTCGAGAATATAGCGATATAGGTTCTGTTGAATACAATAATGCCAATATGGCGTATCCTCAATTTGATTGAGTTCACCTAACCCTTTCTCGCCATAGTTGTTTACAGCAATCGGTTTACCCCAAAAGTCGACAATGCGATGACTACGTTTCCAATCATATATGTCAAAAACATCTCCACGTTTATGTATCATATCTATTGTACCAGCAATTTTTAGTTCGTCATCATATATAGCCCATTCTGTTCTAAACGGTTTAAATTTGTGGTTTTCGAGAAACTCTATGAATTGCATATATTCAAGTTCAAGAGAAATTTGTTCTTCTATGTGAACATATTTTCCGTCATATTTGAAAGAGAATTCTTGTTGATATGGAAGTCCCTTATAATAGTTTTCTATTTGTTGGTGCATAAAAGTTCCGACATCACGTGAACACGCACCTTTTGAATCCCATTCTTCAAGAATCTGTCCTTGTGATATATTTCGTTGATTAGCTTTATATTCTGACCAATAGTATGAATCAAATGGCTTAAAGAAACAAGATATCACACTGCTGACAGGAATAAATTGTTCCTGTCCATCATATAGATAAATATGTTCTTGTGGATAGAATTGAATATGAACGTCTTTTTCGCAAAAAACAGGTTCTCCTATTTTATAGTTTACTTTTCTATTTGAAGAAAACACCAATGGTTTCATTCTCTTGGCACAAACCCTTTCTTTTTCCGTTTGTGTTATGTCTGCAATTTCAAGTTTCTCATTGTCAACAATACCAAATTCATGGTTCAAGTATTTCTCGCGAGTATTTTCACTTGCCATAACTTTGGCTTCGATTTCTGTCCATCGTTCAATTTCCTTTGGAGTAGAACATGAGAGAAAATCGATTGGTAAAACCATAGAGGGTTGTATATAATGAAGAACTTGTGCTATAAAAGCCGCACATCCCTTAGGATTGGAAAAAACTTGATATTCAGTAAAACGAATAACAATCCATCCGATATTATTCAGAAGTGCATCACGAAAATCATCTCCACATCCTATATAATGTATAGGTTTTCGTGTAAATGCAGCATATGGTTCGTCTATTTCAATGTCTATTCTTATAGATGGGTGCTTTTTGCATATAATCGCTATATCTGGTTCAAAAGGCCTGTTATCTTCTACAGGAAGTATATTGCAATCACCGAGTATAAGTAAATCACATCCCCTGAAAGTATCTTGTAGATAATTTTGGAATTTAGCTTCACTGAACCCTCTTCTTGCTATAGCTTTTCTTCTGTATGGAAAAACAATACAGCCATCTTCAGGATATTTAGTTACTGGATATTTCCAGTTACTCTTATCTTGGACAACTGATGGCATCAAATAATCAACATATTGAATATCAAAATCATCAACCACTCCAACAGCATAATCACTTTCTATTTTTTTCTCTGTTTTGCAAATGACATCTATCAATTCTTTATCTACGCTTTTAGACAAAGCAAAATCTTTAACCTTCTTGACTTTTTCTTTTGCCGTCTCAATATCAGCAGACTTTAATGCATTAGAAATAGAATTGATTTCATCTTTTATTTGTTTTTGTTGCTGCACTTCTATGTTCTTTTTATCAATGAGTTTTTGCATCTCTTCCCGAGAAAACTCTTTCATTAAAGAAATATAAACAATACAGGGCTTTTGATGCTTAAATTTCTGTATTACAGATTCGCATCTTTTTACAAACAAGTCTTGTGTTGTTACTCCATCAATAATGACAACATAGTTTGAAGATAATTCATCTATATGATGGAGAGCACATGATTGAAATCCAAGTACAGCCAAATCAAGAGTTAAAAACTGAACTTGAAGATTTTCATCGAATTCAGCCCCATATGCGATTACTTGCACAGGGACACCCAATGATTTTATAAAGTTACTAATCTCTATGTTGATATAAGAAGGGGTATTTATTTTTCCCTCCTTATATTTATCTATATTAATGTTATTCTCTTGCGTCTGTTTAAAATGAGTGTAATCTAAATCGGTTGCAGTGCAAAAACTTGAAAAAAAGAATTGCCATATGCGATATTCTCCTTGTATGATATTTCCTTTATAGTCGGTTTTTTGAAAATTCATGTTATAAAAATAGCAACCAGAATGTGGCGTTGTAGATTTTTTGCTACGACATAACTTACTAAAAGCTATTTGTGCCTTTTCCCATTCTTCGGTACTTAAAAACTCTTTTTGCCGCCTATCGAAATCTATTATTTCCGTAATATTACTTATTATTATTGATTTGTTTGCAGAAGGATGTTCTTTTTGCCAACAAGTAAGTCCATCTGAATAATTGGCTTTAATCATATTATATTCAGTTGATACCTGCTTTTCTCGTTGTATTCTTTCCAATTCGAGCTTTTCTCTCTTTTCCCATTCAACTTTAGGGAATGAGAGGAATTTGTTTATATCTTGTTTTGTAAGATTGTTTTCAGACTGGAATATTCGTAATTCTTTTCGAAAGAAAGAGTATGCATTAGGATATATATCTTTTTGATGCTTAAATTTCTTTATTAAACGCTTGGTTGATAAATTTGATATAAATATAAAAGCTATAAGAATGGCTATTAAAATTCCTATAATTATGCATACGACTTTAAAACCTTGAGTAAGTCCCCAAATTATAAGTGCTAGTAGGGCATATCCAATACAACCCCATTTTTTTTCTAAATCCATAATTCTTATTTATAAATATATAAAGCGTGAACTGCACAGCCACGTCTTTATTTGGAGGTCGTAGGAAACCTTGCATACAGATGTAGTAATAGCAGCCCACGCTATAGCGTGAGAACCACTATGCCATCTGAGTATGCAATTTGAGAATTTCCTACGTTTCCAAATACTTGATGCGCATAACGCTTCTTTCTTATCTAATATGTTTTGGAAAGAGTTACCTCAATCCGATACAAAGGTAAGAAAAATCCGTGATCTGCCATTCGAACATCACGGATTTTTTTGATTTACAGTTTCATACTCCTATTCTGTCTTGGTTTCGGTATTCCGATAGCTTCTCTAAACTCATTCATTTTCTTTCTGAACCAGCTCACGTGTGAAACCCCGTCTATCTTGAAATCGAATTTACCGCTTTCATCCTGTTTGATGGAGCAGACGGAGTGTCGGGTATCAAAACTTCGGTTAAATTCGGAAGAATAGAGTTCGCCTTTTATCCCGACCTCCTTGAACTCGCACAGTCTTCTGATTATTCCGTCATTGAACTTCAATCGGTCACGCAGGAAGTTTATTATAGGCATCAGCTTCTCCACATACGGAAAGTAGCGTCTGACAAAATCCGCAAACTCCGACAGCTTGCGGTGCTGTTGCTCGTAAGCGTTTCTTATCTCCTGTATCTGTTTGGCTTGTTGCCGTTCCCGTTGTCGGGCTTCGTTTTCAAGTTCAAGGATGCGGTCTTGCAAATCCTCGTTCCTGCGTTCCAACGATTTCATCTTTCCACTTCCGAAAAGAGAACCCACACTGTTTGCAAGGGCGGTTGCCGTATCAGTGGCTGCAATTTTGAGCTTGTCGGTGCGGATTTCTGCTTTTACCTGTTTCAGTTCCTCCTGCGCCTCGGCTTTCTTCTCCTGTAATAGTCTGGCTTCGGTTTCAAGGGTTTCATTCTTCTTTTTCAAGTCCCGATAATACTGCATGGTGGTAGTGTGCCGTGCTTCCGACCCCCGTACCCCACGTTGCAATCCGTATTTCGCCATCACCCTTGCGTAATTGTCGTGGTAGGCAATCAGGCTCTGTCGGTTGAACAGGTCGTCGGCACACAAACGGACGGAATTTGTTTTCTTGCGGTACTTGCGCTTGCCATCAGCCTGTTCTTTCTTGGCTTTGCGCCTTTCACCCGTCACGATGGGAACAACGGCTGCATGTATGTGCGGTGTCTTCTCGTCCATGTGTAGATGGGCGGCAACCACGTTGTCTTTGCCGAATGTGGCTTGCAGCCATTGGATGCTGTCGCTGCACCATTCATCGAGCTTTCCTTTTTCCTGTATGTTCATCATGTCCTCGTGCGTACCCGACAAAACCACCCGGACAACACGGACTTGGTCGTGTGTGATTTTCCGTTTGATGCCTGCCGTGTTCAGCCTGTGGGCAATCGCTTCATCCCTGCCGTGAACGCCATCGGGGTATTCGACAAGGACTCTGTTCAAATGTGTTCTTGTCGGGTCTGCGTTTTTAGGTATTATCTTTCTCTCTATATGGTCGGACTGCGTGGTGTCCGATGTACCCTTTGCTTTCTTTATGTCCAATGAAAAATATCCCATATTATTACTGTTTTTGCGGTTATCGTTATGTCTCTTCTCTCTGCCTGTGGAATCGGCTCACGGGGTTTATCTCAAGGATGAACCCTTGCTGCACTCGGCATAATCCAAACGGGTTTGGCTTCTGCTCTCGTTTGCACAGGGTTTCCAAAGGGATTTCCCTTTGGCTCGATAGGGTGTTTTTAGCGTTACGGAGTAATGCGTGAAGAAAACGCCCTATTGAGCTATGGTATTTCTGCCTAAATACCTTGGGGAAAGCGAACGTGCATATTACAGATGAAATCCCCCTTTCTTTTTCAGTGGCTGTATCATCCGCCTTGCGGATTGGAGTTGCTTCTTCTCCTTTATCGGCTCTGCCGATTGGGACAAGGGCTTACCGCACAGGTAGTCGTTCAAGTCCTTATAATCACGATAGTACAGCGACTTATCAAGCAGCCGTTCCCCGAACTTCTCCTTCAGCTTCTTGCAGGTGTTCCGTCCTGCCGTGTCGTTGTCAAGGAAACAGCCGATTCGGGTGTAGGTCTCCAATATACTTTCCGCTTTCGCAAGATTGGAAACGGAGTTCAGTATGACATAGTCCTGTGTGTCCAATCGTGGGTATTGCGGATTGTTTCTTACTCGGATGGTAAGGAATGAGAGGTAATCCATGAACCCCTCGAACAGGTAACACATACATCGTTGTCCGTCCTGCTGTCGGATATGGGTGATGTTTTTCGGGGCGACACATCCCTTGAAGTATCTGTTGCGCACTTCATATCCTCCTGCCATGTTCGGAAAGCCGATGGCAAAATAGGGTTTGTCGGCATTCATAAACCGAAGCTCCCTGCATTCTCTTTTGGCAAGTCCGATGTTTATTCCCCTTTCTTGCAGATAGGCTATAAGAGCAGGAGAGGACAACTCACCAACCCTTAATCCCTGATAAGGCTGATTGGCGGAATCCTGTCTGCCAAAAGAGAACGATGCAGGGCGGATGTATGCTGTCCGCTCCTCTATGCGTTTCAGCAGATAGGCTACATCTTCCGAACGGTAGAGTTCCGCTGCCAATGCGAGGATGTTTCCGCCTTTGCCGATGCCGAAGTCATACCATTTTTCAAACTCGGTGTTTACCTTGAACGATGCGTCCGTTTCTTCCCGTAGCGGTGATTTATACCACAGGTTCTTGTCTTGTTGCTTTACAGGCGTATAGCCCAGACTTTGCAGATAGTCTGCCAGTTTGATTTGCTTTACATCTTGGATTGTCATATTACATACGATTTTGAAGTTGATGAAAATTTGTTGATTTGATGAATTGTCAATGTAATGTATTTATATACAGCCTCGTAACCTCTCAACATCTTCTCAACAAACCACTCGCCAAAAGAGAAATCAACAAACGGGTGTCGGTGGTCTCTCAACTTCTCTTTTGGCTTGTTGAGATTTTGTTGAGAATGTATATCGTTTATTGTCAGTGTATTTATACCCATATTCAACAATTCAATAGAAAAATGATAATATTACAGGGATTCAAGTTGCTCCCTTGTGACGGTGTAGAAGCGTCCCACTCTCCTTATCGGCTCATACCGACACTCCCGATTGCAGTTGAACTGGTAGGTGGTATAAGTCAGTCCGTTTGGCGCAGGGGTCAGTTTCCAACATTCCTGCAACACTTTTCGGACTTGGTGTTTCTCCACCTTTACCTGTGAGTGTACCAGCAAAAGAAGAATGTCGCTGTAACAGAAAGAGAATGTATCCGTGCCGACACTGTCCATGATGTCAAGGACAAGTTCGTGCATCTCTATCTCCAATCGGTTGCGGTTGCTGCGGATAATCTTCTGCAAGGCTTCTGTATGCAGCAATGTGGGGTTGAACCACATCCGGCTTTCCTTATCGGTGGATAGCTGTCTGTATTGCAGGAAATGGAGAAAGGCGGGTATCTCCGCTTTCAGCTTTTGCAGGAAGTCGGTGTCATCGGACTGCAAGCGGTCTATCTTGCGCACCCAATAGCGTGTTTCCCCTGCATCTATGATTACGGGCAGATACTCGTTGTTGGAGCACAGCACGAATTTGGCGAAGAATGCAATCTCGTCACGGTCTTTGCCTTTGGCTTCCACCTTGTAGGATAAGGTAGTGCTGAGGTTTTTCAACCGTTCGCTGTCCTCCCTGCGGTTGAGCAACACCTCATCTACCACGATAAGCAACTTGCCAGCCCAGTCGGAATTGAACTGGCTGCGGAAATCCTCGTTGGTGTTGAAAGTCACATTGTTCTGAAAAAGGGCTTTCAGAAAGTTCAGGAAGGTGCTTTTACCCGTGTTGCGTTCTTCCGACACCAACAGCAGGATAGGCAACTTCTGAATCGGTTGCAGGTAGAGCAGTTGCAGATAGTCCATCCCCAACTCGTATTGTTCCCCGAAGATGTGATGCAGCAATGAACGGATAGAGGGGAAATCCCCTTGTCGGAGTACATGGTCTATCGGTTCGTAGAGGTTAAGGAATTTGCCGACCACGGAACGGTAGCCGATGTGTTCGGGTACTGTGCAGAAGCCGTCATACTTGGGAACTCTGCCGATGTAATCCTTGCCGTAATCCTGTCGCAGGGTCTCGTTGTTCCATGCGATGCGTTTCCTTATATACCCTCCGTTCAGTTTGGGCTGCTCCACAATCTTATAGAGCGTTGTCCCCACTCGGATAAACTCTTCCTTTGCCATGCCGCCATCCGATGGCGGTCTGTGGCTGTCTTGTTGTTCGATAGCTGACATAATCAAATGGTTTTAAGTTTGAAAATTACCAGCTGCAAAAATATAATCAATTATCGGATAGGTTGTTATGCAAAACACGGCAGAATGGTGACAAATAGCCCCCGAAACAAAAACTTTCAATGGTTTGGGACAGGAAACGGGTTGTGCAAACGGAAAACTCCCGAAAAGCGAATGTCGGATTACGCTTTTCGGGAGAAAAAATCAGAGCGTCTGTCGTACTGACTTAATGAATTACTGACTTACCGAGTGAATTATGTCAGGCATTCAGCTACGAGAAGTATTCGGATTTGGATATACCGTTGGTATTCAGCGAGAAGAAGATGCTTGTTTTCTCTTTTCGCAGGTACAGTATTTCAAGAACGGCATTGCGTACCCGTTCCGCTCCGAATGTGCCGATATGGAAAGCGAGGGTAACTATCGCTTCAAGGTTGTAAACCTCCATACAGCAATTATCGGATACCCGTATGCTTCGCCTTATCCCGTATTCCCTTAAAACTCCGCTCTTGCAAAGAGCCTTCAGCCCTGCACGGAATGTCGGGGCGGTTACTCCGAACAGGTCGCAAAGTTCCCATTCGCTCATGGCGGTTGCGCTAATGTCGGTCGGCATGATGATGTTGCCGTTACCGTCTGTTGTTATGATGCTTCGTTTCATGGCTATGCTTGGTTATGGGGTTACACTTCCGAACGATGCGTTCAGCTTGTTGCCGAACATCGTCAGGTCATTGTCAAGTTTCTGCGTGGTTATCTTCGCATAGATTTGAGTCGTGACAATGTTCGTGTGTCCCAGAACACGGCTCACGCTTTCAATGGGCATCCCCTTGCTAAGAGCCAGTGTTCCAAACGTATGACGAGCGCAATGGTAGGAGATTTGCTTCTCTATTCCGCATTCCGCCATTACCTTTTTCAGCTGTTTGCACATCGTCCAATAGTTGATTTTCCCGAAAACCAGCTTGTCTTCCGACAGATACTTGTACCGTTCGATTATCTGCAAGGGAATATCCAGCAGCTTCACTTGGAACGGGACATTTGTCTTGTGCCGTTTCGACAATATCCATTTCTCACCATTCACCTCCACTATTTCATCCGTTGTGAGTTCTTTCATATCCACGAAAGACAAGGCGGTGAAACAGGCGAAAATAAACAGATCCCGCACCAATACGAGGGTGGGGTTGTCAAACTCGTGCGCCATGATTCTTTTGATTTCGTCCTCTGTCAGATACTCCCGTTCCTTAACATTCGGGCTGATATGGAACTGCGCAAACGGATTTCTCGGTATCAGTCCGTTATAGTGCGCACGCATGACCACCCCTTTCAGCCACATGCAGTTCAGCCAGATGGTGGCGTTTTTCAGTCCCCGTTCAGCCGTAAGATAAGCCGCAAACTCCTTGATGAAGTCGGGTGTAAGTTCCAGCATGGACATGTCCGTCCGTCTGTAGAATGACTTGATAAAGGCTGCGACATAGTTCCTTGCCCTTACCATGACCTTGTACGTGCCGATGCTGCGGTCTTTACCGACACGTTTCAGGAAGTTGGCGCAATCCTTGTCAAAAGCCTTTATCAGTGTCTCATACTCGCTTCCTACCCCTTGGTAGGCATTGCGCACCATTTCAGCCGTTACGTATGCCTCTCGGTCGGATATGCGCTGATAGTGCTTGATGATTTGCGCCTTGATGTTGTCCAATGCCAGATTGACGTTCCGTGCTTCGGCACTCTTGCCTTTGGCTCGGTTGCCTTTCGCATCCCAAAGGGTTTTCGGGATGGTCTGCTTGCAGCTGAACTGTGCCACAGTACCGTTGATTGTCACTCGTCCCATGATGGGGACAATACCGTCTTTCTCCTTGCTGCCGTTCACGTAGAACAGCACTTTGAATGTACTTCTTGCCATACTCGTTTTTTTTGTTTGCAAAGTTAAATATCAACGAGTTAGACCTTGATATGCAAATCGGTGACAAACGGTGCAATAGCATCTCCCATATGTTAAATCTTACTCTTTCACGGGTAATGATTTGCAAACCATTCTTCTTCTTAAATCCGCTTTTCTTTGCGTTTCCCGATTTTTCGGCTTGTCATCATTTGACATCGTAACAACTCTGATATTAAGTCGTTTAACGTCATTTCTCCCGTTTTCCGAGGTTATTCCAGAGATTTTTCGTAAGTTTGCGCTTTACAAACTTGAACGAAAATGAGTAAATCTGGAACAATCATCATTGTAGACGACAATAAAGGAGTGCTGACTGCCATACAAATCCTTTTAAAAAGTTATTTCTCAAAGGTCGTTGCACTCTCCTCGCCTGTCACCCTGACGAGCGTCCTACGGGAGGAAATGCCGGAAGTGGTATTGCTGGACATGAATTTCACATCGGGCATCAATACCGGCAATGAGGGATTATTCTGGTTACATGAAATAAAAAAAGTACGTCCGGATCTTCCGGTCGTACTTTTTACGGCTTATGCCGATATTGAACTGGCTATCCGGGGTATTAAAGAGGGAGCAACGGACTTTATCGTCAAACCCTGGGACAACCAGAAACTGGTGGAAACGCTGCAAACCGCAGCAACCTCTACGCACAATGACAGGAAAACGACAAGTAAAGAAAACCCTGTTCACCCGACTATGTACTGGGGAGAAAGCAAGGTTATGCAACAACTACGGGCTTTGATTGAAAAGGTTGCCATCACCGATGCCAACCTCTTGATAACGGGTGAAAACGGAACGGGAAAAGAGATGCTGGCACGGGAAATCCATGCGCTTTCCAACCGCAAATATAAAGAAATGATTGCTGTGGATATGGGAACCATCACCGAATCTTTATTCGAGAGTGAGCTTTTCGGACATGTAAAAGGGTCGTTCACTGATGCACACGCCGACCGGACAGGTAAGTTCGAGGCTGCCGAAAAGAGTACGCTGTTTCTCGACGAAATAGGAAACTTGCCCTACCATCTGCAAGCAAAGCTACTAACTGCCATCCAACGGCGAAGCATTGTGAAAGTAGGAAGTAATACACCAATTCCTATTGATATCCGACTGATATGTGCCACGAACCGGAACCTGCAGGAGATGGTGGCGAAAGGCGAATTCCGGGAAGACTTGCTCTACCGCATCAATACCATTCATGTGGAAATTCCTCCCCTGCGCGAACGGAAAGAGGATATTATCCCATTGGCCGAACGATTTATGGCCCATTTCTGTAAGCAATATGACAAGTCGTTGATGAAGTTCACTCCCGAAGCAGAGGATAAATTGACTGCGCATCCCTGGTATGGGAATATCCGCGAATTGGAGCACGTCATCGAAAAGGCGGTTATCATCAATGACAGTCCGCTGATTCCCGCTGAATTATTCCAATTATCCGTACCACGGATAGCCATTCAGGAACAGAGTATCTCCACCCTGGAAGAAATGGAAGTGCAGATGATACGGAAAGCGCTCGATGCCTGTGCGGGAAATCTATCAGCAGTGGCCGCTCAACTGGGAATAACCCGGCAGACACTCTATAACAAGATGAAAAAATTCGGATTATGAGCTCACAGATCCAACAACTGGTGATTCGGTACTGGTTCAGAGTTTTACTGACTGTACTTTTCTGTATATCGACTGTCTGGTTCGGTATTCATCAGTCATACGGTTGGTTGGGGGTTAGTCTTTGTCTGCTAGTGCTTAGCATCATCTGGCAAATCCGCCTGTACCAGCTTCACACCAAGCAGGTGCTTTTCATGATTAACGCGCTTGAAAATAATGATAACACTTTTCATTTTCCCGAAGAAAACGGTACTCCCGAAAGCCTTAAGATCAACCGGGCACTCAACCGGGTGGGACACATCTTATATAATGTAAAAGCAGAAACCGCCCAGCAAGAGAAATATTACGAGCTGATTCTGGATTTTGTCAGTACAGGATTGCTGGTACTCAATGACAATGGGGCTGTTTATCAGAAGAACAAGGAAGCACTCCGTCTTTTGGGGCTGAATATATTCACGCATATCCATCAGTTGAGTAAAGTAGACACTACGCTCATGGAAAAAATAGAGAACTGCCGTCCCGGAGACAAACTGCAAGTGATATTTCACAACGAACGGGGAACCGTTAATCTATCCATACGTGTATCGGAAATCAATGTACGCAAAGAACATCTGCGTATCCTGGCTCTGAATGATATCAATACCGAACTTGATGAAAAGGAAATAGATTCATGGATTCGCCTGACACGGGTTCTGACGCATGAAATCATGAATTCGGTCACGCCTATCACTTCTCTTTGTGACACTCTTCTTTCCATGTCCGAGGGTAAAGATGAAGAAATCAGTCACGGGTTGCAGACCATCAGCACCACAGGAAAAGGCTTGCTCTCTTTTGTAGAATCTTACCGGCAGTTTACACGCATACCTGCACCGGAACCATCATTGTTCTATGTGAAAGCATTCATAGAAAGGATGATTGAACTTGCCCGCCATCAGAATCCGTGTGACACCATTTGTTTCCACACGGAGATTTCTCCTGCGGACTTAATTCTGTATGCGGATGAAAACCTCATCGCCCAAGTGGTTATCAATCTTCTAAAGAATGCCATTCAGGCAATCGGAAGCCAACCGGATGGTAGAATCGAACTTCGGGCTTATTGCAATGATATGGAAGAAATATGGATCGAGATCAAAAACAACGGTCCCGAAATCCCGTCGGAAATAGCAGAGCATATCTTTATTCCTTTCTTCACCACCAAAGAAAATGGTAGCGGAATCGGGCTTAGTATTTCACGACAGATCATGCGCCTTTCGGGCGGGAGTCTCACTTTGCTACGGGAGAAAGAAACAACGTTTATTTTAAAATTCAAATAACTATTGATATATGATACCTGCACTCGTCAACAACCCCTTATTCCGAGGGATCACTCCGGAAAGACTTTTTGCCGATCTGGAAGAGATCAGTTTCCATACACGTTCTTATAAGAAAGGGGAAATCCTGGCTCAACAGGGAGCTGTGTGCAATCGCCTCGTCATCCTGACCAAAGGAAGCGTACGTGGAGAGATGATTGATTATTCGGGGCGTCTTATCAAAGTGGAAGACATCGCTGCTCCAAGAGCGATTGCCCCTCTATTTCTGTTCGGTGAGGAGAACCGCTATCCGGTGGAAGTGACTGCCAACGAACCGACAGAGGTTATCGAACTTCCTAAATCAAGTGTATTGAGGTTATTCCGTAAAAACGAGCAGTTTTTGGAAAACTATATGAATCTTTCTGCCAATTATGCACGGACTTTATCGGATAAGCTTTTCTTTATGTCGTTTAAAACGATTCGTCAGAAACTTGCTTCGTACTTGCTCCGATTATACAAACAGCAACAACAGACGCATATCACCCTCGACCGTTCACAACAGGAATTGAGTGATTATTTCGGAGTATCCCGTCCTTCCCTCGCCCGCGAACTGGCACACATGCAGGAAGATGGATTATTAATAGCCGATCGCAAGCATATCACTATTTTACAGAAAGAACAACTGGTACGGCTTATTCAATAATAAGAGCAGTTTAAAGATTTATGAATCGAATAATGAGTGTTTTAGATAAAAAATATTCATAGTTGTAACATTGGTTACAGAATCACCTGAAACCTTTCCTCTACTTTTGCGTTCAATAAATAAAATATTGGACTAATTAAAAACGTAAAAGTTATGAGTATGTTCTGTTATCAATGTCAAGAAACCGCAATGGGTACCGGTTGTACCTTGAAAGGTGTGTGCGGTAAAACGTCTGAAGTGGCTAACCTGCAAGACTTACTACTCTTCGTAGTACGTGGAATTGCTGTCTACAACGAACATCTGCGTAAAGATGGACATCCTTCCGAACAAGCAGACAAATTTATCTATGATGCTTTGTTCATTACCATCACCAACGCCAATTTTGATAAAGTGGCTATCACTGAAAAAATCAAAGAAGGACTGAAACTGAAAAAAGAACTTGGCAACAAGATAAAGATCGAAAATGCTCCTGACGAATGTCTTTGGAATGGAAGCGAAGATGAGTTTGAAGAGAAATCAAAAACTGTCGGTGTGCTTCGCACTCCCAACGAGGATATCCGCTCACTGAAAGAACTTGTACACTATGGCCTGAAAGGAATGGCTGCCTACGTAGAGCATGCTCATAACCTGGGCTATGAGTCACCGGAAATATTTGCTTTCATGCAACATGCCTTGTCTGAACTGACCCGCAATGATATTACAGTGGAAGAACTGGTTCAGCTGACTTTGGAAACAGGAAAGCATGGAGTATCGGCAATGGCACAGCTGGATAAAGCGAATACCAGCAGCTACGGAAATCCGGAAATCTCACAAGTGAGTCTCGGTGTACGCAATAATCCGGGTATATTAATCAGCGGACATGACTTGAAAGACCTGGAAGAGTTATTGGAACAAACAGAGGGTACAGGAGTAGATGTATATACTCACAGCGAAATGTTGCCTGCACATTATTATCCTCAACTAAAGAAGTACAAGCATCTGGCAGGAAACTACGGAAATGCCTGGTGGAAGCAGAAAGAGGAATTTGAAAGTTTTAACGGTCCTATCTTGTTCACAAGTAACTGTATCGTTCCGCCACGTGCAAATGCAAGTTACAAAGATCGCATTTACATCACAGGAGCCTGTGGTCTGGAAGGAGCACATTACATTCCCGAACGCAAAGATGGAAAACCGAAAGATTTTTCTGCCCTGATTGCTCATGCCAAACAATGCCAGCCGCCCGTAGCCATCGAAAACGGGACACTTATCGGGGGATTCGCGCATGCACAGGTGACAGCTTTAGCGGATAAAGTGGTAGATGCCGTAAAAAGTGGAGCAATCCGTAAATTCTTTGTAATGGCAGGATGTGACGGACGCATGAAGAGCCGTGAATATTATACGGAATTTGCTCAAAAATTACCTGGTGACACAGTGATTCTTACAGCAGGTTGTGCCAAGTACAGATACAATAAATTAGCTTTAGGTGATATCAACGGCATTCCGAGAGTATTAGATGCAGGACAATGTAACGACAGTTACTCACTGGCTGTTATCGCTCTAAAACTGAAAGAAATCTTCGGACTGGACGATGTGAACCAATTACCTATCGTATATAATATTGCATGGTACGAACAAAAGGCGGTCATTGTTTTATTGGCATTACTGGCTTTAGGAGTGAAACATATTCATTTAGGACCTACGCTTCCCGCTTTCCTTTCGCCGAATGTAAAGAACGTATTGATCGAGCAATTCGGAATCGGAGGTATCAGTACAGTAGATGAAGATATTGTGAAGTTTCTATCGTAAATAACAAAGGAACAGAAGAATATTTTACAGACAGATTTCCTTCTACAAAATAGTGACGGTATTTGATAAAGATAGTGACGGTATATGACAACAATACCGTCACTATTCCCATCCTATACCGTCACTATCTTTTTTCTATGCTGAACTGGATTCCTAATCAGCCAGGACTCCTGCGTTTATTCCCGCAAGTGGATCATTTCTTTTTAAATAGAATATCAATCCTCTCTAGGCAATATTAAATTGAGAAGCACTCCCACCAAAGCTGCCAGTCCAATGCCGGACAATGAAAAATCGCCCCAATTAAAAGCAGCGCCACCAATGCCGACAGTCAGTGTCAAAGACACAATGATTATATTTCTTGTACGGCTCAAATCAATGCAATTATTCACAAGATTACCAATGCCCGCGCAAGCAATCGTTCCGAAAAGCAATAACATGATACCGCCTAGTACGGCACTTGGAATGGATCTTAATAATGCACTGATTTTACCGATAACAGAAAATAAGATAGCGGAAATAGCAGCTATTCTTATCACTTGCGGATTGGTTATTTTTGTCAGGGACATGGCTCCGGTCACTTCCGAATAAGTTGTCACAGGAGGGCCACCCAATAATCCGGCACAGAAACACGCCAGACCATCCCCCAATAAAGTACGGTGCAACCCCGGATCTTTCACGAAATCTTTTCCGGTGACCGTATTAACTACATAAATATCACCAATATGTTCTATCACCGGAGCAATGGCTACCGGAATCATAAACAACACAGGTTCCCATGAGAACTTAGGAAAGACAAACTGCGGCAATCCAATCCAGGCAGCATCCCTGACACCGGACAAATCCAAATCGTAGAAAAGCCATGCAGCCAGATACCCTACTACAATTCCACAGAAGATAGGAATCAGTTTCAAAAGCCCTTTGGCTTTCATTGAAACAACGACTGCGGTAACCAACGAAAGCAGTGCCAGTACCCAGTTCTCTTTTGCCATATTCACTCCTGTTCCCGCCAGTGACAAACCTATCAGAATGATAACAGGACCTATGACAACGGGAGGAAAGAGCCGTTCAATCACCCTCACTCCCTGCCATTTGACAAGCGCACTCATTACAAAATAAACTAATGCTACTCCAACCATGCCGGATAAGGTGCCGGGCAACCCATAAAGTTCTGTCGCTTTAATGATAGGCGCAATAAACGCGAAACTACTCCCCAGAAAAACAGGAACCTTTCCACGCGTAACCGCATGAAAGATAAGCGTACCAATACCTGCTGTAAACAGAGCTGTAGAAGGGTCAAGCCCTACCAATAACGGTACGAGTACCGTAGCACCGAAAGCTACAAACAAGAATTGTACCCCCACCACCCCTTTCCTCAAAGGTGTAAGATTATTTGAATCCATAAGTATAATGTAGATTATTCTTTGCAAAATTAGTCTTTTTAGACAATTTAACTCCCTTTTTTCACAAAAATACATCCAAAAAGAGTTTTTATTTGTTGTTAATAATGTGTAACTTCGCACGGTGAGAATTAATACGACAATTTTATAACTTTATAATATATTGCCTATGATATTTACAGCAGAAAACACCCTACTTATCGGTTCTATCTTACTTTTCGTCAGCATCGTTGTTGGAAAAACCGGATACCGCTTTGGAGTACCTACCTTATTATTGTTCCTCGTAGTAGGAATGTTGTTTGGAAGTGACGGCCTCGGCCTGCAGTTCCACGACGCGAAAGACGCCCAATTTATCGGTATGGTGGCCCTTAGTATTATCCTTTTCTCGGGAGGTATGGATACGAAATTCAGAGAAATCAAACCTATTCTAGGTCCCGGTATCGTGCTTTCCACTGTCGGAGTACTACTTACAGCTCTTTTCACCGGACTCTTTATCTGGTGGATATCAGGTATGAGCTGGTCAAATATTTATTTACCTATCACTACTTCCCTGCTTTTGGCCTCCACCATGTCGTCTACGGATTCGGCTTCGGTGTTCGCCATTCTCCGTTCACAGAAGATGAACTTGAAACACAACCTTCGTCCCATGCTGGAACTGGAGAGCGGAAGTAATGACCCGATGGCCTATATGCTTACCATTGTCCTGATACAGTTTATTCAATCGTCAGGTATGGGAGTCGGAGCTATCGTAGGCTCTTTCGTCATCCAGTTTATCGTCGGCGCGGCTGCCGGATATGTACTTGGAAAGCTAGCTATCCGGATGTTGAATAAGCTCAATATTGATAATCAAGCCTTGTATCCCATCTTATTACTGGCATTTGTGTTTTTCACTTTCTCCATCACCGACTTACTGAAAGGTAACGGATACCTTGCCGTATATATCGCCGGTATCATGGTGGGAAACAATAAAATCATGCACCGTAAGGATATCTACACCTTTATGGACGGACTGACCTGGTTGTTTCAAATCATCATGTTCCTTTGCCTGGGATTGCTTGTCAATCCGCACGAAATGCTCGAAGTAGCTGCCGTGGCATTGTTGATTGGTGTTTTCATGATTATTATCGGGCGCCCGTTAAGCGTGTTCCTTTGTCTGCTTCCATTCCGGAAAATCACGATGAAATCACGTATTTTCGTATCTTGGGTAGGATTACGCGGTGCAGTTCCTATCATCTTTGCTACCTATCCGGTAGTGGCGGGCGTAGAAGGTTCGAACCTCATTTTCAACATTGTATTCTTTATTACCATTGTCTCATTGGTCGTACAGGGAACAACCATTTCTTTCGTCGCCCGGATTTTGAATCTTTCCAAACCGCTGGAAAAAACCGGTAACGATTTCGGAGTGGAACTTCCGGAAGAAATAGACTCTGATCTTAGTGACATGACTATCACCAAAAGTATGCTGGAAGAAGCAGACACATTGAAAGATATGAATCTTCCGAAAGGCACGCTGGTAATGATCGTGAAGCGCGGAGATGAGTTCCTGATTCCCAACGGAACACTGAAACTGCACGAAGGAGATAAACTATTACTTATTTCCGAAAAATCCAAAGAAGAAGATACTGATTCAGAATAACATCTGAAAAGAGTTATTCAGTACACTATAACTGATTCGTCTCCACGCATGAAACCTCTTGCCTTTGCAAGATATTCGTTTCATCTTCATGCGTGGAGACGAAATGTTTTATATAGGCCAATGAACTAGTTCTAAGGAAGAAACACGAATGACCTTTATCCGGCTGATAAAATTGTTCGCTCCCCCTCCGTTAATTAACCGTAAAACTTGAATTTAAAATTCGGTTTACATCTACGAAGTATTAATTTTGCGCAGTTTTAAACTAAATGTGCAAAAATCGAATGGAACAAGAACATCAGTTCATTGATTATATTGAGCAAAGCATCATCAAAAACTGGGACAAAGATGCCTTAACTGACTATAAAGGAATTACCCTCCAATATAAGGATGTAGCGCGTAAAATCGCTAAATTTCACATCGTCTTGGAAAGTGCCGGCATCCAGCCGGGAGATAAAATAGCCGTTTGCGGACGTAACAGTGCTCATTGGGCGGTTACTTTCTTGGCGACCATCACTTACGGAGCTGTTATTGTTCCCATTTTGCATGAATTCAAGGCAGATAATATTCATAATATCGTCAACCATTCTGAAGCCAAATTACTTTTCGTCGGCGACCAGGCATGGGAGAATCTGAATGAAGATGCCATGCCTTTGTTAGAGGGCATTGCTTCGCTGACTGATTTCTCGGCATTAGTGTCCCGAAACGAAAAACTCACTTACGCTTTTGAACACCGGAACGCTATTTACGGTCAACAGTATCCCAAGAACTTTCGCCCGGAACATATTTGTTACCGGAAAGATCGTCCGGAAGAACTGGCTATCATCAACTATACTTCCGGTACCACGGGTTACTCTAAAGGAGTGATGCTCCCCTATCGCAGTCTTTGGTCGAACGTGGCTTATTGCTTCGAAATGCTTCCCGTTAAACCGGGAGATCATATCGTTTCCATGTTGCCTATGGGACACGTGTTCGGTATGGTATATGATTTCCTTTACGGATTCTCTGCAGGTGCACACATCTATTTCCTGACGCGTATGCCGTCTCCGAAAATCATTTCCCAATCTTTCTCCGAAATTAAACCCAAAGTGATTTCTTGTGTACCGTTGATTGTGGAAAAGATTATCAAGAAAGATATTCTTCCTAAAGTAGACAGCAAAATCGGCAAGTTATTGCTGAAAGTGCCTATTGTGAACGATAAAATCAAATCGCTGGCACGACAGGCTGCCATGGAAATCTTCGGTGGAAACTTTGACGAGATTATTATCGGAGGTGCTCCTTTCAATGCGGAAGTAGAAGCTTTCCTTAAAAAGATAGGGTTCCCCTACACCATCGCTTACGGTATGACGGAATGTGGTCCGATTATTTGTTCCAGCCGTTGGGAAACACTGAAACTTGCTTCCTGCGGAAAGGCAACCAGCCGGATGGAAGTCCGCATCGACTCACCGGATCCGAAAACGCATGCCGGAGAAATCGTATGCAGAGGAATGAATATGATGCTGGGGTATTATAAAAATCCGGAAGCTACGGCACAAATTATTGATGCTAACGGTTGGCTGCATACCGGTGACCTCGGTACGTTGGATGAAGAGGGTTATGTGACAGTCCGCGGACGTAGTAAGAACCTACTTCTCACCTCTAGCGGACAGAATATCTATCCCGAAGAAATTGAAAGCAAGCTGAACAACATGCCGTATGTTTCGGAGTCACTGATCGTCTTACAACACGAAAAACTGGTAGCCCTGATCTACCCGGATTTCGACGATGCTTTCGCTCATGGATTGCAGCAGACGGATATTCAGAAAGTAATGGAGCAAAACCGTATCGAATTGAATCAACAGCTTCCTAACTATTCTCAAATAAGCAAGATTAAAATCCATTTTGAAGAATTTGAAAAGACTGCGAAAAAGTCAATCAAGCGCTTTATGTATCAGGAAGCAAAGGGATAAACAAATATTTAAACGCAGATTAACGCGGATTATCGCAAATTAATTTATCTTTTAAAATCTGCGATAATCCGCGTTAATCTGCGTTTAAATATAATCTATTAATTAAGTGTCATAAATGAAACAGCCTGTCCGCCTCCGGCAGCCATTCGTATGTTCAACGTATTTTCAGAAGTAACCGTTTGTTCCGTTATCCGGTAATCCGTAGGATTTGATTTCCAATCCGCATTCTCTCCATCCGCATAGATGACAGCTTTATACTGTTTGCCCAGTTCCAGGAAATCCAGTTTTATTTCCAGTGTACGGGGTTTCTCGTTCGTTGCTGCTCCCAAGAAATAGTTGCCTTTTGCTTTACGCACGATGGCTACGAATTCCCCCGGTTCTCCTGCCAATGCTTTCGATTCGTCACAATCCGGATCGAAATCGCGGAAGAACTGGAAAGCCGGATGGCCTTCATAATTTTCAATCATATCAGATGCCATCTGCAAGGGAGAATACAAAATCACCCAGTTAGCAAGCTGTTTCGCCAATGTTGTATTCACACGGCTGTTTCCTTTATCCTGATCGTTCCATTTCTGGCGACGGGGAGAATCTTTGGTGTTCAGAAACAAAATATCAAACGTACCCGGTGTATAATCCAGCGGACCGGACAGCATACGGGTGAACGGCAACATGACATGATGAGACGGAGGATTTCCTTCGCTCCATGCATTCCATTCCATCCCTCTCACTCCTTCACGTGTCATCATATTAGGCCATGTACGACGGATACCGGTATCTTTAATAGGTTCGTGCGCATCCAGCGTCATTTTGTGACGGGCAGCTGTTTCCACCACTTTCTGATAGTGGTTGACCCCATATTGGCTGTGATGAAGATAACCATTCGGGAAAGCTCCCGCATATCCTGTCTTCAGGACATGGATACCGTGGTCTGTGTACCATTGCATAGCATGATCCATCTGGCGCTCATAGTTGGGAATATTCCCTCCGGTCTCGTGATGGCCGATAACTTCAACTCCTTTTTCCTTTGCATAACGAACCACTTCATCAATGTCAAAGTCAGCATACGGTTTCGTAAAGTCAAAGTTTTGCATACCACCCCAGCTTTCCCAGCCTTCATTCCAACCTTCAAACAAAACGCCTTCAATCTGATTGGCAGCGGCAAAATCAATGTATTTCTTGGCATTGACAGTAGTGGCTCCATGACGTTCATCCATCTTCCAGGTTTCTACGCCGAGATGCATCCCCCACCATACACCTACATATTTCATCGGACGAATCCAATCGGTCGTTTCTATTTTACTTGGTTCATTCAGATTTAAAATCATAGCCGAATTAATCAGACTAACGGCATCCGGAACAATCTGAATAGTACGCCAGGAAGTAGTGAAATGATTACCTTTACGCACTTTCACACCATCAGGCCATGGAGCAAGTTCAGCTTTCAACGTATAGTTTCCTGCCTGCTTCAAAGTCATTTCCGAGAAATCGTACAATGCCGCTTCATGAATACTTCCGTAGACGCCATCGGCAGTTTTAAAGGTGAAAGGAGTATTGGCTGTCTCCACCTCGGAAATGGGACGTTGCGCATAAAGCAATTCATAAGTTTCGGCACTGGCAGGAATAGACCATGATGTACCGTCCTGACGAAAACGGAAAGTTGTCAGTTCATCCGTAATCAATAGGGAATCCGCTGCGGGCACATTATATTCATAACGGAACCCTACCCCATCATCAAACACACGGAAACGGAGAGTTAACTCCACCTGATCTTTATTGACCAGATTTACCGCCATCTCATTATAATGATTCCTGTTGGTTTTATTTTCACCCCATGGTTGCGTCCATGTTTCATCTTTACTGTCGAAAGTCGTGTTTTTTATCTGAAATCCTCCGCCCAGGTCGATACCGTTTTTCTCTGTAAATCCCAATGTCGAATTTTCAATCAACAATGAGTCACCTACTAAAATGTTATACAACGGTTTGCCGTTGTCGTCTACTGTTAAAGCCATTTTGATATGACCGTCCGGCGATTTCACTTCTGTTTTCGGACTGCTACACCCGTAACATCCCAGCACACACAGAAAAGCTCCAATGACATAATTTATTTTCATAGCATATCTATTGTTTGTATATAGTACAACTCAAAAAGAAGAAACACTTAAATGTAGGGCGGATTTCTTTCTCCGGATGCCGGGAAAAAAGTATCTTTGCACATAAACAATCTGAATTATGGCAAAGATACTATTGGTTGAAGATGAAATTAACATCGCCTCTTTCATCGAACGGGGACTCAAAGAATTCGGGCATTCGGTAACCGTCTGCCATGACGGGAATACGGGTTGGAAAATCCTTCAGGACGAACCTTTCGACCTTTTAATACTGGACATTATCATGCCTAAAATAAATGGTTTGGAGCTTTGCCGACTTTATCGCCAAATGTTCGGGTATCAAATCCCGGTAATCATGCTGACAGCTTTAGGAACAACCGAAGACATCGTCAAAGGACTGGATGCGGGAGCAGATGATTATCTCGTCAAACCTTTTAGTTTCCAAGAACTGGAAGCACGCATCAAAGCCCTGTTGAGACGCAACAAAGAAGTCCCTTCCAATCTATTGACTTGCGATAACCTGGTATTGGACTGCAATACCCGAAAAGCCAAAAGGGGTGACATAGACATCGACCTTACTGTTAAAGAATACCGTCTGCTCGAATATTTCATGACTCATCAAGGGGTTGCCCTCTCACGTATCACTCTGCTCAAAGATGTATGGGACAAGAATTTTGATACCAATACCAATATCGTAGATGTTTACGTAAATTATCTCCGGGTAAAGATTGATCGTGACTTTGATAAAAAACTGATCCATACAGTCGTAGGATTAGGATATATCATGAATACTTAAACTCACCAACACTAATCCCGGCTATGAAAATAGGTTCCAAAATAGCTCTTTTCTATACGTTAATCAGTGTGTTGACTACTGTCATTATCATTGCTGTATTTTATATTTTCAGTACGCAGTACATCAATAAGCTCTATGCTTCTTACCTGCGTGAAAAAGCCTACCTGACCGCACAGAAGCATTGGGAAAAAGATGAAGTAGACGAACAGAGCTACCAGATTATCCAACGCAAATATGACGAACTCCTGCCTGAAGCCCATGAGATTCTTTTAAATATGGACAGTCTTTCCGAAGTACGTGATACACTGAATAAATACCTCACGCAACACCAGCAGGCTCTTCTGCTGGCAGGACAGGACAGCATCCCTTTCTCCTTCAAATATAAGGATCAACTGGGAGCCGCCCTTTATTATCCGGATAATGAAGGCAACTTTATCGTACTCGTCATGTCCCGGAATGCCTACGGAACAGAAATCAAGGAACACTTATTGTTGCTTTCCATATTTCTCATCTTAGCCAGTTCCGTCCTGATCTTTTTTATCGGAAAAATATATTCCGGCCGTATTCTGGTTCCCCTGCAACACATACTAAAGGAATTGAAAAGAATACGTGCCAACAGTCTGAACCGCCGATTAAAGACTACTGGCAATAATGACGAACTAGAGGACATGATAAAGACATTAAATAGTATGCTCGACCGTTTGGACAGTGCATTCAAGGCAGAAAAGTCCTTTGTCAGTCATGCTTCACATGAGTTGAACAATCCGATTACTGCCATTCAGGGAGAATGTGAAATCAGTCTGCTGAAAGAAAGAAGCACGGGAGAATACATTGAATCCCTTCAACGAATTTCTTCGGAAAGCAAACGGTTATCCAGTCTGATCCGGCATCTTCTTTTTCTTTCACGACAAGAAGAAGAACTCCTGAAAAACAATATTGAAGAGATTATTCTGGCCGATATATTAAAAGAGTTGACAGCTTCTGATGAGAGAATCCATCTTCATTTGGAAGAGACAGACCCGCAGATGACTGTAAAAGCCAATCCGTATCTGTTGAAGATAGCATTAAAAAATATAATAGATAACGCCTGCAAATACTCTGATAAAGAAGTAAATGTGACTCTCTACCGGGAGCAACAACAAGTCATTCTTGATATAGAAGACCGGGGAATCGGTATTCCACAAGAAGAAATAGAACACATATTCCAGTCTTTCTATCGGGGCAGTAATACCCGGGACTATGCCGGACAAGGCATCGGACTTAGCCTGACCCTGAAAATCATTTCTGCTTATCATGCAAAGCTGGATATATCTTCAGAAATAGAAAAAGGAACAAAAGTACGGGTGATTTTTTAATCACCCTTCTTTCATTCCTTTCTCTCTCTACCTACTGAAAACTACAAATTTAATCTATGAACGTTTTTTCCACAGAATAGAAATGAACTAAATACGTCTTTGCAATAACTTTCCGTTTTTATCATATAACATTCGTTCATATACCATTTCTACGATAAGAGGAAAGACAAACAAGGCAAAGAAAGTCGCTCCTATCAATCCGCCGATAATGACAATCGCCAACGGACGTTGTGATTCCGAACCAATTCCATGACTCATGGCAGCGGGCATCAAACCGATAGCTGCCATTGCCGCTGTCATAATCACAGGGCGGATACGCGAGCGCACTCCTTCCTTAGTGGCTTTCTCCAAGGGCGAGCCAAGTTTTAGATTCGCCTTTATATCGGAAATCATAATCACCCCGTTCTGAATACAAATACCAAACAAGGCAATAAAACCGATACCGGCAGAAATGGAGAAGTTGAACTGCGTTATCAGAAGAGCCACAATACCCCCCACGGCGGCAAACGGTACATTCAACAATACCAGTCCCGCATCCCGCGCATTAGAGAATAGAATAAACAGGATGATAAAAATGATAGCAATACTGATAGGGACAACCTGTGCCAGACGTTTCGTTGCACGTTGCTGGTTCTCAAAATCGCCCGTCCATTTCAGCGAATAGCCTGCCGGCAAATGTACGGAAGCATTCACCTTTTTCTGCGCCTCGGCAACTGCCGTACCCATATCACGACCTCTCACCGAGAATTTCACTGCACAGAAACGAGCGTGATTATCACGGAATATCAATAACGGTCCCGTAATCGTCGTTATATCTGCCAATTCTTTGATAGGTACCATCGTTCCATCCATCGCCGGAACCAATATCTTACCTATCTCCTCTTCATTCTGACGGAATTGTTCGCTGTATCTTACCATGATATTAAACTTCCGCTCATCCTCATACAACAGTGAAGCCGATTTTCCGCCAATAGCCATTTCGATAATTGATTGCACATCTTCCTTAGCAACGCCATAACGCGCCAATTGGCGTTCATTCAACTCTATACGAAGCTCCGGCTGACCGATGTTCCGAATCACACCCAAGTCTTCAATCCCTTGAACCGTACCCAGGATTTTCTCTATCTGAACCGCATATTTCTCCGACTCATACAAATCTTTACCAAACACTTTCACCGCAATAGATCCTTTCACACCGGAAGCTGCTTCCTCCACATTATCGGTAATCGGTTGTGAGAAATTGAAGTCAATACCGGGATAAATGGATAAATCATCCTGCATCTTATCAATCAGTTCCAGTTTTGTCAACTTACTCTCCCATTCCTTTTCGGGATAAATATCAACGTGGAACTCGATATTATAGAATCCGGTAGCATCTGTACCGTCATTCGGTCGTCCGGTTTGCGACAGCACTTGCCGCACTTCCGGAAACGTTAATAGTTTCTTTCTCATTTTATTGGCAAGAGTCACCGATTCATCCAACGAAATGCTCTGTGGCAAGGTAGCACGAATATAGATAGATCCCTCATTCAACTGCGGAAGGAACTCCGTACCCAGGAAAGAGAAAAGCCATAATCCGACACCTGCTATTACGGTTGCCATTCCGATAGTCAGCTTCCTGTGCGCATAGAATAAATCAAAAAGAGCCGAACACTTTGCATTGATAAAATGGACAAAACGGTTATTTTTCTCACGAACATTCTTTTTCAGTAACATGGAAGACATCACCGGAACCAATGTCAATGTAAAGATCAAAGCTCCCAACAGTGCAAAGCCCAACGTGTATGCCAAAGGAGAGAACATCTTTCCTTCTACCTTCTGGAAAGAGAAGATAGGAATCAATGCAGTGATGATAATCAATTTGGAGAAGAAAACCGCTTTTGCCTTGTCTTTTGCCGTGTGACGGATCAAGCCCATTTTAGACATCACATTAAAAGCCGGCATCCCCACTTCCCTCGCTTTCTTGTCCAAAGCCACAAACACTCCTTCCACCATCACCACGGCCCCATCAATAATAATACCGAAGTCTATGGCTCCCATAGAAAGCAGATTGGCGGACATTCCCATCACCCGTAAACAGATAAATGCGAACAAAAGGGCTAATGGGATAACGACAGCAACAATCACGGTAGTCCGCCAATCTGCCATAAAGATCAATACAATAAACGTAACCAATAATATTCCTTCAATCAGGTTATGCGTCACAGTCTTTACCGCCAGATTCACCAAGTCCTCCCGGTCATAGAATGCCACTATCTTCACATCTTTCGGAAGCACATTCTGATTCAAGTCTTCTATTTTATCTTTCAGGTTTGCAATCACCTCACCCGGATTCTCTCCTTTCCGCATGACTACAATCCCCTGTACAACATCATTTTCATCCATTCGGCCCACTTGTCCCAGACGAGGCAGACAGGATTCGTGTACATCGGCAAGATTCTTCACCAGAATCGGAGTGCCATTGATGTTTTTCACTACGATATTTCTCAATTCATCCAGATCGTTAATCAAACCGATTCCACGAACCACATAAGCTTACGAACTTTTAGTGATAACATCTCCTCCTACATTGATATTACTTTTAGCTATCGCATCATACAGTTCCAAAGAGGTAATGCCATAATTAATCAACTGGTGAGGATTCACACTTACCTCAAACGTCTTCACCTCTCCGCCGAAGCTCACAATATCCGCTACGCCGGATACTGAACGGAGATTACGTTCGATCACCCAATCCTGAATCGTTTTCAGTTCCCGCACACTGCGCTTGTCACTACGAAGCGTATAACGGAATATTTCTCCCGTTGGTCCATACAGAGGTTGTACTTCCGGAGTTACCCCGTCCGGAAGGTCGGCATCATTCAATAAATTATATACCTGTTGACGTGCGGTGAAATCATCGACACGATCTTCAAACATTACATTGATGACAGAAAGTCCGAAAAGAGTGGTAGAACGAATATCCGTTTTCTTCTGAACGGGATTCATGGCAATCTCAACAGGAATGGTGATAAACTTCTCTACCTCTTCGGCACTACGTCCCGGCCATTGTGTGATAATCGTCACTTTCGTATTTGTCACATCCGGGAAAGCATCTATCGGAGTATGTTTAAAGGAAACAGCTCCGGCTATAACGGCAATCGCTGTACAGAAGAAAATAAAGAATTTATTTTTCAGCGAGAAAGCCACTATATTATCTATGAATTTGTGCATACTATTTTCTGTTTTTAATCTGCATTCAACGCATTATATACCAACAATACATTATTATTCAGCACTCTGTCTCCCTCGGAAAGTCCCGAACGGATATAGCACTCCTTGCTCAACTGCTTGTACACATCCACCTCTTTCACCTGCAAACGTTGATCCGGCTCCACCACGACCACATAATTCTTTCCTCCTTCAAATACCAGTGCATGAGCATCGATACGAGGCATGGAAGTTCCATCCGCTTTACATTTCACACTTACATTCGTAAACATCCCCGGTTTCAATAAATATTCTTCATTCTTCAATTTGATACGGACATTCATCGTTTTACTTTCACTATTCAACAAATGATACACCTTATCAATCGTACCGGCAAACATCTTATCCGGATAAGCCAACGTAGAAATGCGTACGGAGGCACCTTCGGAAACCTTACTGATATCGCTTTCATACACATCCGCCATCACCCATACGTCTGACAACCCCGAAATCGTGAACAGTTCTTCACTCTGATCCGGACGCAACTGCATATCCCTGCTGATTTGTTTCTCCACAATAAACCCCGAAACGGGAGATTTCAGCTGATAATAAGCATTTCCGGAGAAATTATAAATAGAGAAAACATCCTTTATTCTTCTTTCTTCGGCTTCGGCACTTATCAACTCCTGCTTCGCCTGAAGTACATCTTTATCCGAAGCCATCCCGGAAGCATACATATCCTGCGTAGCATCCATATTTCTGCGTGCCAGCAATAATTGTTGTTCCGCCTCCTTCAATTGCTTTTCATAATCTGCCACTTCTCCACTGCGGATGACTGCCAACACATCTCCCTTACGAACAAAGTCTCCTATTTCAGCCTTCAGTTCCGTTACCGTACCTCCAAACATCGGATATACATGTGCCACCTGATTCTCATTAAAAGTGACCCGCCCGTTTAATGTCAGTTCGTCAATCACCTCTTGAACGTGAACCGTATCGACAGATACAATCCTCAATAAGCTATCTGTCAGGCATAAGGCAGCCGGTTCAACATTCGTTTGTTCTCCTTTACCGGAGCATGCTCCCAATACGGTAGTAAGCAATATGCAAGGAAGGAATTTATTCCAGTTCATAGTCTTTGATAATTTATGAATATTAGTAGTTCAATATAGTTTGTCCGATAGTTGTATTCAGGTTTTCCATCGCCAGGAAAACATCTTTCTTTATTTCATGTAACTGAATACAAGTTTCTTTATAGCTGTCATAGTAATCGATAAACTCCAACAAGCTGATATTTCGTTTCTTAAAGTTTTCATTCACTCCCGCAATCAATTTTTCAAAGTTACGTTCCAGTTCCATATTGGTAGATTGATAAAGCTGAACTGCTTTATCCAGTGAAGCATAAGCGGTATAAAGCTCCATATCCGCACGGTTAGCCGCATTTTCCTGTTCCGCTCCTGCCTGCTGGATACTAAAACGGGCAGCTTTCACATTTCCCTGGTTGCGGTTGAAAATAGGTACTGACAAGCTCACTCCTATTGCAAAATAGTTATTGATAAAGTTTCCGGCACGGTCATAACTACCATTCACCGAAAATTCCGGAAATGCCATTGATTTCTGCAATTTCAGATTTGCACGGGAAGCACTGACCGTACTCCGGGCAATCTTGAGATCCGGCCGTTCATTCACCATCGCTTTCAAGTCGGCGAACGATAGTTGAGACAAATCCAATTGCTTCAACACCTCTTCATCCAGTGATAACTCAACCATCGTGTCTCCCGGAAGATTTAACAAGACATTAAGTTCCCCTCTAAGGGTTAACAACTCGTTTTCCCGTTCATTCTTCTCTTTCTTCAAAGAGAACAACATAGATTCCAGACGGGACATTTCCATCAATGAAATATTTCCTTTCTCCTGTTGCAGTTTCATTCCGGCAAGTAACTCTTGCAGAGAATTCACTTCCTTCTCATAAATGGATATGGATTTCGAGAGAAAATAGACTTGTACAAACTTCTCATTCAGCTCCTGACGAAGTGTTCTCATCACCTCTTCAAACTGATATTCTGCTATTTCCTTGTTGATTTTTTCCAGTTTCACCTGCTTATTCCTTTGTCCGGCAAGACGAATTACCTGTTCAATTCCCACAACCATTTCGCCCTCCTTACCAAAATCAAAATACTTTCCGTTCAGGCGGTTATAAACATTCTGTTCTAACGAGATTACCGGATTCTCAAATAATTTGGCTTGCAGCACTTGTGCCTGTGCCATATCAATGTTGTACCGTTCGGCTATCAGCGATAAGTTACGTTCCAGAAAACGTTGTTCCGCCTCTTTCAGCGTTAATACTCCTGTGGTAGCCTGTTGCGCGCATATTCCTCCTGTCAGCAGAAGAAAAAAAGAAATTAGAAATACTCTGTTCATTATTATATTTATCTTTATTACCTTATTGTAGTTGTCGCGACAAAATTACAATTCTGTAGCCGGAGAGACGGGAAAAAGTCATTATAAGCCTCTCATATCAGATTAGAATTTGATTAGAAAACAGCCATAGAAGGAAGAATTGTAAACACAACAGGAAAAATGGCTATCCTTCTTTTATCCCAACTCCCCTATCTTTGCAGTAAAGAAAATGAAATGAACCATTAAAAATAGAATATATGAAAATAATAGATTTAACCAAAGATAGTTTTGTAGAGAAGGTAGCTGATTATCAATCTTATCCTGATAACTGGAACTTCAAAGGGAATAAACCTTGCCTGGTCGATTTTCATGCCCCATGGTGCGTCTATTGCAAAGCGTTATCGCCTATATTAGACCAACTGGCTAAAGAATACGAAGGGAAATTAGATATTTATAAAGTAGACGTCGATCAGGAACCGGAATTGGAAAGTGCATTTAAAATCCGCACCATTCCCAACCTGTTACTTTGCCCGCTGAACGGCAAAACGACAACGAAATTAGGTACAATGAATAAAAACCAATTGAAAGAACTGATAGAAACCAGTTTACTTTCAGAATAAAAATACATTAAAAGTCCGGGATACTTCTGATGATGATAAACTGCCGGACTTTTGATATCATACAGAACATTGGCTTTTATAATAGGGAGTGTGTCAAAACGCAGATTAACGCAAATTATCGCAGATTATTTCAATTATATTGATATATTAATCAACGACTTATAAAATTATTTCTGCGATAATTTGCGTTAATCTGCGTTTTATTATTCATTATGACCCTCCTCTTTGGAGATTATTTCAACTATTCTTTATGCAACAGAATATCAGTTCCCGGAACAATCTTTCCCATCGACCATACACATCGTACATTCAACTCCTTATCAAGAATCACAATATCGGCATCCTTTCCCTTTGCCAACGCCCCTTTCCGGTCACTCACTCCAATTAAACGGGCAGGAGTTTCAGAAGCCATACGCACAGCATCTTCCAAAGGAATATTGGCTTTCTTTACCATGGTGCGAACCAATACATCCATCGTAGCCAGGCTACCGGCCAATGCAGAATGATCTGCCATCTTGCATACGCCATCCTCTATGATATAGCGAGGATCAATCGGTTCATTCCCTTCATAAGCAGCATAAGCCAAAGCATCGGTAACGAGGCACGTATTCTCTACACCTTTCAACTTATAAACCAATTTTAGAATCGTGGTAGGCAAGTGAATACCATCTGCAATCACTTCCACTGTCATCCCATCCGTCAAATATACGCTCTCCACTGTACCCTCATATTTATATTCACGGCGTTTATGGAAACCCGGCATCGCATTATAGAAATGAGCGGCGTGAGAAAATCCTACTGCAAATGCAGCTTTAATTTCATCATATTCGGCTTCGGTATGTGTAACAGCAGTCATAATTCCTTTCGAACGGGTATACTTTGCAAAATCATGTGCACCGGGCAGTTCGGGACTAATATCCCAACGTCTGATACAAGACGTACGCGCCAATAAAGGAATATATTCATTTTCATCCGGAGTTTTCAGAAAACCGTCATACTGGGTTCCCGCCATCTTCGGATTCAGGTAAGGACCTTCGATATGCAGGCCAAGAACAGGAGAGTCCTTCTCTTTCATCAGGTTTTCACAGACATCGACTGCCTGGTAGATTCTTTCAAACGAGGTAGATGATAATGTAGGAAATATCCCGGTAGCACCATGTTTCAGATGTGCAGTAGTTGCCGTGCGGAATGCTTCTTCCGTTGCTTCCGTATAATCATGTCCGCCACCTCCATGTGCATGCATACTTACAAATCCGGGCACAATCGTCATCCCTCTGGCATCAATAACCGTTGCACCGATAACCGCCAAATCACTGTTGGTCACCTCTAATATTTTTCCATCACAAATCAATACGGAACCATCTTTCAACCAGCCTTGCGGGGTCAATATTCTTCCATTTATTATTTGAGTCAACATAGTTTTCGTTATTTATTAGATTTAAAACAGTTTATTGGTGCCTTCCACCAGTTCTCCCATCGCCCATACAGCTCTCACATTCAAGTCTCTGTCTAAAGCAATTATATCGGCATCCTTGCCACGCTCCAGCGTTCCTTTACGGTCGAGTACTCCCATAATCCGGGCAGGAGTTTCGGAGGCCATTCTCACGGCATCCTCCAAAGGTATTTCCGCCTTCTGTACCATGGTACGAATCAGTCGATCCATCGTTGCAATACTTCCCGCCAGTGCTGAATGGTCTGCCAGCTTACACACTCCGTCCTCGATAATCACACGCGGATCAAAAGCCACCTGACTATCACTGGCGGCACAAGCCAATGCATCCGTTATCAGACAAGTGCGTTCCACTCCTTTTATCTTGTAAACAAGGCGCAAGATTGTTGGAGGCACATGAATACCGTCTGCCACCACTTCCACTGTCATATCATCAATCAGATAAATACTTTCTACCGTACCTTCATACTTGTACTCTTTCCGTTTATGGAATCCCGGCATTGCATTATAAAAATGAGTGGCATGCGTATATCCCGCCTCATAGGCTGTCTGTATATCCTCAAATTCGGCCTGGGTATGTCCTACCGAAGCCAACACCCCTTTCGCTGTGATATATTTACCAAATTGCATGGCTCCGGGAAGTTCCGGTGCGGCATCCCAACGTTTGATACAATGAGTTTCTTCCAGCAACGGAATATATTCTTCGGGATCGGGATCTTTGATATTTTCGGGAATCTGTCCACCTGCCATCGCCATATTGAAATAATGTCCTTCCAGATGAAGCCCGAGCACAGGGCTATTAGGCTCCGCCATCATTTTCTCTGTAGTTTCCGCGGCTGCACGGATCATTGGAATGGTAGAAGAAGAAAGAGTAGGAAAAATACTGGTAGTGCCATGCTGCATATGAGCTTTGATTGCTATCTGGAAAGCCTCTTCGGTGCCTTCCATAAAGTCTCTTCCACCGCCACCGTGAACATGGATTTCTACACCTCCCGGAACAATATACATTCCTTTGGCATCAATCAGTTTGGCTCCGATAATTGCAAGATCACAATTGGTTACTTCCAGAATTTTATTGTCACGAATAAGAACTGACCCATCCTTCAACCAGCCTTGCGGGGTGAGGATGCGTGCATTAATGATCTGTGTTAACATATCACAAAAGTTAAATTAATTAAAGGTCTGTGTGAATCAATGACGCTCTTTTTTGGGGGGGAGTACATTGATTTTTTCGTTTGCAAAATTACGCTTTTCCGTTCAATCTATTGATACAATCGTCCGGTAAACTTCCAATATTATACAAAAAAAAGGTTGCCAATCTTATCGACTGACAACCTCATCTTATATGGAGCGGAAAACGAGACTCGAACTCGCGACCCTAACCTTGGCAAGGTTATGCTCTACCAACTGAGCTATTTCCGCATTTCACTTTCATAAACTGTGAAGAGAAGGAGACTCGAACTCCCACGACATAACTGTCACTACCCCCTCAAAGTAGCGCGTCTACCAATTCCGCCACCTCTCCATAATTTTAAAGTTTAACCTTTGTGCCCAGAACAGGACTCGAACCTGCATGCCTCTCGACACACGCACCTGAAACGTGCGCGTCTACCAATTCCGCCACCTGGGCAAAGATTTTTGTTCCAACATTTCAAAGAAACATGAGCGGAAAACGAGACTCGAACTCGCGACCCTAACCTTGGCAAGGTTATGCTCTACCAACTGAGCTATTTCCGCATTTTTTCGTTTGCGGTTGCAAAGGTAGGGATTTTCCGTAAACATGCAAACATTCTGCCTACTTTTTTCACAGAAATCTGTTCACTTTGCACCTACCGCAAAACAATCATTTTGATTATCAACTCATTCGGTCACGATAATCTTCATAAGAAAATTGCTTGTATATTTCAGCTTTCCCCTCTTTTGTCCAAATGGCAATGGCAGGATGATGAATTCCGTTAAACATATTTGTCTTGACCATCGTATAATGAATCATATCTTCGAACACGATACGCTCTCCGATTTGCAACTCGTGATCGAAGCTCCACAGTCCCATATAATCACCGCTCAAACAGGAATTTCCTCCGAGACGATAAATATATTTTCCTTCATTTCCCATCTCTGCACCACGCACGGCAGGTTGATATGGCATTTCCAGACAATCCGGCATGTGGCAAGTGAAACTAACATTCAAAATAGCCGTCTTGATACCACGACTTTCCACAATATCCACCACTTCGGAAGTCAGCACTCCCGTCTGCCAGGTAAAGGCCGAACCGGGCTCCAGGATAATGCGCAAATGAGGATAGCGTGCTTTTAATCCTTGCAATAGTCTTATCAAATGTTCGGTATCATAATCCTTACGAGTCATCAGGTGTCCACCACCCAGATTCAACCATTTAATCTGTGGAAACCAATGGGCAAATTTAGCTTCAAGATGTTCCAATGTACGTTCCAGCTCATAAGAAGAAGATTCACAGTGACAATGACAATGAAAGCCTTCAATACCTTGCGGTAATGCTTCGGGCAACAAATCGGCTGTTATCCCAAAACGTGTGCCGGGTGCACATGGATTATAAAGTTCGGTTTCCACTTCCGAATATTCAGGATTTACGCGGATACCACAAGAGATGCCACTTCCTTCTGCAACCACCATCGGATAGAAGCGTTCAAACTGCTGCATTGAGTTGAATGTGATATGACTGCTGCAACGCATGATTTCCGGGAAATCCTGTTCCGTATAAGCAGGAGAATATGTATGCGCCTTGCTGCCGAACTCTTCCAATGCCAAACGGGCTTCATACACCGAACTTGCCGTAGAATGATCTATATATTCACGGAATATGGGGAAAGAACGCCACATGGCAAATGACTTGAAAGCAAGAATAATCTCCACTCCCGCCCTGTCGGCCACGCTTTTTATCAAACACAGGTTCTTTCTTAAAAGCTCTTCTTCCATGATGTAACAAGGAGAAGGGAACTGATTAAAATCTATCATATATAAATTATTATCTAAAATAACGCCTTACGAACGTGGATGCAAAAATACAAATTCAAAAGCAAAGAGGGATTGTTTTATTTTTAATTAAGATATTGGTTTTCGCGAACTTTTTCTTATTTTTACACCTTTATAATCTATAAGTAGTTATATCATCCTAAATACCTGATTGAATATGAATAAAGATTTAAGAAAAGTAGTGATCCTGCTGGCACATCCAAACATGAAAGGATCTCAAGCAAACAAGGCATTAATTGATGCCGTTGGTGACATTGAAGGAGTAGCCGTATTCAACCTTTACGAATTATCGCCTGACATCGCTTTCAATGTAGACGAATGGAGTAAAATCATCTCTGATGCCTCTGCTGTGATCTATCAGTTTCCTTTCTACTGGATGTCTGCACCGTCATTACTAAAGAAATGGCAGGATGAAGTCTTTACTTTCCTATCCAAGACTCCGGCAGTCGCCGGTAAACCGCTGACAGTGGTAACAACTACCGGGTCCGAATTCGATGCTTACCGCAGCGGAGGAAGGAATGGTTTCACTACGGACGAACTTTTACGCCCTTATCAGGGCAGTGCTATCCATTCAGGTATGGTGTGGCAGACTCCTATCGTTGTTTATGGAATGGGAACAGCGGATGCGGGAAAGAATATCGCTGAAGGAGCAAATACATACAGACAGCGGGTAGAGATGCTGGTCAATAGCAGTAACGCCGGAAATAATTGGTAAGACTATGAAAAGCGTAGCTTTAGATTAGATAAAGCTACGCTTTACAGACGCTAAAGCATAGCTTTAGGTATGGTTTTAGGTATAGTCTTATTTCGGTATGAAAGCAACTTCTCCAACCTAGTTTTATCTCCGGAATTTGTTATCTTTAATCGGCAAGTTTAAAACTTACGGGAATAGCATATTTAACCTTCACCGGTTTATCCATCTGTGTCCCCGGTTTCCACTTCGGCATAAGCCTGATAACACGGATAGCTTCTTTATCCAAATAAGGATCAATGCTTTTGAGGATAGTCAGATTGGTTACAGAGCCATTCTTATCAACCACAACTCCTACAATCACCCTCCCCTGTATGCCATTTTTGCGAGCTATTTCCGGATACTGAATATTCTTCTTAATGAAATCAAGCATAGCGCGTACACCTCCTGGAAATTCCGGCATAACCTCCACCATATCATAAACCAGTTCTTCCACCTGTTCCCCAACCGTCTGATGAGTGTTGTCCTGCTTCATTGTCAACAATCCTTCGGGTAAAGGCGTTCTTTTTGCCTCTTTCCATTCCTTCTCATTGTCCGACAATCTAAATTCAGCCATCATCAAGACAGGTTTCCTGTTGATGGTCACCTCGTAAAAATAACGGTAACGTCCGGCTTTATTCGGATGCACATCCGGATAAAGCGAAGCCCTCATCTCCCGTTCTCTCTTATCCTGTATAACATAAGCTATGCTAACAAAAGCGGTATTCATAGGCAATTCCCGCCAGATCCCCTTTTCATCTTCAAAAGTAACATAATAATGTTCTCCACATTCTATTGTTCCACCGCTGTAGTTATTGAGAATGAATGTTACCTGTTCTGCAGCTGTAGAATAAACCGGATATTCGGGACGGATATAAATACCGTTTATATGGTTCACACCCACTTTTTGATTGATAATCGGCTCTGTCACACCACTAAATTGAAAAGCAGGCGAGTCCATAATCTTCTCCCGGAATTCTTTTTGTTTTTCGGGAGTATTCACAATCAGACGGATTTCTATATGTCGCAATCCTACACCATATCCCGTTACATTCCTTTTTATATTCTCATATCCCGACTCTTCCATTTTCTTATTTAACTCCTTCTGGATAGCGAGCAACTGGGTTTGCGAGTAATTACTACCACCCATAAGTTCCAGCCTGAAATTCTTACTTCCGGAAGCCTTTTCCAATATCTGCCGTGCTTTGACTGTATCTCCTGTGACCTGAAAAACAAGAGTAGCTTTATCAAAATAGATACCTTCAATAAAGTCGGGGCAGTTGGGAGTTTCCAAAGACAACCCGGCTATATGAGGTTCATTACCATAAACCTTACCCAGTGTATCCAATATTTCCATACCCTCCGACTGGTCATAGAACTGTTCTGTACTGTCATTTTCAGTTTTGCATGTTTCTACATGGTTTGTCTTGTTTATCCTACAGGATGAAAACAAACACAACAATAAGATAAAATAAAATTTATTCATTATCTTTTTCCTCCTGTTTTTCAGGTTTTTATCATTTACCAACAAAGATAATAATATTACGATTTCATGATACTAATAGATGCCCTAATAATTATACATCATGACAGAAATAATATTATTGCAGAAAAAGTGAGTCAGCACTGCTTATGAAAAGAAAAAGATACTCCGAAAAGAGTGACGCTATCCCACCAACATAGTGACGGTATATGCTTAGGATAGCGTCACTATTCCAGGCATATACCGTCACTATGTTTAAACCGGATATTCGGGCTGTTATTTCTAGTTTCCGCGCTGTGTAGGCAGGGTAAATTCTTGCGAATCACAAATCACTCCATTCTCGTCCGCCACTGCGACACGGAATGTCACTTCACCGTCTTTCAATTTTTCACCTGCGTGAATGGAAGCGGTATAACGGATGCCTTCACCCGGAAGAATTTCCTCCACCATCACAGAAGGAGAAATGCCGAGATGCTTCACCTTCCCCACCGTTTCTACCACAGGAACTACATTATAAACAGGATTTCTCCCTTCATTCATAATCTCAAAAATTATCTTGCTATTTTCTCCCGCATCAATCACATGACTGCGATTATCATCTATAAAACGGATCTTGCGCAACTTCAGTTGAGAAATAGGCTGCTGCACCGGCTGCTTCTTATATTTTTGCACACGGACTTCCCTCACTTCAGGAATATACGCATCTTCCTCTATTTGCTCTTGCCTCGGCGCCGTCAACGCGTTTCCAATAGCCGCACCGGCAATGGTTCCCACAATATTCCCAATAGCAGAACCACGGTAACCGCCCCTCCAGCCATGATTATTATCTCCGATAAGTCCGCCTATCGAACTTCCCAGACTACCTCCGATAGAAGCACCTGCCATGATAGCTCCCGGATTTCCCATACGCCCCGACGCACATCCACTCAAAATCAAAGCGGAAAGCAAAATTACTGTTAGTTGTTTCTTCATGAGTCTCTCTATTTAGTGTTATTATTTATTCTACCACTTTAAAACGAGCGAAACGTAATAATAGTTGTTTGTCTCCCGCATTTTTAAAATGAATAGTTGCTTTCGCATTGTCTCCCGTTCCTTCTACTTTAATCACTTCACCCAATCCGAAACGTTCGTGCTCTATCATCTGTCCGGCCTGTACTCCTGCTATCGATGCTGAAGTGGAAGAGGTTGCCTGTACACCGTTACTTGGGCTAACAGTACTAACTTTCTTCAAATTCCTCGGTACGCTGGGAGCAATGATCTGTGCTTTCGGACGTTCACGCTGTTCGGAAGATGTACTTCCGAAAGGGGCACGCGACGGAGAAGCTGAACGGGTGAATCCTCCTTCAATCTCTCTACGGAAACGTCCTGCACCTTCATCGACAGCACGGCTCACTCCTGCCTCATGCGGCAATTGCAAGTAATGAACATCGATATCACGCAAGAAACGACTGGGGCTTCCAAATTCCATCTTTCCATAACGGAAACGGGTTTTGGCAAAAGACAGATAACAATGTTCCTCCGCACGAGTAATAGCTACATAGAACAAACGACGTTCTTCTTCCAGTGCCCGGGGAGAATCTCCTACCATCCCACTGGGAAACAGGTTTTCTTCCAGACCGACCACAAATACATTCTTAAACTCCAATCCTTTAGCCGAATGAACTGTCATCAACGTTATCCTTTCCCCATCATCCGCCTTGTCGGAATCCTGATCGGTAAGCAATGCAATCTCCGAAAGGAAATCGGTAAGAGACACATTCGGATTACCCTCCTCCTGCCGCAAAGCGCAGAAGTCATTCATTCCATTCACCAACTCTTCTATATTTTCCTTACGGCTTAGGTTCTCGGGGGATGTGTCCTGACAGACATCGTTGATAATGCCGGACTGACGGATGATATTCGTTCCTATTTCATAAGCGTTCTTATCTGCCTGATCGACAATGAAACCTTCTATCAATTCACGAAAGCCTTGCAGTTTTGCATGCGTTCCTTTATTTATATCCAGTCCGTAACTCAATGGTTCACAGAGTGCCGCCCAAAGACTTACACCATGATCGGTAGCCGCCGATATAATCTTCCCGACTGTCGTATCTCCAATACCACGAGCCGGATAATTAATAATCCGCTTGAATGCTTCTTCATCATTCGGATTCACTACCAAACGGAAATAAGCAATCACATCTTTTATCTCTTTTCGCTGGTAGAACGAAAGTCCTCCGTAAATCTTATAAGGTATACTTCGTTTCCGAAGAGCCTCTTCAAAAATACGGCTTTGTGCATTCGTACGATATAGGATGGCAAAATCAGCATATCCGTAGCGATACTCCCGTCGTAGCTCTGCAATCTTATTAGCTACAATATCTCCCTCTTCCACATCGCTATACGCCTGAAATACGCCGATAGGTTCCCCCTTTTCTTTCTCCGAAAACACGGCTTTCCGTATCTGGCGTTCATTCTTCTCAATCAAGCTATTGGCAGCACAAACAATGGTTTGTGTGGAACGGTAATTCTGCTCCAGTTTAAAGACTTTCGTATTGGGGTAGATTTTTGTAAAATAGAGAATATTGTCAATATCCGCCCCACGGAAAGAATAGATACTTTGCGCATCGTCTCCCACTACACAGACCCGTTGATTTTCTTTAGTCAGTTGCAGAACAATGCTATGCTGCGCATAATTCGTATCCTGATACTCGTCCACCAATACATAACGGAACTGATCGCGATAACGTGCCAGCACTTCCGGAAAGTCACGAAACAGAATATAGGTATATACCAATAAATCATCAAAATCCATCGCTCCCGCCTGACGGCATCTGTCCCAATAACGAGTATAGATATCACGGATAGCAGGCATCTTGGCAGCCATATCTCCTTCGTAAGCCTCTTTATTGGCAGCGTATCCCGTAGGAGTGACCAAATGGTTTTTGGCATTGGAGATGCGTGCCTGCACTACTCCCGGTTTATAAGTTTTCTCGTCCAATCCCATCTCTTTGATGATGGAACGGAGCAGACTCTTACTATCAGCCGTATCATAGATGGTGAACTGGGAAGTGAACCCGATAAATGTTGCTTCGGCACGAAGAATCCGTGAGAAGATGGAATGGAAAGTCCCCATCCACAAATAACGTGCCCGTTCCATACCTACCTGACGCGCAATACGCTCTTTCATCTCGCGCGCCGCCTTATTCGTAAAGGTCAGTGCAAGGATATTCCACGGATTGTAGCCGTTCTCCTGTTCCAGCAAGTAAGCGATTTTATAAGTCAATACGCGCGTCTTCCCCGAACCTGCACCGGCTATCACCAGTGAAGGACCGTCATTATAAGTCACTGCAGCACACTGACTCTCGTTCAATTCATCTATATAATTGGTATTCATAACAGCATTATAAAAACAATGTGGATTTTTAACAAACCCTTGGCATTCAAATTTGTTCTCAATACAAAAGTATAATATTCATTCGAGAATGAAGGTATTTTTATGAATTTTCATCACTAACTATTTTAACCTAACACCAAAAAGCAATGAAAAGAAGTATATTTTTATCGATTATTTTGAGTTTGTTTCTGGTCGCCTGCATTCCACAGGCAATGGCACAAAAGCAGAGCCGCCTGGAAAAGCTGCTAAGGTATCTGAACGATAATGACGCCGACAAATGGCAGAAAAACCGTGATAAGATAGATGACGAGACACAAACCTATTATGCCGAGGAACTGGCATTATTGGATGTGCTCAACGGATTGTGGAACGAGCAAAGCGAACAGGCTGCCACCAACTATTTCGGATGCTACGAAAGGGCAACGAAAGCTTATTTTCCCAATATCTGTGAAGAAGAGAAAATACAACTTTCCAACGTACAAAACAAAGCAGAACTGGCCGTTATCTCCATTCTGGAAGCTTCGAAAGATCAAATTCCTTTTAGCAAGACGTTGATGGACAGTATCCGGTCAAGCGGTTATCCGGGAGATTCTACCATCTTGCAAAAGGTACGGGACATCCGTGAAATGGCTTTACTGGAAGGTATGCTGAAAACACCTACGCTGAATATTTATCAAACGTACATCACGGAATATCCGAACGGCAAATTTATCTCTCAAATCAACACTGCGGAAAACAAACGGCTTTACCAGATTGTAAAGAGTAATCCGACATCAGCGAATTTCAAGGCATTTTTTGATAACGCCAACATGCAGAAATTCTTCACGGATAAAGATACGCGTCCATTCCTTCCGGAAGTCCGCGCGTTATACGATGATTTTCTGTTTCAAGGAATCGACAGCCTCCGGGAGAAAGGAAACGCAACAGCCATCCGGCAGATTATTGACGAGTATAAGCAATCACCTTACCTGACTTCCATAGCACGTACTCATCTGGACGACCTTGAATATCTTAGTGAAAAAGCTGATTTTGAGCTTTTAAAAGCTGCCATTGTTAATTCCGAATCTTTGAGTATGCTGCAGGATTTTCTTTGCACACACAGATACAAGGAATTTCGTGACCAGGCCAATGCACTACGGACACCGTTTATTCTGCAAACAATCATATCCACTCCTACTTCCGTGAAATACTATAATGGAGGACGATTGATTAAGTCTGCGGAAAATGACAGTACGGGAAATACCTCGACCACTTATTCGTATGACGATAAGGGACAGCTCATTTCTACATTGTCGCTTACCGTAAAGAATGGTCAGCCAAGCAATGAAATACAAACGAACAGATTATACGATCCGCAAGGTCACTGCATCTTTGAAGTGCAAACGAATCCGAAAACCAAAACGGATCTCTACCGACGGACACGCCGTATCGGTACGGACGGGAGTATCGAGAGTGATTCGCTCAAGTATACAGATGGAAGAGTCATCATAAGTTCCTATAATAAACAGGGGTTATTGACCGAAACCAAAGAGTATAATAAGAATGGAGAACTTCAGGCGTACACCGCAAACAAATATGATGATAAAGGCAGATTGATTTCATCCCAACATCAAAACCTGCTTTTTGCCAATTCTTCGGATCAGATTATTTCACAAAAAGATGCTTATGAATACGATAAATACGGTTATCTGACACAGATCGTTTACCAACGGATTTTAGGCAATAACCAGAAAACATCGGGATGCCTGACCTGCCTGTACGATAAATACGGAAACCAGATCGATAGCAATTCTTATTATGAATATGATAATACGGGCCAATGGATCTGCCGGACCGACCGTGAGCATCCGAAAGAAGTGGAACGTATACAGTACATTTACAAATAAAGTAAGATGCTGTGAACATTTTGCAAAGGGCTTCTGTTATTATAGTATAACAAGCCAATTAAAACTTGTAACATTATGAATACTATATTAATGTCTTTAATTATGATGACCATGACTTACGAAATGCCTAAACTTCCTTACGCTAACAATGCGTTGGAACCTGTAATCAGTCAGCGAACAATAGATTTCCATTACGGAAAACATCTACAAACGTATGTAAATAATCTGAATAGCCTCGTGCCCGGAACAGAATATGAAGGTAAAACGGTAGAAGAAATCGTTGCAGCCGCACCGGATGGAGCTATATTCAATAACGCCGGACAAGTATTGAACCACAACCTGTACTTCCTGCAATTTGCCCCGAAACCTTCGAAGAAGGAACCGGCCGGTAAACTGGGAGAAGCTATCAAACGTGACTTTGGCAGCTTTGAAAACTTCAAGAAAGAATTCAATGCAGCAGCAGTCGGATTGTTTGGTTCAGGATGGGCTTGGCTATCCGTAGATAAAGACGGTAAACTGAAAATCACTAAAGAGGGGAACGGCAGCAATCCAGTACGTGCCGGTTTGAAACCACTTCTCGGATTTGACGTTTGGGAACACTCCTATTATCTGGATTACCAGAACCGCCGTGCCGACCACGTAAACGCCCTGTGGGATATCATCGACTGGGATGTGGTTGAAAAAAGAATGTAATTAAATTTACAAGCTAAACTATACTTATGGAAAAGGTCGTTGTGTTTTTCACAGCGACCTTTTTTACAGATTAAAAAGAACAGACTTTTATTGTATATCAGATGCATTAGTTGTATTTTTGCAACTCATAAAACAACATAGCAAACAATTATGATACTGTATAAAAGAAAAAAAATACGATTTATTGTCTCCATTGCTGTACTCCTTTTCCTCCCCCTTTTCGGCAATGCTGCCACCACAGAAGAATCTGAGGAAGAAATTCTGTTTATCACCTCTTATAATTCTGACACTAAATATACCTACGATAACATCAGCACATTTGTAGAAACCTACACCCAATTGGGAGGAAGATATTCGACCATGGTAGAAAATATGAATGCAACAGACTTAACGCAGGCGCATCAATGGAAAAAAACATTAACTGATATTCTGGACAAACATCCGAAAGCCAAATTAGTTATTCTCCTGGGTGGTGAAGCATGGAGCAGTTTTCTTCATCTCGAAGATGAAAAGTACAAGCAGCTTCCTGTTTTCTGTGCAATGGCATCACGCAACGGTATCCGTATTCCGGAGGATTCGACCGACATCCGAAGCTATAATCCTGAAAGCATCAACTTAATGGAACGCATGAAGGAATACAACGTAAGATATTGTAGCACATACGAATATGATATCAAAAAAGACATTGAAATGATACAGGATTTCTATCCGGAAACAGAACACCTTGTATTTGTATCGGATAACACATACAACGGACTTGCCGAACTGGCATGGTTCAAGAAAAACCTGCAACATTTTCCACTGTTGTCTATCACCTACGTCGATGGCCGCATCCATACACTCGATATGGCTGCCAGTCAATTGCACAATCTTCCCAGAAACACAGTCATGTTGCTTGGTATCTGGAGAATCGATAACCGGGGTATTACTTACATGAATAACTCCGTTTATGCTTTTTCCAAAGCCAATCCTCTCCTGCCTATGTTCAGCATGACTTCCACTGCAATAGGTTACTGGGCTATCGGAGGATATGTCCCGCAATATGAAGGAGTGGGACAAAGCATGGGAGAATATGCCTACCGCTTTTTAGACCAGAAGGAAACTGATATCAGCAGTATCAATATCTTACCCAACAGATATAAATTTGATGCGAAGAAACTAAAGGAATGGGGATTTGAAAACAAGAAGTTACCTGTCAACTCAATGGTAATCAATCAGCCCATCCCGTTCTTTGTGGCCTATAAGACAGAAGTACAATTCATCCTGATTATATTTCTCGTATTAGTAGGAAGTCTAATGATTTCGCTGTATTACTATTACCGGACTAAAATCCTGAAGAATCACCTTGAAAGAACTACGAAACAACTACGGGAAGATAAAAAGAAGCTGGAAGAGTCTGAAGTCGAATTGCGTGATGCTAAAGAGCGCGCCGAAGAAGCTAATCAGCTGAAAAGTGCCTTTGTTTCGAATATGAGCCACGAGATACGGACTCCGCTAAATGCTATTGTCGGTTTCTCCAGCCTGATTATCGGTTCGGTAGAGCAGAATAACGAACTGAAAGAATACGCAGATATTGTCCAGACCAACTCCAATCTGTTGCTCCAACTGATTAGTGATGTACTGGATATATCACGCCTGGAATCAGGAAAACTGCAATTCAACTATGAATGGTGTGAGCTGGTGAACCATTGCCAGAATATGATTACTCTGACCAACCGGAACAAGACAATGGATGTAGACATTAAACTGCAAATGCCTAAAGAGCCTTACATGCTCTACACAGATCCCTTGCGCCTGCAGCAGATTATTATCAATCTGCTGAACAATGCCTTGAAATTCACTCCTGCCGGAGGAAGCATTACGCTGGATTATGAAGTGGACGAAGAAAAGCAATGTATGCTGTTCTCGGTAACTGATACCGGCACCGGAATCCCCGAAGATAAACAGGAGCTGGTATTCCAACGTTTCGAAAAGCTGAACGAGTTCGTACAGGGTACAGGATTGGGACTGGCTATCTGCAAACTGACCATCCAATATATGGGAGGTGATATCTGGATTGACAAGAATTACAAAAATGGCGCCCGATTTATCTTTTCTCATCCTATCAAAAAACAGGAATCAACAGAAAAATGAAAAAAAATCGAATGATTTAGTGTTTTTCTGTTTCTTTTTCACTTACTTTGCCCCCGTAAAGACAAAGGGGTGCCCCATGAGGGGCTGAGATTATACCCTAGGAACCTGAGGCAGTTAGTACTGACGTAGGGATTGTGTTTCTTCTTATCGCCTTTCCATTCAAGCACGCTCTTTGTATTTACTTTCAACTTATTTATTCTGATAGGACAATGAAAGTACAAGTGAACAACAAAGAGGTGGAAATTACTCCTGACTCTACCCTTACACAACTGACAGCACAACTCGAACTTCCGGTTCAAGGCATTGCTATCGCCGTAAACAACAAAATGATTCCCCGTACCGAATGGGAGGGTTTCATATTGCATGAGAACGATAACCTAGTGATTATCAAAGCTGCTTGCGGAGGATAAGGGAATGGTCAGTCTACAATTTATCACGCATCAGACCGAACGGTACTCGTACCTCGAATCGGCACGTATGGCACTCGAAGGCGGGTGCAAATGGATCCAACTACGCATGAAAGAGGCTCCTCTCGAAGAAGTGGAGGCAGTAGCCCTGCAACTGAAACCGCTTTGTAAAGAGCACGAAGCAATCCTGGTTCTGGACGATCACGTTGAACTGGCGCGAAAGCTGGAAGTGGACGGTGTGCATCTGGGCAAAAAGGATATGCCTATCGACCAGGCCCGCCAAATTCTTGGAGAGGCTTTCATTATCGGCGGCACTGCAAATACATTCGAAGATGTTGTACAGCACTATCGTGCCGGTGCCGATTATCTTGGCATCGGTCCTTTCCGGTTTACTACCACCAAAAAGAATTTAAGCCCTGTACTGGGATTGGAAGGCTATTCCTCCATCCTTTCACAGATGAAAGAGGCGAATATCGAAATCCCCGTAGTAGCGATTGGAGGAATCACTTATGAGGATATTCCTGCCATACTTCACACAGGAGTAAACGGGATAGCCCTGTCGGGAACCATTCTCGGAGCGGATAATCCGATAGAAGAAACACGTAGAATCCTGAATCATGCGTAAAGCAATGATGTACAATCAGTAATTTAATTTATAATATATATAGAATGGAAAAGTTAGTAATTGCGGGACGCGAATTTAACTCCCGTCTTTTCCTGGGAACAGGAAAATTCAATTCCAATGAAGTAATGGAACAAGCTATTCTGGCTTCAGGCACGGAAATGGTTACTGTTGCCATGAAACGAATCGACATGGACAACAAAGAGGATGACATGCTGAAACATATTATTCATCCGAATATTCAGCTATTGCCCAATACTTCCGGTGTACGTAATGCAGAGGAGGCTGTTTTTGCAGCACAACTGGCTCGCGAAGTCTTTGGAACAAATTGGCTGAAACTGGAAATTCACCCGGACCCACGCTATCTGCTCCCTGACTCTATCGAGACACTGAAAGCTACGGAAGAACTGGTAAAACTGGGTTTTATCGTGTTGCCTTATTGTCAGGCTGACCCTGTACTCTGCAAACGTCTGGAAGAAGCGGGCGCAGCTACTGTTATGCCGCTCGGTGCACCAATCGGTACCAATAAAGGATTGCAGACCAAAGAATTCCTGCAAATCATTATCGAACAGGCAGGTATCCCGGTAGTCGTAGATGCGGGTATCGGTGCACCCAGTCATGCTGCCGAAGCAATGGAACTGGGAGCTTCCGCTGTATTAGTTAATACCGCAATAGCCGTTGCCGGAAATCCGGTAGAAATGGCAAAAGCATTCAAAGCGGCTACAGAAGCCGGAAGACAGGCTTACGAAGCAGGATTAGGATTACAAGCCGTCGACTTCGTGGCAGAAGCAAGTTCACCTCTAACGGCTTTTCTTGATTAAAAACGAATAAACTATGGAACAAAAAATAAAATTCCCCCGCTCGCAGAAAGTCTATTTACCCGGTAAACTTTATCCGAATATCCGTGTAGCGATGCGGAAAGTGGAACAAGTGCCCAGTGTCAGCTTTGAAGGCGAAGAAAAGATAGCAACACCGAACCCGGAGATATATGTATATGATACCAGCGGACCGTTCAGCGATGCAGATATGAGCATTGATCTTAAAAAAGGACTACCCCGTATGCGTGAAGAATGGATTGTAGGCCGTGGTGATGTGGAACAACTTCCCGAAATTACTTCGGAATACGGACAAATGAGAAGGGACGATAAAAGTCTCGATCACTTACGTTTCGAGCACATCGCTCTGCCCTATCGCGCTAAAAAAGGAGAAGCAATCACTCAAATGGCATACGCCAAAAGAGGGATTATCACCCCTGAAATGGAATATGTAGCAATCCGCGAGAACATGAATTGCGAGGAATTGGGAATTAAGACCCACATTACTCCAGAATTTGTCCGTCAGGAGATAGCAGAAGGACGTGCTGTATTACCGGCCAATATCAACCACCCGGAAGCTGAACCGATGATTATCGGACGCAACTTCCTTGTGAAAATCAATACGAATATCGGAAATTCGGCTACTACCTCAAGCATAGATGAAGAAGTGGAGAAAGCATTGTGGAGCTGCAAATGGGGTGGCGATACCTTGATGGATCTTTCCACAGGAGAAAATATTCATGAAACACGCGAATGGATTATCCGTAATTGTCCCGTACCCGTCGGCACGGTTCCTATTTATCAGGCACTTGAAAAGGTGAACGGCATAGTGGAAGATCTCACCTGGGAAATCTACCGGGATACATTGATTGAACAATGTGAACAAGGTGTAGATTACTTCACCATTCATGCAGGGATCCGCCGCCATAATGTTCATCTTGCCGATAAGCGGTTGTGCGGTATTGTCAGCCGTGGAGGAAGCATAATGAGTAAATGGTGTCTCGTACACGATCAGGAAAGTTTCTTATACGATCACTTTGATGATATTTGTGATATTCTGGCACAATATGATGTAGCCGTTTCTTTAGGCGACGGACTTCGTCCGGGTTCTATCTACGATGCGAACGATGAAGCGCAGTTTGCCGAACTGGATACCATGGGAGAATTAGTGCTTCGTGCCTGGGATAAGAATGTTCAGGCATTTATTGAAGGCCCCGGACACGTTCCGATGCATAAAATCAAAGAGAACATGGAACGTCAGATTGAAAAATGCCATGACGCCCCATTCTATACACTCGGCCCGTTGGTGACGGATATTGCTCCCGGATACGACCATATCACTTCTGCTATCGGTGCCGCACAAATCGGATGGCTGGGTACGGCTATGCTTTGTTATGTCACTCCGAAAGAACACCTTGCCTTACCCGACAAAGAGGATGTACGCGTAGGAGTCATTACCTACAAGATAGCCGCTCATGCCGCTGACCTGGCAAAAGGACACCCGGGTGCACAGGTACGAGACAACGCATTGAGTAAAGCTCGCTATGAGTTCCGCTGGAAAGATCAGTTCGACCTGTCTCTCGACCCGGAGCGGGCGCAGACCTATTTCCGTGCAGGACATCATATCGATGGAGAATATTGTACGATGTGCGGACCTAATTTCTGTGCAATGAGATTGTCACGCGATTTAAAGAAAAGCGCTAAAACCAACAAATAATAAGTGGGGAGAAACAGAAAGTCAGCCCACTGACCGAACCTGCCCTCCCCTCATTTCAATTTTCAATTTTTAATTCTCAATTTAATAAGAATGTTCTCCGACGAATTAGAAAAAATATCCTGGGAAGAGACGACAAAAGCCATCTATTCCAAAACAGATGCCGACGTACGCCGTGCATTGGGTAAAAAAGAGCATCTGGATGTCAACGACTTTATGGCGCTGATTTCACCTGCCGCCACTCCTTATCTGGAAGTGATGGCACGCCTTAGTCAGAAATATACGATGGAACGGTTCGGTAAGACTATCTCCATGTTCGTACCGCTCTACCTGACTAATTCATGTACCAACTCCTGCGTCTATTGCGGTTTCCACATCAGCAATCCGATGAAGAGAACGATACTGACAGAGGAAGAGATTGTCAACGAATACAAAGCCATCAAACGACTGGCTCCTTTTGAAAATCTACTGCTCGTAACCGGTGAAAACCCTGCCGCAGCAGGTGTTCCCTACATTGCCCAGGCGCTGGATTTGGCAAAACCTTATTTCAGCAACCTGCAAATTGAAGTAATGCCCCTTAAAGCAGAAGAATATCAGGAACTGACTAATCATGGTCTGAATGGAGTGATCTGTTTTCAAGAGACTTACCATAAAGCAAATTACAAAACGTATCATCCGAGAGGCATGAAGTCTAAATTCGAATGGCGTGTAGACGGCTTCGACCGCATGGGACAGGCAGGTGTACATAAGATTGGCATGGGTGTCCTGATCGGCTTGGAGGAATGGCGGACAGACGTAACGATGATGGCTTATCATCTGCGTTATCTGCAGAAGCATTACTGGAAAACAAAATACAGCGTAAATTTCCCGCGTATGCGTCCGTCTGAAAATGGCGGATTCCAACCGAATGTAGTCATGAACGACCGGGAACTGGCTCAACTTACATTCGCGATGCGAATCTTCGACCACGACGTAGATATCTCCTATTCCACCCGTGAAAGTGCAGAAATCCGAAATCACATGGCAACGCTCGGTGTTACAACCATGAGTGCGGAGAGTAAAACTGAACCGGGAGGATATTACAGTTATCCTCAAACCCTGGAACAATTTCACGTAAGTGATGAGCGAAAGGCGGTTGAAGTGGAACGTGACTTGAAGAAACTGGGTCGCGAACCGGTTTGGAAGGATTGGGATCAGTCTTTTGATTTTAAAAGATAGGCAGATGCGATACGATAGACAAATCATACTTCCCGAAATCGGAGAAGAAGGTCAGAAGAAACTGCAGGAAGCCAAAGTGCTTATTGTAGGTGTGGGAGGGCTAGGCTCTCCCATCGCTCTCTACCTGGCAGGCGCCGGTGTGGGATGTCTCGGACTGGTAGATGACGATTTGGTAAGCATCACTAACCTGCAACGACAAGTTCTCTATTCCGAAAAAGAATTGGGTAAACCGAAAGCTATCTGTGCAGCGGAACGGCTCTCCGCTCTCAACAGCGAGATCAGAATACATCCCTACTCTACCAGGTTGACAAAAGAAAATGCTTATCATATCATTCAGGAATATGATATAGTAGTCGACGGCTGTGACAACTTTGCCACCCGTTACCTGATTAACGATATCTGCATAGAGCAGAAAAAGCCTTACGTATATGGTGCTATCTGCGGTTTTGAAGGACAGGTTTCTGTATTCAACTACGGAAACCAGAAAAAGAACTACCGGGATCTTTATCCTGACGAAGAAGAAATGCAACGGATGCCTCCTCCGCCTAAAGGTGTGATGGGAGTTACTCCTGCCATTGTAGGAAGTGTTGAAGCTACGGAAGTGCTGAAAATAATCTGTGATTTTGGAGATGTTTTAGCCGGCGAACTATGGACAATCGACCTGCGGACATGGCAATCTAACAAATTTTCACTATAAAGGTTGGTTTCTGACATAGTTAATTAGTAACTTTGCTAAGCAATCCAATTTTAACAAAAGAAATGAAACTAATTGTAGTTACCACCCCTACCTTCTTCGTCGAAGAAGATAAGATTATTACCGCTCTTTTCGAAGAGGGGCTGGATGTCCTACATCTTAGGAAGCCGGAAACTCCGGCTATGTATTCGGAACGGCTATTGACACTTATTCCGGATAAATATCACCGCCGTATCGTCACGCATGAACATTTCTATTTGAAAGAAGAATTTAATCTGATGGGTATCCACCTGAATGCACGTAATCCCAAAGAGCCGCATGATTATTATGGTCACATCAGCTGTTCGTGCCATTCAGTGGAGGAGGTAAAAAACAGAAAGCATTTTTACGACTATGTTTTTATGAGTCCTATTTATGATAGTATCTCTAAAGTGAATTACTATTCAACATACACTGCCGAAGAATTACGCGAAGCACAAAGAGCTAAGATTATCGACTCGAAAGTGATGGCATTGGGAGGTATCAATGAAGACAATTTATTGGAGATTAAAGATTTCGGTTTCGGAGGGGCTGTCGTTTTAGGAGATCTTTGGAACAAATTCGACGCCTGTCAAGATCAGAACTATTTAGCCGTAATCGAGCACTTTAAAAAGTTGAAAAAGCTATCAGATTAATAAAAAGCCGATAGTAAACTGACTGTACATTCCTATTGTATATCCAATAAAGGAAATGACTTTCTCAATCATAAAATAAAAAAGCCGCCGCGAATTGTCTTCCGCAACGGCTTTCTGTATTTTCGGTGTTTTCTTATCAGAACTTATATCCCACGATAATAGAGAAGTTCATGTTTTTAGGATTACCAACTTTTTCCACATCAACCAGACCAAATTGACCATCCAAGCCTGCAATGATTCTACCAAATTCCAATGCAACTCCTACACCAAGACCTGCATCAAAACGCTTCAAAGCATCATCACCAAAAGTGTCGACTTTACGTTCTGTGTCATTACCTAAGTCAAACTTTGTTTTACCGGCAATACCACAAGCAAAATAAGGACCTGCATTCACCACCAGATTAGTATTATCTGCTACATTGAAACGTGCAGCAGCCATTACTGGCAATTCCAAATACATTGCATTAATGCTATTGCCATCTTTCTTTGCACCTTTACTAGTTAAGAATAATGAAGGTTGCAGTGACCATGTATCAGTAAAAGCATATTCAAAACCTCCACCAAGTTTGAATCCAACCTTTGCATTCAGATCAAGATCACCGGTGTAATTACTAAAGTTCATACCTACTTTGGCATTCCAACCTGTAATTTGAGAGAAACCTGCCACTGAAATCAGTGCAAATAAAACAAACAAAACACTCTTCTTCATAATTTTAAAGTTTTAAATTAATACTAAAGGTTTCTATTGACCTCATTGTTTAACAATACAAATGTATAATTGTAATTTGTATTAAACAACTTTTTCGTTAACAAGTGCGCAATTTATAGAGATTATACATAAAAAAAGGGAATTCCCTATTTTTGAGAACTCCCTTTCCTAATTTGTTGATTTGTTTTCTTCTTATTAGAATGCGTAATGGAAACCAATTGAAAGATCTTCACTAGTAAGTTCAAGACCAAAAGAATCTCCAAGCGTATTTATATTTCTACGATATCCCAGGAAACCATACTTGGCAATGAAAGAGAAGTGATCGTTCAATTTAACAGCAATACCCGGTCTAAGTCCCACTTGTCCGGCTTTAGTAGTGTCTCCGTCTTTAACCTTCACGAAGCCGAGAGCAGCAGTTCCGTCCAGAAACAGGCGAACCGCACCGGTTTCACAGTAAGACCAACGAATGTATGGAGCAACAATTACTGAATTTTTTGTTAGTCCACCATTATAATTATGTGAATAATCCAATTCAGCACCCAATGCCCATGTTTCATTAAAGTTGTATCCAACTTCCGGAGCAACTTTAAAAGAAGTAGTGTTGCCTGTGCTGTTACGCCAAACGTTCAAAGATCCGCCTACGTAAATGTCTTGTGCTTTTACAGCGATAGTTGCTAACATTACAACTACCAATAATAAACCCTTTTTCATTTTCTTTGTTTTTTTAAATTAAACGTTAGACCCCAATTCGGTCGATTTCTGGGGTGCAAATGTAAAGCTGTTTTTATGATTAAACAAACATTTAGTTAGTTTTTTATAATAAATACCAAATAAATATTGGGTGGTAAACGGACATCAGTACCCAACAGGCATAAAATAAAATAGACTGCAAATACTTTCACAAGTATTTACAGTCTATTTATCAGATAGTTAAGTACCTAACCAGCGTATTTGACTATCCTTCTATTGCTGCCTGCGCCGCCGCCAATCTGGCAATCGGCACTCTGAATGGAGAACAACTAACGTAGTTCAAACCTACCCGGTGACAGAATTTCACTGAAGAAGGCTCACCACCATGTTCACCACAAATACCACATTTCAGATCCGGACGGATAGCACGGCCCTTTTCTGTAGCCATACGTACCAACTGTCCCACACCATTCTGATCGAGAACCTGGAACGGGTCTACTTTCAAAATCTTCTTTTCCAGATAAACAGGAAGGAAAGAAGCTATATCATCACGAGAATAACCGAAGGTCATCTGCGTTAAGTCATTTGTACCGAATGAGAAGAACTCGGCAGAAGAAGCGATACGGTCGGCAGTCAAAGCGGCACGCGGAATTTCAATCATTGTACCCACTTTGAAGTCAATGCTATCTCCTACTTCCTCAAACAACTTCTTAGCTTCCGCACGGATTACATTTTCCTGCTCCTTGAATTCATACAAGATACCAGTTAATGGAACCATGATTTCCGGATGAGTTTCCACTCCTTCTTTCTTCAATTCGAGTGCAGCACCCAAGATGGCACGTGTCTGCATCTGTGTAATTTCAGGATAAGTATTTCCCAGACGGCAACCACGGTGACCCAACATCGGGTTATGCTCACACAATGATTCTACACGTTGCTGGATATATTGCAGGCTCACACCCATAGTATCTGCCATTTCCTGCTGTCCCTTCAAATCGTGAGGAACGAACTCATGCAAAGGAGGATCGAGCAAACGAACCGTTACCGGGCAACCAGCCATTGCTTTAAAGATGCCCTTAAAGTCTTCCTGTTGGTATGGAAGAATCTTAGCCAATGCTTTACGACGTCCTTCCGCATTTTCCGCCAGAATCATTTCACGCATTGCCTTAATCTTTTCACCTTCGAAGAACATGTGTTCCGTACGGCAAAGACCAATACCTACTGCACCGAAGTTACGAGCCACTTCCGCATCATGAGGAGTATCCGCATTTGTACGTACCTGCAGACGAGTATACTTATCAGCCAGCGTCATTAATTCGGCAAAGTCACCGGAAAGTTCTGCAGCCTGTGTTTCTACCTTACCATTATATACCACACCTGTACTTCCGTTCAGAGAGATATAATCGCCTTCTTTCAACACAACACCGTCAATTTCTACGGTACGGTTTTTATAATCGATATTCAATGCACCTGCACCTGATACACAACATTTACCCATACCACGAGCCACAACAGCAGCATGAGAAGTCATACCGCCACGAGCCGTAAGAATACCTTCGGCAACTGCCATACCGGCCAAGTCTTCCGGAGAAGTTTCGATACGAACCATTACCACACGTTTACCGGCAGCATGCCATTCAGCAGCGTCGTCAGCAAAGAACACCACCTGACCGGTTGCAGCACCCGGAGAAGCCGGAAGACCACGAGTCAACACTTTGGCTTTCTTCAAAGCATCCTTATCGAATACAGGGTGAAGCAATTCATCGAGTTTATTCGGTTCCACGCGCATCAAAGCAGTCTTTTCGTCAATCATGCCCTGACGGAGCAAATCCATAGCGATCTTCACCATAGCAGCACCTGTACGCTTACCGTTACGTGTCTGAAGGAACCAGAGTTTACCTTCTTGTACGGTGAACTCCATGTCCTGCATATCTTTATAATGATTTTCCAGTTTAGTCTGGAGAGCATCTAATTCTTTATAGATTTCCGGCATTGCCTCTTCCATGGAAGGGAACTTCGCTGCGCGAACATCTTCGGTCACACCAGCCAATACAGCCCAACGTTGAGAACCAATCTTGGTGATCTGTTGCGGAGTACGGATACCGGCCACTACGTCTTCACCTTGTGCGTTAATCAGATATTCACCATTGAAAAGGTCTTCACCCGTACCGGCATCACGTGAGAAACAAACACCAGTAGCCGAAGTTTCACCCATATTACCGAACACCATAGCCTGTACATTGACAGCTGTACCCCATTCATCCGGTATACTTTCCATCTTACGGTAAAGGATAGCGCGTTCATTCATCCATGAATCAAATACGGCACATATAGCTCCCCAAAGTTGTTCGTATGCACCAGTCGGGAAATCTTTTCCGGTCTGTTCCTTTACGGCAGCTTTAAATTTCTTTACGAGTTCCTGCAAGTCTTCCACTTTCAACTCGTTATCAAGTTCTACACCTTTCTCTTTTTTCACCTCTTCGATGATTGCTTCGAAGGGGTCGATATCTTCTTTATTGGTAGGCTTCATGCCCAATACTACGTCACCGTACATCTGCACAAAACGACGATAAGAGTCCCATGCAAAGCGTGCATTACCTGTCTTACGGATAATACCTTCTACCACTTCGTCATTCAATCCCAAGTTCAGAATCGTATCCATCATACCCGGCATAGATGCGCGCGCACCGGAACGTACAGACACCAACAAAGGATTTTCAACGTCACCGAATTTAGATTTCATCAAGGTTTCCACGTGAGTGATTGCTTTTACCACTTCATCTTTCAGCAGTTCAACCACTTTATCACGTCCTAACGTATTGTATTCCGTACAAACATCTGTAGTTATTGTGAATCCGGGAGGGACAGGAATTCCGATTAAATTCATTTCTGCAAGGTTGGCTCCCTTACCACCGAGCAAATTCTTCATGTCAGCCTTTCCTTCTGCCTGACCATTACCAAAGGTATAAACTCTTTTTTTATCCATAATATTGTGTTTAAAGTTACATTATGACTTTTTTCTGTTCGCAAATCTAAGTATATTTCGCAAACCAGAAAACTTTTTGAGAAAAAACTTTCTATCAAAATGCAATTTCGACATTACAATCTGGAATATTTCTGTATACACGAAAATTTTCCAAAAAAAATACCTACTTTTGCAAAGTAATTATTAGACTGGTGTAAAAGTGGCAAGAAAGAAAAAAGAGCTTCCCTTATTGGAGAAGGTAACAATCATGGATGTGGCTGCCGAAGGAAAAGCCATCGCAAAAGTAAACGACCTGGTGATTTTTGTTCCCTATGTAGTGCCGGGTGATGTCGTAGACCTGCAAATCAAGCGTAAAAAGAATAAATATGCCGAAGCTGAAGCGGTGAAGTTTCACGAGCTGTCGCCCAATCGCGCTGTTCCTTTCTGCCAACACTACGGCGTATGCGGTGGCTGCAAGTGGCAAGTGCTCCCCTATTCGGAGCAGATCAGATATAAGCAAAAGCAAGTGGAAGATAATTTGAGACGTATCGGAAAGATCGAACTTCCCGAAATTTCTCCAATTCTCGGTTCTGACAAGACGGAATTCTACAGGAACAAACTGGAATTCACCTTCTCAAATAAACGCTGGTTGACAAACGAAGAAGTTCGTCAGGATGTGAAGTATGACCAGATGAATGCGGTGGGTTTCCACATTCCGGGAGCCTTTGACAAGGTGCTGGCTATTGAGAAATGCTGGTTACAGGATGATATATCCAACCGTATCCGCAACGCTGTACGTGACTACGCTTACGAACACGATTACTCTTTCATCAATCTGCGCACACAGGAAGGTATGCTGCGGAATATGATTGTACGCACCTCTTCAACTGGCGAACTGATGGTAATCGTCATTTGCAAGATTACAGAAGATCACGAAATGGAACTGTTCAAGCAGTTACTCCAATTCGTAGCGGACTCTTTCCCAGAAATCACTTCTCTTCTATACATTATTAATAATAAGTGCAATGACACAATCAATGATTTGGATGTGCATGTATTTAAAGGGAAAGATCACATCTTTGAAGAAATGGAGGGACTGCGTTTTAAAGTGGGACCGAAATCATTCTATCAGACCAACTCGGAACAGGCTTATAATTTATATAAAGTAGCCCGGGAATTTGCCGGATTAACAGGCAACGAACTGGTATATGACCTCTATACAGGAACGGGAACAATCGCCAACTTCGTATCACGCCAGGCTCGCCAGGTAATCGGTATCGAATATGTGCCGGAAGCTATCGAAGACGCAAAGGTAAATGCAGAAATCAATGATATCAAGAATGCATTGTTTTATGCCGGTGATATGAAGGATATACTGACGCAGGATTTCATCAATCAGCATGGACGCCCGGATGTAATCATTACTGATCCTCCTCGTGCCGGTATGCACCAGGATGTAGTTGATGTCATCTTGTTTGCCGAACCGAAACGGATTGTGTATGTAAGTTGTAATCCTGCTACTCAAGCACGGGATTTGCAATTACTCGATGAGAAATATAAGGTGAAAGCCATTCAACCGGTAGATATGTTCCCTCACACCCACCACGTAGAAAATGTGGTGTTGCTGGAACTTCGATAATCCGTGGTGATAATAGAATTTCAAAAGAAAAAAGAAATGGGAAAAAGACCTAGAAGAACTCCTGCTGAAAAAGCACGTGCTCAATATACCAATTATGCAGTGAAAGAACCCATGGAACTAATGGAGTTTCTGGCTGCCAAAATGCCGGATGCGAGTCGCACAAAATTAAAATCATTATTAAGTAAGCGGGTTGTATTTGTTGATAATGTGATAACCACACAATTCAACTTTCCCCTTGAAGCGGGCATGAAAGTGCAAATCAGCAAACAAAAGGGAAAAAAAGAATTTAATAACAGACTGCTGAAAATCGTGTATGAAGACGCATATATCATTGTTGTCGAAAAGATGCAAGGACTTTTATCAGTCAATACAGAAAGACAGAAAGAGCGCACAGCCTATACAATACTTAACGAATACGTGCAACGTTCCGGACGTCAATTCCGCGTGTTTATCGTTCACCGCCTGGACAGGGATACTTCCGGCCTGATGATGTTTGCTAAAGACGAAAAAACACAGCGGACACTACGTGATAACTGGCACGATATCGTGACTGACCGTCGATATGTAGCTGTGGTGGAGGGAAGTATGGAAAAAGATTATGATACAGTCGTTTCCTGGCTGACTGATAAAACGCTTTATGTAAGTTCCAGTGAATATGATGACGGTGGATCAAAATCTATTACCCACTATAAGACCATCAAACGTGCCAACGGATATTCTCTGTTGGAACTCGATCTGGAAACCGGCCGAAAGAATCAGATTCGTGTACACATGCAAGATTTAGGACATCCTATTATCGGTGATGGAAGATATGGAAGAGAAGATGCTCCCAATCCGATCGGACGATTGGCACTCCATGCTTTCAAACTTTGTTTCTACCATCCGGTAACGGGAGATTTGATGGAGTTCGAGACGCCTTATCCGGCGGAGTTTAAAAAGTTGTTTCTGAAAAAATAAAGAAAATACGTTCAAAAAGAAAAGGAGTTAAATCAATTGATTTAACTCCTTTTCTTTTAAAATCATATCTTATTCTATTGCATCTGCAACTCAATATAATCAATATATTCTCCATCAAGATACAAGTCACCTTGCAAATAACGTCCTCTAACACGAACGCCTCTTATCTCACGTAAGGCAAAATCACGTCCATAATCAAGGTACAATGTGCCATAATCAACCCACCACCGAAAAGGCAAATCACCTGCAGATCTACCATCATAATCATAAACCTGATAGTCTATTCCCAGTCCATTATTATCTAAGCGAATACCACTTTCTATCGGATTATAATCAGAACCGAACCACAAATCACCCACCCAGGTGCGTCCCATCAAATCATCATAAATATCTTCATCGTCTTCACACGAAGTAAAGCCAACCAATAAAGTCAGCATCATCAAGATACCTGCATATCTCTTTATCATTTTCATAATTCTCTAGTTTATTGCGTTTATTAATACAAAATTAGCATTTTATATTTACTATACATCACAAGCCACAAGTTTTTTGTACCTTTGCAAAGATAATATTAAATTTTCCACATGAAACTTCTTTGGCTTGATTTAAATAGTTCGTACGCTCATTCTTCGCTGGCATTGCCAGCCTTACATGCCCAGATAGCAAATAATACAGACATTGAATGGTGTACGGTCTCCGCCACTATCAATGAAAATACCGGTAGTGTCGTCAATCAAATCTACCGCCATCAACCGGATATCATTGCAGCTACCAACTGGCTATTTAATCACGAGCAACTCCTGCACATCGTTTCACGCGCAAAAGCGTTACTACCTCACTGCTGTGTTATACTCGGAGGTCCCGAGTTTTTAGGAGATAATGAAGCTTTCTTATATAAGAACAAATTTGTAAGCGGAGTGTTTCGCGGAGAAGGCGAAGAAGTATTTCCTCTATGGTTAAAAGTATGGAATCAGCCAAGAAAAGAATGGAAATCGATCACAGGACTCTGCTATCTGGATGAATCGGAAGCATACCATGACAACGGGCTCGCCCGTGTCATGAACTTTTCCGAATTAGTTCCTCCTGAAGAGAGCCGTTTCTTCAATTGGAGCAAACCCTTTGTGCAATTAGAAACTACCCGCGGATGTTTTAACACCTGTGCCTTTTGTGTCAGTGGAGGTGAAAAACCGGTCCGCACCCTATCTCTTGAAGCAACCCGGAAACGTCTTGACGTGATACACCAACACGGAATCAAGAATGTACGGGTACTGGACCGCACTTTCAATTACAACAACAAACGGGCAAAAGAATTACTAAATCTATTCCGCGAATACCCGGATATCTGTTTTCATCTGGAAATTCATCCTGCACTCCTTTCTGATGAACTCAAACGGGAATTAGCCACCCTTCCTAAAGGACTGCTACACCTGGAAGCCGGAATCCAAAGCCTTCGGGAAAACGTGCTTGAACAAAGCCGGAGAATAGGAAAACTCTCCGATGCTCTGGCCGGACTCAAGTATCTATGTTCACTTGAAAACATGGAAACTCATGCCGACTTAATAGCAGGGCTCCCACTCTACCATCTATCAGAAATTTTCGATGATGTCCGTACTTTAGCAGAGTATGGCGCAGGAGAAATCCAACTGGAATCCCTCAAATTACTTCCGGGCACCGAAATGAAAAGAAGAGCGGACGAGTTAGGCATACAGTACTCTCCACTCCCTCCATACGAAGTTCTTCAAACTCGTGAGATCACCGTAGATGAATTACAGACAGCACATTATCTGTCCCGCCTGTTAGACGGTTTCTATAATACCCCAACTTGGCGAAGCATCACACGGATACTCATTCTCGAAAACCCTCATTTTATACATGAGTTACTCGATCATTTAGTTCAAACAGATGTGATTGACACCCCTCTTAGCCTGGAAAAAAGAGGATTAATCCTCTATGACTTCTGCAAGAATCATTATCCCGACTACCTGACACAAGTCAGCATTGCATGGATAGAAGCGGGTATGTCATTAAAAAAAGCTCCGGCAGAAAAAGTAAGAACCAAAAGACAGCTACCACCTGAAAGCTGGGAAATAGAATACGGAGCATATCGCGAGAATCTACGATTATGTTTCCTTCCCACCGATGAAGAAGGACATGGTTACTGGTTTGGTTTTGAATCGGAGATTCAGAAGATACAACCGGTTTTCAAGGCTAAAAAACTATCATAAATAAAAGAAAAGTATTCTCATATTATGTGAAATTATTATTAGTCGCTAATCGTTTAGAGCAGCATTTCCTGTTTTCCACCGTCCATACAATAAACTTTACTAGCACAGTGTATGGACATTCGAAAATATCAATTCAATATTTTTTGCCTATTATTGTTTCCCTTATCCGCAACAGGACAAGAATGGAACAAACAAGACTCATTGAGACTTCAGCAAATGCTGGAATCCGGTCAGGAGATCAAGATAAATAGAAAATTTATCGAAAAAGTAGAGCAAAACATGTACTCTCGAAAACCATTTGTAGATTTTGATCCCACACTACCGACTTTAAAATCTTCCATGATTTTTTCGAAACCTTCCATTCGCACTTATCAGACATTCCTAAAACCGGGTTCCACCTTTTTACCCACTTACTCCTGGTTAAGAATAAACAAGAATCTTGTGCTGCACAGTAAAAGTAATTTTGCAGAAAATTCCAGTTGCTTTCATATCCAAAGCCAAATAGAATATAATTTATCTCCCAAATGGTCTCTCAACATCTATGGCGTACAAAACCTTGATACCCGAAAACACCGGGGCCTCCCTTCCGAAGTGGAACCCACCCAATTGGGTAGTAATGTTGTTCTCAAAATAAATAAAAACTGGAAAATAAAAACAGGGGTACAATACCAATACAATGTCCTCCGCAAAAGATGGGAATGGATACCTCAAATTAGTGTTTCATACGAATGGTAACCCGTGCCGACAATCAGGAATCGAAAAGTTTTAGAAAACAAGAAAGCATATTTTCCATTTATTCTCGTACCTTTGTCATACGATTAAATATGCTATCATAATGAAGAACTTTATCAAGGGATTCCGGTTTACCCCCTCTAATTATCCGGCAGAAGTAGAAGCAAAAATACAGAAATACAGAAAGCAAGGTTATAAACTTCCACCGCGCAAAGTACTCCGTACTCCCGAGCAACTGGAAGGTATCCGGGAAAGTGCCAAGATCAATACTGCACTGCTGGACTATATTTCAGAGAATATCCGGGAAGGCATGTCCACCGAAGAAATTGATGTGCTAGTGTATGATTTCACTACCAGTCACGGTGCCATCCCTGCCCCACTCAACTACGAAGGATTTCCCAAAAGTGTTTGCACCAGCATCAACGATGTAGTGTGCCACGGAATACCCAATAAAAATGAGATTCTGAAAAGCGGAGATATTATCAATGTAGATGTTTCCACCATTTACAAAGGATATTTTTCCGATGCATCCCGTATGTTTATGATTGGAGACGTCAACCCTGATATGCAAAAGTTAGTACAGGTAACCAAAGAATGTATGGAAATAGGAATTGCTGCCGCACAACCCTGGAAACAGCTGGGTGATGTAGGCGCCGCCATCCAGGAACATGCAGAAAAGAACGGATTCAGCGTAGTCCGTGATCTCTGCGGACATGGCGTAGGGATGCAATTCCATGAGGAACCGGACGTAGAACATTTCGGACGCCGGGGCACAGGCATGATGATCGTGCCGGGCATGACCTTCACCATCGAACCCATGATTAATATGGGAACCTACGAAGTGTTTGTAGACGATGCCGACGGATGGACCGTCTGCACCGACGACGGACTGCCTTCCGCCCAATGGGAAAATATGATTCTGATTACTGAAACCGGAAACGAAATTCTGACATATTAATGGAACTGATTCTACTTATTGTTATTGCCGTGTTAATGATAGTCCTACTTGTATTATCACTAACCAAAGGCAACAATCAAACTCAAGCAGAACAATTACAAATAGCCTTGCGCCAGCAAATGCAGGAAAACCGGGAAGAACTGAACCGCAGCATCCGGGAACTTCGCATGGAAATGACGCAAACGCTGAACCAGAATATGCAACAGCTCCAAGATGTTCTGCACAAGAATATGATGACTACCGGAGAACTGCAACGACAGAAATTCGACATGATGGCCCGCCAGCAGGAAGCATTACTGAAATCCACCGAGAAACGACTGGATGATATGCGCCTGATGGTGGAAGAAAAGCTTCAGAAAACCCTGAATGAACGTATCGGCCAATCATTCGAAATCGTCCGTTCGCAACTTGAGAACGTGCAAAAAGGACTGGGAGAAATGAAATCTCTCGCCCAAGATGTCGGCGGACTAAAAAAGGTATTGAGCAACGTAAAGATGAGAGGAACGTTCGGCGAAGTCCAACTGGGTGCACTCTTAGAACAAATGATGAGCCCCGAACAGTACGATGCCAATGTCAAAACCAAAAAGAGCGGAACCGAATTTGTAGAATTTGCCATCAAGCTTCCGGGAAAAGATGACGCCAACAGCACCGTCTACCTCCCCATCGACGCTAAATTTCCGAAAGATGTATACGAACAATATTATGACGCATTCGAAGCGGGAGACGCAGCATTGATGGAATCGTCCGGCAAGCAATTGGAAAATACAATCAAAAAGATGGCAAAAGACATCCATGATAAATATGTAGACCCGCCTTTTACCACAGATTTTGCCATCATGTTCCTCCCGTTTGAAAGCATATATGCCGAAGTAATCCGACGTACCAGTCTCATCGAAACACTCCAAAAGGAGTATAAGATTGTAGTTACAGGTCCGACAACATTAGGCGCCATCCTCAATAGTCTTCAGATGGGATTCCGCACGCTTGCTATCCAAAAACGTACCGGAGAAGTCTGGACCGTATTGGGAGCTGTCAAAACAGAATTCAGTAAATTCGGAGGATTACTTGAAAAAGTACAAAAGAACTTGCAAAGCGCCGGTGACCAACTCGAAGAAGTCATGGGAAAACGAACACGTGCCATCGAACGCAAACTGCGGCAAGTGGAACAGTTGCCACACGAAGAAAGTCAAAAGATTCTACCGATCGACGGAATGGAAGACGAATTTGTAGACGAACCATAATTTTCACCACAGATTACACAGATTAACACAGATTTTAATATAAATGGGTTATTAACCAAGAAAATGCGTCAAAACCCTTAAAAGCCTATTTTTTAGATGCGTCTAAAAAATAACAGATTGACAGGTCAATTTACTTTTGAAACACCCTCTTACTTTATGAAGAAAATCTGTGTTAATCTGTGTAATCTGTGGTGAATGAACTCCGTTTTGTATTAATCTGTGGTGATTTTTTCAGTCAGTATAACTCCGCAAAGCCAAATTCTTCACCCAAAGAACGAAGATACCCGTCAGAATCAGATTCAATACCAGAGTAAGCACTGAAATAACCAATGCCGGGCCACCCAAGTTATATCCCAATGCAATGAAAATGATTCCGGCCCCTACCTCACCACGGGTAAACATACCGATGGAAAGAGCCAGTCGCTCACTTAATTTCCGATCACGATAGAAGAACATCGGACAAAGCTTTCCTATATTCGACAATAAAGAGACAATCACCACATGAAACATAATCATTCCCCACGACATCATCTCCTGTGATCCCGTTACAGAATAAGAACCTACATGAGTCTCCGCAAAGTTCACTCCGATAAAATGCGGCATACTCATTCCCACCAGGAACATGAAGAAAAATGAAATCCCGGTAGCCACCTTTCGTTCCACAGGTGTGTCATGTTCCTTATGTTTCATAATCATACCCAGAACAAATGCCGGCAACAGGACTTCAATATGAATACTTCCCTCGTCCCCATACAATTCTTTACTCCCCAGATACAGTATTTGAGTAGCCAGAAATATAATCACTGAATAAAAGAGGATAGCCTTCCAATCCTGACGCCAATCATACTTATTCAATCTTTGCCAGCCGATCGACAATAACAAGAACACAATCACCACCACAATAATCAACTGCCAGCGCAGTCCGATCATCATAATCTGAAGAGGAATCATTAAAAGAATCGTATCCAAGTCATCGAAAATTGCCAATACCTGTATCTTCTTATAAATCCAACTGGACTTCAGTCCGATAGCCGCCAACATCGTAAACAGAATACCGGCTGATGTAGGTGCAGCAAAACGGCTTAACAATAAATTCTCCTTCCATGCTTCCCAACTATTCCAAAACTCGGGCGGAAGCAAAATAAACACATAATAAATAGCAATCATAAACCATGGTAAAGCAGCCGTAGCCATGGCTATAAAATAATCTTGAGCGTAACTTTTCCACCGTGTTTTATCAAGGACGAACTCACGGCCTACATTAATCATTATAAAACTAAGGCATACATAGAGTAGTACATTCGATATGGATTTAACAGCTCCATACCCATCTCCTGCCATCATCGGCAAGAATTGCGAAACCACGAGCCCCAACATCAGGAAGCCCGAAAAAGACAGAACTTTTCTCATATTTATAGTTGTTTGTTGCTAAAAAGTAATTGCCAAGGAAAGCTCTGCAGACAGAAGGCAATCACCTGGTGTATTAAAAACTAACCGCAAGTCAATTTGTTCAGAACAGATCTCTGAAAAATTGCTTGCGGCAGTATTTTTAATCCAGCTTCAGTACGGCGAGGAAGGCTTTTTGCGGCACTTCCACGTTACCGATTTGTTTCATTCGTTTTTTACCTTTTTTCTGCTTTTCAAGCAGTTTACGTTTACGGCTCACGTCACCACCATAACACTTCGCTGTCACATCCTTACGAACAGCCTTAATCGTTTCACGGGAAATAATCTTAGCCCCGATAGCTGCCTGAATGGCAATATCAAACTGCTGGCGCGGAATAAGCTCTTTCAGCTTCTCACACATCCGGCGTCCCATATCGTAAGCATTGTCAATATGTGTCAAAGTAGAAAGTGCATCCACAGGCTCACCGTTCAACAAAATATCCAGCTTCACCAGCTTCGAAGTACGGAAACCATTCGGATGATAATCAAACGATGCATACCCTTTAGAAATACTCTTCAACTTATCATAAAAGTCAATCACAATTTCTCCCAAAGGCATATTGTAATAGATTTCCACCCGGTTACCGGAGATATATTCCTGTTTAATCAATTCACCACGCTTACCCAGACAAAGTGTCATAATCGAACCGATATAATCAGTCGTTGTAATAATAGATGCTTTGATATACGGTTCCTCGATATGGTCAATCATCGTCGGGTCAGGCATACCACCGGGGTTGTGCACCTCCTTCATATTGCCCTGCTTATCATATATATGGTAGGACACGTTCGGTACCGTAGTAATCACATTCATGTCAAACTCACGGTCCAGACGCTCCTGCACAATCTCCATGTGGAGCAATCCGAGGAAACCACAACGGAAACCAAAACCCAAAGCCAATGAAGACTCCGGTTGGAAAGTCAACGACGCATCATTCAGCTGCAACTTTTCCAAAGACGCGCGAAGATCTTCAAAATCTTCCGCCTCAATCGGGTACACTCCGGCAAACACCATCGGCTTCACCTCCTCAAACCCGGCAATAGCCTTGTCACACGGACGGGCAATATGTGTAATGGTATCTCCCACCTTCACCTCTTTGGAAGTTTTGATACCGGAAATTATATATCCTACATCCCCCGTACGAAGTTCGTTACGAGGCACCATATCCATTTTCAACACCCCTATTTCATCGGCATCATACTCTTTTCCCGTATTGAAAAACTTCACCTTGTCGCCCTTGCGAATCGTGCCGTTTTCAATCTTGAAATAAGCTATAATTCCACGGAAAGAGTTGAATACAGAGTCGAAAATCAAAGCCTGCAACGGCGCCTCTTCATTCCCTTCGGGATGAGGAATACGTTCAATCACAGCAGCCAGTATCTCTTCCACTCCCATACCCGTTTTACCGGATGCACGGATTACCTCCTCGCGCTTGCAACCCAACAGTTCAACGATTTCGTCCTCCACTTCTTCGGGATTGGCGCTCGCCATATCGCATTTATTGATAACCGGAATAATCTCAAGGTCGTGTTCAATGGCCATATACAGATTCGAGATCGTCTGCGCCTGCACTCCCTGCGAAGCATCGACAATCAGCAATGCCCCTTCACATGCAGCGATAGAACGTGACACCTCATACGAAAAGTCCACGTGTCCCGGAGTATCAATCAGGTTAAGGACATACTTCTCCCCCTGATAAGTATATTCCATCTGGATCGCATGGCTCTTGATAGTGATCCCTCTTTCTTTTTCCAGATCCATATTATCAAGCATCTGCCCTGAAGTCACCTGAATGGTGTTAGTAAACTCCAACAGACGGTCGGCCAACGTTGACTTACCGTGGTCAATATGAGCAATAATGCAAAAGTTGCGAATATTCTTCATTCTGAATTCTTATTATTTTAGCTTTTTGGTGTGCAAAGATACGTAAATGGCGGAATAAAAAAAAATGCGTTGATAACATTATGATCATGTACCAACGCATTTTTTTATTGCTTAAGTGAGTTACTCGCTTAGATCAATTTGATGAAGAGTTCACCTTCAACTTCTTCCACAGAGACTTTGTCTTCTCTCAATAACCAGCCAAGGCCGAGAAACAGATCTTTGTCAACCAATTTAGTTGCTTTTTTAAGCTGCTTGGCAGTCATTCCTTCTGTTTCGTTCAGTGCATTCCAGATAGTACCTGCAATTACACCAGCTTTTTCTTTCAACATTTGCTTTGCAATTTTAGTTAGACATGCTTAGAATCATCCGGTCAAAAAGACTTTCAGATTTTATTTCGGGGACAAAGATAGTTATTTTTATGTTATATAACACTTTATTGAGCACTTTTTTATCGTTTTTGTAATAAAAAAGCATTTTTTCTTTCATTTAGGATGCTTTTCGAGATATTCAGACCAAATTCTTGCCGCTTCTTCCACCATTTTAGCGCAAGGACGCTTGCTATAATATTGAGCAGTACGCTCTTCCGGAATCGTTGAAACGGGATCTTTTTTCTTTAATCCCAACAATTCGCCACAAATCAGCGAGCCGTTACGCTTCTTAAATTCAGCCGCCAGTTCTTGCACCACCGCATAATTGGCAGCTTTTCCTTCCCGGTCTGTCGCTTCCGTAGCGCCGGTTTCCAAGCCCGCCACCAAAAACATGCCGCAGGCAGCTCCACACGTTTCACGCATTCGTCCTATCCCCCCGCCAAAGGAAGCACCCATACGCAACGCCTGTTCCTGTGTAAATCCATACATATCCGCAAAGGCCGCTACTACCGACTGTGAACAGTTATATCCGCTCTTAAAAAGCTCCACTGCTTTCTGTATTCTATCTTCCATAAACTATTTTGCATTTTTATTTCGCACAAAAATATAAAAAAGTATCTTTGCATCAGATAGGGCGTAAAGATTAAAATCAAAAAAAAGAAAATATGAACAAAACTATTTCATATAAAGAATCGACAGCCATTGCCATTCAAGCTATGATAAGCGCAGCCAGAAAGGATGAATATGCTGACAGGAAAAGAAAAAGTGGTTTTCCCCAAAACAGAAAGAAACGTGATGTCACTCTCAAAGATGTACGTGAATGGAACAAGAGAAGAAATTATAAAGAGGATGCAGGAATAGCCGTCAATGCAATGATGGCGTCAGCTATCAACGACCCCTATGTGGACCTGAATCCACCCTCCAAATTCTAAGAGATAAAACAATGGCTACAACATTCGATATTCAACTCCCTCATTACTCGCGTGGATTTCATTTAATCACGCGTGATATCATTTCACAACTACCAGCACTTCCCGAAAGTGGCCTGCTGGTAATCTTTATCAAACACACCTCTGCCGGACTAACTATCAACGAAAATGCAGACCCGGACGTACGGCATGACTTCCAGACATTCTTTAATAAACTGGTTCCCGACGGTGCCCCCTATTTCATCCATACCCTCGAAGGCCCCGACGATATGAGCGCCCATATAAAAGCCTCCCTGATAGGAAGCTCGGTCACTATCCCCATCAAGAATCACCGCCTGAACCTGGGAACATGGCAAGGTGTCTACCTCTGCGAATTTCGCGACGGAGGAGACACCCGTAAATTGAGTATTACTATCCTATAATATTTCCAACGCCATCGGACAATGATCGGAATGTACGGCCTCATTCAGGATATACGCACGTTTCAACAGCGGGCGTACCGGCTCACTAACCATGCAATAGTCAATTCTCCAACCCTTATTTTTGGCACGCGAATTAAAACGATAGCTCCACCAGGTATATTCCTGTTTTTCGGGACAAAGCGTACGGAAAGAATCCACATACCCCGCAGACAGGAAACGTGTCATCCACTCCCGTTCTTCAGGAAGGAAACCACTGTTTGTTGCATTCCGGACAGGATCATGAATGTCGATCGGCTCATGGCAGATATTATAATCACCACAAAGAATCAAATTGGGACGGGACTTCTGCAACTCCATCACATACTTTTGAAAATCTTCCAGCCACACCATTTTAAAAGCCTGGCGTTCGTCCCCGCTCGTCCCCGAAGGGTGATAAACACTGACTACCGATAAGTCTCCGAAATCCGCCCGGATAAAACGTCCTTCATTATCATAAGCCTCCATTCCCATCCCATATTCCACATGGTCCGGTTCCTGCTTGGTAAGTATGGCCACTCCACTGTATCCTTTCTTCTGCGCCGAATACAAATAAGACTTGTAACCCAACGCTTCAAACACCTCTCCCGGATACTGGTCCGGTTGCAGTTTCGTCTCTTGCAGACAAAGAATATCAGGATTCTCCTGCGCCAGCCATTCCGGCAAACCTTTAGATACGGCGGCACGTAGTCCGTTCACATTATAAGTAATAATCTTCATCGATCTATATGTATTGATTTATATTCATTTTATGAAAACAAAAGCATGATATTCAGTACCGAAACAATAATGGCAATCGAATACAACACAAACGTGCTCCAACGACTATTGACATAATCTCCCATCACCTTTCGGGAAGACGTCAGTCCCACCTGCAAAAATACCGTGAAAGGTAATTGAATACTAAGTATCATCTGCGAAATAATCAATCCTTTGAAAGGATCTCCAATAAAGAAAATCAGCAATAAGGCAATTCCCAGAGATAAAAGGACTCCGACCTGCGAGTGGCTGTCTTTGATATGATACGATTCACCGAAAATACCCGCAAAGATGGAACCTGCCGCCATTCCGCTCGTAATGGTGGATGAAATACCCGCCATCAGCAATGCCAGTGCAAATACGATGGCAGCATTATTTCCCAACAAAGGTTCGAGCAATGACTTAGCCTGTTGCAGTTCCTCTACCTGAATACCGCTTTTAAAGAAAGTAGCGGCAGCCAGAAGAATCATGGCACTGTTAATCGCCCAGCCGACAATCATTGAGAAAAGAGTATCAAACAACTCATATTTCAAGACCTTCTTAATAGAAGCATCATCTTTCTTATTATATTCGTGACTCTGAATCACCTCCGAATGAAGAAACAGATTATGAGGCATCACTACCGCTCCCAACACACTCATGATAATCAGCATACTTCCTTTCGGAAAAGAAGGAGTCACCCACCCTGCTGTCGCAGCCGGCCAGTCTATTTCCACCAGAAACAGTTCGTAGATAAACGAAAGCCCGATAACAGAGACAAATGCAATGATGGAACGCTCTATCTTTTTATACGAATTAGTGAAAAGCATGATAGAGACAAAAAGCGTAGTCAACACAGCTCCCCATATAATAGGAATATCAAAGAGCATTTCCAACGCAATGGCACCTCCCAGAATTTCCGCTAAAGAAGTAGAAATCGACGCCAATACCGCCGTACCAAGAATAGGTCGCGACACCCATTTGGGAGTGTATTTAGTGGCCGCCTCCGAAAGGCAAAGCCCAGTAACGATCCCCAGATGGGCAACATTGTGCTGAAGCACAATCAGCATAATAGTGGACAATGTAACCACCCAAAGTAAGGAATAACCAAATTCGGAACCGGCGGCGAAGTTAGAAGCCCAGTTTCCCGGATCAATAAATCCTACCGTAACCAGAAGCCCCGGACCAATATATTTAAAAACATCCAGTCCACCCAGATAGCGTTTATGATCTTTGCGTTTTAAGTCCTGAAAAATATTCTTCATTTTTGCATAATAGTTTTAACCTTACAAATATACTTATAAATAACGAGTGAAGGTCAATTTTAGTTCAAAATACCGACAAGTAAGTAAACAACACCCGGATACTCCCCCTCTATGGATTCCCGCAAAAAAAGACCCTCGACAAAATAAATTGCCGAAGGTCTTGAAAAATATCAAATTTTACAAAAATAAAAGAAGTCGATTAATATCCCATCTCATGTAATGCACGACACAATTGGTCAGGACATGAAGTCGGTCTGCCACCACAATGCACTCCTTCAAGTTTTGCGATAACATCCGCTACCTTCATTCCTCTCACAAGGCGGGAAATACCTTGAAGGTTACCATTACATCCTCCCCAAAAAGCAACTTCTTTCACCACTCCATCTTCCACATTCAGTTCGATGTTGGTGCTGCAAGTTCCCTGGGTTCTATACACATATTCCATAAACCAGCCTCTTACTCTTCTTCTCCTTCCGGCTGCATATTGGTATAAACAGTCTGCACGTCGTCAAATTCTTCCAAACGTTCGATCATCTTATCCAATGTTTCGCGCTGTTCCGGAGTCACCTCTTTCATGTCGTTCGGAATATAAGTGAAGTCTCCACCGACATCTTCAAAGCCACACTCCTCCAGGTGTTTCTGAATAGCGGCATAGCTCTTGGGATTACCATAGATAGTGATTGTTCCCTCTTCATCATCCTCTTCGTATTCATCTTCCACATCATAATCGATCAGATCCAGAATCAGTTCTTCCATATCCAGTCCGTCTTTCTTCTTGAAAGTGAATACACATTTGTGGTCGAACAGGAACGCGAGAGATCCCATTGTACCGAGATTACCGCCAAACTTATTAAATACCGAACGAACGTCAGCCACCGTACGGGTTGTGTTATCTGTCAGCGTATCCACAAATACAGCAATACCGTGAGGACCGTATCCTTCGTAAGTCATGCTCTTGTAGTCGCTCTGGTCTTTACCCATTGCGTTTTTGATAGCACGTTCAATATTATCCTTCGGCATATTTTCACGCTTACAAGTAGCGATCACCGAACGCAAAGTCGGGTTATTTTCAGGTTCCGGACCGCCTGCCTTTACAGCTATCGCGATTTGTTTACCCAGTCTTGTAAATGTTTTAGCCATGTGGCCCCATCTTTTCAGTTTAGCGGCCTTTCTATATTCAAATGCTCTTCCCATTGGTTTATATTTTTAGATTGAAATTTTAAGTTTATCTAAGTTTGGCACCCAGCTTATCTTCCAAGTTCTTCACCAGTTTCGACATGATCTTATCAATCATCTTATCATTCAAAGTCTGGCTCTCATCCTGAAGCAGGAAGCTCACCGCATACGACTTCTTGCCTGCTTCCAGATTTTTACCTTCGTACACATCGAAGAGTTCCACTTCTTTCAGCAGCTTCTTCTCTGTTTCGTAAGCAATCTTTTCAATTTCGACAAACTGCACATTCTTGTCAAGCAACAATGCCAGGTCACGTTTCACAGCAGGGAACTTGGAGATTTCCTTGTAGCTGATCTTCACAGAACGGATAGCCTTCATCAGTTCCTTCCAGTTCAAGTCGGCAAAATACACTTCATTGTCAATATCAAATGCTTTCAACAGCTTCTTAGTCACGATACCGAAGGAAGCAAGACGCTTACCACCCTTCGTATTGATAGAAAGTGCGGCAGCAAAAATATCGTCCGTCAGATTACCGACAACCAGATTGTGCAAATCCAGTCCCAGACGCTTCAATATATTTTCTACATAAGCCTTCAATTCATATACCGAACTGTTCTCATCTGCATGTGCCCATGAATTGGAAACCTTCTTACCGGTTACCCACAAGCCCAAGTGATAATCTTCCGAGTAAGGAGCCAATACCTTCTCTTCATTCTTCTTGTCAGCATCGAAATGATAGCAATTACCGAATTCGAAGAACTTCAAATCAGCATTCTTACGATTTGCATTATGAGCAATACTTTCCAGTCCACCGAACAGCAAAGTCTGACGCATAGCGTTCAAATCCGCACTCAACGGATTCAATAACATCACTAGATGGTTGGACGGATAAGTCTCCATACCATCATAATAAGCAGCACGCGTCAATGAGTTGTTCAGGATCTCATTAAATCCGCAGCCCACCAATTGCTCTGCAATCAGGTTCTGCAATTTATTCGATTTATCATGTTCACCTTTGGTAGTCAGGCTGGAGTTCAGTGTAGTCGGGATTTCAACATTGTTATATCCGTAGATACGAAGAATATCTTCAATCACGTCACAATCACGCTGCACGTCTACACGATAAGGAGGAACAGCTAATGTCAGCCCTTCCGCCGTTTCATTAGTGATCTTCATTTCCAGGCTGGTCACAATGCTCTTGATTGTCTCTACCGGAATTACTTTTCCTACCAAAGAATGTACTTTCTCATAAGCCAGATCAACTATAAAATCGGGTGCAGGAGTAGTGAACACGTCTTTTATTTCAGAAGAAATCGTACCGCCAGCCAGTTCTTTAACCATCAAAGCAGCCAGTTTCAAGCAATATATCACACTGTTCGGATCGATACCGCGTTCGAAACGGAAAGAAGCATCCGTATTCAAGCCATGACGGCGGGCTGTCTTACGCACCCATGTAGGATGGAAATAAGCACTTTCAATGAATACATCTGTCGTAGCTTCCGTAGAACCGGAGTCCAGTCCGCCGAATACACCGGCAATACACATGGCCTCTTCCTTGTTACAAATCATCAGGTCGCGTTCGTTCAATTTACGTTCCACCTCATCCAGCGTAACGAACGGAGTTCCTTCCGGCATTGTCTTTACAATTACTTCATTGCCTTTTATCTTTCCGGCATCGAAGCAATGCAACGGCTGACCGAAAGCATGAACGATATAATTAGTAATATCCACTACATTATTAATAGGACGCACCCCGATCAGACGCAATTTGTTTTGCAGCCATTCCGGGCTTTCCTTCACAGTGACACCTTTCACCGTAACACCGGCATAATGCGGACAAGCTTCGCTGTTTTCCACCTTCACTTCAATATTCAAGTCATGGTTTTCCACTTTAAAGCCGTCTACCGACGGACGTTGCAAAGTAGCCTGTTTGCCGTTCTGAATCAGATAAGCGTACAAGTCACGAGCCACCCCATAGTGAGAGCAAGCATCCGCACGGTTAGGCGTGATGTCCACTTCAAGCACATAGTCGCTCTTGATATTATAATAATCCTTGGCAAGCGTACCCGGAACAGCATTTTCCGGCAATACGATAATACCTGCATGATCCGTACCGATACCGATTTCGTCTTCAGCACAAATCATACCAGTAGATTCCACCCCACGGATTTTTGATTTCTTGATGGTAAAACATTCGTCACCGTCATAAAGTTTCGTACCTAACGTAGCTACCACCACTTTCTGTCCGGCAGCCACATTCGGGGCACCACAAACAATCTGTACCGGTTCACCGTCTCCCAGATTGACAGTAGTAATATGCAAATGGTCAGAATTAGGATGTTCCGTGCAGGTCAGCACTTCACCGATCACCAGTCCTTCCAAACCACCTTTAATGGTTTGCACTTCTTCTACACCACCTGTTTCCAAGCCAATAGACGTCAACGCAGCAGCCGTTTCATCGGGCGTCAGGTCGAAGTTGACATACTCTTTCAGCCAGTTATAAGAGATATTCATATATTTAATTTTTTATTGTTTCTCAAAAAGATTTGCAAAGTTAATAAGATTTTTCGGTTGACCGAGAAGGATTTAAAAGAAAAATGCAAAAGGAGCGTCAGAATGGCAAAGGGCCATCTCCCGGTGCTCCGAATGGATTCTCCGTCTGCGGTGCAAAATCAGGTACGGGAGGAGGTACAGAACCAGCATTACCTGTATTCATTTTCGATCCTAACATAGCTCCTGCAGACTCGCCCGGCATCGGGATCACCATATCGTCCTCCGGATTAGAAAAACGGGTAAACTCACCCTTAAAGCGGAGCAGCACCTCTCCTACCGCACCGTTACGATGCTTGGCGATTACAATTTCCGCCATACCGCGCAAGTCATTACCACGATCATCCTGATAAATCTTATAGTATTCCGGACGGTGGATAAAGCACACCATATCGGCATCCTGCTCAATGGCTCCCGATTCACGAAGGTCACTCAACTGCGGTCGTTTACCGTCAATACCTTCACGACTTTCCACACCACGATTCAACTGTGACAGTGCGATGATCGGAATATTCAACTCTTTCGCCAGTCCTTTCAACGAACGGGAAATGGTACTCACTTCTTCCTGACGGCTACCAAACGCCATACCGCTCGCATTCATCAACTGAAGGTAGTCAATAATAATGATTCTCACCCCATGTTCACGCACCAGACGACGCGCTTTGGTTCGCAGTTCGAACACAGACAAAGACGGTGTATCATCCACGTAAAGCGGCGCATCCATCAGATTTTTCAGTTTATAGTCCAACTGTTGCCACTCATAACCCGCCAACTGTCCGCTCTTAATCTTTCCACTTTCAATTTCGCAGACATTGGAAATCAAACGGTTCACCAGCTGAACGTTACTCATTTCAAGAGAGAACAACGCCACCGGGTTCCGGTAATCCACCGCAATATTCTTAGCCATTGAAAGAACGAAAGCAGTCTTACCCATAGCAGGACGGGCAGCTATAATAATAAGGTCGGAATTCTGCCAACCCGAAGTCATCTTATCAAGTTTCGTGAAACCACTCTCCAGACCACTCAAACCATCGGTTCGAGCCGCAGCTTTCTGAATTAGTTTATAGGCTTCGTCAATCACCGGATTGATCTGCGTATAATCTTTTTTCATATTCTGCTGTGAGATCTCAAAAAGCTTACCTTCCGCTTCCTGCATCAAGTCGTCCACGTCCAGCGTTTCATCGAACGCTTTACTCTGAATATTGCTCGTGAACGTTATCAACTCACGCGCCAGCGATTTCTGTGCAATAATACGGGCATGGTATTCAATATGTGCGGATGAAGCCACCTTACTACTCAATTGAGTAATATAGAAGGGACCTCCCACCTCTTCCAAGTCTCCGCGTTTACTAAGTTGTTCCTTTACAGTCAGAATATCCACCGGTTTCTGGTTCACCGCAAGATCGACGATAGCAGAATAAATCAACTGATGCCGGCGTTCGTAAAATGATTCGGGACGAAGAATTTCACTCACCAATGAATAAGCGTCCTTTTCAATCATTAAAGCTCCCAAAACTGCTTCTTCCAGTTCAGGCGCCTGCGGCTGAATACGACCATAATCATTTACCGGTTGTATTTTAGTAGACTTTGAATTGCGGGTATTTCTTTTCTGTTCGGCCATCGAGATATTTACTATTTTACGATTTACTATTTATTATTTTACGACTGGACAGACTCTATTATCACATTTATCACGGAATTCTTCCAGTCGAGACGACAAAGATAGAATATAATCACGAAGAATGAATAAGGAAAAATGAAGATTTTAGTAACTTTGCTCCCGATTCACATTATCCAGCTATGATTAATTGTAATGTGAAGCACTGTAAATAGTAAATAGTAAAATAGTAAATAGAAATATGATTGCTTTTCCCAATATCAAAATAAACCTGGGACTTTCCATCACGGAAAAACGCCCGGACGGATACCACAATCTGGAAACAGTTTTCTATCCGGTGGCTCTGGAAGACGCACTGGAAATCCGTACCTCCCCTAACGCTGACCGAAAATTCACTCTCCACCAACATGGAATGGAAATAGCCGGTAACCCTGAAGACAATCTGGTAGTAAAAGCCTATTTATTGATGGATAAAGAATTTCATCTCCCTCCTATCGAAATCCACTTATACAAGCACATCCCTTCAGGAGCCGGACTGGGAGGAGGATCATCGGATGCCGCTTTCATGCTAAAGTTGCTCAACGATCATTATCAGCTGGGAGTATCCGAAGAACAATTGGAAGTATACGCTGCCACTTTGGGAGCAGACTGCGCTTTCTTTATCAAAAACAGACCGATATTTGCCGAGGGAATTGGAAACATCTTCTCCCCGGTCGAACTTTCATTAAACGGCTACCAAATCATGATTATAAAACCGAATGTTTTTGTTTCCACCCGGGAAGCCTTTTCAAACATTCATCCCCATCGTCCGAAATATCCGGTTAGGGAGGCAATCCAGCGTCCTGTACAAGAATGGAAGGATACGTTAATCAATGATTTCGAAGCAAGTGTATTCCCGCAACATCCCGTCATTGGAGAAATCAAAGAAGAACTCTATCATCAAGGAGCAATCTACGCATCCATGAGCGGCTCCGGCTCATCCGTATTCGGGCTGTTTGCTCCCGGATTCGTCTTACCGGAAATTGATTGGGGAACTGACGTATTCTGCTTCAAAGGTACATTAAACAAATAAATCTCACTAACAATTATGTTTTGACTATTTTTTCAAAATCCCAACATGGCAGCGGGGTGTATATTGAGTACCCGGCAAAGCAAGCGAGCTATTTTTAAAGTAGGTTCCGAGCGACCCGAAATATAATCATTCACGCGTGAAGGGCTAACCCCTATTTCACTGGCAAGCTGTTTTTGTGTCATCCCCTTTTCTTCAAGGGACAATTCTATCAATTCTGCTACGGTTGGTTTTTCTATAGGAAAATGTTCCTTCTCATACGCAATCACTATATCAGACATAACAGAAAGCTCCACCATGCTCTTGTCATTTGCAGGAGTGCTGTCGTCCACCAAAGGCAGAAGTTCTTCGACTCTTGCCAATGCAAATTCGTATTGTTCTTTCGTTATTTTAGTCATATCTATTATATTATATAGTTGAACAATCTATTTTATCATACTCTTTATGAGTTCCCACCCAACGGACAAAAATGTATCCCACCGTAAATTTAACAACCACTACCAGCCGATAGTTGTTCCCTCTGATATTAAAAACATAGTGTTGATTGCCCACATAATCAGTCGATAGAAAATCCGCTTTTATATCAGACAAATTCCGCCATTCTGCTTTTTCCGCTATATCATACCAACGTTCTAAAGCAACACGTGAATCTTCACACCCTTTCGTCTCGTAGAAATCTTTCAATTTCTTATGTGATACTACTCTCATATCTTATTCATTTGATACAAAATTACAAAATAATTTTGGATAACAAAAGAATTAGTGCTAAATATTTTATAAAACAGAACATCCATGCTGGGCGTACCAAAAAAACGGTACCACGACTCACGTCGTAGTACCGTCACAACACAAACACAAAATAAAACACGACAAAACTACTATGCAATCTTTCCTGTCTATGCCGGGGAGGCATAAGTACTATCTACGTATATTCACATACTCATAAACAGCTTCAGGTCGATTAGCATCAATTAAACAAATCGCATGCACGATTTGTTTAAACTTTTATGTTATTTAAAACAAGTTTCTCTTTTATTGAATCCCTCTTTCACGGAGTTTCAGCTGCCAGTTCCATGCAGAGCGTAAAGTATCTTCTAAAGTTTCTACGGCTTTCCAACCTAGCTCTTTATTAGCAAAATCCGGGTTAGCCCAAACTTTTTCAATGTCGCCTGCACGACGTCCGACAATCTGATAATTCAATTTTACGCCAGTGGCTTTTTCAAAGCCATTTATCAATTCCAATACAGAAACACCACGTCCTGTACCAATATTAAATACTTCTACTTTTTCTTTTTGTTTCTTTTCCAAGATACGACGGATAGCAATCACGTGTGCTTTAGCCAAGTCAACGACATTGATAAAGTCACGGATACAAGAACCGTCCGGTGTATCATAATCGTCACCAAACACGCTAAGTTTCTCACGGATACCGATGGCTGTCTGGGTCAGATATGGAATCAGGTTTTGAGGAACCCCGTTAGGCAGTTCACCCAGCAATGCAGTAGGATGCGCGCCAATCGGGTTGAAATAGCGCAACATGATCGCATTGATCGGAGCACCTGAAGCTACCGTATCACGAATAATCTCTTCATTGATCTGTTTGGTATTTCCATAAGGTGATTCCGCTTTCTTGATCGGAGCTTTTTCCGTTACCGGCAGCTCGTCCGGCTGACCGTATACTGTACAAGAAGAAGAGAACACAATACCTTCTACTCCATGTTTTGGCATCAGTTCGAGAAGGTTAATCAAAGAAACCAGGTTATTACGGTAGTAAAGCAACGGTTTTTGTACCGACTCTCCTACTGCTTTGCTAGCTGCAAAGTGAATGATTGCCTTAATTCCTTTATATTTTGCAAATACTGCATCCAGACCGGCAAAGTCCAAACAGTCCAGCTTTTCAAAAACTGGGCGAATACCGGAAACTTTCTCTATATTGTCAACAACGTCGGCACTTGAATTTGATAAATTATCGATGATGATTACTTCATATCCACTGTTTTGTAGTTCTACAACAGTATGAGACCCAATGTATCCTGTCCCGCCTGTTACTAAAATTCTTTCTTTCATATACTTTATAAAAAATGGTTAGTTTCTCGGCTTATTATTGTTTGAGTTACAAATGTATGGAAATAAAATGGAATTGCAATAATCTGCCACAAATTTATTTGCTGAAAAGTAATTAAGGTACGATTTGGTAGCATTTAGGTATAAAAAAAAATTGGAAACTCTAACCTGTATGTCGCCACACAGCAGAGCTTCCAATCCCCTATTTAATTATCAACTGTAAATCCTTACACCACGCCGGAGAATCCCATGAATGCCATAGCAAGCAAACCGGCGGTAATCAAAGCAATCGGAGTTCCTTGCATTCCTTTCGGAATTTTCACGAGGCTCATCTGTTCGCGCAATCCGGCAAAAAGCACCAGTGCCAGACCGAAGCCGATAGCCGTAGAGAATGCGTATACAACACCTGTCAGCAGGTCATAGTCTTTCTGAATCACCAGGATAGCGACACCAAGAATACAACAGTTCGTTGTAATCAGCGGCAAGAACACACCCAAAGCCTGATACAGGGCCGGAGACACCTTTTTCAGGATGATTTCCACCATCTGCACCAATCCGGCAATCACCAGGATGAATGTAATCGTCTGCAAGTATCCCAGTCCGAAAACATCCAGTACAAACTTCTGAATCAGGAAGGTGACGATGGTAGCGATGGTCAACACGAAAGCAACCGCAGCGCTCATACCCATCGCAGTTTCCACCTTCTTGGATACGCCCAGGAACGGACAGATACCCAGGAACTGCGACAACACGATGTTGTTTACAAAGATTGCCGAAATAAATATCAATATATATTCCATATTCTTTTCTTATTTAATTGAATTAGGCTTTCTTGAAACTGTTAATCAACGCAATGAGGTATCCCAAAGCGATGAAAGCGCCCGGAGCCAATACAAACACCAACATTCCATATTCTTCCGGCATGATGGTCAAATCGAAGATTTTACCGGTTCCCAAAAACTCGCGGACAGCACCCAGTAAAGTCAGGGCGATGGTAAATCCAAGCCCCATACCGATACCGTCGAACATAGAAGCAACTGCGTTATTCTTGGCAGCGAAGGCTTCGGCACGTCCCAGTACAATACAGTTCACTACAATCAACGGAATGAAAAGACCGAGTGTAGCATACAGCCCCGGCACGTAAGCCTGCATCACCATTTGAAGCAAGGTCACGAAGGATGCGATCACCACAATAAACGATGGGATACGCACCATGTCCGGAATCAGGTTCTTTATTAAAGAGATCACCACATTCGAGCAGATCAATACGAACATGGTAGCCAGTCCCATGCCCATACCATTGATAGCCGATGAAGTCGTACCCAATGTAGGACACATACCGAGCAGGAGTACAAACGTAGGATTCTCTTTGATAATCCCGTTCATCATTACTTTAAAGTTATTCATATCTGTCTCCTTTCTTATTTAGCACTGACTGAATCAGTTAGTTCAACTTTGATCGTAGCTCCCGTAGCAGCGTCAGCAGCATCTGCGTCCGCGCCTTTCGCTTTTTGAGAAGCACCGGTTACCCCGTTCACTTCCCCGCCTTCGGCCTTATAGGCCTGATAAGCAGCATTTACGGCATTAAGGAAAGCGCGTGAAGTAATGGTAGAAGCTGTGATGGCATCCACCGCTCCCCCATCTTTACTGACGGTCAACGGAGCTTCACCCGGATTCATACCCAAAATAGATTTCGTACTCTCTTCGTGAGATACTGCCTTTTCTCCTTTTGCAGGATCATACGCTCCGAACCATTTGTCGGCTTTAGAGCCCAATCCCGGAGTTTCCGTGTGAGCCAACAGAGAGTAGTTATAGATTTTTCCTTCGGCATTAAAGCCTACCAGCACTTTCAGTTCACCGCCAAATCCCATTGATTTAGCTTCAACAGCCGTACCTACAAGCTCTTCACCGTTCTTAGCCGGATAAACGATAAAGTCAACATTCTTCTTTCCGTCTTTCTCGCTGAAGATTGTATCGCTTTCCGCTACCGGATTATTGGTAAATTCGGGAAGAACCTTTTTCAAGGCCTCGTTCAGCGTCTTCGCATTCGCTTCGGCGATAGGGCCTTTTGTCAGTTCATTTACATAAGCCAGCAACGCAACGGAAATAGCAGTCACTCCCGTAAGTACCAGCAACATATTCTTTAAAGATGATTCTAACTTTTTCATTTCTTCTTCGCTACCTCCCCAAAGCGTTTTGGTTTACAATAGGTGTTAATCAGCGGAGTGAACGCATTCATAATCAGGATGGCGAACGACATACCTTCGGGATAGGCGCCGAACAGACGGATAACTACCGTCAGCAGACCGATACATACACCATAGATCAGCATCCCTTTCTTACTCATCGGAGAAGTCACATAGTCGGTTGCCATAAAGACAGCACCCAGCATCAGACCACCGGAAAGCAACTGCAATACCGGAGAAACGTATTTTTCCGGATCTGCCAGGTGCATGATGCCTGCAAAGACAAACACAGTAGCCAGGATAGACACAGGAATATGCCAGGTGATGATTTTCTTCCAGAGCATATAAACGAGTCCGATCAGTAGAGCCAGTGCACTCACTTCACCCAAGCATCCGCCATTCTGTCCGATCAGCAAGGTCAATGCGTCCGGAATCTGGCTTAAAGCGGCAGTGTCACCGTAAATGGCTTGCTTCATCAAGGCCAGCGGAGTGGCACCGGTGGTAGCATCCGTATAAGCGGTCAACTGTCCGACTACCGGCCAGCTGGTCATCTGCACCGGGAAAGAAAGCAGCAGGAATACGCGACCTGCCAATGCCGGGTTGAAAGGATTGCAGCCCAATCCGCCGAAAGACATCTTACCTACACCGATAGCAAACAGTGCACCGAGGATGATAATCCAGATAGGCAGGTTAGACGGTAAATTAAATGCCAGCAACACACCTGTGATGATGGCAGAGCCGTCGCAGATGGTAGTGGTCGGTTTCTTCATTAAATATTTTCCGATCGCCCATTCGAAGAACAAACAAGCCGCAACGGAAGTAGCCGTGACAATCAGGGCACCCAGTCCGAAGAAATAGAGAGACACCAGAAAAGCCGGAATCAGTGCAATCAGCACGCCATACATATTTTTCTGTACGCTGTCTCCGCCATGAACGTGGGGCGATAGTGATACGATTAATTTATTTTCCATATTCGTTATTTTTTAGCTTGACGTGCACGAATCATAGCTCCCACTTTGCCTTTACCCAGACGACAATAGTCGAGCAGCGGACGGTTGGCAGGACAAGTGAACTGGCAAGAGCCGCACTCGATGCAATCCATGATTCTTTCTTTTTCCATTGTTTCAAAATCTCCGTTTTCGGACAAAGCTCCGAGCAAGTACGGTTCCAGTCCCATCGGACAGGCACTCACGCACTTCGCACAACGGATACAGGTTTGAGCTTCACCACGTTTGGCTTCCTTCCGGTTCATAATCAGGATGCCGGAACTGCCCTTCGCAGTAGGAACCTCGATATTTACGAGCGCCTTACCCATCATCGGACCGCCACCGATCACCTTACCCGTATCTTCGGGCAAACCACCGCAAGCGTCAATCAACTGTTTCATCGGTGTACCGATACGGGCCAGGAAATTAGACGGCTTCGCAACCGACTTTCCCGTCACGGTAATCACCCGTTCAAACAACGGTTTATTCTTCTGCACAGCTTCATAAACGGCAAACGCCGTTCCCACGTTCTGCACGACTGCTCCCGTAGAGATAGGCAACGCACCGCTCGCCACCTGACGTTTGGTGATCGCATCGATCAGCTGCTTTTCACCTCCTTGCGGATATTTCACCTTCAAGGGAACGACTTCGATGCCTGCATAGCTGGAAGCTACTTTAGTCATCAGTTCGATAGCATCGGGCTTATTATTTTCGATTCCGATAAATGCCTTGTTCACTTTCACTGCTTTCATCAGGATAGAAACACCTACCATGATTTCTTCCGCGTGTTCCAGCATCAGCTGATGGTCGGCAGTCAAATAAGGTTCACATTCTACGGCATTGATAATCACACATTCAGCTTTAAAAGAAGGAGGAGGACAAAGTTTCACCTGTGTAGGGAAACAAGCACCACCCAGACCAACGATTCCGGCATCGGCAATTTTCTTCACGATCTCTTCTGCGGAAAGCTCACATTCCTTCACCAGTGTGGCGCTACGGTCGATTGTTTCTTCCCATTCGTCGCCTTCCACATCGATAAAGATAGCAGGTTTCGCATAACCGCTGGCATCGACAATAGTATCAATCTTCGCCACTTTACCACTGACCGAAGAGTGAATTGCTGCCGAAACAAAGCCGGCAGGTTCAGCAATCTTAGTGCCTACCTTTACCACATCCCCTTTCGCTACAACCGGTTTTGCAGGCGCACCAATGTGCTGCCCCAGCAAAATAACAGCCTTTGCAGGAACTTCCGCTGTGATAATAGGTTGATGTGCCGACAATTTATTTTCGTGTGGATGAACTCCACCAATTGAAAATGTCTTTAACATACAGTTCTGTATTTTATTCTGTTATTATTCTGTTACTTTCGGAGCTTCTGTAGCCTTTTCAGCAGGAGTTTCCACTTTTGCCGCCGGTGCAGGAGTTTCCACCGCTTCTTTAGAAACAGCAGCCGGTTTTGGAGCAGCCGGAGCTTCTTCTTTCGGTTTCCTCGGCGGGAAATTCAATTCGATAATGGTATTCTGCGGACAGACTTCCACACATTTCCGGCAAGATTTGCACTTGTGCGGATCGATGTAAGCCAAGTTGTTCTCCAACGTGATAGCTTCGAACGGACAAGTCTTCACGCATTTGCCACAGCCGATACAACTCACCGTACAAGCCTTGCGTGCCACAGCTCCCTTGTCTTTATTCACACAAGAGATATACACACGGCGTGATTTCTTTCCTTGCGGACGGATTTCGATGATCGCCTTCGGACAAGCCTTCACACAGGCACCGCAAGCGGTACATTTCGCTTCATCCACTTCCGGAAGTCCTGTTTCAGGATTCATGTGGATGGCATCGAACTGGCAGGCAGCCACACAGTCACCACACCCCAGACATCCGTAACTACAACCCGTTTCCCCACCATAGAGCGAAGCGGCAATAGCGCAACTCTTCGCACCGTCGTACTGATTAATACGCGGACGATTCATACACGTTCCGTTACATCTTACCACTGCTACCATCGGTTCAGCTTCTCCGGCTGCAAGCCCTAGGATATCAGCAATTTGTGCCATGACAGGCTGTCCGCCTACGGGGCAGAATTTACCATCCAGCGAACCGGCTTTGACGCAAGCGTCGGCAAAGCCGCTACAACCGGGATAGCCACATCCACCACAATTAGCCTGGGGAAGCACTTCTCCCACCTGGGCAATCCGCGGGTCTTCATACACGGCAAATTTCTTGGAAGCCACATAAAGAATAGCGGCCAGCACGAGCGCTATAGCTCCCAATGAAATCACTGCAATCAGAATCAAATTCATAATGTTTTTAGTTATTTATTGGTTTTATAGTAAATGAAAATTGTTGTTTGAGTCGCGTTTTGTTAAGCCATAAAACGAAATAATAAGGTATAAGGACAGCCAGAGAAAGAAGAGCTGCATACAGTTCATTCTCTATCAATGCCATCAAAAGAAACAACGAAAATATAAGAAGTACGAAAGGAAGTACGAAAGCCAACACTACCGCCATCATGCCCATCGACGTTTCGCCGACCACCATCACCTTCTCTCCCACCTGATAGGAAGAAGCTGCGGTATCTATGATATCTATGATTTTGTCCTTACTATCCGCCGAGGAACAATGCCCCTTTGCGCTACATGCCGCACAAGCCGATGTCTGGACAATCCTCACCGACAGATGAGAACCCTGTATGTTTTCCACAATACCTAGATGCTTTATAGTATTATTCGTCATTTTGCAAACTCCGCATTACAAATCGCGGCAAATTTAATCATTATTTGTGAACTACGAAGCATTCCTCAAACTTTTTCTACCTAATAAAATGTTATTTTTTGTGTTTTCGTTATCGCACACGGAAAAGGTATGGCTACCATTTGATATTTCCAAAAAATGACAAATAGACATCCTAAACAAAAAAATCCCGGCCGTTTTTATTTATTCAGCCGGGATTTTCTATCAATTATTTCACGGATTACTCCACTATCCTCTTCTTGTAGTAGCGCAGATACATTCTCACCAACGTATTCAAAATCAGTTCAATCTCCTCTTCGTTGTAGGCATTCAAACAGAGATTCATTACTTTTATATAATCGTTCAATGGGAGATTTAGCCCTTTTTTATGCCATTCAAAACATCATGTCCCATACCCAGGGTCTCGCATACATACTCATTTTTCAATTTCGCACGTTTAAGCAACTCATTAATATAAGCTCCCAAATCACTGCAACAAACCGTTTTCTTTTTCATCTTTGTTTTTTGTTGTTAAATACGCACTTTAATAATTAAATATTTTAACTTTTATCCTCACATATCAGGGTAGAGTCTATTTTGTTATTACTACCTTCATGCCGTGTTTTTGAAACACACTCATATTTTTTGCAAAAATAAACATTTTAACTTATAACAAAAAGAAAATGATGTCAAACAACTACAGAATGTCCTATTTTATGCCACCTATCGCTCCCATCAAAGACAAACAAGGCCGACTGATGACTCCTCCCACGCTTATCCCCTTCTGCGAAGTCTCCATCGAACAAGTTTTCCAAATGATTACTTGCAATGAGAATCTCAAAACCCTGACCGCACAAGTACGGAATGCCACAGATATACGAGCCGCCAAAGCATCATTGCTTCCGTATGTGACCCCTTGCGGCACATTCACCCGCCGTAGCTGTAAGGATTTCGTCTCCCCGTCTCATCTGGTGATAGTAGATGTGGACGGTCTCCACTCTTATCAGGAAGCAGTAGAAATGCGACGTATGCTCTATGATGATCCTCTCCTACAACCTGTACTCACCTTTATCAGCCCCAGCAGACTGGGTGTAAAGGCATTTGTTCCTTGCCATTATTCCTCCACGACAAATGATACAAAAAATATCACAGAAAACATGAGTTGGGCGATGCGGTACGTAGAGACGGCATACAATACGGTAACAGCGGTTTCTTCCGAAACGAAATCCAAAGTAGATTTCTCCGGCAAAGACCTCGTGAGATCCTGTTTCCTTAGTTACGACCCGGAAGCATTGTTCAGAACCAAGTAAACGAGAATAATTAAACATTATTTTATAAAAATCAAAACATGACCGATATTGAATCTTTATGCCGTCTCACCGAAGCAGTCGAAGCGGCAGGAGCGGACATTGCTCCCACCTATCTTGAATACGTACAATTGTCATTCGCCATCGCAACGGATTGCGGTGAAGCAGGACGTGACTTTTTCCATCGCCTGTGCCGGGTGTCTCCCAAGTATCAGCGCGAACATGCCGAACGGGTATTCTCCAACGCACTCCACACCCAACGTGGAGAAGTGCACTTGGGCACCGCTTTCCACCTGGCCGAAGCGACGGGAGTAAGCATCTGCATAGAAGAAATGCCCAAACATCCCACAGGTACAAAAGGTACAGCAGGTACAGCACGCAAATTTCCCCCACACACGGGCGCGTATAATAAGGTAGGGAATGACAATATCTCCGAAGAAAGAGAAGGGGAAGAAGAACTATTGCCGGGCAGTGAACCGCAACATCAATTGCCCACTTTTCCGAAAAACAACTGGCCGGAATTCTTGCAACGTATCATAAAAGCCGGGAGCAACCCAATACAACACGACATCATGTTATTGGGAGCGCTCACTGCCCTGGGTGCTTGTATGTCGCGCCACGTGCGATGCCTATATGGCGGCAAATACCATCACCCCAGCCTCCAATGTTTCGTAGTGGCTCCTTCGGCTTCCGGCAAAGGTATCCTTTCCTACATCCGCTTACTCGTTGAACCTATCCACGACGAAATCCGCAAAGAAGTGGCCATACAGATGAAAGCATACAAAAAAGAGAAAGCCGAGTATGATGCAATGGGAAAAGAACGAATCAAAAAGGAGGCTCCACAAATGCCCCCTAACAGGATGTTCCTCATTTCGGGCAACAACACCGGTACGGGTATCCTACAAAACATCATGGACTCCGACGGAACCGGACTTATCTGCGAAGCGGAAGCGGACACTCTTTCCACCGCCATCGGATCGGACCACGGTCATTGGAGCGATACCCTGCGCAAAGCGTTCGACCACGACCGCTTGTCCTACAACCGCCGCACCGACCAGGAATACCGGGAAGTGAAGAAAAGCTATCTTTCCGTCCTGATTTCGGGTACGCCGTCGCAGGTGCAAACTTTCATTCCGACGGCAGAAGACGGATCATACTCCCGCCAATTATATTATTACATGTGCGGAATCAGTAAATGGATCAGCCAATTTATGGACAACGAAATAGATTGGGAGGAGATATTCACCGCTATGGGACTGGAATGGAAAGAAAAGTTGAGCGTGATAAAATCGCACGGCATTCATACCCTACAACTCACGGATGAACAAAAAGAAGAAATCGACACCGTCTTTTCCGACTTGTTTGAACGCTCCAGTGTAGCTAATGGAAGGGAAATGTATAGTTTTGTGGCACGTCTGGCCGTCAATCTATGCAGAATCATGTCGGAAGTAGCTGTATTGCGTGCCCTCGAAAGCCCGCAGCCCTACGACTTCAAGACCTCCCCCACCTCTCCTTTCACACCGGACAAGGAGATTCCTGCGGACAACCGCAAAGATGACATCATCACTCGTTGGGATGTATCCATTTCACTGGAAGACTTTCATGCTGTGCTTAGTCTTGCGGCACCTCTCTACTGCCATGCCACGCATATTCTATCGTTCCTCCCCAGTACAGAAGTCAGCCATCGTCCTAATGCCGATCGTGATTATCTTTTCCAGAAACTGGGTGATGAATTTACTCGTACCCAGTTACTGGAAGAAGCAGTTGCCATGGGAATTAAAGAAAACACAGCCCTCACTTGGCTGAAACGGCTCACCAAACACGGAAAATTAATCAGTATGGACGGTAAAGGGTTGTATGCGCGTGCGTGTGTGTATGAGTGAACCGGAAAAAGTGTACCTACTGTACCCGTTTTATTTACGGATGCAGTAGTCATTTCAATTACCACATCCGTTTTGACTGAAACAATCGTTTGTCCTGCATAAAGCATCGCTTTAGGAGGTGTAAAGCTAAGCTTTAGACATCGTAAAGCGGTGCTTTATACACCATAAAGCGACGCTTTATTTAAGGCTCTCCTAAAGCATCCACAATGACTCTCACCTCCAACGGTGTGAATGAGCGTCGCTTTGATTCGTAGCCTAAGTCGTACAGGCGTTGCAGAAGTCCGGGACACAAAGAGATCCATTTCTTCATTTTTCGATAGGCAGCGATGTCAGTTAGTTGTGGAGAATAGAGTTGCGCCAGTTCCATGCGCCCGTAAGCACGTATCTTAAATTCACTCATGATGGATATATTTCTGATTTACTGTTACAAAAATAACAAAAAACGACTATATAACCAACGTTTTTCCTTTGAATAACCGACTATAATGACAAATAACCGACCGCTACCATACACAACCGTGCACAGCTGATTTCCGGGAGATCCGGAGTAGTATTTTTGTATCGTCGAAAGGGAAAAGAATCCCCGGACAATATGTTTAACCCTTTAATTTATTGTTTTATGATTCGTTACAAAATTTATCAGAACCAGCAGAAGAAAGGCTTGAATGCGGGTAAGTGGTTCGCCCGTGCAGTAAGCGACGAGACGTTTGATTTGGCAAAGCTTGCCGAACATATGTCGAAGCACAATTCACCGTATTCCGGTGGTGTCATCAAAGGTGTGCTTTCGGATATGGTAGATTGCATCAAGGAATTGTTGCTAGACGGCAAGTGTGTGAAAATTGATGATCTTGCCATTTTTGGTGTGGGTATTCGCAGTAAGGCAGCCGATACGCTGGAAGAGTTCTCGTTGGAGAAGAATATTAGCGGCATGCGTCTGAAAGCCCGTGCCACCGGTAATCTGTCGACCAATAATCTGAAACTCGATAGCCAGTTGAAGCAGCAGGCGGAATATCAGAAACCGACAACTGCCGGAGGAGGTTCTGACTCGGGTGACAACCCTGATCCGAAACCGGATGGAGGTGGCGAGGCGCCTGACCCGGCTGCCTAAAAGATTCACCACAGACTACACAGATTTCCACAGATTATATTGAATTGGTAGTTGCTAAAGTAGTCGATTATTTATCTGTGTGAGTCTGTGTAGATCTGTGGTAAACCTATGGTAAACCTACAGTAAATCTGTGGTAAATCTGTGGTAAAAGAAAACTATTATTAATTTATTTAAAACCTGTTATTGTATGAGTAAATCATCATCTCCCCGCTCTGTATGGAGCTTAGTCCTCAAAATCATTATCACTGTAGCCACCGCCATCGGAGGTGTGTTCGGAATACAAAGTTGCATGTAATCCCATGCGGACTATTACATTAATTATCATTCATTGCAGTGCCACGCCGGAAGGAAAGTCCCTTTCGGCGGAGGCTTGCCGACAGGATCATATCTTGCACCGTGGTTTCCGTGATATTGGCTATCATTTTTACATTACTCGCGACGGGGAGATCCACCGAGGACGTGCGTTAGAAAAGGTCGGGGCACACTGCCGTAATCATAATACCCATTCGGTTGGTGTTTGTTATGAAGGAGGACTGGATGCGAACGGAAAACCGAAAGATACGCGTACACTGGAACAAAAAGGAGCTTTGCTTGCTTTGTTGAGGGAGTTGAAAAGGCAATATCCGAAAGCACTGGTCGTGGGACACCGGGACTTGAATCCAATGAAAGGATGTCCGTGCTTTGATGCGGTGAAAGAGTATTCCCAAATAATTTCTTATCAAAAATAGCTCCTTTTAGATTTCCACCACAGCTTATTGTATAAAAAAATATCAACGATCTTCACAGACAGTTGGTATTTTTGGAAATCATATTAGTGTTAACACTAATATGAAGAGCGAGATTAGGACAATACCACTATATTGCTCCTAATCTACTAAATGTAGGGATTTATGTTTGTCACATGAATCTAGGGACCTACATTTTTCCATCTCATTGTAAATATTCAATTATAACATAACGTATTAAAAAGCACTTTCAGTACTTCCTATTCATTCCATCTGTTTTTCATCGTTTAACGAGCATAAGCTCCATCTTTAGCCTCAAAGATGACAGATGGTTCAATCACTTCCACAGTATGCCATGCACCCTTAGGTATCTGACAACCATACTTGGTTTCTGTAGGATTGAGATGGATACGCTGTACTTCTCGATACTCAACCTTACGAGCTACATCTTGTACATTTACCCCCTTCTGAAAATCATCCGTATCCTTCTCATACGAAACTACTTCCTCATAAATTACTTCGTCCAACTTACCACACAGGCAGATTACTGTTTCGGTAGTATCTTCATGTCGATGGATAGGCACCTTAGTTTCTGGCAACAATGCGTTTAGCATACGTTGACTGGTATCGGCAGATGAAGTGCGTAGGTCGAAGTTCTGACGTAAACGTGGATTCTCTTTAGCTTCTGCAAAGAGAGCTTCAAGTAATTGTTTATTTATTTCCATACTATACATTCAATTATTGAGCATCTTCTTTACCTTTCTAGGAACAAAGAGGTAAGAACAAAACGCCCATAGACCTCTCATAAACTCCATAAACCACACATTAATATCTTCTCAGTACAACTTGAAATGCTTCAGCATACTTACATCCCCACTGACTGCCTCGCATTGCCGCTAATCCCTCAATATATTCATTGCTACGAGGATGAGGGTAAGGTCGCATAACACCACGGTACATTGCCAACGCCTTGCACTTGGCTTCCACACCTTCCATACCCACCTCAACATAACAGTTAGGACGAAACAAGTTCATGGCATCATTGATAGCCCATTCACTACATGAAGGCACTTCCATATACCAAAATTCTTTCACCGGCTTCACACTTGGCTGACGTTGGAACAAACGGATAGCTTCCTGACAAGCCATTGAAGTCTGCAAATGATCATTGTTGGTATCAGCTGGATGATGAGTAATAATAATATCTGGTTCACTTTCACGAATAGCACTCTCGATGAACTGTACCAACTTCAAATGAGGCACTGTGTTCATCTCAATATTCGGGAACGTTGCTTCATACTTTTTACTTACACCGATAAAGTTTGTAGCTGCATCCGTATCGTCTTCCAATTCAGCATCAGAAGGACGGAACGCACGAGCCTTTGCCTCTGTACACATTATTGCCACATTGACTTCATCACCTCCATGTGACCATTTCCACATAGACGCACCTGCCCCCAGGACTTCGTCATCGGGATGTGCTACTACTAATAAATATTTCATTGCATTTGTTTTTATTTTATTTTTCTCTGCTTACGCCAAACTCTAACACCATTGATCATCATTCATCTGATCGGTACTGTATTCGTTCATTTATCCATTGTCATCTTTGCATCCTCAACAAACTCATTCAATATCCAAGTGCATTCTTTACCACACACTGCATAGAGTATGCAAACGACAGTATATACTATCATCTTTAAATCGTAGAATATGCCAGCCTTTTGGACATACGTATATTCTAATTCACGACGTGTAGGATATACCTTTTCCATATACTCTTTCTCATCTGTGATCTGATCACCATAGATAAAGTCATAAAGTGCTGCCGGTCCGCTCAATCCTACCGACACTTTTGCCGCCTCATTCCATTTTCCATAACGAAACATCTCAAATTGGTCCTGTGCTACCGGACGTGGTCCAATTATCGACATAGTGCCATTTAAAATATTCAACAACTGTGGTAACTCGTCAATCTTCACCTTGCGGATAAAATGACCGAACGGAAATATACGATCTTCGTCAGGTCTTAAAGAAGCCTCTGTAACAGCTTTTGCCACTCGCATAGAACGAAATTTATACATTTTGAATGGTTTGTTATTCTTACCTATACGACGAGCTGTATAGAATACTGGTCCCCAGTCGGAAATCAAGATTCCGATAATGCCGACTATCCATAAAGGTGATGTACCAATGATGCCTATCAAGGCACAGATAAAATCAAATATCCGCTTGATTACTTTGTAAAACATTATACCATTTATATATCTTTGTTATATTCAATAAGTTAAAGTAGCAGCTATATGTGCAACCAAATTATAATTATCGTTTTCCTTTGTCGTATAAAAAATACTTATTTTCTTTTGCCATTACTTCATGTTTTTCCTTGCCTCTACGTCTTTTAAGCTCTCCTCAAATTTTACTACTTGATACTCAAAATCATAGGTACTAATTTTCTGATCATAGCACGAGTCTGCAAACATCTTACAAATAGATTTGAGAAAGAAACTTCCCAACCAAACTAATGGATTGATTCCCACTGTAATCCATACTTTCTTGTTATATTTTTTAGCAAAATAACGAACTATCTCTACGGTATCTGCATATTCCTTGTTCTGAGGATGGAATATACCACTCAATTCACGAAGAATTACCTGACGAACTAACTCTGCCAGATTGTATACATGAATCATACTTCGCTTATTATGCCAAGCAGGGAAAATTGGAGTCTTTGTTGCCAACCAGGCCAACCGAGGTAAGTTGCCCTTATTACCTAAGCCATAGATCATACAAGGACGAAGTAATGCTACCTTAAAACTGGATGACTCAAGTTTCCTCAAACCATTCTCTGCTTGAAGTTTACTATCTCCATAGAAATCATTAGGATGTGGTTTTGTGTTTTCTGTTATCACATCCCCTTTCAGGCTCTTGCTCGCATGATATACAATCTTTGAACTCATAAAGATGAACTGCTTCACCCCATGTTTCTTTGCCCACTTTGCAATCTCTATAGTCAAATCCCGATTTACCTTATAGTACAACGAAGCCATTTTAGGCTTAGGATCCACATGTGCAATACCGGCTACATGGAACACTACATCATATTTCGCAAAGTCAGCCTTCTTCCAAGCCTCATTCATGGTATCCACAGTCTCTACAATAAACTCATCCGGAGTCTGCAATAGCCATTTCTCCACATTCACACCAACAAAACTGTTGGCACCTGTAATCAATACCCTTTTCATTTTTTATGTAGCTGTTTTTTGCAGAATACCTAAATCTGCTGAAACTTATTGAGATTTTTTTGAAACATACTTAGGATCATCCTTAGGAAATTCTTTTACCACTTTAGCAGGACATCCCAACGCTAATGTCCAAGCTGGAATGTCCTTAGTCACCATAGCACCGGCACCAACAACAGCACCTTCACCTACAGTCACACCTGGCATCACAATACAACCAGTCCCTATAGCGCAATTCTTGCACAAATGAATTTTGCCATATTTATAAGGCATCATGCCATAAGTCATTCCCTGTTTATATTCTGCAAGTTCCTTCTTATGACAAAGTAAACGACAATCACCTGCAATGTGCACACCATCCTCTATCTCAATCAAATCAGAATGGTTCAAGTCTACACGAACATAGTCACCAATGAACACATCTTTTCCCACCTTTGCTCCCAGTTTACGAAGAATCGCAGGTCTAAGTTTTCTAGGATTAAATGGTTCTAAAATTGCCCAATTCATTGCATTAATTATTAGACGATGATACCAATTTATAAAAAACTGTTTTAATACCTTCCATAGACTTACATCTCCATAATCCTCTATTGGATATTTAAAGCCCAATAGACAAAGAATTTTATATGTCAAAGTTGTTTTCATATATGATTAGATTTCATAATACTTCTATCTTGCCAACTTTCTTCACTTAAAAATCCAGCATAATTATAACATTTACTTTTTTATCAATTCACTCAAAAAGTCAATATAGTCCTTTGCTATTTTGGGCCAAGAAAACAACCTTTCGCATCGTTCACGATTAACTTTTTTTTGCCATTCGTAATTTTCAAAATTAGTATATAAACGGTCTAGGGCATAAGTTATATCTTCTGCATTTTCTTTTTTCACCCAAATCCCAGAATCACCTAAAGCTTCTTTGTTAGCAGTAATATCTGAAGCTATACAAACTTTACCATAACTCATTCCTTCTAATAAAGAAATTGGTAGACCTTCCATTGAAGAAGGTAAACAAAATACCCATGCGTTACGGAGTATCGTATCTTTGTCTGCATCAAATATTGCTCCTGTAAAAATAATATTTGGATCGTCCTTTGCCAACATATGCAAATAATTGCCATATGATGATCTAGGGGCAGCACATCCACAAATAACCAACTGTTTATCACCATGTTGACTATTCATAAAACCTTTTATCAAATAATCAGGATTCTTATCTTGAACAAGTCGTCCCATAAAAACAATATAATTATTAGGAATAATGCCAAAACGTTCCAACACATCGCTTTTAGACGTTTCCTGTGGAATATTTACAGCACATGTAATAGTACGGCAATCTTTATGAAAATGTTCGCGTATAAAATCTGTTTGTTCTTGCGAAACCGCTGTTAAATACTTATTGATTTTACAATCAAAATAGAATTTTTTTCTCAAAATATTACGTTTACGCAATGAATATTTTGTCCTATTAAACTCCAATCCGTGATTCTGCATAAGAGAAACCCTACCAAACAATCTTGGCCATATAGAACTAATCAGTGCTGGAGCACCGCAATTATAATGGAATACCTGTATATCTTTCTCTTTGAAAAGTCCCATTATTGTAGATTTGAATCCCAATAATATTTTTGTAAGAGCTGCATTCCTAAATGACTTTTGATGAACTACCTTAAAACCATTCACCCATTCTTCTCCATTATGATCACTCTCTTGATATACGATAGGTTCGTGCCCCATCTTAACTAATTCTGTAGCAAGATTATACATATATGTTGCGATACCATCTGGATGGTAAAAAGTACGTCCTCCTATAAATGCTATTTTCATTTTTCTAAAACTTTTGAATAGTTTTCTACAAAACGTTCTACAGAATAATTATGCAGACGTTCATTTCCCCGTATACCCATTTTAATGCGAAGCTTATCGTCATGTAACAGTTTTAGAAGATGTTCTGACAATCTTTTATAGTCTCCTATTGAAATCAGATAACCATTCCAAGAATCTTTTATCAATTGATTATTATCTCCTACATTTGTTGCCACTACAGGAATACTCCAATTCATTGCTTCCATGATACTATTACTCGTTCCCTCAAAAAGACTCGTCGAGAGATAAATATCAGCCGATTTAAGAATTTCTTGTACATTGTCTGGGGCTATAAGAATCTGAGTGTAATTCGTCAAACCATATTCCTCTACCCAATCTCTGACTTGAGTCTCTATATGACCATGTCCAATAATGGTGAACACAAAGTCCTGCCTTGTCTTCCTCAAATCAGCTATGGTTTTGATGGCTGTCAGATAGTCCTTCTGTGGCTCAAAACGACCAACCGTAATAATAGTCTTTATATCCTTGTCAGTACGCTCTATCGGCTTGCTGATATTAGGGAAGCAGTTGGGAATCACAATGGTCTTCTTCTTACAGAAACCCAGATTCTCAAAGTGTTTTGCTCCCGACTGACAATTATATATAGTATAATCTGCAAAGAAGTTGTGCGCAAACCATTCCAATACGGTCTTCGCCGGAGCCAGTCGCGAGTTTCGAATGCCATTGAATACAGTCTTCACGCCTGCAAGTTTCTCCACCATTGCACCCGTCACATCACATGTTGTCAGATAGTTGAATGCAATTTCTATCTTTTGTTGCTTCAACAGTTGATAATACTCCTTCCACTTGCCGAAGCTCTTTCCAGAAAGATAATGAATTTGTACATGCGCATCCTCCAGAAACTTTTGCACTATCACCGAGAGGTTCTTCTTCCCCCATAATGAAACAAAGTGTACCTCATTCTCCTCACTGAGTGTTGCTGCCAGTAATGCAGCCTGTTTCTCTGCACCTCCTGGTTTGATAGTAGGTATCAGAATTGCTATTTTCATTTTGCTCTGTCTTTAATATAACGGGCAGGATTTCCAGCCCAAACCTGGTAGGGTGGAATGTCTTTAGTAACCACACTTCCTGCTCCTATAATGGCTCCCTTGCCAATAGTAACCGAACTACAGATACACACATTCAGTCCTATAAAAACATCATCTTCGATATGCACCTCACCTCTGCGAAAATGAACACCAGGTTGGGATGGATCAAGATAATGAGTCAGAATCTTTGTGCCAGCGGTGATACGCACACCTTTTCCGATATAGATACTGTCAGGATAGACCGTATCAACACCTACTCCACCATAAATCATAGCACGACCTTTAATATTTACTCCCGCCATTTTCAAGCACTTAGCTCTATGTTGAGGCATCATTGGTAGGTCAGCAAGACCTATCCACATCTTCCTCCACATACGCTTGGGAGGATATACTTCGAAAAAATGTTTTAATGTCATATTATGTATTTATCGTTCTTTCGATTTAAAGAACAGTTTGTTGCACATCAAATGTATTAGGTATGCCAACACAGTTCCTACTACACATACTATGAAGTAGGACAAATAACACCCCTTGTTCATTGAAGAGTTATACAGATTTGGTAAATACCAGATAATCCAAGTTCCAACTACTACGTTTAGTAAGTATGACTCCAAAGAAATTTTACCTAAGAAATTCAGTACAGAAAAAAAGATCTTACCCATATACTTAAAAGTCGGACAACATACCGCAACGAAAGGTAACACCAAAAATTCCGGCCAATATCCACACTGCATGACTTTCATTATTGCTACAAGTGCAAGAGGCAAAATACTCATCCAAAAGTATGAGATCTTCTTGCCTGTCTTTGCAAAAGGTGCTAACATGAAACCTATCAAGAAACTAGGCAAATGATACAACACCTGTTTGACATTATCAATCACCATCTGACAGCCTGTACTTTCAACCGGATAGTTCAGCGCAGAGATTACAACCATAAAAGCAATAAGCAACGAAGAATACAACACAGGACTCTTTACTTTATTGCAGATTCGGTAATGAAGCGGAGTTAGTGCATACACCGGTATCAGCATTGCAATAAACCAAGCTCCCTGATGATTGACCCAATAACTGAGTGTTGATAGTTCAAACAAAGCCTGAGAAATAGGCATCCCATGTAATACAGACAATGTATAATGGAAACCAATAATGATAAGATATGGAATCAATATTCTCTTATATCTCCTTAAATACCAACACCTTACTCCTTGTTGAACATTATTTCCATTCAGACTTGTGAGCGAGTACCATAGCCCCAAGCCGCTTACAAGGAGGAATATATCTACTCCTACAGATGACAATCCACAGAGAGATTCCATCCATCTTGGCATTGCTACACCATTACCCACTGAATGACCAAAGATGACCAAAAGAGTAGCAATACCCATCAGCTATCCTCTGTATTCGCTTATGTCCTGTACATTAAACTGAATCATAGTTTATATCTTCTTAATTACTTTTTCAAAAACATGCTTTCATCCATAGTGAGCAAACATTGCTTTTTCTCTTTTTCTCCTATACCTTTTGTATGCACGTTATACTGCATATTCCGTTCGATATACTCCTCCACAGAACATAGTATTTTGGCAGGATTACCTCCTACTACCATTCCATCTGGAACAGATTTCGTAACCACTGAACCTGCAGCCACCATTGCACCTTCGCCAATAGTTACCCCCGGCATTATTTGGGCATGGGCTCCAATATAAGCCCAGTCCTTGATTACCACCTTTCCAAACACATCGAAATCAGGCACTTTGCGCCTTACTACATTTCCTCCTCCATGTGTATGTATTGCAACCCCTTTGGTGAGTTGTACATTATTGCCAATTGTAACAAGATATGGTTCGGAGGGCCATTCCATACTACGATAAACCAAACAATTGTCCCCAAGGCTCACACCTATCATACGAGCATGCCTAACGGGTGAAAGTACCTTTACCAGCTCCAAATATGCAGATTTTATTATACTCATGATAATCTGTTTATTACATCAATAATCTTCTTGGTCTCATTCAGATAATTAAACTCCCTCATAGCGACCTGCGCACCTGCTTTTCCTATTTCCGTAGCCTCTTCTGGATGCTCCAGTGCCCAAATAATCTTTGACGAAAATTCCTTAGGATTACGCTCTTCGACCAAAAGCGCAGTCTCACCATCTTTCAAGAAAAGAGGAATATCACCTACTTTTGTCACTATGACAGGATTCTCTGTTAAGAGGTATTCTCCAAGCTTTGTAGGGAATCCGCATTGAGCTTGCAAAGAGTCCGGACGATCAAGAGCAAGAACTGCTGCATTCTTCAAAATTTGAGGTATATCAGCCGCTGATACAATACCGGTAAAAACGATCGAATCCTTCACTCCAAGATTCTCTATCAACTTCAGGTTGCCAGAAGCATCGTTCTTATCGGGAGTCTTGCCGATTATGTAAAGCTTCACCTCAGGGTGAGTCTTGTTTACAATCGCAAAAGACTTGATGAGCTCATCCACACCATCCTTGTTATTAGATGCTGTTCCACAATAGGCAATATACTTTTCTGATGGTTGCTTCGTGAGTCCAACAAAACGATTGCTATCAACCGTCATGTTTACTATCTCAATCTTCTCTTTCGGCAAACCGCAAGATACAAAATAATCCTTGAGTGCCGTTGAGATCACAAACATCCCATCTACCTTTACAACCTCACGCTTGTAACGCTCCACGTTGAAGCCTTTGAAGCTATAAACATCCGGATGTTCTGTTTTCTCATGAACAACCTTTACTCCTTTTCTCTTTACAACCTTAAAAAACACATTTCCGAAGTTGGTAAGAAAGACTACATCACCAGGTTTCAGACTCCATGCAAACTTCCATCCATAGAACTCATCAGCAAATTTGTTGAAAATGCGGTTTGAAAATGGCAGATTCTCCCACATATACTTAAATGTGATATGGGGATATGTTTCCTGAACCTTACTCATCTCCGAGTCTGGAGTAAGGAAAACAACCTCAACATCAACACCCAGTTCTGAAAAACCTCGAAGAAAACTAAACACTCGATTACTAAAAGCAGTATTTGGATAGTAAGTATTACAAACTACATAGAATTTATTCATTGTATTCCCATTTTAATTTTGAGATTCTCTATCGCGCCAACACTTCGTTTTGATTCATCTTTCAAAGGTGAATACCAGTCTAAACGATTTGCTTTCTTTACAGCCGACATCCCACAAATAACGCATTTCCATCTGGAAAAGACTTGGCAACTATAGAACTTGCAGCAATTATTATATGGTCGCACAATATCTCACCTCCAGTTATCTTTGCTCCTGTAGATAGAAGCAAACCTTTGCCAATCCTTCTGCCTGTATTGATAATGTAAGTGAGGTATGCAATACTGCGTATGGGCCAATCCTATTGATATTTCCAACTACGATAGTCCCACAGTGAGGAATTACCAATCCGTAATCACAGACATCATATCCGATACTCAAACCGAGTTTACGAGACAATCTAAAAAACACCATTTATTGATTATAAGCAACAATCCCCACGTTTGCACTGAGAGTAATATTGCACCTTTCTCATTGCCTTAAGGAACTCCATGATGTAATCTGGAGCTACAGGATGCAATAACTTCTTCTTGAGAGGTTCTTGAAGTACCCTCTATTCATCACCATGTCTGCCTGAAGATAGAAGTGGAGGTAGTTGCGAGATGTGAACATAATACTAAATTTGTTTTAATGATTCATTAATACTGACATTGTTTGTTTGGCTATGTTATGCCAATCATACTCATCACCATTGCCATATTGTCTTGCTCCGTGTTTTAACAATGACATCAGATTCTGGTCTGTAATAAGAGATTGCATTGCATCGGCAAATGATATTGCATCTTCTGCATTAACTAGAATACCATTCTTCCCATCTTGAATGGATTCTACCAAGGCTCCCACCTTTGTTGCAATAATTGGATTACCAAAAATAAACGAAGTAGGAATAATTCCACTTTGAGAGGCAGTCTTATATGGTAGAAGAACAACATCAGATATATCATTCAGGTACACCATCTCGTCATCATAAAGGATTCTATTAATAACGACACAGTTTTTCTTTGTTGAATAGAATGGTAAGGTTGGATCATCACCACTTCCTGCTACAATTAAATTGAAATCAACCTTTCTGTTGTTTAGAATCTCACAAGCCCGCTTTAAGAGATCTAGCCCTTTATATGGTTTGATAAATCCATAAAACAAGAATATTGGAGAATCATTATTGAATTGAATCTTAAGTTTTGTAGGTTTCCTATACAACATTAACGTTTCGAACTTACCAAATGGAATATATTCTGATAAACAATAACCATTCTTGTCCAATGTTCTAAACCTATCTAATGTTGATTTTGAAGGCAAGATAACCTTTGATTTATCGCGTATTACGGTCTCCATTAATGGTGTTGATAGTTCTCCTTTAAAATGACTACCAACTTCATGAAATGTGTGGGTTAAATTTTCATCTTTAAGTTCATTATGTATGATTTCAACCCATGGCCATTGTCCAACAATGTTAATGGCATCATATTTTGCAGATTTGATTTTATTTAAAACAATTTTGAATACAATTTTGTTAAGAAGCATTAATCGTCTTGAAAACGATACCAGACGGAACAAGAATAAATTCACGGGAAGTCCTTCATAGTAACCACAAATCTCAGGAGCATTGACAGAGGTCAATCTTATTAATCCTGGATGTTTGGGGGCTTTATGATAATTTATGCCAGGAACAGTGCCTTTATCGTGAAACATATCGACTATTGCAAAGTAGTCAACTGTTACCCCCTGTTCTGCAATTGATTTTGCTAAACACAATGAAGACTCATAATGAAAATATGAAATGATTGCTATTTTTTGCATAATTCAAACTCTTTATCTTTTAAACATATACCAAATGTATAACATAGTATAAGAGAAATCCAAAACAAATCAAATCTTTGGTAAGCATACAATATCAAGAATACCAAATATAATAAAGCATACCTGCGATCTCTTGACTTTAATGTAATATAGAAATATGGCAGAAGATATAATATTATTCCTAATATACCAATATTCAATACTTGACTGTAAAAACCAGCTCCTGCACCGAATTGTTCGTTTACAAAGGAAATTGTAGCCTTATCGTAGCCAAACCACAAAATACTAGGATTTTTAAACATAAAGTAAAAGAATTCCAGTTTTTGTGTACTGATCCTACCATTCGTATTGTCTATAGCTAATTCACCATCTTGAAGTCTTGATAGAATTGAACGATTAATATAATTGTCACCGCCATTATAGTATGTACCCAAAGCTATTACAGCAGAAAACACCAATACACCTAATAATAGCTTTTTGGAAGAGAACTTATTCTTTGTCATCATTATTGCAGAATATCCAAATAATGCCAAAAGATAACCTGCAAGAGAGAACGTTAGGATTAGTGAAGCCAAAACAGCCCAAAGGTATTTGAATCGTTTAAAATCAAACTTAGTTGCATATAAAAGAAAAGCCGAAACACATCCTAAATCACCTGGTTCTATCAAAGGTCCGTTAAAACGAAACATTCCAGTTGCTCCAACTGTAATTGGTTTTAAATAGAACAAATAATTGTAACATGGTTCTCCATAAAAGTCACCTCCATAATGTGTCTGGATGATACCCAAGCTTGGAAGATTTACAAAGAATGAGCATATGTATATAATCATTCCAGGAATCAATATCATCCCAAACCACTTTGTAATATGATACAATAACAATTCTTTTTGAGAATCTTGTAAGCAAAGAAGAAGATAAGTCGTTACGGGAAGAACTGCTTGATTCGCCATCCCGATAATATCAAATGTCCCTCTCGCACGATACATAGTGTATACATTAGCTATATATACGAGGAAGGCAAACATGGCATATTTAGACTGATTTCTTATCTCATATGCCCCTATAGAAATCAGCATGAATAGTACTACTGGAAGACAGTAGAAAAACAATGTATTCCTTCCTTCAAAACCGATCCAGCATCTAGATGACATTAGAAAAGCAATGAAAACTAGGAAATACGCAAAGTTTGATAAGATTCTATTATATGGAGCAATCATAGAGAATATTACATTTTCATAAAAAGCCCAGCGAAGCAACCTTTGAAAGAATACAGAGAGCATACAAACGACTCTATTCCTTTAAGATGATGTACACAAGACATTAATTCAATTAAGGACAATTTAAAACGACTCCAAAAAGCTCCCAATATGACGGATACTCCATAGTATTTGCGAGCTAAGTAAATTGGATTTCTCGACATAAAATAACTTGCAGAACAGCTCCTTTGATTTCTACCTGATGGAAAAATATGTTGATGCCAAGATTTCACTAATTTAGTGGATAACAATGTATATCCTTTGTTTGCACACTTTATACCTGTATCGACTTCGTCAGAGTACATGTTAATTCTTTCGTCTTGAAGGCCAATGGTTTCATAGACTACACGTTTTGTAAGAAAACAACCTCCTGGTAGTCCAGTTCTAAATGCAATGTCTGGTTTTACGTCTTTATAATGAACATTCCTATCTATATGACGGAAGAGCATATTAGAGAAATCAATCTCTGCACCATAATTTTCAACAATTTCAGAATCCTTCTTCAATAAAATCGGGCTAATCATTCCGTATTGCTGTTCTCTAAAGAGAATCTCATAAATTTGGGCAAGTCCACCCTTTTCAATTCGAAGATCATTTGTAATCTGAAGAATCGAGTCTGCATCAGTTTTTTCAAGAATGTATTTAATTGCCAAATTATAAGAAGCTATCATATTTGGCGTTTTTGAAAATAAGACGACTGCATCTGGGAAAACTGACTTTAAGAGTATTGTATCTTCAGGATTACCATTATTTACAATGATTTGAAGATAGATATCATCCTTGTATTCAGAAAAATACTGAGCCCAATGATTAAGTCTGAAACCTTCATTACAGAACAATGTGACACTTGCAATTTTCATTAACGTATTTGTTTTTTTATTTCTGCAAAAAAAACTCTCACAATAGGAAGCTTTAATACAAACAAACTTTCAACCACAAAGTAAAATCCACATATTAATAATGCAATAAGCAAGGTTGCAATATTGTTTAGATTAAGACATTTTCCAGCAATATAGCATATTGCAATATATGGGATTGATGAAATTGATCGCTTAACAATAAAGCACCAAGGAAGGATGAGTACCCTTTTTTTGATTGCATACCCAAAAGCAAATATATCAGAGCATATTTCTGAACAAAGTAAAACTAAAGCAGAGCCTATTGCACCCAACTGACCAACGAATATGATATTAAACAAAACTGCAGTTGCTGCTCCAATAACAGAAGCTAACAATACTGCCTTATCTTTCTTTAGCGGTATCAAAGCTTGCATAATGCAAACCTGTGCAGCTCCAGTTAAGACAACAACTGGCATGATAATCTGCATAGGAAGAATTGCCCCTTCATAACCAGGACCAGCCAAAATATCGATTATCTGAGGAGACAACAACATGCCTCCTATGCATATCGGAAGAGATACTGAAAAGATAAGTGAAAAAGATTTTGAAATATTATCATTAATTTTTTCTACATTATTATTTGCAGCCAAAGAAGCCATTCTTGGCAGTATCACACTTGTGAAGGCTGATATGACACCTAAAAGAATCGCAAATAGTTTATTCGCTGTTGAATAAAAACCCACTTCAATATCATTGCATGCTAATCCCAAAAACATTACATTAAATGTTGTGTACATTGAGATAAGTATCTTATTCACGCCATACATAGCTACAGGCTTCAAATATTTTTTGAATTCAACATTCTTAAACGAGAAATGAACATAATTTCTGGAATATATGAGGTTTATAAAACCATTAACTACGACTATTCCAACCGTTAGAATATAATAAATAAGAAAGTCTTCTTTATCATGAACAAAGAGGAAGATGCTGATGCAATATAAAATCCTTATAAAAATTGTACGTTTGGCAATGTAATCAAATTTTTCAACTCCTTGATAGAGCCATTCTATCTGAAGACTTGTAAATACTAACGAGAAAGAACCAATAAGCAATAATGTACCATATTCTTGAAACCGAGATATCAAGAATATGGAAACCGACATAAGAATGAGACTTATCCCTGTCAGAACTCCAATAACAACCATTACACTACTAAAGACTTTTGAACGTTTTTCAAAATCCCCATTGCATATTGCTATTTCGCGAACACCTACAGTTGCTGCCCCCAGCAATGCAAAGAGACTGAAATATGCAACCACATTTATCGCAAAACTTGTTTTTCCCATTAGTTCCACACCTAAACAACGCGATACATAGGGAAATACGATTAAAGCAGCTATATAGTTAGCTAACGTAATAGATATATTATATAGAAAGTTTTTCTTTAATGATGCCATATGCATAATTGATTAATATTCTCCACTCCTACTCAAACCCCTCTATGTCTTCCTCAACCAGCGAATTGCCAATCTGTACCTCTATGAAGGTAAGAGGTATTATAGCTTTAATGACCTGGAAGTGCTCTCCTAGAATGACAACCGTATCACCAACCTTAACTCTCTGCTCTACGCTATTGAGTACACATATGCTTTCACCCTCAACAAATGTCCAAACCGCAGAACGGTAATGGTGAATATGATAGGAGATATTCTTTCCTGAGTTGAGAGTGTTGCGCCTGTCTCATCCTGCCCTTCTTGAACTGGAGAAGAATGATCATTGGACATTGCCTCTTCTAGTACTGGACATAGAATCTTTCCAAATCTTCGCTGCTACATATAATCTTAATGTTCAAAATTCAACAATAAAGGTATATCTTTTAAGATTGAGCCCTTATTTGAGTGCTTACTCTAGAACTTACGCCACACCATTTTATTGACGATACCGACATAGCTCTGCACAATCTTCACAACTTTGGTTGAGACATTCTCGTCTACATAGTCAGGCACAGGAATACCATGCTGACTATCACGGCAAAGTTCAACGGCAGTATCTACGGCTTGAAGTAATGATTTCTCGTCAATACCGGCAATGATAAAGTCACCCTTGTCAATAGCCTCTGGACGCTCAGTAGAGGTTCGAATGCAAATAGCAGGAAAGGGATGTCCCACACTGGTGAAAAAACTTGATTCTTCAGGTAATGTACCACTATCACTAACAACAGCAAAAGCATTCATCTGAAGACAATTGTAATCATGGAAGCCAAGAGGCTCATGTTGAATAACCCGTTCATCAAGTTTGAAACTACTCTCTGCAAGACGGTTACGACTACGTGGATGACAACTATAAAGAATCGGCATGTCATACTTCTCTGCCATACGGTTGATAGCATTAAAGAGCGATATGAAGTTCTTCTCGGTGTCGATATTTTCCTCACGATGAGCAGAGAGCAAAATATATTTTCCTTTCTCCAAACCCAGACGCCGATGTACATCGCTGGCTTCAATTTCGGCAAGGTTATTGTGAAGTACTTCCGCCATAGGTGATCCCGTGACATAGGTACGTTCCTTAGGTAGACCACAATCGGCAAGATATCTTCGTGCATGTTCCGAGTATGCCATATTCACATCACTGATGATATCAACAATACGACGGTTGGTCTCTTCCGGAAGGCACTCGTCTTTGCAACGGTTACCTGCTTCCATATGGAAAATTGGAATATGCAGGCGCTTCGCACCAATTACACTCAAACATGAGTTGGTATCACCAAGTACAAGAACTCCGTCCGGCTTTGTCTGGGCAAAGAGTTTATATGAACAATTGATGATATTACCACAAGTAGCTCCCAAATCATCACCTACGGCATCCATATATACTTCCGGCTCTGCCACCTTCAAATCTTTAAAGAATATACCGTTGAGGTTGTAATCATAATTCTGACCGGTATGAGCAAGAATCACATCGAAATACTGACGACATTTGGTGATGACAGCCGCCAAACGGATAATCTCGGGACGAGTGCCGACAACGATTATCAGCTTTAATTTACCATTATCCTTGAATTTTATATCTGAATAATCGAATTTAGGTTGTTTTTCCATATTATTTTTCTACTTTATCAAAGTATGTATCCGGCTTATTAGGATTGAATACCTCATTACAGTACATCACTGTCACCAAATCTTCCGTATCAGAAAGATTGATGATGTTATGAGTATAACCGGGAAGCATGATGACAGACTGTATTTTCTCTCCGCTCACCTCATAGTTAAGCACTTCGTCTGTTCCTTCCTTACGGAGTTGAATAAGACCATGCCCACTGACTACAATAAACTGTTCCCATTTGGTATTGTGCCAGTGTTCACCCTTGGTTACACCTGGTTTGGAGATATTAATGCTTACCTGGCCGCAATTCAAGGTATGTACAAGTTCTGTGAAACTGCCACGTTGATCTACATTCATTTTCAAGTCGAAGATCGCTTTTTCTTTTGGTAAGTAGCTCAAAAAGGTACTGTACAGACGTTTGGCAAATGAATCAGCCGGGATTTCTGGAATCATCAGTGTCTTAGGCATTTCCGCGAATTGATGTAATAAGTCAACGATTTCACCAAGCGTCACCTTATGGGTGACAGGGCAATAGCAATATCTGCCGTCAGCCTCCGGATGTACATCAAGCCCCTCGAACTCGCAATGATGTTCCTCGCCTTTCAGGGCATGAATCATTTCGTCCACAAGGTCATCAATGTAAAGTAGCTCAAGTTCTACACTCGGATCGTTGACCTGTATAGGCAAATCATTGGCAATATTATTGCAGAAAGTGGCTACGGCACTGTTATAGTTTGGACGGCACCACTTACCGTAAAGGTTCGGAAAGCGATAGACCAAAACCTTGGCTCCTGTCTCTTTACCGTATTGTAGAAAAAGATCTTCACCCGCCTTTTTGCTACGACCATATTCACTGTTACCAAAACGACCGGTCAACGAGGCTTGCGCACTGGAGGAAAGCATGACGGGACAAGTGTTATGATATTTCTTCAAGGTGTTAAGTAGTGTACTTGCAAAACCGAAGTTACCTTTCATGAATTCATCATTGTCTTTAGGGCGGTTCACCCCGGCAAGATTGAATACGAAATCGGCCTCTTTGCACCAATTATCCAGTTGTTCCGAAGTAGAGTCAAGATCGTACTCGAATACGTCACTAATCTTCAGTTCACCATAACAACGAGCCTTACCGTCCTTGATGTTATTAAGTTGGGCACAAAGATTCTTCCCTACAAAACCTTTGGCACCGGTTACTAATATCTTCATAATTTTATTATTGTACGAAGTTGCCCTCACCACTCAACTCCTTCTTTATATAGTCCAAAGCTGCAATCTTGGCTTTGGTTTCTTCCACGTTAAGGATTCGCGTATTGTTTGAATTGAACTCTGTAAGCGTGTTACGCTCTGTCTCACCCTCTTTGAAATATTTATCGTAATTCAATCCGCGGTTATCTGCCGGTACACGATAGAAATTGCCCATATCCTCTGCTTTGGCACATTCCTCATTGGTCAGCAATGTTTCATACATTTTCTCTCCATGACGGATGCCGATAACCTTAATATCTTCTTTCTTGCCGCCAAAGAGCTCACAGACAGCTTCCGCCTGAGTCCGGATGGTACAAGCCGGAGCTTTCTGAACAAGGATGTCACCATTCTGACCATGTTCGAAAGCAAACAATACGAGATCTACCGCCTCTTCCAATGACATGATGAAGCGCGTCATTTTAGGCTCGGTCAACGTTACAGGATTACCATTGCGGATTTGCTCTATCCAGAGAGGAATGACTGAACCACGAGAACACATCACGTTGCCATAACGTGTACAACAAATCTTGGTCTTGCCAGAGTAACGGCTCTTTGCCACTGCTATCTTTTCCTCAACAGCTTTGGTGATACCCATAGCATTGATTGGATAGGCAGCCTTATCCGTGGAAAGGCAGATTACGGCACCAACACCCGCCTCAATAGCAGCCGTCAATACATTGTCAGTACCGATTACATTCGTCTTGACAGCTTCCATTGGGAAAAATTCGCAACTCGGAACCTGCTTCAAGGCAGCAGCATGGAAGATATAGTCTACTCCCGGCATAGCGTTCCTACAAGACTGGAGGTTGCGTACATCACCAATAAAGAATTTTATTTTATTTGCCACATCAGGATACTTAATCTGATATTCGTGGCGCATATCGTCCTGTTTCTTCTCGTCACGTGAAAATATACGAATTTCACCGATATCGGTACGAAGGAAACGATTCAAGACTGCATTACCGAAAGAACCTGTTCCACCGGTAATCATTAGGGTTTTACCCGCAAAAATGCTCATAGTTTTACTGTTTTATTGTTTTATTTCTCCGTATTATAAAACTTTACATACCACTCTGCAAAGTTTCTTAGACCATCTCTCAAACTTGTACCCGGTTTAAAAGCAAAATCCTGTTCCAATGAAGTAGTATCAGCATAAGTTACAGGCACATCACCCGGTTGCATAGGCACAAGTTCTTTATGGGAATCAAAATCATAGTCTTTCGGAAGCACACCGGCACGGACTAATTCTTCCTGAAGAATAGTTACAAATTCAAGCAGGTTCTCTGGATGACTGTTACCGATATTATATACTTTGTATGGTGGAATCGGAAGTCCGTCTTCCCCATTCTCTTTTTCTGGAGCGTGTTGCATAACACGTACTACTCCCTCCACAATATCATCCACATAGGTAAAATCACGCTTACAATTACCATAATTGAAAATCTTGATAGTTTCGCCTTTTACAAGCTTGTCGGTAAACCCAAAATACGCCATATCCGGACGACCTGCAGGACCATAAACCGTAAAGAAACGTAAGCCTGTTGATGGAATATTATAGAGTTTTGAGTATGCGTGAGCCATCAACTCGTTACTCTTTTTTGTTGCTGCATAAAGGCTGACCGGGTTGTCAACCTTGTCATCAGTTGAATACGGAACTGTCTTGTTACTGCCGTATACGGATGATGAAGAAGCATAAACCAAGTGCTCCACCTCATAATGACGGCAGGCTTCAAGGATATTATAGAAACCGATAAGATTACTTTGGACATAGGCATCAGGATTGGTGATACTGTAACGGACGCCCGCCTGGGCCGCAAGATTTACGACAACGGAAATTCTGTCTTCAGAGAAAATTCTTTCTACCGCATCCTTATCGGCAATCGAGGCATGGACAAAAGTCCAGTCACGGTTTAACAACTCTATTTCCTTGAGACGCTCATACTTGATATTGACATCGTAATAATCGGTGATGGAATCAACACCGATTACCCTGATATTTCGGAAATCATGGAAAAGGCGCATGACAAGTTTGCTCCCAATAAAACCGGCAGCACCCGTTACAAGCACAGTCTTTCCGTCCAGCTCTACATTATATGACAACATGGTCAGTCCCTTCTAAAAATGTCACGTGTATAAACCTTAGCTTCCACATCTTCCAGACTGTTGTCAAAACGGTTGGCTATGATAGCCTTGCTCTGCACCTTGAATCCAGCAAGATCGTTAACAACCCTGCTGCCGAAAAATGTAGTCCCGTCCTTAAGCGTGGGTTCATAGATGATCACTTCCGCACCCTTCGCCTTGATACGTTTCATTATACCTTGAATGGCGGACTGGCGGAAATTGTCAGAGTTCGATTTCATGGTCAGGCGGTATACACCGATGACGCAAGTATGTTCCTTGGATGCGTCCCATTGTCCATTTCCCGTATAATAACCTGCCTTGCGGAGTACTGCATCAGCTATATAATCCTTACGGGTTTTGTTTGATTCCACGATTGCGGACATCATGTTCTGAGGAACATCCTGATAGTTGGCAAGGAGTTGTTTGGTATCTTTCGGCAGGCAGTAACCGCCATAACCGAATGAAGGATTATTATAATGTGTCCCAATACGGGGATCAAGGCCTACGCCCTCAATGATCGCTTTGCTATCCAATCCCTTTATTTCAGCGTATGTGTCAAGCTCATTAAAGTAGCTGACACGGAGAGCCAGATAGGTGTTGGCGAAGAGCTTGACTGCTTCCGCTTCTTTTATGCCCATAAAGAGCGTGTCGATGTTTTCTTTGACAGCCCCTTCCTGCAAAAGGGCAGCAAATGTCCTAGCTGCTTCCTGTAACATAGTGACATCCGTGACAGACCGGATCGCCTTGTTTTCTTCAGCAAACTCCGGACCGTCAATGATCTTCGGATAACCTACGATGATACGGCTCGGGTAGAGATTGTCATAAAGGGCCTTGCTTTCACGAAGGAACTCCGGTGAAAACAGCAGGTTGAACTTCTTGACTCCTTTCTGGGCATATTTTACATAAAGGTTACGGGTATATCCCACCGGAATTGTCGATTTGATGACCATTACGGCATCGGGATTCACTTCAAGCACAAGATCGATAACTTCCTCCACACGACTCGTATCGAAATAATTCTTCACAGGATCGTAGTTTGTAGGAGCGGCTATTACCACAAAGTCGGCATCAGCATAGGCTAACCTCCCGTCCAAAGTGGCAACAAGATCAAGCGGCTTTTCAGCCAGATACTTCTCGATATAATCATCCTGGATAGGGGAAACCTTGTTGTTCAGTTTCTCCACCTTTTCCGGGATTACATCCACGGCAGTTACATGATGATGTTGTGATAGCAGTGTCGCTATGCTCAGTCCCACATAGCCAGTTCCGGCTACTGCGACCCGAATCTCTTTGAAATCACGCATATTATGTTTGATTTGGTTTTATCAATAGCAGTTTATTTATCCTCCCGACTTGTATGTTTCTCTCCATAACCATAGCCATAACCATAACGCTTGCCATAGCCATAATACTTGCCGTATTTACCATAACCATAATAATAGCCGTACTTCTTTTTCTGAAGATCCAAGCCGTTAATGGCGATACAGAGGTTAGGCAGTTTGTTGTTTTCCATAAGCTCATTGATCAAAGTAAACTCTGCCTTACGGGTATAATCAGCACGGCATACGTATACCGACAAATCAGCTGTGCGACCTATCAGCAAGGTATCAGTTACCATACCCACGGGGGCCGTATCCAGAATCACATAGTCAAAATTAGCCTTCAACGTTTCGATGGCTTTTTCCAAGCCGTCACGAGCCAATAATTCCGTTGGATTGGGAGGAACTGATCCGCCCGGAAGAATAAACAGATTCTTGTTTATATCGGAAGGCTGTACTAAATCCATCAGATTCTTTGTCGGATTGGTCAGAAACTGGGTAATACCATGTTCCTTTTGGGAAATATTAAAAACCTTATTCAATCCCGGTTTACGAATGTCAAGACCTACTATCACAACCTTTTTCCCTAACAAAGAAAGACTAATAGCCAAATTAGATGATACAAAAGACTTACCTTCACCACTGATGGTAGAAGTCACCAGAATCACATTCTTGCCATTTTCAAGCATAAACTGAAGATTGGTACGTACATTACGGAATGTCTCGCTCATCAAATTATTATGATTCTCAAATACAGCTATAGAACCGGACTTTTCATCCGCCAACGGGATATCGCCAATAACAGGAAGAGAAGTTAGTTTTTCAACATCAGCACGGCATACGTATACCGACAAATCAGCTGTGCGACCTATCAGCAAGGTATCAGTTACCATACCCACGGGGGCCGTATCCAGAATCACATAGTCAAAATTAGCCTTCAACGTTTCGATGGCTTTTTCCAAGCCGTCACGAGCCAATAATTCCGTTGGATTGGGAGGAACTGATCCGCCCGGAAGAATAAACAGATTCTTGTTTATATCGGAAGGCTGTACTAAATCCATCAGATTCTTTGTCGGATTGGTCAGAAACTGGGTAATACCATGTTCCTTTTGGGAAATATTAAAAACCTTATTCAATCCCGGTTTACGAATGTCAAGACCTACTATCACAACCTTTTTCCCTAACAAAGAAAGACTAATAGCCAAATTAGATGATACAAAAGACTTACCTTCACCACTGATGGTAGAAGTCACCAGAATCACATTCTTGCCATTTTCAAGCATAAACTGAAGATTGGTACGTACATTACGGAATGTCTCGCTCATCAAATTATTATGATTCTCAAATACAGCTATAGAACCGGACTTTTCATCCGCCAACGGGATATCGCCAATAACAGGAAGAGAAGTTAGTTTTTCAACATCAGCACGGCCCTCAATCTTGAATTTGGTCAAGCCAATCAGATAAATAATACCTACCGGAAATCCTACTCCTAATACCAAGGCGGCAAGATAGACCATCATCCTCTTAGGAGAAACCGGATTGTCGTCCGCTAACGCTTCATCAATAATCTTGGCATTATTTGCTGTAGCTGCCAAAGTGATGGCATTCTCTTCACGTTTTTGAAGTAACATCAAATAAAGACCGGCCTTAATTTCCTGCTGCCGGGCGATACTTACGAACTGGCGTTCCTGGGTCGGAGCGTCATTAATACGACGAGAATAGCGGTTCGCCTCACGGGCAAGGTCTTCTTTGGTTATCTGCAATCCTTTCAATGTAGCATCCAGCGTAGCCTGTACATTGCTCCGCATCGCACGGATACTAGTATCCAAATTTATGATCGTCGGATTATTCTCGGTTGATGTACGGAGCAAGCGCTTTCTTTCAACCAACATTTCATTATATCTGTCTATTGCACCAGCTGATGCTGCATCCTGTAATCCAATATTACTTGGCAAGACCTCATATTCATTACCTTGCATATAGCGTTGCAAATCCATCACCAAATTGATTTGAGTCTGGTTTTCCACACGTTTCTTTTCATATTCAGCATTACCGGTTAAGGCTATTTGCGCCTCACTGCTCAAATCTGTAATTCCGGCGCTACGCTTGAAGTTCTCCAAGTCTTGTTCTGTACTTCCAAGTTCCTTGGAAATAATGCCGATACGTTCGTCGATGAATTCTGCGGTTTTTTGGGCTACCTCATTCTTGTCATTATTGGCATTGATATTGTACATCTCAAGGAGTTTGTTGATGAAGTCCTTGCCACGCCGGGTATTTGAGTTCTTTAACGAAAGAACAGCTACAGAAGTAGTTTTTGATGTAGGGGCTATCGACAAAGATTTGATATATCCTTTGGCCACAGACATCGGCCGGTTTATAAAAGCTTTTATATGACGCTCTTTACTTTCCTCCTTAGCCTGATTGGTCGTCAATGTATCCTTGCTTTCAAAAAAGGCGACCGTCCCCTCATCGGTCGGAAAAACAGCAGGTAATTTATCGAATTGTTTCCGGTACTCTTTGTCTTTCACTGTTATCAACGCATCCATCCCACCATTAGGAAATAAAGTCATCTCCACTTCCATTGGTGCAGACAGTTTTTCCGCCTCCTGTGGAGTCAAGCTCACCACTACGGGCGAGGTACGGTAAAGTTCCCTATTAGGAAACTCATCTTCATCCTTATAAGTCACAAACAGTCCCAGATTATTGACCACTTCACGGGCAAGAGACTTTGATTTCAGCACCTCGATTTCATTGTCTACATTGTTCGACGAGGAAACGAAGCCGTCCAGTCCCATCTTTTCCAGTTCGGAGGACATGCTCGCACCACCGCCCTTCTTATCATCCTTGATTAAGACTGTGGCAGTTATATCATAGACAGGAGTGGCCAAACGCAGGTAGCCCCATGCGCAGGCGATACAGATTATTACAGAAACCACAAACCAAGGCCAATGGATCAGGTAACGGAAAAGGATTTCCTGAATATCCACCTGCTCTTCCGGTTGCTCACCCCGGTTCTCTCTTTTTTCCCCAATCATATCTATATTACTATTTGAAAATTGTTACTAATAAACTTGCCAATGATACCAGAATAGAAGTAGCGGAGAACCACAAGCTGGTACTGTTACCTATATCGGAGTTACGAGCTTTTGCTTTATTAGGAGTCACATAGACTATATCATTCTGCTGTAACCAATAATAAGGAGAAAGAATTGTCTCCGCCTTGTTTAAATCCAATGTCACAATTTCCTGTTTGCCATCAGCACCTTCACGAATCAGTTTTACATTGTCACGAACTCCCCAGACCGTCATGTCACCGGCCATGGCAAGAGCTTCCAACAAGTTGACTTTCTCATTGTTGATAGTAAATGTACCTGGACGGGCAACCTCACCTAATACAGAAATTTTATAGTTTACCATACGGACAGTAACTATCGGAGTCTCCTTTATGTAAGGTTTCAGTTTGTCTATTATCAGTTGTTCAGCTTCTCTTTTCGTCAGTCCACCTATTTTTAATTCACCCAGAACAGGAAAATTGATCTTGCCTTCATTATCTACCAGATAAGGTTGTAAAACAGGCTGGGTAGTCAATTGGGTGCTGGCAGTAGCCACATTGGCAGGAGTTGCTACCGTCAAGTTAAACGGAACTGCAAGTTCCGGACTAGTACATGACACTATGATAGTAAGTAAATCTTTAGGCATTATCTTGGCATCATACAAATTTTCCTGTTGATTGATATCCTTTACAACTCCCGCATCCTGCAAATAAGGTACTTTCTTATAAGACTGACAGGAAGCAAGCAGAAATGCCGCTATCAGGCAAGAAAACAGACTTTCATACAAGCTTCGTACATTCAAATGCGTGCGCAATGATTTATTCATATTAAATGATAATTTATTTATAGAATCTTTTGTTGATTATTTCCTATTTATTCTTTATCCAGTACTTCAAATCGCGGAGAATTTTTTGATTTGAACTCCGGAACTATTTTCTTCATCAACCGCACGGTATCCATGATCTTTACCGCACGCGACAACCTTTCAAACTCTGCATAAGTATCAAGAATATCAGTATATTCATACCGACGAACTTTGGCGATCATGATTTTCTTATTCTCTGTTGGGATCGTATTTTCTTTATCGCTCAAGACCTCTTCATAAAGCTTCTCACCCGGACGTAATCCCGTGAATTCTATTTTGATGTCTTCACCCGGACGATAGCCAGCCAATTCGATCATACGAGTCGCTAGATCAACGATCTTGACTGCTTTTCCCATCTCAAAAACAAAGATCTCATTGCCCTCACCCATTGTGGCGGCCTCCATTACCAAACGGCAAGCTTCGGGAATGGTCATGAAGAAACGAATAATATCGGGGTGAGTAACAGTCACCGGCCCACCATTCTCTATCTGTTCTTTAAAACGAGGAATGACAGAACCGTTACTACCCAATACATTACCAAAGCGGGTGGTGATAAATTTGGTATGACCTTTCACTTTTCCTTCACGGATAGCACATCCCAGACTTTGAACATAGATTTCAGCTAAACGCTTGGAACAGCCCATTACATTAGTAGGATTTACAGCTTTATCCGTAGACACCATAATCATCTTTTCAGCACCATATTCCACAGCCATATCAGCCACCTGACGAGAACCGGTCACATTGACAAGTACAGCCTCACAAGGATTTTCTTCCATCAATGGTACATGTTTATAAGCGGCGGCATGAAAGACGATTTGAGGATGATACAATTCGAATACCATACGAACGCGTTCCTTCACACGCACATCACCAATCACCGGAACAAAATCTATATTTGGATATTTTTTCTCAAACTCAAGACGGACATTATGCAAAGGTGTTTCTGCAGAGTCGAACATGATAAGTTTCTGAATTCCCATCTGCACTAATTGACGGCAAAGTTCACTACCAATACTGCCTGCCGCACCAGTCACCAACACCACTTTTCCCCTGAATTCTTCTGCAACCTGACGAAGGTTGATATTAATTTCGGCACGACCCAACAAATCCTCAATCTTAATAGGACGTACCCACTGATGAAAGTTTCCATCAGAATCCGCTTCACTGATAGTAGGAGCTATCAATGTTTTAAGTTCATTGTTTTTACAATATTCCAGAAGGCGTTTTTCTTCCAGACGGGTATCTTCATAACGGGCAAACAGAATCCCCTTAATTCCGCGCTTCCGCATGATATAATCAACATCCGATTCATTTTCAAAGTAATAAACGGGAAGATCTGCCAATCGGCGTCGGCTGTTATTTTTACCATATACATAAAAACCGGCTACTTTATAATGTGCACTATCCCTAAGACGTAACTTCAAGGCTACACTCTCTTCATTAGTACCATAAATAAGAATACGTGTGTTCTTTTTATTCACCCAATCCAATAAAAAATCATAGACGATTATCAATGATACACGAAAGGTCGTCAAGATCACTAAAGTCAATAAACCATCAAATAGAAGATAGGATATTTTATAATTATATGGCAATTGGGTCTCATATATAACTCCAAAAGAAATAATGACCAAACAGGCTATTTTAAATAAAACGGCACACATGATACGCCAAAGTTCACGTGCCTGTGAGAAACGAATTGTATTACGATAAGTATGGAATAATAAAGAGCCCGCAACACTTGCCACCAAAGAAACGCAAGCAAATTTACAGAGCATCCAGTCGGTCATTGGAACATGCTCCATATAATGAATTACCGCATAAGCGACCAACGAACATAATACAGAAATTGCCGTGTCAATACCTAAAATAACCCAATAACTGAAATAATTTTTGCGGACATATTGCACTATGTCCTTCAATGTTTTTTCCATTATAGTATAAATGAATAAAATAATATTTCGAAATTTGATTTATCTGATTGATTATGATCAGTACAAGGACTATGACTACGATTTCCATGTTGGTGTAGCCCAACAGAGAATCCCTTCATCTTTCGATACGTACATACATTTCTACACTATATCTTTTGTAAAGATATAATTCATAATACTTTATGGATTTTTATTTTTGAGAGAGGTCATCGATAAATATATCCACTGTTTGGTTACCGATGTCAGATAGACTGCCTGCTATTTTACAGACTTTCATTACATTTTTGCAGTAAAATCCCCATACCCCTATAAAATAGATTGATTACTCAATCACGTAAATCCCCATTTTCAGATACCGGCTCTACACACCCAGCCGGTATATCTACACATGCACACCCTAACATTGTCAATCGAACAGCAACTTTCGATTTCCCATTCACATGTACTAATTCCCCTTCCAATCCTGCCAATGGTCCCTTGATTACCCGTATTTTCTCTCCCGGAGCCAATGGCGATGTACTCATGCTAATCGTCTCATCCGAGTAGTCGAGCATAAACTTAAATCGCAACATTTGTTGATCAGGAATAACAGCCGGAGTACTCTCCCCACGTAATACCATGTAACGGCTGATAGAAGATAAAGTCAGGACTTCTTTTTGTTCTTGCAGATCAACGTGAACGAAAATCATCATCGGAAGCAGTACCCGGTCGACAATTTTACGGCGGTCGCTCCATTGATGGACTTCTTGTTGAATTGGAAGGAAATTTTCGATCCCCATTTTCGTAAGCCGCTCACCCGTTTTTTTCTCGTGACAAATACGTACGATTGCCACCAACCAACGTTTTGAGCGCGCTACGCTGCTGCCAATCACATCTGTTGGCAGAAGATTTCGATCGTCATTTTTCTTAATGATCATGTATTTTTACCCCTCATTTTTCCATACCCCTTAGGCAATGGATTGAATTCGGTGACAAAGATAGATAAAATTATAAATAGTAAACAAGAAAAAACGCATTCTTTTTTTACATACAAATAGAAATATACAGTTAAGACTATCTTGGACGTGAAAAATCCGCTATCACATTGGTTCTATTCTACCACCCATATTTTGTACAACATCCCTAAACAAATCACGCGCGGAATTTCCGCGCGTGATTTCTATTCTTTCGATTTACTTACCACTTATAATTGATACCGAAGCTAAGCAATTCTTTCAACTGGAAGAAGCTGTCTCCTTCAGTCGGTTTCGAGCTATCGTCAAAACGGGTATGTATATAGAGCTTGGTAGAAAGATAACGGTTCAAAACGAAGTTGAATGTATTTTCCCATTCTACACGTGCCCAATGATAGTTGGTCAGATAATTGAGACGAGACTCTAAAGTTACTGCAGAGATGATGGTCCAGTTCAATGTGGATTGCAACTGGGAACCAAAGTCGTTTTTAGAGCATTTTCCTTTGTCTAAGCCAAACTTTGTTTCGTCTACTTCAGAATTACCGATATAACGCAAGTTATAAGTCAACGGCGCCATAAACACAGAAAGATTAAATTTCTTCTTACTCAATTTATAATCCATACCGACACTGACCGCCAAATCTGCCGGAGACATGAAAGATGAAACCAATTCTTCGCTGTTAGCTTTATATCCATTGAAAAACTGTGTCTTAAACTCGGACGAAATGGTATAATACCAATTCTTGAAAACTCTCAAACCTAATTTATTATACAAACGAAATTGGTCTGTATTGAACAGATATTTATGGTATTCATCTGACGGAGTGGAAGTCATACCTACTTTAGCTTCCAGCTGGTTCTCAAACAGCACCTTTTCATTGTCATTATAGTTGGCAAAAATCTGAAAAGTGGCTAATCCGGAGAAGTTACTTTCACCTCCCTTATACCAGTTATCCGAAAGGTGGTTCTGGCTAATCTGCAACGATCCGTTACCTCCGGTCACCCACCAGTTCGGCCGACTAATCTTCATATTGGCTTTCCCTACATTATCATCCATATTTTCCGGTTGAAACAGATGAATAACGTTTGCTTTGGGAGATATTTTCGGCTTCACATCGTGACGGAATACATCACGACTCATGATGCGGTCTTCTGTAGTGACAACCAAGTTCGGACGTTCCAAATAAAGATCCATCAATGCACTGTTCACTATTTTCTCGGCACGCTGGGTTTTGGTAAATGCCAGGGTATCATAAGGCAGAAGTTCCGCTGTCAGTTGAGGAGTGGTGTCCCATTGCATAGGCTTCCATTCCAATTTCGAATATTGTGCCATCGGAGCATAATAATATGCCAATGGTGTGAACAGACGAAAATAATCGGGATCAGACGGAATATAACGTGGCGGCACAGACAGATCGTTCAAATAATCTAATTGCGCGACATACTTATTATATAAATAAGAAACGGTATCCAGTTTCGGAGTCGGCCCCGACATATTCAGTTTGAGCATCAAATATTTCTGAAGCTCCGCCGAAAGCGTATCTGCTTTCACGACTCTGGCTTTTGCCACAACTGTTGAAGATTTAACCGTTTTGGCAGGTTTAATCGCTTCAGGAGCAGGCTGCAGAGAGTCAGTCGGAAGTGGAGAGGGATCGACAGATTCCTGTGCAAAAAGCGATAACGATAAGATTGACAGAATAAACGCTGAACATAAAGTAGTAATTCTCATCATATTTGTCTATGGTTTAGAGTGCAAAGCTACATTATTTTGTTCAGAAATCATAGGATTCTTTTAAAATTGCATTTTTTAATAAAATTGTGGAGACGAAAGACTGTAATCTTCCTCTTTTTTTTATAATTTTGCGGTTTTTAAGTTCGTAAGAATACTACTAAGTAAACAATTATTAAAACAGTTATAGCTGTGGGAGAAACAAAGTATATTTTCGTCACCGGTGGTGTTGCCTCTTCATTAGGAAAAGGTATCATCTCATCCTCCATCGGTAAGTTGCTACAAGCAAGAGGTTATAATGTAACCATTCAGAAGTTTGACCCGTATATCAACATCGACCCGGGAACATTGAATCCTTATGAGCACGGAGAGTGCTATGTAACCGTAGACGGACACGAAGCCGACCTCGACCTGGGACACTACGAAAGATTCCTAGGCATACAAACGACAAAGGCGAACAACATTACTACGGGACGTATCTACAAGAGCGTCATTGACAAGGAACGTCGTGGAGATTATCTGGGTAAAACGATCCAGGTGATTCCCCACATCACAGACGAGATCAAACGGAATGTTAAACTGCTTGGTAATAAATACAAGTTTGATTTTGTGATTACTGAAATCGGTGGTACGGTAGGTGACATCGAATCACTCCCCTACCTCGAAAGTATCCGTCAGTTGAAATGGGAACTCGGTAAGAACGCTCTTTGCGTACACTTGACCTATGTTCCTTATCTTGCTGCTGCCGGAGAATTGAAAACAAAACCGACGCAACATTCTGTAAAGGAACTCCAAAGTGTAGGTATTCAGCCGGATGTACTGGTACTGCGTGCCGAGCATCCGCTAAGTGACGGATTGCGTAAGAAAGTGGCACAATTCTGTAATGTAGACGATAAAGCCGTTGTGCAGTCTATCGACGCGGAAACAATTTACGAAGTACCTATCCTGATGCAAGCGCAAGGGCTGGACAGCACTATCCTCGAAAAGATGGGACTGCCGGTAGGAGAAACTCCGGGACTCGGCCCATGGCGTAAATTCCTGGAACGTCGTCACGCTGCAGAGACAAAAGAACCGATCAATATTGCACTGGTTGGAAAATACGATTTGCAGGACGCTTACAAGTCTATCCGTGAAGCTTTATCGCAAGCGGGTACTTACAATGACCGCAAAGTGGAAGTTCATTTCGTAAACAGCGAGAAGCTGACAGACGAAAATGTATGTGAAGCTCTGAAAGGTATGGCGGGCGTAATGATTGGTCCGGGATTTGGTCAACGGGGTATCGACGGCAAGTTTGTCGCTATCAAATATACACGTACACATGACATCCCGACTTTCGGTATTTGTCTGGGTATGCAATGTATTGCTATTGAGTTTGCACGCAACGTACTAGGATACGCAGATGCCAACTCACGTGAAATGGATGAAAAGACTCCGCACAACGTGATTGATATCATGGAAGAGCAGAAAGCAATCACCAATATGGGTGGTACGATGCGTCTGGGTGCTTACGAATGTGTATTGCAGAAAGGTTCGAAAGCATATCAGGCTTACGGACAGGAACATATTCAGGAACGTCACCGCCATCGCTATGAGTTCAACAATGATTATAAAGACCGATATGAAGCTGCCGGCATGAAATGTGTAGGTATCAACCCGGAATCGGATCTGGTAGAAATCGTTGAAATCCCGACTTTGAAATGGTTTGTCGGCACACAGTTCCATCCGGAATATGGCAGTACGGTACTGAATCCTCATCCGTTGTTCGTTGCATTTGTGAAAGCTGCCATCGAAAACGAAAAAGCAACGGTGAACGGCTAACGATACGTGGTAAACAACCGGTAGTTTGTAATTTATATAATTTGTAATTAAAATAAGAATGGATAAAAACACCATCACAGGTCTCGTTCTGATAGGTATATTATTGGTAGGATTCAGTTTTTTGAGCCGTCCAAGCGAGGAACAGATAGCTGCGCAAAAGAAATACTACGATTCTATTGCCGTGGTACAGCAGCAGGAGGAAGCGTTGAAGGCTAAAACGGAAGCTGCACTGGCTAACAGTCAAAAAGAGGTGGCATCGGCTGCCGATTCTTCTGCTTTGTTTTTCAATGCCTTGCATGGAACCGACTCTAAAATCAGCATCCAGAATAATGTAGCGGAAATCACTTTCACAACCAAAGGCGGACGTGTCTATTCAGCCATGCTGAAAGATTATATGGCACAAGACAAAAAGACGCCGGTCATGTTGTTCGACGGTGACGATGCTTCGATGAACTTCAACTTTTACAACAAGGCAGGAGCCATCCAGACCAAAGATTATTTCTTTGAAGCTGTGAACAAGACGGACAGTAGTGTTACAATGCGCCTGGCTGCGGATAGCACAAGCTATATCGATTTCATCTATACGCTGAAACCGGATAGCTACCTGATGAACTTTGAAATCAAAGCGACAGGCATGGAAGACAAGTTGGCTAGTACTAAGTATGTAGACATCGACTGGTCACAACGTGCCCGCCAACTGGAAAAAGGATTCACTTATGAGAATCGTCTGTCGGAACTGACTTATAAAGTAACAGGTGACAATGTAGACAACTTGTCTGCTGCCAAAGATGACAGTCAGGATTTGCCGGGACGCATTGATTGGGTAGCTTTCAAGAATCAGTTCTTCTCGTCTGTATTTATCGCTGAACAGGATTTCGACAAGGTTTCCGTTAAGTCAAGAATGGAACAACAGGGAAGCGGATATATCAAAGATTATTCTGCCGAAATGAATACTTTCTTTGATCCGTCAGGCAAGGAACCGACAGAGATGTACTTCTACTTCGGTCCGAACCACTTCAAGACGCTGAAAGCGCTGGATAAAGGACGTGACGAGAAATGGGAGCTTCACCGACTGGTTTACCTGGGTTGGCCGTTGATTCGCTGGATTAACCAGTTTATCACGATCAACGTATTCGACTGGTTGTCCGGCTGGGGATTGAGCATGGGTATCGTTCTGTTGATTCTGACTATTATGGTGAAAGTGCTGGTTTATCCGGCTACCTGGAAAACGTACATGTCTTCTGCCAAGATGCGTGTATTGAAACCGAAAATTGATGAAATCAACAAGAAATATCCCAAGCAGGAAGATGCAATGAAGAAACAGCAGGAGGTGATGAGCCTTTACAGCCAATACGGGGTAAGTCCGATGGGTGGCTGTCTGCCGATGTTATTGCAGTTCCCTATCCTGATGGCTTTGTTTATGTTCGTGCCGAGTGCTATCGAACTGCGTCAACAGAGTTTCTTGTGGGCGGACGACCTTTCTACTTATGACGCTATCATCACATTCCCGTTCCATATCCCGTTCCTTGGCAATCACCTTAGCTTGTTCTGCTTGCTGATGACGTTGACAAACATCTTGAACACAAAGTACACAATGTCTATGCAGGATACCGGAGCGCAGCCACAAATGGCGGCTATGAAATGGATGATGTATCTGATGCCGATTATGTTCTTGTTCGTCTTGAACGATTATCCGTCAGGTTTGAACTATTACTACTTCGTGTCAACGCTGATTAGTGTGGGTACTATGATTCTGCTTCGTAGAACGACTGACGAAACTAAATTGTTGGCTATTCTTGAAGCGAAAAAGAAAGACCCGAAACAAATGAAAAAGACCGGATTTGCTGCTCGCCTGGAGGCGATGCAAAAGCAACAAGAGCAATTGCAGCAGCAAAGACAGAATAAAAAATAAGGAGTAATTCCTGAATCATATTCTAAGAAAGCCGGACATCCTATTTTGGTTGCCCGGCTTTCTTTCTCTAAAAAATAAAATAAGATGAAAACTAAATATTCTTATAAACAAATCTGGACAATCTCCTACCCTATCCTAATCAGTCTGATTATGGAACAGATGATTGGTATGACGGACACTGCTTTTCTGGGACGTGTCGGAGAAATCGAATTAGGTGCTTCCGCCATTGCAGGTGTATATTACCTTGCCATTTTCATGATGGCATTCGGTTTCAGCATCGGTGCCCAGATATTAATTGCGCGTCGCAATGGAGAAGGAAACTACAAGGAAATCGGACCCATTTTTTATCAGGGCATATATTTCCTGCTTGCCATGGCAGTGATTTTATTCACGTTCTCCATCGTATTCTCACCATATATCCTCAAGAATATCATTTCGTCTCCTCACATTTACGATGCAGCCGAGAGTTATATTCACTGGCGTGTGTACGGGTTCTTCTTCTCTTTTATCATGGTCATGTTCCGCGCCTTCTTTGTAGGTACGACACAAACCAAGACGCTGACTTTGAACTCTATTGTGATGGTACTTTCGAATGTGGTATTCAATTATATCCTGATTTTCGGTAAATTCGGTTTCCCGCAATTGGGAATTGCCGGTGCTGCTATCGGCTCTTCGCTGGCTGAAATGGTATCGGTGATTTTCTTTATCATCTATACCTGGAAGCGGATTGACTGCAGGAAGTATGCATTGAATATACTGCCTAAGTTCCAAGGGAAAACACTGAAACGAATACTGAATGTTTCTGTGTGGACAATGATTCAGAACTTTGTTTCTTTGTCTACCTGGTTTATGTTCTTTCTATTTGTGGAACATTTGGGAGAGCGCTCTTTGGCAATCGCGAACATTATCCGAAACGTATCGGGAATCCCGTTTATGATTGCAATGGCATTTGCATCCACCTGTGGTTCATTGGTCAGCAATCTGATCGGTGCAGGTGAACAGGATTGTGTACGGGGTACTATCAGGCAGCACATTCGCATTGGATATATATTTGTATTGCCAATTCTGATATTCTTCTGTCTATTTCCGGATCTGATCCTACGTATTTATACAGATATGCCGGATTTGAGAGCAGCATCCGTGCCTTCACTGTGGGTATTGTGTTCTGCCTATCTGGTGCTGGTGCCTGCCAATGTTTATTTCCAATCGGTATCAGGTACAGGGAATACGCGGACTGCACTGGCTATGGAACTTTGTGTATTGGCTATCTACGTCACATACTCTGCATATTTCATCATGTACCTGCGGATGGACGTCGCATTTGCCTGGACAACGGAATGCGTATATGGTATTTTCACGCTGATGTTCTGCTACTGGTATATGAAGAAAGGAAACTGGCAGAAAAAGAAGATTTAAATCCTTTTTTCACTATCTTCGCAAGAAAATAAACATTTTATAAAATATATGAGACAAGCTAATTTAATTATGATGTCGGCAGCAATGTTGTTAGCTGCCTGCGGAGGAACCAAAGACGCAGGCAAGACAGATCAGGTGCTTATCGAGAAATCGGATATTAAGATCGAAGGGAAGCGCATGACTCCCGAAGCACTTTGGGCTATGGGACGTATCGGCGGATTCGCCGTATCGCCCGACGGAAAGAAAATTGCGTATACGGTAGCGTATTACAGCGTACCGGAAAACAAAAGTAACCGCGAAGTTTTCGTAATGAACGCAGATGGAAGCGAAAATCAACAAATCACTCATACCCCGTATCAGGAAAATGAGGTGACTTGGATTAAGGGAGGCACCAAACTGGCATTCTTAAGTAATGACAACGGAAGCAGCCAGCTTTATGAAATGAATCCGGATGGTAGCGGGCGCAAGCAGCTGACCAACTACGACGGAGATATTGAAGGATATTCCATCTCACCGGATGGCAAAAAACTGCTGTTTATTTCACAAGTAAAGACGAAAGAAAGCACTGCTGATAAGTATCCGGACCTGCCGAAAGCTACCGGTATCATCGTTACCGACCTGATGTACAAACATTGGGATGAATGGGTGACAACCGCTCCGCATCCTTTTGTTGCCGACTTTGATGGTAACGGCATTTCCAATATTGTGGATATTCTGAACGACGAACCGTATGAAAGTCCGATGAAGCCTTGGGGTGGCATTGAGCAACTTGCCTGGAATATGACTTCGGACAAAGTGGCTTACACTTGCCGTAAAAAGACAGGACTGGAATATGCGATTTCTACCAACTCTGATATTTATATCTATGACTTGAATACTAAGAAAACAGAAAATATTACTGAAGAGAACAAAGGATATGATACCAACCCGCAATACTCACCGGACGGCAAGTATATTGCCTGGCAGAGCATGGAACGTGACGGATACGAAGCTGATCTGAACCGTCTGTTCATCATGAACCTGGAAACTGGCGAGAAGCGTTTTGTGAGTAAGGCATTCGAATCGAATGTGGATGCTTTTGTCTGGGGAGCAGATGCTAAAGTGATCTATTTCACAGGTGTATGGCATGGAGAATCACAAATTTATGCGCTTGACCTGGCAAATGATTCGGTAAAGGCTATTACTTCAGGAATGTATGATTACGAAGGGGTAGCTCTTTTCGGAGATAAGCTGATTGCGAAACGTCATTCAATGAGTATGGGTGATGAGATTTACTCTGTGGCACTGGATGGTTCTACCACTCAACTGACACAGGAGAACAAACAAATCTATGACCAGTTGGAAATGGGTAAAGTGGAAGGTCGCTGGATGAAAACAACAGATGGTAAACAGATGTTGACATGGGTGATTTATCCTCCACAGTTTGATCCGAACAAGAAATATCCGACTTTACTGTTCTGCGAAGGAGGTCCGCAGAGTCCGGTAAGCCAGTTCTGGTCTTATCGCTGGAACTTCCAGATTATGGCAGCTAATGATTATATCATCGTTGCTCCGAACCGTCGCGGTTTGCCGGGATTCGGTGTGGAATGGAATGAACAAATCAGTGGCGATTACGGTGGCCAGTGTATGAAGGATTACTTCACTGCTATCGATGAAATGGCAAAAGAGCCGTATGTGGACAAAGATCGTCTGGGATGCGTAGGTGCCAGCTTCGGAGGATTCTCCGTATATTGGTTGGCCGGACATCACGACAAACGGTTCAAAGCGTTCATTGCTCATGATGGTATCTTCAACATGGAAATGCAATATCTGGAAACTGAAGAAAAATGGTTTGCCAACTGGGATATGGGAGGCGCATACTGGGAAAAACAGAATCCGGTGGCACAGCGTACGTTTGCCAACTCTCCTCACCTATTCGTAGAGAAATGGGATACTCCTATTCTCTGTATCCATGGAGAAAAAGACTACCGTATCCTGGCTAATCAGGCTATGGCTGCTTTTGATGCTGCCGTGATGCGTGGTGTTCCTGCAGAGCTGCTGATTTATCCGGATGAAAACCACTGGGTATTGAAGCCACAGAATGGGGTTCTATGGCAACGCACATTCTTTGAATGGTTGGACAAATGGGTGAAGAAAGCTCCGTCTAAATAAAATTTTACGTTAATTACATAGTAGAATAAACATAGTAAACTAAAAGAAGCCCCTGTTCTCAATCTTTTGAGTTCAGGGGCTTCTCCATTGCATTCATCAAAATCGGCTAAAATTATAAAAAAGTTCGCTAAATTTACTCCGAATAAATATTTTCAATTTCTACAATATACATCTTATGGAAACCTCCATGAGCACCACCATACCACTTCTCTATTGATTCTTTATCCAGAAAACATTCCGGTTTGATAGTGTCAGCATAAAGTTTCTTACATTCCAGACTCAAACGTGCCTGCTCGAACAGGACATTTCCTTTTTCTGTAAATACAGGTTTCAATCCGGTTTCTTTTACTTTATCTATATTACGTCCCGACTTGGAACCACAAACAGCGTGAATTTTCTTATTTTCTTCTCCTAAGAAAGAAAGTGTCAGGTAATCGTTCTTCTCTACAAACTCGTATGTATACCGTTCGGGACGGATAAAAACGAAAGCAACCGGTTTATTCCACAACCAGCCGATGCCACCCCAACTTGCTGTCATCGTGTTAAACTTCTCTTTTGTTCCGACTGTAACCAGCATCCACTCTTTTCCAATCGCTTCGAAAAAGTTTTCTTTCAAATCTTTTACTTCTAATTTCTTCATCTCTTTATTCGTAAATATGTATTCATAATTAGTTTATATAATAATTTAGGCACGGATTACACAGATTAACACGGTTACTTTGCAACAATAACAACACTAAAAACCGTGAAATCCGTAACCTAGAAAAATAACGATTAATTCATGGCAGGCACTTATCTAATTATTTCTGTTTATTCAATTTCACAATCTCTCCCAAATAGGGAATCTTCACCGGAATCTTCCGTTTCTTAGCCTCTGTTGCGAAGACTTTCGGGGGATCATGCAAAGGCTCGTCAGACAAATCGAATGTGCCATAATGCATGGGAATGGTAAGACCAGCATGCATTTCCCCGGCGGCAGTCAATGATTCGTAAGGCGATATATGATTGGGACGCATAAACCAGCGAGGTTTGTATGCCCCGATGCCTAACAAAGCATAATCCGGTGCTCCGAACAGATCGGGAATCTCACGGAAGTGACTGGAATAACCTGTATCACCGCTATAATAAAGAGAAATTCCATTTCCTTGCAGCATGAAAGCTCCCCACAGTCGCTGGCCACCATCACGTACGGAACGTTTGCTCCAGTGTTGTGCCGGTAGAAAAGTAATCTTCAATCCCTCATCTTCCATTTGTTGATACCATCCGGCTTCAATCACTTTCATTTCGGGAAACCATCCCTGAATCAGCTCACCGGTTCCCAAGCCGCAAAAGAGTTTCATTTGCGGGTTATTCTTCAGTAAACGGGCTATACTCTGTTTATCCAAATGATCGAAATGGTCATGGCTGACAAGTAGATAATCAACCCCTGTAAATATGTCAGGATTAGCGGGAAACTCGCTCTGTCTCTTCACAAAAGGAATACTGCCGAACACAGGATCGAACATGATTCGTTTACCTGCTAACTGGAGAAAGAAAGAATTATGTCCGAGCCATATCAGGGAATCTCCCACCACCGCATCCAATGAACGGAGATAACAAACTTTTGGATCCCATTTCACCGTTTTCTTCTCTTTGCGTTGGGGATTGGGCGAAAGACGCCATTTCAGTACACTCCCCATCCCCGGACGGAAGCGATGCTGCCGATTAAAAAAACGCCCGCGCACCATCGGATTTCCTCTCCAATAAGGGTTGACTGTCGCTAAACGTTCGTTTCTCCTAAAACATATATGTTCACCCATTTTTATTTCCTGAATACGTATTTACAAACTTACTAAAAATTTCTCGATTTACGATGAATTAGAGTAAACAAAAAATGTACCCCGGACACACTATCGGGGTACATTTACTTATAAAGGAATAAATATTATCCTTTTTTAATAGAATGAGACTTCGTTAAGAGCAGTGCAAGCCATACAAAGGCAGTTGCCAGCCAAGAGCTGAAAGATTAATAATCATTATGACTGCACCCAATATCCATAGAATCAATAGCGACCATTTCAAGCCTGTTCCCATCGGTGACCAATGGAATAATTGCCGCAAGATAGTATACAAGAAAGCTCCTAATGGAATACCGATGAGGGCAACTCCGGCAATCGTACCTAGCAGTGTCATCATTGGAGATACGGAAGCAACCGGCATCCAGTCGATGGCAGGCAGCATCTCGTAAAGCAGTGCTCCTCCGCTAACTGCCACGGCAATTGCTGCAAACACTAGTGCTACCAGTACAACGGCCAGTACGAACAAGACAGGGCAGCAGAGAATGACAAGAGCTACCAGAAATATTTTAAAGAGAACAGCAGCAATGGAAACAAATACATCGCCTATCTTTTGAAGAAAGGTACGAGGTTTGCCGGAGTTCATATAGTTGTTAACTCCGTCCGCTACACGTTCGAAACCGTCTGTCACTGTTTTGCCAATATTCTCAATGGTCACTGCTTCTCCACGCATACTCAATTTTTCCGCGGCAGTACGGGCTTCCGGAATAACGATCCATCCGATAATATAAAGTATAATCATCGGGCAATAAGGTACAAATACCAGGATAATCATCAATATACGCACTAATGTGATGTCCCAACCGAAGTAAGCTGCCAACCCTGCCGCTACGCCTCCCAACAATTTATTATCCGGATCACGAAACCAGCGGCGTTGAGCAGCGGTTTGCGTACTGCCTTGATTAGCGGACGATGTTTGTTCCGTTCTTTTCTGTGAGTCCATATCCTCATCAGCAATTCCAAAGTCTTCCGGTTTGCCGACACGAGCGATAATTTCTTCTACATCCGAAACTGTGATGACCTGTTTTCCTTCAGTTACTTTCTCGGCAAACAGTTCGGCAATACGCATCTCAATATCGTTTACGATCTCTTCCGCACCCTCCTGTTTACGAAAGTAATGCTTCAAATTAGACAGATAATTATCTAACAGTCGGTAGGCATCGTCATCTATATGATAGACAATTCCTCCTAAATTTATGGTCAATGTCTTTTTCATTTTTATTTCTTCTTTTTCGGATTATCTATTGGCTATATGATTCACTGTATCGTTAAGTTCTTTCCAGGAAATTTCCAGCTCTCCCAAAAAGACTTCTCCTTGTTCAGTGAGTTTATAGTATTTGCGGGGAGGTCCCTGGGTAGATTCTACCCACTCATAACTTAACAGGTCATCATTTTTCAGACGGGTAAGCAATGGATACAAGGTGCCTTCCACTACAATCAGTTGGGCTTCTTTCAATTTCTGAATAATATCAGAAGCATAAGCGGGCTCCTTGTGCAACAAAAGCATGATACAATATTCAAGCATGCCTTTCCTCATCTGTGATTTTACATTGTCTACTTTCATTATTCACTTCTTTTAGATGCACAAATATATGCATTACTTTAGTACCTTGCATTGCAAAGTACTATAAATTAATAATAATTAAAACATTAGAGACTCTCCACCTTATTATAAAAAGAAATAATGGCTATATTTGTGCCCGTTAAACCAAGAAATAGAAAATACGTATGTTTACAATTCGAAAAGCAACGGTAGCCGATTGCGAGCTTATTCATAAGATGGCAAAGGAGGTATTCCCCGCCACCTACAAGGAAATTTTATCTCCCGAACAACTGGATTATATGATGGACTGGATGTATGCACCTTCCAATGTGCGCAAACAAATGGAGGAAGAGGGACATGTGTACTCCATTGCTTATAAAGAGAATGAACCATGCGGATACGTTTCCATTCAACAACAGGAAAAGGATGTATTCCATCTTCAGAAGATATATGTCCTCCCCCGTTTTCAGGGCACGCATTGCGGCAGTTTTTTATTCAAGGAAGCAATCAAGTGTATCAAAGAAATACACCCGGAACCTTGTTTGATGGAGCTCAACGTAAATCGTAATAATAAAGCTTTGCAGTTTTACGAGCACATGGGAATGAGAAAGTTGCGGGAAGGTGATTTCCCGATTGGTAACGGGTATTATATGAATGATTATATTATGGGACTAGATATTTGATATACAAAAATGCCCCGGAACAAATATTATAAATGTTCCGGGGCATTTTGGTTATTTAGTTAATGACAGGATTTTATTTCGCTACACGTTCCAACCATTTTACCATTGAAAGCATTACAATCATGGAAGCACCAGTTGCTCCTACAAATACCAACCAACAAGCCCAAATAGGCACAGTTGTATAAAGAATACCACCGATAAACAACAGTGAGTTACCCACAGCTGTTGCAGCCAACCAGCAACCTTGCATCAGCCCCTGCAAATGAGGAGGAGCTACTTTAGATACAAATGATAATCCCAGAGGAGAGATGAACAGTTCGGCAACCGTAAGAATGAAATACAGGCCGATCATAATCCACGGAGTCACACGAATAGCATTGATTTCAGCAGCGCTCATAGTACCCAACACCTCTTTCGAAGGCAATGTAAATGAGAATACCATTAAGAATACATACGCTAACGCGGCAATACCCATACCAATGGCAATCTTCATCGGAGTAGAAGGTTCTTTACCATTCTTTTTCATTGAACCGAACATCCACATGATAAAGGGAGTCAGGAATACAACGAAGAACGGATTAACGCTCTGGAATATTTCAGCTCCCTTGATCTGCGTAAAACCTAAGTCAATATTAATCACACTCAAGTCCACATAGTCACGGGCGAAATAGGTCAAAGAATAACCATTCTGATGGAAAGATAACCAGAAGAAAATAACGACACCGAATACTGCAAACAAAGCATAGATGCGCTGTTTTATTTCAGTAGCGCTCATTTGGATTTCTTCCTTGTTCACAGTCGCAGTCCCTTTACCAGTTTCCATTTTAGTCGCAGGATCCGGGAAACGTTTCTTATTTGCCATATAAATAATCAGCGAAACAAGCATAGCACCAATAGCAGCCATAAAAGCATACTGGAAACCACGGTTAAACACGTCAAGATAGCTATTCACAAACATACCCATATCAGTTACAGGAGTTCCATCGAGAACAGCAGTCTTAGCCAAAGTTGTCAGATTCTCCATTGCCTGTGGAGCCATATCATTTCCTTTTTCTAAATATTGATGGCACAATTCAGGTAAAGTAGCATCATAATCGAAGTTGTTCACCTTCAACCACCAGTTGCGTACACCAATAGCAATAAACGGTGCAAAAACAGCTCCAATATTGATAAACATATAAAATATCTGGAAACCGGCATCACGAAGATTGGAATATTTGGGATCATCGTACATCTGACCGACCAAAGCCTGAAGATTTCCTTTAAACAAACCATTACCAAAAGCAATCACCAAAAGCCCGAAACAGGTTAATCCCAGATAAAGAGCCATACTAGGAACAGGAGTCGGAGTTGGAATGGCAATAATCAAATAACCGACAGCCATTAATATCAGCCCTACTAAAATAGTGCCTTTGAAATTTTTCGTCTTATCAGCAATAACACCTCCCGCCAAAGCTAAAATATAAATGGAAGCATAAAACGCGGAATAAATGTATCCGGTAGTTGTCTCGGACAATCCAAATTTCGCTGAAATAAACAATGTCAAAATCGCCATCATAATATAGAAGCCAAAACGCTCTCCCATATTAGCTAAAGCTGCAGCAATCAGACCTTTAGGGTGTTTACTGAACATAGATATAAGTTTTTAGAATTAATAATTGATTGATTTAAATAAATATTTCTTGCAAATATATACTTTTTCTCGAGTTTTTGCACAATGATTTGTTAAACTACTCCTCAAATAAACGACAAATTTCCGCCCTGGATTCACGAATCAAATCTTCCGGAGCTATTTTTATCTGAAGTCCCCGTACACCGGCACTTACATAAATATACGGAAATTGTTGGCTGGTTTCATGAATATAAGTAGGAAAATGCTTTTTCATACCGATCGGCGAACAACCTCCCCGGATATATCCGGTAAGTGGCAGAAGTTCTTTTACGGGAATCAACTCGCACTTCTTGTTACCCGAAGCTTTAGCTGCCAGTTTCAAATCAACTTCATGTTCTCCCGGAATGACACAGACAAAATATCCGCTTTTATCGCCGTGCAGAACAAGCGTTTTAAAGACCTGCTCGATATTCTCTCCTAAACTTGCTGCCACATGAACAGCACTCAAGTCGTTTTCATCTACTTCGTAGGGAATTAATTCATAGGCTATCTTAGCCTTATCTAACAGCCGTGCGGCATTTGTTTTATTGATTTTCATTTTCGTTGTATTTATAAGTTCTATATCTGATAAATAAAGAATATGATATGATAAGTGCCAACTCATCGAAGATTGTCCGATAAGTTGGCACTCTATGATTTAAATTAGAGACCCAGCTCTTCGCGAAGAAACTTAGGTGTATATCCTTTAGGGCTCTTCGCAACTTCTTCCGGTGTTCCGTAACTAAGGAGTTCTCCCCCGCCCTTACCACCTTCAGGGCCCATATCGATAATATAATCCGCCATTTTAATCACATCCAGATTGTGCTCGATGACGATAACAGTATTACCTTTATCTACAAGCTTATTCAATACTCCCATCAATACACGGATATCTTCAAAATGAAGTCCGGTAGTCGGTTCGTCAAGGATATAAAGAGTTTTGCCCGTATCTCTTTTCGATAGCTCCGTTGCCAATTTCACACGCTGGCTTTCTCCGCCGGAAAGAGTGGTAGAAGATTGTCCCAGTTTTATATATCCGAGTCCGACATCCTGCAAGACTTTAATCTTATTCAAGATTTGCGGCACATTTTCAAAGAATTCCACAGCACGGTTGATCGTCATGTCAAGTACATCGGCAATTGATTTTCCCTTGAAACGTACTTCCAGTGTTTCCCGGTTATAACGTTTACCGTGACAAACCTCACAAGGCACATATACATCAGGAAGGAAATTCATTTCAATCGTCTTATAACCATTTCCCGTACATGCTTCACAACGCCCACCTGCAACATTAAAGGAGAAACGTCCCGGTTTATAACCACGAATCTTAGCTTCCGGCAGACCCACAAACAGGTTACGGATATCAGAAAACACACCGGTATAAGTCGCAGGATTGGAGCGTGGCGTACGTCCCAAAGGTGATTGATCCACATCTACTACCTTATCTATATTTTCCAACCCTTCAATCGAATCATATTCCAAAGGATCTTGTAAAGAACGATAGAATTTCTGTGAAAGAATCGGCTGCAAAGTTTCATTAATCAAGGTGGATTTTCCACTTCCTGATACACCAGTTACGCAAATCAGTTTACCCAACGGAAATTCAACATCTACATTCTTCAGGTTATTCCCCTTCGCTCCTTTCAGCCAGATAGATTTCCCATTTCCTTTTCTACGCTTGGCAGGGATTTCTATCTTCATCTTGCCATTCAGATATTGCGAAGTCATTGTATCTGTATTCAGCATCTCCTGCGGGGTTCCGGCGAAAACGACTTCGCCTCCGAGACGTCCGGCTTTCGGACCCATATCGATGACATAGTCGGCAGCTAACATCATATCCTTATCATGTTCCACTACAATCACGGAGTTCCCCATGTCGCGGAGTTCTTTCAACGAGTTGATAAGACGCAGATTATCACGCTGATGCAGACCGATACTCGGCTCGTCGAGAATATAAAGTACATTCACTAATTGCGAACCAATCTGTGTAGCCAAGCGGATACGCTGACTCTCACCACCAGAAAGACTAACAGAGCTACGATTCAATGCCAGATAATCCAGACCCACGTCCAGCAAGAACTTCAAACGTGTGCGAATCTCTTTCAGAATCTCCACCGATATTTTCTTCTGCTTATCGGACAGGAACTCATCCACCTTCATCAACCAGTCGTATAACTCGTTGATATCCATATTCGCCAACTCATTGATATTCTTATCATGGATACGAAAATGCAAAGCTTCTTTATTCAAACGAGCCCCTTTACATTCGGGACAAACCGTTGTTTTGGCAAATTGTTCCGCCCATTTCTGTGCTGTTGCAGAAGCATCCTTTTCCTGCAACATCTGAATATACTTCACCACTCCTTCGTAAGTAACAAAGTAATCGGAGGAAGTACCGATCAGCGAACTCTTGATTTTAATCCGTTCATCAGAACCGTACAAGACTTCATCAATCGCATCGTCCGGCAACTCCTTTATCGGAGTTTTCAGTGTTGCGTCGTACTTCTCGAGCAAAGCACCGATTTGCCAGAAAATCATCGCATTCTTATATTTTCCCAAAGGTGCTATCGCTCCTTCATAAATGGAAAGTTCACGATCGGGAATCACTTTGTCCACATCAATCTGATTGACTACTCCCAATCCCTTACACTTCGGACATGCCCCTTGCGGTGAATTGAATGAGAAGTTATGCGGAGCCGGTTCACGATAAGACAATCCGGTGACAGGACACATGAGCCGTTTACTATAATGACGGATGCTTTCAGACTGGGCATCCAGAATCATCATCAACCCATCTCCCTGGCGCATAGCGGTTGCCACACTCTGTTTCAAGCGCCGGTCATCTTTCTCCGCTACCACTAATTTATCAATAACCACTTCTACATCGTGATTTTTATAGCGGTCGAGTTTCATGCCATGCGTTATTTCACGCACTTCACCGTCCACCCGTACATACAGGTATCCTTTTTTACGTATTTGTTCGAAAAGTTCCCTGTAATGTCCCTTACGTGAACGAACTAGCGGAGCCAGCAGATATATTTTCTTTCCTTTATAATCTTTCAGAATCAAGTCCAGAATCTGCTCTTCGGTATATTTCACCATCTCCTCACCCGACAGATACGAATAAGCCACTCCAGCACGGGCATACAGCAAACGGAGATAATCATATATCTCCGTAGTCGTTCCTACGGTAGAACGGGGATTTTTATTCGTTGTTTTCTGTTCTATGGAGATAACCGGACTCAAACCAGTTATCTTATCGACATCCGGACGTTCCAGATTGCCCAAGAAGTTACGGGCATACGCTGAAAAAGTTTCGATATAACGACGCTGTCCTTCGGCAAAAATCGTATCGAAGGCTAAAGAAGATTTTCCACTACCGCTCAATCCGGTGATAACAGTCAAACTGTTACGGGGAATTTCGGCATCAATATCCTTTAAATTGTGCACGCGCGCACCGTACACATTAATATATTCTGTTTCCTGCATATTCATATCCTTCCATAAATGTTGCAAAATTAATGTTTCCGCCCGAAATATGCTCCTAAAAAAGCACAATATTATTTTCTTAACTCAAATCTTATGAAGATATAGGGCATTATTTGTACCTTTGTTCCTTGATTTCAAGAACCAATAGTTATAATTTGATGAAACCGATAAACCGTATATTCTTATTTTTGCTTTTTATAAGCGTTTCATATGCTATCAGTTATGCACAAGAAAACCAATCATATTTCTTGCATACCATCGAAAAAGGACAAAGTTTATACTCCATCTCCAAGATGTATAATGTCACCACATCAGACATCATACGTCTGAATCCGGGCTGTGACGAAAAGATCTATGCCGGACAGACAATCAAAATTCCTACGGGAAAAGAGAGTCAGAAGGGAGAAACATTCCATACGATTCAAGCCGGAGAAACACTATACAAACTGACAACCATGTATAATGTATCCGCCAAAGATATTTGTGAAGCAAACCCCGGTTTGAGTGCCGAGAATTTCCGTATCGGACAGGTTATCCTGATTCCACAGAAAAAAGAAGAGCAAACTGCTACTGCAACTCAAACGCCTACCGAACAGACCACCATTCAAGGTCCTGTTGTTCCGAAATGCAAGGATATGCATAAGGTAAAACGCAAAGAGACTATTTTTAGCGTGAGCCGTGAATATGGAATCAGCGAGCAGGAGTTAATTGCAGCTAACCCGGAACTGAAAAAAGGCATGAAAAAGGGACAATTCCTTTGCATCCCTTACCCGGCAGCAACGACCGTGCAACCTACACAGAAGGAAGATCCTTACGCTATTCCTCCCAGCAATAGCGAGCTTTTCCGCAAAAGTAAAGAGACTCCCCAAAAGCTGTCTACCATTAAAGCAGCTTTATTGTTGCCTTTCCAGGAAGACAAACGCATGGTGGAATATTACGAAGGTTTCCTGATGGCAGTAGACAGTCTGAAACGTACAGGTATTTCTCTTGATCTATATGTATATGATTGTGGAAAAGACGTTTCTACATTAAATACGATTCTTGCCAAGAACGAGATGAAAAGTATGAATATCATCTTCGGTCCGATGCACCAGAATCAAATAAAGCCATTGTCCGACTTCGCAGAGAAGAACGACATACGCCTGGTGATTCCTTTCTCTCAAAAAGGAGAAGAGGTATTCAACAACCCGGCTGTTTATCAGATCAATACGCCTCAATCTTACTTATATTCAGAGGTTTATGAACACTTCACCCGTCAATTCCCCAATGCAAACGTTATCTTCATAGAACCGGCGAGCGTTGATAAGGAGAAAGCGGAATTTATCAGCGGCTTGAAACAAGAGTTGAAAAGCAAAGGAATTCCAATGAGAACCGTCAGTGAAAGCGCAACGAAAGAAACGTTGAAAGCAGCGCTCCGCAGTGATAAAGAAAACATCTTTATTCCGACATCAGGCAACAACGTCTTACTAATTAAGATACTTCCTCAACTGACGCTGTTAGTCAGAGAGAATCCTGCAGAGAATATTCATCTGTTCGGCTATCCGGAATGGCAGACCTATACCAGAGATCATCTGGAAAACTTCTTTGAATTGGATGTATATTTCTATTCTTCATTCTATACGAATACGTTGTTCCCGGCAGCTGTGCAGTTTACCAATGCTTACCATAAATGGTATAGCAAAGATTTGGCAAGCAAATACCCTAATTACGCAATGCTGGGTTTTGACACCGGCTTCTTCTTCCTGAAAGGATTATCGCTTTATGGCTCGGAACTGGAAAACAATCTGCCTAAAATGAACCTGACTCCTATCCAGACCGGATTCAAATTCGAGCGTGTAAACAACTGGGGAGGATTTATTAATAAAAAGGTGTTCTTCATACGTTTCACTAAGAATTTTGAATTAGTAAAACTTGACTTCGAATAATACGAAAATGATAAAGATAAAACCATTTTTGATCGCAACACTCCTACTTACAGGATTTGCCCTTCCTGCTGTCGCTCAAATCGGAGAAGCACGAAACAATTTATCGGTAGGTATCAATGGAGGTGTCAATTTAAACAGTGCTTCCTTTACTCCCACCATCAAGCAAAATAGCCTGATGGGAATTACCGGAGGTTTGACAGCACGTTATATATCCGAGAAGTATTTTGCCATGATTTGTGGCGCACAGGTCGAGTTGAATGTCTCGCAACGAGGCTGGGACCAATTATTTGAAACAATATCACTGGACGCCAACGGATATGAAGTCACTTCGAAGGACCCTACTAAAACTTACACCCGCAAAATGACTTATATAGATATTCCTTTCCTCGCTCACCTCGCTTTCGGACGAGACAGAGGATTGCAATTCTTTGTCCATGCAGGTCCTCAAATCAGCTTTCTAATCAGTGAATCGGAAACAATAAAAGGTATTGATATGAATAGCTTATCTGATACACAGAAAGCCCTGTACGGAGTTAAGATTCAAAATAAGTTTGACTATGGTATTGCCGGTGGCGGTGGTGTAGAACTTAGAACAAAGAAAGCTGGTAGCTTCATCGTTGAAGGCCGTTATTACTTTGCCCTGTCTGATTTCTACAGCACTACTAAGAAAGATTATTTCGCCCGTGCAGCGCATGGAACCATTACCATAAAGCTCACATATTTATTTGATTTGAAGAAATAACCCCTCTTTCAAGGAGGAAGAGATTAAAACCTCTTATTTATAAACAAAATCCCATTCATAACGAACTAAAAAATCCCCACTAACTCTAAACGAATTAGCGGGGATTTCTATTTCTGGGGACTTTAGTCCTTTTTATCGCAATCTATCCGCAGCTTTTACCATCACCTCATCCCGTCCGATAGCACGGATAACCAGTATGTTCAGGATGATAGAAACAAGCGGCAAACACAATGCCCAGCCTATACGGAACATATTTTCATCATTCTTCAATGCAAAATAAAAAGCAAGGGCAGCAATGTAATAACCTACCAATAATAAGCTATTGAAAATTGTCATACGAATCTGCAGCATACGGTTCTTATACAAAAAGATAGTAGCCACAGCCACGATGGTGCTAACCATCAGAATTCCGAATAAGCCCCATGTAGACTGAATAGCACCGTTTACTTCCAATCCTAATGCCTTAAAAGGATGTTCTCCCATCGCATCAATGAAGTAGCCCATCGGCAAACACATGGCTGTAATCAGCAATCCTACAACAATCAATAAATAAACAGTTTGAATTCGTTGAATCATAAGTATTCTAAATAGTAGTTGAGTTAAACAATAATAGCCAAGCAATAAGGAGCAGGGATCATCATCCCACTTACTACTTGACTATCAAATTCTTCGTCAGAAAATAAATTACTGAAGTTTTTCTTTCTCCTTAGCCGGATTTCTATAATATATTTTCCCTTCGATGTATTCTTGCGTAGCAATCAAGTCCGGTTTCGGCAACTTCTCATAATAACGAGAAATTTCGATTTGCTCTCTATTCTCAAATACTTCTTCCAAGTTATCATTGTAAGAAGCAAACTCTGCCAATTTCTTAGAAAGGTCGTTCTTGATTTCCACGCTGATCTGGTTAGCACGCTTACCAATAATAGCAACAGTTTCATAAACATTTCCTGTATCGGCACAGAGTTCCATCATGTCACGGGTTACCGTTGTAGCAGGAGCATTCGTTTTTTTGTAGTCCATAAATCTATTTAAATTTAGTCTTTAATTACTTTCTGTGATTCATTGAATATCTTCTCGGCTTCTTTCAAATATTTACTTTCAGGAAATTCATTCTTAAAAGCGTAATATTCATCAATCGTTTCGCGGTAACGATCCATCTTCTTGTCTTCAACGCTATAGATAGCCATTTCGTGTCTTGCACGCAGAACCAAAATGGAAAGTTCTTCACGATAATCAGTATAAGGATAATCCTTCAATGCATTTTGAGCTGTGATTACACAAGACTCATAGTTATTGCCCAAATAATTACCCAGATTATAATATAACCTTGCTGAATAAAGCTCTTTCAATACCAGTTTATCCTGTAAAGCAAAAATCATATCCTGTGCTTCCTGCTTCTTTGTGCTGTTCGGGAAATACTCCATGAACATCTGCAATTGCTGGATAGCCTGATAAGTGCTTGACTGATCCAAACGTGGTTCCGGAGTATCCAGGAATAAAGCCTTACCTGCATGGAAACGTGCCAGTTCAGTAAAAGTACCACGAGGATATGTATTGAAATAGGTGATAAATGTCTGGGCAGCTGTCTGATAATCTTTCTGATTATAGTAGCTCATTCCCAACATATACAAAGATTCTTCCGCTTTATCGGTTCCTTTCAGAATGGTTATCAACTCATTCAGCAACGTAGCTGAACGATTATACTGTCCCTTCGCAAAATAGTTTTTGGCGGCTTCGTACTTGTATTCGTAATCGGTGCTTTTCAGCAATTTATTATACTCCCCACATGATGTAAGAGTAGCCGCCGCAAGCAAAGTTATAATGATATTTTTCTTCATCCTATTTAAAAATAATGCGCAAAGTTACTTATTCGCTGGGAATTTAGCAATTAATCTGTGTTTTTTAATACATAAAAGGCGTTAAACATCGACAAAAGGAGAGAAAATGACGTCGAAATACAAATGACAAACTATAAACTGCAGATTATAAACGAATCACAATAGTGACGGTATGTGTTCGGGATAGTAACGGTATCGTTGGCATATACCGTCGCTATCTTCACCGGATAGCGTCACTATATTTATAGTAAAAACGGTAAGCAATTGCGTTGTCCTTGAATTGGATAACACAACTGTTTACCGTTCATTATTTATTGCTCACTGTTATATTTACAGTTTATACAAATCACTTGCAGCCAGTAAATCGACTTTCTTTTCTTTCAATACCTCGATACATTTATCCAGGTTGCTGGGGCGAATCACTACATTTGCAATATGGTTATTGGCAAACGAATACATATATTCAATAAATACACCCTCTTCTGATAAATATCCCAGCACTTTTGCCAAAGCACCCGGCACATTGGGACAGCTTATACCTACCACATCAGTCACATTCACTGCAAAATGATTATCTTTTAAAGCTTTGTATGCTCTATCCGGATCGGATACAATTCCACGCAAAATACCAAAATCAGCATTTTCGGCAATGCACAAGGCAGAAAGATTGATATTTTCTTTCGCCAGCACTTCAGTCACTTCCGTCAAACGGCCTGACTTATTTTCCAAAAAAATAGAAAGTTGTTTTGCTACCATTATCGTAAAGTTTTAAGTATTAAATCTTTCTGTTATCAATCACACGTTTTGCTTTACCTACGCTGCGTTCAATGCTGCGAGGCTCTACCAGTTTCACGTTGACTCCCAGTCCGAGTACGCTTTGCAAACGTCCTCCCAGTTTCTTCTTCAAAGCCAGCATTTTGTTGATCTCATCCGAATAGAATTCCGGACGTACTTCAACCTGGAGTTCCATTGTATCGGTATTGTTTTCACGACCTACTATCAACAAATAATGCGGTTCAAACTCTTCCATTTCAAGAATGACTGATTCAATCTGCGTCGGGAATACATTCACACCGCGGATAATCAACATATCATCACTACGTCCCAAAATACGATCCATACGTACCAATGTACGGCCACAGGAACATTTATCATGATGCAAGGCCGTCAAATCACGCGTACGGTAACGAAGTAACGGCATACCCTCTTTGGTTAAATGAGTAAATACCAGTTCTCCCGTTTGACCGGATTCCACCGGTTGCAATGTATTCGGGTCGATGATTTCCGGGAAGTAATGGTCTTCATTCAAGTGAGTCCCGTGCTGACATTCGCACTCGTACCCGACACCCGGTCCGGCAATCTCACTCAAGCCATAAATATCGTATGCTTTGATTCCCAACTTTTCTTCTATCTCATGACGCATATTTTCCGTCCAGGGTTCTGCACCGAAAGCACCGACTTTCAGTCGGAATTCTTCACGCGGTAAACCGGAATCTTTGATTGCATCTGCCAGATAAAGCGCATAGGAAGGAGTACAACACAGCACGGTCGATCCGAAATCGTGCATCAAGGTTATCTGTTTTTCCGTGTTACCACTGGACATCGGAATAACAGAAGCACCGATATTTTCGGCTCCTGCATGTGCTCCCAATCCGCCCGTGAACAGTCCGTATCCATAAGATACCTGAAAAATATCAGAACGCCCCGCTCCATAAGCGGTAAAAGCACGTGATATACATTCCGCCCATGTAGACAAGTCCTTACGGGTATATCCGACAACCGTCGGTTTTCCGGTTGTTCCGGAAGAAGCATGAATACGTACAATTTGGCTCATCGGCACGGCACAAAGTCCGAACGGATAATTATCTCTTAAATCATGTTTCGTGGTAAACGGCAGTTTTACAATATCATCAATACTATTGATGTCATCGGGAGTAATCCCCATTTCCTGCATCTTCTTTCGATAGAAAGGCGTGTTGTGATAAACGTAATCTACAATTTTCTTGAGTCGTATGCTTTGAATCTTGCGAAGACTTTCGCGGTCCATACACTCAATGCTCTCATTCCAAATCATGTGTTTCTGGTATTACTAGTTGTATGAATCTGTTTTTTGATATTAATATGTTGCAAAGTAAAGGATTTATTTGGAAAAATGATTTGTTATCTCGATTATTTTACCGAATATTGCTCCACTTTTTAGGATTTAACTATGAATTATGAACTAACATCAGCTTATAAACCTACCGGAGATCAGCCGGAAACTATAGCACAACTTACTGAAGGGGTCCTTCAGGGAGTTCCCGCACAGACTTTATTGGGAGTGACCGGGTCGGGAAAAACATTTACCATTGCCAATGTGATCGCCAATATCAATAAACCCACCTTGATTTTGAGCCATAACAAAACACTGGCTGCCCAGCTCTACAGTGAGTTTAAAGGTTTTTTCCCAAACAATGCGGTAGAATATTACGTTTCTTACTATGATTATTACCAGCCGGAAGCTTATCTGCCGAACAGTGATACATATATAGAGAAAGATCTCGCCATCAATGACGAAATCGACAAGCTCCGGCTCTCTGCCACTTCCGCCCTACTCTCCGGGCGAAAAGATGTGGTAGTGGTTTCTTCCGTATCTTGTATCTACGGTATGGGAAATCCTTCGGACTTCTACAAAAATGTCATCGAAATAGAACGGGGACGGATGATGGACCGCAATGTGTTTCTACGTCGTTTGGTAGACAGTTTGTATGTTCGCAATGATATCGACTTGAACCGTGGCAATTTCCGGGTCAAGGGCGACACGGTGGATATTTATCTGGCTTATACCGACAACCTGCTCCGCGTCACCTTCTGGGGGGATGAAATTGACGGCATCGAAGAGGTAGACCCTATCACAGGAGTCACTATCGCACCATTTGACGCCTATAAGATTTATCCGGCCAACCTGTTCATGACTACCAAAGAGGCTACTCTCCGTGCTATTCATGAAATAGAGGATGATTTGACCAAGCAAGTAGCTTTCTTCGAATCTATCGGCAAGGAATACGAGGCCAAACGATTGTATGAGCGAGTAACTTACGATATGGAAATGATTCGGGAATTGGGACATTGTTCCGGAATTGAGAATTATTCCCGTTATTTCGACGGCCGTGCTGCCGGTACCCGCCCCTATTGTTTGCTCGATTTCTTTCCGGATGATTTCCTGATCGTTATCGACGAAAGCCACGTAAGCGTACCCCAAATCCGTGCAATGTACGGAGGAGACCGTGCGCGAAAAATCAATCTTGTGGAATATGGTTTCCGATTGCCTGCCGCTATGGACAACCGTCCGTTGAAATTTGAAGAGTTTCAGGAGATGGCAAAACAAGTAATCTACGTCAGTGCTACACCGGCGGATTATGAATTGATTCAGTCGGAAGGAATCGTCGTGGAACAGGTGATTCGTCCTACCGGTCTGCTTGATCCTATCATCGAAGTACGTCCGAGTCTCAATCAGATTGACGATTTAATGGAAGAAATCCAGCTCCGTATTGAAAAGGAAGAACGCGTACTCGTCACTACACTAACCAAACGAATGGCAGAAGAACTGGCAGAATATCTTCTTAATAATAATGTGAGATGTACCTATATCCATAGTGATGTCGACACACTGGAACGTGTGAAGATTATGGATGATCTCCGTCAAGGAGTTTATGACGTACTTATCGGGGTCAACCTGCTTCGTGAGGGTCTCGACCTTCCGGAAGTGTCTCTCGTCGCTATTCTCGATGCAGACAAAGAAGGATTCCTCCGCTCCCACCGTTCGTTGACACAAACTGCGGGACGTGCCGCGCGTAATGTGAACGGTAAGGTAATCATGTATGCTGATAAGATGACGGATAGTATGAAACTGACGATTGATGAAACGAACCGTCGCCGCGAAAAGCAGCTGGCATACAATGAGGCAAACGGAATTACCCCGCAACAGATTAAAAAGGCCAGAAACTTGTCTGTATTCGGTAATGCAAAAGAGGCAGATGAGCTGTTGAAAGAAAGACATGCTTATGTAGAACCTTCTACTCCGAATATCGCAGCAGATCCGATAGTGCAGTATATGAGTAAAGCGCAGATGGAAAAGAGTATCGAGCGTACCCGCAAACTGATGCAGGAAGCAGCCAAGAAACTTGAATTTATCGAAGCCGCACAATATCGTGACGAATTATTGAAACTGGAGGACTTGATGAAAGAGAAATGGGGATAAAATTTCCCCTTTGTTCACTTATTATAGCCTGATTGCTAAGGGCTGAAACTCTTAACAAACCTGTAACTTCGCATTTAGTCTATTAATTAGTGTTATAAAAACACCAATTAAGGGCTGATAATTTGCAAAGTTACCGGAATCCCGTATCTTTGCACTGTGTTTTTCATAGTATTAGATTTAAGGTTAACAAAGGTTGGAGCAAGGCGTTGCTCCTTTTTTTATGTCTATACGTCACCTTCAATGAAAAATATAAAATTGAAAAGACATAATGTACCACTCTCTAAAGCATAAATTAAGGAGGATTGCAGATATAGACTGATCGTTCATTACGACTGAATCTATTCATGCAATCCTCCCATTTCTTATAGTTGGATTATTCCTACTTCAAGCGATGATAAATCAAAGAGCCTTCTCTATGGCATTTTTAATCAACGGTTCCATAATATCATACCCTTCGCTCGTTGGGTGAACTCCATCTTTAGTATATTGAGGATTCAAGGCCTGATTTTCGTCAACCACCATTGCCTTGTAATAATTAACAAACGGAATTTTATTTGCTTTTGCATAAGCCTCTATCCGATCATTTAAAGATTTAATTTTCTGCGGAACATCTTTTATTTCCATTCTCCACTTAAATGCAGCAGCAGGCAATACGGAAGTCAAAATTACTTTTATTTTATTTGCTTTTGCCAGTTCCGCCATAGAAACAATGTTTCCGAATGTATAATCTTCATTATACGCTTGTGTATTTTCAGCGACATCATTTGTTCCAGCATTAATCACCACTAAAGCAGGAGAAAGATTAATCACATCTTCCCGGAACCGTAACAAGAATTGATAGGAAGTCTGCCCACTGATTCCACGGCCAATGTAACCATTTGATTTGAAAAAATCCGGATGAGTCCTTACCCATCCTTCCGTAATGGAATTTCCCATAAAAATAACCCGTTTGTCTTTCTTTGTCGCTTGTGGAAGTGCAGCATTTTCTTTTGAATAACGACGTAGATTAGCAAAATCATTTTTCTGTGCATAGCTTTCTCCTATCGAGAAACTCAAGCAAACAACAGCCAATAATATCCATTGGCCCCATCTTCTTTTATTCATGTTTATATTAAGTATTAGTAATATTATATTTCATGCAAATATAAAAAGAAAAGCGATGCACTATACTTTGTATGGCCATTTTTTGTGCATTTCCATGCCATAATGTGCTGATAAATGTCAGACGGGAGAGATTTTTTCTGCATATTTGTTATTGTTTTCAGTTTTCCTGCAAAAATACGCCATACGCGGGGAGCTTCTAAACTCATCGGTTCTTTTCAGTTGGTTTCGGTTCTAAATAGTCATATACGTTCGCATATTAATAACCTTTCTTTGGGGAAGCAAAAGTTAGAGGCTCCATTTACTTGAAACAAAGCCTCTGAATGTATCAAACGGAGGCTCTGCCGCATGAGTTTAGAGCCTCCATTTGGGGGATAAAAAAGCGCCTTTTTGCCGAACGCATAGTGGAACGCTCTCCAAAGGCAGATAACTCGCTATATGGCAGCCGGTTACACCTACCTAAAAAAGTCCCCCTTGAACACTTACCGGTATTATTATAAATATATAAATAATAAACTATATATTAAAATATATAGTTCGATTTTTCTATTTTTTGAATCTTTATAACGCAAATCGCATGTGCTAAAATTTATTTGTAGCTTTGCTTTTTTCGAATAAATTCAGCTGTTAAATCAGTTCATAGTAATTATTAAAAAAGTTGATGAAGAAAGAAGAATGGAGCATCCACATTTGTCTATCGCCCAAAACATCGAATAACCGTTAAGGCGAAGGTACTTTTTCTTAATCAATGTTATATAACATACGTTTTTTCTTGGATTATTTGCTAATTTCACGATAGTCCGTATCTTTGCACTGTGTTTTTCATAGTATTAGATTTAAGGTTAACAAAGGTTGGAGCAAGGCGTTGCTCCTTTTTTTATGTCTATATGCTTGATTTCCTAAAAAAGAATGGTATTTTTGTGAAGTCACAATTATTATCCGAAACATGAAACGCAAACTGCTTTATACCACTCTAATAATTGCTATCTTGTGTGTAATCAGCATAGTTGTATGTAACAGGACGATCAAGAAACACACAGTCTCCAAACTATATACGGAAGTAAATACCATCCCTTCCAACAATGTAGGATTACTTCTCGGAACTTCTCCCAAGTTGAAAAGTGGAAATAACAATTTATACTTCGATTATCGGATTCTTGCAACAGTGGAGTTATATAAAGCCGGAAAAATTAAATATATCCTCATCAGCGGCGATAACCGTAAAGAGGATTACAATGAACCGGAAGAAATGAAGAAAGCACTCATGCAAAAAGGTATTCCTGAAAAATCCATTTATTTAGATTATGCCGGATTCCGGACTCTCGACTCTGTTGTACGTGCCAAAGAAGTGTTTGGACAAAATCGTCTGACCATCATCTCCCAACGTTTCCATAACGAACGAGCGATCTATCTTGCAGAGAAAAATGGAATAGACGCCATCGGGTACAACGCCCCAAATGTAAATGCTTATGCCGGACTGAAAACTAACATCCGGGAATTACTTGCAAGAGTCAAAATGTTTATAGATTTAGGTATAGATAAACAACCTCATTTCTTGGGAGAGAAAATAATAATTGAATAAGCGAGATACCTCCGATGCATGGAAGTGAGTTTAACATATTCTGAATAAAAAGTGATATACGTTTCTTTATTCCCAAATATAGCTCTACCTTTACTGAAAAATCAGAATATGGCAAAGATTACAGTTCAGAAAACAGATGTTACTATCCTAAAAATCAACGATACAGATTACATTTCCTTAACCGACATAGCTAAATACAAGACGACAGATGCCAATGCTGTTATTGCCAACTGGCTACGTAATAGAATGACCATTGAATATTTAGGATTATGGGAGATATTGTACAACCCCCATTTTAAACCCCTCGAATTCGAGGGGTTTAAAAAAGAAGCAGGACTAAATGCGTTTACTCTTTCCCCTCAAAAATGGATAGAAACCACCTGTGCTATTGGAATTATATCCAAATCAGGACGATATGGGGGCACTTTTGCTCACAAAGACATTGCATTCAAATTTGCAAGTTGGATTTCCGTTGAATTTGAATTATACATAGTAAAAGAATTCCAACGTCTCAAAGAGCAAGAGCAAGCTCAACTTGGTTGGTCGGCAAAGCGAGAATTATCTAAAATTAATTACCATATTCATACTGATGCAATCAAACAACATCTTATCCCTCAAGAAATCACTTCACAGCAAACATCTATGATTTATGCCAGCGAAGCTGATGTCCTTAATGTAGCCATGTTTGGAATGACAGCCTTAGAATGGCGGGATACACACCCTGATTTAAAAGGAAATATCCGCGATTATGCCTCAATCAACGAACTTATCTGCTTATCAAATATGGAAAACTAAAATGCAGTTTTCATAAACGAAGGTTTGGCACAAAAGGATAGACTCATTAAATCAAATAGCAATTCAACAAATGAACATATTAGAAGATATTAAAAATAAAAAGTTATTGAAATAATTTATGGAACAACAAATTCAACTCAACGATCACAACAAGCAGGAATACCCTCCTATGCATACAGCAGAGCATTTACTCAATGCCACCATGGTGAAAACCTTTGGCTGCCCACGTTCTCGCAATGCCCACATCGAAAGAAAAAAAAGCAAATGTGACTATATACTTTCGTCATGTCCGACAGCGGAACAAATCCAGTCTATTGAAGATAGAGTGAACGAGGTAATCAGTCAGAACCTACCTGTGACTGTTGAGTTTATGACTCATGAACAGGCCAAAGATATTGTAGATTTAAGTAAGCTACCTGCCGATGCAAGCGAAACTCTTCGCATTGTCCGCATTGGAGATTATGATGCCTGCGCCTGCATCGGATTGCATGTATCCCATACTTCTGAAGTGGGTACCTTCAAAATCATTAGTTATGATTATGACGAAGAAAGGCAAACACTAAGAATAAGGTTCAAACTGATCGAGAAGAAGTAAACAGGTTATCAAATTAATATCTATCTTATATAAAATAAATAAAAACAGGATACATTTTGTCATTTATATTGCAAAAATGACATTATAAAAATGACAAATAGACAATTTTAGTCTCTAAAATCTCTTGGCATAAGGTTTGCATTTATAGAAGCGAACAACGGTTCGAGAGCGGACGATGGAAGGCGGGATAACCGATACCATCGGAAGTGAAAATGCCGAAGTTCTAAATTTATTAATTGAATGTTTAACTTAAAGATAGGAGACTAAAATTATGATGCCTGTTAGAAGAACTCAAAGTTGGTTACCAAGTATCTTTAATGATTTCTTTGATAACGATTGGATGGTAAAAGCAAATGCTACTGCACCTGCAATTAATGTTTTGGAAACAGAAAAAGAGTACAAAGTGGAATTGGCTGCTCCTGGTATGACGAAGGATGATTTCAATGTTCGCATTGATGAAGACAACAACCTCGTTATCAGCATGGAGAAGAAGACTGAAAACAAGGAGGAAAAGAAAGACGGTCGCTATCTGCGTCGCGAATTCTCATACTCTAAGTTCCAGCAAACAATGATTCTACCGGACAATGTGGACAAAGAAAAAATTGCTGCATCCGTAGAACATGGTGTTTTAAACATCGAACTTCCGAAACTCTCTGAAGAAGAAGTGAAGAAGCCCAATCGGCAAATCGAAATAAAGTAATACGGTAACCACTTGCTGTTCACCGGAAACGGTGATAAGAAGTAATAAAACAGCTCTTTCCCTGAAAAGGAAACGAGCTGTTTTTATATTATTATCCTTAGTTATTCTTCCGATAACTAATCACTGCCCAACTATTAAACACTACTGCAAAAAACAACAATACTCCAAACTGTGGCAGTAAATCAAAGAAACCACTCCCCTTTAAATACACCATTCGCATCACTTCCATAAAATACCTCAAAGGATTGAGCCTAGTAATTAGTTGAGCCCATTCCGGCATACTGCTAATGGGAGTAAACAAACCACTCATCAAAATTACAACCAACAAACAGAACCACATAACAAACATAGACTGTTGCATCGTTGCCGAGTAGTTGGAAATAACAAGTCCGAAACCGGACATTACCAGAACGAAAAGAACTGCGAAAAAGTAAATCAATAGAAAATGACCGACCGGCACTATGCCATAAATTAACCAGGCTAATATGAAACATACAGTCAGCACCACAAAACCAATCAACCAGTAAGGCAAGAGCTTTGCCAAAATAAAGATAAACTTCGGAACCGGCGTCACATTGATTTGCTCAATCGTTCCTACTTCCTTCTCGCTAACTATATTCAATGCAGGCAAGAAACCACAAATCAAAGTTAATAACATGACCATCAATGCCGGAATCATATAGAGTTTATAGTTCAGATTCGGATTAAACAACCCCTGTGTATCAATGCCTATCGAAGGGAAAGCACCGGAGACTGTAGCAGTTGTAGGATATTCCGAACGCAGCTCGGCTGCATAATCATTAATAATAGAAGATAGATAAGAACTCCCCAGCCCTCCTTTTGTCCCATTCACAGCATTGGCTGCTATCAGTATGTGGGTATCTTCTCCATTCATCCAATCCCGTTCCAGATGCCGCGGAATTTCCATCACAATATCCGCCGTTCCAATTTCAATATTCCGTAGGTCTTCTTCATACGAAGCCGGCACTTCCACCAGACGGAAATAGGTAGAGGCGGCAATCTTATTGACTAAACGTTGTGAAATAGCCGAATGGTCATTATCCACAATATTCAGCTGTATATTCTTGATTTCCAGATTTACCGCCCAAGGCATCAGCAGCATAATCATGCATGGAAATACAAGAATCAATTTCGGAAGAAACGAATTGCGAAGCAATTGTTTAAACTCTTTTTCTATCAGGAACTTTATCATAAATAATTCTTCCATTTATCAATCTGCCCATTAGCACACTGTATAGTATTCATACAGCCAATTGGCATATCGACATATTATTCCAATCTATACTTAAATTTCTTGATACTGATCGTAATAAGTACCGTCGCCATCAATAACAAGATACCAATCTCTTTATACACCAATGCAACTGGTACTCCTTCAATCATCAGTTTACGCACAGCCTGTATATACCAACGTGCCGGAAGTATATCCGAGATCCATTGAAGTATCACCGGCATACTCTCTATAGGGAAAATCATGCCCGATAAAAGCATTGTGGGCATCATCAGCATCAATCCGGAAACCAGCATGGCCGCAACCTGTGTACGTGTGACTGATGAAATCAATAAGCCCAATGCCAACGATACGAAGATAAACAGCAAAGATACCGTGATTAACCAGAACAAACTTCCTACCACCGGAACATCCAACACAAAGACCGAAAGCAAAAGGATCGTTATCAGATTGACGAACGACAGCACAAAATAAGGTACAGCCTTTGCCAAAATAATAAATAGCGGCTTCACAGGTGAAACCAATAATACTTCCATCGTGCCTGTTTCTTTCTCACGAACAATGGAAATCGAGGTCATCATGGCGCAAATCAGCATCAGGATCAAGCCCATCACTCCCGGAACAAAGTTATAAGCACTCTTCATCTGCGGGTTGTAGAGCAATTTGATATCAGGAGTCAGGCGGGCAGCCGACATATTCGGGGGAATCATCTCCTGGCCTACCATAGAAACGATTCCTGTCGCATAATTAACTTGCGAAGTCGACATATTGGGATCTGTTGCATCTACTATCAGCTGTACACGAGCATCACCCGTATAGAGATCATCCGCAAACCGTTCGCTAAAGACAATCGCCATATCAACTTCATTCTTTAGGAAAGCAGCTTCCATTTCCTGGGGCGAATGAAAACGTGCAGTAACGGTGAAATACTCACTGGCATCCAAACGATCAATTATTTTTCGCGTTACCACATCATTAGAAGGATCGAGCACCGCCAACCGAACATTCTTCACTTCCGTGCTGATAGCAAAACCGAATAGAATAATTTGCACGACAGGCATCCCCAACAAAATCAGCATGGTTCGCCGGTCACGGAAAATATGATAAAACTCTTTCTTTATAAAAGCTATAAACTGTCTCATAATCAATCTGCTTTGCGCACCGCACCGCGGGCTAATTTCTGAAAAACGTCATCCATCGTTTCCGCACTGAATTGTTGTTTCAGACGGGCAGGTGTATCAAGTGCTTTTATCTGACCGTCCACCATGATAGATATCCGGTTGCAATATTCTGCTTCATCCATATAATGGGTAGTGACAAACACGGTAATACCCTGATCGGCTGCCTGATAGATCAATTCCCAGAACTGTCTTCTCGTAGCAGGATCTACTCCACCGGTCGGCTCATCCAGAAAAACGATTCTCGGTTCATGGAATATTGATACTGAAAAAGCCAATTTCTGTTTCCATCCCACCGGAAGGCTCTTCACCAGAGTATCCCGTTCGGCAGTAAGCCCCAAACGATCCAACAATTCTTCTGTCTTCCGTTCTATCTCTTGTTCCTTCATGCCATAAATTCCGGCAAACAGACGGATATTCTCCCACACTTTCAGGTCTTCATATAGCGAAAACTTTTGGCTCATATATCCGATATGTTTCTTAACTTGTTCGGCCTCCCGGTAAATATCATATCCTGCCACCTTCCCGATGCCTGATGTCGGTTTACTTAATCCGCAAAGCATACGCATAGCTGTCGTCTTTCCTGCTCCATTAGCACCCAGAAAGCCAAATATCTCGCCCCGGTTCACCAGAAAGGAGATATGATCTACTGCAGTAAAATCTCCAAAACACTTTGTCAACTGTTCCACCTCAATGACCGGAGCTACTTCATGCTTCACTTCCTCCCGCTCCAAGGAAGGAGGGCAAAGGATAGACGCAAATTGATGAAGAATACGTTCGGGAGTATCAATGCCATGAATCTGTCCATGATTGATGAAAGCAATCCGGTCACATTGCCGGGCCTCATCCATGATGGGAGTAGAAACAACAATGGTAATACCCTGTTCCCGTAAGTTTCGGAGCATTTGCCAGAATTCCTTACGCGACACGGGATCTACTCCGGTAGTAGGTTCATCCAGGAATAAAATATTCGGTTTATGAATCAAAGCACAGCTCAATGCCAGTTTCTGCTTCATACCACCTGACAAAGCCCCTGCCCTTCTTTTCCTGAACGGTTCTATCTGTTGGTAGATATCTTTAATTAAATCATAATTCTCCTGAACTGTCGTATGGAACACGGTAGCAAAAAACTCCAGATTCTCTTCTACCGAAAGATCCTGGTAAAGTGAAAAACGACCGGGCATATATCCCACTTTCGTACGAATCTGTTTATAATCCGTTACCACATCCAGCCCGGCAACCATGGCCGTTCCTTTATCCGCCAGCAACAAAGTAGTCAGAATACGGAATAAGGAACTCTTACCGGCACCATCAGGCCCTATCAGACCAAAGATTTCTCCTCGTTCCACAACGAAAGAAACGTCTTTCAGCGCCTCCACTGTTCCATAGTTCTTGCCGACTTCTTTCACAACCACTATGGGTTCTCCCTTTGCCATTCCCTTGCGTTTAATTTTTAATCTTCAATTTTTAATTTTTCAATGTCACTCCTCCGTACATACCAATCTTCAATGCTCCGTCATTCTTCACGGCAATTTTCACTGCATATACCAGATTAGCACGTTCGTTTTTCGTCAAAATCGTTTTGGGAGTGAACTCCGAACGGTCGGAAATCCATGTCACTACCCCCGGATAAGCTTTCTGCTCCGAGTTTCCATAATCAGCATACACAGTTACCTCATCTCCCAGTTTCACTTGCGACAACTGTTCGGAGGTGATGTAAGCCCTCAAATACATGCGATCCACTTCAGCCACTTTAAACAGCGGTTTACCTATCGCCGCCAATTCACCGGCTTCTGCATATTTTGCCAATACTGTACCTTCGATAGGCGACTGGACATGACATTTAGCTAACTGATCCTCCATCTGTGCAACCTGTATGGCAACCGAATTTCCTTGTTCTATCAGGCTATTTGTACTATTCTGCAATGATGATTCCTGTGCGACAAGCTGCCTTTCAAGCAATTTGACTTGTGCATCCCAGTCGTCCAACTGTTTCTGATTCGCCGCTCCAGCAGCAAGCAGGTTTTCCACGCGTTTCTTTTCACGTTCAGCTGTTGCTATTTGCTGTTTGGTAGCAGCTATCTGTTTAGCAAGATCCGGACGTTGGCTTTCCACAGATTTCATACTGGCCTCCAGTTGTAATTTCTTCAAATACAATTGCACCGTATCCACCAGTCCAATCTCCTCACCTGCTTTCAGTCTTGTCCCCTCTTCTACCTCCAGTCGCAACAACTTTCCGGCAGCTTCGGCAGAGACTATCACTTCTGTGGCTTCAAACGTGCCGGTTGCATCATAGCTGGGTATTCCCTTACCACAAGCAGCCAACATTATCAATGCCACTCCAACCATTCCTATCTTTGTCATTCGTTCCATATCTAAAGAAGTTATATTAATCATTCGTAGTATATTTCAATTGATAAATTCCCATTAACCGTTGAATTTCATGCAGCGCTTTCGACTGACGTGCCAAACTCTCATTGGTCAATTCCCGAAGCATCTCGGTCACCGTCAATGTTCCATTCGCCACTTTGGCCTCTGCCGATTTGCGAATATTGGTACGCAAACGGATAATCTCATCATCATCCTGCATTTGCTTTTCCAATGATTGGATGGCCTGATCTTGTTGTGTCATCTCCAATCTTGTATTAAACAGAAACACATCCCGGTTATTATCCAATTGCCGGCGTTTATTTTCAATTACCTTCCGGTCATTCTTCAAGGTATACAAACTACCAAAATTCCATGAAAGGCGAACACCCGCAATATAGTAGGGAGAAAATTCATTTTTCAGCATATTCAATCCGGGGTTTCCATAAGCTCCCTGCACGAATAATCCGAACTGTGGAAGATGACGCACATTCAAAGCTTTCTCCTGTACTTGCAATCCTACTCCTTGCGCATTGAACAAAGATAATTCCGGACGACGAATCTCACCGACAGCCGAAATGTCATCTTGAGGAACAGGTTTCTCCAAAACCGTTTCCTGCGACAATTTCTCTCCTACCAAAAGTGAAAGCATCTTCAAATACGCCATACGCGATGAAACCAGTTCAACTCTTTTCTGCTTTGTGTTCAACTGCTCCACTTTCACAGCATCCAAATCGGCCTGATTGGCAATGCCATTTTCTACGTAGGCAGTAATCTGGCGATAATTTCTCTCCAGTTCATCTTGCAACAATGCATTCTGTTTCAGTTGCTCGTCCAACAAAAGAATCCCAAAATAAAGGTCATTTACACGACTATTTAGCGCATACATATCCACATTCAGCTTTTCTTTCTCTATCTCCGCTTCCGCAGTCGTTTGTTTCTTCTGCGTCCGGATTCCTCCACCATCCCAGATTTTCTGTTGTAACTCCAACATCACCTGATATTGATCTTTCGGCAGTCCTTTCAAATCCACTCCGGGAAGTTTCACCGGAATTTCTGTTACTTCACTCTGATAAGAAGCTTTAGCCGAAAGGGCAAACTGTGGCAAATATCCTTTTGCCGCATTCTCAAGATTATATTCCTTTGTTTTCTCCACCAGACCATACTGATGTACCAACGGATAATTTTCCTGCGTCTTCCGTTGACATTCTTCCAACGTTATCTGCGCATTTATTCCCGATACAAACAATAAAAAGGAGAAACTGAAAAACATTCTTTTCATACACATCATTTCTTTAATTTCTTCAAAAGACAAAGATAGAGGTTTCAAAAATACATTCACATTCCGATAGTTAGTAAAAATGTTCCAATAGTTCGATAAAGAGAAAGAATAAAAGGCTATTTGCTGATTTTTATTATCTTTGGCGGAAAAACAGATAGAAATGGAAAAGAAAATACCATTGAACATAGGTCTCGAAATCTTAGTAAATCCGGATGTCGTCCGATTTAACGAATTTCGTTTTATATCTCCGCATTTCGGATTCGTAAACAGCTTCGCCAAAATAGAATCCAATCTTATCACAGTGGATCAACCTTACCGTATCAAAGAGGGACGTATCGCAGTCATCAAACAGGGATATGCACGCGTATTAATCAACCTGATAGAAGAAACTTTTCAGCCGGACAAGCTATTAGTAATTGTTCCGAATTCCATTCTTCAGATTATAGAAGTCTCTCCGGATTTTGATATGCAGATGGTAGGCATGGACGCAGAATTTCTTTCTATAGCCGGAAAAGACAATTTCTTCACTCATCTTTCACAGTTACAGAAAAACCTCATATTATCTCTGACCTCACATGAATACGACTTGTTTAAGAGCTACTTTGCTTTAATATGGAATATATTACAAGAACCAACGTTCCGACGGGAAGCTATTCAATATCTACTAATCAGTCTTTTGTGCAATATAGAGTATCTTGTCAAAAACAACAATCAAAAAGAACAGAGTTGTCAGACACATCAGGAAGAGATTTTCCAGCGTTTCATTTCTTTAGTCAATGCTTATAGTAAGAGAGAACGTAATGTTAGTTTTTATGCGGATAAGCTATGTCTCACTCCTCGTTATCTTAATACTATCATCCGCCAAACCAGTCAACAAACAGTAATGGACTGGATAAACCAGTCCATTATATTAGAAGCTAAAGTATTGCTAAAACATAGCAATCTGCTTGTTTATCAAATTTCTGATAAGTTGAACTTCCCTAATCCTTCTTTTTTCTCGAAGTTCTTTAAGCGAATGACAGGAATGACACCACATGAATATCAATTCTCGAAATAAAATTTATTTCGAGAATTCCTTAATTCTTTGCTCTTCTTCCAACTTGCAGATCAATAATGTGTTATCTTTCTCTGCAATGATATATCCATCCAAGCCTTGAATGACTACTCGTTTTTCTTCGCTGGCATGCACAATACAATTTTTGCTTTCGTACAAACGGATATCGGTTCCTACGGTTGCATTTCCAGACTTATCCTGTGGAAGCAAACCGCGAAGTGCTCCCCATGTACCCAGATCTGACCAGCCAAAAGAAGCGGGAAGTACATAAATCTCCTGTGCTTTCTCCATCACTGCATAGTCGATAGAAATGCTTTCGCAAGTAGGGAATAACTTCTTGATTGTTTCATTTTCTTTCTCTGTATAGAAATCGGGGAAAATGCGATCGAAAATTTGTGCGATGCCCGGAGCATATACACGCATCACGGAAGTAATAGTACGCACATTCCATACAAAGATTCCCGCATTCCAGAAGAAATTGCCTTCTGCCAGATACTTTTCGGCAGTCTCTTTATCCGGTTTTTCCTTAAATGCATCTACTGTATAAATCTCTTTATCTGTCTGGAGCTGATCGGCAGCAGCAATATATCCGTATCCGGTTTCCGGACGAGTTGGCCGGATACCTATCGTTACAATAGCGCTGCCATCATCTGTGAAACGAAGGGCTTTCTCCATCACTCTACGGAATTCTCCCGTATCAATGACTAATGCATCCGAAGGAGTTACTACAATGTTAGCATTCGGATGTTTTTTCTTGATCTTCCAGCAAGCAAAAGCAATGCAGGGCGCAGTATTGCGCGCACAAGGCTCCGCCAAAATATTACTTTCCGGAATTTCCGGCAACTGCTCCCGAACAATATCAATGTATTTTTCAGAAGTTACGACCCACATATTTTCCCTAGGGCAAACACCGTCGAAACGGTCTGCCGTCAACTGAATCAGCGACCGGCCACATCCCATTACATCAATAAATTGTTTAGGACATTCCGGAGTGCTCATCGGCCAAAAGCGGCTCCCTATGCCACCAGCCATTATTACAACATGATTATCCATACCTGTTATTCTCCTGTTAAAAAAATATTCTTTGAAATAGGTGTGCAAGGTACTTCAAAATGTCCAAATCTACAAGAAAAACAGAACACTTTTGTCATAATTCGGTAGAATCTAGCATCCTGGCAGCCCCCTCTTCCACTTTTGTCTGCCTTCCTCTGCTTTTCTGATTCACATTACTTCTCCGGTTTCCAACTGAAATGCAGGCTTTCGGTTCGTGCCTTCATTGCTAATATTCGCAATTCTTCCACTTTTTGAGGATTCTCTTTCAATAAATCATGTTGCTCCCCTATGTCATCCGGAAGATAATATAACTCTTCTTTCAACTTTTCCGGTTTCGACATATTTAATCGAACCAGTTTCCACCCATCTTTCAGAATCGACTGCTTTCCTCCCTGTTCATAAAACTCATAGTATATATATTCATGGCTACGAGATACTTCACCGTTTCCTGTCAACAAAGGCAAATAAGAGATACCATCAATCCCTTTCACCATATCAGCTCCGACAAGTTCGGTTACAGTCGGTAAGAAATCCCAAAATGTGGTAATATGTTCCACCGTTCTCTTCTTTTTTATCACCTTTGGCCAACTGACAATAAACGGTGCCCGTACTCCTCCTTCATACAAGTCTCTTTTATATCCACGATATGGTCCATTGCTATCAAAAAAATCCGGTTCATGCCCACCGACACAATGCACTCCATTATCAGATGAAAAAATAATAATCGTATTTTCCAGAATGCCTTTTTCCTTCAGCAACTGAATGATCTGCCCTACATTCTTATCTATTTCGCTCACCATGGATGCATACGCCGCTTTCGGTTTCATTTGCGTTTTAAACCCCTTCTGCTTATTGTTTATATATGGCGTTTCCGGAAAAGCATCTTCATATTGACTCAAGTCCGGATAATCCAAATCCGCATGGGGAGGTGTTATAGCAAAATAAGCAAAAAAAGGATGTCCCACATTTTTCCGGATAAAATCCAACCCTTTCTCCATTATCAAAAAATGACTGTACACTTTTTTATTCAACATCACTTTGTCTTCATTCTCATACAAATATTCCGGGTAGTAACGATGAGCTGCACCCTGACTCAAGTAACCGAAGAAATAATCAAACCCTTTCTTAACAGGACTTCCCGTTGTATGAGGTCCTCCTAATCCCCATTTGCCAACGCACATAGTGGCATATCCCTTTCTTTTCAAAATTTCCGCTACCGTCACCTCATCGGAAGGTAAATGCAGATCAAAAAATCCTTCTTCTGATTTTATTCCTTTATTCCCACGAATATATGCATGTCCAGTATGTTTTCCCGTTAATAAGCTACAACGGGAAGGAGCACTCACAGTAGAACCTGAATAATGATTAGTAAACAGCAATCCCTTTTCTGCCAACTTATCTATGTTCGGCGTTTTTATCTTCTTTTGGCCATAGCAACCCAAATCACCGATTCCCATATCATCAGCCAGAACAAATACAATATTGGGATTTTCGCTATTCTTTTGTGCCGCAATTTCCACAGAAGCAGAAACCAGCAATGTGCCCATTAATAATATAGATTTATTCATCATGTATTACTGTGTTTATTAATCACCAATATATCCCAAAGACTTCAAGAAAGTTACTGTCTCAACCATTGTTTTCTCAAAATACTCTTTATGCTGCGAATTGAAAAATCCATGTTTCTGTCCTGTATATAAGAATAAATCACATCGGGCACCCACAGCTTCCATCTTCTCCTTAAATTTCTGTGCTGTTTCCACTGAAATAATATTATCTTCTGTACCTAGAAAGAAAATAGTAGGAGGAGCATTTTTCTTTATATTGTGGATGGGAGAAAAGTCCTCATAATAATCTTTCACCCTATTAAACCCGTACCCTTCAGGACTATTATCAACAACCGGATTAAACAAGATCAAAGCTTTAGGAACCGATGAAACAGAAAGATCGTCTTTCAGGTGATTAATATGATTACAAAATGCAGTCGCGGCCGCTAAATGCCCACCTGCTGATCCACCTCCCGCCAATATTTTTTCAGGATCAATACATAAGGATATTGCTTTTTTCTTTAAAAAGCGCATGGCTGATTTTGCATCCATCAATGCTTCCTTGGGAGTAGTTCCGGCATTATTCTTGGTACGATAATCAGCTAGTACGACTGTTATTCCATACTTCGTCAAATACTTTGCTTGCGGCTCAAACTGCTTTGGGGAACCTGAATTCCAACCTCCCCCGAAAAAGAAAACAATGGCCGGATTGTTTAGCTTCTTTGTTCCTTCAGAATTATAAATATATAATTTACCCGTAGGATAATCAAGATATGTCAAAACTGTATCCGCCTTGATATTAGTCCGATCATCTTTCTCTTCATAACTACATGCCCAGAGACTTTCACTAACAATAAATACCCCAACAAATAAACATATACTTCTCAAAAGGTATTTACTAATTTTCTCTTCCATAATTATATCTATTTTATTAATTACGTTCTACCATTAGAGTTGGCAGAAATCCTCTTCATTTCCCCCTGAACCTCCAATACAAGATCTTCACGAGTTTCTAAAGACTTGCCCATAAAAGCATTTACGTATTCATGACTATCCAATCCTTCAGGCACAGAAACACCCACCAGTTTGCCTAAGGATGCGATTAAGTCCACCGGACTGACCAAAGCATCCGACACTACCGGAGAAATCTTGCCTTTCCAATACACAAAAAATGGAACATGGTTGTTATCATCAACCGAGCTGCGATAACTGGAAAAAACAATCAATGTATTATCCAACATCTCTCTATCCGCCAGGCAAGATAACAACTTTCCAATATATTCATCTATTTCTTCATGGGTAGAAGACACAGCCGTTCCTCCCAAACCATAATACAAGAAAAAAGGTTCTTTCTTGAATTGTGAAATAAAATTCATAGCCTCATATATGGAACAATCCGGCAGATTCATGTCGACCTCACCACCCGAATAATCAAATCCCATTTGCCGGGCAGTTTCTTCAGCCATTTGTTCAACTTCCGAATGCCAACTACCGATAGCCGCAGTCTTATATCCCACTTTCTTCATCATTTCAGGTAAAGTAATTGTTTCTTCCTCCACCGCCTTCTTCCATGGACATTTTCCTGTCATCAAAGCATATTGACCGGAGACTGAATTGGATGAAACAGAATATCCATGGGTAAAACAAACTCCTTCTTGTGCCAGCTTATCGATATTGGGAGTGGTAGAAACAGAATCCTGACCATACACCCCAATATCAACATAGCTTAAACTATCTGCCATAATAACCAATAAATTTGGTTTTACTACTATACTATCCGAAGAAGTACATCCTACAAATAGTACCATACAAACTAATAGATAAACATTCTTCATACCTTTATTCTTTAAAAAACTAATGCTCTTTTTATCACTTTTCACCTATTACCATTCTTCATAACGTAAATCCTTCAATGGATCCTGTCTGCGAATCAATGTTTCCTCTACTTCATATTTTTTCCCAGATTTTGTATAGCGATACTTCAATGAAATCTCCAGATTCTCTCCTGAATCATTAAACGTGCCGCTGCCTTCAGTTATCTCAATGCCACCATCAGCCGTTTCCACTTTTACCTTATGATCGCTTTGAAATGTCATCTTTACCTTTTCATTAGTAGCAATAGCATTATTACCTACCCCTTGACGTAGCAATACATTTTTTGCTAACGTACTTACTTCACGCGTGTCATTTTTAGACAAATCAGTCTTGCCATACGACTCTGTGCTCACTATTCCACCAGAGGCATCCAGTTCACTGACTTTACCTTTTATATAATACGTTCCGTGATATGTACTTATGTATTTGACAGCTACAATACTATAATCCTGTCCTTCCAATATTTTATCCAACGAACTGGATTTCACTCTGAATGGCAAGGCATAATGAGTTTCTGTACAAGCTACATCCTCATAAAAAGTATTGGTGAAAGTAATAGCGACATCTGCAACCGCCAATGTATTCTTAGAAACTCGGAATAGATTATTATCCGACAATGTATAATACTCTTTCGGAAGAACTTCCAACCCTGTCCCAGTCAACAAAGCCGGATCAATTTCAAATTCTGCCCAGTCATTCATATCGACCTCTCTCTTCCCTCCAATAGCCACTCCCACTCTGATTTGCATATCTCTATCGGCTATCACTGTTCTCAATGGTTTTTGAGAAGCGAAATAAGCAGTAGAATAGTTGTAGTCTTTCGTATAGTCCTCATAACAAGATGACATGAGTATTACACACAAAACACAATATAGTATATTTATCTTTTTCATATTACAGTCTTTTTAGGATTCTTATTTCCAACCCAGATTATTAACCAAATTAGGATTCTTCACACATTCGTAATAAGGAAGTGGAGAATAATAGTAACGAATACCATCAAATTTGCGATCTTCCACTTTTTGAGAAGTGTAAATCAAATCATCGCCTTCTTTTGTCACCACCACTCCTTTCACTGCTTCATTCAGAGGCAACAGCCATCTGCGCATATCATAATACCGCTGATTTTCAAAAGCCAGTTCTAAACGTCTCTCATTCTGTATCAATATTCGGAAAGACTCTTTACTGGCAGCCATCTCATCCAGGTACTTCGTATCGGTAATTCCTCCGGAAGTCTGACGAATCGTTTTGATTACCTGATAAGCAGTAAACTTACAGATACCGTCCGGATCTTTCTCTTTAGGTCCCCAAGCCTCATTGGCTGCTTCTGCATAATTCAGAAAGACTTCCGCTTTACGAAGAATCGGATAATAATGCTGTGCATTTGTAGAAGCCAAAGGATCTAACATTGCCTCATTCTTTGACAGAAATTTAGCCAGATAATATCCCGACCGGGAAGCAAAAGGATCATAAGACTGTGAATCTTTACCGCCATAAACAACATCTACCGGCAATCCCGTCTTACCATATACAGCACCTTGATAATAAATATTCAAATAGAAACGATTGTCTCTCCCATCATACGGATTTTCCGGATCATAAGCTGAATTTTGAGTATCAGAGATAGGATAACCGGTCGTTTTCATAGGAAAAGCATCCACCAGATTCTGCGAGGGAACCGTATTAGCTTTACCTAAATAATAAGGAGCGAAATGTTTATTTTCCAAATCTCTGGAATTAAAATAAGTACGGAAAAGGAACTCGGCAGGCGTTGTATTACCAGCATCTGCCAAGTCAGTTGCTTTCAAACCATAGAAGTTACCAAAACCATCCATTTTCAATACCTCATCCGCAATCATAGCGGCAGCGACCCACTTTTCAGTATAAGCAGCAGCATCCTTCACCGTAAAATCCCCCATTCCATTTATCTTCGTCAAGGCGTCCGGTTGAAAAGCCGGACTTGCAGCATATAATGCTGTTCTGCTTTTCAAAGCAGCAGCAGCTAATTGAGTGGCACGCCCTACTTCAGTAACTCCAAGCACAGGATCATCTCCTGAATATTGTGCCGGTAAACATTCAATTGCCATATCACAATCAGCCATGATCTGTTCTGCACATTTCTGATAGGTATCACGTTCAAATGAGGTCAGGTTTGCAGCTTCCTCTTCAGTTATAAGATGTAAGGCAAGCGGATAACCAAGCGCCTTTCCATCATCGGTTTTTCCTCCATACTGTTGTAACATTCTGAATCCCCAAAACGCACGTAAAAAATAAGCTTCACCTTTCAAGCGCTTCTTATAAGCAGCATCTTTATCAGCATCAATCTTATCATATTTTGTTTCGTCACCCAATCCGTTCTCCAGAAAGCTATTTATATATTGCAACTGTTGATAACAAGTACTCCAAATTCCCAACGGATTATCTATCGCAGAATATTTACCCGTAGTCAATTTGTATACAGAAGAACTGTACAGACTGGTCAACGCATTGTCTGTTGCTGCATCCAAGAAATTATTACCATAATTATCCGGTCGGTTAGGAATAGCACGATATGCATTATTCAGCACTCCCTGGGCTACTTCCGATACAGTCCAGATATATTTCGGTTCCCATTCATTATTCGTCTTTTCATCCCATACATCACTACAAGAACTTAATGTTCCCAAAAGCAATGGGAGTATATATATCAATCTAACCTTTTTCATAATTCAGTTCTATTAAGTTACTCAAAATGTTACAGTTACTCCACCTGTCAATGTCCGGTAGACAGGATAATTATTAATTCCTGCATTTATCAACTCCGGATCCAAGTCCTTTTCTTTAGATAAGGAAAACAAATTTGTACCACGACCAAATATCTTTATCTTCTTTGCCAAAGCATTTTCTTTCTTATTGGTAATGGTATAGCTAAGCTCCACATTCTTCAGCCGGAAATAAGAACCATTCCCTAACCAAAAACTGGAATTAACGAAATTATTTTCACCTTCCGTAGTAGTAAGCCGGGGATAAGTTCCATTCGGGTTGTTTTCCGGATGCCATCTGTCTAAAGCCAGTACTGAATATTTGCCCTCTCCCTTATTTTGATAATAAGCATTGTTCTTCCATACGTTCAAACCTAGTTCGGCGGTACCTAAAATATATAATCCCCAGTTCTTATACTGTAAATTGGCATCTATACCCAACACCGTTCTCGGATACGAATTTCCCAGCATTTTTTTGTCCCGCGCATCTACTACACCATCATTATTCAAGTCAACATAAGCTATATCACCATCCTGATAGTTCCCTAACAATTGAGGTATATTTCTTCCTAAAGACACGTCTTTACCAAACAATCCCAACGCCTGATACCCCATCATTGCATCGGTCGGTTTACCCACAGTTTTTAAATATGAATCCGGTAAATTCACTTCATCCCATTTCAACAGTTTATTTTTAGACCATGTAATATTGACACCAACCTGATAGGAGAAGTCACCATTCCGGTCACTCCACTGTACATAAGCATCAATACCATTATTGCGTACCTTACCAATATTATGATAGCTGACGAAGTTACCTAATACATCAGCATAAGCACTACCTTGAATTCCGATAATGTTATCGCGCAATTCATTGAAATAATTGATTTCCGCTTTCAGACGATTTCTCAAGAAAAATCCTTCCACACCGATATTCCATTCTGTAGAACGCTCCCACTTTAAGTTTTTATTACCCAAACGTAGAAGTTGAGTGGTATGATAAGTAGATTTATTCTGCTCACCTAAAGACAAATTATCTCCATTCTGCCAAGCAGTTTTATACAGCAAGAAATCGGTGCTTCTATCATACCCGAGAATACCCATACTTGCTTTTACTTTCAAGAAATTAATAGCATCACAATCTATCAGAAAAGCTTCATTCGAAAGAATCCAACCGGCTCCAATGGCACCAGATAGAAAATACCGGCTCCCTTTCTCGAAACGATTACTTCCCATTAATGCCAAATCTCCTTCGAACACATATTTGTTATCGAAACCATAGTTCAAACGTAATGTGGTATTGGTATTCTTCACATCCTGTGCATCTCCCTTCACTTCATCCTGATAATAATGATAAGCCAGCATCGCTGCCACATCATGTTTTCCAAAACGATTGGAATAACCGACATTAGCACGCCAACCCAACGTCCGACGAGTTTCTTCTCCTAACCTAGACTGGTCATCCTGCAAATTCAGTTGCTTCATCTGACGAAACTCCGGTTCTCCATTAATCATGTTGATAGCATACGTAGGATATACATTCACCTGTCCCTGCCGGAAATAATTATAGTTATCAAAAGTCATAAATGCACTTGCACGTAGTCCTTTCACAAATTTATCCAATGTGAAATCCAGTCCTATATTAGTCTGACTAGTCACATATCTTTCAGAAGTGAACCCTCCATATTCCATATTAGCAAACAAGTTTTCCGGCTGACGAATACTTGCCCCGAAAAAAGGAACACCTTTCGCATCCGGTTCCAACCCCAAAGCATCTGATGAAATAGTCAGAGGATATTCATTCGGACGCAATGTCGACAAGTTAGAAAATGTAGTACTTCCATCTACACTACTCCAATCACGTAATTCAAGACGTGCTGCCGCATCTGCAACGACACTCAAGTAATCAGTTATTTTTATATCCAGATTTCCACGTACATTCAACCGATTCAGATCAGGACGATCTCCAATCTTTTCAAAACCATTTCCACCTACATAATTGACAATCATAGAGTATCTCACTTTATTGTTTCCTCCATTCAAATCAACCATAGCCTTCCGATACATACTTTGTTTTTGTAGAAAGTAATCATAGTAATCTACATTCGGATATAATAAGTCATTCACTCCCGAAGAGTTCTTATATCCATTCAACTGATCGGATGAATAAAAATCCGGCATACCATCATTCCGCCGAGCTTCATTATACAAGGTTGCATAATCATAAGAATTCAGAAACTTAGGCAACCTGGTAGTCAACATCACACCAGCCTCTACAGATGCGCGAATCACCCGTTTGTTAGCTTCTCCCCTCCTGGTAGTCACAACAAGAACGCCATTAGCAGCACGGGCACCATAAAGAATCTTAGCTGTAGCATCTTTTAGCACATTGATCGTTTCCACCTCTTCAGGAATTATATCGTCCATACTGCGTTCTATCCCGTCCACAATTACGATAGCATCATTATTCGTGTATCCGTGTAATCCACGTACATAAAGAGTGGCAGTATTATTTCCCAAACCATTCACATTAGAGCGTACTACCAATCCGGGAACACGTCCCTGCAAAGTATTTGACAACGAGAAATCAGGATAAGTCGATAAATCTTCTCCCGTAGTACTTCCAATAGCACCGACCAGATTCTTTTGATAGGTCACTCCCCCATCCGGACGTTCTATTTTATATTTTCCGGAAGCTAGCATTTCCGTCTTCTTCATTTTTAGTACCTTAGGAAACTGCTCCTTTGCCAAATCAACAATTATATCTTCATATCCCAGTGCCTCAACCAGAATAATCCCATTCGCCCTTGACTGGATGGAGACCTTACCTTCTTTATCGGTGTAGTGCGTAATCGCACCCTCACTGGCAATAATCTCTGCATCCTTTATCGGCCGATTGTCCTCATCAACAATCGTTGTGTTGATATTCACAATCAACGCAGCTTTCGTTGTCTTTGCCCTTTTAGCATTCCTCTTATTCTGGGCATTACAGGGAGTGCTCAAACCCATCCCCCAAGACAACATCAAACAACTTGTATATAATATATATTTATTCATTGCTCTATTTTTTAATGATCCTAAAAAACTAATTTACCAGCCAGGATTCTGTACTAAATTATTCAATGACGCAGCATCATTCATGGAGAACGGATACCAATAATTCTTCATTTCAAATATGCGTTCTTCAGGAACCACATCTATCACTTTAAAAGTAAATTCCAATGTACTCTTATCCTTTACGTTAGCATGATTCGCATTCTTAGGTGTAGCTTGTATTCCCTTAATCGGATATTGTTCCGAGAAAAGTTCGTGGGCAACCATCCAGCGACGAATATCCCACCAGCGATGATCTTCAAACATCAGTTCCACTGCACGTTCACGACGGATGGCCTGCCTGAAGGCTTTTTCATCATTATAAATAACACTTGGCACATTTCCTATCCCAATCCTGTTACGAATCACATTTAAAGCTTCCAAAGCAGAATAGTCACATCCTTCCACCTTTGCCGTAGCGCTTCCCGTTGCTTCGAAAGAAGCCTCTGCCAAATCAAGATAAACCTGTGACACACGAATAAACACCGTAATTACCCGGTTCAGACCATACAATTTCTTCCATTGATCTTCTCCTTCCCAAATGAACTTCTTACACAAATATCCGGTCTGCTGACGCTTGTTGGTAAAATTATTATTTACAACCGTTTTATACATGTTACCATCCACATACGTCGTTATATATTGGGCAGCTCCACTCGCATTAGCTCCCCATTTATTCCCCGGATACAGAATATTATTATAAAAACGAGGATCCCGCTTCTCATAAGGTTTCTGGTCATTATATTTAGCATTGGGATGTGAGATTGGATAATATAATCCGTCATCACCTTGCTTTTCATACATATCTACCATATTTTGCGTCGGAGCATTATAAGACGCAGCATCATTCCCTGTTCCCTGTGCATATTCTGATGACAACCAAAAAGCGCGTACATATCTGGTAAAAGCTTCATTCGCATTATAATTGGCTCCGGGAGTATTTTGTTTTCGATTATACCATAAATATTCCGGCTGTGTGTAAGGAGGCACTTTCCAATAAAAAATATCAGTATATTCGTCTTTCGACATCAAACGATTTTCCGTTTCCGGATGATTCTTTATGTATTTTAATACTGCATTAGCAGATTGAGCAGCTAACTTCGCTCTCTCCTTATCATACTCCATTACTTGCACAGATGCCAAATCGTTTTGCATCAACGGACTTGCATCATACAATTGCGACATTGATTTAAAAGCCATAGCAGCAATCTTATTAGGACGTCCGGTATTGTTATCATCCCATACATCCGGAAGCATACTGATCGCCTTTTCAATGTCAGTCATCATCCAGGCGTGCGACTCATGATAAGTTTTACGAGGTAAATCTTCATCACCATCTCCTACGAAAAGCTGATCAAAAATAGGCATTCCTCCATATCTTTTTATCAATTGGAAATAAAACCAAGCTCTTAAAAAGTGCGACTGTCCCAACAGTTCATTTCTTTGCCCTTCCGAGAGCCCAGGAACCAAGTCAATATCACGAATAACCCGGTTAACTATTCGTAACCCTTTATATGCTTTCCAAATCGATGTACCGTTTCCGTTACTACCATTCCCAATTTCAAAATCCGTACCATCTTTGGACAGCCAATTCCCCGAATTCACCACTTTCGATTCTGCAGAATTAAAGAGAGATGCAAATTCATCGGAGATCGCTCCAATATGAGTACGCCCGTTATTACAATTTTGATAAGAGTGAAAATTATCCAGAAAATTATAAGCCCTGTCCATAAATCCTCTCATGGAAGTATAATCCTTATATACATCGTCTTCGGACAATCCCATATCAGGAGATTTATCCAGAAAATCTTCACAACCGGAAAAAACATTCAGTATTCCCAAAGTCAGTATCCCAACTATTATATTTCTTATTTTCATGTTTCTGACAGTTTAGTATTTCTAAAATGAAAGTCTTACTCCTACATTATATCTTCGTACAATAGGATAAACAGTGCTACTTGATGTCTCCGGGTCTCTTCTATCGTCCACACTCGAAATAGTAAAGAGGTTATTCCCATTCACATATAGCTGACAACTGGTGATATTCATTTTCTTAATCCACTCTTTCGGGAAAGCATAATTCACCTCCAAATTCTTCAATCGCAGATAAGAATGGTTAGTATAACTATACGTACTACCCACCGTGTGATAATCATTGACCAAATGTACCGAAGGACGGATAATTCCACCAACATTCGCATCATCTGAAGTCCAGCGACTTTGTGTATCAGGCTGGGCTTTTATATTACCTTTCGGAAAATCCCATAAATAATCAGCAATCTGTTCTTTATACACACCAGTAGCAGCATAGAATAAGGCATTAATCCCAAATCCTTTATAACTAACTCCTAACGTCAAGCCATAAGTAGTCAAGGGATAATTCAGATTAGCAACAGGTGCCATATCCTTCTCATTAATGACTCCATCTCCATTATAATCAAGGTAAATCAAATCTCCCGGAATCAGTTTATTCTGTGAACCGTTCGTGATACCGCTTTGCGTATAATTAAAAATATCATCTATGGATCCGAAGTTACCCGAAACCAGATACTTGTTCTGGTATCCGATCGGTTTACCAGCAGCCTTCAGGTAATCATCCAGACGATTTGGATCATCTTTAAAAACAACCCGGTTTTCACTGGTAGAGAAATTAAATTTGGCAAAATAGGAAAAATCCTTTCCCACCTTATCATTCCAGCCCAGTTCTAATTCCAACCCATGATTTTTTGTTTTACCTATGTTGACAGAAGGAAGCCCGGTTCCCATCCAGGGAGCAGAAGAGTTGCGGGACATTAAAATACCGGTACGATCTTCTTTAAATAAATCAATCGAAGCTGTCAACTTTCTAAACAAGGTCATCTCGATACCTAAATTTTGTTTTACAGCTGTTTCCCAAGTGGCATCATGATAAGCCAGACTGCCTTCTGTATACAAAGGACCATAAGACACATTCTGATTCTTACCAAAAGTTACATTATCACCCGATTCAAAAAGCTGAATATAATTAAAACGAGGAGCTCCCTTATCACTACCTACTTCTCCATAAGAATAACGAACCTTCAAATTAGTCAGCCATGCTTCCTGAATCTTCTTCATAAAAGGTTCTTCAGAGATTCTCCAACCGACAGAGAAAGAAGGGAAAAAACCAAAACGCTTACCCGGAGCAAACTTTTCCGAACCAGTATATGCTGCATTCACTTCCATTAAATAACGTTCTTTCCAATTATAGGTGACACGTCCCACCCAATCTTCCTCATAAGAAGCAAACGACATTTTACTATTATTACTGGAGTCTGTGCTATCCGTTATTTTCCGATTAAAAACCGCCAATGCTGTCACATTATGGTCATTAAAACTCCTCTGATAGTTCAAGGCAACCTCATAATACAGTTTACGACCGTAATTTCTAAAATTATCATTGCTAGCTCCTACCGGACGTTCTTCCTCCACTTGCCAGTCAGGAAAACGTTCTTCTCTGACCATCGGGTAATCAATCGTTCCATCGGCATTCACAATCGGACTCGAATAATCATATTCCCGATAATAACGGATAATACCATTCTTTGAGGCAGCCGAATCATCTATTCCGTACATACGGGCTCTAAAGATACTGGATTGTCTTTCCGAATATGTATTATATGAAACTGTGGCCTTAACAGACAAACCTTTTGTTATCATATCCAAGTCTTGTTTCAGAATAAAGTCATAAAAGCCCTGAAAGGATTTATAACTTCTCTGACCCTGATTATTCATTTGAGCCACGATATTACCATCTCCCTGCAAATCAGCTCCCCATTCTCCATCGGAATATTTGATAGGAAATAAATTGGTGGGTGTCTGAATGAAAGGATTGAATATATAAGAGTCACCATTACCGGCATCACGATATCCTGGTTGATTTCGATATCCCATCTTTCCTGCAATGTTCACTGATAATAAAGTAGATTTCGTTAACCTAAAATCGAAATTTGTACGCCAGTTATATCTCTTATAATAAAAACGAGGATCGAATTCATCCTGTTTCTTTGTATTATATATATCACCATCATTCAACATACCGATAGAAGCAAAATAAGACATGCGCTCCGTACCTCCGGTGATATTCAGATTGTAATTCTGCTGAAACCCAAAATTACCCACCATTTCGTTCCACCAATCCACTTGGGGAAAATAATCATTATAAGGTCCATAGTTACCCGTTGCATAAGCATGTTGCCAGGCTGCAATGGTTGATTCCGGAATAACCTTATCCCACATTCCATCATTAGCGGCTGCTTCATTGTACATTTTCATAGCTGTGGGATAATCAGCCCATTCCAATTTTGTGGTAGGTTGCTTAAAACCAAAGTTAGCAGAGAAATTCACCACAGGCTTCTTATTACTTCCACGTTTGGTAGTCAGAAGAATGACTCCATTTGCTCCCTTTACACCGTAAACAGCAGTCGCAGAAGCATCTTTCAACACCGATATAGACTGAATTTCATTCACATCTACATCATTAAAGTCACGCTCCATTCCATCTACCAGCACTAACGGAGAAGCATTTCCCCAAGTCGCCTTACCACGAATAAACAAATCAGCTGCATCCGCACCCGGTTTTGAAGAGGTGTTGATAGCCGTCACACCGGGCATCTGTCCCTGTAAAGCTTCAGATACGGAAGTCACGCTACCCACTCTCAATAGATCTTCTCCTTTAGTTGTCGCGATGGCTCCCACACTGGATGCCTTCTTTTGTTGTCCATAACCTACAACTACAACTTCTTCTATCTGCTGCAGGCTTTCAGACATAATCACTCTGGATAAATTCAGATTAGGTTTTACTACGATTTCTACATCTTTATAACCGATAAACGAAAATATCAATACCTGATTCTTCTGGACATTAATAGTGAAATTACCATCCACATCAGTTATAACCCCATTAGTTGTTCCTTTTACAGAAACATTCACGCCAATCAACGGCTCATTCAGAACCTCATCCCACACTTGCCCTTTCACGGTAATTTGCTGGGCATATCCGGTGGCAACCGAACATACAATTAGCAGCAAAGCAAGTAGATACTTGACTTTCATGTTTTTCATATAAGATAAATTAAAGTATTATTTCTCAAAGGCGAACTTCCAATTTTCATTGGTTGTTCTCGCTTTTTTCATTATTTTCTCAAGCTCCTGTACCTTCTGTGGATACTGATTCAAGACATTAGCATTCTCCCCCGGATCAGCATTCAGATTATACAGTTCATAATGTTCTTTCTGCGGATTATTAACCTGTAAGTGCAATAACTTCCAGCCATCTTTTATTACAGCTTGTTTGCCTCCCTGTTCATGGAATTCAAAATACAAATAATCGTGTTGTTTCTGTTTCCCTTTACCTGTCAGTGTCGGCAAATATGAAAGACCATCTATATTGGCAGGAGCAGGAGTGCCTATCAATTCACACATTGTCGGCATAAAATCCCAAAAAGCAGAAACCTGAAAAGAAACACTTCCTACAGGAATCACTCCGGGCCATTTCACTATAAAAGGTGTACGTATGCCGCCCTCATACAAATCGCGTTTCATTCCCCGGAACGGGCCATTACTGTCAAAATACCTCGGATCATGGCCCCCTTCTTTATGTGTTCCGTTATCAGAAGTAAAGATGATAATCGTATTGTCAAGTACTCCCTTGTCAGCCAATAAATCGATAACCCGCTGTACATCACGGTCCAACCGTGTCACCATGGCTGCAAAAGTTGCTCTAGGTTTTTCCTGCGGACGATATCCTTTCCCTGGATAAGGTACTTCTTCAAACTTACCATCATAATCAAAAAGCTCATTATTCGGGACAATAATATCCGCATGAGGAATGGTAGGAGTTAGATACACAAAGAAAGGTTTGTCCGCATTCTTATCTATAAACTCTAAAGCTTTATCCATAATCATATCATGCGAATATACCTTATGATTCAGCATAACCGGAGTGTTATTCTCAAATAATTGTACCGGATAATAATTATGTGCATTTCCCTGCCCTAAATATCCGAAGAAATAATCAAATCCCTGTTTATTAGGATGCCCTTCAGCAGAAGGACCTCCCAGTCCCCACTTGCCTACACAAGCAGTCACATAATTCTTTGTTTTAAACATTTCTCCTATAGTAATCTCTTCATCTGCCAGATTCAAGTCATACGAACGGCCGTCTTCCGCCTTATATCCTTTATTACCCCTTATATAAGAGTGCCCGGTATGTTTACCAGTCAAAAGCACACATCGGGAAGGTGCGCTGACCGTAGACCCTGAATAGTGTTGAGTAAACTTCATCCCTTGTGCAGCCAGGGCATCAATAGCCGGAGTTTTAATCCGGTTCTGACCGTAGCAGCCCAAATCGCCGATTCCCAAATCGTCAGCCATAATAAATACAACATTGGGAGTTTTAGATGGAGAATCCTGCTTTTGGGCTTGTCCGGAAATTAAAGGAAGCATCAGTGTACCGGATGCCAATAATAGTTTGTTCATAATATCCATTTGTGATTTCATTCTTTCTGTAAAATTAAAGTTAAACACTTGCTTTTTCTAAGGCAAAAATAGAGCAATACATACATAAACAAGGGAGAAATTTAAGTCATTTGCCGGGTAAAAAACAGTCAAGAATGGCTTTTAACACGTATTCCGTTCTTTTTTTACCTTTTCTTTGGAAAAAGAAAATTACTTCGCACTTAAATATTTCAAACGCCAGTCAGTACCACTACATTTTTGTAGAATATCCGACTCTTGCAAATTAAAATGAACTCCTAAGTTCGACTCTTGCAAATAGGTAATATCATTCAAAATCAAAAGAGATTCAGCACCACTTCCAGCGATCTGTAAAGCCTCTTTCATCAAGGGGACAGGATTCACTTTTCCCATTCTACTTAAGGCTACAATCGCCCGACTTCTCACAAAGGCTTGTGTATCCACAGTCAACAGTTCCAATTCCTTATACAAGGGTACCGCTTCTCCACCAAAAGACGCACACACTGTAGCACCCCAATAACGTTCTACCGGATCAGAAGAGTTCAGTGCTTTGCTAATAGCAGGTTTAGCATCTTTAAAAGAAGCCATTTCCAAATCAGCAATGTCAGAATAGATTTTTATCTTATCTTTCTTCTTTTTACCAAAGCCTGTCGGATTTTGACTTCCTTGTTCGAGCCATACACACTCTGGATAAAATCCGAGATCATTCTCTTCCAGTAATTTTCCTTTTAGTAATATTCTCAAATTCTCCAAGGTTGAGCGATACGCAGGAACAGTTGCCAAGTTTTTTGTCTCATACGGATCTACTGACAAGTCATACAGCTCCTCCGCTCCTTGCGGCTCAAAAAATCTTTTTTGAATCTCATTCAACATACCTTTTGCATACAATTCCTTCCATTCTCTAAAAGCTGCTTGCTTATACCGATAAAGGGCATACAACGACTTGGAATGATAAGGTTGAAAGTTGCGCGAGTATTTGAATCTCCCTTTACGCACAGTTCTATTGAATGCATACAGTTCATCAAAACGATCTCCGTATCCATATACTTCATCACGGTCATTCAACTGTTTCAGTGAAATATCTTCTCCCAGAAACGGTGTACCGTCTATTCCTTCAGGAACAGTTATACCAGCTAAATGAAGCAATGTTGGACCTAAATCCATAAAACTAACAAAGCCATCGACACGCTGCCCCACTTTCACCGGAAGAAATTCCCTCCATTTCCGGGGAACATATACCACTAAAGGAACTTGTAACCCTCCCTCTGTTGTATATCCTTTCGTTCCGGGCAAAGATCCTCCATTATCTCCAAAGTAAAAGACAAATGTATTATCCAGCTCACCATCTGTTTTCAACATTTCTATCAGTTCACCCAAGGCAGTATCTGAATCCTGAATCCGATCATAAAAAGTTGCATAAGTATATCGAAATAATTCAGTATCCGGATGATAAGGATGAATAGTTACAGAAGCTGGATTATTATGTGTGGGCACTTCTTTCACAGCATTCTTTTTAAACTGCAATTTCCCTTCATGTGTAACTGCATTTGTATAAACATGGAAAAAGGGTTTCTTTTTGTCCGGCCGGTTTCTCCATTCGCCTATTTTCCCTTCCACTACATCCCATGCCGTTTTATCTAAAAAACAGTTATAATCCGTTTTTGCCGCATTTGAAGTATGATAACCGGCTTTTCGCAAATAAGAAGGAAACATATTCAGTCCCTCCGGCATGGGCATCTTTTGAAGTTTCCGATGAAAGCTGACTCCCAAACGGGGAGCATAACATCCTGTAATTAAGGTAGAACGGGCAGCAGAACTCACCGGAGCATTACAATAAGTATTATTGAACACTATTCCTTCTGCAGCCAACTTTTCTACATTAGGAGTAGCAACCCCCTCTTTCCCATCATTATACAAACTCAAATAATGTTTGGAAATATCCTCTGCCATAAACCAGACAAAGTTCGGACGTTCGTGGGGAGCTTCTTTTGCGTATGACATAGACGAGGTCGCACAACATGCAGCATAAATAAAGCCCATCCTTTTTATTCTTCTATTATTGAACATACTTTCTGAATAAGTTATACTATTCCACATTCAACTCCCAAATAGCCGGTTGTAATAAAGGAGAGGTCAATCGTATCTTCACCTTACCCTGTCCGGTCACCTTTACATATCCCAACAACTTACCATTCTTGCACCGTTGTTTATTATCACGATAATTGTCGGCGACATTATGGTCACCACTTTCCAATCCCAATAAATCAGCCTCTCCTTCAATCTTACATGTAATCTGATTGTCGGCCAACACTACCGGTATATTATTTTCATCCACCACCTGAATCATCAAATGCAGCACCTCTCCTACCTTTATATCCTGTGTTTTATCCATTGATGCCCGAATAGCATAAGGCAATCCACTCGACTGGATTTTATCTTTCGCAACCATATTCCCTTGGTTATAAGCAACTACATCCAGGGTGCCGGGAGTGTAAGGAATATCCCAATAAATAATGGCGGTACTATCATCGTACGGTTTGCGTTCTCCTACCCTTTTACCATTCAACAATAGCTCCGCTTCTTCGCAATTTGTGTATGCTACTACACGAATAATATTTCCCGGCTCATAATTCCAGACAGCTGAAGCATTGGCAGACGGTTTCTTCTTTGCACTCTCTATCTTATGCGTTCCTACATAAACCGTAGGTGATTCCAACCACAAGGCACGGCGAAAATATCCATTCGGTTTTATATTTCCAGCCAAATCAATCATTCCGGTAGTGAATCCCCTGGAAGGCCAGGGTCCAGCTTCTCCTAAATAGTCGAAACCTGTCCAGATAAACTGTCCGAAAATAAAATCATTGTCACGCACAGCTTTCCAGGCATTCAGGTCGTGCCTTGTCTCACTGCCGTACAATATCCGGTTAGGGTACTTCTCATGATCGATCTGATACCGGTTTTCCGTATAATTATAACCTACCACATCCAGTGCTGCCGGATAGTCTGTTTCATTAGACATTACAGCACCCGCCAAAGCAGCAGTAACCGGACGTGACAAATCATGTTTCTTGGCTTCTTCCACAAGCTCTTTGGCAATATCTCCTAAACGTTCAGCCCGAGGCTGCTCTTTCCGATAGCCTCTCACATGTTGTTGTCCAATTTCCGCCTGATCCAGTACCGGGTGAGAGTATGGATCATTCGGATAATCAACCTCATTGCCTATGCTCCACATGATAATCGACGGATGATTCCGATCTCTGCGAATCATATCCGCTAAATCCTTTTTACTCCATTCCCGGAAATAAGAAGCCGATCCCTGGAAACCAGGTTTACCTTTATTCCATCCGGTAATCCATTTCTTTTTGGCATATTCCCATTCGTCAAAAGCTTCGTCCTTGACTAATATTCCTAATTCATCACAAAGTTCATACACACAAGTTGCCTGGGGATTGTGACTCATCCGGACAGCATTACATCCAATCTCTTTCAGTTGCAACAAACGGCGGCGCCAAACCTCTTTCGGAACTGCTGCTCCCAAACATCCGGCATCATGATGAATACAGACACCTTTCACTTTCATAAACTTGCCATTCAGTGCAAATCCCTTATTCGGATCAAATGTCAGCGAACGTATTCCCGCCTGTGTCTCCGTCCGGTCAATTACCTTTCCTCCTTTGGACAATGTTGTCCTGATGGTATAAAGATATGGATTTTCCAAACTCCACAGCTTAGGCTGCGCCACGGAAATAGTCAGCTCTTTCTTAACCATTTCATCAGCCTTCAATGAATAGTCCCGGCTTCCGGCTCCTACTTTTTTTCCATCACGGTCAAATACTTCATGTAACACTTTAACCGTTACCGGCATTTTCTCCGTGTTCTCCACTTCCGCCTGAACAGATAAAACAGCATTCTTCTGATTCACCTTTGCCGAATAACTCACTCCCCACAATCCGATATGTACCGGATTCGCATAAACCAAATAAACATCCCGATAGATGCCTGATCCGGTATACCACCTGGAATCGGCATCCTGTGAATGGTCTACTCTCACTGCCAGTACATTCCTCCCGCCGAAATTCAGATAAGGAGTTAAGTCATACATAAAAGAAACATACCCGTTGGGACGTTTTCCAATCCATTTACCATTAATAAAAACTTCGCTATTGTTATAAACTCCTTCAAAATAAACATATACCTTATTTCCTTCCTTATTTTTGGGAATATCTAAATCTTTCCTATACCACCCTATTCCACCCGGTAAATATCCGGTACAGCTAGCCAAACTCGGGCTTGCCACCGATTCCACACTCCAATCATGAGGCAATTCAAGTTTCCTCCATTCAGAATGATCGAAAAACTCGGCTCCGCCATATTTAATATCCCCTAAGTTGAAATACCAATCCGCATTTATCAATTCACGATTTCCAAATCCCTGCCCCCAGCCATTCAAAACTCCCCATAAAGCCAGGAATACAATGGTCATTCTAAGTTTTATCATATCAACTAATTTTATTATATGTCATTTATTATTTTTCAGCTACATAATCAGGATTTGGTTGGGTAGGTATCGGTGCCCGAGTCTGTCGAAGCCAATCCATCAACTTTGTATATAGCTCTTTTTTCTTATCAGAGTGAGTCTGTGACAAATCATGCTCTTCACTTAAATCATTTTTCAGATTAAACAGTTCAACCGATTTATCCTCATAATAATAAATTAATTTCCAGTCGCCCGAACGAATGCTGGAATAAGGAGTAGCTCTCCAATTTTTCCCGCTTTTTTTATAGGATTGTAAATAAGCGGGGAAATGCCAATATAAATCACGACCATATTCATTTTTCTGCAAAAGAGAAAATAAATCTTTTCCATCCAAGTCGGAAGCAGGTCTTCCATTAGCAATATTCACAAAAGTAGGATAGAAATCAACTCCTGTCACCGGAATAGAAGAAGTGGTTCCGGAAGTTATTTTATCAGGCCATCTAATAATCAGGGGAACTCGTGTTCCCCCTTCATACGGTGCCCCTTTCCCTTCTCTCAACGGATAATTATCCGTTACAGGCTCCGAGCCACCATTGTCCGAAAAGAAAACAACAATTGTATTGTTGGCAATCCCTAACGAATCAATAGCATGACATACCCGGCCGACATTTTGATCCAAACTCTCTATCATAGCCGCATATACTGGATTCGTATGATATTTACCTCTTGTTTTTTTCTCATACTTCTCAATCAAATGTTGAGGAGCCCTTAGAGGAGTATGTACAGCATGATGAGCCAAGTACAAAAAGAACGGTCCTTTTTTATATTCTCCCATGAAACCGATAGCCTCACTTGTCAATCTGTCTGTCAGGTATTCACCCGGTATTCCTTCCTCCAATCCCAAATGACATTTATTTTTTGTAGGATTACAATAAGGATAAAAATAAGAATAAGGAGTTCCTGCCCTTTCACCGGCAATATTAAAAACAAAGCCTTGTGATAAAGGCCCGGTACCTTCTTTGTCATCCCCTAAATGCCATTTACCTACATGTCCACATTGGTATCCACACTTTTGAAGTGCCTCCGCCATAGTGATAAAATCTGCACGAACATCTTCCGTGTTCGGAATCGGAATCAATTTACGTTTTGTTTTGTCTCCCCTGGCAGAAGGACTTACCGTAAAAATACCATGACGCGGCGTGTACATTCCTGTCATCAGACAAGCCCGGCTAGGTGCAGAGTTTGCAGCCGAAGCATACGCATTCGTAAAAAGCATTCCCTGCGAAGCGAGACGATCAATATTAGGAGTCTCATAATAATCACTTCCCATCACTCCTAAATCAGTCCATCCCAAATCATCCGCCATTATAAAAACAATATTAGGCTGTTTTTCTTCTGCCTCCATCTCTTGAGAATATATTCCCAAGACTATGGCTATTGAATATATTGTGTTCTTCATCATTCCTTTTTTTGACTCTTCATCCCTTTATTGCAAATTAAACTGGAAATAAGTAATCGAACGAACCGGTAATGTCAATGAAAAATTACTGTCATCTATTTTCTGTGCATTTCCTTGTACACCTTCCACAGGAGTATCATCTGTCCACTGCATATATTCCACCTCGCCATCAATCATTCCGGTCTTGAGACCAAATACATAATCCTGATAAGCTTTTGCCGTAGCAATATCATCTTTATTGCACATATTAATGACATAGACACTTATTGTATTCCCTTTTCTGAAAGCACGTGTCTGCAACTTATATTTTTCCTTTGTATCACGTCCGTCGTGATCGTCCATTACAATCGGACGAGCATCCTTAATAGGAACAGAAATAATTCTCATCAAATTCCCCCGTAAATCCCCCGTACGCTTATAGCTCCACCACATAAATCCATCCATACCCAAATCTGTCTGATCCCATAAGGTACAAATAGCAGTCTCCGCATAATCCAGCATATCATTTTCACCGTCTTTTGCATCCCAATGTGGCTCTGTAGCCCAAAATGGACGGTCGCCAATCAAAGACAGCTCGAACTTCAAAGCATCAAAGATTTCACGATGTTTCGGATAATAATGCATTCCATAAATGTCAAGACAGTCTCCTCTATTCTCCACAACAAACTGTTTCATCCAGCAGTTATCCACATCTCCCATAGGCTGATAACGATCCGGACCTGCTATTAACGGCATCTTAAAACCTTTCTCTATAGCTAAAGCTTTTAATTTATCTACTATCTGTATATGTTTTTTAGGAGTAATCTTTCCTTCATTGAAATTTTCTTCATTATCTATACCTAATACATCTATAATAATATTTTTCTCCTTCATATAAGAAATAAAGTCGGCCAGCATAATGGCATATTGTTCCGGGATTACCCCATTGCTATCCTTCACCCAATCTGGAAAAGACTCTTTTGCATTCAATTTTTTGCTTGCAAAAATGATAAATTCATTATTTCCACGAGCCTTTTTCGCCCGGTTTATAGAGTTTATCAGTTTGGCATAGTACCCTTCTGAATCATCCACAACACCGGCAGACGGATGAGTCGGTCTGTCCGAACTTCCCAAAACCGGTATTCTAACACCGTTCATTCCATCTAAGACAAAAAAATCATTAGCAGCTTTATCAGACCCTACTCCTCCCAAATTACCTTTCAAATCAAGAAAAAAATCTTTTATCACCTTTCCATAGTACTGTTCAGGATAAATTGTTGCATCTGTTTCCGGTTCGGGATCAGGGTCGGGTTCGGAAAGTATATGCATAATCACTGTATAAACCTGTTTAGCCCCACCTACAGTCACTATAAAACGCTCCTCGGTTTGCCATTGGGCAAGACGGATTTTAGGATCAGGATATATGCTAGCCCCCTCTTTCAACTGATATTCAACATCAGTTATAGCATTGAGATTTTTAATGCCCTGAAAAGAAATCTGGCAAGCGTCTTCATCTATATTCCCTTCTAAAACTTCATTATTTACCTTTACCTTAAAAGAAGTGATTAGCCCGGTCAAGTCTTCCTTATTATCATCTGCACAAGAAAGTACTAACATACTCAAAGCAATCAGGCTAATAAATGAGAACAAGTTCCGTAATTTATGGCTATGTTTTTCCATGATGTATATGATTAATAGTTATCTGCTACAAAAATAGACTTTCCATCAATCACACACTGGATAAAATTTAGTCAAAGAGAGGGCAAAAATCTGTCAAAATCCGGTTCTTTGTGCCTCCAGGTACTTTGTTGGGGACATTCCTTTCTCTTTTTTAAATATCAAACTAAAATATTTCGGATCAGTAAAACCAACCATATAGGCTACATCCGCCACCTGTAAATCCGGTCGTTGCAGCAAAAGCATACAAGCTTTTTTGATCCGGATATCACGAATAAATTCATTAGGCGACATTCCTGTCAATGATTTTAATTTCCGGTAAAGGGTGGACTGCGTCATGTTCATCATATCACAAAATACATCATTCGAAAATTCACTATCCTCCATTTGTTGTTCGACTACTGAAATAGCTCTATCCAAAAATTCCCGGTCAAGTATGGACAATCCCAGTTCCTGAACATCCAGTGTATCTTGCTGCTGGAATCTTTGAACCAGTAATTTCCGGTTTGCTATCAGAGCCTTAATCTGTGCAGTGAGCAGTACCATCTCTACCGGCTTGGTAATATAAGCATCCGCTCCTGCATCATATCCTTCCAAATGATATTCAGCCTGCGTTTTAGCAGTAAGCATTACAATAGGCAGATGATTCAAAGTAATATCATTTCTTATTGCCCGACAGAGCTCGATTCCGTTCATTTCAGGCATTACATAGTCAGTTATGACAATATCGATATTCTCATTTTCTTTCAACAGTTCAAGAGCTTCTTTTCCATTAACAGCTGTACTCACTTTAAATAATTTACCCAGCACTTTAGTCATGACAGTCAGTAAATCCACATCATCTTCCACCAAAAGCAAATGGGTCCGTTCATCATTCATGCCTTCCGCCTTCACTTCAAGTTCAGAAAATGGTACTACTTCCTCTTTTATATTTTCATTTTCCACTCTCCCAACCTCTTCATCAATCTGATCGTCAGTATAGTTATCTTTATCTGAAGGAATCATGACTGTAAAAACAGTTGTCTCATTTAATACACTCTGTACAGAAATCGTTCCATGGTGTAACTCTACCAAATCCTTTGTCAGTGAAAGTCCGATTCCTGTCCCTTTCGTTTTAAATTTACGATAATCTCCTTCATAAAAACGTTTGAATAATAACGGTAGTTTACTTTCTGGGATTCCATCTCCCGTATTTTCTACCTTAAGCATAAAATATCTTCGATCATCCTGAACCACCTGTGACAAGGATATAGAAACCATTCCATCCTGATAGTTATATTTCAAAGCATTGGATAACAGATTATAAATTATCTTATCCAACTTATCAACATCAAAATAGGCCATTATAACGTCCTGTTCCGTTTGGAAATTCAAAGTAATATTCTTTGATTGCAGTAAAGGATAAAAGTTCTCCTCGCACAGTTCTTTCGCAAATGTTACGATATTATTATAACTGACCTTCAACTTCAAATTACCACTCTCCACTTTACGAAACTCCATAATTTGTTGTAGAAGCCGTTGGAGACGTTTCAGGTTTAATTTCATAATATTTAAAGTTTGCCCGTCCGCCTGTCCGTCCTGCTTTAAGCTCTCAATCGAGCACTGCATCACGCTAAGTGGAGTAAACAATTCATGCGATATATTTGTAAAGAACTTCAATTTAGCCTGGTTCACCTCTTCGGACTTCTTATGCTCGATTTGTTCTATCTTCAACGCATTCTGTAACAGAATACGTTTTCTTATAATACGAAAAGCCGTATAAGCAATTACACCCATCACAAAAATATAAATCACGTAAGCCCACCAGGTGAGCCATGGAGGAGGCAAAATTGTTAACATCATCTCTACTGGTTTTGACCAAACACTATTCTCATTGCACGATCTGACCTGAAATACATACTCTCCTGTATTCAAGTTATTATATGATATATGCCGGTTATTAGCATCTACATAGATCCAGTCTTTATCCACTCCTTTCAAACGATATGCATAACGATTCGCTTGCGGATTTGTATAAGAAAGGCTGCTAAAACTTAATTGAACATTATTCTGATTGTAAGCTAATAAGAGTTCTTTCGTATATGGTGGCAAAAGACACTTCTCTATCTCCCCTTTATCAATTAACTCCTGCAAGGGCACATTCATAATAGAAACATCTACAATAGCTGTATGGGGAACAATAGAATCTATCACATTCTGACTGGGGATATAACAATCAATGCCATTATATCCGCCAAATAATATTTCTGAATCGGATAATCTCAAAGATGACGACTTCATAAATTGGGTATTACCCAACCCTTCACTTTGTGTGTAGAGCTTGGCATAATCTTCCTGATCCAGACTCATGCAAACCAAACCTTTCCCTGTAGCCAGCCATAAATTGCAATGGTTATCCTCCACTATTGAATAGATGGCGTTGTCTGAAAACATATGAATAGTTTCCAGCATTTCAAAACGATCAGCCTTCTCATCATATCGGCTTAATCCTCCTCCTTGTGTACCAATCCATAACTGACCATTGGAATCCTGATAGAAACAAAGCACATTATCATAATTCAACTTACCATTTGCCAAATTATAGCCAGTTAATTCACCGTCCACAGATAAATGAAAAGCGCCATAGTTTTTTGTACCGATCCAAATACCTTTTTTATCGCAAAGCAGTGTTTGCACACATTCATGATTGATAGTATCATTTAGTATTTCTACCGGTTGCACCAGAAATTTCCGGCTATTCACTGTATTCCCAATAAAAAGCCCTTGTTCTGTTGCGATCCATACTCGCCCAACCGTATCTTGTGACAGTGCATTGATATTCCTCAATGAAGGATACTCATCTCTCAATCTCATCAACGACACAGGTTTCGCCTCGTCGCATTCAACTACATATACTCCATCGTAACGGGTTCCTAACCATATACTGCCAGTTCTCCGATGTTTTATTATAGCTTGAACCGCATTTCCCTCTCTACTAATATCTTTTAAAACTTCCAGTTCTTTATATGAATACTGTTTTCCTGTTTTTTTATCCCATAGCAATAATATATCAGAACGCGCACCTACCCACACCATCGACGATTCATCCTCATACAAAGCTGTTATTATCCCATTCCCAGCTGTACCCGCAGACAAAACATCATGCCTAAAAGCTACTTTCCGCTTCACTACTTTATTGACTCCTCCTCCCAAAGCAGAAGCCCATAATATATTTTTACCATCGCTATAAATTGTCCAAATTTCATCTCCACCCAATTCCTCTGCATCATACACAGTAAAAGAATTTGTTGCGTCCAAATCTGTAAGCACGGCCAACCCTTTAGCCGTAGCAACCCATATTTCATTATTATGAGGATCATAGATCAATTTGTACAACACAGCACTCGGCAACGCACCGCTTTGCCCGGACGATGGATAAAATTTATATAAAGAGGAATGAGGGTCAAAAGGATTTTCCAAACGAATCATCCCCTCATTATCCCATGTGGAGACCCATATACGATGATTTCCATCTTCCACAAAATCCGTCACTTTCAATCCTTTATCCTGGCATATCGCATCATAAGTAGCCACCTCCATCGTTTTTATATTTAGTGTAAAAAAGCCACTACCCCATGTTCCTACCCAAATATATCCTCTCGAATCCTCATACAAAGAACGCACATAACCTTTTCTTAGTAATTCAAAATTTGATGTGGATTTATCATATATAAAAAGACCTGTTGTTGTTCCTAAAAGAACATCTCCTTTTTGGGTTATCAATATGCTCTTTATTTTATTCAAAATTTGGGAATCTGTATTTACCGAAACTGTTTGTCCTGTCACAGGATTAAAAATAACCACTTCTTTAGCAGTCACTACCCACATTTTTCCATCATGATCCTTCTCAATCAGTAAAATATGATTAGAAATAAAAAGAGAAGGAGATAAATAATCGGAACGGTAGGTTTTAAACTGGTACCCATCATACCGACACAACCCATTTGTTGTACCAAACCACATAAAACCCATATTGTCTTGTAGTACACAGGTCACCTCATTACTTGCCAAGCCGGAATTAACATTCAAATTGGTTACATCAATTTTAGTCAGATTAGGGTTGGCAGCAGAAAAAGATAAGGTTATTAATAAAAATAACAGAGTAAGAACTGCGTTTTTCATACTTTACAAATTTAATCGTCAAACTCCTTTTCATTTAATTAAGTATCGGCAAATATAAAATATTATTTTAAATTTCAGTCTATCCAGACCTATTGAATAAAAATTCTCCATTGGATAGCAATTAAAAGTTATCCAATGGAGAAGTGTATTTTTAGACAATTTTACCCCCACAATCCTATATCCTTTGCCATGAAAAATACCTCCACCTATATTTGCTTAAATAACATATCCAAAGAAATATACAAATGAATCAGCCATCACATAATTCAGGATTACCTACCATAATAAAAACAGAATTTATGATGATATATATAAGTTGATTCAAGATATCTCGCAAGAAGAAAAAAACAAAATTCACTTCGTCCTATATTTTCCTCTATTCATCAACTATCAAATAGCAACATATTGACTTGAAAAAATGGTATACAAATCCTGTCAATACTATTACTTCATCTAAATGCATTACGCGGACTTTCGGTTTATATGGAACTATCTAGTTTTATTTCCAAAGAATTAATTTTCATATTAATCACTGATTATCAATAAATAGCCTAATGAGTTTCCAATTCTTGGAACAAGACAAACCCATCTACTCAAAAGGACAAAAGGACAAAAAGACTATATGGTACTTTCAAAGTTTGTGAAGAGACGATTAAAGATGATTGATAGGTGAATAATTTCGTAAAAGCTCGATAGTCTTTCCTTATAAGTTGTTTATTATTATTCCCGATATATTAAACAATTCACCAGATATCTTCACTACAAAGGACAAAATATAAGTCGCGTAAAATTCAATATTAAGATACGTAAGGTCAGTCACATTTCAAACCTCCTAATTGATTATAAATCAATCACATCTCACTTAATACATAAAAAAAGAAAGTAAAACAGTCACATCTGTCCTTTTGTCCTTTTGAAAATCTATGGGAGATTTGAAAAAAACATCTCATAGATCGTATTCAAACATTGGGATGATTCAGAACAAACATCCCAGTATTTATAATCAATAAAAAACGGCAGACAACAAAAAATGCTGTCTCCCGTTTTGAGCTGTATATTATCTAGTGATAATATCATTTCAAATATCAACGATCTTCACAGACAGTTGATATAATAGAAATCACATCGGATTTACACCGACATGAGGGCGTTAATCAGGAATACACCGCCGTATATTTCCTGACCACAAATGTAGGGGCTTCATGTGTGTAGCATGAAGTTAGGGACCTACATGTTCCATCTCACTTTTGTGTAAAGTATTAAAAGTACTCTATGACATTATTAACTTAAAAAAATCTTGGTCATCAATGGATTTTACCTATGCATTCTGTATTGAAATTCATTGACTGCTATATAGGATTTACTCTTCCTTGGTATGAGATTGTTCTCCATATCCATAACCGTAGCCATATCGCTTACCATAGCCATAATACTTGCCATATTTACCATAACCATAATAATAACCATACTTTCTTCTCTTCAAATCCAAACCATTTATTACAGTACACAGGCTAGGCAATTTATTGTTTACAGCAAGTTCATTAATCAAAGTGTACTCGTTTTTATGAGTATAGTCTGCACGACAGACATAAACAGATAGATCAGCCACACGTCCAATCAGCAAGGTATCAGTTACCATACCAACAGGAGCGGTATCCAAAATCACATAATCAAAATTCTTCTTGAGCGTTTCAATTGCTTTATCCAATCCATCACGGGCCAGTAATTCTGTTGGATTAGGAGGAACTGTTCCACCAGGAAGAATATAGAGATTCTTACTGACATCGGAAAGCTGTACCAAATCCATCAAGTTATTTTCCGGATTAGCCAAATATTGAGTTATACCAATTTCTTTTCTCGGAATATTAAAAACTTTATTCAAACCCGGTTTACGAATATCAAGACCAACGATTACTACTTTCTTCCCTAATAAAGAAAGACTAATAGCAAGATTAGCAGAGATAAAAGATTTACCTTCACCGCTGACTGTAGAAGTAACCAAAATCACCTTCTTATCATTTTCAAGCATAAACTGAAGATTCGTTCGAATATTACGGAAGGTTTCACTCATCAGATTATTTTGATTCTCAAATACAGCAATAGCTCCCTGTTTTTCATCAGTCAATGGGATATCACCAACAATAGGTAAACTCGTGAGCTTTTCTACATCAGAACGACCTTCAATCCTAAACTTAGTCAAATTGATTAAATAAATGACACCTACAGGAATTCCGACACCTAGAACTAAAGCAATTAAATAAATCATCTTACCTTTAGGTGATACAGGAATTTCATCAGCAATAGCATCATCAATTATTTTAGCATTGTTAGCTGTAGCAGCTAAAGTAATAGCATTCTCTTCACGTTTCTGGAGAAGCAACAGATACAATCCAGACTTGATCTCTTGCTGACGAGCAATACTCACAAACTGACGCTCCTGTCCCGGAGCCTCATTGATACGGCGAGAAAAACGACTAGCCTCACGATCCAAATCTGCTTTTGTTATCAGTAGTCCCTGTAAAGTACGGTCAAGAGTAACATCCACATTCATCTTCATCGCACGAATACTTGTATCCAGATTTATAATTGTAGGATTGTTTTCTGTAGAAGTGCGCAACAGACGTTTACGTTCCACCAGCATTTCGTTATAACGATCAATTTGAGCTACGAGTCCGGCATCCTGCAGACCAATATTACCAGGAAGTACCTCATATTCATTTCCTCTCATATATCTACGCAAATCCTCTACCAAATTGATTTGCGTTTGGTTCTCTACACGTTTCTTTTCATACTCCGCATTTCCTGTCAAAGCTATTTGAGCTTCACTTGTCAAATCCGTAATACCAGCATTTCGTTTAAAAGTCTCCAAACTTTCTTCAGTACTTCCTAACTCTTTTGATATAATACCAATACGCTCATCAATAAACTCCGCTGTCTTTTGAGCAATTTCATTCTTATCATTATTCGTATTGATATTATACATTTCCAAAAGCTTATTAATAAAATCCTGCCCACGTCGTAAGCTGGAATTCTTCAATGATATAACCGCAACAGAAGTTGTTTTCGAAGTAGGCTCGATAGTCATACTTTTACAATACCATCTTGCTACACGCAAAGGATTATTTATAGTCGCTGTTATATTACGAACTTTTTTCTCCAAATCAACATCTTCAGTTCCCTTAGAAATCAAAGAATCGGGACTCATGAAAAAAGCTAATGTTCCCCTTGCGGTAGGAAAAACTGCAGGTAATTTATCAAAATGCTTTTGGAATTCATCGTCTCCCACCTTTACATTTACATCCAAACTTCCTTGTGGCTGTAAAGCCATCTCCACAATCATAGGATCATCCAATAATTCAGCCTCTTGTGGAATCAGATTAACTTGCACAGGAGATGTCTTATACATATCCTGTGCCGGAAATTCATCTTCATCTTTATAAGATATATATAAATTCAAATCTATAACAACTTCTTTCGCAATAGTCTTAGAACGAAGTACTTCAATCTCATTATCGATATTTTGAGAAGAAGAGATCAAACCATCCAAACCTAAATTTTCCAATTCTGATGCCATACCTGCTCCTCCCCCTTTTTTATCATCTTTTATCAGCACTGTAGCTGATATATTATATACCGGAGTAGCCATACGCAAATACAACCATGCCCCTAGCAAAAAGACAACAACTGTACCAACAAACCAAGGCCAATGAATCAAATATTTAAACAGAATTTCCTGAAAATCTATTTTCTCTTCATTCGCTTCCTGTTCCACATTATATACTTTTTTTTCTTTCATCTCTTAAGACGTTACTTTAAGATATTAAACAATAAACTGGCAAGTGATACCAAAATAGAAGTCGCAGAAAACCATAAACTAGTACTATTACCGATATCAGAGTTACGAGCTTTCGCCTTATTCGGAGTCACATAAATAATATCGTTCTGTTGTAACCAGTAATAAGGAGAAAGAATAGTTTCAGCCTTGTTCAAATCCAGAGTAATAATCTGTTGCTTCCCGCTTGAATCTTCACGAATGAGTCTTACATTGTCACGAAGTCCATAAACAGTCATATCACCTGCCATAGCAAGTGCCTCTAATAAATTAACCTTTTCATTAGAAATTGTAAATGTACCCGGACGAGTCACCTCACCAATCACTGATATTTTATAATTTACCATACGCACTGTTACAATTGGAGTTTCTGTAATATATGGCTTCAATTTATCGACAATCATCTGTTCCGCTTGTTTCTTTGTCAATCCTCCCAACTTCAATTCTCCCAATACAGGAAAATTAATTTTTCCTTCATTATCTACCAGATAAGGTTGCAGCATTGGTTGTGCCGTGGTAAAGGTTGAATTACTAGAGGCTATACCGCTGGGACTAGCAATTGTCAAATTGAATGGTAAAGCCAATTCCGGACTGGTGCAAGACACTACAATTGTCAACAAATCCTTTGGCATAATTTTAGCGTCATACAAATTCTCCTGTTGGGTTGCTTGTTCCACAACTTCCACATCCTGTAAATAAGGAACTTTTTTATACGATTGGCAAGCTACCAACAAAAAAGGTAACAACAACAATCCCAACTTCTTATTAAGTCTTCTCATAAATCTATTTTATTTATTTTATTACAATTAATTACCAAACTTTTATTAATACGCCTCCTTTTCTCCGTGAATTGCATTATACACTGTCTTGTACATAATATAGAGATCTAATAAAAATGTCCAATGCTCAATATACCAGATATCACGCATCACACGACCTTCCATCTGCCAAAGTTCTTTTGTCTCACCACGATAGCCTGTTACCTGTGCCCAGCCTGTTATACCCGGTTTAACAAAATGACGAACCATAAACTTGTTGATTAATTGAGAATATTCTTGAGTATGCTTTAGCATATGAGGACGTGGGCCAACAATAGACATATCGCCTTTAAACACATTAATAAATTGTGGAAGCTCATCAATGCTAGTCTTTCTTATAATCTCCCCTATCCTAGTTTTACGTGGATCATGCTCTGTAGCCTGAAGAGTATCACATTGAGTATTCACTCTCATTGAACGGAATTTATAACACCAGAATTCCTTTCCATCTTCACCGCTACGCTTCTGTTTAAAAAAGATAGGTCCCGGAGAACTCATCTTTATAGCAACTCCAACAATAATATAAATAAATGGGAAAATAGTACATAAAAATAATGTAGAACACACTATATCAAAAGTACGTTTTACTATACGGTTCTCAAGCAACTCTAAAGGTTCACGACGAATAGATAAAACAGGAACATTTCCCAACATTTCAAAATGCATCCGACGTTTCAAATAGTTGCGAACATTCGGAACACTAAAAAAACGAACTAAATGGTTCTCACAATAATTAATAATGGGAACAATTTCAGCACTACGAGCGGAAGGAAGACTACAATAAAGCTGATCTACTCGGGCCACATTCTGCTCCAAAAAGTTGTTTACCTCTTGAGGATGCCCTAAATATGAAACATCGCTTGGATAACGGTCTGAAGGAAAATCCTCAAAATATCCAAGAACACGATAACCCGAAGTGGGATCATCTGTCATTGCGTGATAAAGCTCCTGCATGTTCTCATGACTTCCAATCAATATCACTTTACGAACATTCCCTCCTTGCTTACGATAAAGTTCCAAGAAGTAACGAAAAACCAAACGATAGCTTACTATTACCAATATCAGAACAATATAAAACAAACCAAAAAGCCGGGAATGAGAAAACTCAAAATGAAAAAGTAATAAAATACAGACTGAAAGCAATACAAAAGGAACCATGTTACGTAAAACACGGACCATGATTTGTTCAGGACGGACTACCGAACGATGAAGAATAACTCCGGAGTGCATATTACAAAGTAGATAACATAAAGTTATCAAAGCCATGCCTTGAAGGATGGAACCACAATTCTCGCACCAAAAGCGGTTACCAAAAAACTGTTCAAATCCCCATAAAAGCAGGTTCAGCAAAATAAGATCCCCCAAAAGGACACAAGATTTTAGGACTTTGTTAAAACGTTGGACTTCCTGCATATGTTTTTAGTTATGATTGATATAAATTAGTCATAATACCACCTATGTGCACGACAGTGAAAAAATACCGTACCAGAATACTCTACCATATACTATTCAAAATTCTTATCTAATATGACAGCAATATTATTCTCTATTCATCGACTCTTGCATGTAGAGCCTCTTTACAAATTTCAAATCATGAGAAACCATTATTTTTATAAGTTCTTCAAAAGATGTCTTCCGAGGATTCCAACCAAGTAAAGTTCTTGCTTTTGTAGGGTCACCCAATAATTGTTCAACTTCTGCAGGGCGAAAATATTTAGGATCGACTTCCACCAAAACTTTCCCAGTGGCCCCATCAATCCCCTTCTCATTTACCCCCTTGCCTTCCCAACAAAGATTAACACCTGTTTCTTTAAATGCTAACGTAGTAAATTCACGTACTGTATGATACTCTCCTGTAGCAATTACAAAATCTTCAGGTACATCATGTTGGAGAATCAACCACATACATTCTACATAATCTTTAGCATATCCCCAGTCACGAAGAGAATCAAGGTTACCCAAATAAAGTTTGTCTTGTAAACCTTGAGCAATACGTGCAACCGCTAACGTAATTTTACGAGTTACAAAAGTTTCACCTCTCCGCCCACTTTCGTGATTGAACAGGATTCCATTTACCGCAAACATTCCATAACTTTCACGATAATTCTTGGTAATCCAAAAACCATACTGTTTAGCCACTCCATATGGAGAACGGGGATAAAAAGGTGTTGTTTCCTTTTGAGGAACTTCCTGAACCAAACCAAATAATTCAGAAGTCGAAGCCTGGTAAATTTTAGTCTTCTTTTCCATACCCAAAATACGAACCGCTTCCAACATACGAAGTGTACCAATAGCATCAGCCTCAGCTGTATATTCGGGAACATCAAAAGATACTTTTACATGACTTTGAGCTGCCAAGTTATAGATCTCATCTGGTTGGACTTGCTGAATAATACGAATTAAAGAACTACTATCTGTCATATCACCATAATGGAGATTTACCAAACGGTCTTTTTTCATATCACGTACCCATTCGTCTAAATAAAGATGTTCGATACGACTTGTATTGAATGATGAAGAACGGCGAAGAATACCGTGGACCTCATAACCTTTTTCTATTAAAAATTCTGCCAGAAATGAACCATCTTGTCCTGTAATACCTGAAATTAATGCTATTTTTTTCATAAAATATTCTCTATTAATTATGATCCATAATCATTCCATTTTTCTCTTTTAAAATATTCCACAAGAATAAAACATTTCCTATAATATACCTACGCCACATTCTTTTCGGTTCTTTCAATAAACGATATGCCCATTCTAATCCGTTTCTCTGCCACCATTGAGGAGCCCGCTGCACAGTTCCTGCAAAAAAATCGAATACAGCTCCAATTGTACCTATATGACAATGAACATTAAGTTCATTCAAATGCTCATAAGCCCATTTTTCTTGCTTGGGTGCAGTCATACCAATCCAAAGCAGATCAGGATTAGCCATATTTACTGCATTTATCATTTCTCGATTTTCTTCCTCTGTAAAACTCGATTTGTAAGGAGGAGAATAAGTCTTAACTTGAATATTGGGATAGACAGTCTTCACTTTTTCACACACCAAAGACAATGTTTTCTTACTACTTCCCAAAAAGAAGCATACTCCCCCTTTCTGATTTAATTTATTCATTTCATATTGAAACAAATCCCATCCGGCTGTACGTTCTATTTTTTCACCCCGTAGAAATTTAAAAGCAAGCACCATACTGATACCATCCGGAATCAATGCTCCTCCTTTTAATAATGCTTCTTGAAAAAGCGGATCTTTCAAGGCAGTGTTATACGAATGAGCATTAATCGTATTAATCAGCAACTTGCCTTCGGGTAATGACGATAAATCCTTCTGATTCTTCAGAAGAATAATTGTTTTAAGACAAAGTTTCATATATATTAAATAAGAAATTATCTGAGTCTGAGGACTTTCGAAATGTGCTATTAAGTAAAAAAGATGATATTCGCCTCAGTTTAAAGTGGAATTAAAATGAAAAGTATTACCTTCCTATACAATAATAAGTAACCCCTTTTTCCATCATTTCTACCGGGTCATATATATTACGTCCATCAATGATTATAGGGCTATTCATTGTACGCTTCAAAACACCCCAACTTGGCAAGCGAAATTGTTTCCATTCCGTTAACAACAATAAAGCATCGGCATTTAATACTGCATCATACATATCTTTCGCATAAGTAACTCCTTCACCGACACGGCGTTTACATTCATCCATTGCTACAGGGTCAAATACCTGAACTTTACAACCAGCTTTAATTAGCTGATTAATAGTGATTAACGCTGTTGCTTCACGCATATCATCAGTTTCTGGTTTAAATGCTAATCCCCAAATTGCAATAACTTTCCCATGAAGTTCACCATTGTAATGCTTACAAAGTTTATTAAACACAATATGTTTTTGATTTTCATTTACTTCTTCTACAGCTTTCAACACTCTCATTTCATAGCCTCTATTTTCAGCAGTCTTAACTAGAGCTTTCACATCTTTAGGGAAACAACTACCGCCATATCCACACCCAGGATATAAAAATTTACTACCAATACGTGTATCTGCTCCAATACCTTTTCGCACCATGTTCACATCTGCCCCTACTAATTCACACAAGTTCGCTATATCATTCATAAATGAAATACGTGTAGCTAACATACTATTTGCTGCATACTTTATCATTTCTGCAGAAGGTATATCCGTAAAGATTACTCGGAAATTATTCAGCATAACAGGGCGATACAAACGACTCATAAGCTCCTTCGCCTTTTCGGACTCTATTCCCACTACCACACGATCTGGTCTCATGAAATCCTGAATAGCAGCACCTTCCTTCAGAAATTCCGGATTTGAAGCTACATCAAACTCAATATCAACTCCTCTTTTCTCTAACTCTTCGTGAATAGCCTTTTTTACCTTTTGAGCTGTACCTACAGGTACGGTGGATTTGGTGACAAGCAATACATATTTGTTTATATTACGCCCTACAGTACGTGCTACTTCCAGAACATAAGTTAAGTCTGCGCTTCCATCTTCATCCGGAGGCGTTCCCACAGCACTAAAAACGATGTCTACATTATCCAAACAAGTTTTTAAATCTGTTGTAAAGTTTAGTCTACCTTCCCTGTGATTACGTAATACCATTTCATCTAACCCAGGTTCATAGATTGGAATTTGACCATCTAACAGGCTTTTGATTTTCTCTTCGTTAACATCGACACACGTTACATTTACCCCCATTTCAGCGAAGCAAGTTCCACTTACTAAGCCAACATATCCAGTTCCTACAACTGCTATATTCATAATTAAAAATTTTAGATAACAATGATTATTTTAAAGGATTTTTCTCTGACTTATACCATTGTATGAATTTTGCGACCCCATCGTGTAATGTAACCATTGGTTCATAGCCAATTTCCCTTTTCAACATGGAGGTATCAGCATTAGTCTGATACACATCTCCAGGCTGCATGGGTAAGAATATTTTTTCAGCTTCATGGCCCATGGCAGATTCTATTTCATGGATAAAATCCATCAATTTTACTGGATGTGAACATCCTATATTGTATATTTTATATGCTACTCCATTCGAGCTTTTCTGTGTTACCGGAACATGATCCAGTGTCCGTATTGTACCTTCAACAATATCATCAATATATGTAAAATCACGAATCATATTTCCATTATTGAAAACCTTTATCTGTTCTCCATTTGAAATAGCTCTAGCAAATAACATAGGAGCCATATCAGGACGTCCCCATGGACCATAAACAGTAAAGAAACGAAGTCCAGTCACAGCAAGACCATACAGTTTACTATAACTATGCGCCATCAATTCATTACTTTTTTTAGTTGCAGCATACAAACTAACTGGAGTATCCACTTTGTCTTCCTCAGAATACGGTACTTTCGAATTTAGACCATATACGGAACTAGAAGATGCAAACACCAAATGTTTCACCTCATAATGACGACAACATTCCAATACATTCAAGAAACCAGCCAAATTACTTTGTAAATAAGCATATGGATTTGTAATAGAATATCTCACTCCAGCTTGCGCAGCTAAGTTTACAACCTTTTCAAAGTGTTCCCTTTCAAAAAGTTCTTCCATGGCATGCCGGTCATCAATAGACATCCGTATAAATCTACAAGTCTCATACCTAGAGCTTTGTATCGGTTGATTCCATACAAATTCATCATTCAACATGACACCCATTTCCGATAATCGGCCATATTTCAATCGGACGTCATAATAGTTGTTTATACTATCAATTCCCACTACCTCATCGCCTCTAGATGCCAATACACCCATTAATTTAGACCCAATAAAGCCTGCAGCACCTGTTACTAAAATTTTCATAAATCACAAATTGTTTAATCTATCAATTCTATCATTCTTGCTTTCATTTCAGAGTAACATGCAAATCTATATTTACATATAAAAGGCTGTCGCTCGTCTGTAATGACAGCAAGTATGTCAGTATTCAGTACAGGAGAATAATCTCTCTACTAAATATTTCACCAATAAGTATGTAGGATTTATAATACCTGACAATTATTTCAATTAACTTGTAAACTTTACATTAAATAGGAAATCATACTCTTCTTTTAGTTTCTCCAATACAATTTCATCCGTATAGTTTGATAAAACTCTATTATAAGAATTATATGAAAACTGTTCTATCAAATCATTATCTATAATGTACTTTATTTTATTTACGAAGCATTTCACATCTAATTTCTCAACAATAAGTGAATCATTTTCTATAACACTTCTATTAAATCCTTGTGAAGTCGTTATAGGAATCAATCCCCACGCCATAGCTTCAGTTAAAGCATTAGAATGGCCTTCTCGTGGCTCTTTTGACGGAAAAATATAAAAACTTTTATCTACTAAATGTTTTTTCAATTCTTTATGATTACAAGCAGGAAGAATATTTATACGAGATTCTAAGTTACTTTCTTTAATTTTATTTTTAATATAATCTGTATAGAATTGACTTTCGCTATTTCCAATAATTTCTAAATAAACATTATTATACTCTTTCGCCAATAGAATAAAAGTATTAATAACAATATCGGTATTCTTCGTTTTAGATAATCGTCCAAAATACATCAAATTAATTTTATCTTTCGGCTTTTGAGGATACTGCTGAGGGTAAAAATCACCTTGAACATAATTAGGGTAATAGAAGATTCTCTTATTGGTATCTATTTTCTTTATTAGAGAAAAATTTTCTTTCCCTTGAGAAAATATTTCGTCACTTCTCCTTATAGCTCTTTTAAAAAAGAATTTATATAGGAAATGCCCTTCTTCATAATATTTATTAGCACCTCCACCTCTCATTTCATAAATGACTTTATAATGAAGTACTTTAGCAATGGCGATTAATAAATATTCAAAATATATCATTATACCATAAAAGCCAGCAATATGAACTATAGCTCCCTTTCTTTGTCCATTTATTAAAGTCTTTGCAAACAAAAAAATATTTGAGATTATTTTAAATAACAACTCAATAGAATTAATTAATGAATGATCATTAACCCTTATATATTTAGGGATTAGAACAATATCATAATTGAGTTTTTTCAATAGAGCAAGAGTTCTTCTATTACCTACTTCCCCGCCTCCGAATGGTATTTTACTCCAATCCCCAAAATTTGCAAAAAAATAAATACGATTTTTCACTTAGTATTATCTATTTACGCTCAAATTTCAACTAAAATCTTGTTAATAATGTAACTATCAGAAATATCATGAGCAACTGTGGTTTTTACAGTAATAACTACTATAATATATATAATTTACCCTAGATAGAATTATAAATCTTAACCTATTTTATTTCATCATAACCAAATACCCTTAAATAACTTTCTGCGCAATGAGATATAGAAAAATTATTATCAAAATATTCTTTTAATTTCATTCTGTTTATTTTTTCTTCATTATCAAAAGCCTTCTTTAAAGTATAGTAAAAATCGTCTGCATTAGAACTTTTAGAAATATAACCTTTATCTTCGCCATCTATTACATTCGGTATCCCTCCTACAGGTGTACATATTGGTATAACCCCGCAAGACATTGCTTCTAATAATGAAATAGGAAGTCCTTCAGCTAATGAAGACAACACAAAGAAATCAGCCTTCAACAAATAGTCCACAACATTATTTTTTGTACCTAACCAGTATATACCTTTCTGTGCACTATTAATAATATGTATATTTTCTTTTGAATCATACGATGCACCTATTAATATCAAGATACCATGATTACCTTCATTCAAGAATCGATTAAACGTTTTCACCAATAATTCTTGATTTTTCACTTTAGCGCATCGAGCCACATGGATAAATATTCTATCATCATCATGTATTTTTAATTTTTCTAATTCTACAGAAACCTTATCATAATCTACGGTTCTCATCAACTTAGATCGTCCATTATTTATATTTATAGCATTGTCTAACTTATACAATTTCTTATATGAATCAAGGCATACTTGAGATATGGTTATTGGTTGTATTTTTTTTCGATAAAACCATTTATATACAGGCCTGAGTTTTTTTGAAGACAAACACCTTTCGGCAAGACTATGTAAAGTATGGAAATATTTCGAGTGAGGATATAAAATTGCAGGTAAGAATAGAGTTATTAAATCTGCATGCGAATGTACAACATCTGGCTTTTCTTCTTTTACAACTTTCAATATACGCCATATTGCTCTTAACTCCAAACCACTCTTACATTTCAGATTTATGTATTTTATTTTATGGCTTATTTCATTTTTATAAAATGAATTTTCTAAAACAGAATCATCATCTGTCGTGCACAAAACCACTTCATGATTTAAAGATAATTCATTTGATATATCCACTAAAAATCTCTCAGCACCAGCTGCTGCAGTAGAATAATGCAATTCTAAAATTTTCATATATTTTATTTCATCAAAATAGAAGATTTTAAGACGTCCAAATAACCATGTCCAAACTTTAAATCAGGTTCCACATAGTTCCCCTCTGCCCATTCATTCCAAGATCTCAAAAATAGAATCTTGTGTTGATCCTGTTTCTTCAAAATTACCTCTAATGCCTTTTTTATATGTTCTTCAAAAAGAGTTGGAGTAGAACCTGTGTAAATTACTGCACGGCGACCAGCACGTGGTGATCTGTCCCAATTAGGAATAATCGATGGATATACATCCTCTCTATAATCATAAGATGTATAAAAATTAGAAATAATATCCTTATATTTATACTTATCAAGAGGGGTATAATTAGGAAAGAGCTGACGTATTTTATGCTGAAGCAACTTACACCAACGCCCTTTACATAATTCTTCTGCATGCCACAAATTAGAGGGAGCTAACGCATCAAAACCTAAATCAAAGATTTTCTGATACCGACTAACAGCAGCATTCTGAAGCCCGACAAAATGTATTCCTGCCAGTCCATTCTGTTTAGCCAACTTTTTCCACACATCAATAAAGTGTTTTGCATCAGGTAAAGCCTCAGGATCATATATCAAAAATATAGGTTTTCCATCCACAGCAATATATCTTTTATCCTTAAACGCAGGTAATACATTATCAAAATGCTTTACAATATCCTCATCACCAGGATATTCTTGTATCATCAAATCTAAATTCTTGTGTTTTTGGGCATCACTATTCCACGTCCTACGCGTCCAACTATGATTAGCCCATCCCAAACAAAATGGGAAATCAGGTTTTCCTGACGATAAAACTTCATTAAAAGGACGTTCAAGTATCTGCTTACCATTACCAAACCAATAATGCCAATACATAAATCCCTCTATCCCTGCCTCACGTGCCATATCCGCTTGCGCTTCTCTAACCTCAGGCATCCTTAAATCATAGTAGCCTAAATCCGCAGGAACTCGTGGCTGATAATGTCCTTTAAACAAGGGTTTAGCTTTTCCTACATTTGTCCATTCCGTAAACCCCTTTCCCCACCATTCGTCATTTTCCTTAATTGGATGAAATTGAGGAAGGTAAAATGCAATAACTCTTGCTTTTTTTTGCATATTATAATTAGAATTTTAAAATTGACCTATATTTATTAAAAACCAACGTAGCACTATTTTGAATAGAATATAAAGTAACCACAACTTCTTGTACTGCTTTGAGTTCTGATTTACTATAGCCTACTATTGCTTTTAATAAACATTCTGTTAATTCTGCGCTATTTCGATATCTATACCCTATTAATTTTCCTAATTTAGACTGAATATTATCGAGTTGTTCTGCAGTTCCCCCTGTATAGTGCCCTATAACAGGACACCCATTATACATTGCTTCAGCTGTAATAAAGCCAAATGCTTCAAATTGAGAAGCCACAATTAAAGCTTTAGCTTCCGACATCAAATCATTTACGTCGTTTCTATATCCCAAAAACAAAATCCTGTCGGCCATTGATTCTCTTAGAACTTTTTCTTTCAACTTTCTTTTGTATTTAGAATCATCGCTATCACCCACAATTAATAAAGAAATATCTTTATTCAATTTACAAAAGTCTACAAATGAATCAATAATAATATCTACGCCTTTTGTTGGGATCAATCTACCAACAAAAAGAAAATATTCTTTTTTATTTTTTATATCAGGAATCGGATCTTCAGAAGAAATGACTCCATCATAAATCATATCTGTATTATTGGATAATCTAAAATATTTCTTTATATCACCAGTTATCGTTATACAATAGTTAGATACCGAAACGATTTTCTTAGCAAAGACTCTTTTAGAAGGAAAATAATAACGATTAGCATCTAACTTTCCATATTCACGAATATGCCATATATGAGGTATCTCCATCTTTTTAGCTAACAAATACCCCAAATAAGTAAAACTATTATTAGAATGTATCAAATCTGGTGAATATCCATCAATTATTTGAATTAATCGATGTATTTGGGCGTGTCCCCATAATATATTCTTTACTTTCCATTTAACAAACTTTAAAATATAGTTAAATGTTAGTATAGGGTAAATACTCGGATAATATATTGATGGCACTGTAATAGTCTCATAACCTCTCAATTTTAAAACATCATATACCATGCTATTTGCTTCTACTAAAAAAAGAGGAGATATTCCTAATTTTTGCAGAACTGGAATAATGTTTAACAAAGCAATATTATCACCATACATAGTAGTCGAAGGTAATATATACAAAACTTTAATTGTCATTGTAAACTTGACTTTAAAAAAAGAAGTGACTTATAACGCTCTCTGTACAGTATATCAAAAACTTCATCATATTTTATGTTTGAAGATAAATGCAAATCATCATTTATATCTCGTATTCGGTTATCTAAGCGCAGAAGTTTCAATAAATTTAATGCCCTATTGTCATCGCCATCATTATATTTTATCAAAATAAAATCTTTTTTGAATAAAATGGAAAATACCAAACCATGAAAAGATGAGGTTATTACATATTTAGCATGATAGATTAATGATATAAACTCTATAGCAGTATATTTTCGATAATATTGTTCTTTCGATATATCTACAATTTTTAACCCTGCTTTTCCAACGAGCTGTTGGCCTTTCCTCATTAATATATCAGGATCATTTTTATAAGGTCTGACACCATAAAGCAAAACATAAGGTTCTTTTATTCTCTCGTGCTGATTATTAAGTAATTCTATCCACACTTTTTCATCTAATATTAATGTTGGATCTAAAGTAACAGGAATTTTTCTTGATGTCTTTTTTTGTATAATTTCTGTTAGATTACTTTCTCTTAAAGAAAGATTGTCAAAATTATCCAATACCCTAACAAGCATACAAGTATCAATATTTTCCAATGAATTGTTATTTCCACTTATAGCATATCCAACTAATTTACTCTTATTTTTCACAAATAATCCCCAATATATTTCATCATATCCCTTTGTATAGTTAATGTTCCATAATTGATCACTTCCAACAACAATATAATCATATTTATCTTGAATATCAGAACATTTATAAACAGGACTTGAAATATGAATATATTTTTTTCGACATGCAGCATATCTCTTTTTCGAGCTCAAGCGGAGTTTGATATTTTTTAATGTATAATAAATATATCCCATTTTATTTTTCAAACTCATCCCTACCATTCGCTTACTGTTGAATATAAGATAAGTTGCTTCTATTATAGACTGACGATAATCTATCACTTCTACTCTATAACCCAACTCTTCAATTGTTTTTTGTAAGGCAAAGCATTGCAAAAATGCCCCAAAGTTTTCTGCTCTATGATACGTTATTATTCCGACTTTTTTCATTCTTAATTAGGTTGTTCTACTCAAATTATTTAATCTTATTCCGAGTAAAAATAATATAATCCACATTTCTGAAAATAATTCTCCGACAGCCGTAAAATATAATATTATAATCAAAAGAAAACTCATTGAATATAAGCGATTTTTTGCATCAATAGCGATCATCAAATAAAAAAGCAAAATCATCATTAATATAAAAATGCCATTTTGCATCAAGAACGGCTTATAGCCAGCTGCTATCCAATCAGATTCATATTGCCGAATCCGCTGCATTTCTGTCTTTCCATATCCGGACCACAATTCATCACTTTTAAGAAAAAAATCATAATAATCATCCACCACTCCTGTAACTCTGTTATTTCCTTTAATACCTTTTTCTTTATCTAATTGCAAACGCTCTATAATTGATTTATTTACAATATTATCCCCATCATCATAATTGGTAAATATTGTATAAAATAGTAAGACATAAAATAATAAGCCAAATATCTTCTTCAATAAATCTACAATTCTATTTGCACGCAAAAGCATATATCCTACTGCTAGAAATATATAACCCGCTAATGATAAAGATACCATTACAGCTAAAACTAGGATTTTATTCTCTTTCTTCTTTAAATCATATTTATCAACAAATAATAAAAAGGAGCATAATGCCGCTAAATAGCCAGGTTCAAGAAAAATACCACAAAAACGATTTTGGTACAGAATTTCGTTTTTTATCAAAAAAAAATAATTGAAAAACACGTATCTTTCAGACCATTCATTCTGTATAATGAATGGAGAAGGATAATTATAAAATAAAAATATAAAGTGCAATACTAATGAAGGTATCAATATATAAAACATAACACTTTGAATATTTCTCAATAACCCCTCTGCATACTTTTTCGATAACAAAAACACACTACTGACTATAGATGCTATAAGAAAATTCCCTAATAATCCATTAAAAGACATATCACTAATAGACATAAATGTGACAAAATACAACAAGAGTGCTATTATTTCTATAAATGTGAGCCTAATTCTAATCTTATTAGTTGAAAAGAAAATAACTACAATTATAAAAAAAGAAAGATATAAATATGGAGATGTCAAAAACCATGTAGGCCAAGCTCTTGCTCCATAAAACAAACAATATATTATAACAAAACTATATAAAAAAAAGAGTATGTTTCTTTTTATCATTGTGTAAATCGTCTTTTTATGTTTCTTAGGAAATTCGTTAACCCTAAATCTCCATACTTTTTACCTATGCCTATAAAACCTTTTGCTCTATATAATTCTAGAAAATTGTCTGAATATACAGATAATACTGATGGATGTAACAAATTTGGTTGCATACAATTAGAAGCATCACTTTTTATATAAAAAAGTTGATGTTTAGCATTTTCCCATATCTCTGCCCCCCTTGGAGTATTAACCAATAGTAACGAACATCCTTTATTATCTGTATTGAAGTTAGTATCAATTTTTTCCCATCCCCAATAATCTGCTAAAGTAAAATCTGATGGGCGGTGAAAATTTGTATAAAAACATTTACCACAAGAAGGGCGCAACATTATATTCTGATAAAAAAGGGTAGTATATGTTTGCCGCACTTTTTTTTTACCACTAACAAAAATAAATGATTCTTTATGCGCTGTCCAACCCAATTTGGTTTTATCTCTAAAATTAGCTGTTATAATTTTCTGTTTATATTTTTTTTCTAAATAAGTTATATAGTCCCTCCAAATATAAGGAGATGGCACCCCATGACATACAATATCTATTAAAATAAGATTTTTCTTCAAACTACTCCCTAGAAAAGAAGATAACCCAGCTGTTTGGCAAGCTGTCCCTGAGAAGAGGACAGTATATCCCATTTTTAAATCCGCCTTTACTTGTTCAAAAATTCCAGTTAAGTCACTTTGTACATATTTGGAACCTTTAAACTCATTCCTTTGCTCTGTATTCACAGCTCTTTTATGTATGACTTTAAAATGATCTGTAAACCCAGCACCATATACTACTCCTCCTCTTTCCAGAATATAATCGGAAACAGCTATAAAAGCTGCTCCACTCCGACTAGTCTCTATTTCATGTATATCTCGGTGACGTACAGCAAAAATTAATGGCTCCTTAAAATTACAACTAGTATCATAATGCTCGTTAAAAGCACACACTTTCTCACACAAATTACAATTAGTACAGATCTCCTTATCCACTTTAGGATAGAAGAAACCTAGTTCATCCGATTGCATTGTTATTGCTTTATGTGTACATATACTAGCACATGCTGTACACCCACAGCAAGCATCTTTATTTATTATTTGAATCATTTTTTATGAATTTACACCTAAATTCTTTCATCTTATCAACCACAAGCTTACGTTCTTGACGCTTACATCCAACATAAAAAACAGAAAACATAGTGCACAGAACCGAAAGCAGACAAAGTATAGTAAAATTCAAAAAAGTATCAGTTAAATTAATAGATACTAATACAGGTAAAATAACAGCTACCAAAGTGACAATCAATACATTGACATAAACATGCTTCAAATAACTTCTCACTGATAATCTAATCATTCCACGCAACATATACAGACGTCCAACCAAACAACACTGTGAAATACCAATAGCCACCCAAATGACGCTTTCGGGAATACAGCCGATACGTAATAGTAGATATGATATTGGCAGATTCATCATTTGTAATCCTCCCACTACAATTTGGTAATTCTTTATTCTGCCCGTAGCAAGCATAGCAGTAACCAGAGGATTTGAAATAGACTCACTTAATGCAAATATCAGAATTAGTCGTACAAACAATACTGTATGGTCAGGCACTATTTTTAGCCATAAAGCTAGAACATAATGAGTATTAACTAATATAGGCAAAGAAAATAGTAACAACATATAATAAGAGAACCGTCCCCCTTGGTAAATCAATGACATCATATATTTCTGATTACCAGAAGCATATGATTTAGTAATCTGCGGATTTAAAGCTGTCATAAAGTTTGTAACAAATCCTTGAACAGCATTATTTACTTGAAATGCAATTCCACGAGCAGCATTAACAGCAGGACCACAAAAAATATTAATAATAATATTACCACCTTGATCCCGCAAAACAGCAGAAGAAGCACCTATGAAATTCCATCCTGCAAACTTAAACATCTGCTTCAAATATGTCTTATCAAAAATAAAAGAATATCTACACTCTTCAAAACAATATCTACAATAATATCCATAGATAATTCGTATTATTAATGCAACAACGCACATCAATGCAGCATAAAAAATTAGATTATCAATAGGAGATACTACAATCAAAAATGCAATAACTAATTTACCTAAAGCCTCAAAAATACTAATATAAGCGAAGGCTGACATTTTTTCATGAGCTATAATTACAGCATTGTATGGTACACTTACCAAATTAATTATAAATGTAATGATAGACAATTGAAATACCCAATTAGCCGCCAACATTCTATCTGTTGGAATATTCATTTCCCTATTCAAAAACCAAATACCTATTGTTTCTGCTAAAATCAAAATAAAAAGCCCTATCCCCAATTGGATAGTTACAGCAGAAGAAAATATTTTTTTTAAATTAAGTAGATTATCTTTCCCTAATTCATAAGTAATAAATCTACTAATTGCAGCTGATAACGAGCCTGATAAGACAGAAAACATAGCTACAATTCCACCCACTACATTATAGATACCAAAATCCTCCACTCCTAAAGCATTTAACACTATACGTGAGGTATAAAAACTTATCCCCATCATAAATAACATACGAAAATAGAGGAGTACTGTATTTTTCACTATTCGCTTACTATTCTCTGATGAGTTTAACATAGTAGAAGATTTCAATTCAAATTCTATTAAATGTTTTTACAGTACATATATTAAGTACCAAATTCAAGGAATACTTTGCTAATTTATAAATCTGATTTATACACATCAACACTTTCTCTTAAATTGCTTTCATTATACATTTTGATTTATAACAGCTTTACTTATTCAACAATAAGTAGCTATAAAGTTATCCTTTAGATAAACCTTATTTCCCTCTACTCTACAAATCGCTGAATATTAATTATATTGTGTTCATTCCTTTTTATATATTACTACAGCAACTTCTGATAATCTCCACTCATCACATTATCCATCCACTCCTGATTATCCAAATACCATCTAACAGTTTTCTCTATCCCCTCTTCAAACTGCAAACTTGGTTCCCAACCTAATTCATTCTTCAGCTTATTCGAATCAATTGCATAGCGTAAATCATGTCCTTTACGATCTGTTACATAAGTAATCAAATGATCTGAAGTACCCTCCAGATTACCTAACAAACGATCAACTGTCTTTATGATTACTTTTATAAGATCAATATTCGTCCATTCATTAAAACCACCAATATTATAAGTATCAGCTGTTTTTCCGTTATGAAAAATCAAATCTATTGCCCTAGCATGGTCCACAACATATAACCAGTCTCTCACGTTTTCCCCCTTACCATACACAGGCAATGGTTTACCTTGACGGATATTATTTATAAATAATGGAATCAGTTTCTCCGGAAATTGATAAGGACCATAATTATTGGAGCAGTTAGTCACAATAGTAGGCATACCATAAGTATCATGAAAAGCTCTCACAAAATGATCGCTACTTGCCTTGCTCGCAGAATATGGGCTGTGGGGTTGATACTTTGTTTCCTCAGTAAAGAATGTACCGTCAAATACCAAAGTACCATAAACCTCATCCGTAGAAATATGATAAAAACGCTTACCTTCGTAACATTCAGAAAGATATTCCCAAGTCAATCGGGCAGCCTGTAATAAAGAAAGGGTTCCGATGACATTAGTATGAGCAAAAGCAAATGGATCCCTGATACTACGGTCTACATGGCTTTCAGCAGCCAAATGAATAACTCCATCAATATGATACTGCTTGAAGATTTCCAACATTTTATCAAAGTCACAAATATCAGCCTTTACAAAGGTATAGTTAGGCTGATTTTCGATGTCTTTCAGATTAGCTAGATTACCCGCATAAGTCAGTTTATCCAGATTGATAATATGATATTCAGGATATTTATTGACGAACAAACGAACAACGTGCGATCCAATGAAACCTGCTCCACCTGTAATCAGTATATTTCGTGTGAAATTCATATCTATTTTAATAATCTGATTGTTGTTCCAATTCATGTATACATTTCTGCAAAGAGTCCTTCCAGTAGGGAACAGTGATCCCAAAAGTAGATTTCACCTTTGTTTTATCCAGTACAGAAAAATGAGGACGCTTTACCTTACTGGGGAATTCATCGCTGTGACAAGGTTGAATATCGCACACATTGCCACTCAAATCACAGATTTCCTTCGCAAAGTCATACCATGAACATACGCCTTCATCATTGAAATGGTAGATACCCTCTTTATAAAGTTGATTCTCCTCAATCACTTGATAGATAACAGATGCCAAGTCTCCGGCATAAGTGGGGGTACCAACCTGATCAAAGACTACTTTCAGGGTATCTTTATCAGCTGTGAGCTGTCGCATCGTTTTTACGAAGTTCTTTCCATAAGGGGAATAAAGCCAGGCGGTACGAAAGATCAGATAATGACAGCCGGTCTCTTGTATGCTATGCTCACCGGCCAGCTTCGTTATACCATATACACCCAAAGGATTAGTTTCCCAATCTTCCCGGCAAGGGACATTTCTGTCTCCCTGAAAAACATAGTCCGTAGAGACATGTATCAAGGTAGCATCAGTTTCTTTTGCTACAACAGCCAGATTCTCCACTGCCTTATTATTCAATAAATCAGCAGTTGCGAAATCGTCTTCCGCCTTGTCCACATTGGTATAGGCAGCACAATTAACGATGACATGAATTTGGTTGTCATTGACCATTTTACGGATAGAATCACGACTGGTTATATCCAGTTCTGCCACATCAGTAAAAATGTATTGGTTGGAGCTGGTTGATGACACACAGCGCATCTCATTGCCAAGCTGACCGTTAGCTCCTGTCACTAGAATATTCATTGAACTTAATACAGATTTTCGTTATAATCAAATAACCAACCGGCTTCTTCCAGGCGGTCGTGATGTTTGTCTTTCACGGAAAGGATTATTTTATCAGCAGGAACCTTCCAGTCGATTTTCAATGCGGGATCATCCCAAGCTAGGGCACCTTCACATTGGGGAGCATAGAAGTTGTCACATTTATACTGAAAGATAACCTCTTCCGTCAGGACAACAAAGCCATGGGCAAATCCACGCGGAATAAAGAACTGACGATGGTTTTCTTCAGTCAATTCCACTGATACATGCTCTCCAAATGTTGGTGAGCCTTTACGGATATCGACAACCACATCAAGGACAGAGCCTTTAATGACACGTACCAGTTTACTCTGGGCATAAGGTGGTTTCTGAAAATGAAGGCCACGTAAAACACCATAGCTGGATTTACTTTCATTATCCTGGACAAAATCTACCTTACGGACCTTTTCTGTAAATTCACGTTGAGAGAAGGATTCGAAAAAGTAACCACGGTCATCTTTAAAAAGGCGGGGTTCAATGATGACAACGCCCTCGATAGCAGTTTTGATTATTTCCACTGTGATTAGTGTTTGTTAGTTATTTAAATTACCGGAAAGGAATATGGCATTATTCCAGTCCCAGTTCATTTATCACTTTTAAAAGGTACTGGCCATATTGGTTCTTTAGCATGGGCTTGGCCAGTTCACGCATTTTATCCGCTGTTATCCAGCCATGACGCAGGGCAATACCTTCAAGACACGCTACTTTCAATCCCTGACGTTTTTCAATCACTTCAATAAAAGTACTGGCCTCAGAAAGAGAATCGTGCGTGCCGGTATCAAGCCAGGCAAAACCACGACCTAATAGTTGGACTTTTAATTGGTAGTCATTGAGAAATTCCTGATTAACGGTAGTGATTTCTAACTCTCCACGGGGAGAAGGTTGTATATGTTTGGCTACATCCACCACTTTATTAGGGTAGAAATAGAGTCCTACTACAGCGTAGTTAGATTTTGGATTTGTAGGTTTCTCTTCGATGCTCAAAACATTTCCATCCTTGTCAAAGTCAGCAACTCCATAACGTTCGGGATCGGCAACCCAATAACCGAATACGGTTGCTTTCTGCTCCTCCTCGACTGTACGGACAGCCTCCTGCAACATGCGGGTAAAACTTTGGCCATAGAAGATATTATCACCTAATACCAGGCAGACGGAATCATTGCCGATGAAGTCTTCACCGATAATAAAGGCTTGTGCCAGACCGTCCGGAGAGGGTTGTTCGGCATATTCAAACCGTACTCCATAGTCGGAGCCATCACCCAAGAGACGCTTGAAGCCCGGAAGATCATAAGGAGTGGAAATAATCAGGATCTCACGGATTCCAGCCAACATAAGGACTGAAATCGGATAATAAATCATGGGTTTGTCAAAGACAGGAAGCAACTGCTTACTCACTCCTTTGGTGATAGGATACAGACGAGTGCCTGAACCACCGGCTAAAACGATTCCTTTCATAAAAGCTTATTTCAATTTTAGAAAATAAGTAAGCTGTTTTGAGATGGACACAAAGTAGCTTTTATTCTGTGTTTATTTAAAAAGTTCCACATACCCAACCGGCATATCCGCACAAGCACACCCCAACATATTTAACCGGACAGCAATCTTACTCCTGCCATCCACCGTGACAAGTTCTCCTACAAGACCAGTCAAAGGACCTTTGACAACACGTACTTTTTCACCACGTGCCAAAGGAGCGCTATTCATACAGATTGCCTCTTCGGAATAGTCGAGCATAAAACGGAAACGGGCCATTTGTTCATCAGGAATGATAGTCGGACTGCTCTCACCGCGCATTACCATATACCGACTAACGGTAGAAAAGGAAAGAACCTCTTTACGTTCTTTAGGATCAGCATGTACAAAAACCATCATGGGAAGCAACACGGATTCAACCACTTTACGGCGGTCGCTCCATTGATGTACTTCTTGCTGGACCGGTACAAAATTTTCAATCCCCATTTTGTCTAAACGTTCGGCTACCTTCTTCTCATGATGCATACGAACCAGAGCGACATACCAGCGTTTAGAGTGTGCTACGCCTTCCCCTGTCCCAATTTTAGGCCCAGCACTTAAAGTTTCTTTCGTTAGAATCATACTTTTTTACCCCTTAAGTTTCCGTTACTTCTTAGGTAACGGAAATTATAGAGTACTGGACACCTACCACAAAAAGAAGAAGAAATACGTACGAACAAGGGAGTTTAGATACATTTTGCCTGATATACAGAGATATTTGAAAAGTATAGGCAGTCGAATTCATAGAACATGAAATAGGAATGTTTCATGTCCCGATACATTTTTACTGTATATTTAAATAAAAAGAGAAAAAAAAGGAATTTTGCTTGTATGTTATTAACAAATTTGTCTATATTTGCACCGAATAATTTCCGTTACCTAAGAAGTAACAGCTGCGTATTTAGACTGGTTATCAAAGACTTAATATACTTTTCAAAGAATTCCCCTATAATTCCTGACGTAAGAATAATTCAGTCGATTTACTTTGGTACGCTCATTCAATTCAAAGCCTTTCAAGTAAATTTGTGTTGTCTTAATAGATTTATGCCCCAATGATTCGCTAATCATTTCGATAGGTACTCCCCTGTATTTAGCGGTAGTTGCCCAGGAATGACGAAATGTATAAGAAGTCACGGATGAATGGATACGTAATTTTTTAGCTAAACTCTTCAAATCATTATTAAAACGACGCAGTGTGGATTGATATTCTCTATATGCCGCTTCCCCATCCCGTTTATTTTTTCCACTTAATATATAAAAAAGATAATCCGGATGCTCGGGGAGAACAGCAGAATGCGTATTACGAAGTCGGGAAACAATACATGAAGCCGATTCTAAGATTTCTATACTCATTGGGGTTCCAGTCTTGATACGGTTGTACTTCAATATATTCCCCTCCAAATTCGACTTTTCCAGATGAGCAAGATCGGCGAAAGGCATTCCGCAAAATAAAAATAACAAATTAGCGATGGCTTGCGTCCGGCGAAGTTTTTCGGACTGCGGATCTTTATAAAGCAGCGTGTGTAATTCGTTTATAGGAATTGCTTTTTTCTGACGAGTATCTACTCCGGTAAAGACATCACGAAACAAGCGATGAATATAAGGAGCCTGATGAGTATCTACTCCCTTATTGTATATGCAACGTAACATTCGCATATAGGTGGAAATCGTGTTCAACTTCAAGCGGCAGGACATCAGATAACTGCTATACCGCTTCAAGTTCTCACGAGTAATCAAACTGAATGACACACACTCTGTTCCACAAAATATGGTGAAAGAGCGAAGTGCATTCTCATAAACATGTGCTGTGGCATAACGCCCTTCCTGACGCAAACAATTTATATAATTATTTGCACATACGGTAAATCCGTCTTTTCTCATAATTTACTTTCTATATTAATTGATTAAAATAAGTTTGATATTACGAGAAATAGAACGAATTTACAACAAAGAAGGTGATTTACGGTCGTTTTCTTATAAAGTTTTTAGTAACCTATACGATTTAATACTAAATTTGGCTATTTATCAGAAAGTGATAGTGCAAGAACTTCCCCATTGGATACTGGTTTTGTTTTCCGTATTCCACAAACATTCACGAGCCGTCAACAAGCATTGATCCACATCCATGGTAACTACAATAAAGGAAAGTAGACGTTCGTCAGCAGAAGAATACTCACCTTTCATAGGGGAGTCCACCCGGAAAACAGGTAAATCAATTGTTCCATTTACCCCATTCCAGGTATAAAATTCATTGTAATTCTTATCTCCATGAAAGTAAGCCTTAATCATAGAATGAGAATGGATAAACTGCTCCAGCTTTTCCCAATTCTTTGTGGCTTTCTTTTTGACATCAGTCACCAGACAGGTATCTGCCAACAAATTCTGAAACTTATCTACTGAATTGATCGTATGCTTACCGTTCGGATTCGTAAAATGCTTGGTATCGGCAATGGGAGGATCGTGGGTAAATAAAATAACAGGAATAATCGTATCGGTTCCTATTTCCTGATCGAACCATTGACGCATATATGCATCAGGCCACATTCCCATAAAAACAAACCGTACCCCGTCCTTTACAAAGGAATAATGCACCTTATCCGTTTGATAATTAAAAGTCTCCGCCGTACGTTCCACCGCAGGGCGCATCATCCGGTTGAAAATACCGGCAGCACTGGATGCATCTTTTTCAGGAGATAAAACCTTGGGATAACCTATCGCATTAGAAATATCGTGATTACCCGGTACCAGATACAAAGGAGAACTTATCGATGAATCCCAATCACTGCAAAATTGACTCCATGATATAGTAGCAGATTGAACTCCTTCTTCCATCCGATTGGCAACATCACCCGTACAAACAACAAAATCAGGAGAACCGAATTTTATTCCTGCGCCCACCCCACTATCTTCCGGCAGCCGAGTTTCAGAAAGCAATTTGAAGGTTGCCAACATAGCACGACTTACCTCATCACTTCCCACTTCTTTTCCCCGAAATTCACGTTCAAGACCATAATGTACGTCTGAACAATATATAAAACGAAGAATTCTTCCTTCGTCTGCTCCGGCAGCGGTGCAGCTAAAAAGAAGAATTCCCGTAAATAATAAAAGGATTAGCTTTCTCATTCCTTACAATTATAATCTTACCATTCTATTTTTGTACTTAGTCCGGCAGTGGTGCTATTACTCTCACCTTGAGTGGCTTTCATCATATACCATTCAGCACCGTTATCCTTACGGGCATACGCCATTCCCTCTGTTTCTCCATTGTATTTAGGTGTTTCTCCCCAAACCTCTTCACCGGCATCCGTTAGATTCTTGAATACGTCTATGGCAGTTTCTTCCGGTGAAAGAAGCTCAATCTTCACAGATTTTTTAGCGGAGAGTCCACTTGTAAAGCCTGTAGAATAATCTGCTTGATCCGAAAGAAGCACTAAAAAACCATGAGACTGTATTTTAGTCCCTTCGGGAGCTATATAAACAATATCCCCATCATCTTTTTTAATCTTTACTCCGGTTATATCCAGTTCACGACCTGTACTATTATACAACTCAATATATTTGGGTTTATTACCGTTCAACTCATTCAGCACCAATCCAATATAATCAATACCGGAAGGTCCTTCAGGTTCCGTAATTTTATTAGCTGTTCCTTTAGTAGCTTTCAATACAACAGTCCATTCTCCCGTACCGTCAGGAATACGTGAATAACTGCCTCCCACTTCATGTTTACCTCCATCACCAAATTCCGCATCCTTATCAAATTTGTCTATATCTTTACCAGAGGGCATTTGCAAAGTGATAGAAACAGATTTAGTATTTGAGATTCCTTGAGTAAAATCAACGCCTTTGACTTTCAGCAAATATGCTTTACCGGCAATGGCTGCCCCTTCCCCAAATGTATAAATAATCTCCGAAACACCTTCTTCATCAGTTTTCACCAGTTTAACGCCATTGAGATTAATTGTTGTATTGGAAGTATTATAAATCTCAATCCAATCTTCTTCACTTGCATTCCCATCGTTTCCACAAATTTCATTCAATACCAATCCTGAATAATCAATATCAGTAGGAATTTCCGGTTCCGAGTCATCTTTACATCCAACCAAAGCCAAAGCACAAAGTGTGCTCATCAGCAAAAACTTTTTCATAATCATCTTTTTTTAATTTATATCGTTATTCGCGTTTAAAAAGAAATCATTGTACGCAACTGAAATACATTAAAATCGATTCCTGAAGGCATTAGTTCACTTAAAGGTTTGCCTCCTTTGGTAATTTGTCCTTTAGAGTCGGCATATTTATCATTATTCATATAAATGTAATTCAGCCCAATCACCACATTACGTACAGGATACCAGTTCAACGAAGCAGAATAGCTGGTTGCCTTACCTCCTGTAATATACGCAGCCGGATCATGGAAATCATTCATATTTATATTACTGATACGAGCCGCAACTTCCAAATTCCCCCCTTTACGACGCATTTTCATTGGACCAAATTCAGCCTCATCCGGGGAGTATTGACGGTTTTCTCCCAATATCATATAAGATGCCGTAGCATACCAACCATTAAATACTGCGTTTTTCAAATCAGTCTTTTGATTATTAGCACCATAGATATAGCGGGATATGTTGTTATAAATATATTCTCCATAAGTCAGTAACTTACGATAACGGAATCCCAGTTCGAAGCCTGTAGTATAATAATGATTGACATTCGAAATCTCGGCTTGCACAAATCGGCGACGGTCTACCCTGCTCTCCGGGAAAGTCCGGAAAAGAACCGTCTTATCCTCCAGCCCTGAACCGGAAGGTGTCTGATAGTTAAAGTATCCGCCGACATGAATCGTCATATCTTCATTGTAAATAGGCGACACTGCTACACGGGTAGCCAGAGCATAACCGTCATTCCCTCTATTACGCTCTTTCTGAATGATATCCACTTCCCTACCAAATACTCCAGCGGAAGCCCACCAATGTTTTCCCCAACCAGTTCCGGCAAGTCCCAGACGGCGCCCGTCAGCAAAAGCTTCCACTGCCATCGGACGTTCCGAAGCCATCAGATATTTAGAACTTGTTGTACGTTCCATACTCATCGGAACTTTAAAATTTCCCGCCTTTACAAAGAAATGATTATTAAATTTATAGCCCAGATACATATCTTTTATTTCCACTTCATTGTAAGCGAAATCCAGATCCAGTTCTGCAAACCATTTTTTGTATAAAGTGGCTTTCACACCGAAACGTGCACGACGAATACTCACCCCGTTGCTAAAACGGAATTGATTGTCATCGTCCTCCAGATCCTTATTCGTTTTGGATGTCAGATCATTCACATTCGATGCGGGCGAATAGACCGCTGCATCCAAATAAATTCGATTATCAAACCATAAATGAAAGTTTTCATTTTTAGAAGCAAAGTGAAGTTTTCCACTCTCAAAATAAGCCTTTACAGGTATCTTACCCGATTCATCTTCCCAACCGGAAGTCGTGTTTTGTCCCCATACTGAAGTAAATGCCAACAGACCGGCAACCAGAATCATGTTTCTTTTTCTCATATCGTATCTCTATCGTTTTGCAGGCGCAAAGTAAACGACATGGAAATACAAATGAATGACAGAGTTATTACATTTCTACAACAACAAAGGCCGCTCCCGAATAACAGGAACGGCCTTACCATTTTCATTTCAATGTGATGTCAGCCTCTTTTCAAAAAGATGACATTCTGCTTATTTATACTCTGCCCAGCTCTTGATAGCTATATCATCCACACTCATCGTACAGAAGGCATTGATAAATGCACTAGCCAGACGGGCATTCGTAATCAACGGTATATTCAAGTCAATGGCAGCACGACGGATTTTATACCCATTACTTAATTCTCCGGCTGTCAGATTCTTCGGGATATTGACTACCATGTCGATCTCCTTGCGATGAAGCATCTCCAATGCTTGCGGATGTCCCTCCTCACTCGGCCAATAGACATGAGTACTTTCAATTCCATTCTCTGCAAGCGTTTTGTGTGTACCACCCGTTGCAAAGAGTTTGTATCCCTTATTCACCAACACACGGGCCGCATCCATCATATCGGCTTTCTGTTTCATTGTTCCCGTAGACAGCAGGATATTCTTCTTTGGAATACGATAGCCTACGGAAAGCATCGCTTTGAGTACGGCACAGGAAGTATCCATTCCGATACAACCCACTTCACCGGTAGAAGCCATATCTACTCCCAACACCGGATCAGCCTTCTGCAAGCGGTTGAAAGAGAATTGGGAAGCCTTGATTCCCACATAATCCAGTTCGAAGAGATTTTTTTCCGGTTTCTCCACAGGCAGACCGAGCATTACTTTCGTTGCCAGCTCGATAAAGTTGATCTTCAACACTTTGCTGACAAACGGGAAAGAACGACTGGCACGCAGATTACATTCAATCACCTTGATATCGTTGTCTTTCGCCAGATACTGAATATTAAACGGACCGGAGATATTCAAAGCCTTGGCAATCTCACGGCTGATACGTTTGATACGGCGAACAGTTTCTACATACAGCTTTTGCGGCGGGAACTGGATTGTTGCATCGCCGGAATGTACTCCCGCAAATTCGATATGCTCACTTATAGCGTATGCTACAATTTCTCCATTCTGCGCCACCGCATCCATTTCCACTTCCTTGGCGTGTTCGATAAACTGGCTTACTACCACCGGATGTTTCTTCGATACATTAGCTGCCAGTTTCAAGAAACGTTCCAATTCTTCCTGGTTGGAACAAACATTCATCGCAGCTCCCGAAAGCACATAAGACGGACGAACAAGTACGGGGAAACCTACCTCTTCAACGAACTCCTGAATGTCATCCATAGAAGTTAATTCACGCCAACGGGGCTGATCCACACCGATACGGTCAAGCATGGCAGAGAATTTCTCACGATCTTCGGCATTATCAATACTCTTGGCACTCGTACCTAGAATATTGATCTTCTGTGCATCCAGACGCAAAGCAAGGTTATTTGGAATCTGACCGCCGGTAGATACAATTACCCCATGCGGATTCTCCAGTTCCAGAATATCCATCACACGTTCAAAAGTCAATTCATCAAAGTACAAACGGTCGCACATATCGTAATCCGTAGATACGGTTTCAGGATTATAGTTAATCATGACACTGCGCCATCCCTCTTTGCGAATGGTATTCAAAGCCTGTACGCCACACCAGTCGAATTCTACGGAAGAACCGATACGATAAGCACCGGAACCCAATACGACGATGGATTTATGGTCGCCCAGATAACGCACATCATTTGCTACACCGCTATAAGTAAGATACAGATAATTGGTTTGTGCCGGGTATTCGGCTGCCAACGTATCGATCTGTTTCACTACCGGAAGAATGCCTGCCTCTTTACGGTGTTTGCGGATATAAAGAATTCCATCTTCCATATCACCTTCGTAACCGATGGCACGGGCAATCTGGAAATCGGAGAAACCTTGAACCTTAGCTTTACGGAGCAATTCGTTCGGCAGATCGGCAATCTGTTTGTGATTGTTTCCCCAACTATGCAGTTCTTCGGAAGTCTTCATAATATTCATTAACTTCTGCAAGAACCATTTATCAATCTTAGTCAATTCGTGCACCTGATCGATGGTGTAGCCGGCGCGAAACGCTTTCGAGATCACGAAAATACGTTTATCGGTCGGTTCGCGCAAGGCTTTATCAATGTCGGAAATAACCAATTCTTTGTTCTCCACAAAACCATGCATTCCCTGTCCGATCATACGAAGACCTTTCTGGATAGCTTCTTCAAAAGTGCGTCCGATAGCCATCACTTCACCCACAGATTTCATAGAAGAACCCAACTCTTTATCTACACCGTGGAATTTACCTAAATCCCAACGAGGAATCTTACATACGACATAATCCAATGCCGGTTCGAAGAAAGCGGAAGTAGTCTTGGTTACAGAGTTCTTCAGGTCGAAGAGTCCATAACCCAATCCCAATTTGGCGGCAACGAAAGCCAGCGGATAACCGGTTGCCTTAGATGCTAAAGCCGATGAACGGGAAAGGCGGGCATTTACTTCGATCACCCGGTAATCTTCGGATTCGGGATCGAAGGCATATTGTACGTTACATTCACCCACGATACCGATATGGCGGATGATACGTATTGCCAATTCCCGAAGTTTATGATACTCTTTATTGGTAAGCGTCTGTGAAGGAGCAATAACGATAGACTCACCGGTATGGATACCCAGCGGATCGAAGTTTTCCATATTACAAACGGTGATACAGTTATCGAAGCGGTCACGTACCACTTCATATTCCACTTCTTTCCAGCCGCGTAGTGATTTCTCCACCAATACCTGTGGGGAGAAAGAGAATGCTTTTTCTACCAGCACATCCAGTTGTTGTTCATTATCACAGAAACCGGACCCCAAGCCTCCTAACGCATAAGCAGCACGAACAATCACCGGATAGCCCAGTTCTTTTGCTGCGCGACGTGCATCTTCCGCATTTTCTACGGCTTCACTCTTGATGGTTTTTACATTGATCTCATTCAATTTCTGAACAAAAAGTTCACGGTCCTCGGTATCCATAATGGCCTGTACCGGAGTACCCAGCACTTTTACATTATATTTTTCAAGAATACCTTCTTTATACAATGCTACTCCACAGTTCAGAGCCGTCTGACCACCGAACGCCAGCATAATACCTTCCGGTTTTTCTTTCTGGATCACTTTCTCTACGAAGTACGGAGTCACCGGAAGAAAGTAAATTTGATCTGCCACTCCTTCGGAAGTCTGCACCGTAGCAATATTCGGATTGATAAGAATGGTTTCAATACCCTCTTCTTTCAAGGCTTTAAGTGCCTGTGAACCGGAATAGTCAAATTCACCAGCCTCACCGATTTTCAGGGCACCTGAACCTAATAGCAATACTTTCTTTATATTTTCTTTCATTGTTACAATAGTTTTACAAATTCGTCGAACAGGAATTCCGTATCCGTAGGTCCACTCGCAGCTTCCGGGTGGAATTGCGCAGAGAACCAGGGATTCTTTTTATGTTTGATTCCCTCGTTGGACCCATCGTTCATATTGATAAACAACGGTTCCCACTCTGCACTCAACGTATTATTGTCTACGGCATAACCATGATTTTGTGAAGTAATGAAACAACGTTCCGTACCTACCATACGCACCGGCTGATTGTGGCTACGATGTCCGTATTTCAATTTATAAATCTTGGCTCCGCCCGCTTTTGAAAGCAACTGGTTACCCATACAGATGCCGAAGATAGGCAGTTTCTCATTTACCATCGCCTTCCGTATATTCTGTACCGCAGCATCACAAGTATCCGGGTCACCCGGTCCGTTGGAGATAAACAACCCGTCAAATTCGAGTCCGCTATAATCATAATCCCAAGGTACACGGATCACTTCTACATTACGTTTCAGCAGACAACGAATAATATTTGTCTTTACACCGCAATCTACCAGGATAACCTTCTTAAATTGAGAATTGAAAGTTGAGAATTGAGAATTAAGCTGCGCATAGGAACTATTTACGGAGAAAGTTTGTGAAGTTCCGGCAGGAAAATAGCAAATAATCTCTTTGCAAGATACACGATCTACATAATTGACGCCTGCGTATACTGCTTCAGGCACATTATCCGGTTCATCATCGAAAACGATTTTTCCCATCATTACTCCATGTTCACGAAGAACCTTAGTCAGCTCGCGCGTATCAATGCCTGTGATACCGGGAATCTGCTCGCGTTTCAACCAGTCACCGAGACTTTCCACCGCATTCCAGTGGCTGTATTCATAAGAATAGTCACTTACGATAATCGCTTCCGCGTGGATTTTCTCACTTTCCATGAAAGTGGCAAGTCCATTCGGTTCGATGGTAAAAGGAGGAACACCGTAGTTGCCTACCAGAGGATAGGTAAGCGTCATCAACTGTCCGGCGTATGAAGGGTCAGTAAGGCTCTCCGGGTATCCGGTCATGGCAGTATTAAAAACTACTTCGCCTGCCACCGGCTTCTCGTAGCCAAACGACTTACCGGAAAACCGGCTCCCGTCGTCAAGGATTAATGTCACATTTCTCATTCTTATTATTGAATCGTTGTATGGTTGTTAGAATTGATACATTTGTTCTATATAGTCGATGAACGCCCGGTTCACCATTTTCACACCTCCCGGTGTAGGGTAGTTACCGCTAAAATACCAGTCGCCTTTATGATGCGGACAAGCCTCGTGCAATCCCTCCAACGGTTGATAGACAATTTCCACTTTCGCCTTTGTTCCCTTGGGAGTCAGCAGTTCCACCATCTTGCCAGAGATTTCCTCATCGGTGAACGGAGCATAGATATCCTTCACATAGTTTATCATCTGCTCTTTCGGCAGTCCCACCTGATCTTTCGATTTACGGTAGGCAGCCGCAATCACATCTTTCATATCCCGCTCCTTTAAAAGTTCGACAGCAGCCCTGAAAGCGATAAACTCACTCATCTTTGCCATATCGATACCGTAATAGTCAGGATAACGCACTTGCGGAGAAGAAGATACTATCACAATCTTCTTCGGACCGAGACGGTCGAGAATACCGATAATACTTTGTTTCAACGTAGTACCACGCACAATGCTGTCGTCAATAATCACCAGATTATCAACACCGGGTACCAGACTTCCGTATGTAATGTCATACACATGGGCTGCCAGATCATTACGACTGTTTCCTTCGGCAATAAACGTACGGAGTTTGATATCCTTGATCGCCACCTTTTCGCTACGGATGCGGCGGGAAAGAATGACTTCCAGTTCCTCCATATCCGGATGATGCCCTAATGCAGCAATTTGCTGCACTTTCTCCTCATTCAAGTAATCGTCCAGTCCCTGTAACATTCCGTAGAAAGCCACCTCCGCAGTATTGGGAATAAAAGAAAAAACCGTATGATCGATGTCATTATTGATAGCTTTCAATATTCTCGGAACCAACTTTTCACCCAACCGTTTCCTTTCCTTATAAATATCGACATCACTCCCACGGGAGAAATAGATACGTTCAAAAGAACAGGCATGATTTTCGCGCGGCTTGTTAATTTGCGAAGTACGGATTTTACCTTCTTTGCTGATTAACAATGCTTGCCCCGGTTGCAATTCTTTGATTTCCTCAAACGGAACATTCAAAGCAGTCTGGATCACCGGACGTTCGGAAGCAAGAACAGCTATCTCATCATCCTGATACCAGAATGCAGGCCGGATTCCCCACGGGTCGCGGATGGCGAAGGACTCGCCGCTCCCGGTCAATCCGCAGATCACGTATCCCCCATCCCATTCGCGGCTGGAAGTGCGCAACACGTTTGCCAAATCAATATATTCTTCTATATAATGAGTGATTCCCATGCCCGTAAGCCCCTCGGCTTCGGCAAGATTGAATACACGCTCCACTTCACGGTCAAGACGGTGTCCCACCTGCTCCAACATGATATATGTATCGGCATATTTACGCGGATGCTGACCAATGGCAGTGATACGGGCAAATATCTCGTCCACATTTGTCATATTGAAATTTCCGCAGAGGGCCAGATTCTTGGCACGCCAGTTATTTCTTCTTAAAAATGGATGCACATAAGAGATTCCAGATTTTCCCGTAGTGGAATAACGAAGATGTCCCATATATACTTCACCGGCAAAAGGCAAAGTTCGTTTGGCATACGCTGCATCGTGCAACTGTTCGGGAGTGAGATCCTTAAAATTGTTTTGAACGTTTTCAAAGATTTCCGTAATGGCTCCGGAACCTAAAGCGCGTTCACGAAACATATATTCTTCACCCGGATTTGCTTCCAGTTTCACACATGCCAGTCCCGCACCTTCCTGTCCACGATTATGCTGCTTCTCCATCAACAGGTAGAGTTTATTAAGACCATACATCCATGTCCCGTACTTTTTCTCGTAGTACTCTAACGGTTTGAGCAAGCGTATCATGGCAACGCCACATTCATGTTTCAATTGTTCCATCTATACTATTTACGATTTGACGATTTACTATTTACAATTTAAATTACCACCCGCCAATCAAACAACTTACTATCCATCATTGATTCTTCAATCATAAATTGTCTAATGGTAAATTACATTACTCTACCGTTACCGACTTCGCCAGATTTCTCGGCTGATCCACATCCATCCCTTTGCATACCGCAATGTGGTAAGCAAGAAGTTGCAGAGGTACCGTAGTTATTAACGGATCGAGACATTCGATTGTTTCAGGAAGTTCGATACTACAGTCAGCGATTTTGCTGATAACGGTATCTCCTTTCGTCACAAATGCAATCACTTTTCCTTTCCGTGCCTTAATCTCCTGAATATTACTTACTACTTTCTCATACAATCCATTCTGGGTAGCAATCACCACTACCGGCATTTCCGCATCGATCAGGGCAATCGGTCCATGCTTCATCTCCGCAGCCGGATAACCTTCGGCGTGAATATACGATATTTCTTTCAATTTCAATGCACCTTCCAGAGCAACGGGATAACTATATCCGCGTCCCAGGTAAATAAAATTATGCGCATAAGTGAAAGTTTTCGATAACTCCGCCAAAGTATCATTCAATTCCAACACCTCTTTCATTTTTTCCGGAATATGATTTAACTCCTGTACGATTGAAAGATAATGCTGTTCGTCAATGGTTCCTTTCGCTTTGGCAAGTGTCAATGCCAACATCGCCAATACAGTGACCTGTCCGGTAAATGCTTTGGTAGAAGCCACCCCGATTTCTGGACCCACATGAATATATGAACCGGTATGAGTGGCACGGGGAATAGAAGAGCCGATCGCATTGCAAATGCCATATATAAATGCCCCGCGGCTTTTCGCCAATTCCACAGCAGCCAATGTATCTGCCGTCTCGCCACTCTGGGAGATTGCTATCACCACATCCTGCCCGTCAATCACCGGATCACGGTAGCGGAATTCGGAAGCATACTCCACTTCCACCGGTATGCGGCAGAAACTCTCAATCAGATGCTTACCGATCAGTCCGGCATGCCAGGAAGTTCCGCAAGCAACAATAATAAACCGTTTGGCATTCAGCAGCTTTTCCCGGTGATCTATCACAGCAGAAAGCACCACATTATCAGCTTCCACATTGATACGTCCGCGCATGCAATCACGAATACAATCGGGCTGTTCGAAAATCTCTTTCAACATAAAGTGCGGATATCCCCCTTTTTCCAACTGACCGAGGTTGAGTTCCACCTTCTTTATTTCAGGTATCATTTCGACATTGTTCAAGTTGACTACCTTCAACTCCTTCCCCAGATTCAAAACAGCTATTTCCCCGTCTTCCAGATAAACCACTTTATCAGTATATTCTACAATCGGAGTAGCATCTGAAGCAAGAAAGAACTCATTCTCTCCAATCCCCACTACCAATGGACTGCTCTTACGGGCAGCAATAATCTCATCGGGATGCTCCTTATCAAGAATCGCAATCGCATAAGCACCAATTACCTCCCCTAACGCCAACTGAACAGCCGTCAACAGACTGACCTGATTAGTGACTTTCATGTATTCTATTAATTGAACGAGGACTTCGGTATCTGTACTACTTTTAAAAATATAGCCTTTGGCTTGAAGTTTTTCTTTGAGAACGGCGTAGTTTTCAATAATACCGTTATGAATGAGAGCGAGCTTTTCGGAAGAAGAGTAATGAGGGTGGGCGTTAGCAGAACAAGGTTCCCCGTGAGTAGCCCAACGGGTATGGGCAATTCCGATTGTACCGGAAATATCTTTCTGTGTGACGAAATTTTCAAGATCAGAGACTTTTCCTTTCGTCTTATACACATTTAATTGTTGGTCATCACTAATGATTGCTACCCCCGCGCTGTCATATCCACGATACTCCAGTCGCTTCAGCCCTTTGATAAGGATAGGGTAGGCTTTTCGTTTACCAATATAGCCTACTATTCCACACATATTATGATATTTTTATTTCGCCTGCAAATATACACATTACAAATAACATAAAGACAACAAAAAGCATATTTATTTGACAGAAACGCATAAAAAAGTTGCAAACACATCAAAAAGTTAAATAATATATTATTTTTAGCTCAAAAAGAAACAAATTACAATCAGCTTCAAATAAGGATAAATAAGCTAACAAATTAAAAGCAAATTTCCTGTTTTTAATAACAAATTAAAAGAATAAAGATTCCTATTCTCATTTCGCGTCACACAAAAGCTAAAATTCACTATCATTTTGAAATTAAAATATTAACTTTGCCAAACAATTTGATACATCAAACAGGTATTATCATACAATAAAGCTAGTAAGAATGAAGAAACAAGAACTTTTTAACAACGTAACAGAAGGATTCCCTTACCAACGACAGCCCCAACAGATGGGCTTGTACGATGCGGCATACGAACACGATGCCTGCGGTGTCGGTATGCTGGTTAACATTCATGGAGAAAAGTCACACGACATTGTTGAGTCGGCTTTAAAGGTATTAGAAAACATGCGCCATCGCGGTGCCGAGGGTGCGGATAACAAGACCGGTGACGGTGCAGGTATCATGCTTCAAATTCCGCATGAGTTTATTTTATTACAAGGTATTCCTGTCCCCGAAAAAGGACGGTACGGCACAGGGTTATTGTTTTTACCGAAAAACGAAAAAGACCAGGCAGCTATTCTAAGTATTATTATTGAAGAAATTGAAAAAGAAGGACTCACATTGATGCATTTGCGCAATGTGCCCACCTGCCCCGAAATCCTGGGAGAATCGGCTCTGGCAAACGAACCGGACATCAAACAAGTGTTCATCACCGGATTTACGGAAACGGAAACTGCCGACCGGAAGTTATATCTGATCCGGAAAAGAATCGAAAATAAAGTCAGATTGTCATCTATTCCGGCAAAAGACGATTTTTATGTCGTGTCACTCTCTACCAAAAGCATTATATATAAAGGTATGCTTTCATCATTACAGCTGCGCAACTATTATCCGGACCTGACAAATAGCTATTTTACCAGCGGACTGGCATTGGTGCACTCTCGTTTCAGTACCAATACATTCCCTACATGGGGATTGGCACAGCCGTTCCGTCTGCTGGCACACAACGGTGAAATCAATACTATCCGTGGTAACCGCGGATGGATGGAAGCCCGTGAAAGTGTACTCTCCACTCCCACTTTAGGCGATATAAAAGAAATCCGCCCGATTATACAACCGGGCATGAGCGACAGTGCTTCTCTGGACAATGTGCTGGAGTTCCTGGTGATGTCAGGATTGAGCCTGCCACATGCCATGGCTATGCTCGTGCCGGAATCTTTCAACGAGAAGAACCCGATCAGTGAGGATCTGAAATCATTCTACGAATACCACTCCATCCTGATGGAACCGTGGGACGGACCGGCCGCACTACTATTCAGCGACGGACGATTTGCCGGAGGTATGCTCGACCGCAATGGCCTGCGCCCTGCCCGTTATCTGATTACTAAAAACGATATGATGGTGGTGGCTTCGGAAGTCGGTGTGATGGATTTCGAACCAGGAGACATCAAAGAAAAAGGTCGCTTACAGCCCGGCAAAATCTTGCTGGTGGATACGGAAAAAGGCGAGATCTACTATGACGGCGAACTGAAAAAACAGTTGGCTGAAGCCAAGCCTTACCGCACCTGGCTATCTACCAACCGAATCGAACTGGATGAACTGAAAAGCGGGCGCAAAGTTCCTCATCACGTAGCAAACTACGACCGGATGCTTCGTACTTTCGGCTACTCCAAAGAGGACATCGAAAGGCTGATTATGCCGATGGCAAGCACCGGAGCAGAACCGATCAATTCAATGGGTAACGATACGCCACTCGCCGTACTTTCAGATAAACCACAGTTGCTTTACAACTATTTCCGTCAGCAATTTGCACAGGTAACCAATCCGCCCATTGATCCACTTCGTGAAGAACTGGTGATGTCATTGACGGAATACATTGGAGCAGTCGGTATGAATATTCTGACGCCCAGTGAAAGTCATTGCAAAATGGTACGCCTGAATCATCCGATTTTAAGCAATACCCAACTGGATATTCTTTGTAATATCCGGTATAAAGGCTTCAAAACAGTCAAACTACCCATGTTGTTTGAGGTTACAAAAGGAAAAGCCGGACTGCAGGAAGCACTGACCCATCTTTGTAAAATGGCGGAAGAATCCGTGACGGAAGGTGTAAACTACATTGTCCTGACCGACCGTGAGGTGGATATTACCCATGCTGCCATTCCATCATTGCTGGCAGTAAGCGCTGTTCATCACCACCTGATTTCAGTTGGTAAACGGGTGCAAACGGCATTGATCGTAGAAAGTGGTGAAATACGTGAAGTGATGCACGCCGCGTTATTGTTGGGTTTCGGAGCAAGTGCCCTGAATCCTTACATGGCATTCGCTGTCCTCGACCGACTGGTAAAAGACAAAGATATTCAGTTAGATTATACCACTGCTGAAAAGAACTATATCAAATCCATCTGTAAAGGCTTGTTTAAAATCATGAGTAAGATGGGTATCTCTACGATCCGCTCCTATCGTGGTGCTAAGATTTTCGAAGCTGTCGGTTTGAGTGAAGAATTGAGCAAGGCTTATTTTGGAGGACTCGGTTCACCGATCGAAGGTATCCGTCTGGAAGAAATAGCCAGAGATGCCATTGCTTTCCATAAAGAAGGATTTGAAAGTATTAAAAATGAAGAGTTATTAAAAAATAACGGTTTGTATGCTTTCCGTAAAGATGGAGAAAAGCACGCATGGAATCCGGAAACAATCAGCACTCTGCAATTGGCTACACGACTGGGGAGTTATAAAAAATTTAAAGAGTACACCCATCTGGTAGACGAAAAAGAGAAGCCTATTTTCCTTCGTGACTTTCTGGGATTCCGTCGTAATCCGATTTCAATCGATCAGGTAGAACCGGTGGAAAACATTCTGCATCGTTTCGTCACGGGGGCTATGTCTTTTGGTTCTATCAGCAAAGAGGCTCATGAGGCAATGGCTATTGCCATGAATAAAATTCACGGACGCAGTAATACCGGTGAAGGTGGCGAAGACGCTGCCCGTTTCCAACCGCTGCCCGATGGCAGTTCTTTACGAAGTGCGATCAAGCAGGTAGCTTCCGGTCGTTTCGGTGTAACGGCAGAGTATCTGGTGAATGCGGACGAAATTCAAATCAAGATAGCACAGGGAGCCAAACCGGGTGAAGGCGGACAACTACCGGGATTTAAAGTGAACGATGTGATTGCGAAAACACGTCATTCCATTCCGGGAATTTCGCTGATTTCTCCTCCGCCTCATCATGATATTTATTCGATTGAGGATTTGGCACAATTAATCTTCGATTTGAAAAATGTAAATCCACAGGCCAAAATCAGTGTGAAACTGGTAGCAGAAAGCGGCGTCGGTACGATTGCTGCGGGTGTGGCAAAAGCAAAGGCGGACCTAATTGTCATCTCTGGTGCTGAAGGGGGAACAGGTGCTTCTCCGGCTTCTTCTATCCGCTATGCGGGTATCTCACCGGAATTGGGATTGAGCGAGACACAGCAAACATTGGTTTTGAACGGACTTCGTGGTCAAATAGTCCTGCAAGCCGACGGACAACTGAAAACCGGACGTGATGTCATTTTAATGGCCTTAATGGGTGCCGAAGAATATGGTTTCGCCACCTCAGCATTGATTATATTAGGTTGTGTGATGATGCGTAAATGCCATCAGAACACTTGTCCGGTAGGAGTTGCCACGCAGAATGAAGAGTTACGTAAACGCTTTCATGGACGCAGTGAATATTTAGTAAACTTTTTCACATTCCTGGCACAGGAAGTCCGCGAGCATTTGGCTGAAATGGGATTCACCCGGATGGATGACATCATCGGGCGTACAGACTTAATCGAGCGCAAGTCCGATGCCAATGACCCAAATCCGAAACATGCTTTAATCGACTTCACCAAATTGCTGGCACGTGTTGACAACAGTGCGGCTATCCGTCATGTCATCGACCAAGATCATGGAATTTCTGCTGTAAAGGATGTAACCATCATCGATGCCGCACAAGAAGCTATCGAACATGAGAAAGAGATTTCTTTAGAATATACGATTGCCAATACAGACCGTGCAATAGGTGCTATGCTTTCCGGAGTAATCGCCAAGAAATATGGTGCCAAAGGATTGCCGGAACATACGCTGAATGTAAAATTCAAAGGTTCGGCAGGTCAATCTTTCGGAGCTTTTCTCGTACCGGGAGTTAACTTTAAACTGGAAGGTGAAGCGAATGATTACCTGGGTAAAGGATTGAGCGGCGGGCGTATCTCCGTATTGCCTCCTATCCGCAGCAATTTCGAAGCCGAAAAAAATACAATCGCCGGTAATACCTTGCTTTATGGCGCAACAAGCGGTGAAGTATATATCAACGGCCGTGTAGGAGAGCGTTTCGCTGTTCGTAACTCCGGCGCAGTTGCCGTCGTAGAAGGCGTGGGTGACCATTGTTGCGAATACATGACCGGAGGTCGTGTGGTAGTCCTCGGACAAACCGGACGTAACTTTGCAGCCGGTATGAGTGGCGGTGTAGCTTATGTATGGAACAAAGACGGCAACTTCGATTATTTCTGTAACATGGAAATGGTGGAACTGTCACTCATCGAAGAAGCCAGCTACCGGAAAGAGTTGCACGAACTAATCCGCCAGCATTACCTCTACACAGGCTCGAAACTGGCACGCATCCTGCTCGACAACTGGAATCATTACGTAGATCAATTCATCCAAGTAGTGCCCATCGAATACAAAAAAGTACTGCAGGAAGAACAAATGAGAAAGTTACAACAAAAAATTGCAGATATGCAAAGAGACTATTAGATTTACAATTTGACTATTTACAATTTACTATTTGAATGTATAGTATAGTCTGTAAATAGTCAAATAGCAAATGATAAGATAGTCTAGAAATAGTAAATAGTAAATCGTCAAATAGTAAATAACAAGATGGGAGATCCTAAAGCATTTCTAAATATACCTCGACAAGAGGCGGGATACCGCCCTGTAAACGAGCGAATCGCTGACTATAGTCAGGTAGAACAGACTTTGAATACAAACAGCCGTAAATTGCAGGCGTCACGCTGTATGGATTGCGGTGTACCTTTCTGTCATTGGGCATGCCCGATAGGAAATAAACAACCGGAATGGCAGGATGCATTATACAGGGGAAAATGGAAGGAGGCATACGAAGTATTGTCGTCTACTTGCGATTTTCCTGAATTTACAGGACGTATTTGTCCTGCTCTTTGCGAGAAATCGTGTGTGTTGAAACTTTCCTGCGATCAGCCGGTGACTATTCGCGAGAATGAAGCAGCTATCGTAGAAGCGGCTTTTCGTGAAGGATATATACAAGTAAAGACGCCGGAAAGAAACGGAAAGAAAGTGGCGGTGATTGGTGCAGGTCCTGCTGGATTGGTGGTGGCTAATCAGCTGAATTTAAAAGGATATAGCGTTACTTTATTCGATAAGGATGAAGCGCCCGGAGGATTATTACGATTCGGTATTCCTAATTTCAAACTGGATAAAAATGTAATTGACCGACGGATGAAGATATTGGCTGCAGAAGGAATACAGTTTGAGATGGGAGTAGAAATAGACGTTAATCATTTACCGGAAGGATTCGATGCTTACTGCATCTGTACCGGAACCCCCACTGCACGTGACTTGAGTATTCCGGGACGTGAACTGAAAGGGATTCATTTCGCACTCGAAATGCTGGCACAACAGAATAGGATTCTGGCAGGACAGACTTTCCCGAAAGACAAGTTGGTAAATGCCAAAGGCAAAAAGGTTCTCGTGATAGGTGGCGGTGATACCGGTTCCGACTGCATCGGAACCAGTGTACGACAAGGAGCCGTCAGTGTCACTCAAATCGAAATCATGCCGAAACCTCCTGTCGGCTACAATCCGGCTACTCCTTGGCCACAATGGCCGGTAGTCTTCAAAACGACTTCCAGCCATGAAGAAGGTTGTACACGCCGTTGGTGTCTGGCGTCCAATCAGTTCCTCGGAAAGAATGGAAAAGTGACAGGCGTAGAAGTGGAAGAAGTGGAATGGATTCCGGCTGCAGATGGCGGACGTCCCACGATGAAACCGACAGGAAAAAAGGAAGTCATCGAGGCTGATATGGTATTATTGGCGATGGGATTCCTGAAACCGGAACAACCCAAATTTGCAAAGAATGTATTTCTTGCCGGAGACGCTGAAACAGGTGCCAGCCTGGTGGTACGCGCCATGGCGGGAGGACGAAAGGCAGCTGCGGAAATAGATGCTTATCTGACGAAATAGCTTTGCAGTAAGGAAAAAGCAGAAGTTTGATTAGTACTATCTGATTCGTTCCACCATGGTCGAACGAAAGAAACACCCAGGTGGAACGGAAAGACAACCTTGGTGGAACGAAAGGGAAACCAAGGCGGAACGAATTAAGAATAGCTAGTCAGCTTCTTTGAAATAGCGAATAAACAATCAACAGATTACATTACCCCCTCTAAAAATTAAAGTTATGTGTGGAATAGCAGGTATACTCAACATCAAAGTTCAAACGAAAGAGCTAAGAGATAAAGCACTGAAAATGGCCCAGAAGATCCGTCATCGCGGACCGGACTGGAGTGGAATCTATGTAGGCGGAAGTGCCATCCTGGCTCACGAACGTCTTTCCATTGTCGACCCGCAAAGTGGCGGACAGCCGTTATACTCTCCCGATCGTAAACAAGTGCTCGCCGTCAACGGTGAGATTTACAATCACCGTGATATTCGCGCTAAATATGCGGGAAAATATAACTTTCAGACCGGAAGTGACTGTGAGGTAATTCTTGCCCTTTACAAAGATAAAGGCATCCATTTTCTGGAAGATATTAGCGGTATCTTTGCTTTCGTTCTTTATGATGAGGAAAAGGATGAATTTCTGATTGCCCGTGATCCGATAGGGGTTATTCCTTTATATATAGGAAAAGATAAAGAGGGAAAAATCTACTTCGGCAGCGAGTTGAAAGCCCTTGAAGGATTTTGTGACGAATATGAAATATTTCTCCCCGGACATTACTTCTATAGTAAAGAGGGAAAAATGAAACGTTGGTATTCGCGCGACTGGACAGAATATGAAACCGTAAAAGAGAATGATGCACAAACCGTTGATGTGAAAATAGCATTAGAAGAGGCTGTACACCGCCAGTTAATGAGTGACGTACCGTACGGAGTGCTTCTTTCGGGCGGGTTGGATAGTTCTGTCATCTCCGCCATTGCCAAAAAATATGCGGCAAAGCGTATAGAAACAGACGGAGCGAGTGATGCGTGGTGGCCTCAACTCCACTCCTTCGCCATCGGACTAAAAGGTGCTCCCGATTTGATTAAAGCACGTGAAGTGGCTGAATATATCGGTACTGTCCATCACGAAATAAACTATACTGTTCAGGAAGGTTTGGATGCCCTGCGTGATGTCATTTATTTCATCGAGACATACGATGTAACCACGGTACGCGCTTCCACTCCCATGTACCTACTGGCACGTGTCATCAAATCGATGGGTATCAAAATGGTGTTGAGCGGTGAAGGCGCCGATGAAGTTTTCGGTGGTTATCTGTATTTCCACAAGGCTCCCACTCCACAGGCATTCCACGAAGAAACAGTACGTAAACTTTCAAAGTTGCACATGTACGATTGCCTCCGCGCCAATAAAAGTTTGTCAGCATGGGGAGTAGAAGGACGTGTTCCTTTCCTTGATAAAGAATTCCTCGACGTAGCCATGAACCTGAATCCGAAAGCTAAAATGTGCCCCGGAAAGGAAATTGAGAAACGGATTGTTCGCGAAGCCTTTGCCGAGATGTTACCGGAAAGTGTGGCGTGGAGACAAAAAGAGCAGTTCAGTGACGGTGTAGGATATTCATGGATTGACACATTGAGGGAAATCACAGCTGCTGCTGTGAGCGATCAGCAAATGGAACATGCTGCCGAACGCTTCCCTATCAACACGCCACAAAATAAAGAAGAATACTATTATCGCAGTATCTTTGAAGAGCATTTCCCCAGTGAAAGTGCAGCACGCACCGTACCCAGTGTTCCCAGTGTGGCCTGCTCCACAGCAGAAGCGCTGGCGTGGGATATTGCTTTCAGGAATCTGAATGAGCCTAGCGGACGTGCGGTGAGAGGAATACACGAAGAGGCCTATACTTAACTGATAAGAATAACAGAATCTGCTCTTTCTGTTATTCTTTTGTAACATTTCTATTTTAAAATCTCAAGGATTAACGCAGATTAGCATATTATTGTCTGATTTGCGTTTTCTTTTTTATAATTTTGAGGCCAAACCAAATTAAATCTATCAAACTTTTAAAAGACCAAACAAATGAATTTAAAAAAAATGATGATGGCTTCTGCCCTTCTAATGGTTGCTTGCTGTATGCAGGCACAGACAAAAGTGATAGCCCACCGTGGATTCTGGAAAACTCCGGGATCATCACAAAACAGTATTTCATCACTTCTAAAAGCAGATTCCATCGGTTGTTACGGTTCAGAATTTGACGTATGGATCGCTAAGGATAACAAGTTGGTGGTCAACCATGATCCTGTATACAAGATGAGACCGATGGAGTATTCCAAAGGTGACGCACTGACCGGACTTAAATTATCCAACGGAGAAAACCTACCTAGCCTGGAACAATATCTGGAAGCCGGGAAAAACTGTAATACCCGACTGATTCTCGAACTGAAAGCACATAGTAACAAGAAACGTGAAACCAAAGCCGTACAGGGAATCCTTGCCATGGTGAAGAAAATGGGACTGGAAAACCGCATGGAATATATCACGTTCTCCCTGCATGCCATGAAAGAGTTTATCCGCCTGGCTCCTGCCGGTACTCCGGTATTTTACCTTAACGGGGAACTGTCTCCCAAAGAATTAAAGGAACTCGGTGCTGCCGGTCTTGATTATCACATGGGAGTGATTAAGAAACACCCCGAATGGATCAAAGAAGCTCATGAACTCGGCTTGAAAGTAAATGTGTGGACTGTGGACGAAGTGGAAGATATGAAATCGCTGATCGAACAGAAAGTAGATTTCATTACCACCAACGAACCAGTCATCTTACAAGAAGAACTGAAAAAACATCAATAAGATAAAATCATTACAAAGTAAACTATTTAATATCCGTCTTTAAAGAAACAGCTCGTTCCTTTAAAAGAAACAGGATGTTTCTCGGTGTCGAACGGGTGGTTCCTTTAAAAGGAACCACCCGTTTCTTTTAAAGGAAAAATGAGCTTTTATAACAAACTAAATACCAGCATATTAAGAACACTCATTTTTTTCATCTGAAAAAGAAAAGGTCATTTTCATATATGCCAATAAAAGATTACAAACGATTTACTGGAAATCATCTAATACCTCTTTCAGCTCTCCTACCGTAAGCTCTCCTACCTGTCTCCATAATTCATGTCCCTTATGCAATAAAAGAAAGGCGGGCACTGTTTCTACATTATGCGCATCGGCTATTGTTCTATTTTCTTCAGCATTCACTCTTATCAATTCTACAGTTCTCTTTTCGTAAGTCCGAAGCACAGGACCTATCCACTCATAATGAGGTGACCAGTCGGCATAAAATACTACCAACACCAAATGGTTGGTCTTAACTGCTGTTTCTAATTGTTTCTCTATATTCATATCTCTACGTTTTTATATTAATGATAGTGCTAAAACAATGAATACAGAAAAAGGTTCTTCAGCATATCCGGTGAGCAATATGATAGATAAATAGGGGTTTTCACTTTCATATCGTCAAAAGGAAAAGGATATATTTCTTGTTTTTATAGCTGATTTCACCGATTATCAAGGCTAAATATTCTTCATATATTATGGAAGAATATGCAAAACAATTCATCCAAATAACAGTTTATTAATATATAAATAGGTATAATTTCAAATTATAACTAAATGTGGCCGTATATAAAGCGATTATAAGTTAGAAGAAAATAAATAGATATTAGATATACTTTTTAGTAAAATATAAAGCAAAAAGTCATATCTTTGCATCGTAATAAAACAAAAGGTTACAACAACTAACAAATATCAATCAAAATGACAACAAAGATTAAGTTCACAAAAATGCATGGAGCGGGAAATGACTACATATATGTAGACACAAGCCAATATCCGATAGCCGACCCTGCAAAGAAGGCAATCGAATGGAGCAAGTTTCATACAGGAATCGGAAGTGATGGACTTATATTGATTGGTGTCTCTGATAAAGCGGATTTCAGCATGCGCATTTTCAATGCGGACGGTTCGGAAGCTATGATGTGCGGTAACGGAAGCCGTTGTGTAGGCAAATATGTATATGAATACGGCTTGACTGACAAAACAGAAATTACGCTGGATACACGATCAGGAATAAAAATCCTGAAACTGCATGTAGAGGGAAAAACAGTTAGTGCAGTCACCGTAGACATGGGTAGCCCGTTGGAAACAGAAGAGATTCAGTGGGGAGGAAAGTATCCTTTCCGGTCGACCAAAGTATCAATGGGTAATCCGCATCTCGTCACATTTGTTGAGGACATCACCCAGATTAATTTACCGGAAATCGGTCCTGAACTGGAGAATCATCCTCTTTTTCCCGACAGAACCAATGTGGAGTTTGCACAGATTGTCAGCAAAGACACCATACGGATGAGGGTGTGGGAAAGAGGATCGGGAATCACTCAAGCTTGCGGGACAGGTGCTTGCGCCACAGCAGTAGCCGCCTTCATCAACGGACTTACAGGAAGAAAAAGCGATGTAATCATGGATGGAGGGACAGTCACCATTGAATGGGATGAAATCTCCGGACATATATTAATGACCGGACCGGCAACCAAAGTTTTCGATGGGGAGATTGAGGATAAGTAATAAGTATCAGGTATTGAGTATTAGATTTTGCAGAACTTAAAACAATAACAAGATGGCATTAGTAAACGAACATTTTTTGAAGTTACCGGGAAGCTATTTATTCTCGGACATAGCGAAAAAGGTAAATACCTTCAAGATAACACATCCTAAACAGGATATTATCCGGTTGGGTATCGGTGATGTCACCCAACCGCTTCCGAAAGCGTGTATCGAAGCCATGCACAAAGCGGTAGAAGAGCTGGCCAGCAAGGATACATTCCGCGGATATGGTCCTGAACAGGGATATGATTTTCTGATTGAAGCAATTATAAAAAATGACTTTATTCCACGTGGGATTCATTTCTCGGCATCCGAGATATTTGTCAGTGACGGTGCCAAAAGCGATACCGGAAATATAGGCGATATTCTTCGCCATGACAATAGCGTAGGTGTTACAGATCCCATCTATCCGGTTTATATAGACAGCAATGTCATGTGCGGACGCGCCGGAGTGTTGGAAGAAGAAACGGGTAAATGGAGTAATGTTACTTATATGCCTTGCACAAGTGAGAACAACTTTATTCCGGAAATTCCAGACAAACGGATAGACATTGTTTATCTCTGCTATCCGAACAACCCGACAGGAACAACCTTAACCAAACCGGAACTGAAGAAATGGGTGGACTATGCCTTGGCAAACGATACATTGATTCTGTTCGATGCCGCTTATGAAGCATATATCCAAGACGAGAATGTCCCCCACTCTATCTATGAGATTAAGGGAGCTAAAAAGTGTGCGATCGAATTCCGTAGTTTTTCAAAAACGGCAGGATTTACCGGAGTACGCTGCGGATATACCGTGGTTCCGAAAGAACTCACCGCCGCCACTCTGGAAGGCGACCGCATACCGCTCAACAGATTGTGGAACCGCCGCCAGTGCACCAAGTTCAACGGTACTTCTTACATTACCCAACGGGCTGCAGAAGCCGTTTACAGTGCAGAAGGCAAAGCACAGATTAAAGAAACAATCGACTATTATATGACCAACGCCCAAATTATGAAAGAGGGATTGGAAGCCGCAGGACTGAAAGTGTATGGAGGAGTCAACGCTCCCTACTTGTGGGTGAAAACTCCGAACGGGCTTTCGTCATGGCGATTCTTCGAACAGATGTTGTATGAAGCCAATGTGGTCGGTACCCCCGGTGTAGGCTTCGGACCAAGCGGTGAAGGATATATCCGCCTGACTGCCTTTGGCGAACGTAACGACTGTATCGAAGCAATGAGAAGAATAAAAAACTGGCTATAAGAATTTTGAATAACTTCTCCTAGTCTATTCATAACCAGTGATTTTTCAATTTACTTGATAGTATTTCGCGCGCTACTATATATACATGGACCGTACATCCACATTTTTCTAACTATTAAAGGTAAAAAGACGATGAAAACGACGATTAACAAAAAAATGAGGGTAATAACAGTAGCATTATTACTGTCAGGGCTTGTCCCGTCTACAATGATGGCACAAGATAAGGTAGAAGCTTCCGTTGGAGCAGATCTGGTAAGTGGTTACATCTGGCGCGGCCAGGATTTAGGCGGAGTGAGCGTTCAACCCTCACTGGGAATCTCTTACAAAGGTTTCTCACTCGGAGCATGGGGATCGGTAGGATTCGAATCGACGGACACAAAAGAGTTCGATTTAACTCTTGGTTATTCGATAGGCGGTTTTAGCGTTTCAGTGACGGATTATTGGTTTAATACCCAAGTAGAAACTGGCATAGACGATGATGGAGAAACGATCTTTGCAACTAACAAGTATTTTAAATACGGAGCTCATTCAACGGCTCATGTATTTGAAGCACAAGTCGGATATGACTTCGGACCACTGGCAGTCAACTGGTATACAAATTTTGCAGGTGCCGACGGCGTGAAAGAAAATGGCAAAAGGGCTTATTCTTCTTACCTCGCACTTAGCGCACCATTCAAATTGGGAGGTCTCGACTGGACAGTAGATTTAGGTATGGTTCCTTGGGAGACAACTTTCTACAATGGCTATACAAGTGGGTTCTGCGTATCAGACGTAAGTCTCGGAGCTTCCAAGGATATCAAAATCACAGATTCCTTCTCCGTTCCGGCATTTGCCAAGGTATCTGTCAATCCACGGACAGAAGGAGCCTACTTCGCATTCGGATTAAGTTTTTAAGAGAGAGAATATAGAATATCAAAGAGCGTATAGGGATCAGGTAGTTAGAGTTTAGATTTTATCGGTTTGTTGTATGGTAACCTGCTATGGCTGCCGCTACCCTATACCTCTTTCTATTACAAGACACACTAATATTTAAGGTATATGAAAAAGATTGAAGCTATTATCCGTAAAACCAAATTCGAGGACGTAAAAGACGCTCTTCTCGAAGCGGACATCGAATGGTTCTCTTATTACGATGTAAGAGGTATTGGAAAAGCACGGCAAGGACGTATCTACCGTGGCGTAGTATATGACACCAGCACCATTGAACGAATTTTGATCTCTATTGTCGTACGCGACAAAAATACCGAGAAAACAGTGCAGGCTATCATCAAAGCTGCACAGACCGGAGAAATCGGTGACGGACGTATTTTCGTCATTCCTATCGAAGACGCTATCCGCATACGCACTGCCGAACGTGGTGACATAGCCCTCTACAATGCAGAACAAGAACGTTAATCGGCAGCGGCAAGGTGCCGCTCCCAGGTTTCCTTGCGGATTATAACGTTTATAAAGAGGTTTACAACATCACTAATTAATAATAGGTATAAAATAAGATAATTATTATGGATACAAAATATAAAAGCCATAGCTTCGTAAAGCTGTGGATAGCCACTACTATATTCATTTTGTGCTGTTTTACTACTGATATGTCGGCACAAAACGTAGCCGCTGCTGATACAGTTGCAGCAGTTACAGAAACAATTACCGAAGTCGTTGCCGCTCCTGCCGAAGAAGCATCAGCAGCTCCCGATACGGTTGGTGAATTAGCTCTTGGATTGAATACTGTATGGATGTTGCTTGCAGCAATGCTCGTATTCTTCATGCAGCCGGGATTTGCATTAGTAGAAGCAGGTTTCACCAGAGTGAAAAATACTGCCAACATTCTGATGAAGAACTTTGTAGATTTCATGTTCGGCTCTTTACTATACTGGTTTATCGGTTTCGGATTGATGTTCGGCGCAGGCGGATTCATCGGAATGCCTCACTTTTTCGACCTTTCTTTCATTAATAATGGTTTGCCAACCGAAGGATTCCTCATATTCCAAACCGTATTCTGTGCGACAGCAGCTACAATTGTATCAGGAGCCATGGCAGAACGAACAAAATTCTCCATGTATATCGTCTACACCATCTTTATCAGTGTACTGATTTATCCGATATCCGGTCACTGGACATGGGGCGGAGGCTGGCTGATGAACGGTGAAGAAGGTTCTTTCATGATGAGTCACTTCGGCACTACATTCCATGACTTTGCCGGTTCTACAGTCGTTCACTCTGTAGGTGGATGGATTGCTTTGGTAGGTGCTGCCATTCTTGGTCCCCGTATCGGTAAATATGGTAAAGACGGCAAATCAAAAGCTATCCCAGGCCATAGCCTGACTATTGCTGCACTGGGGGTATTCATTCTTTGGTTCGGATGGTTCGGATTCAACCCCGGTTCTCAATTGGCAGCAGCAACCGAAGCCGATGCTATCGCCATCTCCCACGTATTCCTGACAACGAACCTGGCTGCTTGTGCCGGTGGTTTCTTTGCTCTGTTGGTGAGCTGGATGAAATATGGAAAACCATCCCTGTCATTGACACTGAATGGTATCTTGGCAGGTCTGGTAGGTATCACAGCAGGATGTGATGCGGTATCTCCCGCAGGAGCAGCCTTGATAGGTGCGATATGTGGTGTCGTAATGATATTCTCCGTTGACTTCATTGACAAGGTTTTAAAGATAGACGATCCGGTAGGTGCATCTTCCGTACATGGTGTGTGTGGTTTTTTAGGAACGATTCTCACAGGTTTGTTCTCTACCAGTGAAGGTTTATTCTATGGATACGGTTTCGGATTCCTCGGTGCACAACTATTCGGAGCATTGGTAGTAAGTGCATGGGCAGCAGGCATGGGATTCATCATTTTCAAAACGCTTGATAAGATTCACGGACTTCGCGTTCCGGCACGTGTCGAAGAAGAAGGTCTTGACATTTACGAACACGGTGAATCTGCTTACAACTAAGTTACTTATAATTAAAAGTAAGTCTACTCATCAGTAAGTGAATTAGGCTATATAAATTAAAAAGATTTATCCCGGGCGGGCCTGACCGCCTTCCCGGGAACCACACAGAGAAAATTATTTGCTCTAACATATTTAACAACAAATCAAATTAGGTATTATGTCAAAACTTAGATTCAGAGTAGTAGAGACAGCTTTCAAGAAAAAGGCTGTTGAGGTAGCAACACCTGCCGAACGTCCTTCGGAATACTTCGGCAAGTATGTATTCAACAAGGAAAAGATGTTCAAATACCTTCCCAGTAAGGTATACAATGCACTGATTGATGCAATTGACAACGGTGCTCCGCTAGATCGCAGCATTGCCGACGAGGTAGCTGCCGGCATGAAGAAATGGGCTATCGAAATGGGTGTCACTCATTACACGCACTGGTTTGCACCGCTGACCGAGGGTACGGCAGAAAAGCACGATGCCTTCGTTGAACATGACGGCAAAGGTGGTATGATGGAAGAATTTACAGGTAAACTGCTCGTACAGCAGGAGCCGGATGCTTCTTCTTTCCCGAATGGCGGTATCCGTAATACATTCGAAGCTCGCGGATACAGCGCATGGGACCCCTCGTCACCTGCTTTCATCGTGGATGATACACTTTGCATCCCGACTGTATTTATCGCATATACCGGTGAAGCTCTTGACTATAAAGCTCCCTTACTGAAGGCATTGCGTGCTGTAGATAAAGCAGCCGTAGCCGTATGTCAGTATTTTAATCCGGAAGTGAAAAAAGTAGTTGCTTACTTAGGATGGGAACAGGAATACTTCCTGGTAGACGAAGGATTGTATGCCGCACGTCCGGACTTACTAATGACCGGTCGTACTTTGATGGGACATGACAGTGCCAAAAACCAACAGTTGGAGGATCACTACTTCGGTGCTATCCCCACCCGCGTAGCCGCTTTCATGAAGGACCTTGAAATTGAAGCGTTAAAATTAGGTATTCCTGTTAAGACTCGTCACAACGAGGTTGCCCCGAACCAGTTCGAGTTGGCTCCTATCTTTGAAGAGTGTAACCTTGCTAATGACCATAACTTACTGATTATGTCATTAATGCGTAAGGTAAGCCGCCGTCATGGTTTCCGTGTACTGCTTCATGAAAAGCCGTTCAAAGGTGTCAATGGTTCGGGTAAACACAACAACTGGTCTTTGGGCACTGATACAGGTATCTTATTGATGGGACCGGGCAAGACTCCGGAAGACAATCTGCGTTTTGTTACATTCGTTGTCAATACATTGATGGCAGTTTATCATCATAACGGACTACTGAAAGCTTCTATCTCCAGTGCTACCAACGCCCACCGTCTGGGAGCGAATGAGGCACCTCCTGCAATTATCTCCTCTTTCCTTGGAAAACAGTTGTCGCAGGTATTGGATCATATCGAAAACAGTACGAAAGATGATTTAATCAGCCTTAGCGGTAAACAGGGAATGAAGTTGGATATTCCGCAGATTCCTGAATTACTGATCGATAATACAGACCGTAACCGTACTTCTCCATTTGCTTTCACAGGCAACCGCTTTGAGTTCCGTGCCGTAGGTTCCGAAGCAAACTGTGCTTCTGCCATGATTGCATTGAACTCGGCCGTAGCAAATCAATTGGTGAAGTTTAAGAAGGACGTGGATGCGTTGATTGAAAAGGGAGAACCCAAAGTTTCCGCCATTCTTGAAATCATCCGCGGATATATCAAAGAATGTAAAGCCATTCATTTCGACGGTAACGGTTACAGTGACGAATGGAAGAAAGAAGCTGCCCGTCGTGGACTGGATTGCGAAACCAGTGTTCCTGTTATCTTCGACAATTACCTGAAACCGGAAACAATTGCCATGTTCGAAGCTACCGGTGTAATGACCAAGAAAGAACTGGAAGCCCGTAACGAGGTGAAATGGGAAACTTATACGAAGAAGATTCAGATTGAGGCACGTGTATTGGGTGACTTGGCAATGAATCATATCATTCCGGTTGCCACTCAATACCAGACGGACTTAATTAATAATGTCTATAAGATGCAATCTCTTTTCCCGGCAGAAAAGGCTGCGAAATTGTCTGCTAAGAACCTGGAGCTTATTGAAGAGATTGCCGACCGTACAGCTTTCATCAAGGAGCATGTAGATGCAATGATTGAGGCTCGTAAGGTTGCAAACAAGATAGAAAGCGAACGGGAAAAAGCCATTGCCTACCACGACACGATTGTCCCGGCACTGGAAGAAATCCGTTATCACATCGACAAGTTGGAACTGATTGTTGACAATCAGATGTGGACGCTTCCAAAATACAGGGAACTGTTATTTGTGAGATAGAAAAAAAATTATCTATTTCTTTTGTTGGTTGTTTTAAGTTTGCGGGGAGGGGTGCTGTGAAGCAGTCCTCTTCTTTTTTTTATTCGATAATCTTTGCGTCTTCAATATCATCATCGTCATGCATAACCGGAGCCTTCGGGCGGCGACGGGCAAACTTGAACCAGTTTATCAATTCGGAAAGAGAATAAACCAAACTGCTGATACCAATAATTATAAATGCAGTATTACGCGCTCCTGCCGGATTGAACAAAGCGATAATACCCGCAATAAGAATCAGCGAAGGAATCAGATAAAAAGCTCCCGGAACGGGCATCCACCGACGAGCCATCGACAAAGAAGCAATCTGTTGCACTCCTCCCATAATCAGGATAAATCCCAATAAAAACATCAGGACGTCTGCAAAGAATTCAGGCATCACAATCAGCCAAAGTCCGAATAATAAGCTACCGATTCCTTCTATCGGAAAACGGGGAGCTGCTTCACCTTCCGGTCTTTTCCGGCCGAAATAGCCAAAAAGGCTGATAACACCGGGAATCAAGAAGGCAACACCTACCGTAATGACAATATAACTGGCAGCCGCATTGGGCCAAATCACGAGTACCAATCCAATCACAAGTGCGAAGAGAATGCGAATAAGGGAATAATTCATTGTTTTCATAAATTCTATATTTTTTAACCGAGTCTGTTCCAATACTTTTGCGAATATAAGTGTTTCTACTGATATATAAAAATAACAAATAAACATTGTAATAAGTTCGTAATAATATCGTTATGACGATTACATCTCACATTGATATTTTTGCAGAAATTTTAAACAGTTCCTTTTTCACAATGAAACAAAGCGAAATAAAAAAGAAATACCCTTATGTAGAGCGTGACATCAGTTGGATGTACTTCAACCAACGTATTCTGCTAGAAGCCGCCCGTCCAGAAGTGCCACTGCTGGAACGACTCACTTTTCTTGGCATCTATTCAAATAACCTGGATGAATTCTTCCGTGTCCGTGTAGCGACTCTGAACCGGATCGTAGAATATGCCGATAAAAACATACAAGCAGAACAAGAAACCGCCGCCTGCACTCTGAAACAAATAGGAAAGCTGCACAATCGTTACTACAAGCAGTTTGAGGAGATATTCGCTTCCATTATGGAGGAATTGAAGAAAGAGAATATCTACGTCATCAAAGATGCGGAAATGACGGACGAACAGAAAGCATTCGTCACTTCTTTCTATCGCAACAAACTGAATGGTTCTACCAATCCGCTTTTCCTCAATGGAACCCACCCGCTGGACGATCAGACAGATGAGGATATTTACCTTGCCATCCGTCTGCTGCGCAAAGATGAAACGGGAAAGATAAAGGAGAAAGACTATGCAGTGATTGAACTGCCGACCGGAGACTTCGGCCGTTTTATTCAATTACCTGATTCGGATGGAAAAACATATCTCATGTTTCTTGATGACGTGATCCGCTATTGTTTGCCGATGATTTTTGTTGGCATGAAGTACACAGATTATGAGGCGTACACTTTCAAATTCACTAAAGACGCCGAAATGGAAATTGACAGTGATCTGCGGACAGGGGTACTTCAGAAGATTTCCAAAGGTGTGAAAAGCCGGAAGAAAGGGGAACCGATCCGTTTCGTCTATGACGAACAAATTCCTAAAGACTTGCTGAAAAAGTTGACCGGCCGCCTGAACGTGGATAAGAATGACACGCGTGTAGCCGGAGGACGCTATCACAATTTCAAGGATTTGATGAAATTTCCGGTTTGCGGTCATCATGAACTGAAATATCCTGTTTGGGAACCTATCTTCAAGCCTGAACTGAATGGCATGGAAAGTCTGCTCACTTTGATTCGTCGGAAAGATCGTTCCTTACATTATCCTTATCATAGTTTCGATACTTTCATCCGTGTGTTGCGAGAAGCCGCTATCAGTAAAGAAGTAAAAAGTATCAAGATGACGCTTTATCGTTTGGCTAAAGACTCCAAAGTGATAAAGGCTTTAATCAGTGCAGCCAAAAACGGAAAAAAAGTCACAGTAGTTATCGAACTGTTGGCACGTTTTGATGAAGCGTCTAATATCAACTGGAGCAAGAAAATGCAGGATGCGGGGATTCATGTTATTTTCGGAGTAGAGGGTTTGAAAATTCATTCTAAATTGCTGCATATCGGCACTCGGCACGGAGATATCGCCTGCATCAGTACAGGAAATTTCCATGAAGGAAATGCACGTATGTATACTGACTATACCATTATGACTGCTCACCGTCCCATTGTCCGGGAAGTCAATGCCGTATTCGATTTTATCGAAAAGCCTTATACTCCTGTTGATTTCAAAGAATTGCTCGTTTCTCCCAATGATATGCGTAAACGATTCATTGCGCTTATCAACAAAGAGATAAAAAATAAGGAACAGGGAAAAGAGGCTTATATCCTTGCTAAAGTAAATCATATTACTGACCGTGCACTTGTTGAAAAGCTATACGAAGCCTCAACAGCGGGTGTTCAAGTGGAACTGGTAGTACGCGGTAACTGTTCTTTAGTGACAGGCGTTCCGGGTATCAGCGAGAATATACACATCAATGGTATTATCGACCGTTATCTCGAACATTCGCGCATTTTCATCTTCGCCAATGGTGGAGAAGAAAAATACTACATTGGTTCTGCCGACTGGATGCCTCGCAACCTGGATAATCGTATTGAGGTGGCGGCACCGGTCTATGATAAAGAAATCCAGGCAGATTTAAAACGAATTGTCTGCTACGGATTCCGGGATACGGCAAAAGGAAGAATTGTGGATGGTACAGGCGAGAACCGGGAAAAAGAACGGGAAGAGAACAGTGTCCCATTCCGCTCACAAGAAAAATTATATAACGAATACAAGAATACATTATGATAAGTATGAAGAAAGTTAATTATGCGGCAATAGATATAGGCTCTAATGCGGTGCGGCTGCTGATAAAATGTGTAAACGAGGAGAATGCGCCCGAATTAATGAGTAAGGTACAGCTCATCCGTATTCCGTTACGGTTGGGAGAAGACGCCTTTACTGTGGGGGTTATCTCTACAGAAAAAGAGAAGAAACTGATTCGGCTGATGAAAGCCTACAAACAATTAATGAAGATATATGATGTGGTAGACTATCGTGCGTGTGCCACCTCTGCCATGCGTGATGCACGTAATGGCAAGGATATCGTTCAGCAGATCGTCAAAAAAACGGGTATCCGTGTAGAAATCATCGACGGGCAGGAAGAGGCGCATATTGTTTACGACAATCATATCGAACAGTTATTTGCTTCAGGACAAAATTACTTGTATGTAGATGTAGGAGGTGGTAGTACGGAAATTAATCTCATCAGCAACGGTGAACTGAAAAATTCCCGTTCATATAATATAGGTACGGTACGTATGCTTAGCGGTATGGTAAAGGAAGAAGAAAAGGAAGCTTTGCGCACTGACCTGATAGGGCTTGCCACAGAATATACCCCTATCAGCATCATCGGTTCGGGAGGAAATATTAATAAGTTATTTCGTTTAGCGGACAAGAAAGACAAAAAAGCGTCTCTCCTACCCATCGAATCACTGCAAGATATATATGAAACATTAAAAGCCCTCTCTACCGAACAACGTATTAAGCAATATAAGTTGAAACCGGACCGGGCCGATGTTATTGTTCCTGCTGCAGAGATATTTCTCGAGATAGCTACTCATGTAAAAGCTACCGGAATTATTGTACCTACCATCGGACTGTCCGACGGTATTATAGACAGCTTGTACACGCAAAACATGAACAGGCCTGATTCTCCGCAATCTCAATGAATGAATATATAAAAAACTCCTGATACTAAGTCTGGATATACTAGTATCGGGAGTTTTTGTCTCATCTTGCTATAATGTATAGATTCATCTTTAAAAGAGTTAGGTATTCGGATTTTGTTCTTTATATTTGTGCAACTATATATTTGAAACAATATGGATATAAAACTTAGAATTGAGCAATCTTCGGATTATCATGAAACCGAAAACATTACACGGGAAGCATTCTGGAATCATTATTCTCCGGGATGTGACGAACATTACCTCCTTCATATTATGCGTAACCATCCTAAGTTTGTGCCGGAGCTCGATATTGTTGCAGAACATAATAACAAGATTGTCGGTAATGTTGTCTGCCTCAAATCATTTATCATGGCAGATGACGGTAACCAATATGAGGTTTTGAGCCTGGGGCCCATTTCTGTCCTCCCCGAATACCAACAGCAAGGTATCGGAGGAAGAATGATTGCACTTACCAAAAAATTAGCTCCCGAAATGGGATTTCGTGCTATTTTACTTTGTGGTGACCCGGATTATTATCTCCGACAAGGATTCATTCCTGCCGAAACATTAGGGATTCGCACTGAAGACAATATGTATGCTACTGCTCTTCATGTTTGTGAATTATATGATAATGCTTTAGCCAATGTAAAAGGCCGTTATATAGAAGATAAAATATATCAGATTGATAAATCTGCTGCTAATGAGTTCGACAAGCGATTTCCTCCAAAAGAAATTGTAGTTGGTACTCCGTCACAAAAACGGTTTAATCAGATAGTAGTGATGCAGAAAAAAGCGAATTAAGGTTGAATAACCTAAATCGCCTGATTTGTACATCTCTGGAGCTCGGTCCTGCTATGATATTAAGCAACTATCATTCAATATAGTTACCATTCTTCGTATCTTTGCAGTTACAAAACATTCAACATGAGAAATTTGAATTTACAAAAAGATACTACTGACACTTTGTAATTCTTAATCTATCAGGGATCGCTTCTTTCCTCCCTTTGGCTGAAGTAAAATTTTTCTGCCACTGTAGAGGGCTTTATTCAATTCACTATTCTACAATTAAGCATGATATATATACATTTTAATACGCGCACAGCATTTCTACAATCAAACGGGCATCACATGTACTAATAAAGTTCCCTTTTACTTTTTTCTTTTTACCATTATCAAAGCCCCAAATAGAAAAATCAATGGAAAGAAAGTAGGAAATTCTAACAACATTTACGATATAGCGACACTATCCCAATGGTTTGTTTACTTCATCCATAGCTTTTGATGACATTATCCGCATCTTTTACTTACTTTATCCTTATGTTTTTTACAAATATAGCGGCGCTTTTGATGTAAATATGCGGTGCTTTACGCAATAAAGGCATTGTTTTTCAATAAATCATGGGGATTTTCCTGCTAATAGAGAAGAATGATAGAACATGAGAGATAGCAAAACCCTTGATTACACGAACAATCGTCAGAATAATCAGAGATTCTAAAACTTTATGTATTTACTTTGTCATCGAATGGGTAATTACATAAAAAAGGGGAGCATTAAGGCAGCACTTACTTCCCTACAATCTCCCCATAATCAATGCACACAAGTTCTTTTCGAATAAAACTGTTTGCAATATTTCTCTTTTATAGTTTTAGTACTGAATCACTTTATCACTACTAACTGTCTTATACCAATCAGTAGTTGAGCTCTGATCGTGTGCCCAATCTGCAAATTTAGAATATGCGTTCGTTATCACTGTTGTTTCTGTTGGATAAGCAAATTTATCAGGAACACACAAAGCCCATGTATTATTAACTGCCTTGATTACCTCAAGCACCTCATTATCCGCCAATTGTCCATTCGCCGTAGCCGAATTAAAATGAGTCAAATGGATTTCTGTTCTCTTTTGACCTATCCCCTGATAAGCAATGAAGAAGTCTAAACCATCTGTCACACTAGGGACGGATATTTCATTTTTAAGTTTGACGTTCACTTCAAGAGTATATATATCTGTAAGAGGAGTGCTAGCATTCCCAGTATTCAACATGGGGCGTTGTGCTCCTGTATATCCATATACATAATGTGCGTCTCCAAATAAAGGAATCACAAGTTCATTGCCATTGGCTTCATAAGATGCATTTTCAAATATACCAGAATTTAATGAGCCGGTACGTTGAGCAGCGCCTGCACCAAAACTTATCTCTTCCACATTATTTTTGTCTATTCCTCGTATTCTCAAACCAGCACCTAATTGTTTCACGGCACCAACTGCCCGAAGGTCAATTTTATATTTTAGTTCTTTCACATCATTACCGGCTGCAGGCAAAGTTACATTCAACACAATATCATTGAAATCGTAATCTCCTGCTTTCGGATAGTTATCTTCGAAAGCATAAGAATAAACTGCATATCGAATTTCTACATCATCCGGTTTTTCATCAGAGTTATACCCTTCTTTAACACAGTCACCGTCAGCAGGAAGTATAAATTCTGCTTTGCCCGGATTACAATAGGTAGCACCTTGCTGTAATCCCTTATTTACTAGCCATGCAAAAGGAGACCAGTTATAATGTGCTTCGCCTTTATATGTTTGATCTGTTATTTCACAAATGATATTATTACTTACTTTAGAAGCAGATTGAGCCAGACCGGAAGTATTATCTATTTCGTGAATTCTTAATAAGGCAGTTCCTTGTGTCGGACCGGTAACTGTTCTGAATAAATTAGCTTTGCCCGTACAAGTCAACATGGATTGTGCTTCCATCACGATATTATTATCATTTCCATTACCCGTCAATTCTTTGCAAATAGCTTCGGAAGTATTTCCCATAACAAGCGTACCAAATTGTAATTTTCCAGCTTTCAGATAACAACCGTTTTTAATATTAGTATTATTGTTGCCATCTATATTTTCGACTTCAATGGTTCCATGATTTATCAATGTCGTACCATTTGTAGAAGCATTATAAGAATTCAGTTTAAGTGTTCCATAATTCACAAAATCAACTCCGTTTCCACTTCCATCAATTTTCAAAAAGTCACAATCAATCGTACCCGCATTATAGTTTGTACGCCCAGCCGAACTATTTGTTATCTGAATACCTCTGTCACCAACAATACTTCCTCCCTGTATCACAGTTATATAAGAAGCCCGCGTTAATATCAGACTCCCATTTTTAGCAATCTCTATCTTTCCACCATTCTCAACGATAATTTCTGTAATATCAGAAAATTGATTACTATTCTCTATAACCCATGTGCTTCCTTGAGGAACGATTACTTTCACAGCACTTATTTCTCCATCTCTATTTCCAGTTGCACTAAATCCAGCTTTAAAAGTTCCTTCCTGAATCTTAAACCAACGCTCACTTTCTGTAAAAACAGGAAATTGACCATAACTTCCACCCCAGCCAAACTTTGCAGAAAGATCCCAATTAGCCTGAATGACAGTAGAAATTGCCTTTTTAGCACTAATAAAATCGGCTGTATAAGGAGCTTCCATGACTGGTATACTAGTCGTCACAGCTCGTGATATAGAACGTGTTGGCGTACCTTTGTCTCCAAAGTGCGCTGTCACTGTACCATTTTCAATCGCTGTCGGTTGGACCAGATAACGTTTGTGTTCATCTATACGCGCAACAAACACTTTATCAAGAGATGTTGCGCAATCCATCACCACATCCAAAGTCATACTTTGAGTGACAGTTCCTTCCGCTAAGAGTTTTGCTGTACTTTCCGGGCTTAATGGATCGGCATCAAATATCTGTATCTTATAATCTACTCCTTGATCCCCATTGATTGACACATGTGCCGTTACACTTCGTGACATTGTCCAATCACCATCAGAGTCGATGTTTTTTACAGGAAAAGTTTCTTCGTAAATTTGTTTCAGTTGATCTGCATTAAACAGATTTTTCTCATTATCAACGCAACTAATAAAACTGATAGAAGATACTAACAACGAAAAAGTGAAGATTTTTACAATGCTTTGTTTCATAATCTTTAAATACTTAAGTTTGCTTTATTTGCACAAAAAATAAAAATCATTACGAATCAACAATCAGCAATGAATGTACAAAGATAGTTGTATTTACAAATAAGAAACGGATAAAGTTGTATTTTTCGACCTACGGTTAACATCTTTTAAAAGATAAGGCTTTAATTACTCCCAATAAAAAACGACCTATTACATTATTGAATATTAAAAGCTTAGAAGTACAAATATGCAATATGCAATCAAAAAAAAGAGTTGCAGATTCTATGCAACTCTCAATTAAACGACAAAGATCCAGTGTTACAAAGCACTACAACTACAAAATACCGAGCTCTTTCATCTCCTTATTAAAAGGATAAAAATTAAAAACTAAAAGGGGAAAATCAATGGTAATACAAAAATCATCACGATTCCCATAATAATCTGCAACGGCAATCCTACTTTTACATAATCCATAAAAGTATATTGACCGGCAGGCATCACCAGGGCGTTAGGCGGTGTAGAGAATGGAGAAGCGAAACACATACTTGCACCTACCGTCACAGCAAACAAGAAAGGAACCGGACTGACTCCAATCTGTATGGCACTTTGCAAAGCAATCGGAGCAAGCAAAACAGCGGTAGCCGTATTACTAATAAACATCGTCATCAACGAAGTTGTAAAATAAATACCTGCCATCAATGCAACCGGTCCGTATGATCCCAAGCCGTTCACCAATGTGTTGGAAATATATTCCGAAGCTCCCGTTTTCTCCAATGCCAGAGACATAGGAAGCATGGCTGCAATCAATACAATGCTTTCCCAGTTAATCGTTTTATAAGCCGCTTCTACATTGCGGAAACATCCCGTGAGCACCATCAATATACCCGCTATCATAACAGCTGTAACCGGAGCAACCGGAATGAAGTCAAAAACCATCATTGCCACCATTAACACCATAATAGCAGCTGCCACCGGAGCTTTATAGTCTAACGTAACTTTAGCCGCTTCCGCCAAAGGTTGTCCCAAAACAACCCAATCAGAATCCTCTTTGCTAAGACGGGCTATATTATTCCATGTTCCTTGCACCAAAAGCACGTCACCACTATGAATACGCTCATTCCCCAAATCTTGCAATAAGTATTCCTTTTTACGACGAATCCCCAATACGTTCACATTAAATTTATCACGGAAGCCAGCTTCTTTAATGGTCTGGTTTATCAAATTAGAGGATGGCATCAATACTATTTCAGCAATACCGATATCATAAAAATCCAGCGAATTAGTCGTACTTTTTGTTTCTTCCGTTGCATGGTCACCTAAAATCTCTAGCAGGAAATCTTCTGCAAAAAGTTGTACCTTATCAAACTCTCCTGTCACATACAAAATATCCTCGGCTTGCAACATCGTGTCCGGTGCAGCAAACTTCTGGGTAATCGTTTTCAGAAAACGATGTTGCGATGCATCACCACGACGCACTTCCATGATATTCAAACCATATTTGCGACGAATGTCCAAGTCAATAATCGTCTTGCCCAAAAGCCGGGAATCTTTTATTACCTGCAAACGAAACAGATTGCTGGAAAGCCCATATTCATTTACCAACTGTTTCAGTGACTTACCCGAACGTTTATTGTCATCTTTCTGGCCTTTTTTCGAAAGAAACCATTTGCTAAGTGGCATCAATACCAGCGTACCGACAATCACACAGACAATGCCGACAGGCAGGAAAGAGAAGAAGGAAAGCGGTTCAAGTCCGGCAGAAGTCAACGTATTTTGTATCACAAGGTTCGGCGGAGTACCGATTAAAGTCATCATACCTCCCATACTACTTGCAAAAGCCAACGGCATCAACAGCCTGCTCGGATTCATACCGGCACTCATTGCCAGACTGACAACAATAGGAAGCATCAGTGCCACCGTTCCTGTGTTACTGACAAACGCACCAATGGCCGAAGTCACCAACATCACCAACAGAAACAACCGGATCTCACTGGTTCCCGCAAGTTTAAGAATACGGGAACTAATCATCTTTGCCAATCCCGTTTGAAAGATAGCCCCTCCCACTACAAACAATCCGATCATCATAATGACTACCGAATTGGAAAAACCGGAAAGTGCTTCATCAGGAGTTAATATCTGAAAAATAAGTAAGGCTATCAGTGCACACAGTGCCACAATATCCGAACGAACCTTGCCGTTCACGAAAAAGACAGCCGAAAGAACGAGAATAATAATGGTTATTAGCATACGTAATTAAATGATTGTTTTATTTTGACTCTATCAAAACTTATTTAGGTGAACAAAAATAGAAAATACTCCAGCGTTATTAAAACAAACTAGAAATGATTTTAGTTCATGAGACATCATTTAATATTTTAATACATTTTCTCTCTAAAAAAAGACTCGAAATCAAGCAAAATATGATACCATACAAGAACTACAAGACACCATACCTCCACTATTTCTTCATCGCATATAATTACAGTCTCACAATATAATGTTGAAAGACAATATATTTATGTATTATTTTTTGAAAGTTAAAGAACAATTCATATCTTTACACCTCATTTATATCAAACATTTTATGGCAAACAATATTTTGTTAAATTATTGGATTAACGAAGTTCATTGGGGTTATAATTATTTACTAGTAGTTATTTTGCTCCTTGTCATCAGCATCTTACTATATAGAATCCGTAAATTACAAAAAACGATTAAAAAGACCAATCATTCCTACCGTTTCTCCTTTGATATTCTCGATAACCTTCCTTTCCCCATCTTTGTAAAAGATATTACAAACGATTTCCGATACTATTACTGGAATAAAGAATCAGCCGCTCAATCCGGCATTAGCAGTGAAGAAGCCATCGGACATACTGATTATGAAATTTATGGAGAAGAAAGAGGTGAAAAATACCGGCATATCGACAAAGAACTCATACAAGCAGGCAAAGTATATCGCAAAGAAGAGAAATACACCACTCCCGATGGAATCACCCATGATACTATTGCCGTTAAATCTATTATTTCATGGGAAGGAGAAAAGAAATGGCTGTTGGCAACCCGGTGGGATATCACACAACTCAAGAATTATGAAAGAGAATTAGTTGCCGCCAAGGAAGAACTGGAAAAAGCATTGAAGAAGCAAAAACTAGCTCTAAAAAGTATCGACTTCGGCCTTATCTATATTGATAAAAATTACCGGGTACAATGGGAGGAAACAAGACAAATAGCCAGCCTGGTAAAAGGCAGACGATACATACCGGGAAAAATTTGCTATCAGACCAGTGCACTTCGTAATGAACCGTGTGGACAATGTGTTTTCAAGAAAGCTATCGAACAGGGCAAAATTATCCGGCATACCATCAGAGTAGACAATGTAGATTTTGAAGTGACCGCAACACCTGTATTCGGCGATGAAAAGGAAACTGAAATTATTGGAGGATTACTTCGTTTTGAAAACATCACTGAAAAATTAAAGATGGACAAAATGCTGCAGGAAGCAAAGGAAAAAGCCGAAGAATCCAATCGGCTCAAATCTGCCTTTCTCGCTAATATGAGCCATGAAATACGAACCCCGCTAAATGCGATTGTAGGATTCTCCGAAATGGTTTGCCAAACGGAGGAAGAGGAAGAGAGAAAAGAATTTGTAAAAATCATCTCCAGCAACAATATCTTATTATTGCAACTAATAGACGACATCCTCGATCTTTCTAAAATTGAAGCCGGTACTATGGAATTCACATTTGCACAGACTGATATCAACGAATTGATGGAAGGTATTTGCAGACAAATGCAAGAAAAGAATTCTTCCCCAGACATTCAAATCTTATTCACAGAGAAAGCAGATCAATGCATGATGTATACCGACCGCATACGTCTATCACAGGTTATCATCAACTTTACAAATAATGCTTTGAAATTCACCCCCAAAGGTTCTATCGAAATGGGATACCGGATTGAAGAAGCCAAAGATGAAATATACTTTTATGTAAAAGATACAGGTATCGGAATTCCTGCTGACAAGATAGATAAAGTGTTTGAACGCTTCGTCAAACTGAACTCCTTTATTAAAGGGACAGGACTCGGACTAGCCATCTGCCGTGTCATAGTAGAAAGACTGGGCGGGGTTATCGGAGTGGAATCTAAAGAAGGAGAAGGCTCTCGCTTCTGGTTCAGAATTCCAAGGTCAGAGAAAATTGAGAAATAATAAAAAGAAAAGAGGATATTGTGAAAAGTATGTTCCAATATCCTCTTTATCCTATATTTTTAATGTAAGAGTATGCTTAAAGTGCAGTCTCTAATATCCTGCGGGCAACAGCACCCGTTACATTTCCATTCTCTCCATATTTAGCACCACGTTCATTGAATCGGCGTTCGATTTCCAGGATAGTATCCTGTCCGATGTTCTCTTCATGCAAACGCGTAGTCAGCCCAAGTGAACGGAAGAATTCTTCGGTATGACAAATCGCTTCATCAATCCGTTCTTCTCGCGTACCGGAAGTAATCCCCCAAACTCTTTCACCATACTGCAAAAGTTTATCTCCTTTTTCTTCATGAAGCACCTGTAAAGTGGCAGGAAGAACAATGGCTAATGTATGACCATGTGTCAATCCGTGCAAAGCAGTAATTTCATGGCCAATCATGTGAGTTGCCCAGTCTTGCGACACTCCCATAGCAATAAATCCATTCAATGCCATTGTAGCCGAAAGCATAAAATCAGCCATCAGTTGATAATCATGCTGGTTTTCACGGATTTTCGGAGCTATTTCTACCAAAGTTTGTAAAATGCCTTCCGCCCAACGATCCATAATGCGGCTCTGCCCGGGAGTAGTCATATATTGCTCCATCACATGAACAAAGGTATCAGCCAAACCACAGGCCACCTGATGAGGAGGCAAGGTAAAAGTTACTTCCGGGTCAAGAATAGAGAAGATTGGATAGTTAGCATAAAAAGGATATTTCTCTTTTGTTTCACGACGGGAAATAACTGCCCCGTTATTCATCTCCGAACCGGTAGCGGGCAAAGTCAATACAGTGGCAAGAGGTACAGTATGAGTGACTGGACGTCCGGCAAGTACTAAATCCCAGGCATCACCATCATACAGGATTCCTGCGGAAATCAATTTCGTACCGTCAATAACGGAACCACCACCAACAGCCAGCAGATAATCTACTTTCTCTTCTTTTCCCAAAGCAATAGCTTTACGGAGAGTTTCAATGGCAGGATTGGGTTCGATTCCCCAGAATTCTACTGTAAAATGATTCTTCAATGCTTCCTTTACCTGATCGTACACTCCGTTTTTCTTCACGCTTCCACCGCCAAAAGTAATCATAATACGCTTGTCGGACGGTATTTCTTTAGCCAACCGAGCAATCATCCCTTTTCCCATTATCAGTTTCACGGGATTTTGAAAAATAAAATTTTCCATATCTTAGTCTATTGTTATTATTTTGGTTATTAGTCACTATCCTTGCAAAGATATATGATTTATCCGAACCCTGTCAGAATCAAGCGAAGAATTGTTGTGCCACGGAAGGAACCATAGCCGACAACCAGGGTTTCATATCCTCTGCTACCAATAACCAATACAATAATAATATAATGAAAATGGCAATAGCGATACCTACTAAAACTTTTCTCTGTTTCATAATTGTTTTTGTTTAAATATTCAATATTTATAAGAACAGTTCAGGTTGAAAATTGTTCTATATCAGAAAAATGAAGGCAAAAGAGAAAAAAAGTCATTTTTTGTTTGCTGTTTCAAACAAAGTGTCTATATTTGCCCCCATAAAATTACAAAAGACAATGAGAACAATGTTAGTAAATACATATTGGTGGTGGCACCCGTTACAACTCCGACAGTCGTAAAGGAGCAGTGCTCGTATGTATATACCTCATTAAAGATATAACAGATTTGAAAGAGCCCTGTCGCAACTTGCGGCAGGGCTCTTTTTATTTGCCCATTTTCGAACAGATTTAGATAATAACATAAAAAATAGATAGGATTATGAAAAGTTTTTTAGTTGACCAGGATGGCTATTACGGAGAATTCGGTGGTGCTTATGTACCGGAAATCCTCCACAAATGTGTTGAGGAACTGACGAACAAGTACCTCGAAGTGATTGAAAGCGAAGAATTTAAAAAGGAATTTGAGCAGTTATTACGCGACTACGTAGGACGTCCTTCCCCACTCTATCTGGCAAAACGCCTTTCCGAAAAGTATGGTTGCAAGTTGTATCTGAAACGGGAAGACCTGAATCATACCGGTGCACACAAAATCAACAACACCATCGGACAAATCTTGCTGGCACGCCGCATGGGAAAGAAACGCATCATCGCCGAAACCGGAGCCGGACAACATGGAGTAGCAACAGCTACCGTATGTGCGTTGATGGATATGGAATGTATCGTTTATATGGGAAAGACGGATGTAGAACGCCAACATATCAATGTGGAGAAAATGAAAATGCTGGGAGCTACCGTTATTCCCGTTACTTCCGGAAACATGACCTTGAAAGACGCAACCAACGAAGCGATCCGCGACTGGTGTTGCCATCCTGCCGACACTTATTATATTATCGGCTCTACCGTAGGCCCTCATCCTTATCCTGATATGGTGGCACGCCTGCAATCTGTTATCAGCGAAGAAATAAAAAAACAACTGCAAGAAAAAGAAGGACGTGACTATCCGGATTATCTGATAGCCTGCGTTGGAGGAGGAAGTAATGCTGCCGGAACGATTTATCATTATATCAATGATGAACGGGTAGGCATCATTCTGGCGGAAGCCGGAGGTAAAGGAATAGAAACCGGAATGACCGCCGCCACCATCCAACTCGGTAAAATGGGAATTATCCACGGAGCGCGTACTTACGTCATCCAAAACGAAGACGGACAGATTGAAGAGCCTTACTCGATTTCCGCCGGACTAGATTATCCGGGCATTGGTCCGATACACGCCAATCTTGCCGCACAAAGACGTGCCAACGTTTTGGCAATCAATGACGACGAAGCAATAGAAGCCGCTTACGAACTGACTAAACTCGAAGGTATTATCCCTGCACTGGAATCCGCCCATGCATTAGGAGCTTTGAGAAAATTGAAGTTCAAACCGGAAGATATCGTTGTATTGACTGTTTCAGGACGAGGAGACAAAGATATTGAAACCTATTTATCGTTTAATGAACAGCAATAAGTAATTAGTAAACCATCATTCGTAATCAATAATCAAGCAATTATAGAAATGAAAACATTTAATTATACAACTCATAGCAAACAAGTGCTCGGAGATATGCATACTCCTGTCAGCATTTACCTGAAAGTGCGCGACATGTATCCGCAATCTGCATTAATGGAAAGTTCCGACTATCATGCCGGAGAAAATTCCTTGTCATTTATAGCCCTCTGTCCCCTGGCAAGTATCGGTATAAATGGCGGCATTGTCACTTCCAACTATCCCGATAACAGCCGCACGGAAGAACCCCTGACAAAAACCTTCCATGTAGAAAAGGCCATGAACCGGTTTATCAATCAATTCCAGGTGACCGGGGATAATAAGAATGTATGTGGACTTTACGGATACACGACGTTCAACGCTGTGAAATACTTCGAGCACATCCCGGTGAAAGAAAGTCACGATGAGCAAAATGACGCTCCGGATTTGCTATACATATTATATAAGTATGTCATTGTTTTCAATCATTTCAAAAATGAATTGACACTCGTTGAAATGTTGTCCGAAGGAGAAGAAAGCGGCTTACCGGAACTGGAAGCAGCCATCGAAAACCGGAATTATGCTTCTTACAACTTCTCTGTAACAGGTCCCGTTACTAGCCCTATCACCGACGAGGAGCATAAGGCCAATGTCCGCAAAGGAATCGCGCACTGTATGCGTGGAGATGTTTTCCAAATCGTACTTTCCAGAAGATTTATCCAACCTTATGCCGGAGATGATTTCAAAGTGTACCGCGCACTCCGCAGCATCAATCCTTCTCCTTATCTTTTCTACTTCGATTTCGGAGGATACCGCATCTTCGGTTCTTCACCGGAAACACATTGCAAAATCGAAGATGGTCGTGCTTACATCGATCCGATTGCCGGAACTACCCGCCGTACCGGAGATGTAGTAAAAGACCGGGAACTGACAGAAGCTTTATTGGCTGACCCTAAAGAAAATGCAGAGCATGTCATGCTGGTTGATCTTGCCAGAAACGACCTTTCCCGTAATTGTCATGATGTACGCGTACTATTCTATAAGGAACCACAATATTATAGTCATGTCATTCACCTGGTAAGCCGTGTCAGCGGTATGTTGAATGAGGGCGCAGATAAAATAAAAACGTTTATTGATACGTTTCCTGCCGGCACATTAAGCGGTGCTCCCAAAGTACGCGCTATGCAGTTAATCAGCGAAATCGAACCACATAATCGTGGAGCCTATGGTGGCTGTATCGGTTTTATCGGATTGAACGGCGAATTAAATCAGGCTATCACTATCCGTACTTTTGTAAGCCGCAACAATGAACTCTGGTTCCAAGCCGGAGGAGGTATTGTAGCACGCAGTCAGGATGAATATGAACTGCAAGAGGTGAACAACAAACTGGGAGCACTGAAAAAGGCGATTGATTTAGCTGTCAAATTAAAAAATTGAAAGCAGAGATAGTATTTGAACAACCATTTTACAATGACAATAAAAATGAAAATATTACTTTTAGATAACTACGACTCTTTCACTTATAACCTACTGCACGCAGTGAAAGAATTAGGGGCTACAGATGTAGAAGTAGTCCGCAACGACCAGATAGAGCTTGATGAAGTAGACCGATTTGATAAAATCATCCTGTCTCCCGGACCGGGCATACCCGAAGAGGCCGGACTGCTATTACCTATTATTAAAAGATATGCTCCGACCAAAAGCATTCTGGGTGTCTGCCTCGGTCATCAAGCCATCGGCGAAGCTTTCGGAGCACGTCTGGAAAATCTCAAAGAAGTATATCATGGGGTACAGACTCCGATTACCATCCTTCACCAGGATTTGCTTTTTGAAGGGTTGGGAAAAGAAATCCCTGTTGGAAGATACCATTCCTGGGTAGTCAGCCGGGAAGGTTTTCCCGATTGCCTGGAAATAACGGCAGAAAGTCAGGAAGGACAAATCATGGCAATCCGCCATAAGACCTACAATGTACATGGTATTCAGTTCCATCCCGAATCAGTATTAACTCCGCAAGGAAAAGAAATTATTAAAAACTTCTTAAACGATTAAACTTATGAAACAGATTCTATACAAACTTTTCGAACATCAATATTTGGGACGCGATGAGGCTCGCACCATTTTACAGAACATCGCACAAGGAAAATATAATGATGTACAGGTAGCCTCTTTAATTACCGTCTTTCTGATGCGTAATATCTCTGTGGAAGAATTATGCGGTTTCCGCGATGCATTGCTTGAAATGCGTATTCCGGTTGATTTAAGTGAATTTGCTCCGATAGATATCGTAGGAACCGGAGGTGATGGAAAAAATACATTTAATATTTCTACAGCTTCCTGTTTTACTGTTGCCGGAGCCGGTTTCCCGGTTGTGAAACATGGTAATTACGGAGCAACATCAGTCAGCGGTGCCAGTAATGTAATGGAGCAACACGGTGTAAAGTTCACCAGTAACGTCGATCAACTGCGCCGTAGCATGGAGAAATGTAATCTTGCCTATCTGCATGCTCCTTTATTCAATCCGGCATTAAAGGCAGTTGCTCCGGTTCGTAAAGGATTGGCAGTGCGCACTTTCTTTAATATGCTCGGTCCGTTGGTTAATCCGGTATTACCGGCCTATCAGCTTTTAGGAGTTTACAACCTCCCGTTACTTCGCCTCTATACCTATACTTATCAGGAAAGCAAGACGAAATTTGCCGTTGTTCATAGTCTCGACGGATATGACGAAATCTCTCTGACAAATGAGTTTAAAGTGGCGACCAGCGATCATGAAAAGATTTACGCTCCCGAGAGTCTCGGATTCTCCCGCTATAAGGAAACTGACCTGGATGGTGGACAAACACCGGAAGATGCAGCTAAGATTTTCGACCAGATCATGAATAACACGGCTACAGAAGCTCAAAAAAATGTAGTGGTAGTCAATTCAGCTTTCGCCATCCATGTGATTTGTCCGGAGAAGACTATTGAAGAATGTATTGCTCTCTCCAAAGAGTCATTGGAAAGTGGACGCGCATTAGCTACCCTAAAAAAATTCATTGAATTGAACAGTTAATGTTTTATTTTTGCAAATCCATCATTTACAATTAATAATCCCACATTAATGAAAGATATATTATCAGAGATTATAGCAAACAAACGATTTGAAGTTGACCTGCAAAAGCAGGCTATCTCCATCGAGCAATTACAGGAAGGTATCAGCGAAGTTCCGACCTCTCGTTCTATGAAGCAGGCATTAGCCTCGTCTGCATCGGGTATTATCGCTGAATTCAAGCGTCGGTCTCCATCCAAAGGATGGATAAAGGAAGAAGCATGCCCGGAAGAAATTGTTCCCTCCTATGCAGCAGCAGGAGCTTCTGCCCTTTCCATCCTCACCGACGAGAAATTTTTCGGAGGAAGCCTGAAGGACATCCGCACTGCACGCCCTTTGGTAGAGATCCCCATTCTTAGGAAGGACTTCATCATTGACGAATACCAGCTTTATCAAGCCAAAATTGTCGGTGCCGATGCCGTACTTCTTATCGCAGCCGCATTAGAACCGGAGAAATGTAATGAACTTGCAGAAAAAGCTCATGAACTAGGTCTGGAAGTTCTTCTGGAGATTCATAGCTCCGAAGAATTAATATACATCGACAAGAAAATAGATATGGTAGGAATCAACAATCGTAATCTGGGTACTTTCTTCACTGATGTAGAAAACTCTTTCCGCTTGGCCGGACAGCTTTCCCAAGATGCTGTATTGGTATCCGAAAGCGGCATCTCCGATCCGGAAATAGTAAACCGACTTCGGGCAGCCGGATTCCGTGGATTCCTGATCGGTGAAACATTTATGAAAACACAGCAACCGGGAGAAACTTTACAGAATTTCCTGCAAGCAATCCAATAAACTAATTATTCAAAACGGACAGCCCTATGATTAACGGAAAAATTATCAAAGTATGCGGTATGCGTGAAGCTGAAAACATACAGGACGTAGAGTCTATCGAAGGCATAGATATGCTGGGATTCATCTTCTATCCTAAATCTCCCCGATATGTCTACGAGCTTCCGGCTTACTTGCCCATTCATGCCCGACGTGTCGGAGTTTTCGTCAACGAAGACAAGCAGATAATCAGCATGTATGCTGATCGTTTCGGACTGAATTATGTACAGCTCCACGGAAATGAATCGCCCGAATACTGCCGGTCCTTACATTCCACTGGATTGAAAATCATCAAGGCTTTTTCAGTAGACCGTCCCAAAGATTTGAGAAAGGTATATGACTACGAAAAAGTCTGTGATCTTTTTCTGTTCGATACCAAATGCGAACAATATGGTGGTTCGGGAAATCAATTCGACTGGAGTATCCTGGATATGTACAATGGACATGTACCCTTCCTATTGAGCGGAGGCATTAACTCATACAGTGCCAATGCCCTGAAAGAGTTTAAACATCCCCGGCTTGCCGGATACGATCTCAACAGCCGTTTTGAATTGAAACCGGGAGAAAAGGATCCGGAGCGTATCCGGACATTTTTAAACGAATTAAAATCATAATCTAAAAATTCCAACGTCATGAATAGAATTAATCAACTTTTCAATAGCAACAAGAAAGACATACTTTCTATTTATTTTTGTGCCGGTACTCCTACTTTGGATGGTACCGCTGATGTAATCCGCACGCTCGAAAAGCACGGAGTGAGTATGATTGAAGTCGGCATTCCTTTCAGTGATCCGATGGCAGATGGCATTGTTATTCAGAATGCCGCTACGCAGGCATTGCGCAATGGTATGTCTCTAAAACTTCTTTTTGAACAATTACGGGATATTCGCAAGGACGTAAAAATCCCACTTGTGCTTATGGGATATTTAAACCCAATCATGCAATTCGGATTTGAGAATTTCTGCCGTAAATGTGTGGAATGTGGTATCGACGGCGTCATTATCCCTGATCTCCCTTTCCGTGATTACCAAGAACATTATCGTATCATTGCCGAACGCTATAACATCAGAGTGATTATGCTCATCACACCGGAAACCAGCGAAGAACGGGTACGCGAGATAGATACACATACCGACGGATTTATTTATATGGTTTCATCAGCAGCAACCACCGGAGCGCAACAAGATTTCAACGAACAAAAACGGGCTTACTTCAAAAAGATTGAAGGTATGCATCTGAACAATCCGTTGATGGTGGGATTTGGTATCTCCAATAAAGCAACATTCCAAGCAGCTTGCGAACACGCTTCCGGAGCTATCATCGGCAGTAAGTTCGTCACTCTGCTCGAAGAAGAAAAAGACCCGGAAAAGGCGATTACCAGACTGAAAGAAGCCCTGAAGTAAGAGCCTCGGATGAAAATTTCCGCAGGCCGCAGGGCTATTTCCGCAAACCGTGGGGCTATTTCTGCAAGCCGTGGGGAGGCCGTACTTCACCCGTGGGACGAGCAGAGACAAGCCGTGAGCTGAACAAAAACAAGACGTGGACTGAACAGGATCGAGGCGTGGGCTGACAATCTCGTTGCCCCTGTCATTCACCGAATCCGAAGTCCGAACAACAGTAGTAATATTTCTCTTCTCTTCTACTCTACTCTCTTGGGTTTCATTCGGTTTTTGCCCTTTATCCATCGGCGTTTCAGAGTTTTTTTTCCACTGCACTTTTTTCCACTGGTTTTTGCATACTATTAACCACTGATTTGCTGTAGTCATTCTTTGCACACAGATACAGCAACAACACATAAATCCCTACAAGTTGCACTCCCCCTATCTGATACATCATGACGCTCAAATTGTCGCCTGCCCAAAAACAGATTTCTAACGGAAAATACCGGTCATTTTTCATTTTCTCTTTCGTTTTTTATTTAAAGCCGGACACTTCGTCCAACCTGCCCCAAAGATGGGGACATTTTTTCATACTACATATCGCAAAAATGCAACATAGATATTTTTTATAGTCTTGTCCTTCCAACTTTATATAATTCGTCGTTTAGCACTCATTATTCGCATTTAATCCGTATCTTTGCCAATGTTTTAACAGTAATTCAACAATTATGAGAGCAGAAACTCCTTCCGTTTTGTTAATTTACACGGGTGGGACTATCGGAATGATAGAGAATCCGGAAACAGGTGCCTTAGAAAATTTCAACTTCGATCATTTGCTTAAGCACGTCCCCGAACTGAAAAGATTCAACTACCGCATTTCCTCCTACCAATTCGATCCCCCTCTCGACTCTTCGGACATGGAACCTGCTTACTGGGCAAAACTGGTAAAGATCATCAATTACAATTATGATTATTTCGATGGTTTCGTCATCCTTCACGGAACAGACACAATGGCTTACACTGCCTCTGCACTAAGTTTCATGCTCGAAAATCTAAGCAAACCTGTCATCCTCACAGGTTCCCAGCTCCCGATCGGGACTTTGCGCACAGACGGAAAGGAAAACCTCATCACAGCCATCGAAATTGCAGCAGCTAAAAATCCGGATGGTACAGCCATTGTTCCGGAGGTTTGTATTTTCTTTGAGAATCATTTGATGCGTGGCAACCGTACCACCAAAATCAATGCGGAGAATTTCAATGCTTTCCGCTCTTTCAATTATCCGCCATTGGCACGGGTAGGTATCCACATTAAATATGAGCCTAATCTCATTCGAAAACCAGACCCGACAAAACCGTTAAAGCCGCATTACCTGTTTGACACCAATGTAGTTATTCTAACGCTTTTTCCGGGTATTCAAGAGAGTATCGTGACTTCTCTGCTTCATGTTCCGGGATTGAAAGCGGTTGTCATGAAAACCTTCGGTTCGGGAAATGCTCCGCAAAAAGAATGGTTCATCCGCCAACTAAAGGAAGCTACCGATCGTGGAATTATCATTGTCAACATTACACAATGTGCCTCCGGAGCAGTAGAAATGGGACGTTACGAAACAGGAATGCATCTTCTGGAAGCAGGTGTAATCAGTGGATATGACAGTACCCCCGAATGTGCCATAACAAAGCTCATGTTTTTATTGGGACATGGATTACCCAACAAGGATATCCGATATAAAATGAACTCCTGCTTAATAGGAGAAATCACCAAGTCTTAAGTTAAATCCATCTATTGTAACCCCCTGATTTTCATTTTAAACAGTTGTATAAAAGTGAAAATCAGGGGATTTCTCTTCATCATCATCAAGACCGAATCAAACCTAAAAGAGCCAAAGAAGAACCAAAACGGAAGTATAGTTGTTTTCACTCCATAAAATAACAGAAAAAACATTTCCAATAAAAGATATGCAGTTATTTTTGTGATGGATTTGGTTACAAACAATCAAGCAATAATACATTATGATGAAGAAAACAATTCAATTTGTACCCATCATTGCAATAGCGATGGCAGGTACTATGTCTAGTTGTGTTGACTCTGGAAAGGATCTCTATGATCCGTCTTACGAAACACCTAACCCGATGGGAGATGGCTTTGCTGCTCCCGATGATATCGATTGGAACATGATAACCACTAAAAATGTCTCGGTCGAAGTGAAAGATGAAGAAGGAGGACTATTTGCTTATTTAGTTGAAATATATGCAGAAGATCCTTTGACTAATGAAAGCGCTTCCGTGCTCGCTGCAAGGACAGCTAATAAAGAAAACAACTTTAAATTTACAACCGCTGTCAGTCTGCTGCCAACTCAAAAGGGTATTTATGTGAAGCAAACCGACCCTAGAGGACGTGAACAGGTATATCAGTTCGATGTGCCGGAAAACAGTGATAATATTACCTGTAAACTCTATTATGCAGGATCTACTGCACAAAATAGAGCGTTGATGAGTCGTGCCGCTGCTACAAGAGGCCTTTCATTTGAAAAGCCGGATTACTATTCCATACCTGCTAATGCAAAAGAAGTGACTGAAATGTCAGGAACCACTTTGCTGCGTGATGCTTCTTACAAAATCACCTCTGACTATGCCGGCACATTCAAGTTTGACGGTTATGACGGTGAAATTGCAACCAAAGTTTATGTAGATGCTAAATGGACGATTCCCGCAACATTCCAATTCCAAAACGGTATTGAAATCATTGTGATGAATAATGCTAAAATTGAAGCATCAGGAACCATGACGTTCATTAGAAACTCCATGTTGACCATTATGGAAAAGGGAGAAGTGAATGCAGAGGATATATCATTCACCAATGGAGCGCCTGCTGCATTAAGAAACTGGGGTGCACTGACTGTAGCGAACACAATGACACTACATTCCGGTGCAACACTCTACAACAAAGGAACCATAACCAGCAAGAATATCTCAATCAATTCCAATACGAAAATTGTAAATGACAATAAAATCAGTTTGGAAGGAGAATTAAATCTGCCGTCTAATTTCTCTTTGGAAAATAACGGAGAGATTTATGGAGAGAAATTAATTGCAAATTCCGACGCTGTTGCTACCAACAACAACATCATGAAGTTTACAACCATCAGTCTCACCAATACGACTGTCAACAACGCTTGTAGCATGGAAGCAACGACTTCTTTCTATGCCAACGGAGCGACGTTTAACTTTACTCAAGGATATTTGAAAGCTCCTAAAATGGAGTTTGTTAATGGAACAGTAAATTTAAGTGATGGTTCTATGCTGGATGCTACGACAAGTATCAGCATACCTCCCGGTTATGCCAAGTTTTATGGAAAAGGCGAAAATACTTCTATGATAAAATCACCGGTTATCACCGGACAAGGTTTCACATATGATGGAAATTTGGTTATTGAATGTGATAGCCACGTTGAAAAGAACCAATGGTGGGAAAACTTCCATGTACTGAATGGCGCATACTTCACCAAAATGGGAGACTCTAAAGTCATCATCGATGTTTGTACAGGAATTAAAAATGGTGGAAATGAAGGAGGAGATCCTGAAGATCCTAAGTTCCCGATCATCATGGATGATAATCGCAATTATGCTTATCTGTTTGAAGACCAATGGCCTTTATATGGGGATTACGATATGAACGACCTTGTTCTGATTATCAAGGAAAGAAAGATCTCCATCAATAAGAGCAATAAGGCAGAAGAGTTCACGTTAAGTCTTGATTTATCGGCTGCCGGAGCTACCAAGAGTATTGGAGCTGCTATCATGCTGGACGGTGTTCCTGCCAGTGCCATTACGCAGCCGGTGGAATTCAGTGACAACTCTCTTTTTAAAGGTTTCAATGTGAATAGTAATCTGATTGAGAACGGACAGGACTATGCGGTTATTCCATTATTTGACGATGCTCACAAAGCATTGGGAAGAGACCGTTACGAACAGATCAATACGATTGCAGGTCACTCTGCCAATACGAGTCCTAAAAATATCAGTTTCACTATAAAGTTCAGCAATCCTATCTCTGTGGATGAGCTTAATATCAATAAACTGAATGTTTTCATTTTCGTAGAAGGAAACAGAAACCAGCGTAAGGAGATTCATATTGTCGGTTATCAACCAACTAAGTTGGCAAATACCGACTTGTTCGGAGGCAACAACGACGATAGTTCTACTTCCCGCAAGAGATATTACATCAGCAAAGATAACCTGGCATGGGGAATCATGGTTCCGACAGACTTCAAATGGCCTTTGGAATATGTGAATATCAAATCAGCTTACTCGTTATTCGAAAGTTGGGTGACCAGTGGCGGTACTAAGAATGAAGAATGGTGGAAAACTTTTGATTCATCAAGAGTATATAAATAAGCCTAACAATTAATCTTTAACACGGATTCCAGTTTTTATGGAATCCGTGTTTTTTCATTAAGATGCTGTAAGTTGCAATTAATAGAAAAAAAAGATATATCACGAATTTTACTCTCCTGATTGGGGATTATTCTAAAATAATATCTATATTTGCAGTGTATCACAAATATTATGTGACAACAATCTTAATCTATAAATCAAATAACAAAGCAAGCGATAGAAAGGTCTATTCGTATGAAGAAAAAAATATTACTAGTCGACGATAAATCGACAATCGGAAAAGTGGCCGGTGTGTATCTAGGAAAAGAGTATGATTTTACCTATTTGGAAGATCCCATCAAAGCAATAGAATGGCTTAATGAAGGCAATGTACCTGACCTCATTATTTCAGACATTCGTATGCCTCTCATGATGGGGGATGAATTCTTAAGATACATGAAGAACAATGAATTATTCAAGTCAATTCCTATCGTTATGTTATCCAGTGAGGAAAGTACAACGGAAAGAATCAGACTATTGGAAGAAGGAGCAGAAGACTATATCCTGAAACCATTCAACCCTTTGGAACTCAAAATCCGAATCAAAAAGATTATTGACTAATACCGGGTCTTCTACACATGCAATATTTTGTTTATATAGGCAGAGATAGCAAAACAATAGAACTACTCTCCCGACTAAGTATTGGGGTATTCTATGCTGCACCCAATTGTAGCAAAGCTGTCAAAGTATTGGAGAAAATACGCGAAAAATATGACGCAGCTCTATTTTTCGAACAAGTGAACATATCCAAAGATATTGCAGATATCCAATACATGCGTAAAAAGTATCCGGGGCTTTATATGGTACTCGTTATCGACTCCTTATCTAAGGAAGAAGCATCCGAATACCTTAAAGCCGGTATCAACAATACGATAAAATATGAAACAAGCCAGGAGGCTTTAAAAGATTTATCAACTTTCCTTAAACGAAGAAAAGATCAGAAAATAAAGGCACTTCAACTTAAAGCACAAAATATAAATGCTTTCCGCCTGCCTTTATGGAAAAGAACCTTTGATATTTTCTTTTCAGGAATGGCGATATTATGTCTTTCTCCTCTCTTAATATTTACTGCACTAGCTATCCGGATAGAAAGTAAGGGTCCTATTATCTACAAATCCAAGCGCGTAGGAAGTAATTATCAGATATTCGACTTCCTTAAATTCCGTTCGATGTATACTGATGCAGACAAGCATTTAAAGGATTTCAATGCCCTTAACCAATATCAGCAGGAAGATGAGGATATTTGGGGAGAAGAACCGGAAGCGGAAGTGAATGAAGAAATCGATGAAGAAGAAATCCTCTTGATATCTGACGATTTCGTAATCTCCGAAGAAGACTACATAAACAAGAAGTCCAAGGAAAAAAGCAATGCTTTCGTTAAGCTGGAAAATGACCCTCGAATAACTAAGATTGGACGTATTATACGTAAATATAGTATTGACGAGTTACCCCAGCTTATTAATATTTTAAAAGGGGATATGTCAATAGTAGGCAACCGCCCTCTCCCACTCTATGAAGCCGAGTTGCTGACAAGCGATGAACACATCGACCGTTTCATGGGTCCGGCCGGATTGACCGGTTTATGGCAGGTAGAGAAAAGAGGCGAAGCCGGTAAACTTTCTGCTGAAGAACGCAAGCAATTGGATATCACCTATGCAAAGACATTCTCTTTCTGGTTGGATATAAAGATTATTCTGAAAACAGTTACTGCATTCATTCAAAAAGAGAACGTATAATCTCCTTCCAGATGATAGACTCTTATATCTACATAATAGATGATCTGGTATTCTTCTGTACAGGGCTTTTGCTCCTATACCTCTTTGTGATGGCCATAGCCTCACATTTCAAACATATCACCTACCCGAAGGCTCAAAAGGAATATGGTTGCGCCATTCTCGTTCCGGAGGGAAGTATTCTTCCGGATGTGTATAAAGAAGAAGCGTACGAGTTTATCACATACAGCGATCTATATCAGGCAATCAACAGTTTAGATCAGGAACGATATGATCTGGTTCTCTTCCTGTCCAATACAGCATGCGCTTTATCTCCGCAATTCCTGAATAAGATATATAATGCCTATGATGCCGGTGTACAAGCCATCCAACTACATACGATAGTAGAAAACCGCAAAGGCATCCGTAATCGCTTCCGGGCTATACGTGAGGAAATAAAAAACAGCCTCTGTAGAGCCGGCAATACACAATTCGGACTGTCATCCAATTTATTGGGGACTAATATGGCAATCGACCTAAAATGGCTGCAAAAGAACATGAAAAGTTCTAAGACTAATATCGAACGAAAATTATTCCGACAGAATATATACATTGACTACTTGCCGGATGTGATTGTTTATTGCCAGTCCGCACCCGCCTGTCCTTACCGTAAACGTATCCGGAAAACAACTTCCTACTTACTCCCTTCCATATTTGAAGGAAACTGGAGTTTCTGCAACCGGATCGTACAACAATTAACGCCTTCTCCACTTAAATTATGTATCTTCGTAAGTATTTGGACTTCGTTGATTACCGTATATAATTGGACCTTATCATTCGGATGGTGGATTGCACTTTTCGGTCTATTAATCACTTATAGCCTGGCAATTCCTGATTATCTGGTAGAGGACAAAAAGAAGAAAAAACATTCAATATGGAGAAGAAAACACTTAAACAGCGAATTAAAGAAAACCCCGGCTTAAAACAGGCTGTACATCGTTTTATCATGCATCCCGTTAAAACTCGCCCTAATTGGTGGATACGGCTCTTCGATTTCATATACCTGAAACGCGGAAAGGGTTCTGTCATCTATCGGAGTGTACGCAAAGACCTCCCTCCTTTCAACCGATTCTCTTTGGGTAAATATTCTGTTGTCGAAGACTTCTCCTGTCTGAATAATGCAGTTGGCGACTTGACAATCGGAGATTATACACGCATCGGATTGAGAAACACAATCATAGGTCCGGTTAATATTGGCAATCATGTCAACCTGGCACAGAATGTAACGGTCACAGGACTCAACCATAATTATCAGGATGCAGAAAAGATGATTGACGAACAAGGTGTCAGCACACTGCCTGTTGTCATCGAAGATGATGTATGGGTAGGTGCCAATTCGGTCATTCTACCGGGAGTAACTTTAGGGAAACATTGCGTAGTGGCTGCCGGAAGTGTAGTCAGTCATTCCGTCCCACCCTATTCAATATGTGCCGGATGCCCTGCAAGAATCATAAAAACATACGATTTCGAGACTAAAGAGTGGAAAAAAGTAGAGAAAACACCTGCTACTAACCATAAATAGTGAGAATAGCTACAGAATATACCTCATAAAGGTGATTGTGACACATTCTGAAACGCATTATCTTTGCAGTATCAGAATTGAATTAATTAGTCATAATTTTATTACGTAGCCACATTTAAGTAAAAAATGAAATAGAGTCCCGCCGAAGCGATTTCGTCGGGATTTTGTTTTTTATTACCTTAATCCAATCCACAGACTTAAATCCCATATAAATAAAAAACGAGCTAATTCTTTTTATTGAACCACTCGCCACTGCATCAGAAAAGCCTAAAGGCTTTTCCATAGTACCTCAAATTTCCTGAAAACTAATCTTCTTTTTACCTAAAAACGTCTTACCTATTGTTATCCTTTTACCTTCTACTAAAAACTTATCCTATTGAACTAAACTAAAAAACTTTTAATACCTTAAACTGTCTAATCTAATACCTTATTTAATATTTTCTTTTACCTTATAAACTAACAGCAATTTCTCAACTGCTTTGCAAAGGTACGAATATTTTTCGTGTGCGCAAACGGTTTTATATTTTATAACACTTCCGCAGGCTATAAATCTTTCACATCGCTCAATGCAACCAGCTTATTTACAATAGCATAGATAGTCAAACCGGCAGCACTATGTATTTGCAATTTTTTGCTAATATTTCTTCGGTGTGTAATCACCGTATGAATCGACAAAAAAAGCTTTTCCGCTATTTCCTTATTTGTCATTCCCTTCACCACACAGATGACGATTTCTTTTTCCCGCTGGCTAAGCGTATCCTGATTATCCATCTCTTCTTCTTCGGAAACCACATTCAATAAACCTGCAATTTTCTTAGAAAGAGTTTCCAAATCATCGAATATCGAAATAGACTCATCATACTTACCCAATAATGAAGCATCTACGAAAGAAGTAACCAACGCTATTAAACGTATCCTTTTACCGGATATTTCTTCTCGAAACTTAGCTACATCAAAGTAATCACCAAAAGTAGGATTGACAATCAACATCTCGGGACATTGCGTCCGGACGCAATCGTGCAAAGCTTCAACAGACAACAATTCTATTGGTTGCACTTTTACGTTAGAAAGACGCTTCAATGCAGCAGTCAACCCACCACGAATAATTACAGAGGTCTCTGCAATAGCTATTCGAACAACTTCGTTATTTTTCATTTTCCCTAATCCTCCTTTCCAAATTCAGAATAGCAGGAACAAAAATATAGTCCTCAACCTTGCAATGAGATTCCAGTCCGGCTTCACAAGCATATATGTCGAAAAGAGCCGCGTTCAGAAGATTCTCATTTGCTTTGGCAGGGCAATATTTTATAATAATATTTTTTAGTTCTGTCAACTTCTCCCCTACCTGATCGTGATGTTTGGAAAAGGTACTGATCTGATAGTTTTTGGGAGCATTTCCCTTAATCAATGAATCGACATACTTAAAGACGGTTTTCTCTTCATAATCCATGTGCTTACGCACTTCTCGTGTATATTCATCAAAAAACTTGAGAATAAGAAAAGCTACATCGTCCTGCGAACAATCAATTGCCTCGATCAATTTACGACGAATAGCCGGAAGAGAAAAATCAAGAAAATAAATATGTGCCTGCCGCAGATAATCAATCAATGCAGGTATGGAAATATCATCTTTATCCCCATCGAGCCGGGAAAAGCCTTCAGCCATAAAGTTGACTACAATCAGAAAAGTCCGACAGTCCACTCCATTTAGCTCACAAACTTCTTTGACTGTTTTGTCACCAAACCCCAATGAAAGCCCAAAACGACTCATCACTTGCAACAAAGAATAATTATCGCTGATGAGATCGATCATCTTATCAGTCGGCTTGTATTTCTGTAAATTATCCATCATACCTATGTATATTAGAGAGTACAAAGAAACGGAATATTTTGCTGAAATGCAATCATCATTTATAGGTATTTTAAATCATCATTTATTGGCAAATACTAATTATACGCTACTATTTTGTGGCACAACTTTAGGCAAGCTAGTCTTTTTTTAGTAATTTTGTCGCTATCTATTTGTAATTAGTAACTCATAATTTTATATTTAATAAAATGGCAAACGAACTCGAACTGAAATACGGCTGCAACCCCAATCAAAAGCCAGCCCGTATCTTCATGAAAGAAGGAGAACTCCCCATCGAAGTATTGAACGGACGTCCCGGTTATATCAATTTGTTGGATGCGTTCAACAGTTGGCAATTAGTGAAAGAACTGAAAGAGGCTACCGGACTGCCGGCTGCCGCTTCTTTTAAACATGTCAGCCCTGCAGGTGCTGCTGTTGCGGTAGAAATGAGCGACACGCTGAAAAAGATTTATTTTGTGGACGACATGAAACTGTCTCCATTGGCTACAGCATACGCCCGCGCACGTGGCGCAGACCGTATGTCATCTTACGGAGACTTTATCGCATTGTCCGACACCTGTGATGAAGAAACAGCACGCATCATCAACCGTGAAGTATCCGACGGCGTCATTGCTCCTGACTATACTCCCGAAGCACTGGAGATTCTGAAGAATAAAAGAAAAGGAACCTATAATGTAATAAAGATAGATCCTGCATACCACCCGGCTCCTATCGAACACAAAGATGTATTCGGAGTGACTTTCGAACAGGGAAGAAACGAATTAAAGATCGATGAGAGTCTTTTGAAAGAGATGCCTACGCAGAATAAGGAAATTCCGGCTGATGCGAAACGCGACTTAATCATTGCCTTAATCACTTTAAAATATACGCAATCCAATTCGGTGTGTTATGCCAAAGACGGACAGGCAATCGGTATTGGCGCAGGCCAACAGTCACGCATCCACTGTACGCGCCTGGCAGGAAATAAAGCAGATATCTGGTATTTACGCCAACATCCGAAAGTGATGAACTTGCCATGGATTGAAAAAATCCGTCGTGCAGATCGTGACAACACTATCGACGTTTACATCTCGGAGGATTATGACGATGTATTGGCAGACGGCGTTTGGCAGCAGTTCTTCACAGAAAAGCCGGAAGTGCTGACACGTGAAGAAAAACGGGCATGGCTGAATACGATGACAGGTGTAGCTTTAGGATCGGACGCTTTCTTCCCATTCGGAGATAATATAGAACGCGCGCATAAAAGTGGTGTCAGCTACATTGCACAACCGGGTGGCTCCGTACGTGATGACCATGTGATTGGAACTTGCGACAAATATAATATGGCAATGGCATTTACAGGCATCCGCCTATTCCACCATTAACAATATCGACTATTTTTATTCCATATATCCCCATTTATAATGAGAATGAGACAAATCTTCCATTATAAATGGGGATTTCCTATTTCTTCAAGACCATCTATCTTTGCAGCGTTACATTTAAAAACGAATCAAAGATGAATAAAATTGGTGTATTTTATGGTTCCACAACCGGAACAACAGAAGACCTTGCCCGTCGAATTGCAGAGAAATTAGATGTACCATCGGCAGATGTATTTGATGTATCCAAGCTAACAGAGGCATTAGTCAATGAATATGACGTATTGGTGCTCGGCTCTTCCACCTGGGGAGCAGGCGAACTTCAGGACGACTGGTACGATGGAGTAAAAGTTTTAAAGAAATGTGATTTATCTCATAAGTCTGTAGCCCTGTTCGGTTGTGGCGACTCTGACTCGTATAGCGACACCTTCTGTGACGCAATAGGCATTCTTTATGAAGACTTGAAAGATACCCATTGTAAATTCTGTGGAGCAACAGACACCGCAGGCTATACCTTCGATTCTTCCATTGCTGTCGTAGACGGTAAGTTTGTAGGTCTTCCGCTTGACGAAGTCAACGAAGATAGCAAAACAGACGAACGTATCAGCGCATGGGCTGAACAAGTGAAACAAGAAATTAGCTAATTTTACCTTAACATAAAAAGAATACTTTGCATCATGGCAACTGAAAGAATCATCCCCGGCGAAATCCGAATTTTTCTTAATCATATTTATGAGTTTAAGAAAGGCGTACGCAACATGGTACTTTACACAATGAGTAAAGAGCACGAAGAATTTGCCATCCGCCGATTGAAAAATCAAAAGATCAGTTATATGATACAGGAAGTAGGTACCAATAAAATCAACCTGTTTTTTGGAAAGGCAGAATGTATGGAAGCCATGCGGCACATCATCATCCGTCCTTTAAATCAACTGACTGCCGAAGAAGATTTTATTTTAGGAGCCATGCTGGGATATGACCTATGCCAGCAATGCAAACGATATTGCAGTAAAAAAGAAGGTATAAAGATGGCAGTTTAAGCGATAACCTTAGCATAAGTTTAGCTTTGTTTGTATGTAGTTTGTCTTGAGTGGAATCGTTTCTTTAAAAACAGGTATCCATTAAAACATTTTCCAATGGAAACTTGTTATATAAGAAACGATTCACTCAATTATAACAAAATCAAACATTGCAATGAAGCAGCAACAAGAACAACTTACCGCCTATACACTGGCCGGTATTTTCACCCTTTCATTACGACTTATTGTTGGTTGGACTTATTTTTCAGCCTTTTGGCGGAGACTCGTCCTCGAAAACAAACTTATCCCGGACTCTACCGGATACATTGGAGAGAAGTTCAATCATTTCCTACCTAATTCCATAGGAATCAAACCCATCATCGAATATCTCGTCAGCACCCCCGATTTACTTTGGTGGGCGATGGTTATCTTTACCATCATTGAAGGTGTTGTCGGATTACTCTATATGCTTGGTTTCTTTACCAGATTAATGAGTATCGGCGTATTCAGTCTTGCATTCGGCATTCTGTTGGGTTCCGGCTGGTTAGGAACAACCTGTCTTGATGAATGGCAAATAGGTATTTTAGGCGTATCCGCAGGATTCACCATTTTCCTGTCCGGCGGCGGAAAATACTCTTTGGATTATCTGCTACAGCCCCAACTATCCAAAAATAAATGGCTGGTATGGGTTACTTCCGGCGAACTTCCATTGTCTATCAAGCGATTCAGTAAAGTAGCAATCAGCGGTGCAGCCATATTGTTCATACTCACCCTATATACCAACCAGGTTTTTCATAATGGCGTATGGGGACCACTACATAACAAATCAGTAAAACCCAAAATTGAGATATCAGATGTAAAGGTTGACAATGGGACTCTCTCCTTTAAAGTATATCGTGTAGAAGGCGCCGACGTATATGGCTCATTTCTTATTGGTATTTCTCTTAAAAATACAAGTGGAAAAGTGATACTTCAAAAAAATGGAGAAGAACTTGCATTATTCCCTCTCACTAATATAAAGAATGATTATATAGCTAAGGTAGTCCCTGGTAAACATAGTCTTATCATCCCTTTGGGCAGCAAAGCTACTTTGTTAATAAGGGATAACAGTTTGCGAAATCTTCCCGAAGGCCAGTATGAATTAATGTTGACCGATATTAGTGGAATTACTTGGAATAAAAACATCACAATCGAGTAAATCCGACCAACTCAACAAACGGATTATAGACAAAGGTGTATATCAGCAAAATTGATTCGGCTGACATACGCCTTTATTCTTTTATTTTACTAAACAACAGATTTTATCTTCCCAAACACTCAAAAATTACCTACATATACTGAATTTTAGAAATTACTATGCCTAGTATTGGGTATTGCCATATATTTTAACCTCATCTAACTTTGCAGTCGATAAAATTATTAAAAAAATGAGAAAAATAACTGCAATCGTTATTCTTTGTTTCCTACATTCTCTCACACTTCCGGCGCAGGAAACTAAAGAAAAGTCTAAAGAGTGTAAAACTTCTTCTACAGAGAAATATACTAAATTCCGTTTCGGAGGATATGGAGAAATGGCGGCAAGCTATAAAGATTATAACTTTAATCGTTTTACTCCAAATGGTTCCGGTAAACTTAACCGTGGAGAGATTTCCATTCCACGTTTTGTATTAGCCTTCGATTATAAATTTTCCTCCAAATGGGCATTGAGTACCGAAATCGAATTTGAATACGGAGGTACGGGAGCCGCTCGCGAAATAGAATGGTTTGAAGAGAACGGCGAATATGAAACAGAGATTGAAAAAGGCGGTGAAGTAGCTTTGGAACAATTTCATATCACCCGTCTCATTAATAAACACATCAATCTGCGTTTCGGACACATGATTGTACCGGTAGGATTGACCAACAACCATCATGAGCCTATTAATTTCTTTGGAGTTTACCGCCCGGAAGGTGAAACAACGATATTGCCTTCTACCTGGCATGAAACAGGCATTGCCGTATTCGGTGAAATTGGACGGTTTGATTATGAACTTCAATTAGTCAATGGGCTTGATCCACAAGGATTCCGCAGCGAAGACTGGATAAAAAACGGCAGACAAGGAGCATTCGAAGTCAACAATTTCACCAGTCCGGCTTTTGTAGCCCGCGTAAACTACCATGGGGTAAAAGGATTAAGAGTAGGCGCTTCTTTCTACTACAACCAGACCGCAAAGAACGGAACTAAGCCTTGGAGAAATACAGGTTATAAATTTCCGGTAACCATTGTAACCGGTGATTTGCAATACAAAGGCTTTAATAATAACCTGATTGTACGCGGAAATGCCGTTTATGGAAACCTAGGAGCGAGCGGAGCCTTAACCACAATCAACAACAGCTCTTCAGCAGCTTCCGGCTACCCTAACACAACAGTAGCACAGAATGCAGTCAGCTACGGGGGTGAAGCAGGATATAATGTAGGTTCTTTCTTCCATTCAAAAGCTCCCCGTATCTATCCTTTTATTCGTTATGAATATTACAATCCGATGGAAAAGACAGAAGCTAACACAGGTTTGTTGGCCGACAAACGTTTTCAGGTATCAGCCGTAACAGCAGGATTGAATTACTACGCTCTACCCAATCTAGTGATTAAAGCAGATTACACTCACCGCTCCATAGGAGGTGGAAAATATAATGACGAAAATTTAGTCTCTGTAGGCATAGCCTATATTGGTTGGTTTATCAAGAAATAAATATAACTTTTTAATAGCAACGAAAATGAAAACATGGAAATTTTTGCCTATAATGGCAATAGGGGTATGTATGGCAATGACCTCTTGTAGTGAAGATTCTAAAAAAGAAGATGTTTCACCAAATCCATTTGTGGGTTTTAATACCCCGGACAGTGGCACTGCAACAGATGATGAATTAAAGGCTGCGGTTGCAACGTATGTAGATGATGTAGTGATTCCTACTTATCAAGATATGTACAATAAAGTAACCGCATTAAACACGGCAGTACAAAAGTTATCAACGTCCTCCAGTGATAATGATGTAGCCAATGCAGCAGACGCTTGGGTTGCAGCACGTAAACCCTGGGAAAAAAGTGAAGCTTTTCTATATGGTCCGGCAGATTTGAATAAGCTCGATCCTAGTCTGGATAGCTGGCCTTTGGATAAAGGAGGTATTGATGCAATTCTACAGTCCGGAAATTGGGAAGACGCTGTCGGAGGAGACGTAGACGACGGTGATGATGCCCCAGCCGATGCACCACAGAACTTGCGTGGTTTCCATACAGCCGAATATTTATTGTTTGAGGATGGTGAAGCAAAAAAAATCACAGACCTGGATGCTAATAAAATAGGATACCTCAAGGCTGTTGTCGGACGTATGTCAAAAGACACAGAGCTTTTGTTAAAAGGATGGACAGAAGGTAAAAATCTGGAGAACGGTGCCTATAAAGATGCAATGAAAGCACCTAACGGAACTTACTCTATAAGCAATATCAAACAATCTGTTGCAATGATACTAAACTCTGACAATGGTGCAGAAGGAATTGCCAATGAAGTAGGTGCAACGAAAATCGGAGATCCGGTAGATAAGTGGAACAGCGGAGATAAAGAAGGTGGTGTATTAGCCGTAGAATCCTGGTATAGCTGGAACTCTTTAGATGATTATACTGATAACATTTACAGCATCCGTAATGCTTACTATGGTAGTTTAGACGGAACTGTTGCCAGTGCAAGTCTGTGCTCTATCATGAAAAAAGTGAATCCGACATTGAATGACATGGTTGTTAAGCAGATTCAGGAAACAATCACAGCAATCAATGACATACCTCACCCCTTCCGTAACAATTTAGGCGCTACTACTGAAGTTAAGAATGCTCAAAACCAATGCGCATTTTTATGCAGTGGTCTGGCTTTAGTCCGCGGAAAATTAGCAGGAGAATAAACAATATTAATTATGATGACTAAGTTCTTTCTTTTAGGAAAGCCGGTTATCAAAGCATTACGAGGAGGACTCCCAAGGCGATTGGGAAGAATCCTCTTTGTTGCGATAAATATAGGCTTCCTGCAAGGTTGTGATCATGATGCTTTCGACGGCATTATTTATAAGCCAAACGGAGAAATAGCAAAACCGGAGGAATTATCAGCCGGTATTTCCACTATTTTTTCTACCGTAAGTGGCGCTTATGACACCAATGCAGACTGGGTCACCGGTGAATTATTAACACGTTTCAATCGTGGCGATGGTTTGTATGACAATTCTCGTGGAGTAGGTACAGGCAGCGGTAATGGATTAGGACCTATTTTTGGAGGCTATTCCTGCGGAGCTTGCCATAGAAACACAGGACGTACTACTCCGGCATGGGTCACAGGTGGTTCCGGTGCAGGCTTTTCATCTATGCTGGTTTATATTACACGCAAAACCGGAGGATATTTCCCCGAATATGGTCGTGTATTACATGACCAGTCCATTTATGGCGTAAAAGCCGAAGGCAAAATAAAGATAACCACTACTACCGAAAAGTTCAAGTTTCCCGATGGAGAAGAATATGAATTAATAACTCCTCATTATGAAATAACAGATTGGTATGATTATGAAATAAAGCCCGAAGATCTGATTATTTCGGTACGTGCCCCCTTGCGGCATGTCGGCATGGGTCAGATGATGGCACTTAACCACGATGAATTGAAACAGTTGGCAGCTCAAAGTAACTATCCTGAATACGGCATTAGCGGACGCCTGAATTATGTGACGGAAAAAGGAAAATATGACATTGGGATATCCGGCAACAAAGCCAACCATCAGGATTTAACAGTAGAACTGGGATTCTCTTCGGATTTGGGGGTAACCAATGACCGTTTTCCACATGAAGTGGGCGAAGGACAATCACAAATGATGGGATTTGCCAACCAAGGTGTAGAGATTTCGACCCGTGACATGGAAGATGTCGATTTATATATGCAGACATTGGGAGTTCCTGCACGCCGCAACGTGGATGACGAAACCATCAAACATGGAGAGCATATGTTCTATCAGGCAAAATGCCATTTATGCCATACCGTTACTTTACATACCCGCCCGCGAGGCAGCGTATTACTGAACGGAACTCAACTACCCTGGCTGGGCAATCAAATCATTCATCCCTACTCCGACTTCTTATTACACGACATGGGACAAGGATTAGCTGACGATTACCCTAGCGGCCTGGCACGCGGTTGCGAATGGCGTACTACTCCATTATGGGGAATCGGCCTGCAGGAAATTGTCAACGGACATACCTATTTCCTGCATGACGGACGGGCACGTAACCTGACAGAAGCCATCATGTGGCATGACGGCGAGGGAGCCGCTTCACGTTCCATTTTCTCCCGCATGTCGAAAGAAGATCGCGCAGCCTTACTAACATTCTTGAATAGTTTATAATATAATCAGCAACAACAATGAAAAAAAAATATCTAGCACTCGCGCTCACTGCATTTCTGTGCAGCCACTCTTATGCTCAAGATTCAAATGCAAAAGAAATCGATGATAAATATGTAGAGAATGATGTTGTTTCGCTGGCAGGAAAGAAAGGTTTTTCTTTTTCTACCAAAGCCGGTGATTTCTTATTCAAGCCCTATGCCTTAGTTCAAACCAGCCTCTCTTTCAACCGATATGACGATCAAGGTTTGGAAAGCCTTTATGCACGTAACTGGGCAAACAGTGGTTTTGCTATTCCGAACGCAATACTCGGATTTACAGGCAAGGCATTCGGGAAAGTTACATTCAATTTATCACTGAATGCGGCAAAAAGCGGTGCCGCCTTATTGCAACAAGCCTGGTTTGATGTAGCGCTCAAAGAATCATTCCGTATTCGTGTCGGGAAGTTTAAAACGCCGTTTATGCATGCCTACCTGACCACACTGGGGGAAACATTATTTCCGGTGTTGCCCAGTTCCGTGGCAGGTGGCGTATTAATGCCCTATGACATCAATGCTGTGAAGCCGAGCATAGCTACCGGCTTCGACCTGGGTGTTCAGATACATGGTTTGATTAACGGAAAATGGAATTATCAGTTAGGGATTTTCAATGGCACAGGGATTGATGTCAATTCGGCAACCAAAGGAATGTGTGATGATCATAAATGGCTGCCCCAACTGCTTTACTCCGGTCGCCTGGTATATATGCCCAAAGGTGAAATGCCAGCCACACAAGGTAATCCGAACAATCTGAAAGAAGATAAAATGCAATTCGGTGTATCTACCTCTTATAATGCCGAGGCCGAAGATCATAGTAGCAGCGATTGGCGTATAGGTGCAGAGTTTGCCATGGTAAAGAACCGTTTCTACTTTGCAGCCGAAGGTTATTACATGAATATGCATTTCACAGAAATCATGCATAAAGACAAAGACCTGAATTACTGGGGAGCTTATGCACAGGCCGGTTATTTTGTAACTCCTAAATTACAGGCTGCTCTCCGTTATGATATATTCGATCGCAACGGGACAGACGAAGGCGGTTTGTTGAATATGCCTGCCATCGGAGCCAATTACTACTTTGTCGGTTCTAATTTAAAACTTCAGATGATGTACCAATATCTGGGCAGAACCGGTCATGACACGCAGACTGATCGTGATAATGATGGAGTGGGATTATCACGCCATAGCGTTACCGCTATGTTACAATTCACTTTCTAATGTATAGGAGGAGGAATCTGTCTATGAATAAAAGACTCAACTATTTATTGATAACCTGTGCCTGCCTAAACCTGTGTTCAGCTTGTGATGAAGGTAAAATCTATCCGGATGACACGATTGACAGTGGACGTACGGCTACTGTAACACTTCATTTCACCCATCTGGATGCTTGGCCGCAGAAAAACAATATGTCATTAATCTCCTTAGGTGAGGACGGAGTTACTCCCATATTGGTTAAGCGCATTCTGGAACCATCCAGCGAGGCAGAAGCTGTAACTGTAACATTAAACAACTTAAACGGAAACACGCGTAGTATTGCCGTAGCCGTTATCACGTCCGGAATGTCTTTGGTGCATGCGTATCAGTCATTTCCCGTAAATGCGTCGGATGAATCGCTGACTTTACCAGAGACAACAATCGAAGTGGCTTCATTCAGCCGCATCCAAACGCAAGTTTTCAATGCCAAATGTGTGATGTGTCATGGAGGAAGTACAACAACAGCCGGAGATTTGGATCTGACGGCAGACAAAGCCTATCAATCACTGATTAATGTAAAAGCTCCCCATTCTGCGGAAGGAAAGAATTATGTCACTCCTGGAGATTTAAACAACAGTTATTTATTAGATGTATTAGAGCACGATAATCACATCGATATATTCAATGGAGCTGAACAACGTGAAGTTCGCGCTTTGATTCGGACATGGATCAAAGCAGGAGCCGAAAACAATTAACTTGTAACAGAATTTTTTGATATGAACAGCAAAAAACAACAACCCTTGAAATCAGAAAAGACTTTAGCAGAAATATTTAAATACGAAGTGGCAGACGGTGTTTCCGAGTATCATTTAATGATTCACGCAATCCAGCCGGAAGCCACTTATGAAGAACAATTAAACGCCATTATAGATACATACTACCAATTACGGGAAAAAGAACTGCAAGGGACCGTCGCCATTTTCAAACGATACTTTTTGAGCGACGCTTCCAATCAGGCAGATACCTTGTTGGCACTTACTGCTGAAAGCTCGGATTGCGCACTTTCTATCGTAGAACAGCCACCATTGAACGGAACCAAAGTAGCAGTATGGATTTACCTCCAGACGAAAGTACAGACACAAATGCTGCATAATGGCCTTTTCGAAGTCAAGCATGGACCCTACCGTCACCTTTGGGGTGGCAGCTCTTTCAATCGGGCAGCCAACTCCGAATACCAAACCCGGCTACTATTAAACGACTATGTTATGCAGCTCATTGAACAAGGTTGCAAACTAGCCGCCAACTGTATTCGTACCTGGTTTTTCGTACAGAATGTGGATGTGAATTATGCCGGAGTAGTAAAGGCACGTAACGAAGTATTCGTTACCCAGAACCTGACTGAAAAGACACACTACATCTCCAGCACAGGTATCGGCGGACGCCATGCTGACCCCAAAGTGCTTGTACAAATGGACACGTATGCCGTTGGCGGAATCAAACCCGAACAAATTCATTTCCTTTATGCGCCGACACATTTGAATCCCACCTATGAGTATGGTGTAAGTTTTGAACGTGGCACGTATGTAGATTATGGAGACCGGCGCCAAGTATTCATCTCCGGAACAGCAAGTATTAATAATAAAGGCGAGGTGGTATATCCGGGAGAGATCCGTAAACAGACAGAGCGGATGTGGGAAAATGTAGAGGCTTTACTGAAAGAAGCAGAATGTACATTTGATGATATGGGACAAATGATAGTGTATCTGCGTGACATAGCAGATTATACCATCGTCAAAGAAATGTACGACAAACGTTTTCCTTGTACCCCTAAGGTATTTGTACATGCGCCGGTATGCCGCCCGGGATGGTTGATCGAGATGGAATGTATGGGAGTAAAAACCTGTGATAATAAGGAATACGCTCCCTATTAATATCATTAAAAAGATATGCCGTTGAAAAGATTACTTATCATTTTATACATCTGTCTGATAGGATTACTTGCCGCAGCCACTTTCATAGAGCAAGCATACGGGACAGAGTTTGTAGAAAGAAATATATATCACACAATCTGGTTTTGTTGTTTGTGGGGAGTTATTGCTGCAATAGGGGTTGTTGCCCTCATCCGACGTTCCTTATGGCGGCGACTTCCCGTTTTGCTGTTTCATGGCTCCCTCCTCGTTATCTTGGTGGGGGCCATGATTACATTTATCTATGGCGAACAAGGATATATACATTTACGTCCGGATACAGTAAAAAGCAGCTTTCATTCGCCACAGGGCGACAAGAACATTCATCTGCCATTCACGATGAAGCTAGATAGTTTCCGGGTAGAGTATTATCCGGGGACAAAAGCTCCCGCCGATTATGTCAGTCATATCAGCTATTCACTTCCCGGTCAGAAAGATTCCGTGCACAACGAATGCATCTCTATGAACCGTATCTTTACTACACAAGGCTTCCGATTTTATCAGTCCTCATTTGACGAAGACGGTCAAGGAAGTTGGCTGACAGTAAATTATGATCCATGGGGTACAAGAGTGACCTATAGCGGCTACATTCTACTGGGCATCTCTATGATTTTACTACTATTTTGCCGTCAGGGAGAGTTTCGTAAGTTGCTAAATCATCCCCTATTGAAAAAAGGAGGATTATTTATCTTATTCCTTTTCTACCTGACAGGAACAATGCAGGCACAGCAAACACCTCTTCGTGTATTAAACAAAATACAAGCAGACAGCTTGGCACAACAACAGGTTATTTACCATGACCGAGTAGTACCATTCAATACACTGGCAAGAGACTTCGTCAAAAAACTGACAGGAAAAATCTACTATAAAGGATTGACTCCCGAGCAAGTAATAAGCGGTTGGATTCTTTACCCGGATTCATGGAAGAATGAACCTATGATATACATCAAAAGTCCCGAACTGCATCATTTACTCGGTTTGGAATCTTCTTACGCACGCTTGACCGATTTATTTGACGGTCCAGTCTACCGTCTTCAGAAAACCTGGCAACAAGAACAGGGAAAAAGTAGCAAACTCGCCAAAGCCATCCAGGAAACGGATGAAAAAGTGGGACTGATCCTGATGCTGGAAAAGGGAACATTCATCCAGCCATTACCCACTGATGGTAGCGTGCAACCTCTCTCCGAACTGGAAGTGAAAGCCGAATTACTCTACAACCGGATTCCGTTCAGCAAGATTCTTTTTATGATAAATCTGTCATTGGGAGTGTTGTCTTTCATGCTTCTACTTCATAACAGCCTGCAAAGAAATACACCCTCACCCAAAGCCAAAACGATTTCCCGCACAGCAGGAACGATCTTTTCTGTTGCACTCTATCTTGCTTTCATATTCCATTTAGCAGGATATTGCCTGCGCTGGTATATTGGCGGACGTGTTCCTCTTAGCAACGGTTATGAGACAATGCAGTTCATGGCACTCTGCATCCTCTTGATAGCCTGTCTGCTCCATCGAAGATTCTCATTTATACTTCCATTCGGATTCTTGCTCTCCGGCTTTGCGTTGTTAGTCTCTTATCTGGGACAGATGAATCCCCAGATCACCCCATTAATGCCGGTGCTCGTCTCTCCGTGGCTAAGTATTCATGTTTCATTGATTATGATGTCTTATGCCCTATTGGCATTCATCATGCTAAACGGAATACTGGCATTATGCCTCCGAAAAAAAGAATCGGAAAACAATGTCTCCGGAAACGACGCTGTACAAGACAACCGGATAGAACAGTTGACGCTAGTCAGCCGTTTGCTACTCTACCCTGCTACGCTCTTTTTAGGGGCAGGTATCTTTCTGGGAGCAGTTTGGGCAAACGTTTCCTGGGGAAGATACTGGGCGTGGGACCCGAAAGAAGTATGGGCGCTGATCACTTTCCTGGTATATGGAGTAGCGTTCCATTCACAAAGCCTGCGCATTTTCCGCAAACCTCTATTCTTCCATATCTATATGATTCTTGCTTTCCTGACTGTCTTAATGACCTATTTCGGAGTAAATTATGTTCTTGGGGGAATGCATAGTTACGCAAATTCCTAAACCACTATATATAGCTAGTAACCGATAGAAGAATACCCATTTTAGGGGATTGCGGGAAAAACGGAAAGCCCCTATCTTTGCAGTATCAGAAATTAATTAGTCATAATTATATTACGTAGCCACATTAAAAATACATAGAAATCGGCCGAAGTGATTCACCCGCATTTCTTTTATTTGGTTGTTAAGTTAGAAAAAACCATATAATGTATTCATTTTGGAATATGAATAGATGACATATTCTAAAAGAGGCAAGGACGTCCGGCTTGTGAAAGCCGGACGTTTTTTTATATCAGTAAGAGAATAAAGTAAGAGAGCTCATGCATTCATGAGCTCTTTCCAACCAGCCGTTTCGAAAACGATATACTCCGCTATAAACTTCTCCATCTCCTCCTTCTTCACAGGATGCAACACCAACTCTTCGAGTAAGGCAAACAACCATACCGTATTCAAGTGAATGAAAAAATTAGTTATTGCTATATTGATATGCGGATATTTCTGCTTCATTCCTTGAAAAAAAACAGAAATCGTACGCGTCATCAAATCTGTATATTCAGAACGGAAGTTCTCCAAAACAGAACCTTGTGCCTGAAAAAGCAGCAACCGCAAACGGTCACGATGTTCAGAGACCAATCTGATATATTCCCGTACAGACATTTTCTGATAATCCGAATCCATAAAGACGTCTATCGTCATCTGATCTGCATCGTGATTATAAATCATAGCATACAGATCATTCAATACCGGTTTCAGAATCGTACGGAATATCTCATCCTTATTGGTGAAATAATGATAGATATTACTCACCGTCACCCCTGCCCTCGAAGCTATTTCACGCATAGAGGCATCCTTGTATCCCTTTTCCAGAAACACTTCTTCGGCTGCCTTCAAGATTCCCTCTTGTATATCTCCTTTCAAAAATTGCATAGTATCGTTGCTACTTATCAATTCATATTTGTAACCTGTCTGTTCACCATCCGGGCAAATATACCATTTTTCTTTTTCAATTCCTCCGGTGTTCCCATTTCAGCAACACTTCCATTCTCCAATACTACAATTTTGTCGGCATTGGCAACGGTTCGCATACGGTGCGCAATAATCAGCACCGTTTTGTTACGTACCAATTCAGATATACCTGCCTGTATCTTGGTTTCATTCTCAACATCAAGCGAAGCCGTAGCCTCATCCAACAGAACAATCGGAGCATCCTTCAACAAAGCGCGGGCAATGGAAATACGCTGACGCTCACCGCCGGATAATGTTTCTCCATTCTCACCGATAATCGTCTGGTATCCCTGCGGCATTTTAGTGACAAACTCATCACATTGTGCCAAGCGGGCAACTCTCCGGACTTCCTCATCCGTAGCATCCCGTTTGCCAATACGGATATTATCCATAATGGAAGCATTGAAAAGAACTACATCCTGAAAGACAACGGAATAGTTTTTCAACAAAGTTTCAGGATCAATCCGACTGATATCCTGCCCGCCGAGGGCAATCTTTCCCGACTGGATATCCCAGAAACGTGCCGCCAACCTGGCCGCCGTACTCTTGCCACTACCTGAAGGACCAACCAAAGCCGTTTTTTCACCTTGCCGGGCAATAAAAGACAAGTTATTCAGAATTTGTTTTCCCTGCTCATAAGCAAAGTCTACCTGTCTGAATTCGATATCATAACCTTGAGGAGTGAATTCGGTAGTCCCGTTTTGTACCGGCAATGCTTCCATCTCATTCATTCTATTGATACGCACATCCAAATAGAACAAAGCGGCAATATTATTCATCACCTCACTGACCGGAGCATACACACGCGACCCGATAACCATAAATATAAGATAGGTAAACAAATCAACCGTACCCGAAGCCAAGAGATTGGCACCAACGATAATAACGCTTGCCAGTCCGAGTTTCAATACACTCTGGGAACCGTTTACCAACATGCCGAGCACCAGTTCATTACGAGTCAATACCTTTTCATAGGTATCAATGCTCGCATCCAGTTTTTCCAGATAGTCTCTCTCCTGATTGTAGGATTTTATCTCCTGAATGGTATCGAGTCCTTCCTGGATATGCTCGGTCACCATCCGCTTGTTCAGATAATTACTTTCATTGCTTTTCTGTATTTCCTTCTTCGAGAAAAGAAGGATTGCGGCAGCAAGCGGCACTACCCAGAACAAAGCAATCGTCAACTGCCAGTTATAAAATGCCATGCCGACGGTAATAAGCAGAATACTGATAATGGAAGCAAACAACTGGGGAACCGCATGCGAGAAAGTATGCTCGAGATCAGTGCAGTCATCCATAATCGTGGCAGTGAGGTCGGAAAGATTCTTTTCGCCAAAGAAAGCCAGAGGCAACTTGCGAAGTTTTTCCGCCAATGAGATACGCCGGTTTGCACTCTCATCATAAACGGTGGTATAGGTACTACGATATTGCAATACCGCAAATATATACATGACTATCATAAAGACAATACCGAGTATGCTATAATAGAGAATACCATGCGTCACCGAAGCCGAAGGCTGAAACACAGGACGAAGATATTCCTCAAGAAAAAGAAAAACAAATACCGCCGGCAACATCAATACAATATCGAGTAGTGTAGTGAAAAACACACCTTTACAGAAATCTTTCGCTCCTTTAGTTGAAAGGGCAAAACGTCTTTTTATTACTTCAATCATTAGAAACCTCCTTTCCTATTGTCCAGCGAACAGATTGCTGGTATTCATTCCACATATGATAATAGATGCCTTGTTTTCCAAGCAGGTTGGCATGTGTACCTTGTTCCGCAATCTTCCCCTTGTCAATGACGAGGATATTGTCGGCATCAGTGATGCTTGAAAGACGATGAGCAATCATCAATACGGTTTTTCCTTTTGTCAGTTCTTTCAAGGCTTGCTGGATGAGATGCTCATTTTCGGGGTCGGCAAAAGCAGTCGCCTCATCCAGTACAATGATGGGAGCATTTTTCAGGATTGCACGTGCCAGTACGATCCGTTGCTGTTCCCCGCCGGAGAGATATGTTCCCTCCGTACCAATCTTCGTATTCAGTCCGAGCGGAAGTTTATTGATAATTTCCCGGCATTGTGCCATATCTACTGCCCGTTCCACTTCCTCCATTGTCGCGTCGGGATTACCATATTTGATATTTTCGAGCAGAGAAGTCTTGAACAGCTTTGTATTCTGGAACACGAAAGAAATATATTTCATCAGTTCTTCGGGAGCGATTTCTCTTACATTGATGCCACCTATTAAAACTTTCCCTTCCGTTGCCTCCCAGAAACGGGGAACTAGACGGGCAATCGTTGTTTTCCCTCCGCCCGAAGCTCCGACAAGAGCTACTGTGTTTCCTTGCGGAATAGTGAAACTAACATCATCCACCGCCTTTTGATTAGCTCCCGGATAGCTGAAGGAAACTTTTTCGAACTGAATACTGAATTCCTTTACCGGTTGTGGATGCTCTACAACAGTCAGGTGCTCATAAGCAACCAGATTCTCAAGACGTCCGATAGCTTCACTCGCCTGCCCCAAAGCCTGATTGAGATACATACTCTTCATGATACTTTGGGAGAATACAGGAGTAATGAGAACAAACAGGAAGAAATTAAGTAATACCGATGCATAATTACCTGAATAACCAATCAGCAAAATAGCCAACGGAGCAAGGAAAAACACAAAACCATTGATTATTACGGTATAGAGCGACATCGGCTTCTCCCACATTCGTGTATAGCCGAATACCATTTTATTATAATTCATGATACAGCGGTGAAAGTTTTTGAAAGAATAAATAGTCTGCTGGAAAACCTTCACTACGGGAATTCCTCTCACATACTCTACAGCTTCGGTATTCATTTCCTCCAGAGAGGTCATGTAGCTTTTCATAAACTGCCGTCCCTCCGCATTCATCATAAAACCCATAACCAGCATGGCAATAATTACAGGGACGATACATGCCAGACCGAGTATCCAATCGAACACAAAAATCAGTATGGCAGCTACCAACGGCACTAGAAAAGTAGCCGCAAGGTCGGGCAACTGATGTGCCAGAAAACTATGGGTAACCCCTGCATTGTCATCTATAATCTTGCGAATACGTCCGCTCGTATTAATGTCAAAGAAGCCGAGAGGCATACGCACTATCTGGCGCATGGCTTCTTTACGCAAATTCGATTCAACCCGAAAAGCTGCAAGATGCGAAGACATCAATGCGGCAAAATAAAGGACGATGCTCGCCACGGCCATGCCTGCCGCCCACCAGGCATACGTCACCACATTACCGGAAGAGGTTATCTCTCCGTGTTCAAGCAGTTCTCTCACAATCAGCCAAATAAGGATATAAGGCAACATGCCCGCCAGGGCACTTAGGGCAGACAGCAGCATTGCCGCAGGCAAAAGCACTTTCCGTTTACCCATGTAGTTCTGAAGTTTTTTCAATGTACTCATAACGTACGTTCAATCTATATTAAGTTCGACAATCATTTAACTTATCGCTTGTTTTCAAAAAAGAACAATATTCGAAATCGTTCAAAAAAAAGAGAGCTTATATTTCTATAAGCTCTCTTCATCCCATTCAATCCGGTGCATGTGCACCTTTGATATATGATTAATCTCGACTCGTCTCTCACTGATTCGCATAAGTTTTCAATTATTTTCTGCAAAGGTACGGCTCGCCGGCAAGACGAACAATACCTAAAAATAATGAAATTTGCTATTCAGACTATAACAAATAAGTAACGATTGAAACAACAGAATAGTTATTCATGTTTCAGCCACGTACTTGGCAATACTTCTTTTTCACCTTTTTCATTCACCAGTTCCATCTGCAATACGCCTCCGTTACAATCGAAGTAACGCACCTCTATCGGATGAAGCCCGGCTTTCAATGCCTTCTGCACAATAATCTCCACTGGCGAATGTGCTCCATCATTATCTCCCAACAATTCACCGTCAAGCATTAATGTGCTACCGTCGTCCGAGAGAAGGGCAAATGTATAGATACCATCGGCAGCAACTTCCAGATAGCCGGTCAATACCAGACCGATATTTCCTTTCACCTCTTCGGGAATGGATACCGATTCCACCACATACTCCCCTTTGACAGGAGCTGCATCAATATCCGCACAAAGATTACCACGGAAATCGTGCCATACTGCTTTCAAGCCGGGCTGCAAAGCAGCCGGAGCAGTCACCGCCTCCGCATAAGGAGCCTTTACATACTTGGTACGCACCACATCCGAAGGAGAACCATCCGGACGAAAAGTGCGGAAAGCGAAATCCGTAGTCTTCCCAACTTCCAAAGCACCGTTATAAAGAGCTGATTCTTTGGTAGGCATACTGCCGTCTGTCGTATAACGTATTTCAGTACCGGGTAACGGGCAGGTCAATTCCACAGTTGTTTCATCAATAAATGCATTCACTTTATAGAATCCCTGCAAATCAGGCACCCTATAATTTACCCTCATCACATCCATCCGCTTAAATTGCGGAACAAGCTGACGATAAAATTCTTCGAGACCCGGTTTAACTGTCGGCTCCGCCCAAGCTATTTCACTCAACGCTATCATACGGGGAACAATCAAATATTCAATGCGCTTCATTGTCGGAATCCATTCAGCCCAGAGATTCGCCTGCACACCCCAGATATATTTCTTCTGTTCCGGCGATAACCGCTCGTCTGCACACGGATCATACGCAAGTATTTTCTTTACTGAATTCTGATCCTGCGCATAATCGAAATAGAAATATTCATTCGGACAAGCAATCACTTTCTGCTTTTGTGCAGTTGCCGTAGGCAATGCATCTTTCGCCCAACTTCTCCACCAGGTAATGGCAGCATCGGAAGATAATCCGTCGGATACCACTTCATCCCAGCCTATGAGTTTCTTTCCGTTGGCAAGGAAGAATTTCTCCATGTCACGTACAAACCATGCCTGAAGTTCTTCTACCGAACCCAGTTTCTCCGTACGAATCCGTTTCTGACAAAGAGGACATTTCTTCCAGTTGGCTTTTTCCACTTCATCACCACCCATGTGCACATATTCATAAGGGAAAAGTTCAAAAACTTCTTTGAACACATTCTGGCAGAACTCCAGCGTTGTATCTTTGCCCGGACAGATAGGAGAAGAGAAAGTTTCCCCCCACCCGATTAATCCGTCGCACGCCAATTCCGGATATTGACCGATAGCTGCCAGGAAATGTCCCGGCATATCGATCTCGGGAATGACATCGATACCTCTTTGCGTAGCATAGGCTACTATTTCTTTTATATCATCATGAGTGTAATAACCTCCATACAGCGTATCTCCTTCCACAATGCGTATCTTATCTTCCGGAATCAGGAAATCGGTATTATCTTCTTCTTTCGCACGTGCCATACAGGTACGATCCTGCGTATTGAATTTACGCCAGGCCCCTTTTTCTGTAAGCAACGGGTATTTCTCGATCTCTATACGCCAACCCTGATCGTCGGACAGATGCCAGTGGAACTTATTAAGTTTATACAAAGACATCAGATCTAATACATGCTTCACTTCTTTTTTATTCCAGAAATGGCGGGAAGCATCCAACATAAATCCACGCCATTCAAACCGTGGCGCATCTTCTATTTGCACGACAGGGATAGAATAATTCTGTTTCTCTCCCTGCACTTCTATCGTTGCAGGAAGCAACTGGCGAATAGTAGTAATAGCAGAAATAATACCCGAATAGTCAGTTGCCTCTACCCGAATATACTCCGGCGTAGACTCAAGTTTATAAGAGCCGGGCTTTCCAACAGTATCCTTCAACTGAAAATACATATCTACCTGACTCTTATCGGTAGTGACTTCAACAGAAGACGATATGACATTCCGAAGAATTTCCTGCAGGTATCCGGCAGCCGGAAACAACGACTGATCGGAAACTCCGATCTTCATGCCATCTTTTAAAACAAACGAGCCCGACTGCTCGGTCAGACTAACGGGGGTAGGTAAGATTGCAATCTCTTGCTTGACGGTAGGCGTGCAAGAAGAAAAAATACAAGCTGACACAATGAGAAAAGAGCTACTTAGTTTTTTGAACATGCGGTTAACTATTTAATAAATTAATTGTCCTGTTTTTAATTGACCATCTATATATAATACAACTAAAACGTATAAACTACTAAAAAGGCAGAAAAAGTTTTTTGCGACTTCATATCACAGACTCCTATTAATGTTTATCTTTGCTCCCCAATCCCATTACAAACAATTATAAAGAGTCACTTCAATGTCAAGAGAGAAAATACTAATCACAACCTCGTGGATCAGCACAATTGGCAATGCAATCTTGTCCGTATCCAAAATCATAATCGGTTTATTTGCCGGTAGTTTAGCCGTAGTCGGCGACGGTATCGACTCGGCAACCGACGTCGTTATCTCTATCGTTATGATTTTTACGGCACGCCTCATCAACCGCCCTCCTTCAAAGAAATATGTATTCGGATATGAGAAAGCGGAAGGGATCGCAACAAAGATTCTATCACTCGTGATATTTTATGCCGGTGTACAAATGTTGCTATCATCCACTAAAAACATCTTTTCAGATGAAGTGAAAGAGATACCATCGGCTATCGCCATCTATGTCACTATATTTTCTATTATCGGTAAACTCTTACTGGCTTCATACCAGTACAAACAGGGAAAGAAGATCAACAGTTCCATGCTCACGGCAAACGCTATCAATATGCGTAATGATGTTGTCATTTCAACCAGTGTTTTGTTAGGATTGATATTTACTTTTATCTTCAAATTGCCGATACTCGATTCGATAACAGGATTGATAATCAGTCTCTTTATCATCAAATCTTCCATCAGCATCTTCATTGATTCCAATGTGGAGCTAATGGACGGGGTGAAAGATGTCAATGTATATAATAAGATATTCGAGGCTGTAGAGAAAGTGCCCGGTGCCAGTAATCCGCATCGCGTCCGGTCACGAATGATAGGGAATCTCTATATGATTACCCTTGATATAGAAGTGAATCCACAAATCACGATCACGCAAGCCCATGAGATTGCCGATGCAGTGGAGAAGAGCATCATTAATTCGGTAGATAATGTATATGACATTCTGGTACATGTGGAACCTGCCGGTAAATGTCAGACAGGAGAAAAATTCGGGGTCGATAAAGATATGGTTTGATCCATCTCTACACAGAGTTTTTTTCACTTTCCTCTATCACCTATCACCGACACTTCCAAAAGCTCTTATTCATGGGGATTTCAGGGGTGGTGACAGGTTGTTTGCAACCTATCACCGCATCTATCACCTATCACCGCCCGATCAATCAATGATTAACAAGGAGAAAAGAACAAGTCTCTATACGACATATTAGTTTCAAGGCTTGGAACAAAGTGTTTCCCGGTGTGAAACAAATCGTTTCACCGTTTGAAACAAAGTGTTTCAACGCAGGAAACAAAAAGTACCGTGCCGGGAAACTATTTTTATGACCGATTAATAGCTGATCTTTACTCCGGCAAAGAAACTTCTCGGCAAAGAAGGACCGTAAATATAACCGGAATCCCGGTTAGCTCCTCTGTCAAAGTCCTTCTGATAAGACTCAAAAATATTCTGAACTCCGCCGTTTAATTGCAAATCAACCGTTTTGTATAACTTGAAGTCATAAGCCAGTTTCACTCCCAAATCAAAGAAACGAGGTGTTCTGATTGCTTCCGCTTTTCTTTCAGGCATTTCACCCAGTTCGGCATTCTCGGCGGTGATATCCATACGTTGCACCAACATCCTGCCGGTATAGGTTCCTGACAAAGCAATAGATAAAGGTTTGATGGGGGTACAAGTAGCAGTGAAATAACCGTATGTATCGGGAGTACGGAAAATCTTCTTTTCTGCCGGTGCATCGTCATGCCACTTATGCGGTTCATCGTACCGGCTACGTTGTAAAGTTAATCCCGCTTGTATTTGCAGGATAGAAAGATAAGCCACTTTACCTTCCAGTGTCAATCCCATCACTTTAGCACCGGGGCCATTGCTACGTGTTTTCACTAATATACCATCACCACGGTCGTAAGGTTCGCCCAATACAAAAACATCGGTCAGTCTTGTATAAAAACCCTCAATCAACAAATTCGTCTGGAATGCTCCGAAACGATGATACATATCTGCAGAAGCACTGAAACTTTGGGATTTCTCTTCTTTCAAATCCTTTGCACGCTCGATCATAGCCACCGTTCCGCCCACATTTTCAATATGCATATCCTCATCAAAAGCCTGCGGAGCACGAAATCCGGAAGAATAGCTTAAACGCAGGTTAATATTCTGGGTAGGATTAAAACGCAAGTTGGCACGGGGACTAAAGATCACATTATCCACCATATTATGCTTATCCAGACGACCACCAATCAGAATCCCCCAACGGTCGTTCTTCCATTCGTTCTGCAGAAAAGCACTGTAAATATTCACCGTCTGATCCGTGTGACGGTTATATCCCCACATGTTATCTTTTAGGCGGTCACGGTTATATTCAAGCCCTGCCGTGAGATCAGAAGGCATAAAAAAGCACTTGTCAAACGTATGTACGTATTGTGCACCACCCATAGCGGTTAAATCTGTCGTCTTTCCATAGGCTTTCAGAGGATCGTTACCCGGTCCGTAATAACTGTCCCGGTCTGTATTGGCAGCCGATGCAAAAACACTTAGACGGTTCTTTTCATCCGGAGAGAAATAATCGAATTTCAAACTTCCACCATCAATAGAATGTTGCAACTGCTCCGCAATATGCGCTTCGTGAGGAGGACGGTTCAACATATCCCCTCCACGACGAAATTCCTGCATGTGGTGATATTCAAAGGTCAGTTTGGAATAAGTACTTGTTTTGAGATAAGAGCGAAAACCCACTGTCTGATTCTTCAATTTGGGCAGTTCGGTAAATCCGTCTCCGTCATAATCATATCCCGACCGATAACGGTTCTGACCAAAGATATACAATCCGGCACGATGATCGTCCGTCACCAATGAAGCATTCAGCGAGGTGTTGTTATCGAATGAGGAGCTTCCTCCTAAAGAAGTTATGGTGTGCGACAGCTGACCCGAATTACGCAAAGGCTCTTTGGTGATTATATTAATCGTTCCTGCAATAGCTGAAGAGCCGAACAAGGCAGAGCCTCCCCCACGCATCACTTCTACACGTTCAATCATACTGGCAGGAATCTGTTCCAGTCCATACACTCCGGAAAGGGCACTGAATACGGGACGCGAATCTATCAGAATTTGTGTATATGGTCCGTCCAGACCATTGATGCGGACTTGCTGGAAGCCACAATTCTGGCAATTTGTCTCCACACGCACTCCAGGCTGGAAGTTCAGTCCTTGTGATAAAGTGGAAGAGTTGGTGGTTTCAAAAAGTTTCAGGTCGACAACATTCACCAAAGTAGGAGCCATACGACGTGTCGTTTCACTCCGGTTGGCGGAAACTACCACTCCGTCGAGAGCAATCGCATCCTCTTCTATTTCAAAATCTTCTTCCAGTGTCTTTCCTTTTTTCAAAGTTACGTTGCGGGTCACTGTCTTGTAACCTACTGAACTAACTTCCAGTATAAAATTTCCTTCCGGCAAATTCTTCAAAAAATAATGCCCGGTAGCATCGGTCACGGTTCCTATGGTCGTTCCTTTCAGTGCGATAGTGATGTACGGAAGATGTTCTTTCGTTTTTTTATCCAGTACATGACCTATTATATTCGCATCGGATTTCTTCAGTTCAGGGTAGTCCGGACGTTCAGCCAATGCGTATGACAAGACACAGCACAGGCCGACCAGGACTAAAAGATATTTCTTCATTGTCGTTAGTCTTTTAATGTTTTAATTCGAAAAATAATAATAAAGGGAAAGGGAAGCAGCGATCGTTTATCGTTGATCCTAATACATTAATACTGTTCCCCCAAAAAGATAGACTAAGCGACAGGAGGTGCTCTAAGAGATATTACGCCCGGACAAGAACGGTGAAATTGCTCAATTTGCGGGCGGACAAACAGGATGCATAATAGAGATAAAGCAGCAACAGAGAATGTTGGTATCAAACCGCTGTCGGTCACCAACACATGGTTCAAGAGATGAATTAGTTGGAATTCAACCGTCGTATGGCTATGTTCGCTGCCTTTTTTAAATGGATGTGAATGGACAATTGTAACTCCGTTGACCACATGGGAGTGAGTAAACAAAGTGATTCCTGCCATGTACGAGATAAACAGTACAGGCAGAAACCACTTCATTATATGTAGGTACAATTGTTTCATTCGGTCATCTTGCACATTTATTCTGTGCACCTAAGTCAGGGTTTAGTTTGTTTTTTGCAAAGATAAGGATTGTCTCCATGCAAAACAATCCCTATTTATAACGATTTTAAATCTTAACCGAATTTTAATAACTTATCTTCACTCCAGCAAAGAAACTTCTCGGCAATGACGGACCATAGATATAACCGGAGTCACGGTCAGCCCCTTTGTCGAAGTCGTTCTGGTAGGCATTGAAAATATTCTGTACACCGGCATTTACCTGCAAGTTCATCGACTTGTAAAGTTTGAAATCATAGGCAGCCTTCAAACCGATATCGAAGAAGTCCTTCGTATTCACCGTTATCGGTTTTTCAAGGAATCCCGGAACTGGTTCGTGGGGAACCAGCATCGAACCGGTATATGTACCGGAAAGAGCGATAGATAATGGTTTTATCGGGGTATAGGTTGCTGTAAAATAACCGTAAGTATTCGGTGTACGCATCATTTTCTTTACAGCCGGAGCTTCTTTGTTCCATACGTGCGGTTCGCTATAATGGCTCTGTTGCAGGGTGACTCCCGCCTGAACCTGAATTTTAGTCAGATAAGCCATCTTTCCTTCCAGTGTCAGTCCCATCACACGGGCTCCCGGTGCATTGTAGCGTGTACGTGTCAGGATTCCATCCACTACCTCTCCGTCGGTAAGGGCAAATACATCTGATAACTTTGTATAAAATCCTTCTACCAAAAAGTTAACCTGAAACGCACCAAAACGATGATAAATATCTGCCGAAGCACTCAAGCTCTGTGATCTTTCTTCTTTCAGATTATCGGCCAGTTCAACCATCGCCACATTACCGCCTACATTCTCCACATGCAAATCCTCGTCGAAAGCCTGCGGAGCACGGAAACCGGATGAGTAGCTGAAACGAAGATTGATATTTTCCGTCGGATTATAACGCAGATTGGCACGCGGACTGAATATCACATGGTCAATCAGGTTATGTTTATCCAAACGACCGCCAATCAGAAATCCCCAATGCTCATTCTTCCATTCATTCTGAAAGAAAGCACTACCGATATTCACTTTTTGGTCTACTGTACGGTGGTATCCCCACATATTGTCTTCCAGTTTATCCTGATTGAATTCTATTCCGGCAGTCAGGTCAGCAGGCATGAAAATACATTTTCCGAAACTATAGACATATTGCGATCCTGCCATCCAGTTTAAGTCGGTGGTGTTTCCGTAAGCATTCGGATCTTGGCCGCCACCATAATAGCTGTCACGATTGATATGCTGCGCTGATGCAAACACATTGAAACGATGTTTCTCGTTAGGTGAGAAATAATCAAATTTCAGTCCTCCACCATTGATCGAGTGCTCGGTCTGTTCCGCTACATTCGCTTCGTGAGGTGGACGGTTCAACAAGTCTCCTCCCCTACGGAATTCTTCCATGTGGTGATATTCAAAAGTTAGTTTCGAATATGTCGTTGTTTTCAGGAATGAACGGAAACCGATGGTCTGGCCGTGTATCTTGGGAATTTCAGAATATCCGTCACCATCATGGTCATACGCGGAACGATGGCGATTCTGACCGAAGATATACAAACCGGCACGCTGGTCGTCCGTCACAAGTGATGCATTCAGCGCCGTACTGTTATCAAAAGCATCGCCATCACCAATACCTGTAATAGTATGCGATAACATACCGGAATTGCGCATCGGTTCTTTGGTAATGATATTGATTGTTCCGGCAATAGCAGACGAGCCGAACAAAGCAGATCCGCCTCCACGCATCACTTCCACACGTTCTATCATGCTGGCAGGAATCTGCTCGATGCCATACACACCGGAAAGTGCACTAAAAATGGGACGGGAATCGAGCAGGATTTGCGTATAAGGACCATCCAGTCCATTGATACGCACTTGCTGGAAGCCGCAATTCTGACAATTAGACTCTACACGGACACCCGGCTGAAAGCTCAATCCTTGTGCCAAAGTCGTAGAATTGGTATTCTCAAAGATTTTCAGATCCACCACATTCACCAGTGTCGGAGCCAGGCGACGGGTAGTCTCGTTACGATTGGCAGATACTACTACGCCATCCAAGGCAACTGCATCTTCTTCTATCTCGAAATCTTCTTCCAATGTGCGCCCTTTCTTCAGCGTCACATTCCGTCTGACGGTTTTATACCCCACCGAACTAACTTCGAGCACAAAATTGCCTTCGGGAAGATTCTTCAAGAAATAATGCCCGGTAGCATCGGTTACCGTTCCGATGGTAGTACCTTTCAAGGCGACTGTTATATAGGGCAAGTGTTCTTTGGTGTTTTTATCAAGAATATGGCCAACGATATTGGCATCTGACTTACGTAATTCAGGATGATTAGGATATTCATGAGCTTGTCCTTCAAGGGCAGGCAACAATGCGCAGCACAAGCAGACAAGCGAAAAGATGTATTTCTTCATTTTTCGTTTGTTATTCGTTTTCGATAAGTATTCACATGGATAGACAGATAATGCCCTACCTCATGCAAGGTACGGTATCATCATTCAAAGAATGGAGAAACGAATAGCCGGAGGTGCTCTAAGTCCCACTACCCCATGATACGGACAGTGATAGTGAGCATACGGTGAACGACCGAGCAACAAATACAATAAGAAAGGAATAAAAAGGGAAAGAGCAAAAACTACGGCTGCACCGTCTGCCGTTAAATGAGACAGAAAATGAATCAGTAGCAGTTCGACTGTAGAGTGTTTATGTGCCGCCCCTTTCTTAAATGGGTGTGAATGGACGATTGTCACGCCATTGACCACATGCACGTGGGCAAAGAATGTGAAGCTTACCAGATACGACACAAACAGTATCGGTAAGAAGTAGCGTGTAATATTCAATAACAATCGTTTCACCTCATTTTTTCTTTGAGGCGGCAAAGATACGAACTATTTATTTAACAATCAATGATTATACAAAATTCTGTTAATATACTGCCGAAGCTATGATTTGAATAAACAGAATCAGAAATACCATGGCAATCGGATAAACAGTTGCGTAAGCTACGCTCGGTATGTTACTGTCCACCATTGAATCGGCAGCAGCAAGTCCCGGAGTACTCGTCATACCTCCCGTTATCGTTCCCAGCAAATCGAGCAGACTGATTTTAAATACCAGACGTCCGACAATAGCTGCTACAAGCATCGGTACCAATGTAATGGCGGCTCCTACTCCGAACATCAGCAATCCGCTTTCCTGGAAAGTGGCTACCAGATTCTTACCGGCAGAAGTTCCTACTTCGGCTAGAAAAAGAAGCAGACCTAACTGGCGCAACAACTGATTGGCAGGTCCGGACATAGACCAGATGATGGGGCCTGTCTTACCAATCGCACTCAACACAAGGGCTACCATCAGCACTCCGCCGGTCAGTCCCGGAGAGAATGACAGACTATCAGAGAAAGATATATTTATTTTGCCGAACAGCACTCCCAGTACAATACCCATCGCAATGGGGAAGAAATCCGTATCAGACAGTTTCTTCGCATTGTTACCCAGCAGGCGGGCTACTCCTTTAAGTCCTTCTTTCTCACCGACAACCATCAATTTATCACCAAACTTCAAAGCGAGATCTGGAGATGGAGACAAATCAATACCGCTTCGACGGACACGAGTCACTGTACAACCAAAGTTTTTCTGTAAGTTCAAATCACCCAGTTGTTTATTTATCATGTCCTTTTTGGTCAACAGTAAAGATTCTATTTCCTGCGTTTTATCCAAAGGCAGTTCGCCTTCTTCTCTCTTACCGATTAACACAGCAAGCTGATTCAATGATTCTTCGCTACCTACGGCTTGTATGTAGTCTCCTTCACGCAGCACTGTATGGGCTGTAGGAATAGATATTTCATCATTGTGTTTCAGACGGGAAATAACAGCGCCCGTCATACCGCGTGCATTAATTTGCATCAGGTTACGGTTGAACACATGCGAATTGGTGACACGGTAGATGCAAGTAGTCAGTTCTGGAAATTGTCCGCGACGTTCTATTTCCAAGCGACGGGCTTCTTTATCTAAATCTACTCGCATAATTTTAGGTAACAGTTTGACAAACAGAATCACGCCGATCACTCCAAACGGATATGCGATACCGTAAGCAATGGATGCCAAAGGAGAATTGGTACTGTCAATAGCAACCGCCAGACCCGGCGTACTGGTCAACGCACCGGCAATCAGACCGACAATACTCGGTGTATCAATATCAAATGCGTACTTTAACCCGACTGCGGTCAGGCAGGCGGAACAAATAATAAGCATAGTAATGAGAATGAGCGTCTTTCCTTTACTGCGGAAAGAATCGAAGAATCCGGGCCCTGCCTGAATACCGATGGTAAAAATGAAGAGCACCAAACCGAAGTTTCCTAATTCTTTAGGAATGATAACACCAAAATGCCCGAAAAGAAGGGCAATGAAAATAACGGCCGACACATCGAGAGATAATCCTCTGATTTTTATTCTTCCCAGCATAAACCCTAATGCGACAATCAGGAAAAGGGAAAAATAAGAGGAATGCAATAAGTCAGTAAACATAAAAATAAAGGTTAGTTAGTTTAAGGGCGCGAAGGTACGGATTTTATTTAATCCTCACAACATTCGTTGCTGCAAGTAGCTCTTTCGTCTTCAAACTCCAAAGTGGCATGATGAATGCCTGCCTCTTCGAGTGCTTCCTTTATATGATGTTTCACTTCCTCCAACTGTGTGATATTATCAATGACAACGTGGGCAGTCAGAGCGGTTTCCGTTGTGCTTAACGCCCAAATATGCAAGTGATGGCAATTCTCCACACCGGGTTGTTCCACGATAAGTTGCTGTATCTTTTGAGCGTCTATCCCCACTGGTACTCCATCCAAAGACAACCGGAGACTGTCATGAAGCAATCCCCAGGTAGAGACAATAATAATAACAGCAATGCCAAGTCCGATAATCGGGTCAATGATGCTCCATCCTGTATACGTAATAATAATACCGGAAGCAACTACACCGACAGATACCAGTGTATCTGCTGCCATGTGCAAGTAGGCCCCCTTCACATTCAGATCCTTATCTTTATCTTTCATGAAAAGCCATGCAGTAAGCGCATTGATGACCACCTCCCACCCCAGCTGTCCATGCGATAGCGGAACCATCAACCGAAACCGGATGAAATAATTTGTCTATGCTCTCGGCAATAATAATGCCAACAGCAATCAACAGTATAACTGCATTTAATAAAGAAACAAGTATCGTACTCTTCTTATATCCATACGTGTAACGACTATTAGGGTGAACTTTCTCCAACCGGAAGGCCAACATGGCAAGTACCAGACTGGCTACATCACCCAAATTATGCCCGGCATCGGAAAGTAACCCCAAAGAATTATAATAAAACCCTACTCCGAATTCTACTATGACAAAAGTTATATTCAGAGCGATGCCTATGATAAAAGCTTTATTGAGCGATGTCAACCGATGACTATGTTCGTGGTGATGATGAGGTTCCATATTATATATTGTTATTATATCTAATATACAAAAAACATCTTACCCGGAGATTAGTTCATCCTTTTCCACTTTTGGCAGTATTAACGACTGGTTAGTTTTTCCATAAACTTATTCCGGTCTACCACATAACGTATATGTGTTCCTTCACCAATTTTACCCTGTGAATCAGAGGCTACTACGGAAAATGTTAACTTTCGTCCCTCTACCTCAAGAAGTGTGGCTGTTACAAGAACCGTGTCTCCCAATGCAGTGGGTTTAAGATGTGTAGTCTGAATCATTGCTCCTACCGTTGTATTGCCTTCCGGCAGTTGATCTTCAACAGCAGACAAAGCTGCATTTTCCATGAATGCTACCATAGCGGGAGTAGCAAGAACAGGGAGATCACCCGATCCCATTGCCACTGCCAGATTTTCCGGTTTGACCACTACTTCCTTTATAAATTGCAATCCTTTTTCTAACATAATTTCTGATTCTATATTTTAGTTATGACTATTCTTCTTTTTAGCAGACTGGTAGAACAGAAATGCCAACAGAGCTAAAAAAGCCAAAAGTATCGTAATCATCTCTGTTGTATATGCCATTGGTTCTACCCATATTTCATGAAAGATATTCCAGCGTCCCAATACTTCTACAAAAGTCCAGAACACTACTACCGTAGCAATAGAAAAGCGCATGGCATATCCCCATTGAGTGATTTTCAACAGGCGTTTAAACATAAAAAATGAACCTGCCAGACAGCCGAAAGCAACTATAGCAGTAACAGGGCTATGCTCGCCGACAAAATTCTCATCATAACAGAAGAGTAGCACGAGATAGCTCGTCCACATGATGAGATTTAACTCCATAAAAGTAACAATTGATGTATGACGTGTCATCGGCCGTACTACAATCGTGGTGGTACTCTTACGGAAAAAGACTTTTTGAAGATAGGTAAAGAAGTCGCATCCGCTTTTTATACTGAAAATGTAAATCAACATAAACATCACCCAAAAACCGAAGGAAGAAGGCATGATTAAGTATTCCGGTTTTGTCACGACTTCACCGGCAGCGTTCAGCAATGGTTGCACTTCATAGCGATGTGCATAATATACGTAGATAAACTCTACCCATCCGGTCCAGAAGAGTAGTCCTCCGAATAATCCCCATAACGTCTGTCGTGTATCTCCCTTTGCAAACACTCCAATAATCACCATCACCAGCCCTACTGCTCCCATCGTGAAAGCCGCATAGTGAAGAGCTGTGGATGAGAGCACATGCTCCATAAAAATCATTAATGCATGCCCCAACGGCATAGTAAACAATACAATCAGGAAAGAAGTAATCCCTGTCAATACACTTTTTCTACTGTAGCCGCCTTTCATTTTCTTCTCATTTTAATTTTTTAATCATCTATTTAGTAAAAGACTGCAAAAATAACGAGTTAATCCACTCCTCCCAATACCTACTTATAATTAAAGCCCTCTCATTTTTTCATTTCTTTTAGGTATTTCCCCTGTATATATATCCCCGTAACTTTGCAGCTGAAAATTTAATTAATCATTATCTATCAAAATTAAGTATGAAAATCTTAAACTTTTGGATGGTTGCCCTTATGGCACTATCTCTTTCTTCTACTTTCGTTTCTTGTAGCGACAACGACGACGATGAACCTAACCTTGCCAAAGAAATAGCAGGAGCTTATAAAGGTTATTCAGTCGGCGCATGCAATATGTTCTCTGATTATTTGTTGGGTGATGAATCCACAGCAACAATCACTGCCAACGAAGATGGTACCATCAATTTGGTATATAAATCCGGATCTGGAGATTTCACTCTGAATAATTTAAAACTTTCTTCTAATAAATCTTTCAGCGGCTCCGGTGAAGTTGCCATGTCTATGGGCGGCAGCACAGGCGGTAGCTACGACTACACATTAGAAGGTAGTGTAGATGGTTCTAAAGTGTTAAGCTTGAAAACCAATGTTGATATCCCTGCACCTATGGGAAAAATGGAGATTGATTTCATACAAGGAGAAACTCCTGTTGGTTATTATATAAAAGATACTTATAAATACCAAACTAATTTATCTCTTTCAGTCACTACTCCAGGAGGAAATACCACTACTGAATCTACTGAAGATTGCAAAGTTATCATCGAAAACCCAACAGGTAGTACAGTAGATGTTACCATTAGCGGCTTCAATAACACAAGCGGTTCTATGAATTATTTTGAAAAGTTCACCGTAAAGGGAGTAAGTGTTACTAAAGCAAACGATGGTAGTTACTCACTCAATATGGATAGCTTTGAAGCAGACACCCAAAAAACTACAGGAGAAATTCTGGCAATCACCGGTACGAGTTTAAGCGGTACAGTTAAGTCAGACGGAACAACTACTATTACTGTAGTTTTTAAACCAGGAAGTATGCCATGGAACATTACAGCAGATTTTACTGGAAGCAATACTAACAGCGCACAATAAACGATTAAATAAGCAATGAAAAGAAGCAGGAACGCTATTTTCAAATATACTATAGTACTGGGAGCGGCAATGTCGCTCTCTGCTTGTAATGGAATATTTGAAAATATTTATGATGCCCCCATCGAAACGGAGATGGAAATCAAGGAGAACAGCTTTTCACAAGTCAAGACTGTTGAATATACAGAATGGGCCTACATTAACCTTTCGGAACGTACGGTTACTACCGTTAAAATCGGAGAGGAATATGAGAGTCAAATTCCTGACAAGTGGGATTTCGCTATTCATCGTTATGATATAAAAACCAACGAGGGTGCTGCCTACAAAACAACTTACACAAGTATCGACGAGTTTAAAGCAACAGGTAAACTGCCTAAAGCGGAAGATTTTGTAGAAGATGAATGGACAACCGATAAAATAGCCATTGACATGTCGGGCATGATGGACGGAAACATTATCTACACAGAGTCTTACCGTAATGCTGTTCTTTCCAGCTGGCTGGACGTTAATACCGCAACGATGCCTCCGGTATACACCATGTCAAACCAAGTTTTTTTGATACGTTTGAAAGACAATACATACGCAGCGATCCGTTTTACCAACTACATGAATGCCAGAGGTATAAAAGGATATATTGACTTCGATTTCCAGTATCCGCTTGAGTTCGAGGACAACAACAATGAAACCAATCAACAAGAATGAAACCTACATTTATAATATCATTATTGCTTTTTTCATTTATAGCAACTTGCACCACATTAGCACAACACTCAACTTATCACATCAGCGGACGTGTAACTGATACAGAAGGGGAACCTCTCCCCGGTGCAACGATTTCCATCAAAGGTAAAGGAACCGGAGCCGTCACATCCGTCGACGGCACATATACATTACAACTCCCCGGAACCGGTACATACCTCATCACCGCCTCGTATGTAGGCTATCAGCCACAAGAAAAAAGACTGACTGTAGGGAAAGAGAAAAGACTAAGTTTCCGCTTATCGGAAGATCAGTTTGATCTGGGAACAGTGGTTGTCACAGGTACACGTACTCCCAAATTACTGAAAGATGCTCCTATCATCACTCGTGTAATCACAGCAGACGATATTAAGAAGGTAGATGCAACCAACGTAGGACAATTATTACAATCGGAACTGCCGGGCATTGAATTTTCCTATTCAATGGATCAGCAGGTTTCTATCAATATGCAGGGATTCGGAGGAAACTCTGTACTCTTCCTGGTAGATGGCGAACGTCTGGCAGGGGAAACTTTAAACAACGTCGACTACAACCGATTGAACCTCGATAACGTGGAACGGGTAGAAATTGTAAAAGGGGCTGCCTCTACTCTCTATGGTTCCAGTGCAGTAGGTGGCGTAATCAACATCATCACCCGTGATTCCGAGGACCCATGGAATTTAAATGTAAACAGCCGCTTCGGTGAACATAACGACCAACGATATGGCGGAACTTTCAGTTTCAAAGCCGGTAAATTCAACAGCCAGACGAATGTGCAACATACAATGTCCGATTCTTACGACGTACCGGAAGGAGATGTGACAACCATCTTCGGAAACCGCACATGGAATGTGAAAGAACGTCTTGTTTACAGACCGATTGAACAGTTGAAACTGACTGCACGCGGAGGTTATTATTTCCGCGAACGGGATAAGACCGGAGACAGCAAAGACCGTTATCGTGATTTCAGCGGAGGTCTGAAAGCCAACTATGATTTCAACATCATGAGTAATCTGGAAGTTGCCTATACATTCGACCAATATGATAAAAGTGATTATCTGACCTCATACAAATACGATGTCCGCGATTACAGCAATGTGCAACATAGCGTACGCGCACTCTACAATTACACCTTCAACGATAAAAACATTCTGACCGTAGGAGGAGATTATATGCGTGACTATCTATTGTCTTATCAATTTACCAACAATGGAAGTTATACCATGCACTCGGCAGATGCATTCGGACAGTTCGACTGGAACCCGACCGAACATTTCAACGTAATCAGCGGGGTACGTTTCGACTATTTCTCACAATCTAACGTACGTCATATATCTCCGCATATCGGACTGATGTACAAAATAGCCAACTGCTCCCTCCGTGGTTCGTACTCACAGGGATTCCGCTCTCCTACTCTCAAAGAAATGTATATGAACTTCGACATGGCAAATGCCATGATGATTTATGGCAATCCCGACCTGAAATCGGAGACGAGCCATAACTTCTCGCTCTCGGCCGAATATACCAAGAACCGTTACAATTTTACCGTTTCGGGATATTACAACCTTGTCAATGACCGGATCGACCTGACTTCATTCCGCGACACTGACGGAAGATGGGCGCAGCTATATATCAATACAGAGAAAGTAGACATCGCCGGTGTAGATATCAACGCCTCCGCCAAATATCCTTGTGGTCTGGGAATACGTGTTTCTTACGGATACCTCCACGAGTTTATGCGTGACGGACAAATGAAATTCTCCAGTACCCGCCCACATTCAGCGACCGCACGTATCGAATACGGCAAATCATGGGATAATTATCAATTCAATCTTTCCCTGAATGGACGTGCGTTATCCAAAGTAGAAACCAATAAATATGTGGGCAATAATCCGGATGAAGGGACTACAGGAGTGACTTATCCGGGATATACGATGTGGAACCTGACGTTGACACAAGGGATCTGGAAAGGAGTCAGCCTGAATATGGCCGTCAACAACATATTTAATTATGTTCCAAGCTATTATGATGCAAACTCTCCTTATACCCGGGGAACCAACTTCTCCATCGGACTTGCATTAGACGTAGACAGGTTCTTCAGAAAATAGAAAAGATAAAACTACATACAAAGCTAAAAATAAGAGAAATGAAAAAGAAAAGTAAAATCATCTTAGGTGTATGCATCGTTGCTGCAGCTCTGATAGGGATGTCCGTATGGAATACCTGGTTCAGTCCTACAAAGATTGCTTTCATCAACTTCCAGACCATACAGCAGGGAAGTATATCGAAAGCCAACGACAATTCATCCATCAAACTCAGTGAAGTATCGCTCGACAACCTCGACCGTCTGACCGGTTACGACATGGTATTCATCAACGGAATGGGTCTGCGTATCGTCGAGGAACAACGTCAACAAATACAACAGGCTGCCGACAAAGGTATTCCTGTATATACTTCCATGGCTACCAACCCGGCCAACAACATTTGTAATCTGGACAGCGTACAACAGAATCTGATACGAGGTTATCTGACTAATGGAGGAAAGACCAACTACCGGAATATGCTGAATTATATCCGTAAAGCTATTGACGGTAAAATCTCTTCCATACCGGAAGTGGAAGACCCGGCAGAAAGGCCCAGCGACATGCTCTATCACGCCGGACTCACCAACTCGGATGATGAACTGGAGTTCCTCACCGTGGCAGATTATGAGAAATTCATGAAGGACAACCGTCTTTATAAAGAAGGAGCACGTAAAATCATGATTACCGGACAAATGGCTGATGCCACCGGACTTATTGAGGCTCTTGAAAAAGAAGGTTACAATGTTTATCCGGTTCAGTCAATGACGAAATTCATGTCATTTATTGACGAAGTGCAGCCCGACGCAATCATCAACATGGCACACGGACGCATGGGAGACAAAATGGTGGATTATCTGAAAGCTAAGAATATCCTCTTGTTTGCTCCGCTCACCATTAACAGCCTGGTAGATGAATGGGAGAAAGATCCGATGGGAATGGCAGGAGGATTTATGTCACAAAGTATCGTGACTCCGGAAATCGACGGTGCCATCCGTCCTTTCGCTCTCTTTGCACAATATGAGGATGAAGAAGGATTGCGCCATTCGTATGCAGTACCCGAACGCTTGAAGACTTTCGTATCCACAATCAATAATTATTTGAATCTGAATACTAAGCCGAACAGCGAGAAGAAGGTAGCTATCTACTATTATAAAGGTCCGGGGCAAAATGCATTGACCGCTGCCGGTATGGAGGTGGTTCCTTCCCTATACAATCTTCTGGTCCGCATGAAACAGGAAGGATACAACATATCCGGTCTACCTGCAAATGCCGAAGAACTGGGTAAAATGATACAAGCTCAAGGCGCTGTGTTCAATTCTTACGCAGAGGGAGCCTTTAATGACTTTATGCAAAAAGGACATCCCGAACTTATCACCAAAGATCAATATGAAAGTTGGGTGAAAGAGTCACTCCGCCCTGAAAAATATCAGGAAGTAGTGGATGCTTTCGGCGAATTTCCCGGAAACTATATGGCAACCAATGACGGCAAACTGGGTATTGCCCGTCTGCAATTCGGAAATGTTGTCTTAATGCCACAAAATGCAGCCGGAAGTGGTGACAACTCCTTCCAAGTGATTCATGGCACTAATATGGCACCTCCTCATACCTATATTGCTTCCTATCTATGGATGCAACATGGCTTCAAGGCTGACGCACTGATCCATTTCGGTACACACGGAAGTCTTGAATTTACTCCCAAAAAACAAGTGGCATTGTGCAGCAACGACTGGCCGGATCGCCTGGTAGGGGCAGTTCCGCACTTCTACATCTATTCCATCGGTAATGTTGGAGAAGGGATGATGGCTAAACGTCGTTCTTACGCAACTATACAATCATACCTCACTCCTCCTTTCCTTGAAAGCAGCGTACGCGGTATTTATCGGGAGTTGATGGAAAAAATCAAGATTTACAATAACTCTCAAAAAGAGAATAAAGATCAAGAATCATTAGCGATCAAAACGCTGACTGTGAAGATGGGAATTCACCGTGATTTAGGTTTGGACAGCATTGCCAACAAACCATATACAGAAGATGAAATCGCCCGGGTAGAAAACTTCGCTGAAGAACTGGCTACCGAGAAAATCACGGGGCAACTCTATACAATGGGAGTTCCTTATGAACCGGAACGGATCACTTCTTCCGTCTATGCAATGGCTACAGAACCTATCGCATACAGTCTGCTGGCTCTTGACAAGCAACGTGGCAAAGCGACAGATGCCGTCAGCAAGCATCGCAGCCTTTTTACACAACAGTATTTGACCCCTGCCCGTCAGTTGGTAGAAAAGCTAATTGCCAATCCTTCACTAGCCACGGATGAACTGATTTGCCGTACAGCTGGCATCACACCGCAAGAACTTGCCAAAGCTCGTCAGATAGAAGCCGAACGCAATGCTCCGAAAGGTATGATGGCAATGATGATGGCTGCATCTGCAAAGAATGAAAATGCTGATAAAGAGAAATCCGGCAAGGATCATCCGGCTATGTCAGGCAAAGGAAAAACTCCTCATAGCAATATGCCTGACAGCATGAAGGAAGCCATGAAAAAGATGGGTGCCAATATGGACCCCGAGAAAGCTATGGAAATGGCTAAATCTATGGGAGCAAATCCCGAAGCTCTGAAAAAGATGGAAGCTGCCATGAAATCCAACAAGGATAAAGAGCAGCCTGCCGGGTCTTCAGATAAACAGATGAAAGGCTCCAAACAAGAAAAACCGAAAGGCATGTCAGCCATGATGGCCGCTATGGGGAAAGCGACGAAAGAATACAGCAAAGAAGAGATTGAACTAGCACTTGCCGTAGCGGAAGTAGAACGTACAATCAAGAATGTAGGTAATTATAAAAATGCACTCCTGACAAGTCCCGAAGAGGAACTAAACAGTCTGATCAATGCATTGAAAGGCGGATACACCGCTCCTACTCCGGGCGGTGACCCAATAGCTAATCCGAACGCTTTGCCTACCGGACGTAATATGTATGCTATCAATGCCGAAGCAACTCCAACAGAATCTGCTTGGGAAAAAGGTATTGCTTTAGCTAAACAAACAATTGATACCTACAAACAACGTCATAATGATTCTATTCCACGCAAAGTAAGTTATACGCTCTGGTCTTCCGAATTTATTGAAACTGGCGGAGCTACTATTGCCCAAGTTCTTTATATGCTGGGAGTAGAACCTGTCCGTGACGCATTCGGTCGTGTCAGCGACTTGAAACTGATTCCTTCAGCCGAACTGGGACGTCCACGTATCGACGTAGTGGTCCAGACTTCCGGACAACTCCGTGATATCGCCGCTTCCCGCCTCTTCCTGATTAACCGTGCAGTAGAAATGGCTGCGACAGCGAAAGACGACAAGTTTGAAAATCAGGTAGCCGCCAGTGTGATAGAAGCTGAAAGAGTGCTGACTGAAAAAGGTGTCAGTCCGAAAGATGCACGCGAGATGGCTTCTTTCCGAGTATTCGGAGGTGCTAATGGCATGTATGGTACAGGAATCCAGGGAATGGTGGAATCCGGCGACCGTTGGGAAAGTGAATCGGAAATCGCAGATACTTACCTCAACAATATGGGAGCCTTCTACGGTGACGAAAAACACTGGGAAGTCTTTCAGAAATTTGCCTTTGAAGCAGCATTGAACAGTACTGATGTTGTCGTTCAGCCCCGCCAAAGCAACACTTGGGGAGCATTGAGCCTCGACCACGTATATGAATTTATGGGAGGTATGAATCTTGCCGTACGCAACGTTACCGGTAAAGACCCGGACGCTTATCTTAGCGACTACCGGAACCGCAACAATATGAAAATGCAGGAACTTAAAGAAGCAGTCGGCGTAGAAAGCCGTACAACGATTCTGAATCCTACCTATATCAAAGAGAAAATGAAAAGCGGTGCTTCTGCAGCAAGCGAAGTTGCCCAGACTGTAACCAATACGTATGGCTGGAACGTGATGAAACCTGCCGCTATCGACAAGGAACTTTGGGATAATATATATGATGTATATGTCAAAGACGAATACAAACTGAATGTAAAAGACTTCTTTGAAAAACAGAATCCCGCAGCTTTACAGGAAGTGACTGCCGTTATGATGGAAACTGCCCGCAAAGGATATTGGAAAGCTTCTCCGGAACAACTCTCCAATATTGCCAAGCTGCATACAGACCTTGTCAGACAATTCGGTCCTTCGGGTAGCGGATTTACCGGAGACAATGCCAAATTACAGCAGTTCATCGCCTCTCAAGTAGATGCGCAAACCGCAGCCAACTACAACAAGGAACTGAAACAAATGAAACAAGCCACCCTGGACGGAGAAGCGACCAAAGGAGGCATGGTATTGAAGAAACAATCGAGCGATACCGTACAAGGGGCACAGGAAGAACAAAATTCTTTGAATGGAGGCCTTATCGCAGGTATTGTTCTGGTAGCATTTGTTGTCATGTTGCTAATACTTAAAAAGAAACGGAAAAAGTAATGTAATATGGAGTTAATCATTCACATATTAATGCTGTTTATCGTGATTAACTGCAGTTTCAAACTCAGTTTCTGGAAACTTTGGCAAACCGTAATATACAGCCTGATAGCCGGTCTTTTTGTAGCCGGCACCTGGCAGTATGCTATTCTCCAGTCAAAGACACAGATTGCTGATTATCTGCAGAACACGGAAGCATTGCAAAACATGGCTATTATCATAACGCTTGAGTCGGCACTCTGCTTCGGCTACTGCGTAGCTTTCTTGCGCGGACTTTATGGTAAGAAGAATTTATGGTGGGCAGAATTACTTCGCTGGTATCCCAGCTTGTTGCTCTTCCCCGTATTATTCTACTATCTCACAGAAGCTATCTTCCGGTTACCTGGTGTAGACTTTTCAGTGACAGCCTGGTCACTTGCAGGGATAGTGGTTATCGCCATCCCATTGTTAAGCCGGCTGATGAAGTATCTTGTACCCGAAGACGATCTCCGGTTGGAAGTTCATTTCCTCGTCAGCTTATTCATCTGTATCCTCGGATTACTGACCACAGTCAACGGAAAAACAACCTATGCTGCCACCGAGGAGGCACTCAACTGGAAAGCGATTATCTTGTCCATCGGTCTGTTCGTTGTCCTGTTTCTCATTGGATTTGCCTGGAACAAGCTGAAATGGCCTTTATTACAACGTAAAGAATTAAAAAAAAGAAGTAAAATCAATCAATAAAATATTATATGGAACTCATCTCTAAACTTTTATTCTGGGTAGCGAACAGTTTACTTATACCCGATATCATTATTTTGCTGTGCCTATTCGTTCGTTCACTTATTTTGATCGGAGGCACCTACAACATGTACATGACCAAACGTAAAAATGACAAAGCACTGGACCAACTCATTAAAGATGCACGGATAGACGATCTGAAAGCAACTTTACCCGACAAAGACAATTCACTATATATGGGTTATCTCCGCGATCTGCTCTACCATCCGGCCAGTGCAGATTACTCTGACTTCCTGATAACAAAATTCGAGAATGAAGCAGAGAAAGATGTGTCTCTTTCTAAAATGCTGGCTAAGATAGGTCCGGTTCTCGGATTGATAGGAACATTGATTTCCATGAGTCCGGCACTTGTGGGACTTTCTACAGGAGATATCTCCGGAATGGCATATAATATGCAGGTAGTATTTGCAACGACTGTTGTAGGTTTGGTTATTAGTGCTGTGGGACTGATATCCATGCAGTTCAAACAACGTTGGTATGCCAAAGATGTCAACAACCTCGATTATGTATCAAGAGTATTAAACGAAACAACCGGAGAGTCCAATAATGAAAAGAAATAGAAGAGTCAGCAAATTCCTCAAAGAAGAGGATACCGACCCGCTAAGTGTAGTAGTAAACTTGTTCGACGTAGCGATGGTATTTGCCGTGGCATTGATGGTAGCAATGGTGATGCACATGAATATGACGGAAGTTTTCGGACAGGAAGATTTCACCATCGTGAAGAATCCTGGTAAAGAAAATATGGAAATCATCTCCAAGGAAGGAAAGAAAATCAACACTTACAAGCCTTCCGGTCAGAAAGAGGAGGATTCAGGGAAAAGAGGAAGAAAAGTAGGGATAGCCTACGAACTGGATAACGGTGAGATTATTTATGTTCCGGAATAACCATTAAAAGTATATTTCCTACCAATAATCAATAGTATCGGAGTGTGTCAAAACGCAGATTAACGCAAATTATCGCAGATTATTTCAATTATATTGATATATTAATCAACGACTTATAAAATTATTTCTGCGATAATTTGCGTTAATCTGCGTTTTATTATTCATTATGACACACCTCCCTTTATTTCTTTCATTTTACATTGATAACTATCAGAACAAAACATGGTTTCTTCTTTATCAAAACCCGACAAAAGACACACACATTATCGCAGAAATCTACTAATCATCTGCCTGTTATTAGGTATCGTTCTCATTACTTTCTGCTTTTTGCTTTGCCAGCACGACAGTCAGGATATGGACTGCGATTGCTTAAGATGCCTGTTAAGTGCTCCTCCCCAGGAGGGAGAGTATCTCTACAACCGTTATCTGCTCCTCATCAGTGTTCTCTGCTTCTTGTTAATATTCCTGCCCATTTATATATTCGAACATCGACAACATATAAAAAGGAAATAAAAAAACAAGCCACCGAAATGAGTCACTCATTCCGATGGCCTATCCCCTTTAAACACCTTTAAACAAAATGAAAATATGCCTCATTACTAACTAAACTAACTAACCCTTTGAGGCATATTTTGAAGAGGCTGTCTCACCAGCCTCTTTTTTATTATAGACAGCTTTCGCTCTCTAATCTTATTTACGAGCTTCAGCAATATAGCCGAGAGCTTCTTCACATTTTGCAGTTACATAAGCCCAGTCTTCTGCTGCTACCTTATCTTTCGGGAACAGTTTAGAGCCCATACCTACGCAGAATACACCGGATTTGATCCATGCAGTCAGGTTTTCTTTAGTAGGTTCTACTCCACCTGTTACCATCAGCTTAGACCATGGCATCGGAGCCATCAAACCTTTCACGAAGTTAGTTCCGTAAACATCACCCGGGAATACTTTGCAAAGATCGCAACCTACTTCCTGCGCAAAACCAACTTCTGACACAGAACCGCATCCCGGAGTATAAGCTACCGAGCGACGGTTACATACCTTAGCAATTTCAGGGTTGAACAACGGACCTACCACGAAGTTAGCACCCAGTTGCAGGTACATAGCAGCAGTAGCCGGATCAACGATAGAACCGATACCGATTGCCATTTCAGGGCATTCTTTTGCTGCGAATTTAACGATTTCAGCAAATACTTCCTGTGCAAAGTCACCACGGTTTGTGAATTCGAAAGCACGAACACCACCGTCATAACAAGCCTTTACTACTTTCTTTGCAACTTCTGCATCTTTGTGATAGAATACAGGAACCATTCCTGTAGAGCCGATCTTATTCAATACGGCTATTTTATCGAATTTTGCCATCTTATTATTTACTATTTAAATGAATTGATTTTCTTTACTTTTCAACTCTCCAAATTATCTCTGTACTCGACCGCTTGCGTCACCACCAGCCAATGCTTCTACTTCTTCTACAGAAACAAGGTTGAAGTCACCATTGATAGTATGTTTCAATGCAGATGCAGCAACAGCGAATTCAAGAGCAGCACCCTGATTAGGTTTAGTCATCAAACCATGGATAATACCGCCGGAGAAAGAGTCACCACCACCTACACGGTCGATAATCGGATCGATATCATAACGCTTTGAAGTATAGAATTCTTCTCCGTTGTAGATCATCGCTTTCCAACCGTTGTGAGTAGCAGAGAAAGATTCGCGCAAAGTAGAAACTACATATTTGAATCCGAATTCTTTCATCATCTGCTGGAAGATACCTTTGTAACCTTCAGCATCTGTGTGACCAGCCTCAACGTCAGCATCCGGCTTGAAGCCCAAACAAAGTTCTGCATCTTCTTCGTTACCGATACATACGTCTACAAACTGCATCAACGGTTTCATGATAGACTGTGCTTTTTCTTTAGTCCACAGTTTCTTACGGAAGTTCAAGTCAACAGAAACAGTTACACCGTGACGTTTTGCAGCTTCACAAGCCAGACGAGTCAACTCGGCAGCCTTGTCAGAGATAGCCGGAGTGATACCAGACCAGTGGAACCAGTCAGCACCTTCCATGATTGCATCAAAATCGAAATCAGCAGCGTCAGCTTCAGCAATAGCAGAGTGAGCACGGTCATAAATTACTTTGCTAGGACGCATAGAAGCCCCAGTTTCCAAGTAGTAGATACCTACACGGTCGCCACCACGAGCAATAAAGTCTGTCTTTACGCCATATTTACGCAATGCGTTAACAGCAGACTGTCCAATTTCATGTTTCGGCAATTTAGTTACGAAATAGGCCTCATGTCCGTAGTTGGCACAGCTTACTGCAACGTTAGCTTCTCCACCACCATATACTACATCAAAAGAATCAGATTGAACAAAACGAGTATTACCCGGAGTTGATAATCTAAGCATGATTTCGCCTAATGTAACGACTTTCTTTCCCATAATCTTATGTTTCAATTTCTAAGTTATTAATATTATGAACTTTCAATTTATCATTCCAGCCCCTTTTTAAGGGTTAACACATTGATTATATGAATATTAATATATAACATAACTAATATCACATACCTTTCGTGTGCGGGCACAAAGATACAACAATTTTCGTAATTACAAAAATTGTTATATATTTGTATCGAAAATATTAAGATTATTATTGTGTGCGAGCACAAAAACCTATATAAATAAAGGTTATCGTATGAATAAATTGCCCGAAAGGATCAGAATCAAAGACATCGCCCGTCTAGCAGATGTATCAGTGGGAACGGTAGACCGCGTTATTCACGGACGTAGCGGAGTGTCGGAGGCCAGTAAGAAACGCGTAGAAGAAATTCTGAAGCAGCTTGACTACCAGCCCAATATGTACGCCAGCGCTCTGGCTTCCAACAAGAAGTATACGTTTATCTGCCTTTTGCCGGAGCATCTGGAAGGCGAATACTGGACGGCTGTAGAAATCGGTATTCATGAAGCTATCGCGACCTATTCGGATTTCAATACTTCGGTGAAAATCAACTATTACGATCCATACGATTATCATTCATTCGTCAACGCCAGTGAAGCCATCCTAGCCCTGCAGCCGGACGGAGTGATGGTAGCTCCTACCGCTCCGCAATATACGAAAGGATTCACCGATCAGTTGCAGGCACTAGATATACCTTATATATATATAGACTCCAATATTAAAGAGGTTCCTCCCCTCGCCTTCTTTGGTCAGAACTCACGTCAAAGCGGATATTTCGCTGCTCGAATGATGATGTTACTGGCACGGGAGGAAAAGGAAATTGTGATTTTCCGCAAAATACATGAAGGAATTGTAGGATCTAATCAGCAGGAGAACAGAGAAATCGGTTTTAGGCAGTACATGAAAGAACATCATCCGTCTTGTACTATACTGGAACTTGACTTGCATGCCGAACGCAACGACGAAGATAACGAGATGCTGGACGAATTCTTCCGCACTTATCCGATGGGTAAGAACGGAATCACTTTCAACTCTAAAGCCTACATCGTTGGCGAGTACCTGCAAAGCCGTGGAAAGAAAGACTTCAATCTGATAGGCTATGACCTTCTGGAACGGAATGTCACCTGCCTGAAAGAAGGAAGTATCTCCTTCCTCATCGCCCAGCAGCCGGAACTGCAAGGAGCCAATGGCATCAAAGCTCTATGCGATCATCTTATTTTCAAGAAAGAAGTGACTCGTATCAACTATATGCCCATTGATCTGTTAACAGTAGAGACAATAGACTATTACCATAACAAATAACAACAAAGTACAACTTTACAAGTACATTACATGGAAACAAAGTATTTAAGAATTAATCCTGCCGACAACGTCGCCGTTGCCATTGTTAACCTCCCGGCAGGAGAGCATCTTTCTATAGATGGCATTGAGATTACATTGAACGAGGATATTCCTGCCGGACATAAATTCGCACTAAAGAATTTTGCGGAAGGTGAAAATGTAATCAAGTACGGTTACCCGATCGGACATGCACGAATGGCAAAGAAACAGGGTGACTGGATGAACGAAACGAACATCAAAACCAACCTCGCCGGATTGTTGGACTATACTTACAACCCAATTCAGGTTTCTTTAGATATTCCTCATAAAGATCTAACTTTCAAAGGTTACCGTCGCAAAAACGGTGATGTAGGGGTAAGAAACGAAATATGGATTATCCCGACGGTAGGTTGCGTAAACGGTATCATCGGTCAACTGGCCGAAGGACTTCGTCGCGAAACTGAAGGTAAGGGAGTGGATGCCATTGTCGCTTTCCCACACAACTACGGTTGCTCACAACTTGGTGACGACCACGAAAATACGAAAAAGATTCTTCGTGACATGGTGCTTCATCCCAATGCAGGTGCTGTATTGGTAGTAGGCTTAGGATGTGAGAATAACCAGCCGGATGTATTCCGTGAGTTCCTGGGCGAGTTTGATGAAGACCGTGTGAAGTTCATGGTTACTCAAAAGGTAGGTGACGAATACGAAGAAGGAATGGAAATCCTCCGCGATTTGTATGCAAAGGCTTCTAAAGATGAACGTACCGATGTTCCTTTGTCCGAACTGCGTGTGGGATTGAAATGCGGTGGTTCCGATGGTTTCTCCGGCATTACGGCAAACCCGCTATTGGGTATGTTCTCCGATTTCCTGATTGCACAGGGAGGTACAAGCGTATTGACTGAAGTTCCGGAAATGTTCGGCGCAGAAACGATCCTGATGAACCGTTGTAAAAACGAGGAACTGTTTGAGCAGACCGTCCATCTGATTAATGACTTCAAAGAATATTTCCTGTCCCACGGAGAGCCTGTAGGCGAAAATCCTTCTCCGGGAAACAAAGCCGGCGGTATCTCTACTCTGGAAGAAAAAGCATTGGGATGTACCCAAAAGTGCGGAAAGAGCTATGTATCTGGTGTGATGCCTTACGGCGAACGTTTACAGAAGAAAGGTCTTAATCTGCTTTCTGCTCCGGGCAATGACCTGGTTGCAGCCACTACTCTGGCTGCGAGCGGATGTCACATGGTGCTTTTCACCACCGGACGCGGTACTCCTTTCGGTACTTTTGTTCCAACCATGAAGATTTCCACCAATTCGACGCTAGCTAAAAACAAACCGGGATGGATTGACTTCAACGCTGGTGTGATTGTAGAAAACGAACCGATGGAGAAAACTTGCGAACGCTTCATTGATTATATTATCAAAGTGGCAAGCGGTGAATTCGTAAACAACGAAAAGAAAGGTTATCGCGAAATTGCCATCTTTAAAACAGGCGTAACCTTGTAAATAGCTCTTTATCTGATAAAACAAATATACTGAAGATAAAAAGATATATTGTTAGAATGATAGAGTTGCTATCCTCCACTCAATGATAAGTTGAACGGGATAGCAACTCTTTTTTATATTATACCATATCGTCACCTGTTCTCTTAAAGGTAACACGGATCGTTTTATGAAAGGGAATAAAACGGGAAACCACAGCTATGACAACGGATATAACCAACAGATAACCCAGAATTTCTTTCAGTGCAAGCAACAGGCTTTGCTGTTGCAGGGTGTTATATAAAGAGTTAGTTGCCAGTTGCGCAGCTTCGTTATACGGATGCCCTTGTGCAATTGCATTGTTCAGGGACTGGCTATAACGTGTTGCTGACAACGGATCGGCAGTGGTGATAGTTTCCGATAGAGAATACATATATTTCTGCTGTAACCGATACAGTACATTACTATAGAAAGAGGTTGCCAGGATAGGCGCCAATACGGAACGGAAAATAATCAGAAAGAAAGCGTTCGACAATAAGTATTTTGGATTCAAGTCTTCCACGGCAAACAGGGCGAAAGCTATAATCAAAGTCAACATACCCAACCCACGAAAGAAGATAGGCAGATAGAGCATTTCATACGTGCTGTCCGGAGAGATACCAAAATACAGGATTGCAAAGAAAATTACAAAACAACTCATCCCTCCCGCTATCAGAAAACGGAACCGCCAACGTTGCCACCGGAACCACCAAAAACAGATAAAAGCACCGACTACATATCCCGGAAGCAAATAAATATAAAGGGAATAAGTATGCGTAGTATCTACTTTCAGAATGACAGTCAGATAGTTAGTCAGCAACGTAGTCGATGTACTAAAAAACATCACAAGCATCATATAGAAATAGCCTACAATCGCTTTGGGCTGGAATAAAGGAGCCAAACTTACATAGGGATTTTCCGAGCGACTCTGATACCAAATAAATAAAGCAATCAATATAGGCGCTATGATGATATAGGCACAGATCTTACCGGAAGCCATCCAATCGAGCACTTTTCCATAATTGATAACGTACATCAACATCAGCAACCCGGCTGAAATAACAAACATCTCACGAATGTGCAGATCAAACCATGCGACGGCTTTAATGGGACGGTTATGACGGAAACAGACGATAACAAATAAAATGGAAATCAAAATCAGTACCATCATAAAGTAATACATATACTTCCAGTTATAATGATACGCCAGTAAAGCCGTTACCAGCATCGAAGCCTGTCCCCCACCGTAAACCAACGGATAAAAATAAGAATAGAATTCGCTACGTACATTCTTCGGACTGAAAATCTTTTGAGCATAACGAATAAACCACAACATAAGAAATCCTTTCAGAAAACCGACGGCAAAACTACAAACAATCAGAATATCTGCGTTTTGCGTACGTGCGCAAACCCAACTCAAGAAGAATTGCAGTACCAAATCAATCAATAACAGAGACTTCACGGAAAAGGCTGCCAACACTTTAGGAATAATCGGATAAGCGATAGCCATGCCCGCCGAAGCAGCATAATATCCCATCGTTATATCTTCCGAATTAGTGCCAAGCGTGTTCGATACTTCCAGCATACTGCCTGTATATGAACCATTGAGCATAGTGACCGGGAGAATCACGATAAAAATGCCGATCAGTCCCAGCCAATCGGGCACCCATTGACGAACGGGTGCCCCCAATTCCTTCATGGTAATCATTTGCGTAGAGCTTCTGTTTCCACCATCATCCCGGCTCTCAATTGTGCCATTTCTTCGGGAGAAACATCTTCCAAATCAATCCGCACGGGTATCCGTTGTTGCACCTTTACAAAATTACCGGCAGAATTATCCGTAGGAACCAAGGAGTATTTAGATCCGGTTGCTTCGGAAATCGCAGTGACTTGTCCATGAAAAATCTTTCCGGGCACTGCATCTACTTTTACACGTACTTGCTGACCAATATAGATATTAGTAATCTGCGTTTCTTTATAATTGGCGGTAATCCATTTATCCTTGTTACGCACCAGATAAGAAATAGTCTGACCGGCCGGCACATACTGGCCGGGTTCAAGCGTGCGTCTGCCCATACATCCATCATAAGGAGCAGTGAGAACCGTATAAGACAGATTCAGCTTCGCCAAATCCAAGTCTGCCTCCTTACGTAAAATGGCAGCCTCCGCACCGGTTGTTTTCTTGCTTGTTTCCGCATATTGTGATAATGCCGCCTGCTTCTGCGCAACTAATGCCTGATAGCGTGCCTTCGCCGCCTCATAAGCAGCTTTTGTCTGTTCATACTGCTGTTCCGGGACTGATTCTTCTTTCAACAAACGTTCAAAACGATGATAATCCTGTTCCAGTTGCCAGAGTTTCGCTTTCGCTTCGGCGATGTTGGCATCCTGCACGGCAATATTTGTATGGGAAGTTTCAATGCCCGAATGAAGTACATCTTGCGAACCATGCGCATCCAGCAATGCAGCTTCCGCTTCTTTCACCTTGATCTGATATTCACGATTGTCAAGCACCAGCAACGTATCTCCCTGACGGACATATTGATGCTCCTTAAAACGAACCTCCTTTATATAGCCCGAAGCCCGGACATTCAAAGGAGCCACGTATTGATCTACAAAAGCATCATTCGTCACTTCGTAATTAACGTAACGCCAAAAGTAAGTAGCAGTCCACCAAAGTCCGGAGACTGCCAAACAGATACATACCAAATTTAAAACGATATTACGAACTCTTACTTTCTTTAGTTTCTGCTGTTTCTCTTTCAATTCATTTGCCATAACAATTCCCCCATAAATTATAATTCTAAAATCATAAATCCCCACACGCCTTCCGGAGTTGATAATAAGTATAAACCACACGAGTGCGCGCAGTGACCAGCTGCAATTCTACATTCAAACGAACGGAGTTTGCATCGAGCAAATCAGTCAGGATAGCCAGCTGATTCAGGTAGCGATTCTGCATGATACGATAATTCTCTTCCGCTTGCCGGACAGACAGCTTTAGAGCCTCCACTCTCTGCAACGCTTCCCGGTGGCGTAAAAATGCCGAACGTACATCCATGCGGATTCCCTGCATCTTCTGTTCCTCCTCATTTTTCCGCAAAGATACCATCAGTTTACTCTCTTTTATTTTATGGTTGTTCTTGTAAAGTGATGATAAAGGATAGGAAACCGACACACCTACATTCCAGTTATTATTATACATATCCGCCAATGTACGCGAGATGGGGCGTGCCAAGGTGTTCGATGCATAGAGCGACACACTGGGAAGAGAAAAGGACTTGACAGAGCGGATCTCATTTCTTGCCAATTCAGTTTGTGCACGAAGCAGCTTCATCGCCGGATCGTTCGCATAAGCCTGAACGATATAATCATCATACGGTTGCAAGGCAACTGCCTGATAAAGAATAGTGGTATCGGGTTTTAATAATAAATTCTCATCCTGCCCCAATAAGATATCGAGTTGCTGCGATACAAGCGCAATGCTGTTTTCCGCTTCCTGTAGAGACAGGCGATCATTAGTCAGCTGCATTTCACTCCGCAACACATCATTGTTCGTTATCAAACCCTCCTTTTTCATCCGCCGTATATCGTGCAGCCGAAGTTCTGACTCCTCAATATTCCGCGCCAGTACTTCATGCTGCTTAAACAGACTAAACAGATTCATATACTGATTCAATAACCTTAGCTTTATTTCCGCCTGATCGGTCAATGTCTGCAATTCGGCAACTTGCCTTTCTATATCCGCCTTATGAATAGCACTTCGGATTTTGCCACCCTGATAGAGAGGCTGCGCCAAATCAATCGCATAGTTTTGTGACCAGTCCGGTGCTTCCGGATAGACAGGATCGGATAATCCCCGTTCCCAAACGACGGGTTGTCCTACAAATCCCCCTTTCAGTCCAATCTGCAATTCCGGCAACTGTGCAGAACGTGCGGTTCGCGTCCGCTCCTGCGCCATGGATTCTTTCATAGCATCCGCCTGAAGTTGCAGGCTATGCTGCACTCCCCTTTCAAAAAGCTGATCGACGGTAAGAAACAAAGAATCTGTTTGTGCGTTGATGGAGGAAGTGCCCAAAAGCAGGCAAGACAAAGCTGCCCCATATTTTTTATACATTTTCAAGTACATCGCATACACCTTTTAATTCAGATAACATCGTTTCAATGCTTTCTATACCAATAATCTTTTCTGCGTATACATAAACCTGATCGAGAATCGGACGGATCTGGTCTTTAAACTCCTCCCCTTCGGGAGTCAGGAATACCAGTTTATTGCGACGGTCGGCGGGATCTTCTTTACGGTAAACATACCCTTTCTTTTCCAGATTATTCATCAAATTGGTCAAACAGGCTTTATCTTTTGCAATACGTTCTGCCAATATCTGCTGACTAATTCCCTGCTCGTGCCATAAACTACTCAATACCTGAAGCATCTCAAACGTAATCCCCGCGTTATTTTTTCTCAATGTCCGTTGCATAGACCGGCGGAAAGCCATACGGGTACGAACAATCTGCAACATGAGTTCTCTAAACTCTGCTCCTTCTCTCATTTTCTATAACCTTTTTACCTGTTTCGTTTCGGCGGCAAAGGTACATATTTCCGCCGAATTAGTCAAACGTTTGACTAATTTCATTTTGACGTCCTGCTCATATAATTCCTGAACGTTCGTTTATTTATTCATTAAATCACTATATATTAACATCTTATCATAAAAACCTATTCTTTATTATCAAAATATCCAAGCAAAAAGTTTGTTCATCTGAAATCTTTTGTTTTACTTTGCATCACAAAGTACTTTTTATATGAATAAAGATAAAGCATTAGAATCGGTAAATGAGATAAAAGAGTTGATGGAAAAGTCCTCAAAGTTTATCTCTCTAAGTGGTCTCGCTGCAATCATGGCGGGCATTTACGCATTAGCTGGGGCATATATCGCCACAGAAGTTATTACACCGGGCACTCATTTAATTGTTGCCCTTGAATTAATGGCTATAATAGCCTCGCTCGTATTGGTAGCCGCGGCGGTCACAGCCTGCATCCTGTCCTATTACAAATCCAAGAAGACAGGACAGAAATTTTTCAGCCGCCTCACTTACCGGGCATTATGGAATTTCTCTCTTCCGATGCTGACCGGAGGTGTTTTATGTATTTCCATCCTTATGCACGAGTATTATGACATCCTGGCTTCCGTGATGCTTTTATTTTACGGGCTGGCATTGGTCAACGTCTCCAAGTTTACTTATTCCAGTATCGTATGGCTGGGCTATGCCTTCATTTGCCTGGGCGTTGTAGACTGTTTCTGGGAAGGTCATTCACTACTGTTCTGGACCATCGGTTTCGGCGGTTTCCACATCCTCTATGGTATATTGTTCTATTTACACTACGAAAGAAAAAGATCCTAAATGATAGAAGCATTCCAATATATTAATAAAGCATTCGAAAGCAAGGTCCGACTAGGCATCATGGCTATTCTGATGGTAAATGAGGAAGCTGATTTCAATTTTCTGAAAGAACAGCTCTCTCTGACCGACGGCAATCTTGCCAGCCATACCCGTGCCCTGGAAGAACTGGGATATATCGTATGCAACAAGAGTTTTGTCGGACGAAAGCCACGGACTGTTTTTCAGGCAACCCCGCAAGGCAGAGAAGCTTTCAAATCGCATATTGAAGCCTTAGAGAAATTTCTAAAATCAAAATAAATAATTCATCAAAACACTACTGGCTTATGGACGCTTTCAATGAAAATTCAAATGAGCAACAGGCACAGCAACCTATGGGATGCCTCCACCGTTTCTCCAAAACAATCAAGGTTGTCATCATCGGATTATTAATCCTTCTCTTGATGATACCCATGTTCATGATTGAGAATCTTATTTCCGAACGGGGACGAACCCAGGAAGAAGCTATCGACGAGGTAAGTGAAAAATGGAGTCTTGCACAGACCATCACTGGCCCTTACCTGAATCTACAGTATCCGGTTGTCACTGAAAACAACGGCGAGAAGAAAGTTTCCATCAAAGACCTGATACTTTTCCCCGACGAACTTACGGTCAACGGGCAACTGAAGACTGAAATCCTGAAAAGAAGTATCTACGAGGTCAACGTATATCAATCGGAACTGACATTGAAAGGGTCATTCAGTTCGGAAGAATTGAAAAAGAGCAGAATAGATATGGAACAGCTGCAGTTTGACAGGGCAGCTATTTGCCTGAATCTGACCGACATGCGTGGCATCAGCGAACAAATCAGCATCACTTTGGGAGATTCAGTTTACATCTTCGAGCCGGGTATGGACAACAGAGGCATAGATAATACCGGAGTTCATGCGATCGCTAATTTGTCGGAGTTGAAGCAGAATAAAAAACTGCCTTATGAAATTAAAATCAAACTGAAAGGTTCACAGTCACTCAACTTTATTCCGTTGGGTAAAACAACCCGTGTAGATCTGAAAGCCAACTGGAATACACCGAGCTTTACCGGAAACTATCTGCCTAACAACCGGAATATTACGGAGAAGGAATTTTCCGCACAATGGCAAGTTTTAAACTTGAATCGGAATTATTCGCAGGTGATGGCTGACTACAACACCTCGAACATCAAAGATATTGAAAACTCCAGTTTCGGTGTGAATTTCAAAATTCCGGTGGAACAGTACCAGCAGTCCATGCGCTCCGCAAAGTATGCCATTCTGATTATCCTACTGACTTTCGGAGTGATCTTCTTCACTGAAATCATGAACAAGACCCGTATTCATGCCTTGCAGTATTTATTGGTAGGACTAGCTCTCTGTCTATTCTACAGCCTGCTCCTCTCCTTCTCCGAGCACGTCGGTTTCAACCCGGCCTATTTGTTATCTTCTGCACTGACTATTATACTGGTAGGCGGCTATATGTTCGGAATTACCAAGAAAAAGAAACCGTCATTAATCATGTCCGGCCTATTGGCTATACTCTATATTTATATCTTTGTTCTTATCCAGCTGGAGACTTTCGCATTATTGGCAGGTAGCTTAGGACTGTTTATCATTCTGGCAATAGTGATGTATTTTTCAAAGAAAATAGACTGGTTTAATGAATAATCGGCTTTTCTATTGAAACGCTTGACAAATGGCTTTTTATTTTGTATCTTTGAGAAAACAAAAGCAATAAGAGAAATGAAAAATCTAGGAAAAATAGAGACATAAAGGACCTTTAAACTGATACATTTTAGTATTAGTACAGATATATCATAGGGCAATGATCTAACGATCATTGCCCTATTTTGTTTATATTTTTACTTAACTCATTCTATAGAATCTCTAAAAATGCTCAAAATAGTTTTTAATAAACTCTGATACCGTTTATAATAAACTATCAAAAAGTTTATTATAAACCGAAATTACGTTTATTAAGAACATAGTCTTTAATTGTAAAAAATAACAAACGTATTTCATACAATAGAAGATTACAAATAAGCGAGTTTATTTATACAGTAATATAAACAAACAAAATTCTTCATTTCATCCAAACGATTGAACTTCCTTCACTCACTACACACTAAAATGTTTTCTTCAAATATATCATATCCACCAACTGCACACCATCCTCATACATCGGATGATCGTAGTTGTCAGTAAAGAAATTCTTTATCCGGTGGGAAATCGCAAAACCGCAATGTTCATAGAAAGATCTGGAAGAAGGTACATCTCCTGTGCCCACCAACATTTCAGAGCACTTCCCCTGATAATATTCAAATAAAAACTCTATTAAACGTTTTCCGTACCCCTGTCGTTGGAAGAAAGGAACAGTAGCAATATTCTTGATTTCATAAACACTTTCCCCCTCACGTGTCACCACACAAAGAGCTTTCAGCCCGTCATCATAAAGAACAAACATATCACCGCGTTCCAAATATCGGTCAATCATACTTTCCTGTTCGTCAGCCAAGAGTAATAAATCAAGGAATTCTTTTTTATTTGAAGTTACTAGTTTTATCTCCATATTTTCTATTTTATCATAAAATAAAAATGTTACCGACTCATTTGCCTATGTTCCAAAATGGTTTCCATATTCTCCAAAGCCCATCCCACCAGTCCTTCAATATGAGGAATCAATGTACCGCCTGTATCTGTCAGGCAATACTCCACACGGGGAGGTACTTCTGCATACACTTTCCGTTCAACCAATCCATCTGATTCCAAAGTACGCAATGTAACAGTCAACATTCTTTGAGAGACATCTTCTATCGTTTTATGAATATCACTAAAACGCATCGTACCATTGGCATTCAATGTAATAAGCACCAGCATCGACCACTTGTCTCCCAAGCGGCTAAGCACATCTCTTATCGGACAATTTCCCGTCGGATGAAAATTTTTCATTCTTTAACGTTTTGTATTTTATTGAGTTTCAGCAATAGTTACCTCTATGTAACTTCCTTATTTTCAAGTACGTTCTTGCATTTCTCAAACAAGAAAGATACATTTGCATCACAAAAGTAATAAACTTACTAATAATAACTATTGTTTCATTTAAATAATTATGATTATGGCAAAGAAAGTGGCAGTTTTAGCAGTGAATCCGGTAAATGGTTGTGGGTTATTCCAATATTTGGAAGCATTTTTCGAGAATGGCATTTCATATAAAGTATTTGCCGTATCGAATACGAAGGAGATTAAAACAAATTCAGGAATCAGCTTGACAGTAGATGATGTAATTGCTAATTTGAAGGGACATGAAGATGAATTTGACGCACTCGTTTTCTCTTGTGGCGATGCAGTACCTGTATTTCAGCAGAATGCCAATAAACCTTTTAATGTAGATTTGATGCAAGTCATTAAAACGTTTGGAGATAAAGGGAAAATGATGATCGGACATTGTGCCGGTGCAATGATGTTTGACTTTACCGGAATTACCAAAGGGAAGAAAGTAGCAGTTCACCCATTAGCTAAACCAGCTATTCAAAACGGAACAGCTACCGATAAGAAATCAGAGATAGATGGCAACTTTTTTACTGCTCAAGATGAAAACACCATTTGGACAATGATGCCACAGGTTATCGAAGCATTAAAATAATGTTCGCAACGTAGATATAAAACAATAAATATAAACATTATTATATTAATCTACGCATCCGAAGATGAAAAAGCACGTTCCTTTAAAAGCAACAGTGTGTTTCTCGGTGTGCAACGGGTCGTTTCTTTTAAAGGAACGACCCGTTGGTTTTAAAGGAAAAATGCACATTTATGGCGCATTAATAATCAATCACTTACAGATTCAAAAAATTCAAAGACCGACTAACTTCCCCAATCATTATTCAATTCAATAAATCCGTATAAGCGTCCACTCCTTTATTTCTCAAATGATTATTGTTAGTTAACTAAAATCCAAGAGAAATATCATATATCACATTCTCTTTTCGTACCAAGAAAAAGAAAAACGGAACATTACAAAAAATCTGAAACAGCGTTCATCATTTTTTAAAAGTCCGTATATTAGCAGCTTGAAGACTTGAAAGAGATAAACAGCATACTCCTTCCGAGTTTAAATAACCAAACAAGATGCCTAAAACAATATGATTAGAGAAAGAGAGAATTACAATGCATTTTTACTTCATTTTTTAGAAAGACTGAATAGCTGTGACTCTATTGAGAAAAAAATCACAGAATCACTTACGGATATTTGCGAATACTATGGCTTTAAAAGAGGATTCATTTATCAAACTGACGGATTTCGCTACTTCTATCTAAAGGAAACTGTCGGAAATAACGACAACGTTTTGCGACAACGTTTTGAAATCAGCGAAATGACCAATCAACATGTTGTCCGTGCAAATGGAAAGAACAAACCTTTTTATGCTTGCAGAAACCAAAATACTTCTTGGGATGATGTAGACATCGTGGATTTCTATAAAGTCGATTCATTACTAATCCGGCAAATTCAAGACTCCGAAGGAAAAATTATCGGATTCATCGGATTTGGAGACAGAGAACATGCAATATCTTTCACCGATGAAGAACTGCAAATGATTCATCTCATTTTAGGCTCCCTCTCCAAGGAAATAGCAGTGCGGGAATATAAAGAAAGAGAAGTACGGGCGAGCAAGACGTTAAGCAGCATCATGAATAATATGGGGGTTGACATCTACGTAAACTCTTTTGATTCCCATGATATGCTATATGCCAATGAATCTATGGCCGCTCCTTATGGAGGTATCGAACACTTTGAAGGAAAAAAATGCTGGCAGGCTCTATATAAAGATAAAACCGGAGAATGTGAGTTTTGTCCTAAGAAACATTTGATAGATGAAAACGGGCTGCCAACCAAGGTATATTCCTGGGATTACCAACGCCCGTTCGACAAATGTTGGTTCCGGGTATTCAGTGCAGCATTTGCCTGGATAGACGGACAGATGGCACACGTGATTACCAGCGTTGATATTGACCACCAAAAAACAATAGAAGAAGAACTAAGGATAGCCAAAGAAAAAGCGGAAAACCTGGACCGCTTAAAATCAGCCTTCCTCGCCAATATGAGTCATGAAATCCGTACTCCGCTCAATGCGATTGTCGGCTTTGCCAGTTTACTGGTCGAATCGGATGACAAAAAGGAACGTCAGGATTATGTCGATATCATGCAAGAAAACACCGAACTTCTTTTACAACTGATATCCGACATTCTCGACTTATCAAAAATAGAAGCCGGAACACTCGACTTCACCATGGATTATCTGGACATTAAGAGCTTCTGTGAAGATATTATACGCAATTATGATATAAAAGAAGATAAGCCGGTACCAGTTTTACTAGCCCCCACCCTACCCAATTTTTATATCTATACTGACAAAAAACGCCTGATGCAGGTTATCACAAACTTTATCAACAATGCCCTCAAATTTACAAATAAGGGACAGATTCTTCTTGAATATCATCTAAAAGAAGATACCTGTGAAATTGAATTTTCCGTAGCTGATACAGGAATGGGGATTGAACCGGACAAAGTAGACCGGGTATTCGACCGCTTTGTGAAACTCAATTCATTCTCAAAAGGCACAGGCTTAGGGCTGTCTATTTGCAGGAGCATTATCGAACATCTCGGCGGCACTATTGGAGTGGAATCCGAGATGGGAACCGGCTCGCGTTTTTGGTTTACTCATCCCTACCAAAGCGTACCCCTATAAAATTGAATAAAAAGCCCGTTAATCAGAAAAAGACCTGAAGTCTTTTTTTCATTCATTTTTTATGGTCAAAATCAAGTTTAATTCATTTATTATTAATACTTTTGCCAATGCATAAACTTAATAAGCCACCAGAAAATTAAATTAAAAATGACAACTCTTTTTCAAACCAAAATAATTAACTCATATATAATAAAATTATTTTTGTCTTTCTGTCTATTAGCTTTTTCCTACATATCACCGATTCTAGCTCAAAAAAATTCAGTGAACTCGTCAAATTATCTTTTAATCATTAATTCATATACAGAAGCAGCTCCCTGGAGCTTCAGAATGATTTCAGCCATTACCGAATATGCCCAGAATTCGCCTCAATTAGCACTCTATACCGAACACATGAACATGCTAATGATGGACACAGACTCCACTTTAAATGAATTCAGACAGACAGTTCTGGAAAAATACAAGCAGCATTCCCCACGTATGTTGATATTACTCGGAAACTCCAGCATGATATTACGGGACGACTTCAGAAAGATGTGGGGAAATATTCCGATTATACTATGTGCTGAAGAAGATTACATCGGCCCGAAGGAATTTTATCTCCAAAAGAAGCCTGTTGAGTTGACTGCAAGAACCCCGATTGCAGATATGGCGCAGTCTTACAATCTCACTTTCCTACATTCCAATTTCTATATTAAAGAAAATATAGACCTGATTTGCCGAATGACTCCCGATATTAAAAATTTCATATTTATCGGTGATGAACGGCAAAACAACCAGACTTACAATATGGTTATCAAACAAGAATTGAAAAAGAGCCATCCCAACATCAATTATCAATTCATATCGCCCCGGAAGATGCAAACCAATCATTTGCTGGACACCCTTTACACCGTTGATCCTAAAACAACAGGAATACTTTTCTCTTCATGGTTTTACAAACACACCTTTGCCGGCAACACCTCGCTAGTTACAAATTCACACCTGTTAGTCTCAACGACTTCCGCACCTCTGTTCAGCCTTGGGATGATGACAATCAAGGACAACGCAGGAGGAATAATTGGCGGATACATCTACGATCAACATGCATACAGCCAGAAAATCATACAAACGATCCAATCAATATTGAATGGCAAACAAGCATCCGAGATACCTTTTTACGAGCCTTCAGATGCCGCTCCGACTATCAACTACAATGTTTTGCTACGTAAAGGAATGTCGCCATACTTATGTCCCCCGGGCACTATTTTCTTTAACAAGCCGCCTACGTTTTGGGAACAGTACGGATACTTTATTTTAGGAACCATAGTCTGCTTCATACTGCTTGCCCTATTCTTCCAATACCGCATCAGTCATCTGAATAAGCTCAAGAAAATACAACAGAAAGAGATTGACACAATGACTTCTTACAAAAACCTGATTAACAATATGCCTATATTGTATATGCAAGAAGAGTTAATCATGAATGAAGAAGGCACTCCGATAGAACTTGTATACCGGAATGTCAACGCTCATTTCGAGAAAAGTTTCTTCCGTAAAGAAGATGTAGTAGGCAAGAAAGCCAGTGAAATATTCCCTGAATCCATGCCGGAGTTCCTGCATTTCACCAAAATGTCACTTGCGGAAAACAAGGCTATCACTTTCCCCTATTATTTCAAACAGATAGACACCTTCTATGATGTAGTACTAAAAGGAACTCACCACAACAATATTGTCGATATTTTCTGCCTGGACAGCACCGAACTACACAAAGCACAACAAAAACTAAGTGCTACCAACAATAAACTGGCAATGGCACTGGACGTAGCCAATATCGTGCCCTGGAAATGGGATTTGCGAAGCAAAACCATACTTTGCGACATCAATAGGCCTATTGAGCTTAGCACAAACGATAAAAACGTGAATGAAGAACAATTGGCAGTGCCCGATTCCCAATATTTCTCAAAGATATTCAAAGAAGACCGTAAACGGGTAGAAAAAGCCTATGATGACCTGATAGAAGGGCGATCGGATAAAGTCAGGGAAGAATACCGGGTTATCAATGTACAGAATAACATTCACAGAATCGAATGGGTGGAAGCTCAAGCCGCTGTAGAGACCCGTGACGAAAACGGCAAGCCGCTCACCCTGGTCGGTTCTTCACTAGTCATCACCACACGGAAAAAGATGGAAATGGAATTGACCACAGCCAGAGACCGGGCAGAAGAATCCAATCGTCTGAAGTCTGCCTTCCTCGCCAATATGAGCCATGAAATCCGTACTCCCCTCAACGCTATTGTCGGTTTCTCCGGCATATTGGCTTCAACAGACGAGGAAGAGGAAAAGCAGGAATATGTGAGCATCATTGAAAACAATAATACCTTGTTATTACAATTAATCAGTGACATTCTTGATTTATCAAAGATTGAAGCCGGAACATTGGAATTTCAATATTCCAACATAGACTTGAACAAAATGCTGAACGAGTTAACGAGCTCATTACAATTAAAAATAAAATCTGAAAAAGTACAGCTAACCTGCCATCTGGCAGAGAAAAATTGCTTTATCCATACAGAGAAGAACAGGCTGTCACAATTGCTCATCAACCTGATAAGTAATGCCATCAAATTCACCACTGAAGGATACATTCGTTTTGGCTATGAACTCCGCGGCAAAGAGATCTATTTTTATGTCAGCGATACTGGCTGTGGCATTCCCAAAGACAAGCAAAAGAGCATTTTCGGACGCTTCGTCAAATTAAATAGTTTCGAACAAGGCACTGGCCTGGGACTTTCTATCTGCCAGACTCTGGTAGAACACATGGGAGGTACCATCGGAGTAGACTCGGAAGAGGGCAAAGGCTCAACATTCTGGTTCACGCTGCCATATAAAGCCGCAATAGCCGTAGAAGAAAGCATAAAAAAAGAGGAAATTCAGCCGATAAGTATAGAAAAAAACAAGTTTACCATTCTGATTGCCGAGGATAATGAAAGTAACTACAAACTGTTCGCATCCATACTAAAGGGAGAGTATCAATTAATTCATGCCTGGGATGGACAAGAGGCGGTGGAAATGTTCAAGCAATATAATCCGCAGATTATATTGATGGACATCAATATGCCGGTCATGGACGGTTACGAGGCAACTAAAGAAATACGCAAATATTCTGCCAAGGTACCTATTATCGCCATTACGGCTTTTGCCTATGCTTCGGATGAACAACGGGTGATGGAAAGCGGTTTTGACGGCTATATGCCTAAACCTATCAATGCCCGCCTGTTGAAAGCACAACTGACGGAAATCATGCAGAAGCGTATTATTTTACTTTAAGAGACAGAGAACCAAAAGCAAAAAACGAATATCTACATATTCCATTTATGACTGAAGAAAAAATACATAAAAACCGCACCGGAAGTTGGTGGGCATTAAGTCCGTTGCTCGTATTCTTATGCCTTTACCTGGTAACTTCCATTCTTGTCAACGACTTTTATAAAGTGCCTATCACGGTGGCTTTCCTTGTTTCTTCCTGCTACGCCATTGCTATTACCAAAGGATTGAAACTAGACCAACGCATCTATCAGTTCTCCGTGGGAGCTGCCAATAAAAATATCCTCCTGATGATATGGATATTCATTCTTGCCGGAGCCTTTGCTCATAGTGCGAAACAAATGGGAGCAATCGATGCCACTGTCAATCTGACACTGCATATTCTGCCGGATAACCTGTTACTGGCAGGCATCTTCATTGCCGCCTGTTTCATCTCTTTATCCATCGGAACCAGCGTAGGAACTATCGTCGCCCTTACTCCCGTTGCCGTAGGACTGGCAGAAAAGACAGAAATAGCTCTCCCCTTTATGGTAGCCGTCGTAGTAGGCGGTTCTTTTTTCGGAGACAACTTATCTTTTATCTCCGACACCACCATCGCTTCGACAAAAACCCAGGAATGTGTAATGCGCGATAAATTCCGTGTAAATTCTATGATTGTCGTCCCGGCAGCCATCATTGTGTTGGGAATTTACATATTTCAGGGACTATCCATTACCGCTCCCGCCCAAACACAGACCATTGAATGGATCAAAGTTATACCTTATATAATAGTATTAGGAACAGCCATTGCCGGAATGAACGTGATGCTCGTACTCATAATAGGTATATTGACAAGTGGCATCATTGGCATCGCGACCGGCAGCTTTGGAATTTTCGACTGGTTTGGTGCCATGGGAATGGGAATTACAGGAATGGGAGAACTGATTATTATCACTCTATTGGCCGGAGGGATGCTCGAAACCATCCGTTATAACGGTGGTATCGATTTCATTATCCGGAAACTCACCCGCCACGTCAATGGTAAAAGAGGAGCCGAACTAAGCATTGCCGCCCTGGTAAGTATCGCCAACTTATGTACAGCCAACAACACGATTGCCATTATAACAACAGGACCGATTGCCAAAGATATTGCCGTGAAATTCCATCTCGACCGAAGAAAAACAGCCAGTATCCTCGATACTTTCTCCTGCCTGATACAAGGGATTATTCCATACGGAGCGCAGATGCTGATTGCAGCGGGACTTGCCAGTATCTCCCCCATCAGTATCATCGGAAATCTCTACTATCCGTTTACAATGGGAGCATGCGCCCTGCTAGCAATTTTGTTCCGCTATCCGAAACGGTATTCGTAAAAAAGATGCGAAATGTTTGTCAATCAAAAGAAAAGCCGTATCTTTGTGCCCGCTATTACGAGATAATAGTATAATTCAAATCAATCATTAAAAACAATTATTTAAAATGGCAACTAGAATCAGATTGCAGAGACACGGACGTAAAAGTTACGCGTTCTATTCAATTGTAATTGCAGACAGCAGAGCACCACGTGATGGTAAATTTATTGAGAAGATTGGTACTTACAACCCTAACACCAATCCTGCTACAGTAGATTTGAATTTCGACGCTGCATTGGCATGGGTACTGAAAGGTGCACAACCAAGTGACACTGTACGTAACATTCTTTCTCGTGAAGGAGTTTACATGAAGAAACATCTTCTGGGCGGTGTAGCAAAAGGCGCATTCGGAGAAGCAGAAGCTGAAGCTAAATTCGAAGCTTGGAAAAACAACAAACAGTCAGGTTTGGCTACTTTGAAGGCTAAACAAGACGAAGCTAAGAAAGCTGAAGCAAAAGCACGTCTGGAAGCAGAAAAGAAGATCAACGAAGTGAAAGCAAAAGCACTCGCTGAAAAGAAAGCTGCTGAAGCTGCTGAAAAAGCTGCTGCTGAAGCACCTGCAGAGGAAGCTGCAGCTCCGGCTGAAGAAGCTCCTGCAACAGAAGCTGCTGCTGAATAAATTTCAGCAGATTCCGAACAAGAAATCAGGAAAAGCTATAAATCCTCTCCGGTCCGCCGGAGGGGATTTTTTTATTGTTTTCTGCTATAAAACATATCAAATTATTTATTCCGTTCAGAATAAAATGCCTTTCTTTGCATCAGCATAGTTCAGCATAGTGTTATTTATTTTTCGAATATGAAACGAATTGATAAAAAGGCAACATTCGGACAACAGGCAAGCAAGGTTACGCAACTAGCGGACGCACTTAGCCAGGCGATTTCCAGAAAAGAATTTCTTGAAGGAGATTCTTTGCCTTCCATCAATCAGTTGAGTGCTCAATACGGAGTATCACGCGACACCGTTTTCAAGGCTTTCCTTGATTTACGCGAACGAGGCTTGATCGACTCCACTCCCGGCAAGGGTTATTATGTGACGAGCCAGGTGACCAATGTCTTATTGCTGCTCGACCAATATACTCCTTTCAAAGAAGCCTTATATAACAGTTTCGTCAGACATCTGCCTATCAACTATAAGGTAGACTTATTATTTCATCAATACAACGAACGGTTGTTCAATACGATCCTCCGGGAATCCATCGGGAAATACAACAAATACATCGTGATGAATTTCGATAACGAAAAATTCAGCACTGTTCTCAATAAAATTAATCCTTCAAGATTACTACTCCTTGATTTCGGCAAATTCGAAAAAGAAAAGTATTCATATATCTGCCAGGATTTTGATGAATTTTTCTATCAGGCATTGAATCTGCTCAAGGAAAGATTGAAGAACTATCACCAGCTCGTTTTTTTGTTTCCCAAAAGCCTGAAACATCCCCAAAGCAGTAAGGTGTATTTTACCCGTTTCTGTCAGGAGCAAGGATTCCTCTGTGAAATACAGGAGGATATTGAGAATCTGATCGTACGTAAGGGAGTTGCCTATATCGCCATCAAGCAACAAGATGTAGTAAAAGTGGTGAAACAAGGAAGATTGGAAGGGCTGAAATGCGGAAAAGATTTCGGTCTGTTAGCGTATAATGATATTCCTTCCTACGAAGTGATTGACGAAGGAATAACCTCATTGAGTATTGATTGGGAAATGATGGGAAACGAAGCGGCCAATTTCGTTCTTAATAATGTACCGGTTCAGAAGTTCTTACCAACGGAAGTAAGGCTTCGAAAGTCACTTTAATTTTTTTTTGCGAAGACATCAGCACAGTTCAGCACAGATATTAATTAATCCTTTAATAGATAGAAACCATGAAAAAGTATCCGAAAATCGGGATTCGTCCCACAATCGATGGTCGCCAGGGTGGCGTTCGCGAAAGCCTTGAAGAGAAAACAATGAATTTAGCAAAAGCAGTAGCCGAGTTAATCAGCAGCAACCTGAAAAACGGTGATGGCAGTCCGGTAGAATGTGTTATAGCCGATAGCACGATCGGACGCGTAGCCGAAAGTGCCGCTTGTGCGGAAAAGTTTGAAAGAGAAGGGGTCGGCTCTACCATTACCGTCACTTCTTGCTGGTGCTATGGTGCTGAAACGATGGATATGAACCCGCATTATCCGAAAGCTGTCTGGGGATTCAACGGCACAGAACGTCCGGGAGCTGTATACCTTGCTGCCGTACTTGCCGGACACGCACAAAAAGGCCTTCCCGCATTCGGTATCTACGGACGCGACGTTCAAGATTTGGACGACAACACAATCCCTGAAGATGTATCGGAAAAAATTCTTCGTTTTGCACGCGCTGCACAGGCAGTAGCTACGATGAGAGGGAAATCTTACCTGTCAATGGGTAGTGTATCTATGGGTATCGCCGGTTCTATCGTTAATCCTGATTTCTTCCAAGAGTATTTGGGAATGCGTAATGAGTCAATAGACCTCACAGAAATCATCCGTCGAATGGACGAAGGCATCTATGACCACGAAGAATACGCCAAAGCCATGGCCTGGACTGAAAAAAATTGCAAGACAAACGAAGGTGAAGACTTCAAGAACCGTCCTGAAAAACGTAAAACCCGTGAACAGAAAGATGCTGATTGGGAATTCATTGTAAAGATGACGATTATCATGCGCGACTTGATGACCGGAAATCCCAAATTGAAAGAAATGGGATTCAAGGAAGAGGCTTTGGGACACAATGCCATTGCAGCCGGTTTCCAGGGACAACGCCAATGGACAGACTTCTATCCTAACGGTGACTATCCGGAAGCTTTACTCAATACCTCTTTTGACTGGAATGGTATCCGTGAAGCATTTGTGGTAGCTACCGAAAATGATGCCTGCAACGGTGTAGCCATGTTGTTCGGACATCTATTGACCAACCGTGCACAAATATTCTCCGACGTACGTACTTACTGGAGTCCTGAAGCCGTGAAACGTGTAACCGGCAAAGAGTTGAGCGGATTGGCAGCAAACGGTATCATCCATCTTATCAATTCCGGTGCAACGACTCTCGACGGTTCCGGCCAATCATTAGACGCAGCAGGCAATCCGGTTATGAAAGAACCATGGAACCTGACGGACGCTGATGTAGAGAACTGTCTCAAAGCAACGACCTGGTATCCGGCAGACCGTGACTACTTCCGTGGGGGTGGCTTCTCGTCCAACTTCCTGTCAAAAGGCGGAATGCCTGTTACCATGATGCGCCTCAACCTGATTAAAGGCTTAGGCCCTGTCCTGCAAATCGCAGAAGGTTGGACAGTGGAAATTGATCCGGAAATCCATCAGAAACTCAATATGCGTACAGACCCGACATGGCCTACCACCTGGTTTGTGCCCCGTTTGTGTGATAAACCGGCTTTCAAAGACGTATATTCAGTCATGAATAACTGGGGAGCCAATCATGGCGCCATCAGCTATGGACACATCGGCCAGGACTTAATCACTCTTGCTTCCATGCTCCGCATCCCGGTATGCATGCACAATGTAGAAGAAGATCAGATGTTCCGCCCGGCTGCCTGGAATGCTTTCGGCATGGACAAAGAAGGATCAGATTACAGAGCTTGTGCAACTTATGGTCCTATTTATAAATAAACAAGTTTTTTTCGTCCTGTATAAATAAATATTTTAACTTTGCCGTTCGTAGGGACGGGGTCCCCCACCCGACACATAACAAATGTCGGGATAGCCCCGCCCCCTACAGCGACTTAAATAAGTAAGACTATGATTACTAACGAACATATTGAACAGTTCATTGCACAAGCACATCGTTACGGGGATGCAAAGTTAATGCTTTGCAGCAGCGGTAACCTTTCCTGGAGAATCGGCGAAGAAGCATTGATTTCCGGTACGGGTTCCTGGGTTCCCACACTTGGCAAAGAAAAGGTTTCAATCTGCCATATTGCCAGCGGCATTCCTGCCAATGGTGTAAAACCCTCTATGGAAAGTACATTCCATTTGGGTATTCTCCGTGAACGTCCGGACGTCAATGTCGTTCTCCATTTCCAATCGGAATATGCCACCGCTGTCTCCTGCATGAAGAACAAGCCGGCAAATTTCAACGTAACAGCAGAAATTCCTTGCCATGTAGGTTCGGAAATACCTGTGATTCCGTATTATCGTCCCGGCTCACCGGAACTGGCAAAAGCCGTGGTAGAAGCCATGCTAAAGCATAACTCGGTTTTACTGACCAACCACGGACAAGTGGTGTGCGGAAAAGACTTCGACCAAGTATATGAACGGGCTACTTTTTTCGAAATGGCTTGTCGCATCATTGTTCAATCCGGCGGTGATTATTCAGTGCTCACACCGGCAGAAATTGAAGACCTGGAAATCTACGTATTAGGAAAGAAAACCAACTAATATCCAGGCATATTACCATGAAAGATACCATCAAACATACTTATTTAGCAGCAGACTTCGGAGGCGGCAGCGGGCGAATCATCGCCGGCTTTCTTCTTAACGGCAGGCTGGAATTGGAAGAGATATACCGCTTCTCCAACCGGCAGGTCAAACTAGGCAATCATATTTACTGGGACTTCCCGGCTCTGTTCGAAGATATGAAAACCGGACTAAAACTGGCTGCACAAAAAGGATATGCCGTAAAAGGTATTGGTATTGACACTTGGGGAGTGGATTTCGGACTGATTGACAAACATGGAAACCTATTAGGAAATCCAGTCTGTTACCGGGATGCAAGAACAGAGGGAATGCCGGCAGAAGTATTCAAGTGCATGGATGAACATCGACATTATGCCGAAACCGGTATTCAGGTGATGCCTATCAATACGCTGTTTCAACTTTACAGCATGAAGCAAAATCAAGATGCACAGTTGGAAGTTGCCCGGCAACTTTTATTCATGCCCGATCTCTTCAGTTATTTCCTGACAGGGGTAGCCAATAATGAATATTGTATCGCCTCCACCTCTGAATTACTCAACGCCAAATCACGCAACTGGTCATTCGATACCATACATAGCTTAGGTCTTCCCGAACATCTGTTCGGTAAAATCATTCTTCCCGGAACAATCAGAGGCACTCTGAAAGAGGATATTGCACGCGAAACCGGACTGGGTGCCGTAGACGTTATTGCCGTAGGTTCACATGATACAGCCAGTGCCGTAGCTGCTGTTCCTGCTGCAGAAAGTCCTATCGCTTTCCTTAGTTCCGGCACTTGGTCGTTACTGGGAGTTGAAGTGGACGAACCCATATTAACGGAAGAAGCAAGAAAAGCTCAATTCACCAATGAAGGAGGTGTAGACGGCAAAATCCGTTTCCTCCAGAATATAACAGGATTATGGATTCTGCAACGCTTGATGAGCGAGTGGAAAGCGTGTGGCGAGGAACAAGATTATGATATAATCATCCCGCAAGCAGCCGAAGCCGAGATTGATACAATCATCCCTGTAGACGACACCATATTCATGAATCCGGAAAATATGGAGAACGCGCTTATTCATTATTGCCGGAATCATGCTTTGCAAATTCCCCAAAACAAGGCAGAGACTGTACGATGTGTGCTCCAGTCATTAGCTTTCAGATATCGGCTGGCTGTGGAACAGCTCAACCGTTGCCTCCCCGCTCCAATCCGTCAGTTAAATATCATCGGAGGAGGATCACAAAATAAGTTGCTCAACCAACTGACAGCTGACGAACTCGGTATTCCTGTTTATGCAGGTCCGGTGGAAGCCACTGCAATGGGAAACATCCTGACGCAGGCAATGGCTAAAGGAGAAATTGCCGATCTTCGTGAATTGCGGGAAATTGTCACTCGCAGCGTTACACCACAAGTATATTATCCTAAAAAATAAAAGTATATGGAAACATCTAAAACCGGTTATCAGGTTCAATCTTATGACGTTCCCGTCAAACGATATTGCCAAACCCTTGATTTACGCGATTCTCCGGAACTAATCGCCGAATATCGGAAAAGACATAGCCAGGCGGAAGCATGGCCGGAAATTCTTGCCGGTATCCGGGAAGTTGGCATCCTGGAAATGGAAATTTATATCCTGGGAACCCGACTGTTTATGATCGTCGAAACTCCCCTTGATTTTGACTGGGACACGGCAATGGAACGCCTGAACACCCTTCCCCGCCAACAGGAGTGGGAAGAATATATGGCTATCTTCCAACAAGCCGCACCCGGAATGAGTTCCGCAGAGAAATGGAAACCGATGGAAAGAATGTTCCATTTGTATAATACTTAAAAAAATACCAGAAACAACCATGAAACACACCAAGCAGTCCATCATTTCGAAAGATGGCATCAGTTATCTTATACCTTTTATTCTCATTACCTCCTGTTTTGCGTTATGGGGATTTGCCAATGACATTACCAATCCGATGGTAAAGGCATTCTCTAAAATCTTCCGGATGAGTGCCACCGACGGGGCATTGGTACAGGTTGCCTTCTATGGAGGCTACTTTGCAATGGCTTTCCCGGCTGCCATCTTCATCCGCAAATATTCCTACAAAGCAGGTGTTTTGTTAGGACTGGGTATGTATGCTTTCGGAGCCTTCTTATTCTTCCCCGCCAAAATGACGGGTGAGTACTATCCGTTTCTGATTGCTTATTTTATTCTGACCTGCGGATTATCTTTCCTCGAAACAAGCTGTAATCCGTATATTCTTTCCATGGGAACGGAAGAAACAGCTACCCGGCGATTGAACCTTGCACAGTCTTTCAACCCGATGGGGTCACTTCTCGGAATGTATGTAGCCATGCAGTTCATTCAAGCGAAATTGCATCCGATGTGTACCGAAGACCGCGCATTGCTTAACGACAGCGAATTTCAAGCAATCAAAGAAAGCGACCTTAGCGTCCTGATTGCTCCTTATCTCATTATCGGACTGATTATCGTAGCCATGTTGCTTCTGATACGATTCGTCAAGATGCCTAAGAATGGAGATCAGAATCATAGAATAGACTTCTTCCCTACACTGAAACGTATTTTCACCCAAACGCGTTATCGTGAAGGTGTGATTGCCCAATTTTTCTATGTAGGTGCACAAATTATGTGCTGGACTTTCATCATTCAGTATGGAACACGCTTGTTCATGTCACAAGGTATGGACGAGAAAAGTGCGGAAGTACTATCTCAACAATATAATATCATAGCAATGGTGATATTCTGTATTAGCCGTTTTATCTGTACGTTCATTCTGCGCTATCTCAATGCGGGTAAATTGCTGATGATTCTTGCTATCTTTGGAGGTATTTTCACTTTAGGTGTAATCTTCCTTCAAAATATCTTCGGAATGTATTGTCTGGTAGCAGTATCGGCTTGTATGTCATTGATGTTCCCTACCATCTACGGTATTGCCTTGAAAGGTATGGGAGATGATGCGAAGTTCGGAGCTGCCGGCCTTATTATGGCTATCCTGGGAGGTTCTGTTCTTCCACCGCTACAGGCAAGCATCATTGATTTGGAACAAATAGCGTGGTTACCGGCTGTCAATGTTTCATTTATTCTTCCGTTCATCTGTTTTCTTGTAATTATCGGCTACGGTTACCGCACAGTGAAAAGAAACTGGTAAAATACATATCTAAAAATAGTGACGGTATCACATTGGTATACCGTCACCATCTCACTCGAATAGTGACGCCATCCCTACTGGATAGCGTCACTATTTTTTTCCTTTTCACAGTTAAGAGTTCATAAAAACACAGAACTTGAAGTCGTTTTTTTAGTTTCCTTTTTCGCATACTAATCTTGGCTTCTTAGTATTGTTGAATTATTTACATACATTTGTCTCATACCAACAGACCTGATAAACCTATGAGCCAAAACCAAGACCCTATTCATCTAGCCCGCCAATTCGAAATTATATTTACCACGCACTATTCCGCTGTTAAATATTTCGCTATAAACTTGCTCAAATCTGAAGAGGACGCAGAAGATATCATTCAGGATGTGTTCGCTAAATTATGGACACAACCGGAGGTCTGGCTGGAAAACAAAGACATAGGCCAGTATATCTACGCCATGACTAAAAACACAACTTTCAATTTCATCAAACGCAAAAGACTGGAACAATCCTATCAGGAACAATTATCGCAGAAATATCTAATCGAAGACTTACTAAAATCCGAAGATACTCTCGACCCTATCTATTATAAAGAAGCACTATTAATCATCCGCCTAATTCTCGACCGCCTTCCCGAACGCCGCAGAAAAGTTTTTGAAATGAGCCGCATCAACAATATGAGTAATATGGAGATAGCACAAGCACTCAATATTTCCGTACGAACTGTGGAACACCAAATCTATCTGACCCTGCTCGAAATAAAAAAAACTATTTTTATTGCATTTTTCTTGTGTTTCTTTTAAGTAATCCCCCATTTTCGATTGTGCTAATAGTGTAACCACTAAAAAGAACAGCGCAAATGAGGAACTTTTTTCAGAAAATACTGATATTATTTACCGGCAATAACTATCCGGAAGCTACCCAAAATGAATTCTATCAATGGCTGGTAGATGAGGATCATGCATCCCAGAAAGAAGATGCTTTGAGAGAGCTATGGAACAAAGCGCAACGGCAAAAAAACGTGAAAGGAATGCAGAAGTCTTACGAGCGCCTGAAAAAACAGGAAGGTATTCCAACCGTACCCAAAGAGAGAAGAATTCGCCCAATACATATATGGCAATCCGCAGCCGCTATCTTATTCCTCCTGCTTGCCTCTTCGGTCTATCTATCGACTGTAGGCACAAAAGCGGAAACCGACTTGTTACAGCAATATATTCCGATAGCAGAAATGAGAAGTTTGACGCTGCCCGACGGAACAAAAGTGCAACTCAACTCGAAAAGTACACTTTTATATCCGCACGAGTTTACCGGAGATAGTCGTAGTGTATTCCTGTTAGGCGAAGCCAACTTCAAGGTTAAGCCGGACAAAAAACGTCCGTTTATCGTGAAATCCAATGATTTACAGATTACTGCGTTGGGTACGGAATTTAATGTATCTGCCTACCCTGAAAGCCAGGAAATAGCAACGACCCTCATTTCAGGCAGTATCCGTGTAGCTTATAACAATCTGACAACAAGTGTCATTCTCCATCCCAACGAACAGTTTGCCTATAACAGAAACAATAAGAAATATGATCTCTCCAATCCGGATATGGACGATGTGACAGCCTGGCAACGCGGAGAACTTGTTCTGCAAAAGATGACGCTGACGGACATCATCAACGTATTGGAGCGAAAATATCCTTATGCCTTTGTATATAGTATCAAGAACCTCAAAAACGACAGGTTCAGTTTTCGTTTCAAGGACAACGCACCACTCGAAGAAGTGATGGAAATCATCGTGAACGTGGTCGGACAAATGGACTATAGAATAGTAGAAGACAAGTGCTATCTGACAAGAATATAACTTTTTAACCTTATATGCCATGCAAAAAAATACCCGGAACAGAGGCCTCACTCCGTCCCGGATATGAAATCTGAATTCCCAATATTAGAGTTTACTCTACAAATTACCTCGAAATAATTTAGTCAATAACCTAATACTAAGAAAATGCTACAAATTTATAAATTTATAGTAGACAAGAAGACAAAGGGAAGAAGTTTTATGCTTTTTTTCTGTTTGATGCTCGCCACAACAGTTTCCCTTGCACAAAATGGTGCTAAAATCACTATTAAAAAGAATAGTATATCTGTGATTGAAGCACTGAAAGAAGTTGAAAAACAATCCGGTATGTCCGTAGGCTACAACGATTCCCAACTGAAAAACAAACCGGCCATCACCCTCAATATAGAGGCGGCTTCGTTGGAAAATGCGCTCGCTCAAATTCTCAAAGGTACAGGTTTCACCTATCAACTGAAAGAGAAATATATCATGATTATTCCGGAACAAAAGAAAGAAAGCAACCCGACCAAAAAGATCACCGGTAAGGTAGTTGATGAAAACAACGATCCCTTGATCGGAGTGAACATCAAAGTGGAAGGCACTGCCGCCGGATCTATCACAGACATCGACGGGAACTTCCTGATCGAAGCTTCCACCGGAAATACACTGACATTTACTTATATCGGTTATACTTCAGAAAGCATTAAAGTCACCAACCAGAATAATTACCGCATTCAACTGACAGCCGATACGCAACAGCTATCGGAAGTTGTAGTAACTGCTCTCGGCATCAAACGCGAGCAAAAAGCATTGAGCTACAATGTCCAGCAAATCGGAGCAGACAAGATGCCGGAAATAAAAGACGCCAACTTTATCAACAGTTTGAGCGGAAAGGCTGCCGGCGTTGTCATTAATGCTTCTTCTTCCGGTGTGGGAGGTGCCAGTAAAGTGGTGATGCGTGGTACAAAGTCTATCGAGCAGAGCAGTAATGCGCTATACGTCATTGACGGTATTCCGATGTATAACTTCGGCGGTGGAGGCGGTACTGAATTTGACTCCAAAGGTGCTACGGAAGCCATTGCGGATATTAATCCCGACGATATTGAAAGCATCTCTTTCCTGACAGGTGCGGCAGCAGCCGCAATGTATGGCAGCAACGCTGCCAACGGCGCTATTGTAGTGACTACCAAGCGGGGACAGATAGGAAAACTGTCGGCTACTTTCTCAAGCAGCATGGAATTTATGAACCCATTTGTATTGCCCAAGTTTCAGAATCGGTATGGAACCGGTACACGGGGCGATGCGGAAGGTTCTCCCATATTAAGTTGGGGGCCTAAACTGAATCCGGCCAACCAAACAGGATATGAACCCACCGACTTCTTTGATACGGGAGCGGCTTACAGCAACTCCATCACCCTCTCGACAGGTACGGACAAGAACCAAACGTTCTTTTCTGCCGCAGCAGTCAATTCAGAAGGGATGATTCCGAACAATAGGTACAACCGATATAATTTCACATTTCGCAATACGACTCATTTCCTGAATGACAAGATGAAATTGGATGTAGGAGCCAGTTATATCATACAAAATGACCGCAACATGACCAATCAGGGAGTTTATTCCAATCCATTGGTTTCGGCTTACCTGTTTCCACGGGGCGATGACTTTTCTCTAGTAAAAGCCTTCGAACGTTATGACGAAGCACGTAAAATCAATGTGGCTTACTGGCCGCAAGGTGAAGGGGATTTGCGTATGCAGAATCCTTACTGGATTGCTTACCGGAACGTCCGCACGAATGAGAAAAAGCGTTATATGCTGAATGCCGGACTGACATACGACATTTTGGACTGGCTGAATGTATCGGCACGTATCCGCGTGGATAACACCGACAATACTTATCAGCAAAAGCTATACGCAAGTACGATCTCTACACTGACCGAAGGTAGTACCCAGGGACATTACACCATCCAAAAGGTGAACGAAACACAGACGTATGCCGACTTCATGGTGAATATCAATAAACGCATTGACGACTTCACGGTAGTAGTCAATGCCGGTACTTCATTGAGCGACAACTCCAGTGATTTACTGGGTTACGGTGGTCCGATTCGCGACACGGGAGTACCCAACGTATTCAATGTATTTGATTTGGATAATGCCAAGAAACGGGCAACACAGGAGGGTTGGGAAGAAATGACGCAGTCTATTTTTGCCAGTGCGGAAATAGGATGGAAAAGCATGCTGTACCTGACGTTGACCGGACGTAACGACTGGGCTTCCCAGTTGAAAGGCTCGAATCCTACTTCTTTCTTCTATCCATCGGTAGGTCTTTCGGCAGTAATCAGCGAAATGGTGACATTACCCAAAGCGATTGATTACCTGAAAGTACGCGGGTCATTCAGTTCTGTGGGTACCCCCTACCCGCGTTTTCTGGTACAACCGACTTACAGCTATGACCCTACCAAACAGGACTGGAACGCCAAAACCCATTATCCTATCGGCAAACTGAAACCGGAACGTACCGACTCCTGGGAAATAGGTGTGGACGGAACTTTCTTCAAGGATTTCAAAGTCAGTGGTTCATTCTACTATGCCAATACCTATAACCAGACATTCGACCCGAAAATCACCGTGTCTTCCGGCTATTCGACTCTTTATGTGCAAACCGGTTATGTACGCAATCTCGGTGTCGAGGGGCTACTCTCTTACGGACATACATGGCGCGACTTCGGATGGAACAGTAATTTCACTTTCTCCTGGAATAAAAACAAAATTGTGGAGTTGGTTAAGGACTATGTGCATCCCGAAACCGGAGAAATCGTCAACAAAGACCGCCTTGAACTAAAAGGACTGGGATATACCAAATTTATCCTGAAAGAAGGAAGCACACTGGGAGACCTGTACACGAATGCCGACTTCATACGTGACGATAAAGGATATATCCAGATAGACAAAAATGGGGATGTCGCCAAAACGGATAATCTACCTGACATCAAATTAGGCAGCGTATTTCCTAAAGCAAACCTGGCATGGAACAACAGCTTTTCTTACAAAGGTATTTATGCGGGATTCCAATTAAGTGCCCGCCTGGGAGGTATTGTTTATTCAGCCACACAGGCTGCTCTCGACCAATATGGCGTATCCGAAGCATCTGCTGCCGCCCGTGACCGTGGCGGAGTACTCGTCAACGGACGTAGCTGGGTGAACGCACAGCAGTATTACGAGATTGTAGCTACCTCAAGCGGGCTGCCGCAATATTATACGTATAGTGCCACAAATCTGCGTTTGCAGGAAGCGCACATCGGATACACCATCCCCCGCAAATGGTTGGGTAATATCTGCGACATCAACGTCTCTGTAGTGGGACGTAACCTGTGGATGATTTATTGCAAAGCACCTTTCGACCCGGAAGCGATTGCCACAACAAGCAATTTCTATCAGGGAATCGACTACTTCATGATGCCCAGTACACGCAATTTTGGTTTTAATGTAAAGATTAACTTCTAAAACTATGAATACTCAAATGAAAGAATACAGAAAAGCAACCCTCCGACTGGCATACCTGCTAACGCTGATGCTATGGACGGGAAGTTGTATCGATATGGATATCAATCGTAATCCTTACGAGACAACGCAGGATGAACTGATGCGCGAAAACCATATCATCGGCTCGTCTCTAAAGAGCATGGAAGCATTGGTGGTTCCCACACAAGAGCATCTTTATCAATTTGTGGAAGCGATGTGCGGAGGAGCCTACGGGCGTTATTTTGGAGAGACTCGTGTGGGTTGGACTGAAAAATACTCGACTTATAATCCCAAGTCGGACTGGCTGAAGGCTTCGTTCTCCGATCCTATCTCGGAAATGTATCCTTCCTACCGGGATATTATCAACCGTACCAATGACCCCGTCGCACTGGCATTCGCCAAGATTCTGCGAGTCGCTATCATGCACCGGTCTACGGATATGTTCGGGCCGATTCCCTATACCAAAGTATTGGGAGATAAAACGGAAGGTGACGGCCTTAGTGCTCCTTATGACTCTCAAGAGGAGGTTTATGTGGCTATGTTCAAGGAATTGGAAGAAGCAGATGAAGCTCTGAAGGAGAATCTAGGTCTAAGTGCGGAAGGATTTAAGAAACTGGATAATCTTTATTATGGAGATGTGCGGAAATGGTATAAATACCTTCACTCGTTACAGCTTCGCATGGCCATGCGTATCGTTTATGTGAAACCGGAACTGGCCAGGGAAATAGCCGAGAAAGCCGTAGCCGCAGGTGTGATAGAGAACAATGAGGACAACGCGCAACTGCATGTGGAGGAGAATCGTTCGGCTCTCTGTTTCAATGATTGGAAGGATTACCGGATAGCTGCGGAAATCGTTTCCTATATGCAGGGATATAACGATCCGCGTTTGGAAAAATACTTCACCCAGGGAAAGTATCAGGATGATACCGATTACTATGGGCTACGCATTGGTATTCTTCCTTCCAAAGTGACGGACGACGAGTTGATACAAACCTATTCCAACCGTTTGATGACTGCCAATGATACGTATATGTGGATGACTGCCGCCGAGGTCACGTTCCTTCGCGCCGAAGGTGCCCTGCGGGGATGGGCAATGAGCGGAGATGCCCAACAGCTATATGAGAAGGCGATCACCCTTTCCTTTGAGCAATGGGGCGCAAGCGGAGCAAGCGGATACTCCCAGAATAAAGCATTGGTGCCGGGGGCTTACAAAGACCCGAGAGGTACATACAGCGCCCAATCTCCGAGCAGCATCACCATTGCCTGGAACGAGGACAAGGAGAATACCCGTTTCGAAGAAAACCTGGAACGTATCATTACTCAAAAATGGATTGCCATGTTTCCTCTGGGCATTGAAGCCTGGTGCGAACATCGCCGCACAGGGTATCCTAAATTCCTTCCGATAATGGACAACAAGGGAGTGGGAATCACTAACCTGACACTGGGAATACGACGTCTCTCCTATCCTGCTGAAGAATATCAGCTGAATGCGGAAAATATGCTCGGTGCCCTGCGAAAGCTCAATGGAGAAGATAACGGCGCTACCCGCTTATGGTGGGACTGCAATCCGAATGTAAAATAATGTGGAACTTAAACCCAAGATACAATGAAACAGAATTCATTCATAAGTGTCATATTGACCATAGCCTGCTCACTGATGTTCGTTGCCTGTAGCGACTGGACAGAACCGACACCGGTTGATTACAACCCTATATTTCCCGACGAACAAGACCCCAGCTTGCATGAAAAATACGAGCAAAGTCTGAAAGAATACAAAAACCGGAAGCATACGTTAATGTTAATACGTTTTGCCAACAATCCGGGTACGACATTGGGCGAACAGGATTTCTTGCGTTCCTTGCCCGATAGCGTAGATTTTGTGGTGCTGACCAACGCTGATAATCTGTCCGTTTATGATAAGGAAGACATATCCAAACTCAAACGGACTGGCACCAAATTTCTCTATTACAAGAATTTATCCGAATTCTACGACCAATGCGAAGAGACAGAAAACCTGGAAGAATTCAAAACGAAAATGAATGCGGCATTGAAAAACGGGGAGAGTGATGAATTTGACGGTTATTATGTGCAGTTTGGTCGTGCCGGAAGTATGATGCATGTCGATTTCTTCAATGAGGTAACGACGGCTATCCGGGAAAAACTTGCCGCTATCGGCGGTCCGAAAGCTAATAATGGAAAGTTGGTTTTCTTTGATGGCATCGTCACATTTACAGTGGATTATAGCGGAAGATACGAAGAGCCGTTCATCGATTTGGTAGACTATTTCGTGGATGGGCAAATTGTGTTGCTTGAAAGCTCACTCGAAATAAAACTGAATATGAGCCAACCTGTAGGTTTCTATGGGAAAATGCCCAAAGAGAAAGTGATAACGACAGCCACTCCTCCGACCGATGACGGTAAAACCGGTATCATCAGCCGGGAAGATTTGGATGTTATACAAACCTCGGAAGGGATGGCCTACATCATCAATCATTTCATCACAGGACTGGGTAACAATGGTCCGCTGGCAGGAGTTTCTATCTACAATGCCAATGAAGATTATCTCGCCACCGATGGGGTGACTAACTACCGCCGTATACGTGATGCTATCCAAAAACTGAACCCATCACCGATTAATTAATGAAAGGAGGAACTATGAAACGATATAAAATAATCATCTCTCTGGCTGCAATCATCTGCGGACTGATGATTGCCTGTGACAATACGGATTACAGCAATAAAGCACCATTCGACAACATGGTCTATATCAAGGAAGCCAGTAACAGCAATTCAGAAAGAGTGACTTTCCGAAATACGCTGAATGAACAGAAACGTGCCTTCAGCGCCAAGTTGACTTACCCGGCAGGAAAAGACATCGTAGTGAAGCTGAAAGCGGATCCCGGACTGATAAACGAATTCAATGCCCGGCACGGGACTGATTATGGAATGCTGGGTAGTAAATATTATAGCCTGTCGAACAGCGAACTGATTATCAAAGCCGAAAAGAGTGAATCATTGATTGATACGATCTATTTTAATAACCTGTTAGATCTGGAGATTGATAAAACTTATCTGGTTCCACTCACCATCTCTGAAACGTCGGGTGGCGTTCATCTATTGAACGGTTCGAAAACATTGTTCTATCTGGTGCGCCGTTCAAGCGCTATCACGGTAGCCGCCAACCTGAAAGACAATTATCTGGAAGTGCCTACTTTCCTCGACGAAGAGAAAAATGCCTGTCTGAAAGAATTAGGTCAGATTACCATGGAAGCACTGGTATATGTAGAGGACTTTACATACAGCGGACCAAGCAATACGGCCGGTGCATCGGATATCAGTACGATCATGGGAGTAGAACAGCATTTCTTAATGCGTATAGGTGATACAAGTTTCCCACGCCAACAGTTGCAGATGCAGGGACCGGACGGAGTCAAATTCCCCGCCGCCGACAGGGCTAAGTCACTGAATGCAATGACATGGTATCATATAGCGCTGGTGTACAACGCCAAGGAACATTTTATTGCCTATTATGTGAACGGACAACTGCAAAGTCAGGATATCTCTTATGGAAAAGGAGCTACTGTGGATATCTGTGGAACGCCGGATTGCGAATTCCAGATAGGACGCTCTTATGAAGATGAGCTACGGCAACTCAACGGTAACATCGCAGAGATACGTATCTGGAACACTTGCCGTACGAAAGAGGAAATCTGGACGAATATGTATAAAGTGGAAGATCCTGAAAACGAAGAAAGCCTGCTTGCTTACTGGAAATTTAATGAAGGTGAGGGAAACATTGTCAAGGACCATTCGAAACACGGATTCGATGCAGTATCTGCCGAACCTCTTGTGTGGCCGACGGGAATCGAAATTCCACAAATCAACAAGTAATCATTCACTTTAAAGATAACCATGGACATGAAAAGAAATATAAACTTCAAAAATGTTCTCTGCATGGCTGCCATTACATTAGTAACCGGCATGCTAGGAGGCTGCGAAGATAATTCCATTGCCACTCCCGTAGGTAAATTACCTAACGAGACGGCTTTAGACAATAACTTTGGCATGCTAAAATGTGATATGACAACCAGTGACCTGGAAATCACCATGACCAATACCAAGACTCCCGATTTTGCATTCTTCTACCAAACGGTGAAGCCGGTGGCACAGGACACCCGAATCACAATGAAAATCGACCTCGACTTAGTAGACAAATACAATGAAGAACACGGTACGGAATACCGGAAAATGTCTACTATCAGCATTGAGGGCATCAGTAACGATGGTGCAATGACTATTAAGGCAGGAGATACAATGTCGGATACTATCATGGTACGCCTGAATCCGCTAGGCACATTGCATGATTATTCTTTGCTCCCTATTACCGTAGAACTACCGGAAGAAAGCGGAATTCGTCCGTCACGGGATAGTAATGAAATCTATTACAAGATTTATTATAAACGCTCTACTTATCCGTGGTTGAGCCCGATGAAGGCTGATATGAAAAAGTACAAGATGGTAGGGTTTATTGATGGCGAAAAAGTCAACGCCTCCATTGCCAAAGAATTTATCATGGTATTATATGATAATGAAACATTCGGTCCCGGACATTATGAGTTATGGGAAACGTCGTGGTATGCCTATTTATATGACATCATTAATGTGAATGCCGCAACACTGGGATATGCGAATGGAAAAGTGACTCTGAACCAATCAGCCAATTTCAAAAAGCAGTTAAGCAATATGTCGTCACTCTCCAGCTATGGTATAAAGCGTTGCGTCACCCTTAAAGCAGAAGGGACCGGCTTGGGATTCTGCAACCTGACAGATGAGCAGATTACAGCCTTTGTAGCGGAAGTCAAGAAGCTCGCCAACTACCGTGTAGATGGCATTAATCTCATGGACGAAGGTGCCGAATATGGGATAAACGGACATCCGGCTGCCAATGCGACCTCGTATCCGAAGCTCATCAAAGCACTACGGGAATCTTTAGGCAAGACCAAACTGATTACAGTTACCATAACGGGTGATCCGGCCGGTTCACTAGCCTCCGAGGCTGCGGGTATCAGAGCAGGTGAATATATTGATTATGCCTGGACATGGATAAATACCAAAATTATGAATCCATGGGAGGATAGCTCGATCGAAAAACCAATAGCAGGACTGGACAAATCTCAATATGGCGGTTTCAGCACCGACGAATATACGTTCGATTATGAAAATGACGAATCGTATCCGGAAACGTTACGAGAAAAGTTATATGACAAAGGTCTTGGCAAACTTTACATAATGCGTAATATCCCTTTCTGGTCGGACGCACTGGAAGCAACACCATATCATGCTAACATAAATGCAGGGGCAGCAGCCTTTTATAGAGTGGAAGGAGGCCATAAATATGAACCGGACATCAACTATTTGCATAATGGTAAATACAAGGATATGAAAGGGGATAAAAACTATTACGAGATGTAGAATTATCAATTAAACAGGGGAGGAAAAACAAATCCTTTCCTTACTAACAGGAGCTTATGCGCCTATTATCAGTAAAATAATATAACCGGAATTTTAACCATCTATTTGGTTAAAGTTCCGGTTTCACTATTTCCACCAAATATCATCAATTAAAATAATACAAAAACACAACACTTATCACCTACAAAACAACACCAAACAATAACAATACACCATTTGCCAATAACTCATCATTTATTTATTATACCAAATCATTACTTTTACTCCGCAAAAACAAACTATATTTCAATAAAGAAAATATGTTTACTTTACCTTAGGAATTACATATGAAAAAGCATATTGTGATACTGATAGCCCCAAAAGATTACAGTATCAAAAACAAGATACGCCCACCACCGTCAAAGAATCTCTATTTAGTATTATATATTCAGAAAAAATGATCTATTAATTATTGTCACTTGGAGGAAATAGATATTCCTTAAAGAATGATTCAAGACGTAAGGATTTAAATCTGCATACGGAACTCGCTTTCTTAATATTGACCTTCAAAGAACAAATAATTTTGAGATTAGACTGTTTGAGTTTAGTAATGCCCTAAATCACACTCGTTGTGCATTTTCTCATCCCCCCCTCAACTAAAAAGGAATAGAGGTATACAGTCCAAGTGACTTCAACAAAAAATAAATATGAAATACTTAATGATAACGTCACTATTTGTCTCTATTATAGATGCAAATATCTTTCACCAGTCTCACTTCTTCTTACTACTTACAGCCGGAGGAATTTCATTATATTGGCTCTTATCTCATTTTCTTACCCTCCATAAGGAAATCAAAATCTTAAAAGAAGAGCACCAATATTTCATGGATTCTTTTCAAAGCATTCGCAACCCTATCACACTCGTTCATACCCCTCTAAGAGCTGCTTGTGATGATAGTTGCCCCGAAGACATAAAGAAAATGTTATCACTAGTCATTCGTAATATAGACTGTCTTGATGAACACCTAACCAAATTAATGAATCTGCGACATCTGCTTATCTACTCCAAACAGATGGATATTGCCGAATATGAACTGGGAAACTTCATTAATAACAGAGTCCATTCATTGAAAAATTTCGCTACGGACAAGCGGATTAAGTTAGAAATAAAAACAGAGTTTAATTATGCCAGCGTTTGGTTCGATCAAAGTAAAATCTCTCCCATCATTGATAAATTCATAAAAAACGCAATAGAACATTCGAAACCTGAAGATAAAAGGATTATCTTTTCAATTTCTTCTAATTCCGAACACTGGGAACTTAAAACGTTCGATGCCAACAAGGGCAAATTGCTAACATGTTATAGGCGCCAAAAGTATCACTTGATTAAACCTAAACATAAATCAGAGTTCAAATATGCATTTGCCAAAAGTGTACTCTGCAAAAAATTAATGAAACTATGTGATGGGAATATTCTTATCAATCATTCAACCCACACTGTCTCACTAAGATTTCCTACAACAAATTCAGAAAGAAAGGTATCCGGATATAATATCATACACTCCGCAAAAAAGTCGGAAGAAAGAAAGACTGATACTTCATTGGGTAAGATTGCTCATAAAAAAAGTTCAATCAAGCCTACTGTTGTTCTCGCTGACAGTAATGAAGAATTCAAGTCTTATTTGGAAGAATGTTTATCAAAGGATTTTGATGTGAAAAGTTTCGGGAATGGCTCTGAAGCTTTAGAATGTATAAAAGAGAAATATCCTGATTTAGTGATTTGCGACCTTATGCTGCATGGAATGTATGGCTATGAACTGTCATCAAGACTAAAGACATCAGGAGAAACATCCATTATTCCTATCATCCTTTACGGTTCACGTATAGATATAGGACAACGCAACAAAAGAGAAAGTTCCCTGGCCGACATCTTTTTATATGTGCCTTTCCACATCGAAGATTTAAAGATAGAAATGAATGTACTTATCAAAAACAACCGTTCTCTAAGAAGATCATTCTTGCAGACAGTTTTCGGAAAGCAGTTCTTGGAAAAGGAAGAAGAGAAAGTTTTAGATGATAGTAATTACACATTCATCAATCAAGTAAAAGAATTTATTCTAAAAAATATAGATAAGGAAAATCTGACGATAGATGAAATTGCCTCTGAACTGTATATGAGCAGAACTGCTTTCTTTAATAAATGGAAAGCACTGACGGGAGAAGCACCGAAGTATTTTATTTATCGTATTCGTATGGAAAAAGCACGTGAGTTATTGGAGAGTGGAAAATACTCTGTCCAGGTTATTCCTGAAATGATTGGATTGAAAAATCTTAAGAATTTCCGCCATAAATACAAAGAGTATTTCGGGATAACTCCAAGCAAGTCCATTACGAAAAAGCTATAAAATAAAAAGAATATTTTATAATTGAAGATCCCATGAACAGGGATCTTCATGGCAATACTCATATAAAAAAAAATATTCTATTTTTATTTCCTTATGCAGTATTTCACAAGTACCGGCATTTACTTTATGTACGTACACCTTAATTTTGAAATTAATAATCTAATTTAAAACAGTATGAAAATTATAACTGAAATAAAAAAAGCTTGTTGTTTTAATCGTTTTGCTTTCTTAGTAATGTCATTAGGCCTGATAGCCACTTTTACAGCATGTAGTAGTGATGACGATTCTGATATTCCCGTATATTCACTTAAAGATGTGGAAGGTAATTATTCCGGTAATATGCTGACAGAAACTGCTCCATCCGTCAATCCACAAAACTATTCCTTCAAAGAAGAACAGCCGCAAGGAGCCACAGTTACCGCTGAAGTAAAAGACAATCAGATTATGATAAAAAAACTTCCGGTTGACGATCTGATTAAAAGTATTGTCGGTGAAGAAATAGGCGAAATTATCATTGAGACTTTGGGTGATATCAATTACAACATTCCTTATACTGCAGCCTTTAATGATGATAGCAAAGGCTCCATTCTACTTCAATTAAAACCTGAACCTTTGGAAATAAAATACACGATCCCTACCCAAGTACAAACAGAGGGAGAGGAAGCTCCTCAAATTACTGTAAAAGTAACTATAGAAGCGGAAGAAAAGGGTCAATATACATATAAAGATAAAAAACTCACCTTTGTAATCAAAGCCACCCAAGTGGAAGTAGAAGGAGAGCCGCTTGAAAACTTTTCGGTTACCACATTCAGTTTCGACATGGTCAAAAAGTAACTGATCGGATAAACTTTCCCAACGTATTTTCATTATGATGGGAATTACCTCCAAAAAGAGTATGCCTGCACACAGCGCGCATACTCTTTTTTTATACCTTTGTGAAATAACCAACGATATGAAAATGACTACAACTGAAAATATCCGGAAAGAATTACAAACATTAGCAGATTCCAAATATCAGGAATTTCATTCTTCCCTCCTCCCGGGAGCAAACAACATTCTCGGCGTACGCATCCCCCAACTGCGGACAATGGCCAAAGAAATTATTAAGAAAGAAGACTGGCGTACATTTGTCGAATCAACCGATACGATTTATTATGAAGAAACAATGCTTCAGGGAATGATTATCGGACTGGCAAAAATGGAACTTGAAGAACAAATGAAATACGTAACGATGTTCATTCCCCGTATAGATAATTGGGCTGTATGCGACATATTCTGCAGTGAACTGAAAACTTCTGTGAAAAAAGGAAAAGAAAACGTATGGCAATTTATCCAACCCTATCTGAAATCCTCTAAAGAATTTGAAATACGTTTCGGAATTGTGATGCTTTTCCATTATGTAGATGACGCGCATATCGATTCGTTACTGAAATATGCCGACTCATTCAATCATGATGCCTATTATGCACGCATGGCTATGGCATGGATGATATCATTGTGTTTTATCAAATTTCCCCAAAAGACAATGGAGTATCTGAAACATAGCACACTGGATAACTGGACTTACAACAAGGCACTGCAAAAAACAATTGAGTCATTCCGGGTAGATAAGGACACCAAGGACATTCTCCGAGAAATGAAAAGACGATAAACACCAAGCACGGCGAACATCCTGCCATCAGCATTCTGTTCACCGTGCTTCTTATTTCTTACCGTAGATACCGCTTTTATTTTCCACCTAATTTATTTTTTGTTTGCAATCCGGAGAAACACTAATTCCTCCTGACCTTTTTCCTTCTGCTTCTACGTCTTTGTTGTTTCTGACGATTATAACGCTGCCACTTCTTATAAATCATCCAACCACTCATCAATGCAACAACGATGAAAATAAGAATAGTGATACCCACTCCCAAATTATCTCCTTTAATACGCGACCAAATATCAAGAACTTCTTTTGTCTTATCGCCAAAATCACGAATCATGGCACATCGTTCCACCACCTTACGATCCGGATATTGTATTTTATCAATCTGCACGCTGTCTGCACCCGGTCCGAAAAAGTAACTTAAATCGGAATAATAATGAAGAGTGGTGTCTATCTTCTCTTCCAGTATTTCGGGAGTAGCTATGGAACTTACATATCCGCAGAAATCCATATTCCGCAAGGCTATATCCGGACGACACATAAAGTTGATAAAATAACTAGCCGCTTCCGGATTCCTGGCATATTTCGGGATCACCCAACCGTCATACCAGATATTACTTCCTTCTTCGGGAACTTCATAATCCAAATCCACTCCTACCGCATTGGCCTCTTCAATCGCCCAGATTGCATCACCGCTCCAAGTCATATTCAGCCAAGCTTTATTTTTCGTCATCATTTCCTTGCCAAAGTCCGCTTCCCAGCCAGCAATGTTCGGTTTCAAGGCTTTTAAGTATTTTTCAGCCAACTCCATCGCACGTGGAGAATAGTCGTTCATCAACTCTTCCACTGTTACCGTTCCCTCCTTCAGTTCCTTTGCATGCGCATAAATCACGGCTGTTCCATAAGCATCACGATAACTATCCTTCATCAGGATCTTTCCGGCATACTTTTTATTCCAAAGGCAATCCCAGGACAGGGCTACCGAATCGGGCACATAAGCCCGGTTATACAGAATACCTGCCGTCCCCCACATATAACATACAGCATAGCGGCTGGCTTTTTCACCCGGCTGACTCAATTTATTAATCTGCTTACGAATAAATGGAGCCACATTATTCATGTAATTGGGAGAATGTGCGAAATTCGTGTCGATAGGTAGCAACAAATGCTTCTTCAGCATACGCTCGATGATGTATTCCGAAGGACAAACAACATCAAAATCTTCATGCCCCTTTTCAATTTTCGTCAACATGATTTCGTTGATATCGAATGTCTGGTAAACGATACGGATATTCTCACCGGTCTGTTCTTTATAATATGCCTGGAAATCCTCAAGTACACCTTCGCCGATGTAATCCGCCCAGTTGTAGATTTTAAGAACCCGCTCACGAGGTTCACCGGAATTATAACACCCGGTCAAAGCCAATAAGAGCAGGATAGCAGGAATTATTCTTTTCATATTATTTACGTAGTAGCACATTTGATAGTCTATTAATCTTTTTTCTTCGTTTTTCCTGCCCGGTAATTGATTACAACCAATAACGCCAGTACCACGACAAAAATGATAGCCGAAAGCGGACGAAGTTCCGGGGTCAAACCTCCCTTGCGGGCATCGGCGTAGATATAAGTAGAAAGCGTTTCCAAACCTTGATTACCGATAGTGAATACAGTTACGGCAAAATCATCAATGGATAGTGTCAGTGCAAGCATAAAGCCGCTAATCATTCCCGGACGAATCTCCGGAATTATGACTTTCCACAAGGCCTGCATAGGAGTAGCTCCCAAGTCGAGGGCAGCTTCATAAATATTCGGATTCATCTGCTTCAAACGGGGCAATACACTTAAAACAACGTACGGGGTACAAAAAGTAATATGAGCAAGCACTACGGTTGTGTAGCCTTGTGTGATCCCCAGAGATACAAACAAAAGGAACAAGGATATACCGGTGATAATATCACCATTCAGAATAGGAATGCTGTTCACAAATCCGATCGCTTTGCGTGAACGGGCTTTCAGATTGAATATACCGATAGCAGCGATGCTTCCTAATAACGTAGATGCTGTTGCAGCCAGTAGAGCGATAGTGATCGTATTAATCAATGCATTCATCAAAGAATGATGAGCACCGGTAGTGAATAACGAAGAATAAAGTTTGGTAGAAAATCCCGTCCAGTTACCCAACACTTTCGCCTCTGTAAATGAGTAGATCACAATAATCACGATCGGAGAATAAAGCAAGAGCAGCAATATCCACAAATAAGTCTGTGCAAATATCTTCTTTACCATAGCCCGCCTCCTTCATTTGAGTTTTCCTTATCATCGGTGCTGAACAGGGAAGTAGCAGCTATCAATAGCAACATAATGAGCGAAAGTGCCGCTCCATAGTTCCACATACTGTTATTGATATTTTCCTGAATCGTCGTACCAAAGAGTTTGATGTTATTCATCGTCAGCAACTCGGCAATGGCAAATGTCGATATAGTCGGCATGAACACCATCATGATACCACTCATCACCCCCGGCATGGAAAGCGGAAGGACTGCTTTCAGAAAGACTTGCACAGGATTGGCTCCCAAGTCTTGCGCCGCCTCGATATAGCTATGATCCATCTTCTGCAAAGTATTGTAGATAGGATAAATCATGAAAGGGATAAAGTTGTATACCATACCGAATATCAACGCTCCCTCGCCCAACGGCACACTGAAAAAGTCGAATAAGGCAACAGTAGCAAGGGTACGCACCAGAATATTTACCCACATCGGCAAAATAAACAGTACGACCATCGTCTTGGAACGGTTCAGCTTGCTGTTACTCAATATCCAGGCAGCAGGATAACCCAGTAAAATACAAACAAGGGTGGTAATAATGGCAATACCAATCGAATAGACAAAGGTATTGATTGCTTCGGGATGTTCGAAGAACTTCTGAAAATTGGCGAGTGTCAAATGCCCGCTATCATCGGTAAAGGCATATACGACAATTAAGAACAACGGTATAATCACAAAGATCGCCGAAAAAATAATGTAAGGGAGAGTCCAACTCTTACGTGATGACAAAAAGACTATAAACCTCTTATTCACTTCCTTTCCTGTTAATCGGTTATTTTAACTATACGAATAGCATCTGGAGGGATGGTAATACCTACACGGTCACCGTCATCCCATACATCGTTCGTATCTACAAATACATTCTCGTCCCAATCTGACAATACAGTCAGATGATAATGGTCACCCTTGTAAAGGATGAATTTCACCTCACCCGTCAGCGTTCCGTCTTCTTCATTATCCTGAAGAATCACTTTTTCAAAGTCTACTTCCACTTTGACATTCGTATCGAAAGCAATTCCTTCCACCGGAACACATTCAAAGTTACAGCCCAGGAATTCCACATGAGTAGCATCCAGCAATTTTCCTTCGAATGTATTGCAAACACGCTCTTTCTTCATAATATGAATATCGAAAGGCTTCACCAACAGACCGACTTCAGCCCCTACTTCAAAATGATGGTAATCCTGCACCAAGAATTCATATCCGTCGCACAACACCGTCATTTCATAATGCACTCCTTTAAAAATAGAAGTCTCTACCACTCCTACTAACTGTGCCATTTCCGAAACGGGGAAAATATAAAGATCCTCCGGACGAATGACTACGTCCACCGGAACATTCTCGCCAAATCCTTCATCCACACATTCAAACTCCGTACCGCAAAAACGTACGAGTTTATCATGAATCATGGTACCGTTGAGGATATTGCTTTCTCCGATAAAGTCCGCAACAAAAGCATTGATAGGTTCATTATAAATATCAATCGGCGTACCGATCTGCTGAATCTTTCCTTCACTCATCACGACAATCGTGTCACTTAACGTAAGTGCCTCCTCCTGATCGTGAGTGACGTACACAAACGTGATTCCCAAAGATTTATGCATTTCTTTGAGCTCCATTTGCATATCCTTACGCATTTTCAGATCGAGCGCTGCCAGCGGTTCATCCAACAACAGCACTTCCGGCTCATTCACGATGGCGCGGGCAATAGCTACACGTTGTTGCTGACCACCGGAAAGAGAATCCACATCGCGGTATTCATAATCCGTCATGCCTACCATTTTCAAAGCAGCTTTCACCTTCTTCTCAATGGTCTGTTTCGGTGTTTTTTTCAGTTTCAGGCCGAAAGCGATGTTATCATACACATTCAAGTGCGGGAACAAGGCATATTTCTGAAATACCGTATTCACCGGACGCTTATGGGGAGGAGTTTGTGTTATTTCCATCCCCGAAATTCGGATTTCGCCTTCCGAAGCTGTCTGAAAACCAGCAATGAGACGCAACAACGTGGTTTTACCGCAACCGGAAGGACCAAGGATAGTCACAAACTCGCCCTTTTTCACGTTCAGAGTCACATCATCCAATGCTGTTTTATCGCCAAAGTACTTCGATACATGGCTCACCTCAATGATGGATTTATCTTCTTGCATATTCATACTAAAGTTTGGGCTGCAAAGGTACACATTTCTGCGGTTTCCACCTACGTGTTAATCTAATATAACAGTGTTTTTCGATGCCCGACAGAAAAAAAATCTATCTTTGCATAAATATTTATTCACCAATTTTACAAAAGCATGAAAAAGTTTACTTATTTAGTTATTGCAACGGCAGCGTTAAGCATGGTAGCTTGTACTGGCGGAAACAAAGCCGGATACACTATTACAGGTACAGTAGAAGGTGCAAGCGATGGTGACACCGTTTATCTTCAGGAAGCCAATGGTAGAAATCTGACCAAACTAGATACAGCCGTTATCACCAAAGGTACTTTTACCTTTGAAGGCACACAAGATTCTGTGGTTAGCCGTTATGTCACTTGTGAAGTGAACGGAGAACCGTTGATGATCGACTTCTTCCTGGAAAACGGAAAAATCAACGTTGCCCTGACCAAGGATAATGACGCTGTTACCGGTACTCCCAACAACGATGCATACCAGGAAATCAGAGCTCAAATCAATGACATCAGCAAAAAAATGAATGCCATTTATGAGGCAATGGGTAATACATCTTTAAGTGATGAGCAAAAAGAGGCCAAACAAAAAGAAGGTGCTCAGCTGGAAGAACAATATGACAAAGCAATCAAAGAAGGCGTACAAAAGAATATCACCAACCCGGTTGGAGTATTCTTGTTTAAACAAACTTTCTACAATAACTCTACGGACGAAAATGAAGCTTTGTTGCAACAAATTCCTGCGAATTTCCAGAATGACGAAACAATCGTAAGAATCAAAGAGATGACTGACAAGCAGAAAAAGACTGCTGTAGGTACTCAATTTGTTGATTTCGAAATGCAGACTCCGGAAGGAAAGACAGTGAAATTGTCTGATTATGTAGGCAAAGGAAAAGTGGTATTGGTTGACTTCTGGGCTAGCTGGTGCGGTCCTTGCCGTCGCGAAATGCCTAACCTGGTAGAAACATACGCTAAGTACAAAGGCAAAAACTTCGAAATCGTAGGTGTATCTCTCGATCAGGATGGTGCTGCATGGAAAGAAGCAATCAAGAAACTAGACATGACTTGGCCGCAAATGTCCGACCTGAAATTCTGGCAAAGTGAAGGTGCACAGCTTTATGCTGTAAACAGCATTCCTCACACTGTATTGATCGATGGTAGCGGTAAGATTATTGCTCGCGGTCTGCACGGAGAAGAACTTCAAGCTAAAATTGCAGAAGCTGTTAAATAACAGATCCAAAGAAAGGCTTTTCCAAAGGCCTTGAAATTTATACAAGACTGTCTCAAATAGAAAATGAGACAGTCTTTTTTATTTGCGAGACTTTACGCCCCACTCTCCAAACAGATAAAAAATTCAGCCCCTGTCATTCTCAAAGAATACAGGGGCTGAATGTATGTATGAAAGTGAGGGAGATATACTCCCCTACTTTTACTCAAGCAATTAGATAAACCAACGTACGTAGCAGAAGTCCTGACGGTGTGGAAGTTCCGGATTCTTCGGGAACATACGGTAAGACACCTTGAAACTACCTGCATTTGACAAGCTGTGTTTAACCTGGAATGTATACAAGTCGCCTTCTTTCTTGACTACACTGAACGGTTCTACAGAATAAACATGTTGTTTTCCGTCTGCAGTTGTGTAAGTAGTAACCAATTCAAGTCCCACTGCATCATTCAAGCCTTTTTCATCGATAACGTAAGTAATAGTATATTCTTTTCCGCTTTCGATATCACCATTCTTCAGCTCTTCTACCTTGTCACAAGATACGATTTCAATAGAATCCCATTTAGCAACCACATCTTCTTTCCAAGCTGCGATTTCTTTTGCTTTTGCATTATCGTTAGCAGCCAAAGTCTGGAAACGTTTTGCCAGTTTGCAATAGAACTTGCTATAGTAATCATCCAACTGACGCTTCATGGTATAATGAGGAGCAATCTGTGCGATAGAATTCTTCACCACTTTGATCCAGCCTTCAGAATATCCCTTCTTATTACGTGCATAATACAACGGAAGGATTTCAGTTTCAAGAATACTGTAAATAGTAGCAGCATCCAGCTGATCCTGATGTTCCTGATTCTGGTAAGTACGTTTTTCAGTCAACGCCCAACCTGCACCTTCACGGTAACCTTCCAGCCACCATCCGTCTAATACGGAGAAATTGACAACACCGTTCATCAAAGCTTTTTCACCAGATGTACCGGATGCTTCCAACGGACGAGTCGGAGTATTCAACCAGATATCAACGCCGGAAACCAGACGACGAGCCAGTTGCATATCGTAATTCTCGAGGAAGATAATCTTACCCAGGAATTCCGGACGACGAGAGATTTCAATGATACGCTTAATCAAGCCCTGGCCTGCTCCATCGTGCGGGTGAGCTTTACCTGTAAACAGGAATTGTACCGGATAATCAGGATTGTTCACGATCTTAGAAAGACGATCCAAGTCGGTGAACAGCAAGTGTGCACGTTTGTAAGTAGCAAAACGACGGCCGAAACCAATCAGCAATGCGTTCGGATTGATCTTATCCATCAGTGAAACGATACGAGAAGGATCTCCCTGGTTCTTCAACCATGTATCGCAGAATGACTTACGGATATAGTCAACCAACTTATTCTTCATAGTCATACGAGTCTTCCAAATCTCTTCATCGGGCACATTGTAGATAGCTTCCCAAATCTTAGGATTAGACTGATCGAACCAGAAGTTTTCGTTGAAATATTTAAAGTATAATTCTTTCCATTCTGTTGCACTCCAAGTTGGGAAGTGAACACCATTCGTTACATACCCTACGTGGCTTTCTTCCGGGAAATAACCTTTCCAGATAGAAGAGAACATTTCTTGAGAAACTTTTCCGTGCAGCCAGCTTACACCGTTCACTTCCTGTGAAGTGTTACAAGCAAAAACAGACATACAGAAACGTTCGCCCTTGTCGCCCGGATTGTTACGTCCTAGATCCATCAAGTCATCCCATGAGATACCCATTCTGGAAGGATAACCACCCATATATTTGCCGAACAAACCTTCGTCAAAATAGTCGTGACCTGCAGGCACCGGAGTATGAACAGTATAAAGAGAAGAAGCGCGAACCAACTCAATAGCCTGGTCGAAAGTCAATCCAGTAGCTACATAGTCGCAGATACGCTGAACATTAATCAATGCAGCATGTCCTTCATTACAGTGATAAACATCTTTCTTGATACCCAGAGCTTTCAGAGTCAGGATACCACCGATACCCAACAAGATTTCCTGTTTCAAACGGTTTTCCCAGTCACCACCATAAAGCTGGTGAGTGATAGGACGGTCGAATTCGCTGTTCATTTCATTATCCGTATCAAGCAGATACAAAGAAATACGTCCAACATTCACACGCCATACGTTTGCATGAACAAAATAATCAAGATAAGGAACGTCAACTATCAACGGCTGACCATTGGCATCCATTACGCGTTCAATAGGAAGTTGACCGAAGTTCTGTGCCTCGTAGTTGGCAATCTGCTGTCCATCCATAGACAACGTTTGAGTAAAGTAGCCGTAACGATACAAGAAACCTACCGCACACAAATCAACATTGCTGTCGGAAGCCTCTTTCAGATAGTCACCAGCCAATACGCCCAGACCACCGGAATATATTTTCAGGACGCTGCTCAAGCCATATTCCATGCTGAAATAAGCTATAGATGGGCGTTGCTCATCCGGCTTCACATCCATGTAATCTCTGAATTTCGTATAAACTTCATTCATTCTTCTTAGAATCACCTTGTCTTTTGCCAGCGCTTCCAGCTTCTCATAGCTCATACGTTCCAACAACAGTACTGGATTCTGTCCACATTCTTTCCAAAGTTCCGGATCTAGATCTCTAAACAGTTCAGTCGCTTCAAAATTCCATGCCCACCAAATGTTGCGTGCGATTTCAGACAACTTCTCCAACTCTTCCGGTATACGTGATTTCACAGTAACCTCTTTCCAGTTGGGAGTATTCACATTACTAACTTTGATTTTCATAATGTTTTCGTTTACTTATTGATAAATAATTTCTTTCTTAACTCAACTGACGTATCCTTGCCTTACGCAAAGCGATATCATAAGCTTCATAATAATATTGTATAAAGTGCTTCCATAAAGCCTGCTCTGCAACTTCAGCAGCACGCTTACGGATTTCCTTCACCTCTTTATCAGTCTTATCCGCAAACAACGTAATCGTATCTTTGATACCATCCGCCACTTCCGAATAATTATAGTCCGAACGATGCAGCACTTCCACTCCATCATTAATGCCATGCTGGTTCTTCAGGCTGTTTACCCAAAGTCCGAATCCTGCCAGATCCGTAGTGATTGTCGGCACATGGAAAGCTACACTTTCCAGCGGAGTATATCCCCACGGTTCGTAATAAGAAGCATAGACACTCAAATCCTGCCCCAGCAATATATCATAATATTCTTTATTCATGATACCATCACGACCATCCAGATAACAAGGAACAAAAATCACCTTTACCTTATCTTCCGGACGATTGCCCATTCCCAGATATTTCAACATGTCCAACACCTGGTCATGAGTCATATTATGCAGCCAATGAGTGATAAACGGTACTTCGAGGGGAGTGTCGAACTTATCTTTGCTCTTCAAACGTGCCTGCAAATCCTCGCGAGGCTCTCCCACCCAACCGGGTACATTGATGAATGCCAACACATTCTTATGCAGTTTCTTATCCCTGTTCAAGCGGTTTAATGATTCCAAAAAAACATCAATACCTTTATTCTTAAACTCATATCGCCCACTGGTTCCGACAATTAACGTATCATCACCCAGATTTGTTCCCAATAATTTATTGGCAACACTAAGCATCAAGGTACGTGCGCGCTTACGCTTGCCGGTAAACGTGCTTCCTTTCGGCACAAAATCATCTTCAAAACCGTTCATCAGAACAACATCTGCCGGTTTATCCAGTAATTCCTTGCATTCATTATTGGTTATTTCACTCACCGTAGTAAAACAGTCTACATAATGTGCAGTCTGTTTCTCAATCGAGTGTTTCGATTGCATGTTCAGTTCCTGCGCCATCTGGTCGCCATTATAAGCAAACAGATAGTCATACAACGGCTTATTATTGCCGGCAATGGAACGACCGATAGACGTAGCATGGGTCGTAAAAATAGTAGCAACCTCCGGCACAGCTTCCTGTACATAAAGTGCTCCCATTCCAGTCATCCATTCATGTGCCTGATATACCACCTTATCCGTTTCCGTCAGGTTGTAGCGATAGAAACTCTCCACCACTCTTCCTGCGGCATAGGAAAACATAGAAGCCTCGTCGTAATCGCCATAGGCGTGCAACGAATCTACTTGATAACGATTCCACATTTCTGTGTATATATCGTCTTTCTTTTCAAAAAAAGGTTGGAAATCAACAAGAATGACTATGGGTTCACCGGGGATATTCCATCGTCCCACACGGACAGAAAGTTCGTCTTTCTCAAGCGCATGCTCTTTCCAGGCAGCACATAGGTTATCCGACTCGATGAATAGAGGGTTCTCCTTTCCTTGCCACACATCAGGACCTATGAAGAAAATTCTGTCGCGGAATTTTTCCTGTAATGTATTTGCCCGTGTCGACAAGACGGTATATATCCCTCCCACTTTATTACATACTTCCCAGCTGGACTCGAAGATATAATCGGGGGTTAATAAATCTTTTACCATATAATATATTAAAACTCTTTTTAGTATGCGAGTGCAAAAGTACACATTATTCTTTGAAAAATAATACTTTATACAAAAAATATGAGTTAAGAAGAGGAAAGAAACGTTGTCTAACAATGAAAAAAGAATATCCCCTTGCACATGCAAAGCAGCATGTACAAGGGGATTGAAAGTCCTTTATAGGAAATATTCTTGCTAAAAATTATGCAACGAGTGCGCTACCAATCAAGAAGGTTGCAGCCAAAGCAACGATTGCATAGAGTTCGGGGAATACGGCAAGAATCAACGTATTGCTAAATACATTGTGTCCCTGTCCGATTGCTGCGATACCGTTTGCACAAACTTGTCCCTGACGGATAGCGGAGAATAAAGCAACCAATCCCAGAGCAATACCTGCACCAAGCACTGCTGATGCCTGGATAGGTGTAATTTCAGGAGTCAAAATACCGAAGATTGTCTGAAACATGAAATAACCTGCAAAACCATAAAGACCCTGTGTACCCGGAAGAGCTGTCAATACCAGGAAGTTACCGAATGCACTATCATTCTTCTTCAATGCTCCGATAGCAGCATTACCTGCAATAGTTACTCCGTAAGCACTACCGATGCCCGACAAACCAACCATAATCGCGATGCCAATGTAGGCGATAAACAAATTCATTTCCATAATCTTATTCTATTTTTTATTGTTTAATTCTTAAAATATTAATTCTCAATTTCTAATTCTTAATCTTCAAATTTTCAATTTCTGAACGGTTTGTACTCTTTACCGCCTCCTTCATATCCGGAGTTCTTGAAGAACTCAACGAACGTCAGACGCATCGGGTGAACCATTGCACCCAGCACATTCATAAAGATATTGATGGCATGACCGATAACGAAAATCAGTACCATAACAATCGGGCCTGCTATTACATTATCCGGACTCATACCTACTGCCAGGCTGTTGAATACTCCCGCCAAAATACCTCCGGAAAGTCCGAGGGCAAACAGACGAACGTAAGACAATACATCGCCAAGCAAACCGGTGACCATATTATATGAATCCCATAATCCCAGTCCGATATTCAGGAAAACATTCTTTCCCGGACTGTTATAAAGGAAGATCATAGCAGCCGAAACACCCAGAATAACCAAATGCACTGTACTTCCCATCGGCATTACCTCCGGCAACAAAGCCGAAACTGCCATGGAAACCAGCAGGATGATCCATCCGATAGTTGCCACTGCATATTTGAAACCAAACTGAATAGTCTGATTCACCGCCTTCAACACCATACCGAATAGTATCTGAATAGCTCCCAATATCAACGATAATTGGAACATATCATTGTTATCCATCAAGACGGCATGTTTCAGACGTTGAACAATCGGCCAGTTCAAATCGTAGATATTCGCTCCGAAGAACGTACCTGTCAGCAAACCACAGAAGAATGTTGAAGCAGCCAATACCTGTATCAATGAAATGATCGACTTCATCGATGGAGTCACTTTCTTCGCCATCAACCGATAGGCCGTAGCTCCCAGGAACAGGAACACCCCATATCCGGAATCTCCCAGACAAAGTCCGAAAAAGACCATAAAGAACGGGGCAAAGAACGGAGTCAAGTCCAATTCATTATACTTCGGAAGCATATACAACTTACAGATCGGTTCGAACCAGGCAAAGAATCCCTTATTATTCAATCGAATAGGAACATTATCGCCCGGCATCGGATCGGTAATCTCATAATATACATGTGCGTCATTCAAGTAAGCCTCTATTTCCACTTGACTGAATGCAGGTGCCCATCCTTCAATTAACATCAGTTTGTCACCGGCAGTCTGTTCGGAACTTAACACCACCTTAGAGAACTCAATCTGGCTTTGCAACTCTTTCAGAGCAGCCTTCAAGGAAGGAATTTCTGTTTCGGAAAACGTAACCAGCTTCTTTTCATTCTCTTCAACGGCCTGTTCGGTCGTATTGTAAAGCGTTTCAAGGTGTGCCAAAGAGTATGCAGGTAATTTCGCCTGTTCTACATCCAAATCCACTTCCTGCCCGCCTTTCGTCAGAGTCACGAAGAATACTTTAGAAGAGATACGGTTCACAATCATTGCATTGTATTCCGTTTCCCACTCTTCCTTGTAATTTCCTTCCGAACAGCTATAAAAACCGATTACATAACCGGCATTTTTCAGCTTCTGAACATTATCCGGTTCAAAGTTACCCCAGGCTTCCAGCGCTTCTTTCTCTTTGGCATAGCTTTGCAACTGCTGCGACAGCTTTCCATGCTCTGTTTGCAGGGCATCCACTTCGTCCAGCACTTGCATACCACGGGCAGCCGTTCCACCTTCCGTAGCAATTACAGCATTCTTTTCATGCTTCTGATTCTGAAGCAACTTCAAGGTAGCCGCCAAGCGATTGGAAAGACGAATATTCTCCTGCAACTCCGTGTTATCAGCAGCCCCCTGTTGTTTCTCCACAATATGGACTACCCCAAGTTCACGCAGACTGTTCAGGAATTCTTCATACTCTTTGTGATAAACCAGGAATGTGAGTTTCTTCATTTTTGTAATCATGCCTCTACCTCCTTCCTTTTTTCTTGATGGGACTTCATGATCTTTTGCGAAGATTTCGACAAGTTTTCTTCATCTTCCATGAATCGTTTGATCTTTCGCAATGCATCCTGATAACCCGGTATCTGCACCTTCTCAAAAAGGTTCACCTTTTGAGTGGTCTTTTTCCTTGCATGTTCTAACAAGTTCAGCTTGGCGAGCATAAATTCACGTTCAATTGCCGTATGAGCCAGCTCTTCCAATAGATGGATACCGTCGGCATACCATTTGGGAGCATTAAACATACTGTACGGACGTATCTCGAATTCTACATTTTCGAGCAACGGTACGCGCACACCTGCAATCTTTTTCACGCCAAGATGAACATCATTCACCTTTATTAATGAAGCGTCAAACTCATTCCAAAGGGCGAACATGGCTTCATAGGCTTGAATTTGTTGTTCGAGCCTATCCTCCAGATCGGCAGCTTCCGTTTTACAGCGTTTCACTTCCATGCGGAGGGCGCTTTCCTTATTCTTAATAATAGGAAGCGTACGCACCCGCACTTTCAGTTGCTTTTCGAGCTGCTGAAGAGAGGTTTTGTTATATTGAAACTTTATAGCCATCTCGTTGATTTACTAATTTAACAATTTACGATCAGACGATTGAAATTACTTCTTATAAACATATATAATCCGTCCACTATCATCCTAACAGCAAATCGTCTAATTGTCTAATTATTTTGTTTCGGCCAGTATTGATCCACCAAGTCTTTCTTGATATTCACTTCTTCCGGACGGAAATATTTACCGAACAAGCCCCAGGCAACGTCCAGCATTTCAGTAGTATCAAGATTGACATCAATAGCCAATAACTGATTGGAATAGTCCTTCGCAAAAGCCAACGTACGTTCGTCGTAGTTGGTCAGGTCGAAACCATTTTCCATCTTCGTCTTAGCGTTAGCGGCATCGGCATACAGACGTACAGCGGCATTCATCACTTGCGGATGGTCCTTACGTGTCTTCTTACCGGTTACCAGCTGTTTCAAACGAGACAATGAACGGAACGGGTCAACAATTACCTTACCGATATCACTATCACGACGCAGGAACAACTGACCTTCAGTGATGTAACCCGTATTATCAGGTACAGCATGCGTAATATCTCCACCAGACAAAGTAGTCACCGCAATAATAGTGATTGAACCACCGGAAGGGAACTGCACCGCCTTTTCGTAAATCTTTGCCAAATCCGAGTAAAGCGATCCCGGCATAGAGTCTTTCGAAGGAATCTGGTCCATACGGTTAGATACAATTGCCAACGCATCCGCATAGCTCGTCATATCCGTCAATAGCACCAGCACTTTCTCATTATTATTTACTGCAAAATACTCTGCAGCAGTCAATGCCATGTCCGGAATCAACAAACGTTCTACCGGAGGATTTTCGGTCGTATTCATGAAACTCACGATACGGTCCAGCGCACCTGCATTAGAGAACACATTCTTAAAGTACAGGTAGTCGTCATTCGTCATACCCATACCTCCGAGGATAATCTTATCCGTTTCAGCACGTAAGGCTACATTTGCCATTACCTGATTAAAAGGCTGGTCGGGGTCGGCAAAGAACGGAATCTTCTGACCCGATACCAGTGTATTGTTCAAGTCGATACCGGCAATACCCGTTGCAATCAGTTCCGACGGCTGTTTACGTCGAACCGGGTTCACAGACGGACCGCCAATTTCCACTTCCTGTCCTTCAATGTCCGGACCTCCATCAATCGGATCACCGAAAGCGTTGAAGAAACGTCCGGCCAGCTGCTCACTCACTTTCAATGTAGGCGATTTGCCGAGGAATACTACTTCGGCATTGGTCGGAATACCCTCCGTACCTTCAAATACCTGCAAAGTGACATCGTCACCGGCAATCTTAACCACCTGTGCCAGTTTACCGTCCCCAGTGGCAAGCTCGTCATACCCTACTCCTGTCGCTTTCAGCGAACAAGTAGCCTTGGTAATCTGAGTAATCTTGGTATATATCTTTTGAAAAGCTTTTGTTGCCATCTTTGATAATTAAAATTATAAATTAAAGATTATGAATTGACACTTCTTTCGGCAATCAATTCCTTCAGTTGTTTCTGGAATCCTTCATACTGTTCCGATTTGAACTTCGAGTAGTTCATCTGCTTACAGACATTAATCATCTTCTTGAAGTAATCCATTACTTCGTTGAAGTTATCAAAGTCAAATTCCGTATGACAGATGTCGATTATCATGTTCAGAATATCTTCCTGACGTTCCATCGGAGTTACCGCATCAATTTCATCAAAAGCATCTTGTTGCAGAATAACAAAGTCAATCAATTCTGATTTCCAGAAAATCACATGATATTCTACCGGTACACCATCATCACCGAGGATATTGATCTGTTCGGCAATTTCCTTACCGCGCTGTAAACGGGTTTTCAGTTCGTTTACCTTTCCAATCCATTCATCGTTGATATGACCTTTGATATACTCCTCAAATTCCGGGTATTCGATATATTTTGAATAAGAATCAATCGGATTCACTGCCGGATAACGTTTCTTATCCGCACGATCCTGTTCCAAAGCATAAAAACAACGGGCTACTTTCTTCGTATTTTCAGTCACCGGCTCCTTCAAGTTACCACCCGCAGGAGATACCGTACCGATAAACGTAATAGAACCCGTTTCGTCATTACTTAGTTTTACATATCCCGCACGACCGTAGAAGTTGGAGATAATAGCCGAAATATCCATCGGGAAAGCATCCGGCCCAGGCAATTCTTCCATACGGTTGGACATCTCACGCAAAGCCTGTGCCCAACGGGAAGTAGAATCTGCCATCAACAAGACTTTCAATCCCATGGAACGGTAATATTCCGCCAGTGTCATTGCTGTATATACAGATGCTTCACGGGCAGCTACCGGCATGTTGGAAGTATTCGCAATGATGATAGTACGTTCCATCAACTTACGTCCCGTATGCGGGTCTACCAGTTCGGGGAACTCGGTAAAGATTTCCACCACCTCATTGGCACGTTCACCACAAGCCGCAATGATAACGATATCCGCTTCCGCCTGTTTAGAGATAGCGTGCTGAAGCACTGTTTTACCAGTACCGAACGGACCGGGGATAAATCCCGTACCACCTTCCACAATCGGATTCAGCGTATCAATCACACGTACACCAGTCTCCAATAATTTGAAAGGACGCGGTTTCTCCTTATAATTCGTCATCGCACGTTTCACGGGCCATCTCTGAATCATAGTCACAGGAATATCATTTCCTTCTTCGTCTGTCAGGATGGCAATTGTATCTTCTATCTTATAATCACCTTCCGGCATGATTGTTTTTACGGTAGCCGTTCCTTTCATAGTGAACGGGGCCATAATTTTCAGCGGCTGGAAGTTTTCATCCACCTGTCCTAACCATGCAGAAGCCTGCACTTTGTCACCTACATTCGCTAAGGGTACGAAGTGCCATACACGTTCTTTATCCAACGGATATGTATATTGTCCTCTTTTCAAGAAAACTCCATCCATCTTGTCGAGGTCATTTTGCAGACCATCATAGTTTTTCGATAGCATACCCGGGCCTAATGTCACCTCAAGCATGTGTCCTGTAAATTCGGCTTCGGCGCCCACTTTCAGTCCACGTGTACTCTCGAACACCTGAACATATACCTGTGAACCTACAACCTTAATCACCTCCGCCATTAACTTATCGCCACCGGTAGAGATATAACAAATCTCATTCTGAGCTACCGGTCCGTCAACGACGAGGGTCACCATGTTGGCAATAACGCCACTAACAGTTCCTTTTGTTGCCATATATTTTTTTTATTTTATTATCTGAATTCTGCAGGAATCTGCACTTCGTTCTTCAGCGATTCGATAATGCTTCTGAACAACTGATTACCTCTTTCCTTATCCAGTGAAATCCACCGTTCAATCATTTCCAGCTTCAGCAGGAAAGCGAAAATACGTTCGATAGTGAAATAGTCGAAGAAAATAGCATCCTCCATCCAATTCCACCGCAAAGCATCCAACTTCTTCTCACGCTCCACCAGTTCTGTAATCTCACTGATTTTCACTAACGATTCAAACACATCCACCTCACCGGACAATCCGAAATCGCGGGCACTCGATGTACGCAATGCTTCGCATACTTCCGTATTTCCCACAACGTTGGAAGCAATATCCCATTTGAATTTACGGCTAGTAAATGCAACAAGAATATTATTGATGTTCAGGTTGAATTCAAACCAGGCAGAAACGAACTTATTCCCACAGTTCATCGCATACTCATAATATAGAGCAGCCAGATGATCCTCGTGTAAAACCGTACTTTCAGCCGGAGTATTCAGATAATCAGTAATAAAAGTGGATAGATAGACCGGAAATTCTTTAGGACTGATTTCTCCGCCTTCTCTCAGAATAGAAATATATTCAGAGAGTTCGTCAGCAGAGTAGTTTCCCCGTTTGTCGATTTCCGCTTCTTTATCTTTGAGAAGTTTCAGCACATTTGCATTATCAAACTTCAGATAAAACAAGTCAATCAACTTCTGGTCTGAAGCAGACAATCCATCGTAGATTTCAGTTTTAAAATCGGCTACTGTATAGCTCAGTTTGCTGTCTTCCAGCGAAAGTTCCGGCAAACCTGCTACCAAGTAATAGTACTTACTACTCATAGTCGCTTCTTTTAAAATAGCATTTCTACTAATTGAGGACGCAAGAACGCTTTGAAGTAATTCATGAATTCTTCTTCTCCGAAGTTCACCTTATACGAACCGTCCGCCGGAGAAACAGTGAACAGAGTTTTGATACCATTTACTTGCTGAATGGTCACCCCCTTGTCTAATAAAGCTTTTGCATGAGCTGCAAAATACTTTTTCAGTGATTCCGCATCGGCTGTTGAGATGACGATAGGTTCATCTATGCTCCATTTGGATGCCAATGCTACGATAAACGCATTCAGGTAATCTTTATCCTGAGCGAAATCTTTCACGGAAGCGGTTATCAACTTATCAGTTACCATTGTAGCGATTTCTGATTTGAGCGCATTCACAGCCTGACCGGCGAATAGTTTTAACTCTGATTTAGTATTTTCTGCTAACTCATCAGCAGATTTACGAGAGGAGTTTACAATTGATTCTGCCTCTTTTCGGGCATCCTCAATGATTTTCTTAGCTTCTTCCTGAGCATTCGCGATAAGTCTCTGCGCTTCCTCGTTTCCTTTTTCCACGCCTTCACGATAAATCTTATCGGTCAACTCTTGAATTTTGTTTTCCATATTAACAGGAGTATTTAGTATTATTACTATATTAACTATGTGTCCTTTGTCAGATTCTCGCCAAATTTACAAAAATCAATTTGATAAAAAAGAGAAAGAAGAAAAGAAAAAGATTTGTTTGCAAAAAAATCACAGTCCTACACCTATTTTATTCCGCTTTTTCCCCTTTTTTATTACTAAATGACACATTTACCGAATCTTTCAAGCCGGTAAACAAATATAAGGAATCTAAAAGACATTTGGAAATATGTATATACTTAAAACGACAAACAGGATACTAATACAAGATTAAATAACAAAAGCTATCGGTATTTCACCAAATTCATAGAAAACTAAAACTTCGGGGAGATCTATTCGACAATGACTTACCGGAAGACTGAAGATTGATAATTTTCGCAAAGTACCAAATAACAGAAAGCCCCTTGACTCAAAATGAATCAAGGGGCTTCTTAAAAACGGCGGCTACCTACTCTCCCACTGTTACGCAGTACCATCGGCGTGACGAGGCTTAACTTCTCTGTTCGGAATGGGAAGAGGTGGAACCCTCGTGCTATAACCACCTGAATAAGGTTATGACATGATGAAAAGTAAAATTTCAGTGTCTAGCAAGCTAAACGTATATACCCAACCGGTACATGTTCGAAAGAAAGTGAACGGGCAATTAGTAATGCTCGGCTTTGATGTTACCACCTTTACACCTGCATCCTATCAACGTCATCGTCTTTGACGACCCTAAGAAATCTAATCTTGTGGCTGGCTTCGTACTTAGATGCTTTCAGCACTTATCCAATCCCGACTTAGATACCCAGCAATGCACCTGGCGGCACAACTGGTAAACCAGCGGTCAGTCCAACACGGTCCTCTCGTACTAGTGTCAGAGCCACGCAAATTTCATACGCCCACGATAGATAGAGACCGAACTGTCTCACGACGTTCTGAACCCAGCTCGCGTGCCACTTTAATGGGCGAACAGCCCAACCCTTGGGACCTTCTCCAGCCCCAGGATGTGACGAGCCGACATCGAGGTGCCAAACCCCTCCGTCGATATGAGCTCTTGGGAGGGATCAGCCTGTTATCCCCGGAGTACCTTTTATCCTTTGAGCGATGTCCCTTCCATACGGAAACACCGGATCACTATGCTCTAGTTTCCTACCTGATCGACTTGTCTGTCTCCCAGTCAAGCGCCCTTATGCCATTACACTCTACGGACGGTTACCAATCGTCCTGAGGGCACCTTTAGAAGCCTCCGTTACACTTTTGGAGGCGACCACCCCAGTCAAACTACCCACCAAACAGTGTCCTCGTATCTACGAGTTAGAACTCAAATAATCAAAGGGCCGTATTTCAACAGCGACTCCACAAATACTGGCGTACCTGATTCAAAGTCTCCGGCCTATCCTACACATCAATTACCCAAATTCAATGTTAAGCTATAGTAAAGGTTCACGGGGTCTTTTCGTCCCATCGCGGGTAATCGGCATCTTCACCGATACTACAATTTCACTGAGCTCACGGTTGAGACAGTGTCCAGATCATTACACCATTCGTGCAGGTCGGAACTTACCCGACAAGGAATTTCGCTACCTTAGGACCGTTATAGTTACGGCCGCCGTTTACTGGGGCTTCAATTCAATGCTTCTCTTGCGATGACATCTCCTCTTAACCTTCCAGCACCGGGCAGGTGTCAGGCTGTATACGTAATCTTTCAATTTTGCACAGCCCTGTGTTTTTGTTAAACAGTTGCCTGGACCTATTCTCTGCGCCCAACTCTCGTTGGGACCCTTTATCCCGAAGTTACAGGGTCAATTTGCCTAGTTCCTTAACCGTGAATCACTCAAGCGCCTTAGTATATTCAACCCGACTACGTGTGTCCGTTTGCGGTACGGGTACCTTAAAGATTAAGTTTAGCGGATTTTCTTGGGAGTATGCTTACACGCACTATTACCTTATTCCGAAGAATTTGGTATACTATCAGGTTCGACTCTTATCCTGGATTTGCCTGGGATAATCAACATCTACACCCTTCAACGGACTATTCCGTCAGTCCGCGGCGCTGTCACTCCTCCGTCTCCACGTCACTCCTTAAGGTAGTACAGGAATATTAACCTGTTCTGCCATCGGCCTCACCGTTCGGCTGAGCCTTAGGACCCGACTAACCCTGATCCGATTAGCGTTGATCAGGAAACCTTAGTCTTTCGGCGAGGGGGTTTCTCACCCCCTTTATCGTTACTTATACCTACATTTGCTTTTCCACACGCTCCAGCAAAGCTCACGCTTCACCTTCGACGCAGAGTGGAATGCTCCCCTACCGATCCTTACGGATCCCATAGCTTCGGTAAATTGCTTAATGCCCGATTATTATCCACGCCAAACTCCTCGACTAGTGAGCTGTTACGCACTCTTTAAATGAATGGCTGCTTCCAAGCCAACATCCTAGCTGTCTTAGCAATCTGACTTCGTTAGTTCAACTTAGTATCTATTTCGGGACCTTAGCTGATGGTCCGGATTCTTCTCCTTTAGGACATGGACCTTAGCACCCATGCCCTCACTCCTGTGATAGAACTAATGCGCATTCGGAGTTTATCAAGACTTGATAGGCGGTGAAGCCCTCGCATCTTATCAGTCGCTCTACCTCACATTAGTAACTCACAAGGCTGCACCTAAATGCATTTCGGGGAGTACGAGCTATCTCCAAGTTTGATTAGCCTTTCACCCCCACCCTCAGCTCATCCGGAAGCTTTTCAACGCTTATCGGTTCGGTCCTCCAGTTAGTGTTACCTAACCTTCAACCTGGCCAAGGGTAGATCACTTGGTTTCGCGTCTACTCCTTCCGACTTATCGCCCTGTTCAGACTCGCTTTCGCTTCGGCTACGGATCTCTAGATCCTTAACCTTGCCGGAAAAAGTAACTCGTAGGTTCATTATGCAAAAGGCACGCCGTCACAGCATGAAGCTGCTCCGACCGCTTGTAGGCGCATGGTTTCAGGGACTATTTCACTCTTCTATTCGAAGTGCTTTTCACCTTTCCTTCACAGTACTGGTTCGCTATCGGTCTCTCGGGAGTATTTAGCCTTACCGGATGGTCCCGGCTGGTTCACGCAAGATTCCTCGTGTCCCGCGCTACTCAGGATACCACTACGCTTCGTTCAGCTTCGAATACCGGACTATCACCGTCTATGGTTTCATTTTCCAAAGAATTCTTCTCACTGAATGTCTTGCGACAACGTGGTCCTACAACCCCAATATTGCCGTAACAACATTGGTTTGGGCTAATCCCCGTTCGCTCGCCACTACTTGGGGAATCATTATTATTTTCTTTTCCTACAGGTACTAAGATGTTTCAGTTCCCTGCGTTAGCCTCCTGCCAAGCAGGATGACATTCCTTCAGAATGTCGGGTTGTCCCATTCGGAAATCTTCGGATCAAAGGTTATTTGCACCTACCCGAAGCTTATCGCAGCTTATCACGTCCTTCATCGCCTCCGAGAGCCAAGGCATCCGCCATGCGCCCTTGCTTACTTTCTTTCAAACGTGACTGCTCGCGAGGAGGGAAGCTATCCATTACTGAAATGGGAAATATCGGAGAGAGTACGGTTTGATATATACTTTTAGCTCTTTACTTTTATTTTACTTTTTGTACATCATGTCAAAGATCGTTTCCCATTGCTGGGGATGTGGAGAATAACGGATTCGAACCGTTGACCCTCTGCGTGCAAGGCAGATGCTCTAGCCAGCTGAGCTAATCCCCCGTAAGAGTCGTTTCGGAGTAGTCCCAGGCAGAGTTGAACTGCCGACCTCTACATTATCAGTGTAGCGCTCTAACCAACTGAGCTATAGGACTAGTTCAACCGTGTCTGTCTTTAGACTCGGCTTCTGTTTTCTCTTGTTTATCTCTATCTATATTACTATAGATGGTTGATCTATATTTTATAAATAAACAAGTACCAGTAGTACAATCTGAACAGAACCCGGTTCAATATTCCCCTAAGAGGAAATGAACCAGTGAAGTGCATTGTAACGACATCGCTCCAGAAAGGAGGTGTTCCAGCCGCACCTTCCGGTACGGCTACCTTGTTACGACTTAGCCCCAATTACCAGTTTTACCCTAGGACGCTCCTTGCGGTTACGTACTTCAGGTACCCCCGGCTTTCATGGCTTGACGGGCGGTGTGTACAAGGCCCGGGAACGTATTCACCGCGCCATGGCTGATGCGCGATTACTAGCGAATCCAGCTTCACGAAGTCGGGTTGCAGACTTCGATCCGAACTGAGAGAGGTTTTTGGGATTGGCATCCTGTCACCAGGTAGCGGCCTTCTGTACCCCCCATTGTAACACGTGTGTAGCCCCGGACGTAAGGGCCGTGCTGATTTGACGTCATCCCCACCTTCCTCACATCTTACGACGGCAGTCTCTCCAGAGTCCTCAGCATGACCTGTTAGTAACTGAAGATAAGGGTTGCGCTCGTTATGGCACTTAAGCCGACACCTCACGGCACGAGCTGACGACAACCATGCAGCACCTTCACAAATGCCTTGCGGCGTATGGGTTTCCCCATAATTCATTTGCAATTTAAGCCCGGGTAAGGTTCCTCGCGTATCATCGAATTAAACCACATGTTCCTCCGCTTGTGCGGGCCCCCGTCAATTCCTTTGAGTTTCACCGTTGCCGGCGTACTCCCCAGGTGGAATACTTAATGCTTTCGCTTGGCCGCTTACTGTATATCGCAAACAGCGAGTATTCATCGTTTACTGTGTGGACTACCAGGGTATCTAATCCTGTTTGATACCCACACTTTCGAGCATCAGCGTCAGTTACACTCCAGTGAGCTGCCTTCGCAATCGGAGTTCTTCGTGATATCTAAGCATTTCACCGCTACACCACGAATTCCGCCCACCTCTACTGCACTCAAGACTGCCAGTATCAACTGCAATTTTACGGTTGAGCCGCAAACTTTCACAACTGACTTAACAATCCGCCTACGCTCCCTTTAAACCCAATAAATCCGGATAACGCTCGGATCCTCCGTATTACCGCGGCTGCTGGCACGGAGTTAGCCGATCCTTATTCATATGGTACATACAAAAATCCACACGTGGACAACTTTATTCCCATATAAAAGAAGTTTACAACCCATAGGGCAGTCATCCTTCACGCTACTTGGCTGGTTCAGACTCGCGTCCCATTGACCAATATTCCTCACTGCTGCCTCCCGTAGGAGTTTGGACCGTGTCTCAGTTCCAATGTGGGGGACCTTCCTCTCAGAACCCCTATCCATCGTAGTCTTGGTGGGCCGTTACCCCCCCAACAAACTAATGGAACGCATCCCCATCTCATACCGAATTTCTTTAATATAAAACCCATGCGGGAAATATATGCTATCGGATATTAATCTTTCTTTCGAAAGGCTATCCCCGAGTATGAGGCAGGTTGGATACGTGTTACTCACCCGTGCGCCGGTCGCCAGCTTTGGTTTGCAAGCAAACCAAACTGATGCCCCTCGACTTGCATGTGTTAAGCCTGTAGCTAGCGTTCATCCTGAGCCAGGATCAAACTCTTCATTGTAAAAGTATCTTTTAATCGGCATGTGCCGATTATAGCTCTGTTCAGGATGCCGTACAATTTATTGACTTCATTCTAAATACCTGTATCTATTACATATATATAAACATAAATAACAGATTGTATTGACGGTTCTATCTTTTCTTGTACTACTTGTATTGTTTATCAATATTTCAAAGAACTTGTCGCTTCCGTTTCAAAAGCGGGTGCAAAGGTAAGAGGTTTATTTTTAACTACCAAACTTTTTCGGAAGTTTTTTCAGTTTTTCTTTTTATCCGTTTCTCAGACTCTCTATGCGAAAGGGAAAGAATAAATAGAAAGAAGAACAAGCAAAACACCTTTTCTTTGCGAATCGGACTGCAAAGATAAGAACTTTTTTATTTATATTCCAAAACTTTTCGGAAGTTTTTTTGTTCTTGAGTCAAGCAGTCCTGCGCTTTGTCACTAAGTCATTTTCATCAAGGCTTTCTTCTCTCGGAAAGCGGGTGCAAAAGTACGCCCTTTTGGTATACACTCCAAATATATCAAACTATTTTTTCTAATTATTTTTGAATACATTTGCTAAAGTGCTGATGCATAACGATGTTGTAGAACATATTTTTTATGTATAGGGAAATTGTGCGCGGAAACGACGAGAGGGATACACATTATTATATTACACGCGGGCGCGTAAAGGCGAAAAAGGAAAAAGCAAGAAGATGCCTGTAAGGGAAAAATCTGTAGTACAAAGACTCACCAACTCAACCCATTTATTTAAACTTAGGTCAATACCTCCTTTTTTCAGATTACAGAGTGCAGAACGGAAATGTTCGAGAATAGTATGCATTCTCGCTTAGTGATTAGTAAGGGCTCACCAATGTGAACAAATAAGCTATCAAATGTAGACAAACAAGCTCACTACTGTAAACAAGTCTATCTACTATAGTGAGCCCATAAGAAGCATTAAGAGTTTACAGAAAGATCATTAGGTATTAACCTATAATTGATGAAAGAATATAGAATAAGAGACGGTACTTCAAAAGCAGATACTAATGACACACTTTCGGCATTTATATGATAGAAAAAGGATCAAAATAGTGAGATATGAGATTAGTTGTTTACATCCAAACAGAAGTATATTTCACTATAAATCAATAAATTAAAAGTAAAACTAAAATTAAATAGGGTGAGGGTAACTTTTTACCCTCACCCTACTGCCACACGTTTCCTCACACCTTGCAACCACGATGAATAAAGGGATTGAACGAAGGTGTGAGGGTGTGAGGGTAAAAGTGATATAAAAATATAATCAGCTACAATTTTTCTTGGAGCAGACCGGGCTAAGGAACTACTATCGTTCCTTTCGCTGCCCTGAAATCAAGAGTTATTATAGTGTTGGCAGCCCATACATAATCTTTGTTCGGTTCATCCATGCCCTCTTTACGCAAATAGATTTCAAGAGTCTCCGGATTAACAGCATATTCGCGTTTCCAAGCACCAAATGAAGGATTAAGATTATCAAAAGCAGGAATATAAGGATGTATTCTGAAACGTCCTCCATTAGGTAAAGTAACAGAGAATGTTTTCCCGTCGCTACTTTCCGTAAAAGGCAAGATCTTTTCGTTGTTTCCTCCGGCTGCCGTTCCATACCCATAGATTACAGGCTTTTGGATGGAGATGGTCTTCGAACCTAAATCAACGAAAATGATATAAGTACCACTTTGGGGGATAACCACCAGTCCTTCGTCAGAGATTTCGAAGCCCACATTATTAGTCAGTCCGGTAAACTCTCCATCACCAAATATCTTGGATGTAGAGAAACGAAGTTTAGTTCCGGCATTGAAATAATTAATATGTATCCATCGGTCGGCACTGTTCCAAACCTTATCTAATGAGATAACCCCATCCGAGCCCCAATTCATGTTTCCAAATTCATCGCCAACCATATAAATAGCCTTCGCTGTTGAGGGGACATCACTTGGAGAGGCAAAAGTCACAGCTATTTTACCTTTATCTTGAGAGAAATCAAGTTCTATTGGTATATTAGAAGCAACAGGAACCGGTTCCAGTGTAGCACCTACACCACGATAATAGATTTGTCCATTATAGATGTTGAATTCCATAGTGTTCCAGTCTCTATTGTTATAGTCGGAAGTTGCATACATCTGAAGATTGCCTTGTGTTGTAGTGACAGCAGAGAAATTCTGCCCGGAAAGATCGAACGATACTTCCTGTCCGTCAAAACACTCACCTATTCCATAAACGGCAGGTTTCTCAAAAGCTATAAGATTACGGTTCATATCTACATATACCAAATACAGGCCGCTTGTTTCTACCGTCGCTCTTCCGTTACTGCCTACAACATAATTGACATTTGTACCCAAAGAGGCAAAACTTTCCGCATCAGATTTTTCCGATGCCCATTTGATTCCCTGACCAGCATTGAAATACTTGATAGTCCAGAATGCACCATTGCCAAGCTGTCCCACAGGGGCCATCTCTACCACATTTGTCGAATTCCAATTCCAGTTTCCAAATTCATCTCCAATCATATATAGTTTCTCCGGATACCCCTCCGGTTCGGGTTCTATGATCTCATTGCCCGTCATCTTCGCAAAGAATTTTCCTGTCAAGACTTCATATTGAAGCGTTACTTTATACTCACCTTTGTTTTTAAGATTGAGCTGCACTTGCGACTGGTTGGTTAGTTCGGCATATTCTTCAGTTAAAACATTCATTTTTATACTTCCTCCCGTTCCGGTGTACATAGAAGAGAATGTATATTTCTCCGTATCTGTTTCCTTCACATCAAAAGACGTATTATCGGTATAATTAAACGAAAACTCTGCCGGTAATATCACTTCTAACTCGCCACTGGACACCCAGGTAGCCACATGGTTAATATGGTCGTAAGACGGTTTTTGAAGAAAGAGTTCGTTTTCACCGTCTTCTGTCAGTTCGAATTTACTCGTCAAACGGAAATTGAATGGAACAATATTAACCTGTTTCAATAAAGGATTCACAATTAGCTGATACAATCCATCTTCCATTACTCTGAAACCGCCGGTTCCAGGAGCCAAAGAATAAGTTGACACCTCACTGTTGTCGTTTTGCAAAAGCGCTCCCTGCCCATAATAAACGGGTTGCCCATCCGGTCCGACTAAAGAGATATAAAAATCTCCGCTGGATGTCAGCCATGTGTTCAATGCGACCAAAGTGCCCTCTTTTATCACATTCATTTTACCATTGATTGCCTCTACCGAGAATTGGGACGCACTCCCCGTCAGATAGATACCTTCGGGAACATTGATTTCCCGTTCATAGTGTATCCCGTCGTCGGCACAACGACAGAAAATAAATGGCAACGAAAATACAAATAATAATTTTATTATAGTTTTCATCTTCATGATTACATTAAATTATAAATAACTATACTATTGGAATCTAATGGTATTTGACTAAAATTTCACATCAAACTGATGTTGCTTCTTGTCTTTTCCATTCGCTCCTACCACATCAATCACCATTTTTCCATCTTTTATCTTACAAAGCAGATAGCTGTTATTATCATTGACAAGGATGGGAAAGTTGGCTTTATCGGGTTCTGATTCACGGAAATAATATTTATGAGTGTGTCCGGATAACATCAGATCAATTCCAGCCGTATTTAAAACGGGCAACAAGGTTTGCTGCAAATGATAGTTTCCATGCCAATTGCCTATCGTCGGCGGGATGTGCAGGAATGCGATCCGAAGGGATGATTGCTTAAAATCGTTTTCTTCCACCACACTCCGCAACCATAGGGTTTCTTCTTCTCGATAATTGTCATAGTCGGCAATACCGGCATACTCCAAATCCGAATCCGGCTTATCTTCACCGGAATCAAGAACAAGAAAACAAACCTTACCTATGTTGAAACGATAATAAAAAGTTCCGGTAGACGTAGGAAAATACTTTATCAACGCATCGGAATAAACTCCACGTGTTTCATGGTTTCCCCGATTGAAAACAATAGGCACTTCGGACGCAAACAATTCGACACAAGCATCAATATAATCTTTACATATCTGCTCCTGCCCCTCTACCCATGACGACATATCTCCATTAAGCAAAACGAAATCAAGAGATTTGAAATCTACTTCCCGACACAGAGACTTCATATAGTCACTCCGCCCGTGAATATCATTTAATACCAGAAAGGAAATTTCTTTCTTCCGGTCGTCGAAAGTTCTGAATCTGAAAGGTTCTTGCTTGTATACATTTGAAGCAGCAATCAATCCATAAGTTACCCAGTCACTCGAAGGCCAAGAGACAACTTCTCTCGAAAAAATCCGGTATCTGTATTCCCTGCCGGGTTCCAAATGTTTGATGCGTACACGGTGGATTGTATCATTGGCCCGCTTACGTCCGGACTCCGTATCGTAATATCGCGGACGTTCCTTCCCATAGAAATGATCTTCACCGGCAGGCGCCACTTCCACCCACGAAAGAGCAGGTTTGTTTGTAGTCCATACCACTGTCACGCCGTCGGTACTCATATCACACAGGTAAGGACCGTGTGTGATCTTTATACTGTCACCGTCATGTGCAGAAAGCCGAGCGGCAAAGATGACAAAAAATACAATTATCCAATTTCTCATAGAACGGTTCCTCCTTCTAATTTATTAGTTTGACCGATATGGTTTGTAAATCATTACTGTTGCAGCCGGTCATAATTTCAAATTCACCGGGTTCTACCACATAGTTCATGGCAGCATCATAAAAGCCTAAAGCTAAAGGAGAAATGTCAAACTGAACGGTCTTTGACTCCCCCGCTTTCAGGAATATTTTTTTGAATGCCTTCAACTCCTTTACCGGACGCACAACAGAAGCAACTTTATCATTCACATACAGTTGCACAGTCTCTTCGCCATCTCTGTCTCCGGTATTGGTTACTGTCACCGAAACGGAGATGGTCTCCTGTCGCGTATATTCTTTTTGGGTGCTCTGCGGAACTGAATAACTGAATGTGGTATAACTCAAACCGTAACCAAAAGGATAGAGCGGAGCATTCGGAACATCGATATGCCGGGTGGTTGAGGAATGGGGCATATCTCCCGGACGTCCGGATTTCTTATAGTTATAGTAAACCGGTACTTGTCCCTCTACCCGTGGAAAAGAAATGGTCAATCTTCCGGAAGGATTATAATCACCGAACAGTATATCAGCAATAGCGGTTCCTGCAGAAGTACCTAAAAACCAGGTTTCGAGAATGGCCGATACGTTCTTGTCCACCCATTCGATAGACAGCGGACGCCCATTCATCAATACGACGACAACGGGTTTCCCTGTGGCAACCAGTTCTTTTATCAATTCTTCCTGCACACCCGGCAAATCCAGTTGGGCACGGCTTCTCGATTCGCCACTCATCAAAGCTTTTTCACCGACAACGGCAATCACCATATCACTTTTGGAAGCCAATTTCACTGCTTCTTTGAATCCTGACTTATCTTCTCCGTCAAAATCGCAACCACGGGCATATCCAACTTTCGTTTTGTTACCGCCGATTTTGTTCTTTATGCCCTGCAATACAGTCGTCACATGGCGATCTTCCCCTCTTGCTCTCCACGAGCCCAGCAGTTCGGTCTGATTATCGGCCAGCGGACCTACCACGGCAATGGAACGGACATTTTTTGCCAGCGGTAATGTATGATTGTCATTCTTCAGCAGGACAGCCGATTTATGAGCCATGTCCAGTGCTGCATCCAGAAATTCTTTTTTCATGATTGTCTGCGATTCGTATTCTTCATTACAGAATTTATATGGATCAACAAACAGTCCCAAAGCATATTTGATATGCAGAATCCGACTGACGGAATTGTCGACATCTTCCATACTGATTTTACCGGCTTCTATCAGTTCTTTCATGTATTTATTATAGAGCCCATCTGTCATATCCATGTCGATGCCGGAATTGAAAGCCAGACGGGTAGCGTCTTTATCGTCTTCCGCCACTCCCTGCGCCACCAGCTGCTTCACTGCTTCCCAATCGCTTACCACAAAACCATTGAAATTCCATTGCCCTCTCAATAAGTCTTTGAGCAGGAACGGATGTGCGGACGCAGGAATACCATTTATATCATTGAAAGCACTCATAAAAGTAAGTACTCCCGCATCAATGCAAGCCTTAAAAGGAGGTAGATAAGTATCAAACAAAGTCCGTTCCGACATATCCACCGGAGCATAATCTCTTCCCGCCTGGGGAAGTCCGTAAGCTACCCAATGCTTTGCACATGCCAATACTGAATTATTCTCCCAAAGATTCCACTGAAAACCATTCACTCTTGCTTTGGCTATTTCACTTCCCAGGTAGGTGTCTTCTCCTGCTCCTTCCACTACCCTGCCCCAACGGGCGTCTCTTGCGATGTCGACCATAGGAGCGAACGTCCAATGTAGTCCGGCTGCCGAGGATTCAATCGCAGCAATCTTGGCAGCTCGTTCGATCGCTGCTAAATCCCAACTACACGATTCCGCCAAAGGAGTCGGAAAGATTGTCTTATATCCATGAATCACGTCCATCCCAAAAAGAATCGGTATCTTTATCCGGGAATAACGCATATTCTTTTCCTGCAAATCACGCAATGTCTTTGCACCGGATATATTCAAAACAGAACCTACAAGTCCGCGTGCTATCAATGAATCGCTCAAATATTCTGATTCAGGACCGGTTAGAAGGGTACGGCCTACGTATTGGGATAACTGGCCGATCTTCTCTTCCACAGTCATCCGTGAGAGCAAATCTTTAACAAATGAATCCGCTTCCGGAGTATGAGGTAGTTTACTATTTCCGACGATCCGGGTATGCGGATCGCGAACATAAACTCTTATCCAATCAATATCGAAATCAAATTGCTGCAATTCCTCCGCAGGATAGCCGACATCCAACTTGTCAAATGCTCCTACCTGCCCGGTGATAGCAATATCCCAAACTCTGTCCAGCCGATTCTCTTTACGAGCCTTAGTGATAAAATCAGTATATGCATCCCCCAACTGTGTACGGGTATGTATCTGGTAATTGACTTTATTATCTATCAGAAACGTAATGATGGCATGATTGTTATCAACAGGATCGGGATCTATCTGAACCGCATATACATGGAAATTATCTCCCGGCTTATCGTCTCCGATTTCAGTATATCGTATCTGACCTTTGGGTAGATTGATTCCCAACTTTTGCGTTTCCGAATTGAACAAATGCAAGGTTTGATTCGCTTTGGCCGGATAAGGATTTTCCCCGAAAGCTTTGGTAAAAAACTCCAGTATATCTATTTCGGCTACTCCAGCTCCTTTATAATGCCTCAACCAAAGTGCATTCCAAAGCCCATATAGATATGGGACTTTGGCTTTGATCTCTATGCGGCAGAAAAGAGGATAATATTTCTCCGTATCGGAATCTCTGCTGGACAGCGCTCCCGACCACCATCCGGTCTTGCTCTTCACACTGGGATGAACGGGACTGGGCGCATCTTTACTTTTGAATGAGTGAATTCGACAAATCTTCTCTCCTGTAGGAAGGGTTTCGATAAAGACCTGCTCCGGACGGTATGTCTGAAGCATGGCTTTATTTTCCTGATTATAGGTGGGTCGCCCCACTTTTTGGGAACCATATATTCCCCAATACCGGGAGTCAATCACATCTCCGTTAAACTCGTCTCCATCGTAATAAATCCATCCGGGAGGGGTTTCTGATGAAGGAGGAATAACGGTTTGGGCTTTCACCACCCCGATACAGCAAAATATGATTATTAGAATCTTTATTTTCAACATGATATTTCTTTTTAATGATTTACCAACCCGGATTCTGTTTCCAGTTCTTCAACTGCAGAATCTCACTTTCAGGTATGGGATACCAATACATTTTAGAATCAAACACTCTCTTTTCTACCACAGCACGGGAATAATCAAACTTCTCGACGGGATATTCCGGCTTTTCAGGAATCTCTGGTTCTGTTTCATCCCGGGTAAATACACGTACCCAATCTACATCCATCGAAACGTTTCTCAAATTGGCATTCCTGTCTTCGGGATAGCCGATACCATTTTCATTCTTTCCTCCGATTTGTCCGGTTATCGCAATGTCCCAGGTTCGCTTTTCTCTTCCCTCCGCTATTGCTTTGGTTATAAATGTATTATATCTGTCATCATAGTCAATCGTCTTGAATGTATTGGTTACTTTACCATCCAACAGGTAGCTGATGATAGCATGCTTATCCGGAGAAACCGGGTCCGGATCTACCTGAACGCCATACGTATGGAAGTCCGCTCCCGGGTCGAAATCAAGCACTGTATGCCGTCCGTACCCATTCACGTTGATTCCCAGATTACCTGTTTTATTATCATGCAAATGTAAAGCCTGGCTAAGCCGGCGGGGTGAAGCCGTATTCTCAAATTCCTTGACGAAAAACTCTTCGATGTCAAGTTCCGCGACACTGGCTCCTGCATAATGACGACACCACGGTCCCATCCATATACCATATATATAAGGTATTTTTGCACGAATCTCAATACGGGAATGCAGAGGGTAATATTTCCCCTGATAACCATATTTGTCGGTATCCCGGCTAGACAAAGCTCCCGACCACCATCCTTCTCTCGTACTGGCAGTGCTTAATGTCGGAGCCGGTGGGTTGTCGTCCTTGGTAGCCGCTATCCGGACAAAGCTCAATCCGCCACTCCCTTTCTCAATCGTAATCTGTTTTTTACGATAAGTCTGGATATTTCCAGTGGGTTGTCCATACTGTGAGTTTCCTACCGGAGTGTCGCTTCCATACTGTCCCCAATATGAGTTGTTTACGACCAAATCATTGAATTCGTCTCCATCGTAATAATGCCATCCTTCCGGAACTTCGTTAACCGGTATTACGGAATTCCGGGTAACAGCTCTTCGAGCCTGATTCTTACGGGTGATTTCAAGACCTAGCAAATCTCCTCCGAGTGTTTCTTGCGCAATCTTCCACCGTCTTACATCCCACGAACGATGTTCCTCAAATGCCAGTTCGACACGACGTTCACGCCGGATACGCTCACGCATTTCGTCCTGCGTCAATCCGGAAGGCAGATTCGGTTGTCCGGCACGATTGCGCACTCGATTGATGTACTCTGCTATATCCGTATTTTCGGGATCGTACTCATTCAAGGCTTCCGCATAATTCAGGTAAATCTCCGCTAAACGAAACAACGGCCAGATATGTCCCTGACTTCCTCCGCCGGTTTGGATATTCACATCTTCATTAAGGTATTTTTTCAGATAGAATCCGGTTTTGGTTGCATTGGTAACGCCCAGACCGTCTTTTCCACCGTCCCAATTCTCTACCGCCGTGCTTTTCCAAACGGAATCATTCAGCAGAATGGTAGCATTCAACCTGTCATCCCGGTAGAATTGCGGACGAACGGCATTTTCCTCATTCTCCCAACTAAAATAGCTGCCATCTTTCATTTCATAAGAGTCTACCAGATTCAACGAAGGATTGACGCCGCCTACCCCACCATAACTGACAGGAAAGTTGTATTTTTCAAAGTCGGAACTGTTTCCGTAACGACGCATCAGAATAAACTCGGAATTCTGAAAGTTATTCTTGAATAAAGTGGCATAACTGCCATACAACGAATATATGCCCAGATCAATTACGTCTTTCGCAGCCTGTGCCGCAGCTTTCCATTTCTCCATATCGGAAGGAAGATCGCTTTCCGAAAAATTCTGCCAGTCCAGATACAAGGGACTGGCCGCATACAATAAAACTCTGCTTTTCAAAGCCAATGCGGCTCCCTTCGTTGCACGTCCCAAATCCGAATCGATTCCTCGTCCCGGAGTTAAATCGAGCACTTCGGCTACCTTATCACATTCGCTGGAGATGAATGAGATGCAATCGTCCATAGACGGGCGTGGAGTCTCCGAATAATCCGCATTGACGGATAGTGTAGAAGTAATCACAGGTACAGGTCCGAAACGTTTCACCAGCTCGAAATGGAAAAACGCTCTTAAAAAACGGGCCTCATATTTCCATGTTTTCAAGTCATTCAGACGGTTCTGATATTCATTCTGATTATCCGGATCGAGTCTGTATTTATCCAGATTCACTCTGTCTACATTTTCTATAAATTCATTCGCTATGCGAATTCCTGCGTAATACTTATTCCACAAATCATCCGGATTGGACCTTGAATTCCAGGCTCCGGTGTTGAAGTGCTGGATGTTGCAGGAGGCATTAGCATGTTCGGCATCATCGGTAGCGGCATCCAACATAGCTTCGGAACCGATACGGTTGAAACCATCAGGCAGATACCGATAAGCATTGACTAGAAATTTGCTTGTACGTTCATAGGAAGTAAAGGTCATCTCGTTGTCGATAAACGAATCATACTCTCTGTCCAGATAATCACTGCATCCGGACAATATGCTGATAGCAGCAAGAGCATTCAATATGATAGATAAACCTATTGGGTATTTCATAATTATTATATTTTTGTTCTTACCTATTAAAAATCAATCTTTATCCCCAGGTTGTAGGAACGTGTCAACGGATATGTAATCAAAGAACTGCTTTCCGGGTCGGCCAATCCGTCAAGATGACTCACGGTGAAAAGATTGCTCGCATTAGCATACACATACAATCTGGACAGCTTTATCGCTCTTGCTATTGACTGGGGGAAGGTATATCCAATCCGGATATTCTTCATTCTGAAGTAGCTTCCGTTTCTTTTCCAATATGTAGATGTCCGGTAATTGTTTTCAAATGTCCGGGTAGACAAACGGGGGTAAGAAGCATTGGGATTCTCCGGTGTCCAGCTGTCGAGAGCCAGCTTTGAAGCAGAGCCATTGTCGGTAAAGGAATAAGCCAACGGCCCGCTCAAATAGATATCTCTATTGGCAACGCCATGAAATAAAGCCTCAACGTCTATCCCTTTCCATTCAAAGCCTATTTTCAAAGCATAATTCCACTCCGGAATATTAGAATATCCCACAGGATAGGAGTCATTGGAATCGACTACTCCATCACCATTTTTATCGATATATTTTATATCACCGGGGTTTACTTCTCCAAACTGCGGTACCGGTAAATGTGACTTCAGACTTCCATTCGAATCGAAATCACTCTCCTGATACAGTCCGTCAGCAACAAGTACAAAAGGAGTATTCACGGAACGTCCTTTACGATATTGATAATCGTAGAGTTTCACTTCTTCCGCCATATCGACAATTTCATTCTTTGCATACCACGCCGATGTTTCAACGTAATAGTTGAAGTTGTTTTTAAGACTGCTTTCGTACCTGATCGTACCCTCGAAACCTTGATTCTTTACTTTACCTACATTCATATAAGGCAATATGTCGCCATAAGAGGCTCCAACAAATCCGGGAATAGTGGAATACGGCTGTGACAGGATATCATATCTTTCTTTATGGAAATAATCGAATTCTACCGACAGCCCTTTCAGTAAAACTGCATCCAATCCGATATTGAATACACGTTCCTTCTCCCAACTAATATCGGGATTGGCAATCATATCTGCCTGAAACCCGCCTGTTGATGACGACCCTGTACCTAAAAAATAGGAGCCGTTACTGCTATAAGTCTGGTCGAACAGATAACGTCCGTTCTCATTCTGATTGTTTCCAACCAGTCCGATAGATGCTCTTAGTTTCAAATATTCAACCCAGTTGATATTTTTCATGAAGTTTTCTTTCGACAGTATCCATCCGGCGGAGAAAGCGGGAAAGAATCCATATCTTTTTCCAGGAGCATAATCATCACAACCTGTATATGAAGCTGCAAATTCTCCTATGTATTTTTGATTATAAGAGTAAGTTACCCGCCCTGCATAATTCAAGTATTTAATGTCATCACGACTTCCATATTTCTGATATAAATCAGACAGGAAAAAGATGCTGGCAGTGAGTTGATGTTGCTTGAAAACGCGATCATAATCCAACTGTGCCTTAAAGTTCAGACGGCTCCAGTCAGTACGGAATCCTTCATCGGATTCCAAAGGAGAATCAGCGCCGTAGGGTGTATATAGCACCTCTCCCCCTGCTCCTTTGGAAAGAGAATAACGGGCATAATTCTGATTCTTTATAGATGAATCCGCCATATAGTTGTTGTAGGCAATACCGGCACTGACACTTAATCCCTTTGTCAGTTTCTCCAGGTCGTATTTAGGCATAAAAATCAGTTGGAAAGTCCGACTGTTTTCTTTATAAAGCCCTCTGTTGACGATATTACCGACCGGGTTGGTAAAAGCGGCATTTCCTCCATACGATCCGTCGGGGTTGTACACCGGAAATGCATTCGGAGCTGTTCTCCATATCGCTCCCAAAAGTCCGTTGGCAGAACTGCTGCCTCCGGGAATAGAGCGATTACCTACACTCCCGCTAAAATTGAGTCCGGTAGACAGGTGTTTGCTTATCTGGATATTCAAATTAGACCTGAAATTAAAGCTCGCATAATAGGCATTCGAGTTTTCCCGGCGTTTTTTATCGGTGTCTTTGTAGAAACCGATGTTCTGCAAAAGATTCATCATTACATAGTATTGCACCACATCTCCTCCTCCTTTAAAACTTAAATCAGCCATACTCAAAGGAGCTGTATTATTCAAAATGGCCTTTTTCCAGTTTACATTGGGGTAAAAGTAAGGATCGGTGTTGTTCTGATAGGCATTCAATTCCTCTGGAGTGTATAAACGAGGCAATCCGTCATTCACACGCGCCTGATTGTATAAGGTGGCATAATCATACGCATTGATAGGATCGGGAACGCCCAACGGTTGTTGTATTCCCGTTTGTAAACGGATACTGACTTGCGGAGCGGAAACGCATCCTTTCTTGGTTGTCACCAATAAAACACCATTTGCACCACGCATACCATATAAAGCCAGAGCCGAAGCGTCTTTCAATAATGTTACAGACTCGATTTCCGCAGTGGACAGACTTTCAATCGGGGCTTCGAAACCGTCGACATATACCAGCATTTTTTGTCCGCTTGCATAGGAAGTACGTCCCCGGAGGTAGAGATTCGCGATAGAGAAATCATAGCCGGGCTCTCCGCTTTGTTGCAACAATGTTAGTCCGGGAAGCTGTCCTTGCAGACTATTTCCCAAGCTTGCGGAAGTAGTTTTCAGCAAATCTTCCCCACGTATGGAAGAAATGGCACTTGTTCGCCTCCATTCCGGTTGTTGCCCATAGGCGACTTCTACAAGTGCAGAATCGGCTATGTGTTGAGCAAACAAAACGGGAGCATAAAAAGTGAGAATAGTAGTCAAAAGTATAGCATAACGCTTCCCTTTGTATATACTGTTTATTATTGTCATACCTTTTATTTTTAGTTGATTGAACATATTTACCATCCCGGATTCTGAAGCATATACCCTTTATCTATTTCGGTCTGCTTGATAGGATGTAAATAAGAACGGTCACTCCATAATCTGTTTTCAAAGACATAAGGTTTGTAATGTACTTTACCCGGTGCTCCTGTAACAGCGGAGAGCTGCAATCCATACATGGCACCTTTCATAACACCTTCATCATCGGCTATCAGCCAACGTCTTATATCCCAGAAACGATGATCTTCATAAGCCAGTTCCACGGCTCGTTCTCTTCGCAGTTTCTCCCTGAACTGCTCTTTATTCAAAGTGGAAGGAAAGCCCGGCATTCCGGAGCGTTCACGAACTTTCAGGACTGCATCGAATGCTTCTTTCGGGGGAGTTTCATAATATTCATTCAAAGCTTCTGCATAATTCAGATAGAGTTCGGCTACCCGGAAGACAATCCAGTCCATATTAGTGGAGTTGCGCGGAGCCGTTGCTCTTAGTACGCGAGGTACCCATTTGCGAACCAGGTGTTTCGTTTTATCATTGGCTACATTGTGAGCTCCACCGGGCAGAAAATTAAGAATTCCAATCTCTGTATTCCAGTTAGCTCCATGTGCTGCAATGGTTTGCGCAAAACGAGGGTCCAGTTCGTCGTACTTTTCAAGCAGATCATCGCCACCATCCATATTCCATGTTTGTTGGTTCCCGTCTTTTTTCTCATAGAAACGCACGAAATTGAAGGTTGTAAAAAGACCGCCGTCGCTCCAACTACTTCCCGCCCATGCCGGTATATTGCTTGTTATGGGATGACTGCTTGTTGTGAAATTCCGATATTTTTTGTTGGCCAGAATTATTTCTTTGTTATCGGGAGCAGTCCACACATGTTCGTAATTTGTTTCAGGTGTTCCCTCATCGTACAAGTCATAATAGCCAGAAGATTCAACAGCGGTAATGGCTGCCTTGGCTGCTTTAGCAGCTTCATTCCAGCGTTCTTTACTATAGTTTCCATATCCTATCAGGTCATTATTTCCACTTAAAGGAAGGTACGGATCGTCGGTATTGAACAAAGGACTCGCCGCATACAGGAGTACTCTGGATTTGAGGGCTAAGGCAGCTATCCTGTTTGCCCGTCCCACCAATATCGAATTCGTATAATAGTCCGGTAATATGGAGGCAGCCCGGTCACAATCGACAAGAATGGAGTCTACACAATCGGAAAATGTATTACGGGGTAGTTTACCATCTTCCGACGGATTTATTCTACGGTGTATTATAGGCAGTCCACCATATCTATATACTCCTTCCCAGAAGACCAAAGCCCGCATAAAATAGGCTTCGCCTCTGGAACGTGTCTTAAAATCAACGTCTCCCGGATCATCGGGCACTTCGTCAATACGTTCAAGCACGATATTGCATTTTCGTAATGTCTGCCAACGGGTGTTGTGACGGGGGTCTTCATCCCAGTCTATGCTGCTGTTGTTATGATTGTCCACGTTCCACGAGGCATTGCCCTTCCCCCAGTTTGCACCTTGTTCGGCTTCATCACACGCTCCTGCCAGGGTTGAGGTTGCACACAATTTACGGTCGATCCCGCTACTTCCCATCGAGAACCCCAGCGGCATACCTTCTGCATAGATGCCTGTTATGTATTGTTCTGTCAAAGTCCTGTCGGCAAAGACACCGTCTTCATCCAAATCGACAGAGGGCGGAGCTTCCAGATAGTCACTACACGAAAACATCAATACAGACGACAGAAGTATTGCACATATATATGTTATTCTTTTCATGATTATCAAAAATTTATATTAAGACCAATATTATATACTTTCTGCAACGGATATGTATTGATTTCAACATTTCCACTTCTCGAAGGTGCTTCCGGGTCCAGATCTACCACATCTGTCCACGTGAATAAATTGGAACCGTTGAAATATAATCTTACACTATTCAGGTTAAGCCGTTTGACAAAACCTCCGGTAAATGTATATCCTACTTCGAGGTTTTTCAATCGCAAATAACTGGCATCCCGTATCCAAAGAGTAGAAGGACGATAGTTGTGATCGGTTTCTCCGTTGGGATTCAGAGACAAACGGGGAAAGGTGATCTTTTCTCCTGCCTCATACCGTTCCTGTGTCCAACGTTCTTTTATCAGAGATTTCGCACTCTCTTCTCCTTTCGCGAAAGGCCACATTGACCGTCCGAAATATTTAATGGATACATTGTCGGCTCCCTGAAATAAGATGGAGAAATCAAATCCTTTATATTGCGCTCCGAATGAGAAACCGTAAATAATCTCCGGTACGGGGGTGTATCCTATCGGAACCATGTCGTAATCATCAATCACTCCATCCTGGTTGACGTCTACATACTTGACGTCTCCCGGTTGCAACTGATTCCCGCTCCATGAACTTTTAGGACGGTCTAATGCATTGATTTCTTCCCACGAGTTATAGTATCCGTCAAAGATCAGTCCGAAAAACTGATTCTTTCTTCTTCCGGTAGTCATCTGATAATCATATCTCTTCTGCACTTCATCCATGTAGATGATTTCATTCCTCGCAAATGAATAATTGAAGCGTGCCCAATAATGGAAATCTTGTATATGATGTCTAAAATTAAGGTCCATTTCCCAACCGCGATTTTCCATTTCTCCAAAATTATATGCAGGAAGATTAGCACCTATAATCATGGGGGATGTTGATCTGTTGGCTAATATGTTATTTCGTTTTTCTTTGAATATATCAAATGAAGCAGTCAGACAATTATTGAACAGATTAATATCTACACCGACATTCATCTTTTTCGCCTTTTCCCAAGTCAAATCAGGATTACCGATTTTATTTTCAACAATCATCAGTGAAGTATACGGATTGGAAGCCAAACCGAAATTATACTTGTTCACACCCGAATCGCTCGCTGCTCCATAAGAAGACGGCAGATACAAAAATCGATCACCACCTATCTGATCGTTTCCTACCTCTCCGTAGGACCCTCTCACCTTTAGATATTTAACGATATTGTTTTTCGGAAAAAACTTTTCTTCACTGATGACCCAACCTAATGAAACAGCAGGAAAAAATCCGAACCGTTTGCCTTTGGCAAAATTCTCGGTTCCGTTGTATCCCATATTGAATTCTGCCAAATAACGGGAGGCATATTCATAGGTCAATCGTCCTACCAATCCCTGATAAGCATTAGGTACATAATATTGAAGGGAGGGGGAATAGTATTTACTCTGATTATACAGAATAAGTGCTGTCGTTTTATGAAGCCCGAAAGTTCTATTATAATCAATTCCAAACTCCATATATACTTTCCGGTTCTTATCCCATCCGGTACTTACAGACCAGATACTCTCTTCTGATTGGGGGATCAGATAGATGTAATCCGGATCTTCCGCATCACGGCGCGCAAGATAATAAGGAAAGGTTTTCGAATATTTCTTACGGCTGTAATAATAGCTATCATACGCGATACTCCCGTGTACGGACAAACCTTTGGTCAGCAAAGATGATAAATCATAATTCAGACGTAATGTTGTATTGATGTTATTTCTATTATCTTTCTGATAACCGTTGCTTAATAAGGTTTGCCAGGGATTGACGCTTCCCAATCCATCCTGTATGCGGACAATTTTATTGTCCACCAATCCCGGAGAGCTCAAGGGATTGGCAAAAGAAATAGCTTGCCAGATTCCACTGTTACCGGAGCCCGGAGTAATCACTCTGCCTATCTGGGCGGCCATTTGAACAGTTGCCGAAAAGTCCCGCGTTATCTGAAAATCGAAATTAGTTCTGAAGTTATAACGGGTGTTACGGGGATTTACATCATGATCCGAATCTATCTTGGTATGTTTATAGATACCGGTCTGATCGAAATAACTTCCCGATATAAAGTATTTCACACGTTCTGTACCACCCGAAAGGTTGATGTTATGTTGAGTGCGGGTAGAAAACTTTCTAAGAAAATCGTCTATCCAGTTAGTATTCGGATGCAAAATCGGATCAAAGCCATTTCTGTACAATTCAATATCTTTATCCGTGAATTTCGGTTGGTAGGTAGAACCCGAAACCCGGGAGTCATTTTCTAAAGCTTCATTGTATAAAGTTGCATAATCCGCACTATTCAGATAACTGGGGAGCTGGGTAGATTGCTGCAAAGCAAAATTACCCGAATAGCTCAACCGGGGACACCCTCTTTCCCCTTTACGGGTAGTAATTAATACTACGCCGTTAGCTCCCTTTACTCCATAGATCGCTGTTGCCGAAGCATCTTTAAGTATATTCAATGATTCAACTTCATTCGGATCTATGCCGTCAAAATTAGTTCGTTCGATGCCATCGATCATTATTAAAGGAGCCGTGTTGTCTGTAAATGTACTGACACCTCTGATTAACAGACTGGAAGCGTCTTCGCCGGGAGCACCACTTCTTTGAAAAGCAATCAATCCCGGCATTCGTCCTACCAGCATGTTACTAATATTGGATTGTTGTGTCTGTACCAGTTCTTTCCTCGAAATAGAAGCGATAGATGCTGTCACACTTTCTTTCTTCTGCTTTCCGTAGCCGACAACAACGACTTCCTCCAGACTTTGCTCGGCTTCTTTTATTTCAATAGAAAGCACTTTATTGTCTTTTACAGGTACTGTCGTCGTGACATAACCGATATAACTGATTTCCAAAACTGCATTCGGATTTACAGATAAGGCAAAGCGCCCGTTTATATCGGAAATTATGCCGTTAAATGTACCGACTTCCTTGATATTGGCACCGATAATCGGTTCTCCTTTTGTATCGGTAATAGTACCGGTTATTCTCCGAGGTTCCTGTGGCTGTGAAGAAAGATTCTTTTTCACTGCCGTTTTTCTCTTTACAACAATCTGTTTTCCATTTATTTCATATACCAGATTTGTCTTTTCAAACAAGGCTGACAATTTTTCTGTGATTGTCTTCTTCCTAGATAGATCTACACTGACAACTTGATTTAAACTAGGTCGGATATCTTTCGAATAGATGAAAACGTAGCCTGTTTCTTTCTCTATATCTTTAAAATATTCCAGTAGAGTCCCTTTCTTTATATCATAGAGTTCGCTCGTTCCATTTCCATTAGCGAGAGTTACATTCGCTATAAATAGAAAAATAACAAAAAATTTCACAAACAGATATGATTTACAAAGAAAATATGCCCTATTTGCATGATTGTAATAGGAATTTTCCATATTTTTGCGTATCAATTTTTAGGTTTTTCATAAGTAATTGAAAAATTTAAATCTCACGGGTTCGGAAGAGTTGCCTCTCTTCCGAACTTCTTTTTTACAAAGGCTTCATTTCTGTGGTTTATTCATAGGCATTAAATTTTTAGGGTTATTACTCGATTTTTATACTTCCCGCTTCAATTGTACACTGGACATCGTACAGCAACGAGAAGGTTTTCATGACTTGTTCTATATCATCAAATAAGATAAGTTTTCCCATTGTACACTTTTGCGCAACTTCCGGCGTACATGTGATAGATACATTATAGTAGCGACTTAGCCGTTGGATAATATCTTTCATTGTCTCACCCCGGAACTGAAGTACGCCATCTTTCCATGAAATATAATCGTAAGCATTAACTTCGTCGATGCCGGATATCCCATCACTCAACTTAAAACGCTGATTAGGCAAAAGGACAAAATCTTCATTGGAGTTTGCTTTTACATTTACTTTTCCTTCTACCAACACCACGGATTGCAATGCATCATCAGCATAGGCAGACACATTAAACTTTGTTCCCAATACATTAACTGTCAGTTGGGGTGTCTCTACATAAAAAGGCCGGGAAGTATCTTTGGCAACTTCTATATAAATCTCTCCTTCTACTTTTATCCTGCGTTCGCCCGGACCAAAAGAGGAAGGGAAACGTAATTTACTTCCGGAATTAATCCATACTTTCGATCCGTCTGCCAATACAATGGATGAATGGCTACCATAAGGAACTATCAGTGTATTTTGTTTTCCGGGTTGAACCGCTCCCTCTTTGATTATCTCTGTTTCCTTACCATCGGATTGAATAGTAATATTGCTATCATAAGTAATGACGGCATTATTCTCTATCTGAATCGCTTCCGCATCATCTCTTATCAGCATTACTTTCTGATACAGAGTATCTGCTTTCACATTGACAAGCAGATCATCAGCAGTTCCGGACGTCTGAAAAGAATGAATCAACCAGAAAGAAACAATACCTAATATTAGTACACAGGCGGCAGCATAACGGGTAAATAAGATAAAACGATGTCTCTTATCACGACGCTCCATGCTTGTCTCTATACGTGCCCACAATCTTTCTGATTCTTCGGGTAAGCGCTGAACCGGATTCAGCCGGGCAGATAATATGATTTTGCGGGCCTCCTGTAGGGATGCTTGATCTTCGGGATGCTCTTTTTGATAATTAACCCACCATTCTTCCGATTCCTGGGTAGGAGCCAGACACCACAATATGAAGTCTTCATTTTGTAGCCATTGTTTTGTCGATTCGGGTATTCGATCTGAATGCATACTCGTTCTTTTTACGGTTTCACTTTAAAAACACGCAAAGAACAAAAATACCCCCACGAAAATTAAAGAAAATAACCGAAAAGGAAAAAATAAATAATTTGAGGCTGAATTTTACGCATTTGTTCGATAGCCCGATACACTAATTTCTGTGCTGCTTTAGGTTGTATTCCCATCAATTTCCCGATTTCCTCATAGCTAAGTCCTTGGGTATAACGAAGATATACAGCCTCCCGTTGCCGGTCTGTAAGGCTATCCAGCATCTTTTTCAGCTGTTTTTGCATAGCGGCTCTTTCTTTTTCTTCATCTATGAGTTCAAAGCCGTTCACTTCAATAAGGAAACTATAGTTATCAGAACCTTCTTCCAGAAATTCGGTATTCATTTCTTTTTTCTTAATGGTCCGAATCCGGTTCTTCAAACAGTTCAACAGATAGAACTTCATATTCTGACTTTCCCAAAGTTTGTGCTCACGCTCATATAAATGCAAAAAAACATCGTGAATGGCATCTTCTAAAAGTTCTTTACTAATGCCAAAAGCAATGCCGTATGAAAACAAATCGTTCTCATACGTCTCATATAACCACTTATATAAGGATTGCTTATTCTTCACACTATCTTCACAAAAAGTTAGAATCCTATCTTCTAAAGAATATTGAAATGGTAATTATCACCAGCCTGTCTCATCCCATCCGGCAGCGGAGTACCATTGTATCGACTGACGATAAAAAGGATTTATCTCCTCTTCATACGACTGACGAAATATATAAGTAGAAAGTCCTGCAGAGCCATTCATCGAGAAACTACCGCCATAACTGGAGTAATTATTAGGAGTAGTCTTCCAATAAACCACAGCAGCATCATAAGCAGCTTTCCAAGCCTCATATTCGCTAGTCTCACTACCTAAAGAACGTATTAATCCATCAAAATCATAATAATACTTACTGGACCGACAATCATAACAGAGTATGCCCGATGTGGCTATCGCTTGTCTGCCCTTAATATATTTCGGAATAATCTCACTACTGCTTTTAGCCAGTTGTTCCAACATGGAAGTGTTCACTACAGAAACAGAGACTCCTGCCGTCCAGGGATCACCTAAGCCCCAATTATATGGCAATTTGCCAGTATAAAGATTTTCATCTGCATAAAATTCAAAATATGCCTTTGCTATGTCCGTAGCCGATGCATTATTGGCAAACATAGCCGGAACTACTTTCTGATATGGAGCACCCGGTGCGGGTATCTCTGTCGGAGAGCCTATTATGTAATCCGCATGTTCCTTCAATTCATAGACCACCTCAACAGATTGCATAAAGCATGCATCGAAAAGAAGAAAACTCAAATGAGGCGCATTACGCAGAACATCTTTTAACTCGGAAATATCCATGTAATTTGAACCACCATCCTGTCCCCACCAACGGGTTTTATTCTGCGATTTTGCCAACCATCCTTCTCCATGAGACCACAAAACCAACCCATAACTCTGTGCCGGATATTCAGAAAATGCCGTGTTGATAACCTCCTTCATCTTAGAGACATCTACAGAGTTTCGTCCTTCATACGTAGCGATTACCTCCTGTACGACATTCTTCTTTTTATCCTTCTTCAATCGAATTAGTTTAGGACTTGATCCGGTATCAATGTATACGAGTAGGTTATAAGAGTTATCATCTACAGACTGCATTCCCTCTGTCATTTCCGCCAAATCCTCTGTGGCAAAGCTGCGAAGAGAATTGTCACCTGCTATATAAACAAGAACTGTACGCATCTGGACTCCTCTTTCATCATCGTCATTATGACAAGCGATTACCAGCATAGCCAAACACACAAACAAGGAGAATATTTTTATCTTTTTCATTAGATTTCAAGTTTATTACGAGGCAAAGATAAAAAAATAAGAGATGCAAAGCTGCATCTCTTATTATATTAACAATTTAACTATTGCTTATTATTCTTCCGGTTTCGTAAAGTGGAATTTATCAGAATCAATCCGCGACACCGTCATTCTATTATTTTTCTTGTATTTATTCAGAATCTTCGTTGCTTCTTTTTCTAATTTCTTCTTGTTTTCCGAGAAGTAAATCATACATGTACTATTCTGTTGCAACTGGTTATCCTCCAGATAATTCTTCAACTGATAACTATACAACTCACGGTGAGACAAGAAGCCTTCCTTGCTAACCTTCGCACTATCTAGTATCTGAATGTCCGTGAAATAGACTACTGTATCCGTAAATGAGGCAGAAATTCCAAAAGCATAAACCGGTTTAGAGTGGTCTTTTTTCAAGGAAAAAGCGGAGCACATGGTAAACACAAGTGCAATTGCAAATAGTATTTTTACGTATTTCATATCATATAATTTTTAACCTTGCAAAGGTAACAAAAAAGAGGAGATTACCTCTATTTATCTCAAATAAATAGCATTTCTTAGTCATAGACCCATAGCAGGACTGGTTTCTTTTCCGCTTTGAGCAACCCGTCAACTTTCCTCATCACTTCATCGGATATTACAGGACACCCCTGACTGATTCCTAACGGAAGATGCAAAGGATATACCTCTGTTTCCGGCAACGGAGTATAAGAATGCAACACGATATACCGCTTGAAAGCATTATTATTCGTCGCTTCCAATCCATGTAATTTATAATGAATATTGATTCCCCACTTGCTATACGACCGGATACCCACCTTGTATTTTCCCAAAGAAGAGCAATAGCTACCTTCCACATTGCTGAATACAGGCTTGGACACGGTGCTATTTTTCCCATATCCATGAGCACAGAGACTGGCATACTTCACGGAATCTCCTTTGAAATCCCATACAAAGAAACGCCTTTTACCAGAATGAATACTGAAATCTACCAGAAAGCAATAATTCGTATTATATCCATTCTTATCACAATAAGCCTTTCCCGCCTGTGCTTTTTCCCGCAAACGCTGCTCTACTTTAGCAGGCACCGAATCAGAAGAGGATGCCGCACATTTTGCATACGCCACCATCCCTGCTCCCAAAACAATAAGAACCAATGATATTAAAACTGACTTTTTCATAAAACTCGCATAGTATAAGATTGAATTATAGAATGGGGCTTATGTAAAAAGTCGCATAAGTACATTCTTCTATATGAAAAGTGCGACTTATGCGACTCAAATTCTTTTTTCTTTCAGAAACTGATATTCCTTACTTATCCCAAGTAAGATTTGAGCAATTTACTACGATTACTTTGTCTAAGTCTTCTAATTGCTTTTTCTTTAATCTGACGAACGCGCTCACGTGTGAGGCCAAATTTATCGCCGATTTCTTCCAATGTCATTTCTTGCTGTCCGATACCGAAAAACATCTGAATGATTTCTTTTTCTCTATCGGTTAACGTAGAAAGAGCTCTATCAATTTCCCTCGCAAGAGACTCATTAACCAGAGAGCGGTCCGCCATTGGCGAATCATCGTTAACCAACACATCCAACAGGCTGTTATCCTCCCCTTCCACAAAAGGCGCATCCACCGAAATATGACGGCCGGATACCTTCAGCGTATCAGAGATTTTATCAACCGGAATTTCCAGTTCGTCTGCCAACTCCTCGGGAGACGGACGCCGCTCGTTTTCCTGTTCAAACTTCGAGAAGGCTTTGCTGATCTTATTCAGCGAACCTACCTGATTCAACGGGAGACGAACAATACGCGACTGCTCTGCCAATGCTTGCAGAATAGACTGGCGAATCCACCATACAGCGTAGCTAATGAACTTAAATCCACGTGTTTCATCAAATTTCTCGGCAGCCTTAATCAGTCCTAAATTGCCTTCATTAATCAAGTCAGGCAAACTCAAACCTTGGTTCTGGTACTGTTTAGCCACAGATACGACGAAACGAAGATTGGCACGTGTCAATTTTTCCAATGCTACACGGTCACCCTTACGAATGCGTTGAGCGAGTTCCACTTCTTCCTCGACAGTAATCAGGTCTTCACGGCCGATTTCCTGCAAATACTTATCAAGAGAAGCGCTCTCTCTGTTAGTGATACTTTTGGTAATCTTTAGTTGTCTCATTCTTTAAAAACAGATTTGGAGTACAAAGTTACGACAAATAATTTGTTAACATACAAAATTAAGTAACTTTTACACTATATTTTTCATCTAATAAAACAAAAAGAGATGCCGACAAGTTGATTGGCGGCATCCTTTTTCTATTTCATTAGCTTATCCTGCAATCTTCTTACCTTATTTTTATATATTACTCTTGAGTCAGATCGACAGCGAAATATCCGCGTTTACCTGATGGGAACACACCGGTCAGGAATAATACCTGGTTCGGAGACTTAACAGCAGCTTTCATTACTTCTTCCAGATCGCTGACTTTGCGCATCGGCTGGTCATTAGCTTTCAGGATAATGAAGCCTTTACGAACTCCTGCATCTGACATCTTACCGGAAGAAACTCCTGTCACTTGCAGACCGTAACCTAGATTCAATTGCTTCTTCAAGTCATCCGGCAACTCTTTGAAAGCAGCTCCCAGGATTTCCATGCCTGCATCCTTCACGATCTTGGTAGTACCTTGCTCGTTCTTCAACGTTACTTCAACGGTCTTTTCCTTCTTATCGCGCATCAGTTTTACTTTCACCTTATCACCCGGACGATGTTTAGCAAGTGCTTCCTGCAAGTCAGCCATATTGGATACTTTCTTATTATCCACACCGATAATTACGTCATCGACTTTGATATCAGCTCCGGCAGCAGAACCATTCTCTACGATTTCAGAAACCCATACTCCTTCTACAACACCCAGTTCTTTAGCTTTATCTGCCAATGTCTTACCGGATTTGTCAATCGGTTGACGGTCGTCCATCAAACTGCTACCGATAGAGCCACCACGAATACCGAGCAATGCACGTTGTACTGTTCCATATTGTTTCAAGTCGGCAATTACTTTCGTCATAATGCTGGTCGGGATAGCAAAACCGTATCCTGCATAAGCACCTGTCGGAGAAGAAAGCACTGAATTGATACCAACCAATTCACCTTTGGCATTTACCAGTGCACCACCACTGTTACCCTGGTTGATGGCAGCATCCGTCTGGATGAATGATTCTATACCACCATTATATACTCCCAGAGAACGGGCTTTTGCACTTACGATGCCGGCAGTTACAGTAGAGTTCAAATTGAACGGGTTACCTACTGCCAATACCCACTCTCCTACTTTCAACGCTTCGGAATCTCCCACCGGAATAGTCGGGAAATCATCACCCTCAATTTTCACCAGCGCAAGGTCGGTGCTAGGGTCAGTACCAATCACGCGTCCCTTAAACTCACGGTTATCATTCAGTTTCACACTGATTTCATCCGCACCTTCAATCACATGATTATTCGTTACGATATATCCATCCTTCGAGATGATTACTCCCGAACCAAAACCTACACGAGGTTGAGACTGTACCTGACGTTGCTGTCCGCGTCCATCACCAAAAAAGAAATCGAAAATGTCCGGCGCTTGCTGAACAGTTCTTGTTTTAGCTTCTTGAGTAGACCTTATATGTACGACAGCATGAAGTGAATTCTCGGCAGCCTGTGTCAAATCAACAGGTTGAGCGTTCACAGCGTCAAAAGCAGCCAATTTGACATTGGGATTCTGCTTGAACATCTCATTAAAAGATGTTTCTTTTGCAGATTCGTTAGATTGCAACAATTTGTAAGTTGTCAATCCTGCAACTCCTGAGCTAAGAAGAACGATAGCTCCTACTCCCAGAATGTTCTTTGTTGTCTGTTTCATGATTTATAATTCTTTAAATTGTTAATATTCGACATTGTTTTAACTTTTACGACGTTAAAATAATAACAAATATCGTTCACTTATTCTACTTGTCACTCTTTTTTGTCCACTTTTAACAGAGAATATTTGGAGCTTAACAGCGGTTAACGACAACACCTGACAAATTTACATTCGTTGTATGTCAGATGGCTTTAACACTCTGACATTCATTCAGTAAAGTCAGATTTTCATGACACCGATTCCAGGTAAGTCATTCAGAGTGATCTTTCCTTTCACCACTTCCACCCCTTTAAAGCGATCATTAGAGATAAGCAGGTTGCCATCCAGGTCGGCAAAATCCACTAATGGCGAGAACTGTGAAGCTGCAGAAATAGCACAGGAAGTCTCTGTCATACAGCCCACCATGACACGCATGCCGAGTGCATGAGCCAATGTCACCATCTTCCATGCTTCACGCATACCGGTACACTTCATCAGCTTTATATTGATTCCCGTGAAAGCGCCTTTTAAAGCGGCTACATCTCCCAGACGCTGCAAGGATTCATCCGCAAATATCGGTAGCGGGCTCTGTTGTGTTATCCAGGCAATATCCTCTAGCTTCTCCTTAGGCATGGGCTGTTCTATCATCACAACGCCTTTTTCTTTCAGCCAATGAATCATATCGAGCGCGTATTGGCGGTCTGCCCATCCTTGATTGGCATCTATCGCTATCGGAAGGTCTGTTACCGAACGAATGGTTTCAATCATCTCCTTATCATTGTCCCGTCCCAGTTTCACCTTTAATATATTAAACTGATCGGCACACTCTTTTGTTTTCGCCCGCACTACATCCGGCGCATCGATGCCTATCGTAAAGGTAGTGGAAGGTGTCTTTTCTTTGTTCAATCCCCATATCTTATACCAGGGAGCGCCTAATAGTTTCCCTACCAGATCATGAAGGGCGATATCTACCGCAGCTTTCGCTGCCGTATCCTTTGGCGAGAGGCTGTCAACGTATGACAAAATGTCATCTAGCTGAAAAGGATCACTAAACTGTTCCAGATTCACTTTCCCAAGGAAATTCATCACAGACTCTACTGTTTCTCCCAAATAAGGAGGCATAGAGGCTTCTCCATATCCCGTCACGCCTTCATATTCTATTTCTACCTGCACATCGGGAGTTGTTGTACGCGAATAAGTGGCAACTGTAAACACGTGCCTCAACTTCAATTCATAAGGGAAAAAAGTCATTTTCATCTTCCCTCCCAAACCGAGCTTATTTATATGAATGGTAGAAAGCAACGATTCTCCGGCTAGTGCCTGACGGGCTACTAACCCCGAACTGAAAGCAGCCAAAGCTGCCGTTTTCAAAAAATCTCTCCTGTTCTGCATTCTTTTATTGATAAAAGGGGTTCTTATTTGTGGTATTCATTCCTTTCTCCTTATTTATATAAGGTAAGAAACGGACAGCAAAAAGTAAACGCTTCGTGTTGAATTCATCATAGTTTTGATCCGAAGGATTCATGCTGCTGACGTGCACATCTCCCAATGCGTGGATAAACTGCTTGTTTCCGAGGTAAATGCCGACGTGAGAAATACCTTCTTTACGTTCCGCAGTCGCTTTCCGGCCGAAAAACACCAGATCTCCCCGTTTGACATTAGAGAAGTCAGGAGCAATATCGATATGTTCGCCCACATAGGCCTGTTGAGAGGCATCTCTCGGGATAATAATGTCATGCATAAAAAGTACGGTCCGTACCAGTCCGCTACAATCCACTCCCTTGGAAGAGGTTCCTGCCCATAGATAAGGAATTCCCATCATCGAGTAAGCTGTTTCAATGATACTTTCAACATCTTGTTTCAGTGAAGCTCGCCATTCCGCTTCCGGTTGGGAAATGGATTTCGAAAGATATGCTTTCCGTCCATCGGGATAAGACACTTGATAGAAATGTCCTTTGCTCCCCTCCCACTTCAAACGATTGCCCGCAACAACATCGGATACGGGTTGGGAACTCTCATCCGGTTTCTCATACGCAAATCCGTAGTGCGAGGTAACCACTATCTTTTCTGCCCGATTCCATTCATCATACCGTTCTTTCGACATGGGGGTAATTACCATCCGGTGCACCCATCCGGTATAATCATCCGGTGTTTGTATCTCGTACCAACCGTTATACTGAAGCACCTTGACCGGCATTCCCAACAATGCCTGCGTGCTCATGCCGGAAGTAAATTTGCCTTCCTCACGCAAATTGCAAACTGAAATATGTACTACCCCATAAGCCGAATCGGCAGGCATGGGACGTATTTCCTGTGCTTTCAGGCTAGCTGCCATCGTCGCCAGGAAACAATAGAAAAGGAGGATATTCTTCTTCATTAAAATCTATATTAATGATAGCAAAGTTAGAAATTATTTCTATTTGTGATACTTTCTTTGGCTAAAACAAAATAAATGACGTATTTTTGCAGTCTAAAGCAGTTGGCCGGTCTGTCGCGTGCATGTTTCGTGCAGGAGGAAAGTCCGGGCAACATAGAGCATCCTACTTCCTAACAGAAAGCTGTCCGCGAGGGTAGAGTAACGTAGAAGAAAATAACCGCCGCTCCTTTCGGGGAGAGGTAAGGGTGAGAAGGTGGGGTAAGAGCCCACCAGTCGCATGGCGACATGCGGGCTGTACGTCTTAGGAGTTGTAAGGTCATGTAAACCGGCGTTATGAGAGTTGCTCGCTCCATGTCGGAGGGTAGACCGCTAAAGTGTCGTGGTGACACGCCACTCAGATAAATGACAGGCACCTGATATAATTAAAGATTAATAATTGGAAATTATATGGGTACAGAACTCGGCTTATAGGCTGACTGCTTTTTCTTTTAATTATCCATTTAATTACAAATGACTAATGGATGAGGATCGACTGTTCGAGCAAGTCTGTTGTAATCAGTAATTAGTTGCTTGCAATTAGTAATTAGCGAAGAACTATGAAGAAGAAAATCACCGATATATGGAAGTTTCTTACGTATGACATCTGGCGCATTACGGAAGACGAAGTGACCCGAACCAAGTTCTCACTCTACAATATTATAAAGACCGTCTATCTTTGTATCAATCGGTTTACCAAAGACCGGATGGCCAATAAAGCTTCTGCACTTACTTATAGCACATTGCTTGCCATTGTACCGATACTTGCCATCCTGTTTGCCGTAGCGCGTGGTTTCGGGTTCGACAACCTGATGGAACATCAGTTCCGCAACGGTTTTGGAGGAAATACAGAAACAACGGAGGCCATTCTCTCATTTGTCAATTCCTATCTTTCACAGACCAAAGGAGGTATTTTCATTGGAGTTGGTTTGGTAATGTTGTTATGGACGGTTATCAATCTGGTCAGTAATATTGAAATCACCTTCAACCGTATCTGGGAAGTGAAAAAAGCACGATCCATGTATCGCAAGATTACGGACTATTTCTCCATGTTCCTGCTGATGCCGATTCTGATCGTGGTATCCGGAGGACTTTCTCTGTTTATGAGCACCATTCTCAAGCAGATGGATGATTTCGTCCTGCTCGCTCCTGTTATGAAATTCATGATACGGCTTATTCCTTTTGTCCTGACATGGCTGATGTTCACCGGGCTGTACATCTTCATGCCGAACACGAAAGTGAAATTCAAACACGCTCTCATTGCAGGTATTCTGGCAGGGTCTGCTTATCAGGCCTTTCAGTTCCTGTACATCAACAGCCAGTTGTGGGTGTCAAAGTACAATGCCATTTATGGTAGTTTTGCCGCACTTCCCTTATTTCTGCTTTGGTTGCAGATATCCTGGACAATCTGTTTGTTTGGAGCCGAACTGACGTATGCCGGACAGAATATCCGCAGCTTTAGCTTTGACCAGGACACCCGGAACATCAGCAGACGATACCGGGATTTTATATCCATCCTGATTATGTCACTCATAGCCAAACGATTCGAAAAGAACGAACCGCCCTATACGGCTGCAGAAATATCGGAGGAGCATCAGATCCCCATCCGACTGACAAATCAGGTACTTTATCAGTTACAGGAAATAGAATTGATTCACGAGGTTGTTACCGACGAAAAAAGCGAAGAAATCGGTTACCAGCCTTCAATGGATATCAATCAACTGAATGTGGCTGTCCTGCTGGACCGTTTGGACACATACGGCTCCGAGAATTTCAAAATAGACAAAGACGAAGAATTCAACGACGAATGGAAGGTGCTGACCGAATCCAGAGAAGAATACTATAAAAAAGCAAGTAAAGTATTACTGAAGGATTTGTAGGAAAGTCAAACCTTAAATCGCGAGAATGAACTTAACACAATATTAGAAAAAATGAAAAAGCTACTGCTAAGTGCATTTGTCATCTGTCTAGCAGGGACAAGCATTGCACAAGAATCTCCTTTATGGATGCGCCACTGCGCTCTTTCTCCAGACGGAACCACCATTGCATTTACCTACAAAGGAGACATCTACACGGTACCGTCAACCGGCGGACGTGCCACACAAATCACCACCAATCCGGCTTTTGATACGGAACCGGTATGGAGTCCCGACAGTAGACAAATTGCCTTTGCATCGGATCGCATGGGAAGTCTCGACGTTTTCGTCGTATCCAGTGAAGGAGGAGCACCCCAGCGACTGACCACTCATTCAGGCAGTGAGAAACCTGTTGCCTACAAAGACAACAAACACATTTTATTCACAGCCAACATTGCTCCCTCTGCCGAAGATGCCGGGTTTCCTTCCGGCCAGTTCCAGCAAGTGTACGAGGTAGCCGTGACGGGAGGACGCCCCGCTATGTTCTCATCCATGCCAATGGAGTGCATCTCTATTAATAAGGAGGGAGTGATGCTCTATCAGGACAAGAAAGGATACGAAGACTATTGGCGCAAGCATCAGGTATCCCCTATTGCCCGTGACATCTGGACATACACTCCCGGGAAAAAACCTGTTTATCAAAAACAAACTACTTTCGGAGGTGAAGACCGCGAACCGGTATGGAGTCCTGATGGTAAATCATTCTATTATCTAAGTGAAGAGAAAGGTTCCTTCAATATATTCCAACGTACTCCCGGAACCACCACTTCCCAACAAATCACTTTCCATACAAAGCATCCCGTACGTTTTCTAAGCATTTCAACCACCGGCACACTCTGTTATGGTTATGACGGCGAAATTTATACACTTACTCCGGGCAAACAACCCCAAAAGGTAAATATAAGTATCCTGGCAGACAAGAATGACAAAGATATTATCCGCCAAATCAAATCCAACGGAGCTACCGACATCGCTGTATCTCCCAAAGGAAAAGAAGTCGCATTCATTATGCGCGGTGATGTTTACGTAACCTCTATTGACTACAAAACAACCAAACAAATCACCAACACACCCGATCAGGAACGCAACATCAGTTTCGCTCCCGACGGACGCACACTCGTCTATTCTTCAGAACGCGATGGATTGTGGCAGCTTTACACTTCCACCATCGTACGCAAAGAGGAGAAACAATTCACCTATGCCACAGAATTGAAAGAAGAACGTTTGACAAACTCCAAAGTCGCTTCTTTCCAACCACAATTCAGTCCTGACGGTAAAGAGGTTGCTTTCCTCGAGAACCGTACCGCTATCCGTGTCATCAATCTAAAAAGCAAGGCTGTGCGCACAGTGATGGATGCCAAATATCAATATTCTTATGCCGACGGTGACCAATGGTTCCAATGGAGCCCCGACAGCCAATGGATTCTATCAGACTTCATTGGCATAGGAGGCTGGAATAATAAAGACGTCGTTTTGCTGAAAGCCGACGGAAAAGGCGAAATGGTCAATCTTACCGAAAGCGGATACAGCGACAGCAACGCCAAATGGGTGTTGGGTGGAAAAGCAATGATATGGAACAGTGACCGTGCCGGATACCGTAGCCATGGTAGCTGGGGAAGTGAAGACGACACCTATATTATGTTTTTCGACGTCGATGCCTACAACCGCTTCCTGATGAGCAAAGAAGATATTGCCTTACTTGAAGAAGCGGAAAAGGCAGAGAAAGCAGAAAAAGAAAAAGCCAAGAAAGAAAAGGCAGAGAAGAAAGAAGACACTAAAGACAGTAAGAAGAAAACGAACCAGAATGAGAATGCGAAAAAAGACAGTACGGAAGTGAAACCTCTTACATTCGATTTGGAGAATCGTTTTGACCGCATCGTCCGTCTAACTGTAAATTCTTCCCGCCTGGGTGACGCTGTCATGAGTCCGAAGGGTGATATTCTTTATTACCTGGCAGCTTTTGAAGGAGACTACGACCTTTGGGAGCATAAACTGAAAGAAAATACGACTAAAATATTATTGAAAGGAGTTGGCGGCGGCTCACTCATACCGGATAAAGAAGGAAAGAATATCTTTATGTGCACAGGTGGCCGATTGAAGAAAATAGAGATTGCCGGTAGCAAAATTACACCGATAGAATTTGAAGCATTCTTCGATTACCGTCCTTATGATGAACGCGCATACATCTTCGACCACGTTTGCCAGCAAGTAAATGACAAATTCTATATTGCCGACTTGCATGGAGTGGACTGGAAAGGATATAAAAAAGCATACGAACGCTTCTTGCCCCACATCAGCAACAATTATGACTTCACGGAAATGTTGAGTGAATTGCTTGGCGAATTGAATGGTTCCCATACCGGAGCCCGGTTTGCAGCAGGAGGCAGCGCAATGCCTACCGCTACTCTGGGAGTCTTTTACGATGAGTCATACGACGGTGCCGGGTTAAAGATCAAGGAAATCATGAAGCAAAGTCCTTTCACCCAGAAAAAGACAGAAGTGAAGGCAGGTTGCATCATTGAAAAAGTAGACGGCACAGCGATTGAAGCCGGTGCTGATTACTTCCCGTTATTTGAAGGCAAAGTCGGACGCAAAGTAGTACTTACCGTATACGATCCTTCTACTAAAAAACGTTTTGAAGAAGCAGTAAAAGCAATCAGCTATGGAACCCAAAGCGACCTGCTTTACAAACGTTGGGTAGAGCGCTGCGCCAAGAAAGTGGAAGAGCTTTCCGGCGGACGCATTGCTTATGTACATATTAAAGGTATGGACAGCCCCAGCTTCCGCAAGATCTATTCCGAACTACTCGGCCGTTATCGTAATAAAGAAGCCGTAGTGGTAGATACCCGCCATAATGGTGGCGGATGGCTGCACGATGATGTAGTCACCTTACTTAGTGGAAAGGAATATCAACGTTTCGTGCCACGCGGACAATATATCGGCAGCGATCCATTCAACAAATGGCTGAAAGCCTCATGCATGCTAACTTGCGAAGACAATTATAGCAATGCTCATGGCACTCCTTACGTATATAAGACTCTAGGTATTGGTAAACTGGTAGGCGCCCCGGTGGCAGGCACAATGACCGCCGTGTGGTGGGAACGCCAGATAGATCCGTCTATTGTATTCGGTATCCCGCAGGTGGGTTGCATGGATATGCAAGGCAACTATCTCGAAAATCAGACCTTGCAACCTGATATTCTAGTTTATAACGAACCGGCAGCCAGCCTGAAAGGAGAAGATGCACAACTGAAAGCAGCAGTAGACTACCTATTGAAAGATTTGTCAAAAAAGAAATAAATATAGCATTATTGATGCCGCCGGAAAAGCGGCATCAATAACACGCTAACTATCAACACCTTAAAAAAGCCATTTATTGGTTTTAAAGAAACAGGTCGTTCCTTTAAAAGGAAAGCATCGTTGGTTTAAAAGGAACGTCCCCTTCCTTTAAAACCAACGATGCTTTCTGTTATATGCTTATCCTAAAGGGCTAAGAATATAATTATTTTTCAATCAATAACGATTGTATGAAATCACCTTTTCTTTCGGCTTCCTTATCTTCTTACGTTTTTCCTTTGCCGGATAGCCAATGACAATATCCAGCAATAAACGTTTCGAAGCAGGAATACCGACAAGCTGTTTCAGCTCTTTTTCATCGAACCAACCCAGAATACAAGAACCCAAACCTTCGGCTTCAGCTGCCAGAGAAATATGAGCAGCCACTATTCCAATGTCGATCAACGGAAAATGCTTGCCTTTTACCTTTCCGCCAAGCAGGGAGGTTATATTAGCAGATTCTTCTACAACCAGAATATGCACGGGAGCATCTTTGGCAAACTTATTCATTCCCAAGCCAGCAGCAGCTTTCCCGGCTTTTTGAGCCAGTTCCTTGTCTGTGATGACCACAAACCTCCAAGGTTGTGCGTTGCAGGCCGAAGGCGCCAAACGTGCAGCTTCAAGTACCCGTTCCAACTTTTCCGGCTCCACCGGACGTTCCTTATCATACGAACGGTCACTTTGACGAGCCTGCACCAATTGAAGAAAATCAGTATATGCCATTTCCAATCCTCCAGTCACTTATTTATATTTTCTTATTTATATTGAATCATCCGGCTGATATACTTGCCGATAATATCGAATTCGATATTTACCACACTGCCAATCTCAAACGTATGGAAGTTCGTATGCTCGCATGTATAAGGAATGATAGCCACCTGGAAAGTATCATCCGTCGGATTACATACTGTCAGGCTAACACCGTTCACAGTCACCGAACCTTTATCCACGGTGATATATCCGCGTTTCGCCATCTCCTTGTCAAACGCATATCGGAATGTAAAATACCAGCTGCCTTCCGCATCCTTAATATCGATACAAGTAGCAGTCTGATCCACATGTCCCTGAACGATATGTCCGTCCAACCGACCGTTCATCATCATGCTACGTTCAACGTTCACCTTATCCCCCACTTTCAACAAACCGAGGTTAGAACGCTCCAATGTTTCTTTCATGGCAGTCACCGTATACGTATCATCCGTCAGAGTCACTACCGTCAGGCATACACCATTGTGAGAAATACTCTGGTCGATTTTCAACTCATTCACAAACGAACACTTAAATGTAAAGTGTATATTCTCCTGGTCTTTCACCAGTGCTACCAAAGTAGCATATTCTTCTACGATTCCAGAAAACATAATTCTATTTACTATTTACGATTTTACAATTGAAAGTACTCTCTTAATGCAAGGGTCAAAGATACGAATAAGGAAGCAGCTTAGAAAATAAGAGCAAAAAAAAATGGGGCTTTTCACAAAGCTCCATTTTTCAGTTTTCAATAGGTATTAGTTTTTTTTTAAGGTAAAAAGATTGTTTTCAGGATAACGGTGCAAATATAGGCGGTTTTACCGATACTATCCAAATTATAAAACATGTCATATAACATCTTTTTGAAAATTCTTTGGATTTATTATCATTTGAAGCAAAATCTCCTGTAACTTGTCCGTTACAGGAGACAAATATAAGATAATTTTTTAAGGAGCCCTAATTTCTGTTTAAAAATCGGCAGAAAATTACTTTTCCGGGTAATTTTCATCGGTTTTTCCACGATGTTTTAACACTTTGGCATCAATGAAGAATACAATCTCCTCGGCAATGTTGGTAATATGATCTCCCGAACGTTCCAGTTTACGGAACACGCTGACCAAATCTACGCAAGTATGTACAGCTTCCGGATGTTCGATAATATAGTCTGAAAGAATTCCTGTCGCATCCGCATTGATTTCATCCAGCAAATTATCCTTAGCAAACACTCCTGCCGCCAAATCATTACTCTCTTCATTCAAGGCACGTTTTGCCAGTTCCAGCATCGACAACACCTCTGCCTGCATCTCTGCCAGGCGGAGACGAGACAACAGCTCTGCATCCAATACCGGTTCTTTGCAACGAAGTACAAAACGGGCGATCCCTTCCGCAAAGTCACCCAAACGTTCCAAGTTCGTATTGATTTTCAACATAGCCAACACAAAACGAAGATCAATCGCCACCGGATTATACAATGCGATAATATCTTCCACATCACTATCTATCTTCAATTCAAAAGCATTCACCCTGCGTTCGCGAACCATCACCTGTTGAGCCAGCTCCTTGTCAAGGGTCAACACAGCCTCTCCGGCACGGTCAAGCTGGTTGTACACCAAGGTCCACATTTCATCAATTTCCTTCTTCAATAGGATGAGTTCCGATTCTATAAACTTTACCATAGTCTATTATATATAAATGATTAATATTCTATCAATTGGGTTCCAGATACCCGGATTACCCAAAACGTCCCGTTATGTAATTCTGGGTAGCCTCTTTCTCCGGATTGGTGAATATCTTTTTCGTCTGATCGAACTCCACCATTTCTCCCATATAGAAAAACGCCGTCTTATCACTGACACGGGCCGCCTGCTGCATATTATGCGTAACGATTACAATCGTATAATCCTTCTTCAGTTCATGAATCAACTCCTCCACTTTCGCCGTAGAAATAGGATCGAGCGCAGACGCAGGTTCATCCATCAGCAATACCGAAGGAGAGACAGCCATCGCACGGGCGATACAAAGACGCTGCTGCTGTCCGCCGGACAGTGCATAAGCCGATTCCTTCAACTTATCTTTCACCTCATCCCAAAGAGCCGCTCCTTTCAATGTTTCCTCCACACGCTGGCGAATGAAAGCATTATCTTTTATTCCGTTCACACGAAGTCCGTAAGCCACATTCTCGAATATGCTTTTCGGGAAAGGATTGGGACGCTGGAACACCATTCCCACATTCTTGCGGAGTTCGTCCACTTCCACGCCTTTCGCATAGATATTATGTCCGTCGATACGGATTTCTCCCTCCAGACGGGTAGCAGGAATCAAATCATTCATCCGATTGAAAAGCCGGAGAAAAGTAGATTTGCCACAACCGGACGGTCCGATAAAAGCAACAACCGATTTTTCCTCAATCTGCATGCTGATGCCCTTCAATGCATGAAAGTCCCCATACCAGAAGTTCACATCACGCGCATCTATTTTCACTGTATCCATATACTAATTTAGTTCGTTTTTACTCTTTTCTCAAAATACTTTCTCAAGGCATTAGCCAGCAGATTCACCAACAGGATAATCATAATCAATACCAATGCCGTGCCATAAGCCAGCGGCAGTTGTGCCTCCATATCCGTTCCACTGGTGGAAATCACATACAAATGGTAAGGCAAGGCCATACACTGATCCAAAATACCGGTAGGAAGTTGCGGCAGGAAGTATGCGGCACAAGTAAACAGAATCGGCGCCGTCTCTCCCGAAACACGTCCCAAGGCGAGAATCAACCCAGTGATAATGTTCGGCATACCCATCGGCAGAATAACGTGCCATATCGTCTGCAACTTCGTCGCTCCCAATGCCCGGCTACCTTCACGCATACTGTCGGGAATGGCTTTCAAGGCTTCCTCCGTTGTCCGGATGACCAAAGGTACGCAAAGCAAACCTAATGTCAAAGAACCTGCCAGAATACTATCACCAAACCCCATATAATTGACAAACAGCGCCATACCGAACAATCCGAATACGATGGAAGGAATACCGCTCAAGTTATTGGTCATCACCCGGATAAAGCGTACCAACCTGCCTTTCGGCGCATACTCATTCATATAAATCCCACTCATCACCCCTATCGGAAATGCAAACAGCGCACTTCCCACCATCAGGTAGAAGGTACCGACAATAGCCGGCCAGATACCGCCACCTGTCATTCCGTCCGTAGGAGCCGAAGTGATAAAATCCCAACTGATAGCACCGATTCCCTTATAGATGATAAATCCCAGAATCGCAAACAATATCAATACAATGCAAAGACTCAACAACCGGAAAATCCCGAAAGCAAATTTCTGCGAACGGTGTTTAGCTTTATTATTACTCCGTATTTCCATCTTATTTACTACGTTTTAATCCTTTAGAAGAAATATATTCCACACTAAAGTTGATAATCAATGTAATGAAGAACAGTACGACACCCAACAGGAACAATGCCTGATAGTGCGGACCACCTGCAGGAGCCTCTCCCAGTTCGGCGGCAATCGTAGCCGGAATGGTACGTAAAGGCTCAAGAATAGTTGTCGGAATCACAGCCGCATTACCGGTCACCATCAATACCGCCATCGTCTCTCCGATAGCACGTCCGATGCCAAGTACCACGCCGGATGTAATACCCGAAATAGAATAAGGAATTACTACCTTATATATAGTCTGCCATTGAGAAGCCCCCAACGCCAGACTCGCTTCCCGCATTGCACGCGGACAGTTACGCATCGCATCTTCCGTCACCGTTATGATGGTGGGCAATGCCATAATGGCCAGTACGATACTCCCTGCCAGGCCGCTCTCTCCCACCGGAAGATTAAACAACTTCTGAATCAACGGAACGATGACAATCAACCCGAAAAAGCCATAGACCACGGAAGGAATACCGCTCAACAGTTCGATAATCGGTTTCAGCCAGTTCCGCACTTTCGGGTTTGCCACTTCAGACATATAGATAGAAACCGAAAGCCCGAACGGCAAAGCAAAAAGAATGGCGAACAGACTCACCCACAACGTACCGGTAATCAACGGCAGGAAGCCGAATTGAGCTGCCGGAGTGGCCGTAGGAAACCATTCGGCACCCGCAAATACATCTTTCACGGAAATGGTGTTATCCTCTATGAAATGCACCGCGTCCGGATGAACAATAAACTTCTGCGGAACAAAAGCTACGATACCCAGTGTTTTCTCTACCAGTTCCGTAATCTTGTCGCCTGCATATTCATAAGCAGGCCCCAGCTCCTCCTCCGTATAATACTGCGTTATATCCTCCAAACGAAAAACCCGGATAGGGAGATCTTCCCCACCGAGTTCCTTCCAGTTTGTGATCTCCTCATCAAAAACATTTTTTATCTGTGCAGGGCTCAACACACTAACTTTGTTGCTCTTATTCAGCGCCAACACATATCCCTCTTCAATCACCTTACTCTTGAACAGCCCGAAAGCTTCCGTGAAAAGGAAGAGTACAATCAGCAGAATAGTAATACTTGTCACGAAACCGCTACAAGTCAACATTCCTTCTATAATCCTTTCAAATACCTTTTTCATACCTACTATGATTTCTGATGCAAAGAAAGCGTCTCTTTATTAAGGAGGTGTGACTAACGTTTGAAGGAAATGTTTCAATCATGTTACGTTTGTGTTACAAGTATCATTTCCATTCCGGATGAAATGGAAATGTAATATCCGATTGCTTAATTTGCAAAGTCAATAAAAAGAAGAAATATGAAAGTGAGAAGAAACTTATTAATCGCCCTTTCCTTACTCTCGCTCGGTGCCAACGCACAACGTATAAAAGGTAGCGACACGGTACTGCCTGTCGCACAACAGACAGCAGAGCGGTTTATGAACCAGCATCCGGATGCCCGTGTCACTGTAACCGGTGGCGGAACCGGTGTGGGTATCTCCGCTTTAATGGATAATACAACGGACATTGCAATGGCTTCCCGCCCGATCAAGTTCAGCGAGAAGATGAAAATTAAAGCGGCGGGAGAAGAAGTAAACGAAGTGATTGTTGCCTACGACGCCCTCGCCGTGGTGGTACATCCCTCTAATCCGGTGAAACAGCTGACCCGCCAACAACTGGAGGATATTTTCCGGGGGAAGATAACCAACTGGAAACAGGTAGGCGGAGACAACCGAAAAATAGTAGTCTACTCGCGTGAAACATCGTCCGGTACTTACGAATTTTTCAAAGAGAGCGTACTGAAAAATAAAAACTACATGGCAAGCAGCCTTTCCATGCCGGCAACAGGTGCTATTATCCAGTCTGTCAGCCAGACCAAAGGAGCTATCGGATATGTAGGACTGGCCTACGTGTCTCCCCGTGTCAAAACGCTTTCCGTGTCTTATGACGGAAGCCACTACGCCACCCCTACGGTAGAGAATGCCACCAACAAAACCTACCCTATCGTCCGGCCGCTTTACTACTATTACAATGTAAAAAATAAGGAACAAGTTAGCCCCCTGATTCAGTTTATTCTTTCATCCGACGGACAGGACATTATAAAAAAGAGCGGTTATATTCCGGTTAAATAAAAAAAATGTCCTACTTTTGTAGCCTAAATACAGATAACATTAACCGTTATGACAGATATTAAAAACGAAGAAGCAGGCGAAAAGAAAAGCTTGAACTTTATTGAACAGGCAGTAGAGAAAGACTTGAAAGAAGGTAAAAATGGTGGAAAAGTGCAGACGCGTTTCCCGCCCGAGCCCAACGGCTATCTTCACATCGGCCATGCCAAAGCTATTTGCCTTGATTTCGGCATCGCAGAAAAACACGGCGGTGTATGTAACCTTCGTTTCGACGACACAAACCCTACCAAGGAAGATGTGGAATATGTAGAAGCTATCAAAGAAGATATCCAATGGCTAGGCTACCAGTGGGGAAATGAATATTATGCTTCCGACTATTTCCAGCAATTATGGGATTTCGCTATCCGCCTGATCCAGGAGGGAAAAGCATATATCGACGAACAGAGTTCCGAACTGATTGCACAGCAGAAAGGTACTCCTACCCAACCGGGTGTGGAAAGCCCTTACCGGAACCGTCCTATCGAAGAGAGCCTCGAACTTTTTAAGAAAATGAATAGCGGCGAGATCGAAGAAGGCGCCATGGTGCTCCGTGCCAAGATTGACATGGCTAATCCGAATATGCACTTCCGCGATCCGATTATTTACCGTGTAGTGAAACACCCGCACCACCGTACGGGTACTACCTGGAAAGCTTATCCGATGTATGACTTCGCCCACGGACAGAGTGACTTCTTCGAAGGAGTGACTCATTCTCTGTGCACACTTGAATTTGTGGTACACCGTCCGCTTTACGACCTCTTCATCGATTGGTTGAAAGAGGGAAAAGACCTGAACGACAACCGTCCCCGTCAGACTGAATTCAACAAACTGAACCTAAGTTACACCCTGATGAGCAAACGTAACCTGCTCACACTGGTGAAAGAAGGATTGGTAAACGGATGGGACGACCCTCGTATGCCGACGATCTGCGGTTTCCGCCGTCGCGGTTATTCACCGGAGTCCATTCATAAGTTTATCGATAAAATCGGATATACCACTTACGATGCCCTGAACGACATCGCCCTGTTGGAAAGCTCTGTCCGGGATGATTTGAACAGCCGTGCTACCCGTATATCTGCAGTAATCAACCCGGTTAAACTGATTATCACCAACTATCCCGAAGGACAGGTTGAAGAACTGGAAGCAATCAACAATCCGGAAGATCCGGAAGCAGGAAGTCACCTGATCGAGTTCAGCCGCGAATTGTGGATGGAGCGCGAAGACTTCATGGAAGACGCTCCCAAGAAATATTTCCGCATGACACCGGGACAAGAAGTACGTCTCAAAAATGCTTATATCGTAAAATGCACCGGTTGCAAGAAAGACGAAAACGGTGTTATCACAGAAGTATATTGCGAATATGACGCAAATACCCGCAGCGGCATGCCGGATGCGAACCGCAAGGTGAAAGGTACGCTCCACTGGGTAAGCTGCAACCACTGCCTGCAAGCAGAAGTACGTTTGTACGACCGTCTGTGGAAAGTGGAAAATCCACGTGACGAACTGGCCGCCATCCGCGAAGCAAAAAAATGCGAAGCACTGGAAGCCATGAAAGAAATCATTAATCCGGATTCATTGAAAGTTCTGCCTAACTGCTACATAGAGAAGTTCGCAGCTACCCTGCCTCCACTCTCCTATCTGCAGTTCCAACGGATCGGTTACTTTAATATCGACAAAGAATCAACCCCGGATAAACTAATCTTCAACCGTACAGTAGGGTTGAAAGACACATGGGGTAAGATTAATAAATAACTAAGCTTTCAAGCTTAACTTTACAATGGGGCTGTGTCAAAAGGATCATCATCTGAACTTTTGCAACAGCCCCATCTTAGCAATTAAAAATCTAAAAGTAAAATGGGTAGAAAAAATTCGCCATCAGCAAAAAAGGAACTAGTCACACTAATCACAAACTACGAAGAAGCAAAAGCAGAAAACCGACAACTTTATCTGGATGCTGACCAATTGGCCGACATCGCCGACTGGTATGCCTCCGAGCGAAAATTTGAAGAAGCACAAGAAGTAATCACTTATGGACTTAAAATACATCCGGGAAACACAGATTTGCTTATAGAACAAGCATATCTTTACCTGGATACCCAAAAGCTGCAAAAAGCAAAAAAAGTAGCGGATTCGATTACCGAAGAATTTGATTCCGAAGTGAAACTGCTGAAAGCCGAACTATTGCTGAATGGAGGAAAACTGGAGGAAGCTCAATGGCTGTTAAGCACAATAGCGGATGCCGACGAGCTGGAAACAATCATTGATGTTGTATTTCTCTATCTGGACATGGGATACCCGGACGCAGCCAAAGAATGGCTCGACAGAGGTAAATCCCGTTATGCCGAAGATGAAGAATACATGGCTCTCACAGCCGATTATCTGGCATCGACCCATCAGGTAGAATCAGCCATCACCTATTACAATAAACTCATTGACAAATCTCCATTCAACCCTTCCTACTGGATGGGACTGGTGAAATGTTACTTTGTCCAGGAACAAATAGACAAAGCCATCGAAGCCTGTGATTTCGCATTGGCAGCCGACGATCAGTACGGGGAAGCTTATGCCTACAAGGCACATTGTTTCTTCTATCTGAACAATTCGGATGATGCCATCGAGAATTACCAAAAGGCGATTGAGCTCAAAGCCATTCCCCCCGAACTGGGTTACATGTTTATGGGAATATCCTACGGTAATAAAGAAGAATGGCAAAAAGCCGATGACTATTACGACAAAGTGATCGAACGTTTTGAAGAAGACGGAGACAAGCAGTCTATTTTATTGATAGACACCTATACCAGCAAAGCATTCGCCCTGTCTCACCTGGAAAGGTATGAAGAGGCGCATGAACTATGCGAGAAAGCCAAAGAGATAAACCCGAACGAGGGATTGATTTATCTGACAGAAGGAAAACTATACCTGGCAGAGGAACTGGAAGACGAAGCTGCCATCTCTTTCGAAAAAGCGATAGAGATCAACCCGAACATAGAAATGTGGTATATGATTGCCTCTGCTTATTCGGAAAGTGACTATCTGATCGAAGCGAAAGAATACTTTGAAAAAGTGTACCAGATAAATCCGAAATACGAAGATGTGACGGAGAAATTGAGTGTTCTTTGCCTCATGCACGGTGAAATCGACAACTTCTTTAAATATAACAAGGAATGTGAACATCCACTGGAAGAAGACATGATCCTGGATCTGTTGAACAGTCCCGAACACAGAGAAGAAGACGAAAGAACTCTCAAAAAAGTGTGGGAACGCATGAAAAAAGAGAATAAGAAAAAAACAAAAGGAAAAAAATAAATCAATTTATAAATTCTATCCTCAAAAAACATGGAATCAGTAGCAGAACTTCTTAAATGGGTATTAGAAAACTTGAACTATTGGGTAGTCACTATTTTTATGGCTATCGAAAGCTCTTTTATTCCCTTCCCCTCGGAAGCCGTAGTACCCCCTGCCGCATGGAAAGCTATGGCAGACGACAGTATGAATATCTTTCTCGTTGTCCTATTTGCAACTATAGGAGCAGATATCGGTGCATTAGTTAATTATTACCTGGCACGTTGGTTGGGTCGTCCTATTATCTATAAATTCGCTAACAGCCGTTTAGGGCACATGTGCCTTATTGACGAAGAGAAAATACACCATGCAGAAGAATATTTCAGAAAGCACGGTGCAGCCTCTACTTTCTTTGGCCGTCTTATTCCGGCTGTACGCCAACTTATCAGTATTCCCGCAGGGTTAGCCGGCATGAAAATAGGTCCTTTCCTGCTTTATACAACTCTCGGCGCTGCTATATGGAACAGCATATTAGCTTTGCTCGGATACCTGATTTACCGTTTTACAGACCTCAAAACGACTAACGATGTCTATGTAATGGCCACCGAATACAGTCACGAAATCGGCTATGTCATTATAGCAGTGGTGGTAATTGTAATCGTTTTTTTGGCTTATAAAGGGCTGAAAAAAAGAAAATAAGTAGTAAAATACTCATTGCAAAGCCACAGAGGACGCAGAGAACACAAAGCAAGAACATAGAGTTACCGGGGCATCCATTATTGTAAATCGGCTATTACCCGTTAAATTCTTACTTCTTTGTGTATTCTACGTCCTCTGTGGTTTATTTTTTTGTGGTAGATAAGAGCTAATTAGAAATTAAACTGAACTCCTACTCCCAATATCTCTTTAAATTGCACACGAGCACCTTTTGTACCATCCTTTTGCACGATTTTCACATCATCGTCATACATCAGGTTAGTAGTAAGTGTGGTTGAGAACCATTTATTGATAATCATATTTACTTGTACTTCCCAGTTCACATCTATATTCAGCGGCTTATGCAGATAATCGGAATATAGATCCAAACGTGAATATACCGTCATATTTTTCAAGAATTCATATTTGGCTTCTCCTTTCAAGTTAGCACCGAAGCTGGATAATAGATGTTTGCCCGGATCCACTCCATAAGCTCCTTCGTCAGAGAGACGGTCATTGAGTACAAATGTTCCGCGCCACGCAGCAGGAGACAATACAACGGTAAATATCTTACCCGGATCATACGTAAAGCCCAAACCGGTAGTCAAATAGGCAGGAGCCATAAATTCGGAGATAGCAATGTCTTTATTGACGGAGTAGTCATATCCTGGAGAAAACTGTGTCTGGAAAGTGGCGAACGCACTGGCATACCAACTTTTGGCAATAGCATAGCCATAATTCGTATTCAAATAGATTTTATCATTTGCTTTCCTGGTTCCGTCGTCACCGGTCTTATTTAATCCATAAGCCAGTTCGATACGATTATTCCACAGATGTTTTCCTTTCTTATAATTAATCTGATAAGTGCCCTGCAAGTCAAAGGCAACGGAGTTATCACCTCCGGCAGCCCAATTAGTGAGGCTCACTTGCGTTAGTTTCAGTCCGGCAAATCCTTCTTTTGTCCAGGGAGAAATTTGTGTACTATCGGCAGTTTGGGCCGACAAGGTTCCAACGCCCATACATAACAGGGCGATGAATAGAGTTTTCATTTTGTTCATGATAGTTGAGGTTTAGTGTAGAAAAAACACAACCTAACAAGAACGGAGCCTTGGCAGTTTACCAAGCCTTTTTACCAGTTCCCATTAGGTCAAAATCTTTAAGATAAGTAGCAGGCTTAAGTATTAAGTATTAGCCATATTCGTTTATTAGCTGCAACTAATAGTTAATACCTAATACTTAATACTCCATATTCTATATTACTTTACAGCAGCTAAGGCTTTGTCATAATCAGGCTCCTGGGTGATTTCAGGAACAAGTTCCGTATATGCAATTTTGCCATCTTTGCCAATCACAACTACCGCACGCGCCAAAAGTCCTGCTAACGGACCATCTGCCATACGCACTCCGTAACTTTCGTCGAAATCAGAGAAGCGGAAATCAGACAATGGAATTACATTTTCAATACCTTCTGTCGTACAGAAACGGCCGTGTGCAAAAGGAAGATCCTTAGAAATAGCCAATACTACCGTATCTTTCAATCCGGCAGCCATTTTATTAAACTTACGTACAGAAGTTGCACATACGCTGGTATCCAGACTAGGGAAAATATTTAAAATCACATTTTTACCATTTAAATCTTTCAGAGAGAAAGAAGATAAATCTGTTTTTACCAGCTCGAAGTCAGGAGCTACCTTACCTACTTGTATAAATTCACCGATCAGTTTCACCGGTTGTCCTTTGAAATTTGTTGTTGCCATAATGCATGTATATTTAAAATTTACTTTATATAGGAAACAACTATTCCCCCAAATATGTTCACGGAAAACCTTTTCTAAATTCAATTTGTTATTCCTCAACGAAATCACTCTAGTGTTCAATTTAAAATATAAAATGTATGGAAACTGTATTCAATGAGATTCAACATTCAGTAAAAAATTGGTGGACTTCTCTTCTTTTGGGAATCGTGTATATCATTGTAGCCCTTTGGCTCATGTTCTCACCCGTAAGCACCTATGTAGCTCTAAGTATCATTTTCAGTGTATCGATGCTGATAAGCGGTATTCTGGAAATCATCTTTGCTCTTAGCAACCGGAAAGGTGTCCCGAGCTGGGGATGGTATATCGTAGGAGGACTCATCGACCTCGTTCTGGGTATTTACCTGATTGCCTATCCGATGGTCAGCATGGAAGTTATCCCTTTCATCATAGCCTTCTGGCTTATGTTCCGAGGGTTCTCCTCCACCGGCTATTCCATCGACCTGAAACGTTACGGAACCCGCGACTGGGGCTGGTACATGGCTTTCGGTATTCTTGCCATCCTGTGCTCTCTTTTAATATTATGGCAACCCGCCATAGGAGCGCTCTACGCAGTGTATATGATTTCTTTTGCTTTCCTCATCATCGGACTTTTCCGTGTCATGCTTTCATTTGAATTAAAGAATCTGCATAAAAGAAAATAAAAAGCTTTCGGCACTTACTTTGGGATTTTGTTTATCTTTGTAGGCAATTTACATAAATCAATTAATTAAAAAGGAAGAAAATTATGGCAATGCATACATGGTTTGAGTGCAAGATCCGTTATGAAAAAGTAATGGAAAACGGAATGCAGAAGAAAGTAACTGAACCTTATCTTGTTGACGCACTCAGTTTTACAGAAGCAGAAGCACGGATTATTGAAGAAATGACTCCGTTTATCTCCGGAGAATTTACCGTTTCGGATATTAAACGTGCCAACTATAGCGAACTTTTCCCTAGCGACGAAGAAAGTGCCGACCGCTGGTTCAAATGCAAACTTATTTTCATCACTCTGGATGAAAAAAGCGGTGCTGAAAAAAAGACTTCCACCCAAGTACTGGTACAAGCTGCCGACTTGCGCGACGCAGTCAAGAAGCTGGATGAAGGAATGAAAGGAACCATGGCAGATTATCAGATCGGTATGGTATCCGAGACTCCGCTCATGGATGTATATCCTTACAGCGCCGAACCGAATGACAAACCGGAATTTGATCCATCAAAAGCATAAGTAACAATGAGTATTGCTGACAATTTAAAGCAAGTGCTGGCCGAACTCCCTCAAGGAGTCCGGCTGGTTGCTGTCTCAAAATTCCATCCCAATGAAGCGATAGAAGAAGCATATCAGGCGGGACAGCGTATTTTTGGAGAAAGCAAAGTGCAGGAAATGACAGCTAAATACGAAAGTTTGCCCAAAGACATTGAATGGCATTTCATCGGACACCTGCAGACGAACAAAATCAAATACATGATACCATACGTAGCGATGATTCATGGAATTGATAGTTATAAACTGCTGGCCGAAGTCAACAAACAAGCTGTCAAAGCGGGACGTACAGTGAACTGCCTATTGCAGATTCACGTTGCGCAGGAAGAAACCAAATTTGGTTTCAGTCCCGAAGAATGTAAGGAGATGTTGAATGCCGGAGAATGGAAAGAGCTGACTCATGTACGCATCTGCGGATTAATGGGGATGGCCAGCAACACCGATTGCATTGAACAAATCAACCGGGAATTTGGTTTACTAAATAGGCTCTTTAACGAGATAAAAACAACTTGGTTCATCCACTCCGATACTTTCTGCGAGCTGTCGATGGGAATGTCACATGACTACCACGAAGCCATTGCCGCAGGAAGTACGCTGGTACGGGTAGGAAGCAAGATTTTCGGAGAACGAATTTATTAATCAGGAGTAAAAAACATATTGCTATGACCGATTTAAAAACTACTTTCGCAGGGCTTTCCCTTAGAAACCCTATCATTATCAGTAGCTCGGGGCTGACCAACAGTGCCGGCAAAAACAAAAAATTGGCCGAAGATGGTGCCGGTGCAATTGTTCTGAAATCACTGTTTGAGGAACAGATCATGCTGGAAGCAGACCAACTGAAAGATCCGGCTTTCTATCCGGAAGCCAGTGACTATCTGGAAGAATATATCCGTGAGCACAAGCTATCCGAATACCTGACTTTAATAAAAGAAAGTAAGAAGGTATGCCCCATTCCTATCATTGCCAGCATCAACTGCTACACTGATTCCGAATGGATTGACTTTGCAAAGATGATTGAAGAAGCCGGTGCCGACGCATTGGAAATCAATATCCTTGCCCTGCAATCGGAAGTGCAATATACATACGGTTCATTCGAACAACGCCACATCGATATTCTCCGCCACATTAAAAAAACAATCAAGATACCTGTAATCATGAAACTGGGTGATAACCTGACAAATCCTGTGGCATTAATCGATCAGTTGTATGCCAACGGTGCAGCAGCAGTTGTTCTCTTCAACCGTTTCTATCAGCCGGACATCAATATCGAAAAGATGGAGCATATTTCAGGCGAAATATTCAGCAATGCTTCCGACCTCGCCATTCCGCTTCGTTGGATCGGAATTGCGTCTGCAGTAGTAGACAAGATCGACTATGCAGCTTCCGGTGGTGTTGCCAATGCAGAATCAGTAGTGAAAGCTATCCTTGCCGGTGCTTCGGCTGTAGAAGTTTGTAGCGCAGTCTATCTAAATACAAATGCATTCATCGGAGAAGCCAATCGCTTCCTCTCTGCATGGATGGAACGCAAAGGGTTCAGGAATATAGCTCAATTCAAAGGCAAACTGAATATTAAGGATGTTCAGGGTGTTAATACATTCGAACGTACACAGTTCCTGAAATATTTCGGAAAGAAAGAATAAGGAAAAAGTATACTAAATCAATAAAGAAAACGGTGAACAAATTGTGCTATTTGCAACAGGATGTTCACCGTTTACTTTTTTAATCACTTATTAATTTATCTCGCTTAGCAGAGAAATCTGTTATAACAGGTTGCTTGCCAGTTCACTCAATTCACTTCGTTCACCTTTCAGCAAATTGACGTGTGCAAAGATATTCTGGTCTTTCATACGATCAATCATATATACCAAGCCATTGGACTGACTATCCAGATAAGGTTGGTCAATCTGCTGGATATCTCCCGTAAATACCATCTTCGTACCTTCGCCTGCACGGGTGATAATTGTCTTTATTTCATTCGGGGTCAGATTCTGCGCTTCGTCAATGATGCAATACATTTCGCTCAAACTACGACCACGGATAAATGCCAGAGCTTCAATCACCAGCTGCTCGCTTTTCTGCATATCTTCTATGCGCTTCACTTCGGTAGAGTTTGTAGCAAACTGACGTTTTATGACGTTCAGGTTATCAAACAACGGCTGCATATAAGGAGCTACTTTTTCCTGTGCGTCTCCCGGAAGGAAACCGATATCCTTATTGGAAAGCGCCACAACGGGACGTGCCAGCAAAATCTGTTTGTAATCCGTCAGCTTACCCAAAGCAGCAGCCAAAGCCAGCAATGTCTTACCTGTTCCCGCTTTTCCTGTCAGAGCCACCAGTTTGATGTTCGGGTCATTCAGAATCTCAAAAGCAAAACTCTGTTCCGCATTCCGTGGTTCGATTCCATAATTCTTACCCTTCATCACACGGATAATAGAATGGGTAAAAGGATTGTAGCGTGCCAATACACTATTCCGGTCACTCTTCAATACAAAACATTCATTGGGATGAATCAAATCCTTAAAGTCAAATTCACTCAAGTCAATGCCTTCCTTTGAAGAATAAATACGGTCGATCAATGCCGGATCTACATTTTCAAAAATCTCATTAGATTTCTCGAACACATCTACATTTACCACCTTATCCGTAATATAATCTTCGCAAAGCAGACCGATTGAACGGGCTTTCATGCGCAGATTCACATCTTTGGTCACTAAGATAGATTTCATTTTCGGATACTTGTCGGTCAGGTATTCGGTTGCCGCCAAAATCAAATGATCGGGTTTCTTTATAGGAAACGATTCCCACACTTTGGCAGCCGGCACATTGCTTGTCACGACAAACAGACGTCCCAATCCTTCGCCAAGCTTCACTCCGTCGGAGAAAAGCTCATCGCTTGTCAGCACATCCAATTCGCGCACGAACTCACGAGCATTGAAATTTATCTGCTCGTTTCCTTTTTTGAACTTATCCAGTTCTTCGAGTACAACAAGAGGGAGGTAAATATCATTTTCCTGAAAATTCTTCAAGCAATTGTAGTCGTGAAGAATAACATTTGTGTCTAGCACAAAATTTTTCTTAGTTCCCATGATTTCTTAGATTTAAATGTTGATATTTGCAATCTCATTCGCCAATCCCCCATTTATAGTCAGATTGACGGTTCTAAAGATAAACAAATTAGTGGGCAATAAAGATTGCCCGACGTTAAATATTATAAAACATGGACTATCAGAACACTTTAAAGTACTTATATGAGAGTGCGCCAATGTTTCAACAAATAGGAGGCAAAGCATATAAGCCGGGTTTAGAGACCACACACAAATTGGACGAACATTTTGGGCATCCTCATCAACAATTCAAGACGATACATATCGCCGGAACCAATGGAAAAGGATCCTGTTCACATACCATCGCAGCCGTATTGCAGTGCGCCGGTTACCGGGTAGGACTATTCACCTCCCCTCATTTAATCGACTTCCGCGAACGTATCCGTATCAACGGTGAGATGATACCGGAAGAGTATGTAGTCAATTTCGTAGAAGAGCATCGCTCTTTCTTCGAGCCGCTGCACCCTTCATTCTTCGAACTGACCACCGCTATGGCATTCCGTTATTTTGCCGACCAGAAAGTAGATGTAGCAGTTATCGAAGTAGGCATGGGCGGAAGATTGGACTGTACGAATATCATCCATCCGGATTTGTGTGTTATCACCAACATAGGCCTCGACCACACCCAATATCTGGGTGACACGCTGACGAAGATTGCCAAAGAGAAAGCCGGAATTATCAAAGAAGGAGTTCCGGTCGTTATCGGCAGAGCCCAAGGGGCAGTGAAACGTGTATTTACCATGAAAGCTAAAGAAAAGAATGCGCCTATCGAATATGCCCGTGAAAATGCCCGGTACTGGGACATGGAAATAGTTCCTTATTCGAAATTGCAAGAAATAAGACCGATGATGGACAACACAATTCAGAGCATGCACGAAATGATCGAAGCAATGGACGAACAATCAGAAGAAGAGGCAAACCAGATGCGGCAAGCATTACTCATGTTAGACCTGTCAGACAGTCTACGTACGCTAGACCAGATACTCGACAAAAGAAAAGATGCTATCAAAATCCACAATGAGATGTTTCCTTTCGGACTTTTCACAGAGTTGAGCGGAGCTTACCAATTCGAAAATATGTTTACCATCCTAAAAGCCCTTGCGACACTGACCCGTCTGAACTACAACATCAGATCCCAGGACTATCGCGCAGGTCTTGCAAACGTATGTCAGCTCACCGGTCTGATGGGGCGTTGGCAGAAAGTACACAGCTATCCGGATATTATCTGTGACACGGGACATAATGTTGATGGAATCGAATATATCCATGTACAGCTCAATGCCATTCACAAAACCTTCGATCAGGAGATCCATATTGTATTCGGCATGGTCAATGACAAAGACATCCGGGGGGTTCTGCGAGCATTGCCGAAATATGCCACCTATTATTTTACCAAAGCAAGCGTTAAACGCGCGCTTCCGGAAAATGAACTACTGGCATTGGCAGAAGAAGCCGGATTGAAAGGTACCACCTACCCCACTGTTGTAGAAGCTGTACAGGCGGCAAAAAAGAACTGCCCCCCCAAAGATCTGATCTTTGTAGGAGGCAGCAGTTTCATTGTCGCAGATTTGTTAGCGAACCGCGATACACTCAATCTCTACTAACGCATCCTTTGGCAGAGCTTTTACGGCAACCGCCGAACGTGCCGGAAAGGCTCCGTCAAAATACGTGGCATACACACCGTTCATCCCTGCAAACAGGGACATATCCTGAAGAAAGACAGTGGTTTTGGCAATGTTTCCCATTGTCAATCCTGCTTCTTCAAGAATGTGTTTGATATTCTCCAACGACTGGCGAGCCTGTCCTTCTATCCCTTCAGCCATCTGTCCCGTAGCGGCATCAATAGGCAACTGACCGGACACAAATACCATACCATTGGCTTCTATCGCCTGACTATAAGGGCCGATAGCCCCCGGAGCTTTCTCACTGCAAATTACTTTTTTCATATATATTTCTTTTTTCTGTTTACCGAATTTCAAAGATAAAAATAAATTTCGAGTAAGATTGACAAATCTGTTTCTTTTTATTATCTTAGCAGCTGATGAGCAAGCATAATTACGACATATTCATAAGTTACCGTAAAAGATGTTCGGGCGACAAGCCTGAAATGCTACAACTGATGCTGGAAGAATCCGGATTCCGCAAAAGGGTGAGCTTTGATAAAGACAATTTAAACGGTCGGTTTGATGTTGAGTTGATTCGCCGTATTGATGAGTGCAAAGACTTCATTATGTTTATGGTGCCGGAGACGTTTACAACGATCCGCCCGCTCAATGAAGAAGCGGTCGAGACAGGCGAAAAAGCAACATGGGACATGGAAGAAGTGGCTTTCTACGAACGGATGGCATCCTTGACCTATGAAGAGTTTGAAACGGAAATTAAGCAGATCAGCCATACCGGAGAAATCGATTTTGTCCGGATAGAATTAGGCCGTGCGTTACACCGCCGGAGTAGAAACCCCAAACAGATAAATATCATTCCGATTGCTCCGCAGGAAAGTGAAAGCTATGATTTCGCCACCCTGCAACTACCACCGGACATTAGCGGATTAAAAGATTTTCAAGCTGTATTTTACAGCAACTCACGAGTAGCCCGATTCAAAGATATAAAGGGTGACCTCCTGAAACAAATGTTATCAAAACCTTCTTATGTATCTGCCAAATGGCTTGTGATGACTTTCATTGCTCTATCATTAATAGTAGCAGGAAACAAAACTTATACTTCCATCCAAAGAACGGCAGAACAAAAACTGGAATTCAAGGATTGCCGCACTTATGACGATTACAGTAGTTTCATAAAGAAACACCCGGACAGTTCTTTGAAATCTACGTGCGACTCCATCCTGCATGAATTCAATGTGCTCCGGAATGACGGACGCGCCTCCGTAAACAACACCGGAAACAGGGATATAAAAGACAGAGAGAAAGAATGGGTAGACGTAAAATGGAATCCCATAATCACACTGCCCCAGCTCCGCTCCCTGGTGGAGATGATGAACAATATGCTGCTGATTCCGGCCAAAAACAAAGAATTCATCATGGGAAAGGCTACGGGTAAAGGATATGACTCACCGCAGCACACCGTTATATTGAGTTCCGATTATTATATGTGTAAATACGAAGTAACACGTTCGTTGTGGTATGCCATTATGAATGACTCCATTGTTACAGAAGAAGGCACGCTGCCTATGACACATATAACGTGGAATGACGCCGAAGCCTTCACCAAGAAGCTGAACAAGCTCACCGGTTTACCTTTTTCTCTCCCTACGGAGGCGCAATGGGAATATGCAGCAGCCGGAGGCGAAAGCTATCCTTATGCCGGTTCAGACAACATTCGTGATGTAGCCTACTATGCCTCCAATGCCAATGAACGCCTGCATCCCGTTGGCGAGAAACGCGAAAACGGATTCGATTTATACGACATGTCAGGCAACGCCGCCGAATGGTGTACAGACTGGATGAGCCGGTATGAAAATACACGGGTCACAGATCCCCAAGGTCCGGCAGAGAATCCCGGACACCATAAAAAGATAGTGAGAGGAGGCAGCTACCTGGCCAACGAACGTGATATGGACATTCGCCATCGTAGCGTACAGACTTACGATACATCAGAACCACATATCGGATTTCGTGTGGTACTTAATCCTATTCAATAACACTATGAATGCAGAATAAAAATGAGCAGGAAAACTATTTTCAGAGTATTCATCCTCCTGTTTTTTTCCATCGGAGGGCAAATGAGTGCCAATGCACAGACAACGACACCCTTTGAAACGGTGTTCGACGCCTGTAAGAAAGCATGTGAAGCATTGGACGGCGGCTTTGCCAGTGGCGAACAACTGCTGGCAGTAAGCAAAACGCTGCGTGATGCAGCCCCTATCCCATTAACCGTCAAACAAACCAAGGGCGATGTCTTGAGCCTGAAAGGACATCTGGTATTTGACTACGAATTCATTCAAGCCTGCGTTGATAATGAAACAATCTATGAAATTGCGGACAAGTATGCAGCAGAAGCGAGGATGAGAGGTGATAAGGACTCCGCCAACAAAGTAAGATTAGATACCAAAATGGTGGCTGCCGGTCAGACCTGTACTTTCGAGATTCCGAGCTGTTCGGGAACCTCGCAGATAGGCTGTGTGGCAGAGGTGAATCGCTCTTTCAGTTGGAAAATAAAGACAATCGGTTATCAATCGAAAAGTGAACGGGAATACAAATGTAATGACAGCGTCCGGAAAGGTCTTCCCTTCCGAAAAGAAAAGGTTAGCTCGGATGAACGATATAAAATCATCGTCTCGATCACCAATAAAAGCAAGAGAGACGGGAGCTTTGCCTTGATCTTATTTTAATCCACTAAAATCTCTATTATATGCGACAATTCATTCTATCTCTATTAGCCTGTCTATGTCTGACAGCCTACTCACAGACTACAAGCCAAGCCGACCTACTGGTTGAAGAAGCTCAAAAACTAGAAAGTAAACAAGATTACCCAACTGCCATTACCAAACTGAAACAAGCGGATGAATTATATGTCAAAACAGGAAAGACACAGAGTGCGGAACGCGCTACCTGCCTGCACATTCTCGGCCGTTGTTATCTGAATCTGGAACGTCCCGAAGGACTAACCTATACACAAATGGCAGCAGATATGCGCAAGACCATACTGGGCGAAACAAATATCAAATACATTTCCTCCCTGAACAACACAGGACTCTACTACCTGACTGTTGCAAAAGACTATCCTAAAGCAGCAGAAATTCATGGCAAGACATGGGAACTGTGCAGTCACATTCAGCCCCGTCCTGAACAGGCATTCATGTTTCATATCAATCTCGCCCGCTGCTACATAGCTTTAGGAGAAATGGACAAAGCAAGTGCCATCGTAGAAGAGGAAATAGCCATCAGTAAAAAGATGTATGGCGAAAAGTCCCTTTCAGTTGCCCGTCAACTCCAGCAGATAGGTTCGTTGTACTACCTGTCGGGACGTAAAGATGTAGGAGTCACTTATTATGAGCAGGCCTTCAACATCTTTCCTGACGATTCAAAAGAATACGAGCAACTTCTCGATTGGATATCATCCATCTACGTGGAACTGAACAATCAGCCGAAAGTATTGGAATACATGAAATTGGTAGAAGCTCACAATAAAAAAGAATTGGAAAAGCCTTGCGACGAACCTGATTGCCTGACCGAGCGTGCCCAGTATTTTGCCAGCATAGGTAACAATGATAAGGCAAGGGCACATTTTCTGGATGCTTTAAAGAAATGCGATGTGAATACTGATAAGGAGATTGTTTTTAAAGTACGCCACAACTATGCGCAATTTCTTTCCGGAATACAAGATCACGCATCTGCCGGCGAATACTACGAACTGGCAGCAGACATCCTTCGCAACAATCCTGCCGAACAGGCTAAATTTGCATTGGAATCTTATCTGGGCGGACTCAATTATAGCATTGCCGCCAAGTATGAGGCCTCCAATCGTATGCTCAATCAGGCACTGTCGGTTTATGCACAGATGTTGCCGGACAAACTGGACAAATATGTAGACGCCTCCATTGCATTGTGCCGTAACTACGGATTCACCAAGGAATATGGAAAAGCCCTCGAAATACTTGCAAAAGCCGAAAAACAGCTTCCGACGGGTGATAAGTCAGATAAGATGGGGGAAATTCTGCGTTCCAGAGGCAGTATCTTATACCGACAAAAACAATATGCAGAAGCAGCAGCAAACTACCAACAGGCTGCAGACATTTACAAAATTCTTCCCGGCAGTGATGTAAAATATCAGGATGCACTTAGCAGTCTGAATCGTTGCCACACCATGATGGGCAATGAGACAGCAGCCAAGCAGACAGAACAGGATGCCGAACGTCAACGAATGGCGGTTTTAAACAGGCTATTGAAAGAGAATCTTGAACAATTGGACGCTTATCGCCTGCAATGGGGAGAAGACGGTTTGATGTATGTCTCCGCATTAGGGACTATCGCTGACATCTACTATACCCAAGGACAGACCGACAAGGCATTAGCCTATATGGAACCTTTCCTCTCCGGCGAAACAACCGCGCTGCGTAATCTTTTCCGTCTCTCGAAAGCCGATGAACGCCTGGCATTCTGGAAGGATATCCGTTCCTCACTGGACAGTATTCCCCTCCGTGCAGCCAATATCGCCGCAACAGGTACACCTGAACAAAAACAACGTTTTGCCCGGTTAGGTTACGATGCATTATTGTTTTCGAAAGGTATTATGCTCAATTCGTCTATTGAACTGGAGTCTCTGATCCGCGCTTCGGGAGATAAATCCCTGCTCAACCAATACAACAAGGCTACCCTTATGGCGGAACAAATTTTATCCATGCAAAGTGAACTCCCGAATGCAACCAATCAGACGGAAGCACGAAAAAATATCATCCGCCAGAAAGAGGAGTATGAACAGTTGCAACTAGACTTGATGCGAAAATCTACTGATTTCGGCGACTATACCCGTTATCTTTCCGTCAAATGGCAAGACGTACAAAAGCATCTGCATGGAAACTCCATCGCCATAGAATTTGCTCTCATAGACGATGAACTACTAGCTCCGGACAAACACCTGGCCGCTTTTGTACTTCGTCCGGGCGACACGTCTCCCACCGCAATCAAGTTAATGAGTCAGAAATTGCTATCGAAAGAGATGCAATCGTCTACGGCTTTCACCGCAACCGAAAACGGGGCACATTTCTGGAGAGCGCTGGATGAATATATCAGCAAAGCAGATACTATTTATTTTTCACCTGACGGGATACTTCATCAGCTACCCGTAGAATATCTTCCGTATGGAGCGGGTAACCTGCCATTAGCATTCCAGAAAGCCGTCTATCGTTTATCGTCAACAAAAGAAATCGCACTCGATAGAGCTTCGCTGAACTACTCATCAGCCGCACTTTTCGGAGGATTAGACTACGAAATGGCTTCAACCAAAGTTCGCAATATTGTTTCTACAGATCATAACTCCGGGAAATTCCGTAACGGACAGAATGGGTATCATGAGTTACCATATACGCTCAATGAAGTAAATAACGTAAATTCCCTGTTGAAAGAAAAGAAGATTAAAACCAATCTATTCGTAGGTGAAAACGGAACTGAAAAGCAGTTCCGGGCACTCGACGGCAAAGCTGTTTCGTTGATTCACATAGCTACTCACGGAGACTATAAAGAATTGAAGCAACGTGAAGCCGATGATGCGATGAAGCATTGCTTCCTGATTATGTCCGGCGCCAATGCCACGGAAGAGAATAACGACGGACTGCTCCGTGCAGATGAAATCAGTACACTAAACCTCCGCGGTTGTCGTATGGTTGTTCTTTCTGCCTGCAACACCGGTCAAGGTACTCTTGGTGCGGATGGTCTTTTCGGTCTTCAACGAGGCTTTAAGAATGCAGGAGTACAAACCATCCTCATGACACTTTCAGCTGTTGACGACCAGGCCTCCATGCTTCTCATGACTAAATTCTATGAGAACATCATTTCAGGGTTATCCGAACGACAGGCTCTTATCAAAGCGCAACAGTACCTTCGTGAGAACGGATATGCAGACAGTAAATATTGGGCACCATTTATCTTGTTGGATGCAGGCAGATCGCCTATTCCTCATCCTTCGAGATCTTGAACCCTAGTTTCATAATCAGTTTCAAGGTTTCCACCGAAGAATTTCTGTCGTACACCTTTTCTTCCTCAGGCAATTCTTCATACGGGACCAGGCACGGATGCTGCTTCAACACATCATCCCGCTTTTTTCCATACGTCCAACCTTGTTCTATTCTGGTTTTCGACCAGACTTCATGAACATTCTTAGCCATTTCTTCTACCAGGTATTCCAACTCCTTCGGGAGTTGGATATGTCCTGTATTCACCGGATTGGGAATATACTCTTTCATTTTATGATTCATTATTTATATATTAGCGGAACAATTTCCAATCTATCTTTTTACCACAATGACTGCAATAGATTTGGTCCATAAAAATAGACGCACCACATTCACAGACTTTGGCATCACCTTCATTCTTCAATTTTCTCATCAGCTCATTATGAAGAGCCGTATCGCCCTGTTTGATAATACTATACCCCAGCTTTTTCATCAGCTTGATCGTATCAAACGCCATACGTCGATCATATTCTTTTTCCGAATAAGGAAGCATGGAATAAGGCACCATGTCCGGAGTCTCTTTCTTCTCGTCATCCCTCTGCGGTCCATAAGTCCATCCTTCTTCCTGACGCTGGTCGGCCCAGACTTCATGCGCATTTTCAGCAATGGCTTCACGCAATTCAATCAAATCAGTGCTCAATTCAACATCTTCCAGATCAATGGGCCGCGGATTATAATCCAGATCAGGCACTTTCACCCTCGCAAGATATGCTTTTGCATCATTCCATGCCGCAATAAAGTGATCCTTGGGATAGGCCATACTTTCCTCTCCTGTTGCAGGATCATAAAGCGTCACTTCCTCTTCATTTACGTCAAGCACTACTGCTGCATGATAAGCAATTTCCTCCTCGCTATTTTCCGGCAACCGGCAACTATTTACCACAACAATCGCATCATGTCCGGCCTTGAGGGCACGTATGACACTGTCAATACTGGAACCATAACTGCGCATCACAATCAATCCGCGTTGTTCGAGCAGGCGGCCTACACTATGCAAAGGAGTTCCCCTCTCCCTCAACCAACTGTTATTCCTGGCCTCCTCCGAGAGTTCATCCGAATTATATTCAATCTTTCTACGTTTCAAAATAAACTGCTCACACTGGAAATCACAAAGATTACCTTCCGATTTGGCTGCCATCTGCGCCATTGGCAGGAAGTCCGTTTCTTCATCATCAGCTCCCATCATGGCATCCAACTGTTGAGACAAGATAAATTCCTCTTGCAAACTTTCATCAGTCGCCAGATATTCAAGTACCAAAGCTGTTTCTTCAGCATTCGTCTTACCTTCTTCAAAAGCAGCCAACAATTCTTCGGTTATCATATTTTTATCTTTTGTTTTCATACTTCTTCTTATCATTCATAGCTAAGTGAGCCAATGCTGCCAGCGCACGCTTTTTAATATTGTACAGATTAGCAACAGTTATTCCCATAGATAATGCTAAAAATTCAGGTTCGACCTCTTTGAGTACTAATTCCCTGATGACCATCACATACCGCTTATTCGACATCAGATCGAACAAACGTTCCAAATCAATCTTTGCGGCTATTTTCGATTCAGAGTCGTCTATTTCTTCTTCATGATTCTGCTCATAAAGAGGCTCTTTACTCTCGTCTTCTATCATCTGTTCACGTTTTTTCCGGGAACAGAAAAAACGAATTGCCACAATCTTAATCCATGTTCCAATGGTGCTACGTCCCTCAAAATTACGAAGAACGGCAGCATCATTCTTCATTAGATGAGAGTAGAGTTCGCTGATACATTCATCGTAATCAACCTGGTAATCAAATATCAGCTTAATTACATTGATAAACAACGGACGATATTTTATGTTGAAAAACCAATCGGTGATTTTTTCATCCCGATTGATTAATCCGTCGACTATTTCCTGATCTGTCATATAGTTAGTTCTTTTTCAATCTAAAACTTAGCTCAACCACACACTGGTCATAAGGGATGGTTTCCGGATATTTACTTCTTAAAATATCATTATCGACGATGCATTTATGCTTCTTCTGCTGAAAGTCTTTATCTCCGTCACACGTTACAAATCCTTGCAGTTCCATACATGCATTCCAACGCAAATGTTCGCACTTACTCAAATTATCAAATAATGTACTGGAAACAACGTCACAAACCTTAGAATAGTTCAATGTATGGGCATCACGCTGCGTCAGCTCAACCATCTCTTTCAATCTTTCCTTATTATCTTTGCCATCCTCTCCCATGGCCCCAGCTAAAAACTTTTTGGTATCGATATGCCATACATTAGCCCTATCCTGCTCTTCCTGATAAGCCAATTTAATTTGTGCATTCAAGCTATGCTTGTCCTGCAATGCCTCTCTACGCGCATTCCATTCTTCTTCCGCTGTTTGCTTCAGGCTTTCCTTCGCTTTCTTCTTCTCTTCAATTTCCTTCTCATTCGTTTCAGGCATTGCGTCAATCATAATTTTCTGATATGCATAATAAAATTCCTTTGCCAATACTTCAAGCACATCTGTCGATACCACATCGTACGAGAATATTTCTTCCTGCGCTCCAAAAGTTATGATTACATCCCGGGTATTGCCATAAATATTAAAATACTCTTTTATTTGCTTCAGCTGAATGGTGTTGCAACTTCCATTGACACGCAGATAAATCCTAAAATCATTGAAACAATCCTTTCTATATCGATAGGCATATTCGTAGAGATCAATCGCCAATGCCATCCCTTCATTATCATTTCCTATAGCAATTACAATATAGTTTAGATCATGAATGATTTCAGAGAGCTTTTCCCAAAAACGTTCGGAATGGATAGACATTTCTTCACACCATTCCAACTCATTTTTCCTCTCCTTCAAGGCAGGTGCTTTCATTAAAAAATCACCTTTCAATTCATCCATATGTTCATCAACCACATATATTTTTTGAGGGTTCCTATTGCCATTTACATCGATTAATGCCCCAAACTCATATAGAAAACGAAATGCATCACGTCCTGTTTCTCCAAAGCCAATAATCATCGACGTAAAAGGTTTCTTTACACAAGCCTTCGATGTATCGACATCTACAAAATTCACGGGGTGATTCCTCACATTCTTTTTTAATTGCAATACAGCAAGATTAGACGAGTCGATGATATGAATCTGATGTTTCAACCCATCACATATTTCCAACTTCTGGTTCTGGTTGTTCTTACGCGCATGGCAATAAATCTGAACCTGATTATGGACTCTATCTTCTTTACATTTCGCTATTTCCTTAAAAACAGACACCGCCTCCAGATTCAGTTCTTCATTGGGAGACAAGAAATAGAAAGTTGCCTGCGGGTACTTCTTGATTAGGTTTCCCAATCTCCTCAATCCGAGATATTTGTATAAATCAAATTCCGATTTGACTTTATCTATAACCCGGCCTGTGATTCCAAATTTAGAGTTAACCAGTATGCCGTCAAGCTCTTCTATCTTTTCTATAAATTTTTCAGTTCCGTCATGAGACGAATTAAAGAAATGACTGAATGTGAACCGGCCATGAGAACTGCTTTCATTAGCAGAAAGCAACCTCACGAAAATGAACTTACAATTCTCCCATCCTTCTTCATTCTTCCCCTTGGGCTCTGCCGCTTTTTTTCTTATGCTGTTAGCCAGCAATATCGCATTATCATTGACACCCCAGAAAATAAACAGCCGGCATTTCTTCTTTCTTGAAAGATTCGCCATACATAACCGCACCCATGAGATAAATCTGAATCCTAACAGTTTGATGATAAAAACCGCACTCACTATAACGGCCAGGAAATGTATCACAGAAAATATCGTCATGTAGAAAGGATCATGATGCAGATCTTCAGGAACCTCCAAAAGATCGGAATGCGAAGCGAACATTTCCATAGAAGACAGAGCAGACCTAAACGCCAACGCTATCGAATTACTGTCACTCCCTCCCTCATTAAAAGCATACCAATATATCAGGAAACCTGCAATAAATACCGTACCTGCAATCCATTTCAGGTTATCCACTAAGAATTTCCGTTTCTTAAAAAGCAGGTATACTAAACCTATCCCGATAATGATTAACAAAAGGGTAGAATATCCCCATTGATTTAAAAAACAAGGGTCTGTCGCGTGCTGTGCATTGCATTCACCAGTTTGAGAGATTACTGTGCTTAACATATACATATTCGATAGATTGATTATTTATTCTACAAATTTATACAAAATATTGAATAACAAACAGATTAGTAACAAAAAACCTCCTGCAAAACGAATTTTGCAAGAGGCTTTCTTATTTCTTCTTTAATAAGATTATTCAGCTTTTTCTTTATTCTCCTCCGCTGGAGCTTCTGCAGGTGCGGGAGCATCCTCCACCGGCTTGTCAACTTTCACCTCTTCTCTTGAAACGTTTACAGTCACATTTACAGAAGCAGGCTGTGCCTGATATGGCATACGGTTTTTCGGATCTGCTCCGTAAGGATTAGGACCTACCGTACCATCTGCAAACAACATATACAATGCAAAAATCCAACCAATGATAGGCACACAGCACAACAAAATCAGCCAACCGGATTTGTTTAAGTCGTGCAGACGTTTCACACCCTGTGCCAAAGAGAACCAAATGGAAGCAATCATAGCAGCAAGACCGATCAATAAACCAAATACTGATCCACCGGCCGATCCGCTGGCAGCACCCAAAATAAATGTACCTACACCAAGTGCCCATGCAATACTGGAAACTATACCACCGATAATGCCCGACAGGAAATATTCAATTCTACGAATACGCCCGTCAAATGAGAAAGGAGCTTTGAACATAATTTATTAAATTTATATGAATAAATAAGTGAGTTTTTATCCGTGTTTCTCAATATGAAAGCAAAGATATAAAAAAAATTAAATAAAGAAAGAAATCGGGCAAAAAGATTGAAAAAATGCCCTATTTTCTGTAGAAATCACAATTTCACTCCATCCCAATGCATCACTGCCACCCATTCTGTCGGCTGACAAGTTCCGCAAGAACGATGCGGAACCGTAGCGACCACCAAGTCACAATGGGAAGACAGTACGATTCTTAACTCCTTCAGCAACATATCCAGCTGAATAATCAAATGAAGATATTTCGTCATACACCGGATCACCCGTACATACTGATAAATGCACATATCCTCTCCCCGCCTTATCTCCCCTAATGTTTTAGGAGAGATAGCGAATTCGCTTATGAAAAAACTGTTACTGAAAATACGATCCATATCCATTAAAGCCAATACCAAATTGCTTAAAAACTCATAAGGTTCCTGTTTTTCTTTTGCCATGTCATTCTATGATTAATAAATTATAATATTTCATTTTTTATTTGCTTTATCAAGTGCTATCCACATAGGGAAGCAACCCTATTTTTAATATCCCGACCTTTGTTCCCGTTATCTGATAGTCAGGTAGCTCAATCTTACAAAAACAATTTTATATGAAAGTTTTAGAAGAAATCAAAGTCTCGGTTTACGAAAATGTGTATTCAAAAAAGCCCCGAGTCATGTCTTTCCTTGAAGTCATTATTATGTGCATTCATCCGATCTATGCCTCCATCATAAACGCTATTCGGCGGTACTATGCAGAAGGAGACCATGCCGCGGCACAGAAGCTGAAAAACCAACTCCCCTGCTTCACTCCGGCAGGCACATTCGACGGAGCGCACGCTATCAAAAACTTTCTTCTCCCCAGCCATATTGTCGGACTTGATTACGATCATGTAAAAGATCGTCTTCAAGTCATCCAACGTTGTGCGGCAGATCCCCACACAGTAGCGGCAATAGAAAGCCCTACCGACGGAGTGAAAGTTTTCGCCTATGTAGAAGGTATCGAAAACCGCCATCGTGAAGGGCAGCAACTAGTGAGCCGCTACTACAATCAACTGCTGGGATTGGAGAGTGACCCGGCATGCAAGGACGAAAGTCGCATGTGTTATTTCAGTTATTCCCCCAACGGATATGTTGCGGCGCTCTATCAGGCATTTGTGTTGGAGCCACTTATAAAAGAAGAAACAAACACTTTCTCTGAAAATGAAGTGCTTCCTCCCTTTCCCCTTCAGGATAATACTCCGGAAAACGTGTCTGAAGAAGAAATCGCCCAATTTATTTCGTCCTATATTTTCTTTCATCCGCTAACAGCCGGTCAGCGCCATTCCAACGTCTTCAAACTTGCCTGCGAAGCCTGCCGCCGACACTATCCCCAGAAAAGCATATTACGCGAACTTTCTCTATTTTTCGAGCACACAGATTTTCGTTCCGAAGAGCTAACAAAGGTTTTATCGTCTGGATATAAACAAGTTAATGAACATGCACCCGCTTCCTCTCCGGCCAGCGACCCTTCTTTTCAAAAGGACATAAGGACAAAAAGACAATATAGTACTGCAGAAAATTCCGATACCGACGACGAAGCCTATTGGCTGGGAGAAGAATTCCGAAAAGGAACCCCTTTATTTCCCCGCAGTTTGTACAATAATCTTCCCGACCTATTAAATGACTGTATCATTGAAGACGGAAGCGAACGCGAACAAGATGTCGCTCTCCTTTCCGATCTCACGGCCTTGAGCGCAGCACTTCCGCAGACTTTCGGAATTTATAATCATAAAAAATACTCCACGCATATATTCAGTGTCATACTTTCGCCTGCCGCCAGTGGTAAAAGCATCGCCCAAACCGGACGATACCTGTTGGAAGAAATACATTCAGAAATCCTGTCTACCAGTGAATCTATGATGAAAAACTACCAAACTGTACATAATAACTGGCAATCAGAATATCAAAAACAGAAAAAGAAAGGAGAAGCATGCTCCGAAGAACCGCAACGACCTCCTTTCAAAATGCTATTCATTCCTGCTACTACCAGCTATACCCGCATGCAAATGCAGATGCAGGACAACGGTCCACAGGGAAGTATCATTTTCGACACGGAGGCACAAACGCTATCCACAGCCAATCATCTGGATTGTGGCAATTTCGACGATATGCTCCGCAAGGCTTTTGAGCACGAAAATATAGATTCTTCCTACAAAGCCAACGGCCTCATTCCGATCTATATACGCCATCCCAAATTGGCTTTGTTGCTGACAGGTACTCCCGGACAAATAGACGGCCTATTGAGCAGCTACGAAAACGGATTGCCCAGCCGCACCCTGATTTACACTTTCCGCGAAGCTCCGCACTGGAAAGAAATGGGCGACGACTGCGTCTCACTGGAAGATTCTTTCAAACCGATTGCGCATCGTGTCTCCGAATTATATCACTTCTGTCTGGCTCATCCGGTTCTTTTTCATTTCAACCGCCTGCAATGGAACCGTCTGAATGAGATTTTCTCACGTATGCTGTCCGAGGTGGCATTGGAAGGCAACGATGACCTCCAAGCCGTAGTGAAACGCTATGCTTTTCTGGTGATGCGTATCAGTATGATCCAGACCCGTATCCGGCAATTTGAAGCAACCGATCTTTCTCCCGAGATTTATTGCACGGACGCTGATTTTGAGCGTTCTCTTCAAATCGTTCTATGTTGTTACGAGCATAGCCGGTTGTTGCACTCATCCATGCCGTCTCCTTCGGTCCGTCCACTGAAGAATCCGGACACTATTCGTAATTTTGTTCAAGAGTTGCCCGACAGTTTCACGACAGATGAAGCGATTCAGATTGGCGCAAAATACGATTTCAACCATCGTAAGGTAACACGTCTGCTAAAATCGCTTAATGGAGTAAAGATCAATAAGATATCCCATGGTTCCTATACCAAGATGAATGAGCAATAGTCACATCTGTCCTTTTTGTCCTTTTGTCCTTTTGGAGGGCCCGGAAAAACATCGGGAGATTTGAAAAAAACATCTCAATGATTGAAATCAAACATTGGGAAGTTTCGATACAAATCTCCCGATGTTTTTTCTTTTTATCTGTGCGCCTGTGTGCGTCATTATGCGTCATGCCGCTTTCCCGATGTAGTACTTTTGTCATGTAATCGATTACAAGGCAATTAAACAATTAAAAATTAATGATTTAAAATTAAAAGTTATGGCACAGAATTACACTCTCATGGCTCGTAAGAACCTGTTGAAACCTAGTGAAACTCCGAAATTTTATGCAGTGGCGCGTAGCGGTCGTAAAGTGACGGTCAAGGAAGTTTGTAAACGTATCACTGAACGCTCTTCTTATTCCAAAGGGGAACTGGAAGGTTGTATCGGTGAGTTTTTGCTCGAAATCGTCAATGTACTGGATGAAGGAAATATCGTCCAGATGGGTGACCTGGGTAATTTCCGTATGAGTATCAAGACCGGTACTCCTACCGATACGGCAAAGGAATTCAAGGCATCATGCATTGATAAGGGCAAAGTGCTCTTCTATCCGGGTAGTGATCTCCGCAAGTTGTGTAAGACATTGGATTATACATTGTATAAAAGTGATTCTTCCACTGATTCGGATAAAGATCCGCTTCCTGATGATGGCGGTGATGATAATCAGGGAGGTTCCGGCAGCGGGGAAGCTCCGGACCCGGCAGCTTAATCAACCGGTTGTTGACTGGTTCTTGAGTTCATAATGTATCAGTAGTATTTATTCTTTAATTCAAATTTATATGAAAAAGCAACTTTGGAAAAACATTCTCCAGTTTATTGTAACTATCGCGACTTCGATCATTTCGGCTATCGGTGTAACGTCCTGCGTGGGACATTAATCTCCTGCTGACCGATATGGAAAATTCAGAAGAAAACTATCTCCCACGTGAGATTAAGTTGTTGGTGATTCATTGCAGCGCGACGCGCTGCAATGTTTCCTTCACCGTAGAGCAGCTTCGACAATGTCACCTGCAACGAGGTTTCAAGGACATAGGGTATCATTTTTACATCACCCGTAATGGGGAACTTCACCATTGTCGCCCGGTATCAGAGCCCGGTGCGCATGTGCGAGGTTTCAACCGGCATAGTATTGGAATTTGCTATGAAGGTGGGTTGGATGAAGAAGGTCGTCCGGCGGATACGAGAACACAGGCGCAGCGCTTCGCGCTACTTGACTTGTTGACGATTCTCAAACATCAGTATCCGGATGCGCAAATCCTGGGGCATTATCAACTTAGTGCTTCGATTCATAAGGCTTGTCCCTGTTTTGACAGTCGAAAAGAGTATATGAATATATAAAAAGAACTACGGGAGCTCGCGAAAGTGCAGTCTCCCGCAGTTTTTTATATTTATATCATTTATAGTTCTCCCGGCTTTCCCAAGTAATAAGTAATAAGCCGCACTTCTCTCACAGAAAATGCCTTTGTCTTCGGATGAAAGTCAGTAGACAGTATCTCATTCATCAATGGCTTGCATCTCCTCATCCACCTCCGAAGTTTATTGACTGAAGCACGAATCGTCAAATCAGGAAAATACATCTGGGCTAACTCTTGTTTATTATAACATTTCACTACAAAGTCTGAATGTTCCATCGTTTCTTTATTACTGTTTTATATGCTATAAAGTTACAAATATTATAACATATAAACAAAGAAAGAGGAGACTATTATCCGGTATAATGAGAATAAATCGAAAAATATCAACGATCTTCACAGACAGTTGATATAGTGGGAAATTCACATCGGCTTTAACCTCCGATGACAGGGCGTAGATTAGAAATGCGCCGTCGCGCTATTTCTAATCTACAATGTAGGAGAATCATGCTGTAAACAGCATGAAGCTAGGGACCTACATTTTTTTCATCTCACATACGAAACACTCACGTGTTTATTACATCTCAACATTTTATTTTATACCATTTCTTATTTTTTTTAATCATCAATATCTCGCACTCATAAGTAAACGTTCATGTTCTTTTACAGTACAGCGTATATCATATAAATTTCGCACAGTTGAACGTCCATTAGATACTAGTGTCTGCCTATATTGATTATCTGTATATAACTTAAATGAGGCTTCAACAATTCCTTCGATATCTCCGACATCGATCATTATGCCATTTTTTCCTTGCTGCATTAAATCAGGAACTGCTCCCACTCTAGTTGTAATTATAGGTTTTTCTGCCAACATATATTCTGTTAACACCAATCCAAACCCTTCCCAACGAGTTAATAACATCGCTTGATCGAAGAGTTGGATATATTCTATCGGGTTAGAAACCCACCCAGTTATAAGAAAGTCATCTTTTAGTCTCATCTCTGAAAGTAAATTTTCAACAGATGCCCTTTCTTCACCATCTCCAACAATAACAAAAAAAGCATTAGGAATTTTTTCTTTAATAAGTGCAGCTGCTTTTATAAATAAATCAGGGCCTTTACCATAAGATATTCTTCCTACCATACCTATTATATAAGCGTTTAATGGTATCTTCAATTTGCTCCTATTTAAGTCATATCTACCTCGTTCCTCATCATACAAGCATACGTCAACACCACTAGGTATAATATGAATCTTATCCGAACAACAAATTTTATATTTTATAGCACTCTCCTTTTCCCAAGCAGAAATAGCTATTATCATATTAGTTTTATAAGCTAACACCTTCTCAATCAATGCATACACTTTTTTTTTGATTACAGATATGTTATTCATATTGAATGCCCAACCATGAGGATTATATAAAACTATATTTTTAAATCCGATATCTGCCAATCTTCCTAAAGCACCAGCTTTACTACTGTGCATATATATGACATCTGGCATATACTTTTTTATAAATTTCCGTATAGCCCAAATTCCCTTTGCATCATTTATTATAGAAATTTGTCTCCCCATAGATAAGTATTCTACATGCTCGGCTAAATATTCCATCTTTTCTATTTTATAATCCAAAGAGCAAATCAATATATGTTCAAATCTATTCTTATCCGAATATTTCAAATACATAGAAAGATAACGAGCAACCCCACCAGAAGATTGCACGATATGCATTATTTTTATTTTATCCATATCAAAAATGAGTAAATAATTAACATTAAGCCAAGAGCTTAACCTCACAAATGTTGCTACATATTAACAATAGCATCCATAATCCCATAAAAAGTATATACCTACGCAGTCTCTCTAGAGCAAAAGCATATTATCTAAAATATTTATCTCCTATCTATCAAATGAAACACACCTTTCACGACGCCTAATCCAAAATAGGAAAGCAAACTAGCCACACGTGCTTTTTTCCTTGCCCTACTATTACATAAAACAGACCAACGTATTGCCTTTATTCTTTTGTAAAGCATATTACGCTGTTCATAGCCATCTGGCATTTTAAGTAAAAGATGAAAAAAGAAGCTCATCATTCTACATTGATATGCTTGCATTACTTTACCAAGAATATCTAAGTGACTTTCCATCAATTCACATACTTTTAATGCACTATCCATCTTCTTAGAACTAAAAGATGACCCTTCAATACTGTCTCTTCGTAATAAATAATTATATATCCTTCTATTACAGAATGCCACCTTATCAGATTGAAATATCAACAAATAAGTAGTAGCCAAGTCTTCATAAACTATGCCTTTTGGGTAGCGAATTCCTGTAGCAAATAAAGAACTATGATAAAGTTTTGCCCATGATGCCGTATCATATTTCTCTTGATAAAACATCTCTTCTATAGCTTTTATATTTGTCTGGCAATCTTCTCTATAAACCCTATTAACCACTTTAGGTTTTGAACCTTCGACAAAAGTGTTATACAAAGCAATTGAAACTTTACACTCATATTTCTCTATCAATGAATAGAGCGTCATTATATAGTCATCAGTAACATAATCATCACTATCAATAAAAGTAATGAATTCACCAGTTGTTACATCAATCGCCACATTACGAGCATCACTCAATCCTCCATTCTTTTTGTGTATGACTTTTATACGTTTATCTTCTTTTGCGTATTCATCACAAAGCTTTCCACAACAATCAGAGCTACCATCATTTACTAGAAATATCTCAAGATTAGTGTATGTTTGTGCCAAGATACTGTCTACACATTTAGCTAAGTACGTCTCCACATTATAGACAGGAACAATTATCGAAATTAAGGGTTTCATATTAAGAGCAATTAATAATTATCCAATTAGCCATAATAATTTCAGGAGGATTATCTACATTCGACCATTTTGGAGGGCAAAAAACAGTTTGCACATTATTATTAAGCATGGCTGCCCAATAACTAAAAGTACTATTAGCCAATATCATAGACTTGCAATTAGACATTAAATACATATCAATAAAACTATCATCACCTGTATTCCAATCAACAACAAGCATGTTTTCTAATTTATAATGCTTTTTCACATAATCAGGATCATTAGAAAAAAACACAAATAATGGATTATCAGTTGTCTGACAAACAGCTTGTATTGCCATTTTGTAATACTCATCTGTACAGATATTACCAAATATTTCAGCTTCTTTTTGCCATAAGTAGTCCCCTCGTCTAATATGAATAGATACAGAATTCTCTGATTTCAATCGTTTAATTAGTTCTATATTCTTCCCTGATAACTCTAAAGATTTAAATAACAACGAAAAATTATTTCCAACAAATTTCCGATCTTGCATATATCCATCATGAAATAATGCATTTTCATGTCGATTACTATCATCATTAATAAACCATGGCAAAAAGCCTAGCCTTCTAAAAATTTTATTAAGATAAAAAAGAATACCGCCTAGCAAATTTGTGAGCAAAGATGTAGGAGGCATTTCTACCTTAAATCGCCTAGATAGTTCAAAACCATTGTGTCGTTTCAGTGCCGACTTTGGATAATAAGCAAAAAATCTTTCATTTTTATATTTATTTTTGAGATAAGAATAATATGCATACTCAAAAATCTGATTTCCTAATCCTCCCTGAAATACAATGACCTTCATTCTTCTATTTTTTACACTACAATAGTATTTCAAGATGTTTGTCACAAATAAAATCTTCTGTACAAAGATATTTTTTCACACGATTAAAATTATCGTCTATGGCATCTCTCCTTGACCAATAATCTTTATCGCTACATTGTTTCAATGCTCGGTCAATAGCTTCAATAGACAAATCTTCAATTTGAATAATGCCATCCGAATTAAAAAAATCTTTTATTCTTGACGCACCTATATATATAGGAACGGTTCTTGAAGCAAAACAATTTAGAATTTTTTCTGTAAAATAGAATGGTTCAATCGTATTTTCTATTACAATTGAATACATATAATCTCTATAAATATCCTCACATGAAACGTACCGATTTACAACTTTCCCCATAACATCAACATTGTCATTTGGAATAAGATGTTTCGCAACTTGTTTTCGGTAAATATGCATTCGACACATTGATTTATTTGATGCGACCATTGATATCAATTTATTTTTATCCGCATATTCGACTGCTGCCCCTCCCCACAAATCAGTACCATACCAGACCCCTCCAGCGGGAATAAATTCCGAATTAGATAATTTATCCAGTAGCTCGGGAGAGTATGTAAATACCTTAACAAAATTATCATTCAGATAAGCTATGTTCTTTTTCGCCTTACTATAAATATGAGGTATAATAACTTGAGATTCTAATAGAACTGCATATTTTTTAGCTGACGCGTTTTTAATATTAAAAATGTTCGATGAAGTATAAAAGTGTGTATCCAGAGCATAATTATATCTATCCCACAATATATTCTTCGGATATCTCCCGGCAATAAGAGAATATGGAGAATGAGCAGTCTCATCACTAGACAGAAACATCATTTTCACCCGTTCACCTGTTTGATTGAAAATCAAAGGAGAACTCTTATCTTCAATTTCTGTTTTCCTCATAAGTTTTATCAATTCAGTAGGAATTATTTGATTCAGTAATATTTTAATCTTTTTCATCATTACCAATATTAACATGTTTTATCACTTTGCAGGGATTTCCTCCAGCAATACAATCATTTGGAATATTTTTTACCACAACGCTTCCAGCGGCAATAATACTTCTATCACCTATAGTAACACCCTTATTAATAATTGTCCGTGCACCAATAAAAACATCATTCCCTATAATCACCGGAGCATGTTTTATGCAAGCATAATTTTGCAGATCAACCAGTTCTCTTTCATAACGTCGAGATAAGTAGTCCAAAGCGTGGCTATTACTATCGTTTATCATACAGCCGGCTCCCATTGTAACATAGGAGCCTATCCTGACATAATTATGAACCCATATTGAAACATCACTCATAGCAACATTATCTTTTATTTCTAATATCGCTCCATCCTCAATCTCAATGTATGACCGCATATTGGCTCCAAGAGTATTTTCACCACTCGTTATACGCGTATGAGAGCCTATCGTAAATCCTGCATAATTCCGATGCAACTTAAATCGAATATTTCCCACTAATCTAACTCCTCTACCAATTGACAATTTTTTATCATGTTTATATGTCTTAACATTCAACCTGATAATATTTAAAATCGTCCATGAGAATCTGATCATTTTCTTTATCATTCTTTCACCCGATATTTATCTAAAAATCTCATTACATATCCTTGAATAACAAAGCTATAAGCATGCTTAATAAAAGGTAATGGATTTATCTTTTTCTCTTTCAATCCCTTACGAGGAGAAGGAATATTTATTAACTTTGAATATTTATTATGAAAAGTGTTCTCATCCTGAATACGCCATTGAGGCAACGATTTATGAGGTAAAACTTTATGATTAAGATGCAAGGCAAAACATTCAGGTAAATCAACAGTTTTCCAACCTGCATTATTTAAACGCATTATTAAATCTCCATCTCCACAATAAAAATTATACGATTTCTCATCTATATAGTCAACGTCTTCTAATGCCGCTTTAAGATAATAGCCATGATTAAGCGCTATATAGGATCCAAGCGTACCTACACGATAATAATTATAACGAGGATATTCTCTAAAATAAAAGGCACCGGCACCGACCTTTAAACCGGATTTTAAGAAACTTTCCATTGCGTCATAACCATTTTGTAAACAATCATCAGCAAGAATTAGATCATCACTAACCATTACAATATATTTCCCATGCGCATATCTAAATCCAATATTCATAAATTCACCCCAAGAATGTTTTCTTTTTTTTATGCCATCAAAATCTATTATAGTGTAATTCGGTTGAATTATCGTAAGAATATCTCTTTGTTTTGCTAACCAATCACACGTACCGTCAGTTGATCCACCATCTATCACAATGATTTCCATTGAACCATTGAATTTATTTTTCCTTATGCTTTCTATCGTAGCTCTTATTAGTTGTTTTCTATTTTTTGAACCTAAAACGACAGATATATCACATTGCTTCATTGTTTATATTATTAAGAGGTTAAGAGTCTGCATTTTTCTTTTTATAATCTAAAAATACCGCCCATACAATTGAATGTATAATCATGCCATTGAAACAATTAAGGAACAAGAACAAAAGACAAGCAGCAACATTATTAAAGTGTAATTCTTTGAGCTTTAAAGTTTTAAAAACTGTTATTAAATAGAAGAACATTATTGGAAGGCCCAAACTCGCACATTGTGCAAGAACTCCATTAGATGATGTTCTATTGTTTAGTTCTAAAGATCTCATATCGTAATCCTCTGAATCGATACCATATCCTACTAATGGACGTTCAGAAATCATTTGCAACATAGCTAAGTTATCAAACAGACGAACATTCAGTGATCCGTCCGCATTTTGATTCCCATAATCTTCTTCAAGCTTGTCTTGAATAACATCACTCGAATATATATACATTACACCACTAGCGGCTATTAACAATAGAAGAAAAAAAGCAAATTTACTCTTTTTCAAAACATCATTCTGTAAAACAATTATGAGAACAATTATCATTAATCCCAAATATCCGGATGTAGATCGTGATAATATCATAGCCAATATGAGTACGAATACTTTTTTTAATATTTTCTTATTAAATAAATTAGATATCATATCGGGAATATACAAAAATAGGGTCATTGATAATACGACTTGAAAGGCACTGGGTTCCCACCACAGACTACACATCCGATTGCTATCATAACCTAATTTTATAACATCAAATAAAAGCAAATAATGCGTTCCACCATGAACTCCCTCTACCGAACGAGGAGATATCAACCCTATATGATACAGTGCGTACAAAGCTATGCTAATAATACAAATGACATAGGTCAGATCCAACAACAAACTCTTAAATGCACTGTAACTCATTGACAAAGTCATAAAAAATGTCCCCCAAAGTACTAAACAATATACATAGGGTTGAGTGACAGCTTCTACATGATTAGTATTAATTACAAGAAAATTTATCCATATCCAAAATGTGTAAATAACAACAAATAAAAAACTTTTATTCTTTATAACTGAACTCAAACGAGTTTTACGCCTTACAAATAAATATGCCCCATAAAAGAATAATGAAAAGCATGATAATATAGAATGTTGATGATAAAAGCAAAATGTACCGGATGATAATAATATCAGTAATACAGCTATCATATCCTCTATGTAAGAACGCTTTACTATTATTGCTTTCATATACGTCAATGACAACAATTAATAAGTTCTTCCTTTTATTTGAAAGGGACGCTGCATATCCATATTCTCAAATATAATAATATACCAGCGAATCACTAAAATCAAGGGTCTCAATAAGAAACGTTTTATCTTCTTTTTTAAAGATTGATCACTGTAACGAGCTCTTCTCGCATGGATAGGTTTATCTGATAATTTACCCCAATCATTATCCACTGCAACAAACTCATCCGTATTCTGAATAATAGGATTGCATTTCTTTGCTAATAAAGAAAAAACACTTTGATCATGACGATTTTCTATAAAGCCGTCATAATTGGGAATTTTAGATCTTTTATCAGTAACCAAGTCGTAATGATAAAGATTAATATCATACCATTGTTTTGTCAAAGTCAATGTTATATTATTCTTTTTAAGAAAGATACATCCGGATAGAAGTTGATTAGATTCCATTGCAGAATCTCCACTGTTCACATTTAAAAATTCAAATAAATCAGCTTTCGTATATTCCTTTTCTTTATATCTTTCTTGGAATGCCAAAATTCCCGAAATGCTGTTATCCAACATCTTTATATATTCCAGAAACCTTGGTATTCCTTTATAATTAAAAACATTTCCCGCATCAGAATAAACTAGTATATCACCATCTTCCATTCTTTGAAGTTGATTATATATAATAAATCCTTTCCAACGCCAATATCCATAGCCACGCCGATGCTTGAACCAATGAATTTTCTTTCTTAATTCAGGCTTAAGGTCTTTTTCTGTAAGAAAAACTCTCTCATCAAAAGGAAAAACTTCCGTTTCTTTTCGCAATCTGATTAAAGAATCAGAATAGTCTGTATTAGCAAATGAAAGAAGTACAATCTTTCTCATATATTGATTAATTTATAGCCGTGAAAACCATGGCATGGGATAAACTTTATTACTATACCACCAAACTCCTAACATAATAACTAAAGACCCAATAACCAAGCTGTATTTTACACCATCGGCTCCAATTGTTTTCACCAATAAAAAAGTTAATAAAAGCTGAATACCACTGCCTAACAATGTTACTACACCTAATCCGAATGTTTTTTTCACAGTATATGGATATTGAATAACTAACCCGTAAAATGAATATATCGTAGACGACAATATTATCCATGGCACATATTGGAAAGAAGCAGCATATTGCTCGCTCAAAACATAATGAACCAAAAACCAGCATAGGAAAATTACGATAAGGCCCAACACAAAAAAAGCACCGCCTAATTTATATGACAATTTTACTAGGAACTTTTTTTCTTCATATTCATTTTCCGGTGTCATCTTAGATAACCTTTTTTGAAGTTCCGGCACATAAACATTATTAAAAGAGGTATTAAATAAAGCGTAAACCGCACCAAAGCTCAAAGCCATCGAATAAAGACCATTAACAGACAGTCCGCAATATGTTGTAAGAATAACTTTATCCATCCCTCCTTTTATCCAAAAAGATAAAGAATGCGGCAAAAGAGGTATTCCAAACTTCATTAAAGTCTTTTGAATGTTAAGGTCTACTTTAAATAACAGATACCCTCTCTTATATAATAGTGAAAGATGAATAAAAGACATAATAAACATTGCTACTACATGACTCAGAATCTTTCCAAATGCCTGTTGTTCATATCCTACTACTAAAATAATAAGTAATCCGACATATACAATAACCTGACCAATCTGCAATTTCGCAAAGTTAATAGGATTATCCTCCATCCTATATAAAATGAAGTTCACACTGTTTGCCAACATACAAATACTACTCAACACTGTAAGCAATTGTAATGATAATCCTATATGTAAATATCCATCTATTATATTAGTACAGAAAACAATAATTATCGCAAAAATCATATTAAGTAATAAAACTTGAAAAAGTAGATTACTAACCAATATAGCGACCTCTTCTTTGGTCCTTTCATAATAGAAATAGGGTAATGAATTTACTACAACCTGACCAGCTAATAGTATTACTATGTTTTGAAGGACATCAAAATTTGCAGCAATACCTAATTCTGAAGGAATAATAAAATAGGATACAATAGGCAATACTATAAAAGAAATAGATTTAGTTATGCCATCAGTTATAGTATATATAGCCGTTCTCTTAAATATAGGATGCTGTAGATAACCTTTAATTCTATCTTTAAAAAGATACATAATTCATTATAAGATTAAACATCAAACACTGAAAAAGATATATTGACAAATATATTTTTTTTCAATACGCATTTTTCTCTCCAACTATCACATTCACCACAGTCTTGTAAATGATATATAAGTCTAGCAATATCGTCCAATGCTCCATATACCAAATATCAGCCTTTACACGTCCTTCCATTTGTGACAGTTCTTTCGTTTCACCGCGAAAACCATGCGTTTGTGCCCAACCGGTTACGCCAGGTTTAATAAAATGACGCACCATATACTTATCAATCAACTGGGCATAAGTCTCTGTATGAGCTAACATATGTGGACGAGGTCCTACTATTGACATATCCCCCTTAAATACATTAATAAGCTGTGGAAATTCATCAATATTAGAACGCCGAAGAAAGTCTCCAAAACGAGTTTTTCGAGGATCATCAATCGTAGCCTGTTTGCTGTCGGCTTCATCATTCACTTTCATGGAACGGAACTTGTAACATACAAAATCCACACCGTTCAAACCTGTCCGCATTTGCTTAAAAAATACAGGACCGGGAGAAGTTAACTTTATGATACTTCCAACTATGAGATAAATAAAAGGAAATACAGTAACCAGAAAAAGACCGGAGAAAACAATGTCAAATATTCGTTTTAATATACGGTTTTCCATCTTACCCAAAGGTTCATAACGTAGATTCAAAATAGGCATATTACCAACCATGCTGTGCCAAATTCGTCGAGGAAAACCCTTGCAAACATTAGGAACACCATGAAAATAGAGCAAATGGTTCTCACAATAATTCATTATAGAAAAATTATAGCGTCCTTCCTCCATCGACAAGGAACAAAAAACATGCTTTATTCCTGTTTGTCCAGACATAAAATCAGCAAAACTTTCAGGATTACCCAAATATAGACATTGAGATGAAAAAGTCTCATTATGTTTAATATCAAAATAACCAACAACTTCATAAATAGATGCCAAAGAACTTTCCATTTCTTCATATAACATCTGCATATTATTGCCTCCACCAATAAAAACAGCATAACGCTTATGTTTGCCCTTGGCGCAATAAGCAATCAGCGAATGACGAATTATAATACGATAAATACTTAATACAACAAAAAGTGTAAAAAAATAGATAACAAAAAAAAGAGGAGAAATAATAGATATTCCACTAAATGCCATAATACATGCCCAAAATACTGAAAAAGTTACAATATTCTTCAGTACACGCAATACAAGTTGATCCGCACGAATTTCCCTACTACTCCAAACCTTTCCTCGAGATGCAGAACAGGCCAAATAACAAAGACTAAGAGAAGTCATCATCAAAGAAACAGTACAAGAAAAAGGAGAATGCATATATACATTTTCCCAATAAAATAGTAATAGAAACGAACAGAGATTGAGGATGATCAAATCTCCCAAAACTGCAATAAATTCTACTACTTTATTTATCTGATTAGTTGATGCCATATCACTTCACCAATTAGATATATTAAGCCCGGAGTTCTTTAAATTTATTCAGAAAATCTCTTCCGAATAAATTCCAGGATATAACGACACAAACAGACAGGAAAACAAATACCAATACATATATTTTCCTACTCGTTCCCGAAGGTTCCAATGGCACTACCGCAGGCTCTACAATAGCAAAGACCGGCTTTTCTTCCTGGACTTTAGCTCTGGCAACCTGAAGCTGGCTTGCCACCTGACTATATACCTGATAAGCCAAACTCATATCATTCTGCAAGCGTTCCTGTTCGGCACGGACACTTTGCAATATGATATTGTCATGAGAGTCCAGATAATCAGCATATTTCTGCTGCGCGGAATAATATTCCTGCTGGCGCTCTTTGAAGAGTTTCTCCAGATAAATGCAATCTTCTTTCGACTTGGTAATACGATAGTCTATGATATATTCCTGCAGCTTTTTCACCACAGAATCAGCTACGACTGCGGCTGCCCTGGGATTCTGCATGGTTACAGCAATGGAAGTTATGGACGTTTTCTTATCTACAGCGGCAACAATCATTTCCTTCAGGATTTCGATTTTTTTTGACTCTTTTTTAGATAATTCGATTGTGCCTTGACTGATTCTGTTCAAAGCTCTTGATTCATTCTCTTCTTCAGCAAACAAAGACTTCACCCCACCAATTACCATGCCCGGAAATCCGATTACATAGTTCCACCAAGGAGATGACTCTTCATCCAAATAGGTGTTTAAAGTCATATTCTCATCTTTCGATACCGGTATATTCATTGTAGAAAGTTCGAGTAAGAAAGGAGTGGAAGATATAATGTCCGGGGACAAAGAGGTATTTAAAGCATCCGTTCCATCCCCCATAGAAACCTCACTCCCCAAAAAAGAAGCTGCCAGACCTGACAAACCACCACCTTTAACGCTCCCCATCTCCGGAGAAAGAGTCACTTCAACCGTGTACTGTTTAGGAATACTGATTGCTATAATAACGCCAATTACAAAACCAATGCCAGCAGCTTTATAAATCGTCTTACGAATACCTATAATCTTACGAAGAATATCCATCAAATCAATTTCGATCTCTTCATCCGTATGATTATTCCGTTTTTGTTTTATATCTTTTTCAGATTTTTGTTCTATCAAAGTAGTCATAAAAGGAATTCGTTATTTCTTGATTAAATTAGCTATAGAAGCAACCATCATTCCCAAAGTGCTAAATGTAGTAGCATAACCTAAGATATTTCCAATATTAGTCCTTTTCTTAGCCTTACTAGGCACAATTATCTCACAACCCGGTTCAATCTGTTTCTTACCACTACCTTTCACTTTAGTTACCTGGCCGTTCATATAAACGATGAATTTCTTATTCTTCTTTGCATTTTCAGAATAACCACCGGCCTGATTCAGGTAATAATCCATATCTTCACCCTTTATATAAGAAACTGTATTCGGAACCATTACAGCACCATTAATCGTAACCGTATTATTGTTTTTCGGGATAGAAATTACATCACCTTCACGCAAGACAATATCTGCTGTACTACCAGGATTCGCTAATGCTTTCTCCAAATCAATACCGACTGTAAAATGGTCCTCTACGCGAACACCCAAAGAGTCCATCATAGCTTCACCCAACTGTCTGCTCATCAAACGGATTACATCACTCATGCGTTTCTTTTCACTAGCATTGGCCACACGAGTCAATTTGGCACCACGTAAGTAGGCATAATTCGTTGCACCTCCAGCTTTATTAATCAAGTCTGAAAGACGTTCTTCACGACTGGTCATAGCATAAGAGCCTCCAAACAGAATTTCACCTTCAACAACTACATTCTGTTGAGCTTGATAACCCGGACTACGACGTACATAAACTTCATCATAAGGTTGAAGGACAAAGCCGGGAGTTCCATCTACAATAAAGCCTTCTTTCAAGGAGAATGTATATATCTGGCCGATAGTATCGCTATTTACAGTACTGTGGGGATTCTTAATTCTACGGGATACATCCACACGGACTACAGAAGCGGCTTCACGCAATCCACCTGCCTGAATAATCAAGTCTTCAAGGGTCATGTTATCTGCATAAGGATAAGAATCCGGTTTGGCTACTTCACCATGGATTACGACGTTGCCTCTGTCTTCCAGGTCATGAATACTCGGAATATAAAGGATATCGTTTTTCATCAGGATGATGTTTTGGGAAGTACCGTCCATAATGGCTTTAATGTCTACTGGAACAACTTCGGTAGTCAGATCTTCACGCTGGCGGTAGAGAACGGCACGGTTCAAGAAAGCATCACCGGTCAGTCCTTGAGCTTCGTTTACCAGTTCACGGACAGTATTCAGTTTTCCATTCAACTGGTAGATGCCGGGACGATAAACAGCTCCACGGATTTCAAGTTTGTTGATGAAGCGGTTAAGGATGGCTTCAGCGGTCACAACATCACCGTTTCGCATTTTATAGACACTATAGTCAAGGTCTTTGACTGTGTTTACTTCATATTCCTGTCCATTCTGGCGTACGACACGTAAGGAACGGGTGTAGGCGTCGGCTTCAAAGCCACCGGCATAGCTGATAAGAGTGGATAGACTCTCATCCTTTTTCATCTCGAAACGCATTGGGCGTTTCACTTTTCCGTCGATCTTAACCAATACGTCATAGGCGGGGACTATTACTACATCGCCTTCCTGAAGACGAATGTCATCCTGAATGTTTCCTTTCATGATAAATTGGTAGACGTCGATCGTGGCGATATTTTTGCCGTTACGTACCAGCTGGACATTGCGAAGGCTTCCTATGTCACTGACTCCACCCGCACGGTAAAGCGCATGGAAGACTGTAGCAAAAGAAGAGAGGGAGTAAGTACCCGGTTGGACAACCTCACCCATTACATTGATCTGGATAGTACGTATGCTGCCCAAAGTCAGACGGATGTCAGAGGTGGGATCATTCGCATTATTAAGACCATTATATATCTTGTTTAATGTCTTTTTGAGATAGTCATTGGCTTCAGCAATAGTTAGTCCGTTCAGGTTGACAGGACCTATTTTCTGAATGTTGATCGTGCCGTCAGGAGAAATATGTTGGCGGATAGTGTTCTGGCTGGCTCCCCAGATATCAATAATCACTTCATCACCGGGACCCAGACGATAGTTCAAGGGAGTGGAGATGTTGACGCTCGGTTCAAAAGTCAGGTTACGGGTGTTGAAAATATTTCGTCCGAAAACCTGATTGCCACGTGCGAGGTCTTGAGTGCTCAGATGGTCTTCCAGCATATCGGAAGTGTTTTCTTTCATTTCCTCACGAAGGCGTGATTCATTGACATCGGTACCTGTTGCATTGGAAGCGTTGACATTGTTTTGCTGCTCATAGAGTTGCTTCACACGAGTTGCCTGTTCTTTGGTCACACCTCTACGTGCCAGTTCAGAGGCTAGTTGTTTCTGTTCTTTACCCTGGCGGATGCCATCCTTTACATATTCAAGAACTTGGGAGTCGCTCATGCTTTGAGCCATTAAAGGAGAAAAAACTCCCAGCAACAGAATGAATAGAAATACGTTAAATTTTCTTCGTGTTGTCATTGGTGATTTTTGTGGATTCTACATAACCGATTGGCATATCTACACAAGCACAGCCAAGCATATTTAAACGAACGGCAATCTTACTCTTCCCGCCTACAGTCACAAGTTCGCCAACAAGTCCACTCAAAGGACCTTTTATGACACGAACTTTCTCACCACGCGCTAGTGGAGTATCATTCATACAGACTGCTTCTTCGGAATAATCGAGCATGAAACGGAAACGGGCCATCTGCTCGTCAGGAATAACGGCAGGAGTGCTCTCTCCACGCATCACCATATAACGGCTGACCGTAGAAAATGAAAGGACTTCCATACGTTCTTTTGGATTGACATGTACAAAAACCATCATTGGGAGTAAGACTGTATCAACCATCTTACGACGGTCACTCCATTGATGAATTTGCTGCTGAACGGGAACAAAAGAATCAATTCCCATCTTAGACAAACGCTCGGCAACTTTCTTCTCGTGGTGCATTCGAACGAGTGCTACATACCAGCGTTTTGAGTGTGCTACGCCTTCCCCTGTCCCACTACTAGGCCCGGCATTTACTGATTTCGGTTTCGTTAAAATCATATTTTTTTACCCCATGTTCATCCGTTACTTCTTAGGTAACGGACAACACACATATAGAATACACATCGCTGTGAAAAAAAGAAAAAAAACGATTATGAGGGAATATAAAAGCGGGCACCTAACATTCAATATAAAACATTCTTGAATTTAGGTAATAAAAAGCCTTTGAGCATGAAGATGTTATCCTTCATGTTCAGATAGATTCATGTTGCATATTTTAGAGAAAAAGGAAAAAAAGAAGTTTATTGTTTGTTTGCTATTAATATTTTTACCTATCTTTGTAGCGAATATAATTCCGTTACCTAAGAAGTAACATCAGCATTAAGTCCCTAATCCATAATGCTTTAACAATATCAATCAGAGCATTTTAAAATTACAAACGTAAGAATAATTCGATTTATTTACTTTTGTTCTTTCTTCCAATTCGAAACCCTTTAAATATATCTGTGTTGTTTTAATAGATTTGTGTCCCAGTGATTCGCTAATCATTTCGATAGGTACACCTCTGTACTTAGCAGTCGTAGCCCAAGAATGACGAAGCGTATACGACGTGACGGGCGAATGTAGCCTTAATTTTCTGGACAGGCTTTTCAACTCATTATTAAAACGTCTCAAAGCTGACTGATACTCACGATAGGCTCCTTCTTCATTCCGCTTGTACGCCCCGCTTAATATCCGGAAAAGATAATCTGGATAGCCAGAACTCCGGGCGTCAGATTTATTATACAATCCCCCAATTGCATTCTGCGCTGACTCCAACACTTCTATACTCATAGGAGTACCGGTCTTGGTACGATTGTACTTCAAAAGCCCCCGCTCCAGATTAGACTTTTCCAAATGGGCTAAATCAGAAAAAGGCATTCCACAAAACTGAAACAACAGATTGGCAATGGCCTGCGTCCGGCGAAGCTTTTCCGATTGAGGATCTTTGTTTAATAGCATGTGAAGTTCGCCGATCGGGATAGCTTTCTTCTGACGTGTGTCCACCCCGGTAAAAACATCCCGGAACAAACCATGTACATAAGGAGCCTGATGCATATCGACACCACGATTGTAAATACTACGCAACATACGCATATACGTAGAAATCGTATTGGGCTTCAAACGGGAAGCCATCAGATAGTTGCTATACCTCTTTAGAGTTTTACGGTTTATTTTACTAAACGTGATGGATTGAGTTCCACAAAACTGCGAAAAAGAACGAATAGCGTGTTTATACACATGGGCCGTAGAATAACGACCCTCTTGTCGCAAACAATCGATGTAATTGTTTGCACAAATAGTAAATCGATTTTTTTCCATAAATTATAACTTATCTCATACGTGTTATTAAAAACGTGCGGAATATAGTAAGATTATAGATAAAATGAACCACGATTTTAAATTTACTTACTGTTTTAGATAGAATTTCGAATTATTTCTAAAAAAATAAGTGAAGCCATGCAGTATTTTCAATAACCATGCATTTAACTTATAAAAGAGGGGAAAAAGGGAAATCAAACCATATATCATTAAAACCTACAACCTGAACTTAACAAGTGAAGTGGGGAAAAATAAAAAAAAGAGAGAGAGTTTTTTATACAACGTCCCCAAAAACGAGGAATCCCTGCCAATTTTCGAGTTGGCAGGGATTCATTTTTTATCTTCAAGAAGATAATCTTTTTACTTGCAGTATTTGGTTATCAATTCATCTGCGTTCGGATCACCCAATTCTTTCGCTTTCTTAAAGTTGCCGCAAGCTTCATCTGTCTTCTTCAGCTGTATCTGGCAAAGTCCCAATAAACGGTAAGCCTCACCATATTTAGGATCAGTCTTCAATATATTATTTAAAATCTGAATGGCTTCTTCATACCGTCCTACACGGAGGTTTACAACTGCATGCTCTGCCTGGTAGGTGAGGTCTGTCGGATTCATCTCGATGGCCTTGGCAATATCGTCTAAAGCGCGTTGAAACTGACGTGCTTTCAAAGCTGCCTGTTCGCGATAATAATAGAACACGTCGTTCACTTCTCCCTTGACTGCCGTATGGTAAGCATCATAATCGAGCATTGCATTTCGCGCCTGATCGGCATTCATATTCATCTGCGCACGTTCCAACAAATATGGAGCAAAGTCGGCCGTAATCGGTTGCGGGCAACGGGTAATACAGCTATCCATTAAGGCTACCACTTCTTTCGGATCCCCTTTCAGCAGTTCTTTCGTCTTGGCAGCACTAAAGAAAGTGGCCGGAGAAGCAATATTGCTGGTATTTACCTTTTCATAAGCAGCCAAAGCACCGGCATAGTCTTGTTGGGCAAACAGTATATCGCCTTCCATTTGAATGTAAATTGGCAGCGGATCAATAGCGATTGCCTGACGGACATTCTTCAAAGCGGTGTCATACGTCCAGTCTTTATAAGTTTTCTCCGGCTTCGATAATTGATAAGCATACATTAGCTTACCTATATTATAATATACATCATCTTTCTTCTGGGCTACTTTCAGAGCTTGATTAAAGTCGGCAACGGCTTTATCATACCAGGTCTGATCGTCTTTACCTTTAGATGCATAATAATTGGCACGACGGAGATAACCATCTGCATTGGCAGGGAACTGGCGAATGAAGTCATCCAACAGCTTTTCATAGTCCTCGCCCGAGAGGCTCGAAGAGGCCATGAACAGATATACTAATGCCTGATCTTCCGTTTCAGGTAAACCTTTCCGGATACCAATGCTTTTCAAGGCAGCGTCTCCCAAAGAAAGAGCACTGATTTTCTGCGACATGGCAAAAGCTGCTCCCGCCGCATAACAAGTAGTCACCGTATCGATACCGGATGATTTCTGCGCAATACCAAATACCTGACCTTCCGCATTCATCACCGGACAGCTCACCATCTTATCTTTCATATGCATGCTCAATGTATAATAATGGTATGCTCCGGCTACTTTGGAAACATCTTTCACCTTACCAGTAACGCAAGCGATACTTTTTTGTGTAGAATAAGGAAGCATCCACGCATCGGCTCCTGTCGCCGGGGCTGTTTTAGCAACGACCAGCGCAGGCACTTTCTTCTCGGTGATAGCCACACGAAACTTAATGACATCATACATGTCATTCGCTCCAAGTATTAGGCTGACCGGCATCTGCTTGCCTTCGGAAGTAATCACTACCGCACGTTCAGCTCCTTTAAAAAGAGTATAATCTGATAAAGCCAATCCGTCTTCGGATACAAAGAATCCGTTTCCCGTATTCAGCATTTTATCATTCTTGTCATAAGTCACTATTGAGAAGACTGCACGTTTTGCCTTCTCTACCCATTTTGGGGTTTGTGCCATGCTTCCTTGTACCAGGAAGAAAAGCAGCAAAGGTAGAATTAAAATCTTCTTCATATCAGTCATTGTTTCTTTGTTTCACAGCTTCGTAAATCAGGATACCGGCAGCTACAGAGACATTCAGGGATTCGATAGTGCCCAGCATCGGAATTTTCACCCATTCATCACAGAGGGCAAGGTTTTCATAAGAAACTCCTGTATCCTCAGCTCCCATTATGATGCAGAGGGGACCTGTATAATCGGCCTTGGTATAGTCATAATCTCCTTTTTCGGTAGCAGCCACAATGCGGAAACCACTATCTTTCAGATATTGCAGAGTCGAACGGAGGTTCTGTTCACGGCATACCGGAAGAGTATGTAGCGCTCCTGCCGATGTTTTCACGGCGTCAGCATTGACCGACGCACTACCCCGGACAGGAATAATCACGGCATCGACAGCCGCACATTCGCAGGTACGTGCAATCGCCCCGAAATTGCGTACATCGGTCACTCCGTCGAGCATAACAAAAAACGGATTTTTTCCTTGCTCAAACAAGAAAGGAACAAGATCCTCCGCTTTCTGATAAGTCACAGAAGAAATGAAGGCGATCACTCCTTGATGATTTTTCCGGGTAATACGGTTGATACGCTCTACCGGAACACGCTGAACAGGTATCAGCGTACCTTTCAAAGCTGCAAAAAGCTCCTTGGAAAGATCACTTTGAATATCTTTCTTCACGAGGATCTTATCTATCTCTTTTCCAGCCTGAAGGGCTTCTATCACGGCACGAACGCCGAAAATCATTTCACTTTTATCTAACATCTGGTTGATTTACTATTTTACTATTTACTATTCACTATTTATCAGTTGCGGGCAAGCAGGGATTTGGCATTGCTAAGGGCAGCTTCGGTGAGAGTGGCACCACTAAGCATGTGAGCTATTTCCTCTACCCGTTCTTCGTCAGTGAGACGGCGGATATGGCTGTTGGTTTCCGTATCGCTATCTTTCTTGTATACCTTATAATGAGCACGCCCACGGGCAGCAATCTGCGGCAGGTGGGTGATACTGATTACCTGACGGTTGCGGTCGCCCATCTCCTGCATCATGTCCGCCATACGGTCGGCTATTTCACCGGAGACTCCGGTATCTATTTCATCAAATACGATAGTCGGCAGCTTGACGGCTCCGGCAATCATCGCCTTGATAGAAAGCATGACACGAGCGATTTCACCTCCTGAAGCTACGGAAGAGATATTCTGCAAGGTGCCGTTCTTATTGGCGGAAAACAGGAAGTTGACTGTATCTTCTCCTTGCAATCCCGGCTCTTTCTTCAGTCCCATTTCTATCTGGAAACGAACATTCGGCATTCCTAATGGAATCAACCGGACAGCCAGCTGTTTTTCTACTTCACGAGCAGCTTTCGTACGGGCTTTGGTCAGCACTTCTGCCTGTTGTTTCACTTGTTTATATTGTTCCTCTTTGCGAGCAGTCAGTTCGGCGATACGCTCATCATAGGAAGTGATGTCCGACAATTTGCTGCGGTATTCATCCGTTAGCGCTATCAATTCATCAAGGGTTTGTACCCGATGTTTCTGCTGTAAGGAATAAATCAGATTCAACCGTTCATTCACTTCGTCCAGACGAACCGGATTGAATTCAACGGAGTCACTTTGTAAAGAGACTTCGTGCGAAATATCTTTCAGTTCGATATAAGCGCTCTCCATACGTTCGGTAAGTTCCTTGGCCGGCTGATATACTCTTTGCAGATTATTCAGTGTATTCAGACTGTCTTTCAGATAAGAAAGCAAGCCACCTTCATCCGAAGCAAACGACTGCTCCACCCGGTAAAGTCCGGCTTTTATCTCTTCTGCATGACTTAATGTTTCAGCTTCCTGCTCCAGTTCTTCCTGTTCGCCTTCCACCAAACAGGCTTCTTCGAGCTGTTCGAGTTGGAAGCGGATATAATCTTCATCGGAGCGACTTTTCTCTGCCAGTGACACTAATTCAGCGAGTTCGCGATCTGTCTGTTTCCATTCGTCATAACACAGACGATATTTCGCCAATGCAGCGTCATTATGTGCCAGAATATCAAGCACATTCAACTGAAATCCTTCTTTATTAAGCAGCAGATTCTGATGTTGCGAATGTACATCTATCAGCTGTTCGCCCAGCTCTTTCACTTGTGCCAACGAAGCAGGAGTATCGTTGATGAATGCCCGGCTCTTACCGGAAGACTGCACTTCACGACGCAAAATGCACTCTTCATCATATTCCAACTCGTTTTCTTCGAAAAACGGACGCATACCATAGGCAGATATATCGAAACGTGCCTCTATGATACATTTGGAAGCTCCGTGGCGAATCGCTTTCACATCGGCACGCTGTCCTAACAGGAGTCCGATAGCTCCCAGAATAATTGATTTTCCGGCTCCCGTTTCACCTGTTATAACGGAAAAGCCTGTTTCAAAACTGATATCCAGTTTTTCTATCAATGCGTAATTCTGAATGTATAGTGAACGTAACACCTTCTATTTTAATTAAAGATTAAAAATTAAAAACCGGAAGACAGAGTGGCTACCAGACGGTCGATGATGTCTTGGGCTACTTCCGTCTTCGGCTTCAGAGGATAGTCTGTACGACCTTTCCTGTCGATGATACTTATTTTATTGGTATCATGGCGAAAACCGGCTCCAGCATCATTCAACGAATTGAGCACAATAAAGTCGAAGTTTTTGCGTTCGAGCTTTCCTTCGGCATTCTGCTGCTCATTATTGGTTTCGAGGGCAAAGCCAACCAATAACTGATTTTTCCCTTTCAGTGCTCCTAAATTGGCAGCGATGTCTTGTGTTGCCTGAAGATGGAGGGTTAGTTCCTCTTCTTTCTCCCGCTTAATCTTCTTGTCGGCCACTGTTTCCGGACGGTAGTCGGCTACTGCCGCACAAAGAATACCTGCATCAGCATCTGGAAAATAGATCTGTGAAGCCGCATACATTTCTTCTGCTGATTCCACATCTACACGCCGGATACGGGAATGTTTCGTTTTGAGCTGCACAGGACCTGTTATCAATGTCACCTGCGCTCCGCGACGGGCACATTCTTCTGCCAACGCAAATCCCATCTTTCCGGAAGAATAATTGCCTATGAAACGCACCGGGTCAATTTTTTCGTAAGTAGGTCCGGCTGTAATCATCACTTTCTTTCCGGATAGTTCATCACTCGAAGCGAAGAATTCATCCAATACCCGGATGATGTTTTCCGGCTCTTCCATACGTCCCTTTCCTACCAAGTGGCTGGCTAATTCTCCTGTTCCCGGCTCGATAATGTGATTACCGTAGGAACGCAGTATATCCAGATTTTTCTGGGTGGCGGGATGGGCAAACATATCGAGATCCATTGCCGGAGCAACAAACACGGGAGCTTTTGCCGAAAGATAAGTTGTTATGAGCATATTGTCGGCTATTCCATTGGCCATTTTACCGATAGTAGAGGCAGTGGCAGGTGCAATCAATACAGCATCCGCCCACAATCCGAGATCGACGTGGCTATTCCACGTTCCGTCACGCTGGGCAAAAAACTCACTAATGACTGGTTTGCTGGTCAAAGCCGAAAGAGTGATGGGAGTAATAAATTCTTTTCCCGCCGGAGTAATTACGACTTGCACTTCCGCTCCCTGTTTTATCAGTCCACGAATGATATAGCACGCCTTGTACGCGGCAATACTGCCGGTAATTCCAAGAATTATTTTTTTTCCTTTTAGCATTATTTTGTAATCAAATTACTCATTTCACGCAAACGGATTTTTGTCAATGCCGCCTTAGTGTTCAACGTGAAATCACTATTCAAAATCCAACTGTAATATCCGGGATCTTTCTTCAAAACCTCGGCTACAGACATTCCTTTATATTTTCCGAAGTTGAACACTTCCACCCCATTATCATCGTACACCATGCGTCCGGCAAAGTCTACATTCTTGCTGAAACTTGAATAATCTGCCAGGAACGCAATATCATTCTGAAGATCGGAGTAACGGTCGAGCTGTGCTTTCAGCACTTCGTAAGTGGCCCGTGTATCTGCTTCGGCAGTGTGTGCATCTTCCAGATTCTTGTCGCAATAGAATTTATAGGCAGCAGACAAGGTGCGTTGTTCCATTTTGTGGAAGATCACCTGTACGTCTACAAATTTGCGTTTCGTCATATCAATGTCCACTCCGGCGCGAAGGAACTCTTCAGCAAGGACAGGAATATCAAAACGATTGGAATTAAATCCTGCCAAATCGCAACCTTCAATGTCCCTGGCTATGTTTTTCGCCACTTCTTTGAAAGTAGGGCAATCGACTACGTCGGCATCATAAATGCCATGTATAGCAGAAGATGCTTCCGGGATATGCATTTCAGGATTGATACGTAATGTTTTTGCTTCTTCATTTCCATTCGGATATACTTTCAGATAGCAGATTTCAACAATTCGGTCTGTGTTGATATTGGTTCCGGTTGTTTCTAAATCAAAAAAAACAATGGGATTTTTCAGGTTTAATTTCATTTCTAATTATTTTTTCCACCACAGAGTAACACAGAGTCCCACAGAGTGTTTTTATGTATTTATTGCTCTGTAGAACTCTGTGTTATTTTGCGGTGATTACTATTAATCATTTAGCATCATCGGCATCAGCAGCATCAGCAGGTCTTCGTTTTCTTCCTGCTCTACCGGGATGATTACTCCGGCACGTGAAGGATCTGCGAGTTCGATGACTACTTCGTCTGCTGAAATATTGTTCAGGATATCGATGAGGAATGTCGATTTGAAACCGATGCTCATTGCTGCACCTGCATACTGGCAAACTTGTGTTTCTTCGGCAGAAGTAGAGAAGTCAATATCTTGTGCGGAAATCACAATCTGGTTTTCCTGCATACGGAGTTTAATCAAACTGCTTGCCTGCGACGAGAAAATAGACACACGACGCAAAGCTCCTACCAACTGTTGACGGTCTACGGTCACTTTGTGCGGGTTGTTCTGCGGAATTACCGAGTTGTAGTTCGGGTAACGTCCTTCAATCAGGCGACAAACCATCCGGTAGCTTTCGAGCATGAATACAGCATTGCGTTCATCGAATTCGATCGTCACTGTGCCTTGTTCTTTCGGCAAAAGATTCTTAAGCAAAGTAGCCGGTTTCTTTGGAAGGATGAAAGCTGCACGCTCGTTACCTTTGGCTGCCAATGTCTTGCAACGCACCAGTTTATGACCGTCTGAAGCAACCATTGTGATGTCTTCTGTGGTAATATCGAAATAAATACCGTTCATCACCGGACGAAGTTCGTCATCGGCAGTAGCAAATACCGAACGGTTGATACCTCCCAGAAGTACACTTGCCTCCATTTCTACACGGACTGCATTATCACCCAGTGTAGCCGATTGCGGGAATTCATCCGCATTCTGCCCCATCAGGCTGTATTTTCCGTTCTGGTACTGCACTGTTATTTCATAATTATCCGGATTGATTTCAAATGTAAGTGGTTGTTCCGGGATTTCTTTCAGTGCATCAAGCAATGTTTTCGCTACTACGGCAAAACGCCCGTTCGTATCGCTTTCATTCACTTCTACGGTAGTCACCATCGTTGTTTCACTGTCGGATACAGTCACAGACAATGTTCCGTCTTCCAATTCGAAGAGGAAACAATCGAGAATTGGCAGCGCATTTTTTGAATTAATCACACGGCTGATGGCCTGTAAATGGCTGGAAAGAGCAGTACTTGAAACGATAAATTTCATATATTTTCGTGTATTTAAGTTTTAAATGTTCTATCGCACAAAGTTACGAAAAAAGATTTGGGCTGCCCAATAAAACAAAAGAAAAAAACAGGCATTGTGTGAGGGATATTACTAAAAAATTGTAACTTCGCCCCAGAATTTAAAATTATCGCAATGGAATTTACAGGAAAAATCATCGCTATCCTCCAGCCCAAAGGAGGAGTTTCAAAAGCTACCGGCAACGAGTGGAAAGCGCAAGAGTTTGTTATCGAAAGTCACGACCAATATCCACGCAAAATGTGCTTCGAAGTATTTGGGGCAGATAAAATAGATCAGTTCAACATTCAAATGGGCGAAGAACTGACTGTTTCATTCGACATCGATTCTAACCAATGGCAAGACCGCTGGTTCAACAGAATCCGTGCATGGAAAGTAGAACGTGTCAGCGTAGGTGCCCCAATGGCTACAGGCGGTTTCGTTCCTCCCGCAGCTCCGTCGGCAATGCCGGAATTTACTCCGGGCGACGCAAAAGACGATCTGCCATTCTAAACCGAAAGTCATTCGTCGGACGAATAAGCATAAAAAACTCCCGATAGAATTTAATTCTGTCGGGAGTTTTTTTTTATAGAATGATTGTATATAAACCACAATTTTTATTCTGATTTATATTTCAAAACAATATTGGGATATACTACTCCATCGGTACAGGCAAACTGGACAAAGAGTGTAAAATTACGGAAAAAGTCTGCATTGCGCATGAAGAAATCCGGTACGAAACGGACGTGATTTTCCGATTGCCGGAACACGTGATCGAAATCCGCCATCAGCATAAAATGATATGAATCAGACAGGTGATCCATACCCGTCTGATAAGCCATTGCCCCATTAAGCACTTCCCCTTTATCCAGTTGGCGAATATAATGCGACAGGCTATCCTCATCCGGAGCGAGTAACAAACGTCCGCCATAAAATGCTGCATACACATCCAAAGTCGGTTCAACAAAACTGGTCAGTTGTTTAAACAATGTTGTTTGAGGCAACCGATAGACCAAGTATGCCTTATTTACAGTATAACAAAAAGTAATACGGGGAGTTTTTCTTCCTTCATCTGCCGGAGCAGTATTGACAAAGGCACGAAGCATCCTTTCAGCTTCCGTCACATCTGCCACAGACAGGCTCAAGACTGCCGCTGCATCCTGCAACGTATCTTCACGCTGGAAGAGACAGGCAACCAGGTCTTGCCCGGCATTTTCCATCAGATAGCGGGAAAATTCCTTATCTCTATTCTGCACTTCACTCGTGCGGACTGCCCCGTTCTGCTCCTGCGCATTTCCATAAGAAAGTAAAGACGCCCAGTCCGTAATCCCCTGTCTGCTAAAATAGAAAGCAGTGGAGGGCAGTGCTTCACCCGGGAAGCCTTTGACTGATTGCTGCTGGCGAAGTTGTTTTATAAATGCAAAGCAAGTATCTGCATCATGAGTGATACCGGAGAAATAAATAAAATCATCTTTCATCTTCATGTCAAATTCCGTCCATCCCATCATCCCTTTCATACGGGTATAGATTGTGGCGGCCGCTACACTTTTTTTCGGAGCACGCACTCCTGTAAAGGTCGGATCATCCGCCAATGATTTGTCACTCTTATATGCATCAATAACGTTTTCAATCAGTTTTTTCTGAAAACTTAACGCCATAAAATCAGACGTCAGATAGCAGGCTAGAAAATCACCATCTGCCATCGGGTAAATGATTATTTCCTCTCCTTTGTAAACAAACGTTTTCGGTGGATAAAGCGAAGATATATATTTACGCACAAACCTGTTCACCAATTCCTTATCCCCATTTCCCAATCTGCAATAAAGTACCTGGTTCCGTTCGTTATCCGGTTCGTGGAAACTAATCAGCATCTGATTCATTTGCCGACTCAAGCCATGGGGAGTATCTTCCGAGAGGGCATAAAGGCTTTGTTTCAGATAAGAAAAAAGTTTGGATACATAAAGATATTGCTGATTTTTACTACAAGTCAGATCATCGACCTCCGCTACAAACTCGAGCACATCATCGGTAACAAATACGGCTGAAGTGGTGGATGGAACCAGTTCATAAAGATCAAAATCTTTCTGCCCTTCGGCCGCCGACAGTCTAAAAAAAGAGTACAATGCGAAACCTGAGCACAAAAGTACAACAGAAGACGTGATCGCTATTTTCACTATCGTACGAAGTTTCATAATATTCGCTGTTTATCGGCTAGGTGCAAAAATAATAATTTCTACAAAGAAAACAAAACTTTTGCTAAAAATTTCACCGATAATCAAAGATAGATATCCAATCCGTCGAATGCCAGGTGAATATTTTCCGGAAGGCTCTTTTCAACCTCCGCATGCAAGCCCATATCATGACTCATGTGTATAAAGTACGTCTTCTTTGCCTGAATGCGCTGCGCCACTGCCAGTGCTTCTTCCAAATTCTGATGAGTAGGATGCGTGGCAATCCGAAGTGCATTCACTACCAAAACATCTATTCCCGCCAATTGTTCATAGGATTCTTCGGGCATGGTCAGCATATCAGTGATATAACCTAATTGCCCGATACGATATCCCAGAATAGGCAATCGGCCATGCATCACACGTAAAGGAAGCACCTCCGTGTGGTTAACTGAAAAAGCCTGTCCCACCGAGATTTCCTGCAAAGGAATGTCGGGAACTCCCGGATAACGATGGTCAACAAAACAATAGGGCATACGCAAGCGCAAGCCTTGTGCCACATAATTTTCCGCATAAATAGGCACTGAACCAAACCGGCAAAACGGACGCAAATCGTCCAACCCACCCACATGGTCATAATGTTCATGCGTAATGAGCACACCATCTATCTTCTCAAAAGGAAGACGCAATACCTGTGTCCGGAAATCCGGACCGCAATCTATCAAAATTCGCGCATCATCTGTCTCAACAATAGCAGATGCACGCAATCGGTTATCTTTCGGATCGGTAGAAGTACAAACCGGACATGTACAGCCGATTTGGGGTACTCCCGTCGATGTTCCACTTCCAATGATTCTTACTTTCACTTGTTACTTCTCAATTTATTAAGTTAACTTCCGGGTGGATATCAATGCCAAACTTCTCATGAACAGAGGCTCGGACTGCATCTGAAAGCGCAAGAATATCGCTACCTTTTGCTCCACCAAGATTCACTAACACCAGCGCTTGTTTATCATGTACGGCAGCCGGACCTAAGGCCTTACCTTTCCAGCCGCATTGGTCGATCATCCATCCTGCCGGAATTTTCACCCGATCTTCTGCCAGCTCATAGTAAGGTATCCGGGGATATTCCTGCTGCAGGGCTTCCAGTTTTTCTTTCGGCACAATGGGATTCATAAAGAAGCTGCCGGCATTTCCCATTACCTTCGGGTCGGGCAACTTGCTCTCACGAATATCAATTATCACTTTCCGTACAACAGAAAGCGTCAATGCCGGATATTTTTCAAGCTCCTGACGAATGGTTCCATAATCTAACGTATAATGTTCTTTTTTACTAAGTCGGAAACGGACATAGGTGACAAAAGCCGACTTGTTTTCCGGGCGTTTAAAGATACTGTTGCGGTAGGTATATCCACACTCTTCCACCGAATAAACGCGTTCTTCAGCTTGAATGTTCACCGTTTCCACAGCTGTTATCAGATCTTTCACTTCAACGCCATAAGCTCCGATGTTCTGTACCGCGCTCGCTCCGACCTCACCGGGGATGAGCGACAGGTTCTCCGTTCCATACCATCCATGTTCTACGCAATATGCAACGAAGTCATCCCATACTACTCCCGCTCCCACTCGTACCGACACAGAGTGTTCATCTTCCTCCGTCACTTCGATTCCTTCAATGCGGGAATGGAGTATCAATCCGTCGTAATCTTTGGTAAACAACAGGTTACTGCCGCCACCAATATGCAAAAAAGGTGTCACAATGGCACCTTGCACAATCAGCTTCTTCAGTTCTTCAACCGAAGAATATTCTAAAAAACGAGCGGCACTGACATCGATGCCGAATGTATTGTAGGGCAAAAGAGAATACATATATTTTTAGTTATAAGTTATACTGTTATAGTGCATCGTAACCTGTATCAGATACTTGTATCTTCAAACTTATACAATTCCCATTCTCCGGCTTTCCGGCGGAAATAAAGGATATTGGAAAAACCATTTCCGATACCTTTCAACGCCAGGATTTTCGTGGGCGAATCATCGTCATTCCGCTGTCCGTAATTAATATTAGAAAGGCGGTCGACAGGAAGTACCGGTTTGAAGGCGAACCACTGATTAAGATCGAGGGTTGTCTCCAAAATGGAGAAATCATCGTCCGGATCACTGGTTACAAAAGCCAACGGCTCCCGCACACGCTGACTCTGAAAAAGACTATCCGTTGCAAAATGTCCGAAAAACTCAACAAAGTTTTCATTATCACTTTGTTCAATGGGCCGCAGGTTGATTGCCTCCAGTATCCATGCACCTTTGATACGTTCAAAATAGTATCTTTTCACCATTCGTGTTTTCACGAACATCCACTCTACCTGCACAGAAGTGAGGGAGGTATCTCCTACTAAATCCATATCTTCTTCTCTATCAAACAGCAGTGTATAATAATGCTGTTTGGTAAACAAGTCATCATGCTTCCAGTTGCGTTCCTCAATGTTTGACTTCTTATCTCCATTGTAGTAGGGCAATGGAAATTTCACACGCTGACGCTGTAACACATCATCGGAAGCAAAATTGTAAATAAAATCATCGAAAGATTCATCCGCCTGTATAGGCTGCGGATCTTCCGGCGATTTATCATGGTGGCTAGAATCGGCTATCTGCCGGACTGAATCCACCTCTTTAGTAATAGATGCGAAGGGGTCAATATTTGTTTTCTTGTTTCCACAAGAGCTCAATATACCGAGCAGTATGACCCCTGCAATTAGTTTTTTCATTATTTCAGTTTCTCTCTTAACTTTTCAAGCATATCCACCGTCATGCTTTCCAAATTGTAGGCCGGCTTCCATCCCCACTCTTCACGAGCACAGGTATCATCCAGACTATCGGGCCAGCTATCGGCTATGCGCTGCTTCAAAGGATCTATATCATAAATCATCTCAAACTGCGGCACATGCTTCTTGATAGCTTGATATATCGTTTCCGGATCGAAACTCATGGAAGCGATATTGAAAGCATTGCGGTGTATCAATCTTGCCGGATCGGCTTCCATCAGTGTGATTGCTGCATTCAGCGCATCCGGCATGTACATCATATCCATTAAAGTGCCTTGCTTAATGGGGCACACAAACTTTTCTCCTTTCACTGCCGAGTAGTAAATATCGACAGCATAATCGGTCGTACCTCCTCCCGGAGGGGTCACATTCGAAATAATGCCCGGAAAACGGACAGCACGGGTATCGACACCGTATTTATTAAAATAGTAATCACTCAACAACTCTGTCGTTACTTTAGTGACTCCATACATGGTACGGGGACGTTGAATGGTGTCCTGCGGTGTTTTCGTGTGAGGCGTACTAGCGCCAAACGAACCGATAGAACTCGGAGTAAACACCGCGCACCCTTGTTCACGTGCCACTTCCAGCACATTCCACAATCCATCGATGCCTATTTTCCAAGCCAGCTTGGGTTTCGACTCGGCAACTACAGACAACAGAGCAGCCAAGTTATAAATCGTATCGATATGATACTCTTTTACTACAGATGCAATCGCCTCGCCGTCCGTTACATCAGCAATAGCCGACGGTCCCGACTCCTTTAATTCCCCTTTAGGTTCTGCACCCGGAATATAACCAGCTACTACATTTGCATTTCCGTAACGTTTACGTAGCTCCATCGTTAGCTCCGACCCTATCTGTCCGGTAGCTCCAATAATCAAAATGTGTTCCATTTTTTCTTCTGACTTAGAATATCAAGCTTAAATAGTGCGCAAAGTAAGCACTTTTTTTTCAGATTTTAATCAAAAAGACATTGTTATTCCAAGAAAAATTGTGTCCTTTGCAATATAACTTAATCACCCAAACACTATGTACGGTAAAATGCAAGAATATCTCCGCCAAACATTGGCTGAAATCAAGGAAGCCGGACTTTATAAAGAAGAACGACTGATTGAAAGTGCGCAGCAAGCTGCCATCACTGTAAAAGGTAAGGAAGTATTAAACTTCTGCGCAAACAACTATCTAGGATTGTCCAATCATCCCCGATTAATCAAGGCTTCGCAGGAAATGATGAACAACCGTGGATACGGAATGTCTTCCGTCCGTTTCATTTGTGGAACACAAGATATACACAAAGAACTGGAAGCTGCCATCTCGGACTATTTCCAGACTGAAGACACGATTCTGTATGCTGCCTGCTTTGACGCTAACGGCGGTGTATTCGAACCACTTTTCTCTGAAGAGGATGCCATTATCTCGGACTCGCTAAACCATGCTTCTATCATTGACGGGGTACGTCTTTGCAAAGCAAAACGTTACCGTTATGCCAATGCTGACATGAAAGACTTGGAAAGATGTCTGCAAGAAGCGCAGGCACAACGTTTCCGTATTGTTGTTACGGACGGTGTGTTCTCAATGGATGGCAACGTAGCTCCGATGGATCAGATTTGTGATCTTGCCGAGAAATACGATGCGTTGGTAATGGTGGATGAATCCCACTCTGCCGGTGTGGTAGGTACCACTGGTCATGGCGTAAGCGAGTTGTATAAGACTCACGGACGTGTAGATATTTATACCGGAACGTTGGGTAAGGCTTTCGGCGGTGCACTGGGAGGATTTACCACCGGTCGTAAAGAGATTATCGATTTGCTCCGTCAACGTAGTCGCCCGTATTTGTTCTCCAACTCATTGGCTCCGGGTATCATCGGTGCAAGTCTTGAAGTTTTCAAGATGCTGAAAGAGAGCAATGCACTGCATGACAAGTTGGTTGAAAATGTAAACTACTTCCGCGATAAGATGACGGCTGCCGGATTTGATATTAAACCGACACAAAGTGCTATCTGTGCTGTTATGCTGTATGATGCGAAGTTATCCCAGATTTACGCTGCACGCATGCAGGAAGAAGGAATCTATGTGACAGGTTTCTACTATCCGGTAGTGCCGAAAGATCAGGCCCGCATCCGTGTACAGATTTCTGCAGGACACGAAAAAGCACATCTTGACAAGTGTATCGCTGCCTTTATCAAGGTAGGTAAAGAACTCAACGTATTGAAAGCGGAATAACTCCGAAGCAAGGTTTCCTTGCGGAATCTATATTTTAGGCGCGGATTACACGGATCACACAGATTTCACGTATCTTACACAGTTGCTTTATAACAAGCTTCATTCTAAAAAACGTATAATACGTGAAATCTATGTAATCTGCACCTAAATTCTCTTTTATAAAATGAATTTTGAACCGCTACTTGACTACAAAAAATAGATTATGGAAGAACTGACCCTCACTACTCCTGCCCTACTTTTCTCGGCAGTTTCATTGATTTTGTTGGCTTACACCAACCGTTTCTTATCGTATGCCCAACTTGTGCGCCAACTGCGTGACCGCTACGTGGAGAACCCTTCGGATATCACTGAAGCTCAAATCGAGAATTTACGGAAACGGTTGAACCTGACCCGTACAATGCAAGGACTGGGTATTGCAAGTCTTTTTCTTTGCGTAGTCAGTATGTTTCTTATTTATATCGGACTGCAATTATTTTCTGCTTACGTATTCGGACTGGCACTGATTCTGTTGATAGCCTCTCTAGGCGTATCTTTCCGCGAAATACAGATTTCCACCCGTTCACTGGAGATTTACTTGGGAACGATGGAGAAAGGGAAAAACAAAAAATAACACGGTTGACAATCCCTCCTATTAAGTTTTATCAAGACACTACCCGGCAAGGAAGGATGACCGTAAAGCGACTTCCCTTGCCTACTTCGGATTTGAGTTCAATCCTTCCACCCAGTTTTTCTATAATTACCTGACAAATAGAAAGCCCCAATCCTGCTCCCTGTGAAAATTCGTTCTGTTTGTAGAAACGGCTGAAAATCATCCGTTGTTCTTCGCGTGGAATACCTCTCCCAGTATCTTCTACATAAATCCGCACATGCCCCTCATCCGGCAGATAAATATACCCTAATTTGATATATCCGGTTTCCGTAAATTTACTGGCGTTATTCAAGAAATTTGTTAGAACTTGTATCAAGCGCTCTCTATCCACATTAATTTCCAAAGGTATATTATCCACTTCTTTCAGGAATTCCAGGCGTGGAGCAATCAATACCTGGTGAGTCATATAAATGTCATCAATCAGCTCTCTCACCCTACATTTCTTAAACGAGAAAGACATATAGCCTGATTCGATACGAGAAAGCTCCAAAATATCGTTAATCAATTTGAGCAACAACTCGCTGTTCTTATTAATAGTGCCGATGTATTCTTCGCGTTCTACGGAACTCAATCCATCTTCCAATGCCAGAATATTGGCAAAGCCAACAATCGAATTAAGTGGAGTACGTATCTCATGGCTCATATTTGCCAGGAATGATTGTTTCAATTCTGCCTTTTCAGCGAGTAAGCGTGCAGCTTCCAGTTCCTCCTCACGATCTTTTATATCTTGTATGTTGAGCAGCAAACCTGCTGTTTTATATTCACCACCCGAAAGCTGTTTAGTAGTATAACGAAACTCCCACCACTGATAGCCTTTACCGTCGAAGTTACAAAGCTCCTGCACAATTTTTTTATGAGCACTTTTCAGATTTCGCCAGTTGAACTTCACTCCCTCCCAATGATCGGGATGAATAAAGCTCATGAATTCCTTAAACGAAAGTTGTCTAGGATTTAACCCTTGCGACGCCCAGAATGCATCTTCAAAAACAAAACAACCCTTATCCAATCTCCAAGCATACGTCATTCCACCCTCAATGGCTAATGACAATGTTTCTTTTTCATCAGCCAATGCTATAAGAGCCTGTTTTTTCCTCATCTGTTCCCGAAGATATAGCCACCAAAGAGAAGCAAAAAGTAAAATCAGGAAAAGAACAAATGAAGCGACTAAGGCTCCCCACAAAAACGGATATTCATCTCTGAACGGAATATTGATAATACGATAGTTAGCAGGAATACTTTCCTTACTCAAACCAATTTGCGTCATTGTATTCCAGTCTACGACATACTCTTTCCGGCTTTCAACAATGGGTATATCCGAGGGACTTGCGCCATGCAATATGCGAACGGCAGTTTTCACCTCTTCTTCTACCTGAATAGGCAGCGAAGTGATGTATCCACCCAACAACTTCTCACCAAACCCAAAGGCTTCATTAATAGCTGTCAGACTAGGACTACCACAGATACTCCCAATATTAATAGTGGTGTAATCACGTTTCAACTGGATATAACATTGATCGCGGTAACTCCTGTTTAAAACCCACATAAAGGTAGCATCCGAATGATTTCTGGCATTACGCAAAGGAATAGCCATGAAACGGGTATAGCCTTCTTCCTGTGCCAAACGTATCTGTTCTTCAGGAGAAAGTTCGGGATTATCTATGAATCCGGTCACTTTATGTCCTTTAAACTGCTCCTTTGCATCTCTTCTGATTTGTCTGTCGATATAGGTAGTATCGAGCATGGTAAACAAACGAACGTGCTCACCGAAAAGCTCTTTTGCCACACTGATATTCTCATTAAAGGCTATCTTGTCATGGAAGCCTGTCACGTTGGGATGATGTTTCAGTAATCCCCAATTCGGATAATTGACACCACCAAAAACCACAGGCACTTCTTTCGCCAACTGAATTCCGCATTTCATCAATGAATAAGTAGCCTGGTCTTCATTCACCAGAATCACTTCCGGCCGCCAGTCTCTCGATACGGAATCAACCAGAAAGCGCATCCGTTCGAGTTCCGGTTCTTCCCAGTAGGATTCACAGTCTAAATAAACGGTACGAATATCAGCATCAATTTTTTCTTTTTCAAATTGCTCCGCTATCATCCGGTTAAATTCCGGATAAGCCGCATAAGTCTCCTCATAAGAGTGGATAACCAGAATACGCCGTTCTTCTTTTTGAGAACAACTACTCACCCCCAAAAAGAGCAATAAAAATACAGGGAGCAATCTAAAAATTCCTCTATTCACACCATTCATTTATAATAATCGGGATTAATTTTTCTCTGACTCGTAATACAAAGGTAGTTTATTTTCGAACATATAAGCCTAATAAGTGAAAAAAAAGAAGCTGTCTGAACAGAAATTCAGGCAGCTTCTATCTATATAAAGAACTATTTTTTCAGAGTAGCATCATTAACGCTGTCCCAATTGTGAATCTACAAAGAAAATTCCGGTATCACCAGCTTTCTTGATCTTGTCAACAATGCCTTGTGCTGTAGCTTCTTCTTCTACTTGTTCGCGAACAAATCCCCACAAGAAATCCTGTGTTGCTTTATCCTTTTCAGCAGCAGCTACGTCTACCAGCTTGTCCACCAATTGAGAAACATGACATTCATGCTTGTAAACGTGTTCAAACACTTCGAGAGGTGTACCCCATCCGTTAGGAACAACATCTATTTTATCCACTTTAGCAGTTCCTCCACGTTTGATGATATAATCTGCCATTGCATAAGCATGTCCCATTTCTTCCTGGGATTGCTTTTTCATCCAATGAGCAAAACCGCTGAAACCTTCTTTCTCAAAATAGAAAGACATTGCTAAATACAGGTTAGCAGACCACATTTCAGCAGTAATCTGTTCGTTAATTGCATTCTGTAATTTTTCTGAAATCATAATCGTATTTTTTATTAAGTTGTTAATGTAGTTTCTTTTTGAACTCATTACAAAAATAACAAGCTTTCAGTTAAAATTGTTCCATGCACCCTATATTTTTAAACTACATTCACATTTTGATTGTAACGGTTCATTTTTTACTTACACCAGTTCGTCGGAAGTATATCCTTTCGGCAGTTCACGACAGTTGTATCCGGAAGCCATTATTTCACCATAAGCACCAGCAGAGCGAAGGGCTATCAAGTCACCACGCTTCACTTTGTTCAGGTCAATTGCTTTTCCGAAAACATCCGACGATTCACAGATCGGTCCTACTACATCGTATGCCTCCAATGGTTCTTCGGAAGTAATATTTTCCATTTTATGGAATGCCTGATACAGAGCCGGACGGATAAGATCGGTCATACCTGCATCCAGGATGGCAAATTTCTTCCGTGTGCCTTGTTTTACATACAAAACCTTAGAGATTAAGGAACCGCACTGTCCTACAACTGCACGTCCCAATTCAAAATGCAAGGTCTGATAAGGACGCAATTTCAATTGTCCGGCATAGGTAGCAAAGTAATCCTTGAAGTTCGGAATAGCCTGACGGTTGGGATGTCCGTAGTCAATTCCCAAACCACCTCCTACATTAATATGTTCTACCAGAATTCTGCGAGCTTCCAATTTATCCTGTAATTCATTGACACGATTACAGAGAGCTACAAAATCGCCCATATCCAGAATCTGTGAACCGATGTGGAAGTGAAGCCCGATAAACTTTACGTTTTTCATCTCCTGCGCCACATCTATCACCTTGTCCATATCCTGCATGCTGATACCGAATTTGTTTTCCGCCAAACCTGTAGTGATATTTGCGTGAGTATGTGCGCCTACATCCGGATTGATACGAAAAGCAACATTAGCCACCTTATTTTGAGCAGCGGCCAATTCATTGATTACTTCCAGTTCGGGAATAGACTCTACATTGAAACAGAAGATGCCGTACTCCAGCCCGAGATTGATTTCCCAGTCTGCTTTACCTACTCCTGCAAAAACAACTTTATTGGCCGGAAATCCTGCACGGATAGCGGCACGAATTTCTCCACCGCTCACACAGTCGGCTCCCATTCCGCTCTCACGGATGATGGTAAGTACTTTCGGGTTGGCATTTGCTTTGACAGCGTAATGCACTGAATAATTAGGATATTTGGCAACCTCATGGTTAATAGCCGACAATGTATCGCGCAGCACTTTGGTATCGTAATAATAGAAAGGCGTCTGCAAAGTGCGGAATTTATCGATTGGAAATATTCCCTTCATAATTCGAAAAACTTGTTTAGTTGGTTAAAAAAGAGCGCTTTTATCAGTTCGGTAAAAGCGCTCGTATTATTTGTGGAATTATTTGCTGTTGAAAAGCATATCGCTCAACGATTGTAAAGCTACTTTCTTATCACACTCCCGAATGAGGAAGGAGATGTTATAGTTACTTCCTCCAAACGAGATCATTCGCACCGGTATATCGCGCATCGCATCGAGTGCTTTTGCTTCAAAACCGACATTTTCCCATTCAAGGTCACCTACAACGCAGATGATACACATTTCTTTATCAACGGTTACTGTTCCGTATTTCTTCAGGTCGTCCAGAATCTCATTAAGATGTTTCGTGTTATCTATCGTAACAGATACACCGACTTCTGACGTACAGATCATATCGATAGATGTCTGATAGCTTTCGAAGATTTCGAACACCTTACGCAAGAAACCATGAGCCAATAACATGCGGCTGGATTTAATCTTAATAGCAGTGATGTTATCTTTTGCAGCTACTGCCTTAATCTTGCCTTTTTCCGTATCGTTAGAAATCAGTGTGCCCGGAGCCTCCGGATCCATTGTGTTCAACAAGCGGACAGGGATATTGGCATATTTAGCCGGCTGGATACAAGTAGGGTGCAGAATCTTTGCACCGAAGTAAGCCAACTCGGCTGCTTCTTCGAAGTGCAGCTGGCGTACCGGAGCGGTCTTGTCAACAATACGCGGGTCGTTATTGTGCATACCGTCGATATCTGTCCAGATCTGGATTTCGGAAGCGTTCACTGCTGCTCCGATCAGAGAAGCGGTGTAGTCGCTACCACCACGTTGCAGGTTGTCTATCTCACCGTAAGCATTGCGGCAGATGAAACCTTGCGTAATGTAGATTTCCGTATCCGGATAAAGATCCAATTGAGCACGCAATTTATCCTTAATATATACGGGGTCCGGTTCTGCGTTCTTATCAGTACGCATGAATTCCAAAGCCGGAAGCAACACGGACTTCACACCGCATTCCTGCAGGTAGAAGTTTACCATCGCCGTAGAGATAAGCTCTCCCTGTGCCAAAACCACTTTCTCTTCGAACAAAGTGAAAAGGTCTTTAGTGTAGGAGCGGATGTAGTCGAAGTGAGACTTGATGACTTCCAGACCTTTCTGTTTATACTCCTGAGTTGCGTACAGTTCATCAACGTGCTGTTTATATTTAGCCTCCAGCTTATTGATAATCTCGTTGGCACCCTCCGGATTCTTCTTATACAGATAGTCCGAAATTTCCACCAATGTGTTTGTCGTACCTGACATAGCTGAAAGGACAACAATCTTCTGTTCACCATCGGTAATCAATTTGGCTACTTCCTTCATGCGCTGAGCAGAACCTACGGAAGTTCCTCCAAACTTTAAAACTTTCATTTTCGTTACTGTTTTAGTTATCTATATTTAAATCTATTTCTATTGTTCTCTGTCTGGGCATATATTCATCAGTCACATCTACAATCTGATGGTCGGCACAACGATATACCCTGCCCGGATAATCTTTCAACAGTTGCAAATTATGCGTCGTCATCACTACCGATGAGCCGGATTCGCAGATATTGTGCAACAATTCAACGATGGCTTTACCTGTTTCCACATCCAGATTTCCGGTTGGTTCATCCGCCAGGATGATAGCCGGAGAATTGAGTACGGCACGTGCAATCACAATGCGCTGCTGTTCGCCACCGGAAAGTTCGTTCGGAAGTTTATAACCTTTGTTGGACATTCCCACCAGTTGAAGCACTTCTTCAATACGCTCCTGTATCTCCTGTTTGTTTTTCCAGCCTGTGGCACGAAGCACAAATTCCAGGTTATTATATACAGTACGGTCTGTGAGCAGCTGAAAATCCTGGAATACAATGCCTAACTTGCGGCGCAATTGCGGGATATGCTTACGTTTGATAGATCGCATATTATAGCCCAGCACTTCCGCTTCACCGTCAATTACATCCAGTTCGCCATAAAGAGTCTTGAGCAGACTCGTTTTCCCCGAGCCTACTTTTCCGATCAAATAGACAAACTCTCCTTTGTGCAATTCCAGATTTACATCACTTAGCACACAGAGTTCCTGTTGATGGATTTCTACGTTCTTATATTGTATCAACGCCCCGTCATCCATGCCGACTCCCGTTTTAATTTTTAATTTCTAATCTTTACTTATTAATGCTTCTTCCAGGTACTGCTATGTCTTTCCTGCAGTTCACGTGCAAGATCTTCGATGCGATAGCCTTTTGAAGCAAGCAATACAATCATGTGATAAATGAGGTCGGCTCCTTCGTAGATCAAACGTTCGTCAGTACCGTTCGTTGCTTCGATCACTGTTTCCACAGCTTCCTCACCTACTTTTTGAGCTATCTTATTGATTCCCGACTCAAACAGGCTGGTTGTATAAGAACCTTCGGGCATTTCTTCGTGACGTTTGTCTATAAAGTCCTGCAATGCTTTCAGGAACATGACCGGTTCTTCGTTTTTCTCCCCCCAACAAGTATCTGTGCCTGTATGACACACAGGACCTACCGGTTCTACTTGAATCAATAATGTATCATTGTCACAATCAGCCTTTATAGATACAACATGAAGGAAGTTACCGCTTTCTTCGCCTTTTGTCCATAAACGATTCTTCGTACGGCTAAAGAATGTAACTTTTCCGGTTTCCACCGTTTTATCATAAGCTTCTTTATTCATGAAACCCAGCATCAAGACCTTACGTGTCTCGTTGTCCTGTATGATAGCCGGAACGAGTCCGTTCATTTTATCGAAATCCAATTCCATTTTTATATAAGTTCTAATTACTATTCCAATTTACAATTACTACCTATTCGCCTACGGAATTCTTTTGCAGACAGTTCCTATATTTATCTGACTATATAATCCATCCGCAGGAAAACCCGACCGGGGTGCCTCACCCCCTGATGGTAATTCCTTCGCCGCAAAGATACGATTTTAATTCGGGAATTTTAATTTCTCCGAAGTGAAAAACACTGGCAGCCAATGCAGCATCTGCCTTTCCCTGTAAAAAGACATCACGGAAGTGCTCCTTACAGCCCGCACCTCCTGAAGCTATGATGGGAATGGAGAGTTGATCCGCTAAAGCGGCAAGTGCTTCATTTGCATAACCGGCTTTTACACCATCGTGATTCATGCTTGTGAAGAGTATTTCTCCTGCTCCGCGTTCCTGTGCTTCTTTAGTCCACTCGAACAGATCTTTATCCGTTTCGATGCGTCCTCCGTTCAGGTAACATTTCCAACCGTTTTCGGTCTGTTTGGCATCTACAGCCAACACACAAACTTGTGAGCCGAAATTCTTTGCTATCTCGTCAACCAACCGGGGATTGCGGATAGCGGAAGAATTGATAGAAATCTTATCTGCCCCTGCATTCAGCAGACGGTCTACATCACTTAATTCATTGATTCCACCACCTACGGTAAATGGGATATTGATATTAGCAGCAATCCGTTTTACCAATTCCGTAAAAGTCTTACGTCCTTCATGGCTTGCAGTAATGTCCAGGAAAACAAGTTCATCCGCTCCCTGTTCACTGTAAGCACGACCTAGCTCCACCGGATCACCGGCTTGGCGCAAGTTGACAAAATTCGTTCCTTTCACGGTTTGTCCGTCTTTTATATCCAGACAAGGTACTATTCTTTTTGCTAACACAATCCTATTTTATTTATTGTTCAACAATTTATAATCTATATTCCTGAAGCTCGATTCTTATCTTCCTTATAATAAAGGTATCTTATTTATTCCGATACGCTCATTATAGAAAGATTCTCAAATCTTGTAAGGTGATATGTCCTTCGTATAATGCCTTACCGAAAATAACTCCGGGAACACCGGCCTCATCCAAGGCAACAATATCATCCATCTTGCTCACCCCGCCACTAGCCATCAGATAAAGGTCAGGGAATTTTGCCAGCATCTCTTTATACAAATCGATAGAAGGACCACTCAACATTCCGTCACAGCTAATATCCGTACAGATTACTTTTCGTATACCTTTATCTATATAATTTTCGAGAAATGGAAAAAGTTCACAGGCACTTTCATCTTTCCAACCATTGACGGCTATCTTATGTTCTTTTACATCTGCCCCCAAAATAATCTTCTCACTGCCGTATATTTCCAGCCAATGACAGAATAATTCCGGATCTTTCACCGCAATGCTTCCTCCGGTTACCATCTGCGCACCGCTCTCAAAAGCAATTTTCAAATCTTCATCACTCTTTACTCCTCCACCAAAGTCTATGACGAGAGAAGTGCGTGCAGCAATCTGTTCCAACACCCGATAGTTAACAACATGATGAGAAGCAGCACCGTCCAAGTCTACCACATGAAGCCTGCGAACACCGTTCGCTTCAAACTCCTTAGCAACTTCCACCGGGTTCTCATTATACACCTTTTTACTATCGTAATCTCCCTGGGAAAGGCGTACGCACTTTCCGTCAATAATATCAATGGCTGGAATAATTTCTATCATCTATTTACTATTTGTATCTTAGAGGTTTAAAAAGTTTGTCAGAATCTTCTCTCCTGTCTTACCACTTTTTTCCGGATGGAACTGGGTAGCATAAAAGTTATCTTTATGGAGCGCAGCACTGAACGGGTGAATATAGTCAGTTGTAGCAGCAGTAAAGTCGCAGGTCGGCACATAGAAGCTATGCACAAAATAGACAAACTCTTCTTCGGTGAACCCTTCAAACAATTTGCTATTCGTTTTTCCAATGGTGTTCCATCCCATGTGCGGCACTTTATCCTCATGTTTCTGCGGGACAAAACGTTTCACATCCACATCAAAGATATTCAAACAATCGACTTCTCCTTCTTCGGAATGCCGGCACATCAACTGCATGCCGAGACAAATTCCAAATACAGGCTGACGGAGATTCTTAATCAGTTCGTCCAGTCCCGTTGCCTTCAAGTGGTTCATGGTAGTTTCCGCCTCTCCCACTCCGGGAAAAATAACTTTATCGGCCGATTGGAGTTCTTCTTTATCAGCAGTAATCACCGCTTCTACCCCCAACCGCTTTAAAGCATAATCCACAGAACGAATATTGCCGGCATTGTATTTTACAACTGCTACTTTCATCAGCTAAATATTACTGTTTTATTTTTATAAGCCAAAACTTTGCGCTCGATGTGCTTCTGCACTGCACGCGAAAGAACGATTTTTTCCAAATCCTTTCCTTTATTTACGAGGTCTTCAATAGCATCTTTATGAGTAATGCGCACTACATCCTGTTCAATAATCGGTCCGGCATCCAGCTCTGTCGTTACATAATGACTAGTTGCACCAATAATTTTCACCCCTCTCTGGAAAGCTGCGTGATAAGGCTTCGCCCCTACAAACGCAGGAAGGAAAGAATGATGAATATTGATAATCTTATTCGGATAAGCATTAATCATCTGTTCGGAGATCACCTGCATATAGCGTGCCAATACAATAAATGTAATCTTATGTTTGGCAAGCAATTCCATCTCTTTGCGCTCCTGTTCTTCTTTCGTCTCCTTGGTGATAGGGAACAGATAGAAAGGAATTCCGAAACGTTCTGCTACGTGCTGCAAATCCGGATGATTACTTATAATAAGAGGTATCTCTACATTCCACTCTCCTGCCGTATACCGGGCTAACATATCGAAAAGACAGTGCGACAGCTTGGATACGAAAATGGCCATACGTGGTTTTACATCAGAGAAATAAAGACGAAAATCCATTTCATATTTTTGCCCGTAGAGTGTTCTGAAATAATCTTCAATTTTTTCCTGTGGAACCAGAAAATCTTTCAGTTCCCATTCAATACGCATGAAGAAGATGTTCTCTACATGATCTACATACTGATCCAGATAGATAATATTTCCTTTGTTTACCGTAATAAAGTCTGTCACTTCCGCAAGGATTCCCGGTTTGTCGGGACAGTGCAATAACAGTTTGGCTGTTGTCATCATTCTTTTTACTAATTTACGATTCCCGGCAGAATATTTTCCACCTTTCTTATTTTAGTCCGCAAAAATAACGATTTATTGCAAAATTACGAATTATTCAAGCAGAAAGTTGATATAAAAACGGTGATTTCTTACAGATAGAAAGATATCGAGAGTTATTTTCAATGAAAAGAATGACAAACTTTAGGATAGTGATGCCATTGCCTTCGGATAGTGACGGTATTCCATCGTGATAGCGTCACTATAACGATCAGATACCGTCACTATCCGAAGAGAAGAAAAACGAATATTTTTTTTCATTACAAAAGTACTCAAAATGAGACACTAAGCATTTTTCTTGTTTTTTCTTGAAAAAAACTTTTCTCAAAACGCTTGCAGGTTTACAAAAAACAACTACCTTTGCACCCGCAATCGAGAGAGATGCAGATTAATAAATTGAAATTCTGGTGCGTTAGTTCAGTTGGTTAGAATACATGCCTGTCACGCATGGGGTCACGGGTTCGAGTCCCGTACGCACCGCTTCTTTCACTAAGAAGCAGAGAGAAATATAAATGAGTTAATCCAATTAAAATTTGGTGCGTTAGTTCAGTTGGTTAGAATACATGCCTGTCACGCATGGGGTCACGGGTTCGAGTCCCGTACGCACCGCTTTCTTATGAAGCAAAATAAAAGAAAAGTCCTAAAGTATTATACTTTAGGACTTTTCTTTTTGCCCAACACCACACCTAAAAGCAGCGGAATAACGCAGTTGGCACTGGCTTATCCGTTGGATTTTTCGGGGAAGAAAAAAGTCCAACGATTTAGTTTTGTTTTCGCTGATTCTCAATATTTTGCATAGTCTGATTTGGAACAATACGATTTAACTTTGTACCACTAAAAATACAAGAAGTATGGGAGTTGAAAAAAGACGTAGTACACTGAGTGTGTTGTTTTACATCAAGCGACAGACGCTGCTGAAAAACGGGGAGGCTCCCGTCTGTATGCGTATCACCGTTGACAAGCGGAAAGCGGAGATTGTGAATTACATACGGTCCTATTGCAGAATCGAGGATTCGGGTATAAATATCCGTAAATCGTATACAAGCCGGCTTATTCAATCGTGGTAAATTTGCAATCAGAAAATGAACAATGAAAAAATAGAAGATTATGGATCGCAGAAATTTCTTAAGGACGGCATCGAGTTTTGCACTACTCGCAGCCGGAGCTACGACTGGTGTTTCCCGTGTGTTTGCCAAAACTCCTTCGTTCTCTTTGACGGGAAATCAGTCTGATGAAAATACACCGAATATGGGCGACACAATGGAGTATCGTAAACTCGGAGGATTGGATGTATCGGCCATCGGTCTGGGCTGCCTGCCGATGGTGGGTTATTACGGCGGGAAGTACGACAAAAAGGATATGATCGCTCTGATTCGCCGGGCATACGACAAAGGCGTCACTTTCTTCGATACGGCGGAGGTCTATGGCCCTTACACCAGCGAAGAGTGGGTCGGCGAGGCACTCGCACCGTTTCGCGACAAAGTGAAAATCGGGACGAAATTCGGCTTCGGCGTCGAGGAGAAGCAACCGACCGCCATCAACAGTCGTCCCGACCATATCCGCCGGGCAGTGGAAGGTTCGCTGAAACGCCTGCGCACCGACCATATTGACCTGCTGTATCAGCACCGTGTCGATCCGAAAGTGCCGATGGAGGATGTGGCCGGGACAGTTAAGGATTTGATGCAGGAGGGGAAAGTGCTGCATTGGGGACTATCGGAAGCGAGTGCGCGTTCCATCCGCCGGGCGCACACCGTCTGCCCGCTTTCGGCTGTACAGAGCGAGTATGCCATCTGGTGGCGGGAGCCGGAAACCAAAATCTTCCCGATGTTGGAAGAGTTCGGTATCGGCTTCGTGCCTTATTGTCCGCTGGGACGTGCGTTCCTCACGGGTGTAATCGACGAGAACAGCCGTTTCTACGAGGGCGACCGCCGCTGGAACTTGCCGCAGTTCACGCCCGAAGCCCTGAAGCACAATATGCCGCTCGTGGCTTTGGTGCGAAAATGGGCGGAACGGAAAAGGGTTACTCCGGCGCAGTTCGCCCTCGTGTGGATGTTGTCGCGCAAATCGTGGATCGCTCCTATACCCGGAACAACCACCCCGGCACATTTGGATGATTTGCTCGGTGCGGGAACTGTACGTCTCTCGGCTTGGGAAATGGAGGAGTTCGACCGCGAGTATACGAAAATAGACCTGATGGGGCATCGTGCCGACCCGTTCACCGAAAGTCAAATAGATAAATAAGGAAATCAATTATGGTAAAAACGATTTTGGGTGTTCTGTCGCTGCTTGTCATGTCGTCGTGCAGTACGGTCGTGAAGGAGAACACCGCTCAACCCGATATTATGGAAACGAACAAGAAAAATCTCGGAAACCTGTTGGCACTCTATCCCAAGCCGATGACGGTAGTCGGGGCAGAGGTCGAAGGGAAAGTAAACTGGCTCGTGGTGGGACACACGGGCGTTATCGACCATGACCGGATACTGGTCAGCATGAGCAAAAGCCACTACACCAACCAAGGTATCAAGCAATCGAAACGGCTTTCCGTCAATCTCGTGAGCCGTGAGATGTTGCCGAAGGCCGATTATGTAGGAAGCGTAAGCGGTGCGATGGTCGATAAGTCGGAAGTCTTCGCCTACCACACTGGCGAATACGGTACGCCCGTCATCGACGCATCGCCGCTCACGATGGAGTGCGAGGTGGTGGATATTTATGAAACCGAGGGTTTCGACAACTTCATTTGCGCGATAGTCAATACATACGCCGCTTCCGACGTGCTCGACAGCGACAGCAAACTCGACTATACGAAACTGAAACCCGTCTTGTTCGAGTTCCCTACCTACTCCTATCTTGCGACAGGAGAGATCATTGGCAAATGTCTGAATCTGGATAAGCAGCCGGGTATGTGCGCTAAAGAGCCGATGAGCGCTGATGGCATCGTGCGGTTGTCGAAAATAGAGGTTTACCCGCAGTATCTTGACGAGTATATGAAATACGCAACTGAAGTGGGCGAAATCTCCCTGCGCACCGAACCGGGTGTGCTGACGATGTATGCGGTCGGCGAAAAGGAGAACCCCTGCAAGGTAACGATTCTCGAAACCTATGCAAGCCGCGAGGCTTACGAGAAGCATATCGCTTCGGAACATTTTCAGAAGTACAAGCAAGGGACACTGCATATGGTCAAGTCGTTGGTATTGTCCGACCAGAAGCCGCTCAATCCGGCCAACAAACTCAATAACTTCATGCAATAGATAATGTTTCTTATTCAGGTTATTGGAATGGATTCGGAGTGTATCTACAATCATGATTGAATATTTTGAAAAACTGATTATAAGGATATTAGGATATGGATTTCAAAGAATTGAATAACAGAGTAAAGATGCCGGTACAAGGCTTTGGTGTCTTTCAGATACCCGATGCCACCGAGTGCGAAAAAGTTGTTACCGATGCGCTTGCCGTAGGCTACCGACTCATCGACACCGCTTCGGTCTATGGCAACGAACGGGCGGTCGGTACGGCTATTCGGAAAAGCGGCATTCCGCGTGAAGAACTGTTCATCACGACCAAAGCATGGATTTCGGAAATGGGTTACGAACAGACATTGCAGGCATTCGAGGCTTCGCTCACCCGTTTGGGGCTGGATTACCTCGATCTCTATCTCATCCACATGCCTTTCGGTGATTATTACGGCGCATGGCGGGCTATGGAAGAACTCTATGCTCAAGGACGTGTACGGGCTATCGGAGTGTGCAATTTCGAACCGGACAGATTGTTGGATTTATGCCATAATACCAGAGTTATTCCGGCGGTAAATCAAATAGAGGCGCATCCTTATACTCCGCAAACCGAAGCGATACGAATTATGCAGGAACTCGGTGTACAAGCGGAGGCATGGGGACCTTTGGCCGAAGGACGGAACGGATTGTTCACGGACGATATTCTGACCGGCATCGGTCGCAAATACAATAAATCGGCAGCACAGGTCGTACTACGCTGGCACTTGCAGCACGGAATTGTCGCCATTCCCAAATCGGTACATCGCCAGCGGATGGAAGAGAATTTCAACATCGAGGATTTCATGCTGACACCGGAGGATATGACCGCAATCGCTTCCATGAATACGGGATACAATACGATTCTCGACCTACACGCTCCGGAAGAGGTGCAACGGCTCTATGATATCGAGTGCCCGGCATGACAGATATACTTAAAATCTCTTTTATACTCCCGTAATTCAAACGATTATGGGAGTTTTCATTTGTCGGGGATAATTCTACCTGCTAAAAAAGCATAATCAGTAATTTGGGTATAAATACCGAGGATTTATCTACCAAGCGTGTGGCGGAGACCGTCTATTTTTGCATCGGATAAAAAATAAATAAAAACAAAAGACTATGCCACACATTGCAGTAACGATGTTACCCGGCAGAGATCGGGAAACAAAACAAAAATTAGCCGAAAATTTGTGCAACACATTGATTGAAACCCTCGGAGTCGATGCCAAATTCGTATCTGTATCCGTCGAAGATGTGGAGATGAAAGAGTGGGAAAATTCAATGCAACGCATTCCGGCAGAAACAATCATTGTAAATCCCAATAAAAAATGAATATGAAAAAGTTATTATTGATTCCTTTGTTACTGCTGACCGTCCTGTCGATGGCGGCCTGTGGCGGAGGTGATGACGAACCGTTTAGACCCGGACAACCGGAAACTCCCGAACAACCGGGAGAAAAAGAGGATGGAGAACCAGAAACTCCCGATGTATCTTCTTTGAACGTAAATATTACTGTCGGCGACCGTACCGTTACCGCTACGATGGAAGACAATGCCGCCGCACGGGATTTCCTCTCTCGCCTGCCTCTTGAAATAACACTGAACGATTATAACAACATGACGGAGAAGATTTTCTATCCTGATCCGGCTCTGACAACCGAAGGCGTCACACGAGGCTGTGCCCCCACACCCGGAGATATAACAATCTATGCACCGTGGGGCAATGTAGCTATTTTCTGTAAGAGTTGGTCTCATAGTAACGCCCTGATTAAAATCGGTCGTATCGACGGGAACGGTATCGAAGTATTAAGTATAGCCGGAGATATACCCGTGAAGATTGAAAGGAGATAAGACGCATGACAACAGATGCATTCAAAGAATATGTCAAGACTTGTAGGGCACTCGATACAGAGGAGATACACCGCTTTATGGACGATATGAGCAACGAAGCCCGGCGCATTACTTTCCGGCTGAATACAGCATACCACACACAGGACGAAGTACGCGGATTACTTTCCGAGCTATTCGGTTACGAGGTACCGGAATCGCTCCGGGTATTTCCACCGTTCTATGCCGATTTCGGTAAAAATATCACCGTCGGCGAAGGGGTGTTCATCAATGCCTGCTGTCATTTTCAGGATCATGGCGGAGTGATAATTGGTGACGGATGCCAGATAGGACATAACGTGGTCTTTGCCACACTCAATCACGGTTTGGCTCCGGAAGAACGTCATACGACCTATCCTGCACCCATCGTGTTGGGTAAGAACGTATGGATAGGTTCCAATGCAACGATTCTGCAAGGCGTAACCATCGGCGACAATGTCGTCATCGGGGCCGGAGCGGTTGTAACAAGAGATTTGGAAGCAAATACGGTAGCAGCTGGTGTTCCCGCCCAATTCATTAAATCTATAGTACTATAACATGAACCATCCTCTGTTAGATAAACTTTATAACAAAGCAAATTGAGCCTTGAAGCAAAGTGGTCATAAAGGGCGCTTCGTACTTTTGCGCTGTTATAAGTCGAATATGAATAATAATTAAAAATAAGGAAAGTATGAAAGTAATATCAAATGCAGAATTCGGAGGTGAAAGACCTTTGTTCGAATCACATGACTTACGTTTGGAAAATGTAATCATCCGTGCCGGAGAGTCGGCCATCAAGGAGTGCAGCAACATCGAAGCCGTTGATTGCCGGTTCGAGGGGAATTATCCTTTCTGGCATGTGCATGGTTTCGTTATCGACCGTTGTTTCTTCGATGTCGGAGGACGTTCGGCGCTATGGTACTCCGACCATCTGAAAATGACGAATACACGCATTGATGCGCCCAAGATGTTCCGCGAGATGCACGATATCGAAATCGAGAACGTGGAGATAAACGATGCCGATGAAGTGTTTTGGCGTTGCCGGAATCTGAATATCAAAAATCTGAAACTGCATGGCGGCACTTATCCCTTCATGTTCAGCAGCAATATCCGCATCGACGGATTGGAAAGTGACAGTAAATACGTTTTCCAGTACGTGAAAGATGTGGAGATTCATAATGCCAAAATCACCACGAAAGATGCTTTCTGGGAGGTGGAGAACGTGACGATCTACGATTCGGAACTCAACGGCGAATACTTGGGCTGGCATTCGCACAATCTCCGGTTGGTGAACTGTCACATTACCGGCGAACAGCCGCTCTGCTATGCCCACGACCTCGTGTTGGAGACTTGCACGTTCGGCCCCGACTGTGACCGGGCTTTCGAGTACAGTTCGGTGCAGGCCACCATCAAAGGTGCGATAGGCGGAGTAAAGAATCCGCGAACAGGTTGTATCACCGCCGAGAGCTACGGAGAGATTATCCTTGACGAGAATATCAAGGCTCCCGCCGATTGCAAGCTGAGACTCTGGGATGAGAAAACTTGTTTTACCGATTGACGTACTTGCGAATAATTTAATGGGAATAGGAAAGGGAAAGACTGATTATCTGTTATCGCTTATCCGCGAAGGGAAACAAATGACGCTGGGGCAGCAGTTACGCCTGACTGCATACCTCAGCGTCCCGGCCATTATGGCTCAGATATCTTCTATCGCCATGCAGTACATCGATGCCTCGATGGTGGGCAGCCTCGGTGCGAATGCCGCTGCTTCCATCGGATTGGTCTCGACCACAACTTGGCTGTTCTGGGGGGTGTGTGCAGCCGCTGCGACGGGATTTTCCGTGCAGGTGGCACATCGTATCGGAGCCGGGGATTTCGTGGAAGCCAAAAAGATACTCCGTCAAGCAGTTACTGCCACGCTTGTTTTCAGTTCGCTGTTGGCTGTTGGCGGTATTTGTATCAGCGGTATGCTTCCTCTCTGGTTGGGTGGAGACGAGGCGATATGGAACGATTCGTCCCTCTACTTCAGAATATTCGCACTATTCCTGCCTGCCTTGCAGTTGAACTTTCTTGCAGGAGGCATGTTGCGTTGCAGTGGGAATATGCGCGTGCCCGCCATGCTGAATATAATGATGTGCTTGCTGGATGTCGTGTTCAACTTCTTCCTGATCTTTCCGACGAGGCATGTGGAGTGGTTCGGAGTAGTATTTACCGCTCCCGGTGCAGGTCTGGGTGTGAAAGGTGCTATATTGGGAACGGTATTGGCCGAACTCGTTACCGCCGGAGGAATGATGTGGTATCTATGCCGCCGCTCGCCCATGCTGAAGTTCGTCGGAGAACGGGGAAGTTTTCTACCCAAACGGGAGACATTGCGTAAGTCTTTCCGTATTTCGTTACCGATGGGATTCGAACACATGGCCATTTGTGGAGCGCAGATCGCAACGACGGTGGTTGTCGCACCGCTCGGCATCGTTGCCATTGCTGCCAACTCGTTCGCCATTATTGCCGAAAGCCTTTGCTATATGCCCGGCTACGGCATCTCGGAGGCTGCCACGACGTTGGTCGGTCAGAGCCTTGGAGCGAACCGTATCCGGTTGCTCCGTCGTTTTGCCAATATTACCGTCTGGTCGGGAATGCTGATTATGGGTGTTATGGGAGCGTTGATATATGTGGCGGCTCCGCAAATCATCGGAGTGATGACTCCCGTGGAGGAAATCCGCACGTTGGGAATCGAGATTCTGCGGATAGAAGCCTTTGCAGAGCCGATGTTTGCGGCATCTATCGTTGCCTACGGTGTATTCGTAGGTGTGGGTAATACATTCGTACCCAGTCTGATGAACTTCGGCAGCATTTGGGGCGTGCGACTGACACTGGCGGCATGGCTTGCTCCCACGATGGGACTACGCGGCGTGTGGCTTGCCATGTGCATCGAGCTTTGTTTCCGGGGAGTAATCTTCCTCGCGAGACTTTGGGGCAGTAACTGGATTTATAAATTACGAATAAATAGATAAGTTATGAAATACGATTTCGATACGATTATCCCGCGTCGCGGGACGAACTCTTACAAATGGGACACTCCTGAGGAGGAAAATGTGCTGCCCATGTGGGTGGCGGATATGGATTTCCGTACTGCACCGACCATTGTAGAAGCCTTGCAAAGGCGGGTTGCACACGGCATTTTCGGTTATACCAAAGTACCCGAAACCTATTACGATGCAGTCGTCCGGTGGTTCGAGAACCGTCATCGTTGGCGGATAGATCCCCGGTGGATTATCTATACAAGCGGTGTCGTACCGGCTCTGTCGGCCATTATCAAAGCCCTGACCGTACCGGGCGACAAGGTAATCGTCCAGACTCCGGCATACAACTGCTTCTATTCGTCGATTCGCAACGACGGATGCGAACTGTCGGCCAATAACCTCATTTACCGAGATGGTCGCTACTCAATCGACTTCGACGACCTCGAAGCAAAGGTGGCTGATCCGAAGGCGAAAATCCTATTACTATGTAATCCTCACAATCCGGTCGGACGGGTCTGGACGCCGGAAGAGCTGCGGCATATCGGAGACATCTGTTTGCGCAACGGAGTGTTTGTTGTGGCAGATGAAATTCATTGCGAACTGACCTATGAGGGGTATGACTATACTCCTTTTGCTTCCCTGTCTAAACGCTTCCAACAAAATTCCGTGACTTGCGTTTCACCGAGTAAGGCATTCAATCTTGCCGGACTGCAAATTGCCAATATCATTGCGGCCGATGATGATGTACGTCGTCGTATTGACCGCGCCATCAACATCAATGAAGTGTGCGATGTCAACCCGTTCGGCGTAATCGCTACAATCGCCTCTTATAACGAGGGTGGAGAGTGGCTCGATGCTTTGCGCAAATACTTGCGTAGGAATTACGAATATCTCTGCCACTTTTTTGAGCAGCGGTTACCGCAATATCCCGTGTTACCACTCGAAGGAACTTACTTAGTATGGATAGACTGCCGAGCACTCGGTATCGGTTCGGATGCTATGACCTTGCGCCTGCAAGAGGAACAAAAATTGATGATCAATTCAGGTACGATGTACGGGCCCGGCGGCGAGGGATTTATCCGTCTGAATATTGCTTGCCCCCGAACACTGCTTGTTGAAGGGTTGGAGCGGATGGCCCGTGTGCTGGAACAAAATGAAGAATAAACCGGCAATGAGATAAAAAATCACGTTATCAAAGAATAAAGAAAAAGTAAATATGAAGAAAGAAGTAATGATATTGACCGGTGCCGGTCAGATAGGAATGGCGATAGCCCGCCGTATGGGATATGGGAAAAAGATCGTTGTCGGAAACCTGAACCCGGAGAGTTCCGAGGCTGTTTGCCGTATATTGAATGAGGCGGGATTTGATGCAGTACCCGTCGAAATGAATCTCTCTTCAAGGGAGTCCATTTTGAACTTGATTGCGGTTGCACGGAAACATGGTGAAATTTCAATGCTCGTCAATACGGCGGGCGTATCACCGAGTCAGGCTTCCATCGAAACGATTCTGAAAGTCGATCTGTACGGAACGGCTGTCCTGCTCGAAGAAGTTGCTGGAAAAAATCATGCAAACTGCCCCCCTTTGCCTCACTCAAACTGCCCCCTTTGTCTCAGTTGAATTGCCCCCTTTGCTTCACTCAAACTGCCCCCCTAAAATAAAAATCGAGTGTTCCTTGCGTATTGTCAGAGTATTGGTATTTTGTCTAAAAATATCCAAAACTTCATTATGGGCAATAAAAAAATCACCATGCAAAAATTGCGTCAAGTATTACGTTTCTACTCTCAGGGTAAAGGAACGAAAACCATCAGCAGCATTGTGGGTATCTCCCGCAATACGGTCAAGAAGTATTTACAAATCTTCCATACCCTTCATATGGATTTTGAGGATGTGGTGGGTCTGGAAGACTCCCGTTTGGGCGAGTTGTTCTCCCTGACTCCCAAACCGGTCGTCCACGACCCACGCTATACTGTCCTGGAGTCACTTCTGCCGTCCTACTGCAAACGTCTGCGTCATAAAGGCATGAGTCGCCGCAAACTGTACAAGGAATATATAACCGAGCATCCTGACGGTTACAGCCTTGCCAGTTTCGACCGCTTTATCCAACGCCATATAGGCATGTCCAACCCCGTCATGCATCTGGAACACAAGGCCGGTGACAAGCTTTTCATAGACTTCGCCGGCGACAAGCTCTCCATCGTTGATGCTGACAGCGGCGAGATACTCCCTGTCGAGGTTTTTGTGGCCATTCTCCCGTGCAGCCAGCTTACCTATGTCGAAGCGGTCATGAGTCAAGGAAAAGAGGACCTGATAACGGCCTGTGAGAACTCCCTGCATTACATGGGCGGCACTCCTTTGGCCATCGTCCCTGACAATCTGAAGGCCGCCGTGACCAGAAGCAGCCGGTATGAAGCCACCCTGAACGACGACTTTGCCTCCTTTGCGGAACATTACGGCTGTGCCGTAATGCCCGCCAGGGCTTATAAGCCGCGTGACAAGGCCCTGGTGGAAGGTGCGGTCAAACTTATCTACAGCAGTATCTATCCCCACCTGGAAGGGCGCGTGTTCCATGACCTCCCCACTTTGAATGCGGCCATCCGTGTGGCACTGGAAATACACAATAACACGCCTTTTGTCGGGCGTAACTACAGCCGCAGGGAACAGTTCGAGGAAATAGAACGTCCGACATTGGGAAAACTCAATCCGATACGCTACGAACTTAGAAAATCCACTGTGCTGACCGTCATGAAAAACGGACATGTACGATTGAGCCAGGACGCCCATTATTACAGCGTTCCTTGCCGATATATCGGCAAAAAAGTGAAAGTGATCTATACCTCCACGGAAGTGGACATATACAGCAACTATACCTGTATCGCCTCGCACAAACGCTCCTACGCCCGTTTCAAGTATACCACGGTATGAGCACAGGCCTGCGAACCACCGCTATTGCAGCGACTGGAACCCGGAAAAGTTCATCAGTGAAGCCGCCGCCATCCATAAGGACGTGGCAGACTACATAACCAAGGTACTGGAATACAAGACTTATCCGGAACAGGCCTATAAGTCTTGTGCCGGTATCCTGAGCTTCGCAAGACGCGTAGGTGCCAAAAGGCTGATAAACGCATGCCGTTGGGCCGACTCCTATGGCCTGTACAATTATCCTGCCATCGAAAAGATACTGAACAACAGGCAGGATGAGTTACCCTTGCCCGAGGATGACGCGGCACTGCAAGACATGCCCCAACATGAGAACATACGTGGAAAAGAATATTTTAACTGACAACTTTTTATTTAAAAATTGGTATAAGGCGCAAAGAAAAGCAAAGTTCTACATAAATAAATGCAGGTCAGCATCTTG